>Ga0308159_1000048_pt1 | contig 551791 bp, 490 predicted proteins | sample PhyCR1_FD_201040 | JGI IMG/M metagenome (GOLD analysis project Ga0308159, IMG submission 201040) | Phyllosphere microbial communities from UC Gill Tract Community Farm, Albany, California, United States - DLSLC.R1 | ecosystem: Host-associated > Plants > Phyllosphere > Unclassified | place... | reverse complement strand
GAACCTATACCGTAACCATCACTGATGCTAACGGATGTACTGCTACAGTAAACGCAACCGTAACCCAGCCTGCAAGTGCAGTGTCCGGAACGACAGTGGTAACGAACGTAGCGTGTAACGGCGCTTCTAATGGATCGATCAACTTAACACCGGCAGGAGGAACAGCACCGTATACCTTCAACTGGGGTGGTGGAATCACGACAGAAGACCGTACCGGCTTAGCAGCAGGAACATATACCGTAACCATCACTGATGCTAACGGATGTACTGCTACAGTAAACGCAACCGTAACCCAGCCTGCAAGTGCAGTGTCCGGAACGACAGTGGTAACGAACGTAGCGTGTAACGGCGCTTCCAACGGATCTATTAACTTAACACCGGCAGGAGGAACGGCACCGTATACCTTTAACTGGGGCGGAGGTGTCACCACCGAAGACCGTACCGGCTTAGCAGCAGGAACCTATACCGTAATCATCACTGATGCTAACGGATGTACTGCTACAGTAAACGCAACCGTAACCCAGCCTGCAAGTGCAGTATCCGGAACAACAGTGGTAACGAATGTAGCGTGTAACGGCGCTTCCAACGGATCTATTAACTTAACACCGGCAGGAGGAACAGCACCGTATACCTTTAACTGGGGTGGTGGAATCACGACAGAAGACCGTACCGGTTTAGCAGCAGGAACCTATACCGTAACCATCACTGATGCTAACGGATGTACTGCAACGGTTAATGCAACGGTTACACAACCTACTGCATTAAGCGGAACCGTTACCCAAACCAATGTACTTTGTAACGGAGGATCAACCGGAACAGCTACTGTAACGGTAACAGGAGGAACAGCACCATACACTTATTCATGGTCTCCATCCGGAGGAACAGCAGCAACCGCTACTGGCCTGTCTGCCGGAACATACACTGTGACGGTAACTGATGCTAACGGATGTACACTGACAAGGACTGTTACGATTACTCAATCGAGTGCAGTGTCCGGAACAACAGTGGTAACGAACGTAGCATGTAACGGCGCTTCCAACGGATCTATTAACTTAACACCGGCAGGAGGAACAGCACCGTATACTTTCAACTGGGGCGGAGGTGTCACTACCGAAGACCGCACCGGCTTAGCCGCAGGAACCTATACCGTAATCATCACTGATGCTAACGGATGTACTGCTACAGTAAATGCAACCGTAACCCAGCCTGCAAGTGCAGTGTCCGGGACGACAGTGGTAACGAATGTAGCGTGTAACGGCGCTTCCAACGGATCTATTAACTTAACACCGGCAGGAGGAACGGCACCGTATACCTTTAACTGGGGTGGTGGAATCACGACAGAAGACCGCACCGGTTTAGCCGCAGGAACCTATACCGTAACCATCACCGATGCTAACGGATGTACTGCTACAGTAAATGCAACCGTAACCCAGCCTGCAAGTGCAGTATCCGGAACGACAGTGGTAACGAACGTAGCGTGTAACGGCGCTTCCAACGGATCAATCAACTTAACACCGGCAGGAGGAACGGCACCGTATACCTTTAACTGGGGCGGAGGTGTAACTACCGAAGACCGCATCGGTTTAGCCGCAGGAACGTATACTGTTGTTATTACCGATGCTAACGGATGTACTGCTACAGTAAATGCAACGGTTACACAACCTACTGCATTAAGCGGAACCGTTACCCAAACGAATATAGCTTGTAACGGAGGATCTACCGGAAGTGCAACTATAACAGTGACGGGAGGAACAGCACCATACACTTATTCATGGTCTCCATCCGGAGGAACCACTGCCACAGCATCAGGCTTAGCTGCCGGAATATACACTGTGGTTGTGACTGATTCTAAAGGATGTACATTAACAAGGACTGTAACCATTACCCAGTCGGGTCCGGTAGCTGCACCTACAGGAGCAGCAACCCAGAATTTCACGTCGGGAAGCACTTTAAGCGCTTTAGTGGTTACAGGGCAGAATATCAAATGGTATGCTTCGGCATCTGATGCCGCTAACCATACCGGTAGTTTGCCGATCACGACAGTATTGGTGAATAATACGACGTATTATGCTACTCAGACCGTAGGAAGCTGTGAATCATCAGCCTCTCTGGCAGTATTGGCAATTAACAATACTTTAGGAGTAGACAATGCACTGTCTAAATCTAAACTTCAGATCTATCCTAATCCGGTAAGGGACATCCTTAACATCAGCGGCCAGGAAACCATCAGTAAGGTAATTATTACCGCTGCTGACGGCCGAAGAGTAACGGAAGTAAAACTGCAGGCCAATGAGCGAAGCGTTGACGTTCGCGAATTGCCACAGGGAATGTATCTGATCCAGATATTTACAGGTAACGGAATTGTTCATACCTTTAAATTCATCAAGAAGTAAAACATGGTTTTCATGTATGCTTAAATAATGGTAATGCTTCATTACCGGAGGGCTGTCTGAAAAGACAGCCCTTTTTTTAATCCGAAAACTGAACATTCATGTATTGATAAAATAGCTATATTCGTATAGAGTTTTAAAACCTGTTCAGATGAGATATTATAAATTGATCATTATTTTCGGATTATTGTTTTTTCAGCTCGGAAAAGCCCAGGAAAAAGCCGATGTTATTGTAAATAAGGCCATGAAAGAAGCTCAGGCAAATAAGAAAAATGTCCTGCTGATATTTCATGCTTCATGGTGCCAGTGGTGCAGGCTGATGGAAAAGAATATGGAACGGCCTGAAACCAAACCTGTTTTTGACCAAAGATTTGTTACTGCTTATGTGGATGTCCAGGAAGTTGGTGAAAAGAAACGGCTGGAGAATCCGGGAGGCGAGGAACTGATGAAGCGGTATAAAGGAGAAAAAGCAGGATTACCGTTCTGGCTCATCCTTACTCCAAAAGGCGAGGTAATTACAGATTCCTTCAATGCAAAAGGGGAAAACCTGGGCTCGCCGGCTACAAAAGAAGAAGTGGATGTATTTATAGCCAAACTGGATCAAGCATCTCCTTTAAGTGCTCAGGACAAAACGAATATTGAAAATATATTTGTGAAGAAATAGATGAGAAGCTGTCCGGAAAATCCGTAAAAAATCCGTTTTCAAATTTGAAAATGGCTTTTTTACGGATTTTGAATTATTCATACAGATGAATATTCATCCATACCTTACATTATCCGGCCTTACTTTTTGATGATCTTTTCGGTAGAATATGAATTGTCCTTGTAATGCACCTTTACAATATACTGCCCGGAAGGATAGCCGGTTAAATCCACATCGGTACCGGATGAAATCAGCTGACCGGTTACGGTATAGACGTCAGCAGATTTAATGTTTGCTCCGTTTCTGAAATACACTTTCCCGGAAGTGGGATTAGGATAGGTATTGAGGCCTTTTTTTACCGGAATTTCCGATGTACTCAATGACTGGCTGGTGATGGAAAAATTATCGATGTAAATACTGTAGTCGGCTTCAAAATTATAGACATGACCGTCTGATGCAAAAAAAGCGAATTTCACATCATTGCTCGTTATCCCCGTAACAGTAGTGGTATATAAGGATGTTGAATGCGGCATGGAGGTATTAGGCGAATCCCAGTTGGCTAATTCGGTCCATGTAGTTCCTCCGTCTGTTGAAATCATGAATTTAAACTGATCATCACAGGTAACTTGTGGTGCAGGTCCGGCAGGATCGGAGGAATAGGGCCCGTTTGTCGTTCCATAATTGAAGGATACCGTATAGCTGCCTCCGCCACTGAGGTCAAAACTATTGGTAATGGCCCAATAAGAAGCCTCTGTGGTATACAGGCTGACACTGATGGAAGGATTGTTGGTGGCAGTATCGGAGAGAAAAGGTTTATGTTGCCAGTCGTACGTAGTGATATTTTCCGGACCGCTTCCGATATTGGTATTGTAAGAATTCCCGAATACCCAGTCTGCAGGAGGGAAATTATTAAAATCCTGAGTGTAGGGAGGGACAGTTGATTGGGCATTAAAACTTGCGGCCGCCAAAATGGCTGCTGCGAAAATGTACAATTTTTTCATTTCAATTTTTTCCCAATATTAGTAAGCCATAATGGAAAAAAGAAGCATAATACTGTAGGTTTTAGCGAAAATTCAAGAATATAACAGGATAAAATTGATATTTAATTTATTGATTTTTAATGCTTTGGGAATTAAATAGATCTTTTTTTAATTTTTGGTACTGGTGCCTGTATCCAAGAGCTTTTCTTATGAGATACAGGATGAAAAGTCCTCCTAAAATACCTATCAGGGCCAGCATGAGAATTTCCTTGGTGACCATTTTCTTAATCGAAGCCTCGCTGATTTTTTTATTTTCCGAAATCAGGTAATTCAGCAGATCATCCTGTTTTCTGTTTTCCGGATCTGCTTCGGCAAAGTACATTTTTTCATACCGGTCGCTTTCTTCGTACCTGCCCAGATGGTAGTAATTTTCTGCAAGTTGCTTCAGCACTTCTGTCCTGGTGAAGTTGGTATTTCTACTCTGCTCCTCATTCAGCAGGTCCAGTAAAAGGGCATTGGAAATACCGTACTGCTCTTTTTTAGCATCAATTTTGGCATGTCCGAACTTCACAAATAATTTCTGGCGTTCCGCAAAAAATTTGGGATAGCTGTTTGCGTCGGCTGCTCCGTTGTAATCAGGCTGTGCAAGTTCAAGGGTTTGTGCAGCATTCGTTGTCTGGCCCAGCTCAATTTCACAGAAACCCTTGTTAAGGTATGCCATTTTCAGATTGACAGCCGACATCTTTGATGGATTTTTCCGGTAGATATCAATTGAGCGGCTAAAATACCGTATGGCCATTTCGCAATCTAAGGTATGGGCGTAATTCATGCCTTTTAAATAATATACATTGCCTTTAATGTACATCAGGGCATCCGGAAACCGGTAAGCTGTCATGAGTTTTTCTGCCTCATCCAGGTAATTTTTTGTCTTTTCATTCAGGTTGATGGACTGATACAGGCTTCCCAGGATGCCATACAGTTTGATCTGGGTCAGGGTATCTTTTTCTTTTTTGGCCAGCACCATGGTTTTACCGCCATATTCCAGTGTCTTGTCCAGTTCACCGGTTACATTGCTGGAATTGGTGAGGGCAAATAAAACCCGGATTTTCTGTTGGTCATTCAATGCGCTCATATCCAGGCTTCCAGCCAGCTCTTTGGAGCGGTCGGGATTTTCAAGAGATGACTGTTCTATGGCTTTTATAGTGGCATCCGGGACCTGTGCATCCAGCTTGATATGCAGCATGATACAGGTCAGCAATACCATGATGGAAAAGAATTTATCTTTTTTCATTTAAAATCCGGATATAATTGATGGGTGAAATTCCTACTACAGTCTTAAAGACCGAAGCAAAAAGGCTATGGGAAGAAAAACCGCATTCTTCGGCCAGGTAGCTGATCTTATAATTCCGGTAGACCGGGTCATTGTTCAGCTTGGTGAGAATGTAATTGATCCTGAGTTCATTGATGTAGGTATTGAAGTTTTTTCCTTTGCAGGTATTGATGGTTTCCGATAAATACTTCGTATTCGTACCCAGTTTTTTTGCCAGTACGTTAAGGCTCATATTAGGCGATAGAAAATCCTCTTCAGATTCAAACCGGGTGAGCTTATCGAGAAGAAGGCTTTCCGTTTTTTCCGGGATGATGTTTAATGGTGTTTTTTTATCCGATAAGGATTTTATCCTGGACTTCAGCAGTTCAAACCTTTTGATTCTGTTTTTCACATTATACAGATAGATCAGCAAAGAAACGATGACTGTACTGATGATCAACAGGCAAATGCCCAGCACAAGACCCGTACGTTTATTGCGGGATTCGAAAGCCAGCCGGTTGTTGTCCTCCGTAAAGCTGTACCACCGGGAGCGGAACTTTTGATTTTCGGCTGCTATATTTCTGATAATGCCGTCCCGTATGTTTTTGTTCCGGATATAATCCTGGGCTGAATTTCCGTAAAAGCTCAGCAGGGTCGCTATATCCAGGTAGTCTTTTTTCAAGCGCAGGTTCTGGCTTTTCCCGATGGCTGCAGCATCAAGTCCTGCCATTGTTTTTTTTGCCGCATCCGTGTTTTTTTCTGCGATCTGCAGTCTTGCGGATAATAATGTCATTTCCGCTTCACGGGGATATCGTTTGGCTATTGCTGATATTTCATCCCTGAACAAAGCAAGGTTTTCCAGAGGCACGGTATCGAAAACGGCAGACCAGAATATTTTAAGGCTGTTCCTGTTCTGATCCGTAGTCCTTGAGATCAGTTTCCTGATGGAAGGTATGGATTGCCGGTACTGTTTCCGTTTCAGCCGGGAAGTTATGGCATCCATATCCCGTACAATTCCGGACGGGTCGTAGGATTGCAGGATTTCCGTGTTCAGTCCCGCAGAATATAAAGCCGTGGCATAAGCAATGAGATAGTCTTCAGGATAAGTGTTGTTTTCACCCGGACCGGTATCGGTAAGCTCAGAAGTATGGTTCTGCAGGTAACGGGCCATGATAATGATATAGGCTGCCTCTTTCCCGGATGGCTCGTCAGGAAAATTTTTCTGGATATAATATCCTATCATCTCTGATTTTTCAGGATGCAGGGTAAAGTAATCCTGGGCCTGGGCCATCAGAATTGAACGGTCATATTGAGCCTGTCCGTAAGCAAATATGCCCATCATGAGCCACAGCCCCGATAGCCATAGCCTCATCGTCCGATATTTTTGTTTCTTGTTTTCAGTACGTAGCATGCCCCTGTAATCTACTCATTGATCATGAAAGATTTTAAGGTTTAAAATTAAATAATAATTCCATACTGTATTCAATAATTTGAGAATTATATTTTTCCGTCTGCGGATGGGCTATAGGTAAACAGCAGCTCCGGGCCGAAGGCCCGGAGCTGCTGTTGCTTATGTGCATAAAAATTATTTCTTTTTGAACATGATCTCATCCAGTTTGATGTGATTCATGTAGATCTGCTGGAATTCTATCGGCATATACTCATAGATCTGCTTCCAGTGACTCGTCTTGGAAAGTTTCCTGAAACTTTCAAAAGATCTGATGAAAAGATTCTCAATCATGATCCTTACCTCTACATTTCCGTTTCTGTACAACCAGTCTATCAATTTGATGTGATGCTTAATGATGTTGATTTTAGCTTCGCGCACAAGGTTTTTTACATAATTCACAGTAGCCTGGATCGTTGCGGCAAAGTTATGTTTAAGCTGTGCAATTTCCTGTCGGATGGTTGGAAAGAAAAATTTTAAATACTCCACAGCTATTGTTTGATTAATGGCTGGAATTTGTGCATTCATTGTTAACTATTTTTCAAAAGTACCGTTACTGTATCTAAAACCGTACCAATTTATAAACAGGCAGCGGCTGCAAAAACGCCGACAACTACCGCAATGTGAGTGGTTAAAATACTGATGTACTGTTTCTTAGATTTGTTTTCCAGGCTGTTCCAGTCGGATATTCTTCTTATTTTCGATTTCATAGGGTGTAATTTTGTAATATAACTGCCGAAAAATGTAACAAACCGTTTATATGCCGTGTTGATAAATCTGCGCAGTATAGCTTTTCTGCAGATCTTTTGACATGCAGCTGAAGATCAGTTTACGGTATTCTTCCGTACAGAATGCCGTGCAGTTATCCAGGGAATAGATAAAAGTGTTTTCAATGGCATTTTTAAGCGCTGCATCTCCCTGGCTGTAAATGGCACTCATTTTATTCAGGCTTGCTCTGATGAGGTTCCGGTCATTCTGACGGATCATTCTTTTAATATGGTCCGTAAAAACACGGATTGCCGTATACGGGTTATTTTTTTCCTGAAGTTGGTTCTGTATATCAGGGACAATAGTTTGTATCTCCTGAACGGCTTCTGAATAGTTCATATCGATTCATTTTAAATAGTGGTTAAACATAATAAGATAAGCAGTGGAGATAGCAGGAAAATAAAGGAATATTTCTTCATCAGGCCCATTCCTGTTCACCGGCTTATATCCTGTTAAGCTGTATACAAACTGCATTCCTTTATGGGACTTTAAGTGTAAAGTACTGTTTATCATGCCTGTAATTATTCCGTAAAATAAATTCGATGAAAAATTGGTATCATAATGAGACGGCATTGATCAAAATGAGATGATGCTGGGTAAGTATATCAGATAATTAATATCTTTGCAGTCCATAAAAATCAGACATGTTTTCAAAAATCATCGTTCACAGAGTAGGAAATAAGATTAACGGAGAATCGCTTATGCTTTCCCAGGAGGAGCTGCAGCTGGATGAAGGGATGACAGAGCTGCTGGAAGATTACTTTTTAGGCTCGTTCAAATCCGAAGAAACCTACCAGTTTTACAGCGATTCCTATCTTGTGAACAATCCTATTTACAGTGCTGCATCAGAGATTTTCGATGATAAGGCTAAATTCCTGTGGGAATCTGAAAACATTGCCAAGCATCTTTTTGAAGCTGCGGAGAACCCCAGGGTACAGGGAGGTGAATTGTTCATTGTATATTTTGAAGGTGAGGGAAGCGGTGAAGAAAAAGTGGATAAGATCGGGATCTTCAAGACGGAGAAAAGGGAGTCATTCCTGAAGATTTTCCCGGAAAATGAAACTTTCGGCATGGAAAAAGACCAGGGAATCAGCCTTTCAAAGATAGATAAGGCTGCATTGATCTACAATAACGGGAAAGAAACCGGCTATGTACTTTCCGTAGTGGATAATAATAAGAACGGTGATATGTATTACTGGTTTGAGGATTTCCTGAAGGTAAAGCAGCGTGACGATGAATATTTCCATACCCAGGAAGCGTTGATGGTTTATAAGGACTACATCACCAAGCAGCTGCCGCAGGAATTTGAGGTCTCCAGGGCAGACCAGGCAGACTTCCTGAATAAGTCCATTAATTTCTTCAAGGAAAAAGAAGAATTTAATATTGATGAGTTCAATAAAGAGGTTTTAGGCGACGAGCATGTTATTGAAAGCTTTGTCAATTTCAAAACCGATTATGAGCAGGATATGCAGATCAATATTGCTGAGGAATTCCCGATTAATGAAACAGCAGTAAAAAAGACCCAGCGCCATTTTAAAAGCATTATTAAGCTGGATAAGAATTTCCATATTTACATTCACGGAGACCGCCAGATGATTGACCAGGGCCAGAATGAGAAAGGAAAATACTATATGCTGTATTTTGATAAGGAAGCTTAAGAGCATTAAATACCGGTTAATACCATACACAAATCCCTGAAGGAAACTTCAGGGATTTTTTTGATACTCACTCCTCACTTATGCCGGATTTTATCAGGATGATGACAAATAATTAATTAATATTTAAAATACAGATTGTTTAAGCTTTGCTTTAAGCATATATAGTTTTAAGCAGTATGATAAGAATCCGGCTTCAATGATTTTCTTACATGATTTTACAAATTGTGCTTTACACTTTTTTATGTGAGCATTGCATCATTTTTCGGGATTAAAATTACGGATTGTTAATGCTTTGAAATAGAATCGGATGTAGAATGATACAACATGAAAAGTAGAAATAAGTAGTATGCCATGTAGAAAATTTTCTACACGAAGGAGGTGTTGGATCGATGCTGTGGAGCTGGATCCTCGTAGGTACCATCAGTAAGGATCTATTCAGCAATATTTATTGTACAGTTCGATAAGGTCGGCAATATTGGCTGTCTTCAGCTTGATGTAGATCCGTTTTTTATACGTGCTGATGGTAGGCATCTGGATATTCATCGTATTGGAAATCTCCAGGTTACCGTATCCTTTCACCATCAGCCTGAATATTTCATATTCCCTTTTTGAAAGGCTGTCAAGCGGATTAAGCGGGATGTTCCGGATGGATGAAACCAGGAGCTGGCTGACGATGGTATTGGAATAATAATGCCCTTCGGAGAATATTTTATGTACCGCGTCTACCAGTTCATCTATTTTGCTGAGTTTATTGACGTAGCCATGGGCGCCTTCACGGATATACTGTATGGCTACGGAATCTTCATATGCTGAAAATACGAGGATCTTAATATCGGGATCCGCTTCAGTAATCTCAGAAATCATTTTTTTATTTTTGCTTTCCGGCATATTGATGTCCAGGATGATCATATCGTACTTTTCACGGCAGATCTTCTCATAGGCTTCCGGATAATCCTCGGCCTGATCAATAATAACATCCGGAATCCTGGATTCCAACACCATCGAAGTACCTTCAAGCACAATATGATGGTCATCTGCAATAAGGATTTTTTTACTCATCTTTTTTATTTTTTACCGTAATGATACAGGACGTTCCTATCGTGTTCCGCCGGAAAACTATTGTACCTTCAATCATCTGCAGCAGCTGCAGGACCAGGTGAAGGCCGAGCCCGTATTTCTGGAGGAGCAGCTTCTCATGTTCGATATTATCCTGAAGTTTGGTATAATACTGTATTTTGCTTTCATCCATACCGGAACCCGTATCCACAATGCTCAGCGAAAGGGCATCTTCATGATGCATACAGGAAAACGTAATAGAGCCGTTCTGCGTAAATTTAACACTGTTATCGAGAAGATTATGGATGATGGCAGCAAAAATATTTTTACTGACCATTGTACTCACGGTCCGGTCGATAGTATTGATGATCACGGTATGGTTGTTCCTGGCTATTTCGCTGAACAGGAGGATTTTTTCCCCGATAAGGTCATACAGCAGGTAGGTTTCATTTTCATGCGACCTGTGGTTGCTGTAAATATCAGCATACTCTTTCAGCGTCCTGGTGAAATTATACAGCTGGAACGATGATTTATAAATGGAAGAAAGGACTTTTTCCACGCTCTCCGGAGTTTTTTCTTTCCTGTCCAGCATTTCTTTGGCAGTGATGGCAATGAAGCGTACGGGGCTGGTAATATCATGCGTTATCGTGCCAATCAGCTTTTTCTGCTGCTCAATCTCTTTGTACAGCTCAATTTCCGTAGACTTCAGGTCATCCACCGTATCGGACAGGCTTCTGGTCCTGGCTTCAATGATTTCTTCCAGCTCACGGTTTTTTTTCTGGAGGAAGCTGACCCTCCACTTTAACAGGAGATAAATCAGCAGGATAAGGACAGAAGCACATAAAACACGGAACAGCAGCGTCTGGTAGAAAAAAGGAGGGACGTAAACGGCAATGGTCTTATAAATATACTTTTCGTGGTCCGATGCCAGAACCTTTACTTCGAGCTTATAGGAGCCCGGCTCGATATTGGACATGGAATACTTGCGGTCTTTCCCGATAGTTTCCCACTTCGCATGTGAGGAATTGCTCAGCCTTGCCAGTATTTTTACATTGTCGGCATTGGCATAATACGGCACATCAATAAAGATATCGGCCCGGTAGACATCCTGATTCAGATTGATTTTGCCATCAAAATTCAGGGTTTTTCCGTCAATCACTGCGCGTTCAATGTATACTTGGGCGGGATAATGGGCATTCACCTTCAGCGGGTCAAAGAAGACCAGTCCGTTAAGCGAAGGCAGTACGAATTCGCCGTTGTTCAGCCGGTTTCCGCAGAAATTCCCTCCGCCGTTGAATTCATTGGTATTAAAACCTTCTTCCTTGGAAAAACGGTAATAGTTCACCCGGGTTGAAGAATCTGAGCTGTATTTGAGAAGCTGGCTCTTAAGCACCCTGTATAAACCGTTGTTCGTGGAAATCCATAAAAAACCTTTTGGGTCCTCCAGAATGGTATGGGAAGAAGATATATTTTTATTGGTATCATAGGGCATCCTGATCAGGCGGTCATTTTTCAGCAGGAAAAAGCCTTTTCCCAGAGTGGTTATCCAGAGGTTCCCGTCATTGGTCCGTATGATATTGCGGATCAGGATATTTTTTCCCGGACTGAGGTTGTAGATCTTTCCGGTTTTCATATTGATCCGGTACAGGGTTTTTATGGTACCTGCCAGAACATTGTCCGCGTCCAGCCTGGCAATTTTCGTAATTTCATTATTCAGCTTAAACTGTTGTACAGGCTTACTGAAAGACCCGTCGGCATATACCGATAATATCCCTGTATATCCTGTGTTGATCGTTTCTTTGGATTTTCTGCTGGCAATATAGTAGACATTCCGGTCGTAGTAAAGGTCAACAAAATAATTTTCCGGAATATGAAACGGCCGGTTAGTATTGAATCCCTCTTTTTTCTGGTAAGACAGCAGCGTATTAGCCTTACTCTCGACCATGATATTTCCGTTCTGGTCATCAGCTAGAAAATAAGGGGTAAGGCTGCTGAAATGCTTGCTTTTGACGAATCCGTTCCGGTCATAGATTTCCCCGTACGGCGTAATGACCTGGTCATTCCCATAAGGAAGGGTAGAATAAAAAATATTGGTAAACTGCGCCGGCTTCTGTTCCGTAGCAGAAAAATCAAGGAAATTCAGGATCCTCAGCCCGCTGGTAGTGCTGCCGAGGTACAGTTTTTTATAGGATTCATCATAATACATGCTGATGCAGTATTTCAGGTTGTCCATATCGGCCAGCTTAAGGATGCTGAGCTTGCCGTTCGTGAGGAGGCAGCGGTAAATGGTGTTACGGTTGATCACAAATGCCTGACCGTTGATCTGGCTCCAGAAAATCTTACTTTCCGGGTCGGTAAGCAGCGGAGCAGTATAGGAACGGATCATTTTTCCGTCCCGGATTGCCTGAACAGACCCTGATGTATAGTTGAGATGGAATAGCGTATGATCGATTGTAAAAAAATCAAACAGCTGGTTCAGGGTGATTCGGATGTTAACAGGGTAATCTTTTTTATCCCGGTCATCATGATACACCATGGCGTTTTCCCGGATATAGTAAGTGCCGTTCCTGACTTTGATATAGCACCCTATGCCTTTCAGCAGATCATAAGTATAGGCTTTGTTTGAGTATTGAACATAATGATACCCGTCTTTTACAATAACGTTGTTGTGGCTTTTTTTCTTCTGACTGAATATTTTAGGGGCACGCCGATGCAGCAGTACAGAATTTTCATAACCGTCATTGGTGAAAATGCTGTCCTTGTCCCTGTTGCCGTAGAAGTGGGCAAACCGTTGTGTATTGAGCGGGAAGTTGCGGTAAGTGAGGAAACTCGAACCGTCATAGCGTACAATCCCGTTTTCGGTGGTGAGCCAGATAAAGCCATAGGCATCTTTTGTAATATCTTTAACGCTGTTTTGGGGAAGACCGTTTTCCGTATCGTATTTCAGGATATTAAATTTCTGGCCATATGCTTTGCATGAAAAAGACAGTATAATAAAAAACAGTATATTCCTAATCAAAGCTTGACGTTTTGGTTGATCATAATGCCGCAAAGATAAGCATCAGAATACTATATATATTCAAAGAACGGAATAAAAATGTTAGAATTCAATATAAATCGGTGCCCCCAAGGGGTGTATAATCAATAACAATGATAAGGAAGTGTAACCCATTCCTATCTGACCTTTACAGGACATATGATATGCACTGCATGCATTCTTTTTTATAATTGAATAGATTATGATATGGGGATGAATACAAGATGTAACGGCACCTGTTTCCAATCCCTACCGAATTTCTGGAAAAAATGTTATATCACGGTAAGATCCGGCTGTATGACGCTGCACGGTAAAATTGCAGAGATTAAGAGGAAGATAATACATTTTAAAAGCTGCTCAATACCTTCCCGTGCATGGCTCATAGTAAATTCAGATTCGGTGAATAATTAAAAGTGCTTAACATCAGTCGTTTAAACAATAGGTACCACAAATTAGCAGGGCTGTTAAAAAAAACATTATCTTTGATTGATCAAAGTATTATATGAATTTTGTACAGTGTCATGAGGAGCCTATACATATCCCCGGATGTATACAAAGTTTTGGATATCTGATTGGCATCAATGCAGAATCACGTTCCATCACTTTTATAAGCGGGAATATCGGGGACATATTTAATATCGAAAGCATTGAAGGGCTTTTCGGTAGAAAGGTCACAGACTTTCCTCAGAGCTTCCAGAGCATCATACAGTCAGATATTTATACTTCCCTGGATAATTTTACCAGACGCGAAAATGAAACCTACTTTGATAAGATTTTCATCAACGGAGTGCAGTACCATTTTTCTGTTTTCCGGAGCGATGATCATATATTTTTAGAATTCGAAGAAGTAATCTTCAATCCCAATAAGCGCATCTCCAATAAATACGACAGTTTTTATATCATGGACAATGCGCAGGAAATCTGGGAACAGCTCCTCAATACCCTGGCTCCGATTATTAATTACGACCGCATGATGATCTACAAATTCATGATGGACGGTTCCGGAAAGGTGATCGCTGAGAAAAAAAAGGACCATGTGGAAAGCTATCTCGGGCTCCATTATCCGGAATCCGACATTCCACGCCAGGCCCGGGAACTGTATATGAAGAAGCGTAAGCGGATCTTCAGCAATGTCCATTCAGAAACCGTTCCGGTACTGAGTAAGCAGCTGGAAAGCATTGACCTTACGTTTACTACTTCAAGAGCGATGTCTCCCATTCACGGGCAGTACATCAAAAATTCCGGGGCTTCTTCAAGCTTCAGTGTATCAATTGTTATTGATGACCATCTTTGGGGGCTGGTGACCTGCCAGAATACGGAACCCAAGCATATTGACCTTGAGGACAGGGTGCAGGCAGGGATTTTTACTGCATTGGCCTCTAATGCCTATTCGTCTTTCAAATCTAAAAATGAGCTCCAGTACCGCCTCTTACTGAACGATAGAACGTCATTGCTGAAAGAGCAGTTGTTGCAGAACAGCAATATGTTTGACGTGCTCGCGTATAATAAATCTGAGCTGGCCGGACTTCCGGAAGCGGACGGTCTCGCTATTATTTCAGATGAACATATGGTGACTGAAGGTCAGGTCCCTGAGCGTGAAACCATCAGCAGGATTGTGGACTGGGCTCTGGGAAATATTGACGAAAGTATGTATGTCAACAAGAGCTTCCTTAAGGACCATGGCAAAGACCTGGGCCTTGATGAGAAAGCGGCCGGAGTTATTATCTATTGTATTGAAAAAAGCAAGAAAGAAGTGCTGATCTGGTTCCGCAGGGAATTTGACGAGCATATCAGCTGGGGCGGGAAACAGGAAAAAAAGATCGAGCTTTTTGTCCAGAACGGCGAAGAAAAATATATCATTTCCCCGAGAACGTCATTTATGGTCTTTACGGAAAGCATCAAAGGAAATTCCAAACGGTGGAATGCTAAAAATATAAGTGCCGTAAACGCTGTAAGGGATGTCATCCTGGAGATTTCACATAAAAATTACAACACGATAAAATCGCTCAATGACGAGCTGAAAAAAGTGAACGAAGAGCTGGACAGCTTTTCCTATACCATTTCCCATGACCTGGGGACACCTCTCACCGTCATGAAGCTGAATGCCCAGATGCTGCTCAACACCCTTACGGACGGCTCAGAGAAAAGCCGGGCGAAAATCAAAGCCATCATCAATGAGATCGACGGGATGGCCGAGATGATGAATGATGTCCTTCAGCTCAGCCGTGCCAAGCACAGCGAGATCATGCTGGAAAGCATTCCTACTGCGCAGACGATAGAGAAAATTGCAGAAAATGCAAAAATTACCTTTGAAAGCCCGAAGAGTGAAATCATCATCAAGGCATGCCCGGAAGTGATGGCTGATAAAACCATGCTTCACCAGGTGTTCCTGAACATCATCAATAATGCGGTAAAATACTCTTCCCACAGGGAGCAGCCGCTTGTAGAGATCAACGGGGCGGAAGACGGTGAATTCGTAGTGTACAGAATCAGTGATAACGGTATCGGTATTCCGGAAGAGGAAAAACATAAGATGTTTAAAATCTTTAACAGGATGGTCAACGCCAGGAAATTTAAAGGAAACGGGGTAGGCCTTTCCATTGTACACCGCATCATGAAAAGGATTGGCGGCAGTGTGGGCTATGAAAGCAATGAGGATGGAACGACATTTATTTTAAAGTTTAAAAAACCTTAACTTAGAGGAATTTTAAAATCCTTATTTATTTCATGGTATCCGAATATCTTAAACATAATACGTCTGTGTATCACGACGCGGCTGAAAAGCTTTTTAATTCTGAAAAAATTTTCAATAAAACATTCACTTTAGACGACTATAAAAAGATCATCCGGAACAATTACCTGATGCTGCTGAATGCTGAGGATAGCATCGGAAAAAGCCTTTCAGGGGAGTGGAGTGATAAAATCCAGCTCAGCAAAAGGAAAAAGCTTCCGTTGATTGAAAAAGATATGGAAAGCCTTTCACTAAGCAGTCAGCCGTCAGCAGATTCCCTTACCTTTGAGAATGAGCATGAAGCGTTAGGCGCACTTTATGTGATCGAAGGATCTACCCTGGGCGGAAATGTGATTGCCAAACAGCTTTCCAAAACAGAGGGATTCGATGGCATCAGCTTTCATTTTTTCGGCTGCTATCAGGAAAACACAGGTCTTATGTGGAAGAGCTTTAAGGAGGCGCTGGACAACGGTGTACAGGAAGAAGATTACGATAAAGTACTGGCCGGAGCCAGGAAGCTGTATACTTTTTTGCTGAACGCTGAGTAATGTTCATAAATTCTTAATTATATCCTTTAAAAATTGCTCAACTTTTCCGGAATGTTTAAATTTGGGAACCGGAAATCCGGCTGTTGGGCATACTGTAAGTGCTGTCCCGGAGCACGCTGAAGTTTCCGTGAATCTGATCATAAATTTAAAAAAGTATACATTATGAAAGTAACCGTAGTAGGTGCAGGTGCTGTAGGAGCAAGTTGTGCAGAATACATCGCTATGAAAAACTTCTGTTCGGAAGTGGTTTTAGTAGATATTAAAGAAGGCTTTGCAGAAGGGAAGGCCATGGATCTGATGCAGACGGCATCCCTAAACGGGTTTGATACCAAAATCACCGGTACTACAGGGGATTACAGCAAAACGGCTGGTTCTCACGTAGCCGTAATCACTTCAGGGATCCCTAGAAAACCGGGGATGACCAGAGAAGAGCTGATCGGCATCAATGCCGGAATCGTAAAAGAAGTAACGGAAAACCTGGTGAAACATTCCCCTGAGGTAATCATCATTGTGGTATCCAATCCAATGGATACTATGGCTTACCTGGTACATAAAACATCCGGGCTTCCTAAACATAAGATCATCGGAATGGGCGGAGCGCTGGACTCGGCAAGGTTTAAATACAGGCTGGCTGAGGCTCTTGAAGCACCAATCTCAGACGTAGACGGGATGGTTATTGCTGCCCACAGTGATACCGGAATGCTTCCGCTGTTGAGCAAGGCTACCAGAAACGGGGTTCCTGTAACCGAATTCCTGGATGAGGAAAAACAAAAGTACGTTATTGAGGAAACCAAAGTAGGCGGAGCTACCCTTACCAAATTATTGGGGACTTCTGCATGGTATGCACCGGGTGCAGCGGTTTCTGTAATGGTTCAGGCAATCGCATGCGACCAGAAAAAAATGATCCCTTGTTCACTGATGCTGGAAGGAGAGTACGGACAGAATGATATCTGCCTGGGTGTTCCTGCGATCATCGGTAAAAACGGGGTAGAAAGAATCGTAAACGTTACCCTTACCGCAGACGAGCAGCTGAAATTTGCTGAAGCCGCTCACGCAGTAAAAGAAGTAAACGGAGATTTGAAATTCTAATCATACTGAATTATAAATAAAAGACTCCGCGCCCTGGAAGGGCGCGGAGTCTTATTTTTTCCTGGTTCTTTCCATCCCCATTTTTCCTGGCCTCTTCGCAACGTCATCATTTCTTCAGACGACTATTTAATGTCCCTTAACCTGCCATTCTGTCCTTTCATGACTATACATTATGATGAATATCAGTCAAATACTGATTTGCGATTCGTATCTTTGATACCAGGTTTTGAAATATAGTGTTGCCATAGTATTGATTTTCACGCTTGCAGTACGGCCGTTACTGCCACTGATCAGCTATGCCGTTAATTACAGGTATATTGTGGAAAACCTCTGTGAAAACAGGGCGCAGCCGGAACTCAGGTGCAACGGCAAATGCTATGTCTTCAGGCAGATTGCTGAAACCGGACGGGAACATGATACCCGGGACGGCAGGAAAATACTGTTTCCGTATATAGATTTGTTTATCGCGGAAGAGGGGATATGCTCCTTTTGCAGTATTGCTGATACAGATGACCGTTCGATCAGTACCTTTTATTCAGGCAGGTATTTGCCCATATTGTATTCTGACATATTCCATCCTCCTGTGGCCTGATTAAGCGTTTATTTAACTCAACTGTACAGATCATGAGGCTGATGCCTTAGTGATCACCTCTATTGTATCCTATACCATACATCCGGTTCAGTTTAAGACGGCGCCATACTTCTGGATTTTCAGAAAGGAGAACATGCCTGAGCCGGGCCGGCTTGCAAATACAGGATAACAACCCAAGGAAATTTAATAACAAAAAAAACATCACGATGAAAATAATGATATGCAGTCTCGTGGCAGCAGCCATGCTGCTGACGGGATCCCAAAAAGAACCTGTGAAAAAAGAAATGCACACCAATAAAAATTCTGTTCAGAAAGCCTCAGGAAAAGAACAGCAACTAGGTGCTGCGGCTTCCGGAAATCATGCCCTGACGATGGATGCCGTTTTCGGAAAACCTAAAAAAGAGATCAGAACCATCGGGATCCTGGTCTATGATGGCGTCAACGACCTTGATTTTATGAATCCGCGCTACGTTTTCGGCCAGGTGATCGGAGCAAAAGTCATGCTGATCGCTCTGAAACCGGGTCTTTTTAAAACCGTATCCGGAATCGAAATACGGCCTGATACCACCATAGATGAGGTGCAACAGCTGGACATCCTGATCATTCCGGGAGGTTTCAAAGGAACGGTAGAAGCAGCCTATAATAAAAAAGTGCTGGACTGGATCCGGAAGGTTGATCAAACCACCACCTACACCGGATCTGTCTGCACAGGAGCATGGATCCTCGGCGCAACAGGCCTGTTGAAAGGAAGGAATGTGACAACCAACTGGTTCGATGCCAAAGAAAAAATGGCACAGTACAGCGCCCACTTTGTGCAGGAAAGGTATACCCGCGACGGTAAATACTGGACTTCCGCCGGAGTGACGGCCGGTCTTGATATGTCGCTGGCCATCGTGAAAGATAATTGGGGCAGCAATTATGCCCAGGCAGTCATGCTCGACCTGGAATATGACCCGGCTCCGCCCATCACCGGAGGAACTCCCGGAAGAACAGATCCGGACGTTCTCCAGATGATGACAGAGCTCTATAAAGCCGGATTCAACCCTGTTATTGACAGCCTCGAACAGAGAAAAAAGCAAGGTCACGCCGGAAAACATTCTGATTAAGGTTGACATTGATGGACTGAATTCTTTTAAAATCGATATCTATCCTGCTCTAATCATAAAAAGTTAAAAATGGATATACCTGAAACGCACTGCTTTAGTGCGTTTCTTTATTTTTTTTACCATCCGGATGTAACATAGGCTACCCTTTGACTGTCTTATCTGTAAATATCTACATGATGAGAATAATTATATCTTCTATTGCCTTACTCGCTGCCAGCTTTGCAACAGCCCAGACGCAAAAAGATACCCTGAAGCCGAAAGAAAAAGAAATAGAAGCCGTTACGTTGGTCGTCAGGAAGCCTACCGTAGAATCCAAGGTTGACCGTACTGTTTTCAATGTAGCCAACAGTTCCATCCTGGCCGGGAATACCACCTGGGATGTCCTGAGGATGACCCCTCTGGTAAGCATCGATAATAATGACGCCATAAAAGCAGAAGGAGAATCTGTTACCGTATACATCAATGACCGGAAATCCGTTTTTACCGGTAAGGAACTGAAAGAATATCTCGCTACTATTCCAGCAGATAACCTGATGAAAATAGAGGTGATTACCAGCCCGTCCTCACGCTACGAGAGCGCAGGCTCCGTCATCAACATCGTCCTGAAAAAGCGGGATGATGAAGGCATCAAAGGAAGTATAACCTTCAACAACAGGCAGAATACCAAGAATTCCCAATATACCAATGCCAACCTCAATTACCACCGCAAAAAATTTACCCAGACCCTGGTCGGAAGTTACAGCGACAATACGTGGGTCCAGAGGAATTCCATCACCAATACGCTGTATGAAAACAATAATATCACCAACATCAATTCCTACAGCCAGCAGCACAACCAGAGTCCGTCCTTGTCTTCCACTTCGGAATATGAGCTGAATGAAAAGAACAATATCGGGGTCATTCTGGAATATTACCAGAGCCGCAGCTTTTCAGATTCCCAGGCAGACGCCATCAATTTTGCCAATAACGATTTCCAGTATTCCTACGCGCAGACCCAAAATGCCTCCGGGCTTGGCCGTACCCTGGGAACCAATATTTTCTATAAATACTACGACAAGGAAAAAAACAGGATCCTGGATGTGAATCTCGGGAGCAATTATGACGGGCAGAAAGACGATAGTTACTTCCTGAAAAACTTCAGCAATAATCCGCTGCCGAATGAAATCGGGATTTTAACCAACACCCAGGCCCGCAACTATTATGTTAAGGTAGACTACACCCAGCCGTTAGGGAAATCCGGCGGAACCATTGAAGTAGGAGGGAAGATGAACTTCAACAATAACAGCATCCCGAACAGCCTGTACGGGAACCAGCTCAGTGGCCTCAGCCAGAATGACGTTTTCCATTATGAAGACAACATCAACTCCCTGTACGCCAATTACAGCAAGACCTTTTTCAAAAAGCTGGAAACCAGGATCGGGATCCGGTATGAGAGCACCAATTTTAAAATCCGCCAGGATGTAGCAGGAACATCCAGGAAAGATGGGTACGGTGCCTTCCTGCCGAACCTGTTGCTGAAGTATTCCTTTTCGGAAAAACTGGATGTAAGCCTTACCTACAACCGGAACCTTTGGCGGCCGTGGTATGCGGAATTCAACCCGTTCCTGCTGCCGAATACGGACGGGATATACACCCGCGGAAGCATCGATCTGGAACCCAATCCGAGTGACCGTTTATACCTGAAGATGGGGCTTTTCAAAAAGTATTTCCTCTCCGCAAGGTATATGTTCACCGATCAGGATTACTGGACGACCTTCGTTAATGAAAACGGAAAAACCATCAGCCAGGAAGCCAACTTCTTCGGGAAAGTGAAAAAATACTACCTTTTCGCCAATACCAATCAGACCTTCCTGAAAAATAAGCTGACGGTAAACGCCGGATTCGGATGGTACTATATCGACAATAGCGACTTCAACGCGAAGAACAACCTGAAATCCAGTCCGTACATCAGCTATTGGGGCGGTTCCACCAATATTTCCTATACCAATCTCTTGAATAAGAACATCAATCTCAGCGCATGGATGGAAATCAACAACCAGAATAACGGGAACTCCATTGCGAACAATACCAATGTTTTCCACAATATCTCCGTAACCAAGATCTTCCCGAAAACCCAGATGGAAGTCAGCCTCCAGCTGATGAACATCTTCAAGCGACCGAATTTTGATGCCACCACCTACAGTGCCCAGGGAACCTTCCGGAATGCGTCACGCTCCGACTGGCATGGTTTCTCCCTCACATTCGTGAAACGTTTCGGGAACCAGAAAGTGAAGGACAATACCAAAACCGATGTGGAAAAAGACGGTGGAGGAAAATAAAAGGATCAACTCTTAATATATTTTATAAAAAAATCTCAGAATGTATTTCTGGGATTTTTTATTTAGCTTCTTCTATATGTTGATCAAATAAATAGTTATACATTTGTAGTGACTGACTAAACAGTCACAAAATTTAAAATTATGGAAACTAGGAAAATAGCAAACCAATACTTCGATGCGATGGCTGCCGGCCAATTTGACGAGATGAACAAATTAAAAACGGCTGATTGCGCTTATTGGTTGAGTGGTGAGGGGTCTTGGCCTTTTGGCGGGTACCAATCAATAGAAAATCAATCAAAATTATGGGCAACGGTGGCGGAAAGATTTCCGGAAGGCATGAAGATGACACTTAAATCTATTACTGCTGACGAAGATCGTGCAGCACTTTATATTCACATTCGTGGAACAAGAAGTGACGGTCGTATTTACGAAAACAATGTGATATTGCTGCTAACCTTTAAGGATGGCTTAATTAGTGGTCTTTACGAATACCTGGATACCATTATGGTTAATGAATTATTTTGTGGTCCCATGGATGATGAAAGGTAACAAACTTGAAATAGGATTTAATAAGATATTTTTCAGTTTTTTTTAAATACATAACCAATGGATAAAAAGGAAATACTGCTTCAAACTGCCTTGAAATTGTTTGTTTCTCAAGGGTTTAATGATACACCGACAAGCAAAATTGCAAAGGAGGCAGGCATAGCAACGGGAACGCTGTTTTATTTTTTTTCCACCAAAGATGAACTGATCGTTGCCCTCTATTTAAGAATAAAAGGTATGGCTGCAGACCATATAAATGCTGCACTGGCAGAAGTCAAATCAACCAGGGAGATGATCAAAACGTATTATGAGGAATCTCTTAAATGGGCGCTCCGTAACCCAGACGAATTCTTGTTTCTGGCCCAATTCTCTAATTCGCCTTATCTTAAAAAAATTGGAAATGATGAGATTTCTGCTCAGATAGCACCTGTATTACAGATTTTTCGTTCGGCCATCGAAGAGAAGCAGATCATTGATATTGATGTAAATCTATTATACACTTTGATCAGTAATCAGGTATTTGGTGTCAATCAATACCTGTTATCCAAAACGTTCACTAAGAAAGTTCAATACAGCATCATTGAAGATACGTTCAATATGTTTTGGAAAATGATTGTACACTGATGGGCACAAAGAATAAGAAAATGAAGATCATCATCACAGGTGCAACGGGAATGATCGGGGAAGGGGTTCTGTTGACCACTCTCAATCATCCTGATATCACAGAAGTATTAATGGTAAACAGAAGAACATCTCCATTACGGCATCCCAAACTTTCTGAACTTATTGTAAAAGATTTTACAGACCTGCATGCTCATCGTAGTCAGTTGACCGGCTATGATGGCTGTTTCTATTGTGCTGGGATTAGTTCCTTTGGTATGAATGAGGATAAGTACAGCCATATCACTTTCTATACCACAATGATGTTTGCAAAAGCGCTTGCTGATCTGAATCCTGATATGGTTTTCTTTTATTTATCAGGGGTTTATGCCGATAGCTCTGCAAAAGGAAAAATAATGTGGGCAAGGATAAAAGGTAGAACCGAGAATGCCTTAATTGGGCTTCCTTTTAAAAATGTTTACAGCTTCCGGCCGGGTTTTATTATTCCATTAAAAGAGCAAAAGAACGTAAGATTGATTTACAAGATACTTAATCTTATTTATCCTTATATTTTTCCAAATCAAACTTTGAGTTATGAGGAAATGGTAACGGCATTGGTTAATGTACTTGAAATTGGCTGCCTGAAAAATATTCTGGAAATCAAAGATTTAAAACTGATTTCAAAGCTTCATTTATCAAATCAATAAAGCGTAGTAAAAAAGCTGCACTATTTCAGTCAATCTCCTCAATCTTCACTACTTCACTCGCCATCACCTTGGTTCCGCTCTCATTATACACCTGCTTCACTGTAACTTTAACTCTGTCATATTCTGGAGTAGGGAAGTCCATCAGTTCAGAAACATGCTTATAGCCGAAAGCTTTGGCCAGCAATGCAATATGGCGGGTGGGATATTTGTGTCGCTGTGTATGAGATTCTACATTGCCTACAAAAGATTTTGCCAAACCCATTTTCAGACTTAGTTGATCTTTGCTGAGATTTTTCGCCTTACGAATATTTTTGACGTGATTGATAAAGTCAAAGTCAAACTGTGTTGTCTCAAATGAAAATATTTTTTTCATATTTTTTAGTCCATTATGATAGAGTTGTATTTATTTTATTGCGAAATACCAAAGGCTTGATACATGAATAATTGTAAAGATATATCATAGACCGAAAAGACCAGATTTAACATCGATATTATCGTGAAATGCGCCTGTCGAAAAGGTGCTTACCCTTATGTAAGCGTGTGCTTATGTCAATATAAGGAATGCTTGAAAGTGCTAATTTAAAATAACATTTTACTTAACTTTTCCTGAGGCCTTTTTAGAATTAGCTTTCAATATATTATTCTCTCTCATATATACTTTGAAATTAAATTCAATGGAGAAAAGCTTGGAGGGTTCTATTCCGGCTGCTAATGAAATCTTCAGCAAGGTAGATAATCTTGGCATATTTTCTTTTTTAATGAGTCTGTAAACTTGTTTCCTGTCAACATTTGCTGCTGCTGCTAAATCTGCTACATCAATTCCTTCTTCATCGATAAAATTTTTAATATAATCAGCAATAGCAATAAAATATTTATCTTGAATATCTTCCATTGAATAAAAGTGACATATTTGTCAAAAATATCATTGACAAATATGTCACAATTAAGATTTAATTATTATATTTGCAATATAGGTTACAACAAATGTAACTTTGCGATACTTCAACAAACAAAGAAGCTATTGCTTAGAATCTTGTAATAGAAAACTGGTGATTTTTAGCACACAAGAGGATAAGCAGGAAGCTCACGACCTAGGCGTGAGTTCTCTTATCTGTGTGCACGGTATACCAGTACCCCTATTACGGATATTGTAGAGCTCTACGCCGTTTTTATTTTCTATGCAGTCTGCTACCTCTACAAATTTCTAAGCCAATCTTCCCAAGAATAGAGTATCATATGTAGGATGTGTGTTTTTAGAATGTACCGGCCATTGCAGCCGCGTATATTTCTGCTTTCCGGTGCCCGGCGGATTCCCTGCTTTGATCCTCAGGTTACCCTTGTTCTTTTTTCCAATGGGCATCAGGAAAGCTTTTACATTCTGCTTTAAATAACACACCACATTAAGTAAAAAATAAAAAGGCCCTCCGTGCAAAAAGTTGGCACTGTGCAGAAAGAGCCGTGTGTTTAATAGCCTAAACATTTTAAAATTATGAAAAAAACTTTTTCAGGCAACGCCCTGCATAATCCAAAAACCGGGATTCCGGCTACAGGAATTTTCCGATCACCGGTATTTCTATTTGGTCCATTCAATTAAACCTGTTAAATCATGAAAGAAGAAACTATTGGCAATGCCAGTTGCCACCAAGACCGTAAGAAGCATAGCGGACTGAGACTCGTGGAAAAATTTTTCCGGGACCACGACCTGGTGTCAGCTAAAAATACCTTGTCGGAAATCACGTCCAGCGCCATGGATCGCCATACCCGGATCCGCCCTAAACCTTACGTGGTGCTGGACTTTTACCTTTCTGTCAAATCATTCATCCGCGGGTGTTACCTACTTCAGTTCAGGCATAAGAAATGGCTGCTGAGCGAACCGGAAGAAGTTGCTTCCTTTCTGATGCTGGGTTCTCTTTCACAGGGAGAATATAAAGATCCTTTCCGGGTATTCAAAGATGCCTTCCGGGAGTATAACATTACTGATTTCGACCGTTTCATTGCCGAAGTATCATACTTTTCACTTGGCGTGTATGCCGGGCAGCCGGGCGGGAATATTATGACTCCTTTTATCCATTTGAACAAAATGCTGGATGCGGCGTGGGTGGTGCTGGAGCGGGGTGAGTGAGGGTTTTAGGTGGGAGAGTTTTAGAGTTATAGAGTAAGATGGTGGGAGGGATTGAGTGAGGATTAAAACCACTAGAGTTACAAAAGTTTTTTTAACACATAAGAATCATGAAGAAAACAGCTTTGAAAACAGAAGAACACATGAGTTTAAAAATCTTAGATTTTTAAATGCGTGAAAAAATCTGTGAGATCTGCTGATTTGCGAGAGACTAAACCACAAGAGTCATAAGAGCTTTTGTGACACTTTAGAATTTTAAGAAAACAGCTTTGAAAACAGAAGAACACAGAAGTTTTAAAATTATACGATTTTTAAACACGAAAATACCTGCATAATATTTTTATATGCAGGTATTTAAGATGGTATTTGTTTTCTGCCTATTTCCTGATCATAAGTTTAAATGTTTTAACGACAGTCTGGTCACTATTAGTTATGGATACGATATAATTTCCATTGGCCAGCAGGTGCTCCAGGTGGAAGTGCTCTTCTTTATTTTTTTGAACAGGCCTTGAATAGAGTATCCTTCCGGACAGATCATGGATAGCGATCATATGCGGCATCTGCTGTAAAACAGTTCCTTTTACACTGAAGCTTCCATTGTTTGGATTGTTGTACAACATAAGATCTCCGGCAGGATCCGCCTCAGAAACAGAAAGGGTCTTGGGACTGAATTTTGCGATAAATCCGGAAATTCCGGTTGTAATTCCGCCAGGATAGATGATCGTCTGCTGGTAACCGTTTGCGGAACTGTATCCGGTTGATCTGCCTGTACTTCCGTACAGGTAAAATCCGTCTGAATCTATTGAAAAAATACACTGGATGTCATTGGGATGGAAGCTGTTGCTGGTACCGCCGTAATAGGAAATGAAATCCGGAAATCCGGTACTGCTATCCAGCATGCTGAAAAAGATATCCTGGCCGTTGGGATTAGGTTTTGTTGCGATGTATGCTCCCGGTGTTGAGATATTTTGATCCCCATAGCTCAACCCGGTGAACAATACCTTACCATTTTTAATATCAAGCCCTCTGTCGCCGCTGAATGTTTCTTCCGCGGCGGTGCCTATATAGGTGCTCCATATCCTTCCTCCGGAGGAATTGAATTTCGTAACAAACATATCAGGATCCGTTGACTGTGTTTTATAAGCTCCTTCCGTAGCATAATAGCTTCCCGGTACCCCGAAAGTCGCTCCGGTAATATAGACACCGGTGCCATCGGCCTTAATATCAGAAATCCCGGAATCTAATGTATTGCCCGGAATTCCATAATAAGTTCCCCAGGTTCTTTGTCCGGTATTGGCATTAATTTCAGCAATAAACTGGCCTGCTTTTGCGGGCTGAAATGTGCCGGATGTTGACAAATCTGCTCCTGCAGGCTTCAGGTCATTGTTCCCGGAAATATAGACTTTGTCTTCGAATACCGTTAATCCTGAAAGTAAACTTGATGGAGTATAGGTAGCCCATATTTTTTGCCCCTGCGGATTCAGTTTTACCAGATAAGTATTGGGCAGGAGTTCTCCTGCCGGACCATAAACCATACTGAAAACCGGTTGAAACGTTCCCGGATCTGCCAGATTCTGCCATGTAGTGGCTCCGGTAACGTAAATATTTCCGTCATGGTCTACGTCAAGCTTATTAAAACTGTCGTTTCCGGGCAGATAGGTCTGCCACAGCATGGTATTATTGACGTCATATTTGGTAAGAATATTATTTAAGGAATCCGGAGCGTTGCTGAGCCATGCCCCGGGAGAGAGTGCAGGATTGGAAGGATCGATCTGGAGCTCATACATATTTCCATCGTGATCTCTGAAGTACGGGAATTTTGCAGATGAATTCGAGGTGATGTAAGGTGAGTATCCCGCAGATATAAAATTTCCTGCTGAAGTTAACGTGCCTGAAAAGTTATTAGGAATAGTATAACTTCCGGTATAAGGCTGGCTTCCTGTCGTTACAAACTGATTGTAATAAGAAACCGGCGGTGTCCCGATGCTTGGGTTGGGTGAACTTGTTCTCGCATCTACAAAAATGTGGGAAGAGCTGTCCTCATAAAGTCCTGTTATTCCCGTATTGATGGCCCCGAAATAGGTGGCCCAGCTTCTTTGATAATTAAAGGAGGTTTGAGAAAACAGAGTGGAGGAAAGTAAAATAAAAAATAGATTGTTTAATCTCATAATGACTTAATATTTTTCTTATTGATGGCTTATTTCAGACAAAAATATCAAAGTAATGTGAATTAAACTAATGATTATTGCTTTAGTATCGTATTGCAACCCCATAGACAAGCTGGTACACCCTATATCTCTAGAAAAAAAATGTTCCCGGTAAGTAATCAAACTCATAAAATGTCTTTTTATGGTATAATGGTAGAGATTAATCATACTATTATTTTTAAATTTTAAAATGCCAGCCTAAGGATCTTTTTTTTCAGCAGGACACAAAAAAACTGTCTCTTTCGAGACAGCCATTTTTATTTTGCTTAATGAGCCGTTTCTCCTTCTACCGGTATATCCGGTACGATAACATAGCACCCTGCATTGAACGGGACACATACGTCAGCTTCAGGACAATAATAAGTCCCGGGAGGACATTTTGAAACGGATGCTGCTCCTTTGATTGTTTTCAGTTCTTTTCTTGACAACGTTTTTAAATTTTTCATGATCATAGAATTTGGTTCAGTAATAAAATTTTATACTTTATATATTCTCAAAGTTAGTGAAACATTTGTATCATATATTTTATTTTATTAAATATTTTTTATAAGATCGAAATGATTATTGTGTATTTATTTGAGAATCGGAGGAGTTAGACGCTGAGATGTAGGATTTGATGGTGTGAGCGTGTCAGAAACGGAATGAAGCCACAGAAAACACAAAAATTTACAGTTGACATAGTGATGAACTGGCAGAGTAAATATATGTAAAAGGCCACATGATGGATCATATGGCCTTTCTGATTTTATCTTTAACGGCAAACTACATCGAAAGAACCTTTGTTTTTGTATGGTAAACAATCACATCCTGTTCCTTATTTCCTCCGGTTCTGGTAAGGCCATTCACATGAATAACTTTAAAGTTCCTGGGCTTATAGATTTTCACCTCGTTTGTGGTTTCATCCACAATTACTTTCTCTGCATTTTCAAAGCTGAATGCCTCAGATGACAGAGAGACATTTCCTGTAAAAACAGTTGTTTTCTCACGGGAATTCCTGTTCGTTTGCTCACTTTTAAATTTCAATATGTCTTCATTTGATTCCTGCTGAGAGAAAGCGAAAGATGAACACAGCGACAATATACATACTGCCCAAGCTTTTAGATTTTTTACCATTTTTAAATTTCTACAAAAAAACAAATAAATTTGATGGCGGATAAATAAATAACTTTTTTTAACATAAATCACCCGTTGAATGACTTAATGACCTTCAGAGTCTCTGTTCATAACAGGTGTATTGATGACTTAATAAAGAGAAGTAAAAAGCAAGCAACAGGCATTTTGCAGTAATGAGAAAAATTGAAAAGTCCTAAATACAAATAACCATTAAAGCTGAATCTAAAATAAACTTTAATCAGGTGTTAAGTTCTTGAATAAATATCATCAGCTATAAATTAAGAAATAATGACAGAGAAATTTCCGGTAATTAACAGTACGCTTTCACCCCACAGGCTGGCTAAGCTTATTCAGCAAAAATATGGACTGAGCGATAAAGCTGAATGCAGTGTTTTCCGGCTTGCCATGAACCATCTGTATATTGTCTATGATAATGAAAACAGATATGTATTCAGAGTATACACCCATCACTGGCGTACAAAGCTGGAAATTGAAGAAGAAATAAGGCTTTTAATCCTTCTGAAAGAAGATGGGAGACAGGTGGCCTTTCCGATCGCCGATCAGTCGGACGGTTTCATCCAGGAAATCGAAGCACCGGAAGGGATCAGGTTCGGGGTTTTATTTTCTTATGCTAAAGGCAAAAAGACAGCAAAATTTTCAAATGGGACAAGTTTCCTGATCGGACAGGCATTGGCAAAAATTCATCAATCAACGGAACATATCGGCCTGGACAGATTGTCCTACAATACCCAAAACCTACTCAAAGATCCTGTTTTAAAGATAAAAGGATTCTATGATAAAAATAGCAGCGAAATTGAATTTTTAGAAACCCTTTCTTCTTTTTTAATACTGAAAATCAATGACATTGATTTGCGTAACATTAGATATGGAGCAGTTCATCTCGACGTCTGGTTTGACAATCTGCACATTGATGATGAGAAAGAAATTACATTTTTTGACTTTGATTTTTGCGGCAATGGCTATTTATGCTTTGATATTTCTTACTTCCTATTTCAGTTGCTGACAACCCATTTGAATGAAGAGGAATATCAGGCAAAAGCAGACAGCTTTATCAAAGGTTATGAGACTATAACTGAAATTACTGTTGAAGAAAAAAAGCTCTTACCCTTTGCCTGTCTGGCCATCATGACCTATTACATCAGTGTTAAGTGCGACCGCTTTGACTATTGGACCAATATCTTTTTAAATGAAGATCATTTAAAGCGGATGGTTGGGAATTTGAAACGGTGGATGATTTATCACAGCATTGAGATTGAATAACATGCTTTTAATAGAGTAAATTGCTGTTCAAAGTTTACTGGTAATGAATGCATACGATATGTTCTGTCTTATTAGGAAAAATTAAGGATCACGTTTTTGTTATTTACAGCATATGCCAGTGGTTTCAGATGATTTATCTATATTTAAGAATATTTTTTTGAAAACTGTCCTGCCATTAGACTTGAGCTTTCAGGAACACGTATAGCATAATAAAACAAAGTTAAAAGTAAGACCATAAGATGGGCAGTATATACATAGGAATCGTATTTGTTTTTGTTTGTTTGACCATACTTCTTATCGCTTGTATCAGGCAAAGAAAGATGAATATCTTGATCCCTGCATTCATTTATGCAGTTTTATTTTTGATCTACCTGTCAAAAGCATATGCTGATATTCAGGAGTATGGATCATATAATCAGGAGGATTTTTCTGATGTGACCGGAATTTCCATTGATAACAGGATGATCCGTAAGGACAAATGCAGAAAGCTTTTTGAATCTTTAAAAGATGATGAATTCAGTTGGGTGAATCATCCGGTGAAAAGAAAGGAATACCTGATCAGTATATTTACCCACAGAAAAGTCTATAAGTTCAAAGTCTGGGATACTTATAATCAGGGAGTGTTGATCAGTAGAATCAATGATAAAGGGAAAGAATTTGTTACCAACAGGAATGACTATATTATACAATACTTAGAATAAATGTAAAGCTGTCCGGCAGATATAAACTTCATTTTTTACCAATATTTAATTTTTACTTATGGCTTTTAAAACCCTGTCCTTGTTTTTAATCTTTATTTTTTCGTTTACCCATGCTCAGCAGGTCAACAGGTTCATCTATGAACTGCACTACAAAGACGATTCAGCAAGTGCTTTGCATAAAAGTGAAAGAATGTGTCTGGATGTTGATGCTCAAGAATATTCTTTCCGGAGTTATGACAGGTTCATACTGGATTCTTTATACCACTCAGACAATACTAAAGCATATGAGGAAGTCGGGAATATCCTCTATGTATTCAAAAGAAAAGCCGGTAAGAACAGCTTTGCGATTACGGAGGTTCAGGGGGCAATCCGATATACTTATGATGATCCGGTCATCCTTGATTGGGTTATTACGAAGGAAAAGAAAAAAGATGCTCAGGGAAATCAGCTGCAGAAAGCGAAGGTGTCCTTCAGAGGACGTAAGTGGAATGCCTATTTTAACCCGAAAATACCCATCAGTACAGGACCCTATAAATTTTATGGGCTTCCCGGACTCATCGTTGAGCTATATGATGATCAAAACGATTACAGCTTTACATTGATTGGAAACCATACCATTGCGCGCGAAGCCATCAATATACCGGGTTCCAGATATATAGACAAAGATCTTAAAGTGAGTAAAACTCAATTCTTTCAGATTCTGGCAGAATATAAAAAGGACCCGGCCCGTGATTTTAAGGCGGGGGTATATAACGGCACGATACAATTGGTCGACCGGGATCCTAATGATATCATTCGCGGGATCGAAGAGAAAGCCAGGGAAGATCAGAAAAAATACAATAATCCTATAGAACTCGTTCAGTAAAAGCGTAAGATTAATAACTCTCAAAATAATTGGAATCAGTATCACTGATAAAGAGTGCTGGGAGTCGGAGAGTGGAGAGTTTGAGTGTGGTAGTGTGGGAGAGCAGTAGAGTAAAAGAATGGCAATTCTGATAGAATGGAACATGCAGCAATACATTTGTACATTTGAGGTAGAAAGCATTCACAAAGCAATTATTTCCGGACTGATCAACCCCGATTTAAGTACATTTATGGAATTAATATTTACCTACTAAAGCTAGTTCGTAATGAAGGATTACAGATACAGGAAATTTACCGATGAAATTGAAAAGAACATTGCTGAAGGACTGTTGAAACCGGGAGATCGCCTGCCCTCTGTCAGAAAGATCAAAAGCGAATATCAGCTCAGTACCAGTTCTGTGCAGAACGGCTATGATTACCTTGTTTATAAAGGACTGGTAAAAAGCCTTCCCCGTTCCGGATATAGCGTCAGTTTTCAGCTGAAGCAGGCATTGGATGATTTTAAATCTGATATGCAGGTAATCCCGAGAGATGCTGTCTTCAGAGAAAACATTTTGGTAACGTCCCATCAGCGCCACCATCATGAAAGTACCCACTTAAACGCGGCGGTTCCTTCTGATTTTTTAATCCCTCAAAAATTAGTTCTCCGTACGATGCAGCAAATGATCCGTGAGAAAGGTGCAGCCCTGCTGAGGTATTATCCTTCTAACGGATCAGAAGAACTTCGCAGGTTAATTTCCAGGCGTTCGGCCCTGCATGGTGCACGGGTACAGCAGGAAGAAATCATTGTCACAGACGGAGCCTTGCAGGCTTTATATATTGCATTAGCGGTAACCACGCAGCCCAATGATATTATTGCAATAGAAAGTCCATGCGTCTTTTCAGTGTTGGAAATCATCGCTAATCTTCGCCTCAGGACCGTAGAAATCCCTGTAAGGAATAATACCGGTATAGATGCAGAGCTCATGAAGGAAGTATGTCAGAAAAATGATATCAGAGCAATGGTTGTAACCCCCAACTTTCATAATCCAACGGGAGTATTGATGACTGATGAAGCAAAGAAACAGCTTTATGATATCGCCTCTTCACAAGATATTCCGATTATTGAAAATGATGTTTACGGAGATCTTTATTTTAGCGGCACCAGACCATCGACCATCAGGAATTTTGACATTCATGGCCTGGTTATCACCGTTTCTTCGTTTTCAAAAAGTCTGGCTCCCGGCATACGGTTAGGCTGGCTGTCGGCAGGACGCTATTTCTTACAAGCAGAACGTATGAAATTTGCTTTAGGCAGATCTGTTTCGCCCTTAAACCAGGAAGTTATCATAAAGTTACTGTCCGGTTCGAGTTATGACCGGCACCTTAGAACGTTTCGCAGAAAGCTGGAACAGAATGCCATCAGATTGGCCGGTCATTTTAATCAGTATTTTCCGGATACTGTAATGACAACCGTTCCTAAAGGCGGCTACAGCTTATGGACGCAGCTGGAACCTGATAGAGATATGGCATTATGGTATAAAACCGCTGAAAAATTCGGGGTTTCCTTTACTCCCGGTCATACATTTTCGTTTACGGATACCTACGATCATTGCTTTCGGACAGTCTTTTCCGGCCATTTAACACCTGAAAGTTTTGAAGCCATAGAGAAAATCGGAAACTGGATGAAGTACTGACTGTACCGTTTCTTTTTCCATAATCTGTACCGGGTCTTGATTTCAGGCAACCCGTACATTTGTTGGGAAATTGAATGCACAATGAATATCATATCAAAATTTACGGTAGGGTCAGAAAACGGGATGGATCTTTTTCTGGCGTTGAAAGAAGCTCATTTAAAAGAAATGTATGAAGGCATTATTGATCCGGTTCGGCTCAATCCTTATCTTGAAGATGAGCTTGACCGGAGAAAAGCAATTAATGGTCTCAATGATCTCAGCACGCAGCTGGTCATTGTCTTTGACGATGATCAGCCTCTGGGGTACGCCATGATTGGAAAAACGTTCAGCCAGCCCGCTGTTCTGGAAGGTAGACGAGCCGTCCATCTATCATTTTTTGTTCTTCCCAATTACCGTATTCCCGAAGTATGCCATTCATTATGGCAAAAATGCCTGTCTGTGACAAAAAACCATTCCTACTGGACCGAGCTCCCCGTCAATGATGCGATGATTCCTTTCCTCGAAACTATTGATTTTACCTTCGCTGAGCAATCACAGTTAAAACCGTTTGAGGTGTCTGCCCAGGTTATGGTGCGTCAGGATATTTGATCATACCATCCATCCAGAAAAAAAGGATGGATCAATTCCAAATAACCTGATGATGAGAATATGGCTATAAATAGTATATTGGATGTGCCCCGCAATTAAGGAAGCCGGTATAAATCCGGTTCTCTCTTAACGGTAAATTGATCTGAACAGAAAAGAAAGCAGGAAACTGTACTCGAGAATCTGATGTGAAATAATAAAAAGCAAAGCATCCGACTATATCGGATACTTTAAAATTTTAGCAGCAAAAGCTTTTACAAAGGCTTGAACGCGATGGCATCAACCTCAACGAGCATTCCATCCAAAGCCAGTTTGGGTACCGGAATCAGTGTGCTTGCCGGAAAGGGATGGTTCTTCCATACTTTCTGCATCTCTTCTGTCCATATTGTAAGTTTCTCCTGATCGTGATCAACAATCAGGATGGTAATTTTCAGAACGTGATCAGTCGTGAGACCTGATGCTTTCAGGACATTGACCAGGTTTTGCAGAGCGGTTTTAACCTGAACCCGGAAATCACCCGAAAGGCTGTGCTCTGGACCTTCTCCACCACTTTGTCCGGAGATAAAGACATAATTCCCGTTGCCTGAAGCTGTTGCAGAGTGGGAAAAAGCAAATGGCGTAGGGTCGAAAAGTCCTTCAGGGTTTTTATACTGGATCTTTGACATATTTTTTTGATTATGGTTGGTATAATGTTCAATTTTGGAACAGCCTGTCAATAATAAAATGAGGAACGGTAAGGTCAGGAAGTGTTTTTTCTGGTGTGCCGTCCTTTTAAATTTAATCATGGGTCGCAAAGAATTGATTGATTTGAAGTAATTGATTGACTGCAGCCTTAGACCAGTACCCCGCATTGTGGGCGCCGGGAGCCTCCTCATAGATATGAGGGATTTTCAACCGCATCAATTGCTCATGGAATTTTCTGTTTTGGGTAATCAAAGGATCGTCGGTTCCGCAGCTGATCAGGATCTTCTGTCGGCTGTTTTTAAATTTATTTATCTGTGAAATAACCGTATATGGAGCCCATTTTTCAGGATTTTCTCCTAACAATTTAGGAACACCGTATTCTTTTCCAAAGGGAACGAAATCTATCACACCACATAAGCTCCCGATGGCCGTAAAAGTTTTCTGATGCCTTGCGCCAATGTACAGAGCGCCGTGTCCGCCCATGCTCCAGCCCATCAGAGCGGTTTTCGACTGGTCAGACGGGTAATTTTTCTGAATAAAGCCGGTCAGTTCCTCAGCGATAAATGTTTCATATTGTAAATGCGGACTGTTTATATACCAGCTGTCATACTGCCCGTCCGGTAACACAAATATCATCTGCATTGCTTCGCTGAGGGTAGACAACGACGGAATATCCTTGGTTAATGTTCTTTTAGGATAGCCACTGTAGCCATGCAGTATGTATACTGTTGGCAGTTTCTTATCCGTACTTTCGGATGGATGGATCACAAGCGTTTTAATTTCCCTGTCCATAGAGGCACTGTAAATACTCACTGAATCTACTTTCTGGGAAAACATGTTGGTTCCGATGCAGATGACGACTAATGCAAATAATGATTTGACCATTGTAATTGATTTTTATAAAGACAAAGTTAGATGCCGGGATGCTCAAAATTCTTTACATATGTTGAGGGAATACAGAAGAGTTCAGGTATTTGAAATCCGTATGGCTATAAATCTGTTTTGTTTTATCTTTATGCGATGACAGCATTTTGGGAATTTATAAGCCGTTATTCCTTCCTCTCCGAGGAATCAAAGACAGCGTGGTCGGCATTTTTGAAACCCTCTAAAATAGTAAAGGGAGTTACCCTGTTGGAACAGAATGTTGTTCCGAAGGATATCTCTTTTGTCAGGAGCGGGCTGCTTTCGTATTACTATCTTAATGAAAAAGGGGAAAAAATAATTAAAAAGTTTTTCCCCGAAAACTCACTGGTCGCTTCCACCAGTGCTTTATTAAAACAGGAACCTGGCTTTTTTGCTGTTGAGGCCCTGGAAGATACCGAGCTGATCAGTTATTCATTTAGTGATTTCAGGAACCTGACCAAACAATATGCTGATATCGCAGATTTCTATATTACCTACCTGGAACGTCACTGGGTCATTGAAAAAGAGTTTGACGAGATTACTCTTAAATCAGCTACCGCCAGACAACGGTATTTGGAGTTTGAAAATAATTATCCTCAGTTGATCTCCCGCTTAAAGCTTCATCAGATAGCTTCCTATCTGGCCATTACGCCTACGCAGCTCAGCAGGATCCGAGCTGAACTTTAAAGTTAAACCTCAGATTCAGCATAGGGTTAATGCAGGGAAATAATCTGCATGATCTGCTCATCTACAAGTTAAAGAATGGTTGTGTTATCGGATATGGAGTTGGTGAGTAAGAGAGTGGGAGGGTTTGAGGGTTAGGGTGGAGTATAACCACAATAGTTACAACAGTTTTTTTGACACGTAAGAATTTTTGAAGCTGATAGCTTTGAAAAGAGCAAGACCACAGAAGTTTCTAAAATTCTACGATTTTTATAATTCGTGAAAGAAATCTGCTAAATCCGCCCATCTGCGAGCATTTATAGCTCACTGCATGGTTTATTTAAGATAAACTAACACAATAGATGATTGGATAGAACCCGGCAAATTAACCGTTCTACATCTCCTGCACTGATCGACATTAAAAAAAATTAATTTCACACTCATACCATCTTAATAAGGTCATGATACATTTGCTATAGAAAAACAATCAGAATGTATAATGTAAATTTTAATAAGATGAACAACACTGTTTTAAACCAAGGGAAAAAAATAGCCGCAGTCGTATTTTTAATGACTGCCGCAGTCGTAAACGCTCAGGTTCAGCCTCCGGTTCCCCCGAAAGAACCACGTCCGGGAATGGAAAGACCGGGGCCGGGACCGCGTCCGGAGGAGGTGAGAGAAATCACAACGCTTTCCGGAACTGTTTCCAAAATGGTTACCAATGATGATTTTGTCTATGACGGATTCTATCTGAACAGCAGCGGAGGCCAGGTTCTCGTGAAGTTCCCGCCACATTTGGGAAACCAGATCACGGCATTAACCAAACAGGGCAGCCAGATTAGCCTCAAAGGGGTCGCGGATGTTGCTCCTAACGGCGAAAAATCGTTCCGCATGAACAGCATAACGGCCAATGGGAAAACCATTGAAGATACACCGCCGGCCGTTCCGCAGACGCCGCCTCAGGAGGTCTCTGTAACGGAAAGCGGAACGATCACCGATCTTCAGAAAAATAAGGAAGGCGATGGTGTGGTGGGTATCTTCGTGGATAATACCCTGCTCAAAATGCCGCCGCACATCTATCAGCAGCTGGGGCAGGCTTTAGTAAAAGGAGCGAAAATCTCCTTCACCGGATTTAAAAAGCCGGACAATTCCGGTGAAGTGGCAGAGCGGAAATTCAACATCGTGCGTGCCAGGACGATCAGCGTCAACGGGAAGGAATATGCCCTGTAAAATCTAACTGAATCAACAGTAAAAACCTGATCAGATTTTCGTAATTTGCTCAGGTTTTTCATTATCATACAATGGTTTTTAAACAAACAACATATCATCTATCGAAAATAATATTTATTTTTTTTGCGGTCTGCTGTCTTGGCGGCTGTGAGAAAAAATCGCCGTTACCGCCGCCCGTTCCGCCTCTGGAAATTGAAAAGCCGGTGCAGCTGGATGGCCAAGTGATACGATACAAAACCACTCCTGAAGGCAATATTGATCAAATGGTCCTGGATCAGGGGAAACAGCAATCCGACATCCATTTTCCGCCCCATCTGGCCAGGCAGATCCTGGAGATTGCACAACCCGGTGCTTCCATCCATCTGAAAGTGTCCCGGAGAGACCGCGGTTATGAGCTGATCTCCGTTTCTTCGGAAGACGGTAACAACAGGTTTGACATACAGGGCATATTACCGCCAAAACCCAGCCCGGGAAAGGAAATCCGGATTAAAGGAGCGGTTTCCGAATTCATCAGGAACCGCCGGAATGAAACCATAGGATTTGTGATCGGAAAGAAAACGGTAATGCTTAATCCGGAAGAAAGCAGGATATTAGCACCATTATTGATCAAGGCTACCCAGGTGGAAGTAACTGCTATGGAACGGGATGCAAACGATGGGACCATCAATACCCTCCGGTTTCCGCCGGTGAAGATGACGGAGATTACCATTGACAGTATTGTCTATAAAATACGCTGACTATGAGGATACTGATTGCCGAAGACGAAAAAAAACTGGCCGGTTTTATACAGCAGGGCCTGTCACAGGCAGGCTACCAGACCGAGGTTTGCAATGACGGCTCGGAAGCCCTGGAAATGGCCGTAAAAAATGATTTTGACCTGATCCTCCTGGATCTGATGCTGCCAGGGATCAACGGTTTTGATTTCCTGAAGAACCTGCGGGCTTTCGGAGTGGAAACGCCGGTGATCATCATCAGTGCCATTGCAGATTCCAGACAGGTGGTGCAGGGGCTGGACCTGGGTGCCGCGGATTACATCAGGAAACCTTTTGAATGGGAAGAACTGCTGGCCAGGATCCGTACGGTAAGCCGATTTTCCGGTTCCGGCGGACAACAGAAAATAAAAATTGAGGACCTGGAAATCGATATCCCTTCCCGGAAGGTGAAAAGGGGAGATACAGAAATCGAACTGACTTCCAAAGAATTTGTCCTGCTGGAATACCTGGTCCGGAATGCCAATCTCGTCCTCACCAAAAACCAGCTGCTGGAAAATGCCTGGAATATGAACTTCGATCCGGAAAGCAATATCGTGGAGGTCTATATGCATCAGCTCAGGAAAAAGATCGACAAAGGCTTTGATAAACAGCTGATCAAAACCGTAATCGGAGCCGGCTACATGCTGAAAGGCGAAAAACCATAACCTATGAAAAACCGGCCGACATCTTTCTTTTACCAGAGCCTGCGGTTCCGTTTCGGGTTGCTGTTCAATTCGCTGCTCTTCCTGTGTGTCAGCATCATCGTCTACTCACTGTATGATAATGCCAAAACAGAACTGGACCGGAGTTTCTCGCTCCAGCTGTCGTCTGCGGCCAATACGGTGCTTCAGAAGACCGACATCAATCCCATTGCTGTTCCGTTGCCCAAAAACGGGGAGTTTTTCAGGATCACTTATGATAATAAGGTAAAGAAAACACAGCTGATCAATACCCTTCCGGAAGATGTCGCAGATAAAGAAAAATGGAGGATGGTTTCTTTAAAAAAATACCCCGAAAACGGCGGCAGTATCTCGGTGGATTTTGCCCTGTCGGCAGAGAACTACCATTCCGCGGTCCGGAAACTGAGGCGGTTGCTGTACATCTATCTCCCGGTTGCGTTTCTGGTATCTTTCTTAGGCGGTTACCTGCTGTCCGGATTTTTCCTGAGGCCGCTCCGCCGGATTATCCATAACGCCAGCAAGGTGGACCTGGAACACATTACCCTGCTGTCCAAGCCACAGGCCCGGGACGAATTTTACCATCTTACCGATGCACTGAACCGGATGCTGATGCGGATCGATGAGCAGGTGAAGCAACAGACCGCTTTTTTTACAACGGCTTCCCACGAACTGCGGACACCCATCAGCAACATGCTTACAGAGCTCCAGATCTTCAACCGTGCTTCCCTGGATTCAGATACCTGGAAGTTACTCGATAATCAGGAGCAGGAAGTGAAACGCATGAAGGCCCTGGTGGATAATTTCCTCTGGATGAGCCAGATCGAATCCGGGAACCTGCGGACGAACAGGTCTGAAATCGACCTCGCAGAATTAGTGCTGGAAATTTCAGAAGGTTTTGCGAAACAGATGGCCATCAACGGCCAGCGGTTCAGGATTGAATTTTCACCGGTGGATGGTAACTTTACCATATCAGCAGATAAAAACCAGGTGGAAGTGATCATTAAAAACCTGATCTCGAATGCCGTAAAATACACCAAAGGTGATCCTGTCATTGATATTAAAGTCTTCCAGGATAACAAAAAAGGCATCATGATTTCCAATCCCGTCAGCCGGAACATAGAAGATCCCGAAAAGCTGAAAGGCCAGTTCCTGCGGGATACCTTTCATAAAGACGGTTTCGGCCTCGGCCTTTGGATCTCCGATATCCTAAGCGGGAAAAATAAGGCAAAGCTTTCGCTCGGTTCTGTGGATCAGAGGTTTTGTGCAACAGTGGAGTTTGATGAATGATAGTGGATATAAAATCCAGAGTAATGATAAAAAACAACCACACAGAAAGAGCCCAGTAAGAATACCAGGCCCCGTACAAAATACTTAACTAAATAAAAAGTCCAATTTTTTGAGGTATTGATGTAGAAACCGCCTCTTATACATTTTACTGTACAGTTTCCTCAATGCCAATCTGACCCAGCAGCTTTTGTTTGATGCTGCACACGCTTGTTGGGTCAAGTCCTGCTGTAACGGCGTTAAGGAAGTCAATTACACCAATTTCTTCGAAATAAGCATTGATATGCTGGTATAAAATCTGACCGACAAAATTACATGCTGCCAGTGAATTTGGAGTTGATGAGCAGGTGCTGTCGGAACAGTCATCTTTGATCATCGGGCCATTTTTGGGTAAGGCTGTCTGAAAGGTGCCGGCAAATTGCCCCAGTCTGTCAGGGTCAGAACAGGTGTAGGGATTAACCAGTCCGTTTAAGGATAACAGAGTTGTATTAAGTAAAGTTAAAATATCTTTAACTGCTGCGGGCGTATCTAGTTGATCACCATAAATGGTATCAATATACGGCTTAAAACCTTTTGACCATACCTGAGGAACGATGTCCAGGCTATTCCATATTTTACAGTTGAACTGCTGCCATTTCACGGCAGGTGCAACAGCTTGTGGCGGGAAAGTGGTGTGCAGGTAATCCACATAATCGCTGTTGCCTACATCCGGGCCTGCAAGGGCGTAGGTTCTTGTTGTCCAGTTTTGGCTTGTAGCCTGCGCAGGTATTTTGGAAAAGGAAGTATGGGCACCGAACAGGATAAGCGCCAGTGCCGGTGATAATGCTCCTCCCAGGCTGTGTCCGGCCACCGTGATAATGGCGTTCGGGTCATTGAGTGTGGCGAAGTAGTCTGTAATCGAATTACCGGAGTTCAGGCCAAGCAAAAGTCCGATACCATTTAAGGTACCATGAGAAATTTTGATGGTATTGGGCTCCGAACTATAAGGCCAGTCTGCAATTTTGCCGCCCAACAAATCTTCATCCATTTGATCAAAGACAGATGTTGTTTTAGTACCCGCAACAGATACCACATATTCGTTGGCACCCGCAACGGTCTGGCTGGGATACTTGAACACGAGCATCGTATTCGTGGCCGTTGCAACGCCGTTCTTGATATCCTTAGGTTCTACTACAACATATGGTCCCCAGGCTACGGTAACATCTACCGGAAAGTCGGCCGCAGCGATAATTTTGGGCAGTTCTTTGGCAAAGTTGGTCTGGATGGCCTGTGCAGCTGAAACCGGATCAGTAACATCTTTCTGCTGAGGGGCGAAATTCGAGATCATGGACATGATGAAGGTCATCTGATAATCATTGTAAGTCATGTGGTTATAGTTTTTATGTTAAAAATTAATAATGTACGAGTGGAATCTTTATTTTGAATGTTGATAGACGACATTTCCGCCCAGCCAGGTTTCTTCTACCTTAATATTCCGCATGTTCATGCTGATTTTGTCCTGGGGCATGCTTAAGGGATCTTCTGCAAGGATAATGAAATCTGCAAAATGACCTTTGGGTAAGGAGCCTGCCCATTTTTCGGCATAACATTGCCATGCTGCATCATACGTGGCTGCGCGCAACGCTTCTTCAGCCGTCAGGCATTCATCCTTATTCAGGACAGGGGAAAGATCGTATTCCGGTGGAAGCGCTTCCATCACACGGGTAACGGATTGTTCCATCATTCTTAAGGGTCCGATGGGGGTTACGGTATGGTCGCTGTGCAGGGAGATCCTTAATTTCTTATCCAGGGCAGACTTACAGAGGTCCAGCATATCTACCTTATCGTTGCCATCCAATTGCTGGCCTTTAAAGATCATATTCTTAAAAACGAATCCCCAATAGCCGACATGGCCGATTAAAAAACTGGGCGAGATGCCTAATTCCGCCATTTCATCAAGCTGTCGGTGTTCGCTGAATAAAGAGCAATGCTCGATGCGGTTGCGGAGCGGAGTCCCTGTATATAATTTAAGGGCCTCACGATAGGCATCTATGGTAAGGGTGACTGCCTTGTCGCCGTTGGCATGGATCATCAGTGGCCAGCCCTTATCGATCATAATCGATTTAATCAATGCCGGATAGGTTTCCTGCGGCTTGAAATCAAAGATACCGGCCTTATTGGTTTCCGGAGGACAGGCATAATCCTCCGACTGGTATCCGGTAAGTCCCTGATTTGATCCGTCTGCGACTACTTTTACATGTCCGAAATAAAGGTCACTGTATTGTTCCGGAGCCTGATATGGCGGTAGAGCCGGGAGCGCTGCTGCATTTTCGCAATATCTGGCACCGCCTAATCTTACCCGCAATCTTTTTGAATCTATGTAAGGGTTGAGGTAACTCAGATATTCATCATTCAGTATGGCATCATACATCGATGTTACACCCCTTGAATTCGCCTCGGCAAAAAAAGCATCCAGGTTATCGTTCATATGGGTGTGCGCCAATGCGAGAATCTGTGCTTTAAATGTACCGAATGCATATAAAAGGCCCTTCTCTTCCTGTAACAGGCCACGGCCTTTTTTCTGGAATTCCTCCTCGGTAGGGTATCCATCCTTTTTCAGGCCGGCTTCGTTTTTAGCATAGACCTTAGAGATTGCAGGGCTGTTGATATAAACCGTATGTCCGGAGGCGCTGATGACCATAATGGGTATGGTTTTACTTACATCGTTTAAAAATGTATAATCAATGTCTTTAAAGTGATCCGGAGAGTAGGGAGCCAGCAAAGCGGGATCGAGTCCATTGGCGAATAAGACGGCGTTTTCGGATTCCTGTGGCAGATTGGCCTTCAGGGTTTCCTTTACCCAGTTTTTGTCATAGCCCTGCCGGATGTTCTGGCCGTCAAATGGGCCAACATCTGCAAAAGAAGCCATCAGTCCGGAAAAGACCACGTGTATATGAGGCTCGAAAAGGCCAGGCAATAAGGTCTGGTTAGGTTCGAGGTTCCTGACCGTATAGTGACCTTTGAAATTAACATCCATTTCCTGTATCACAGAGGAAAGACTGCCGTTGGAAACTACCCGGCCTTCCGCGAACCCGATAGCTTCTACGATGTCGGCCTTACCGTCTGTCATAGGCCTTATAATACCCCCTGTAAATACGATCGGTGCAGGCTGTACAACTTCAGGTTTCTTCTCAGGCAGGTTGGCCGTCAGTAACGCCAGGTTCTCCGGCCCGAAAAGATCTTCTTTTAATAAGGTGACAACGGGATTGGTACATGCGCAAAAACACATGTGATCATGATGGTGATCGTGGTTTTTCATTTTTAAAAAGTTTTATGGTTGGTAGTTTTAATGTCTAAATGGCCTGTTTTAAAGGTTATTTAATGTAAAAAATATCATATTAAATAAAATAGTATTAATTTTTTTAACAAAAATAGGTGTTTCCAAATAATCTTCATTCAGTATTTTCCCTGAAATTGTATTGAGGATGTATTGGCTGTTGTTCATGAAGATTTTTGTATTGTGTAGCTTATTCGTCTGTGAAATAGATAGAATATGGCAGAAAAGATGCACGAGTGTGACGCTAGCGCAAACGGGGCGGGTTTTGATGAAGTGAGCGCTTTTCCATTCGGACCTTATTTAATGTATAAAAGAGACATTTATTTTCGCTCATAAAAAACTTCTTAATAAAAATTTTACAAAAGAACACTGAAATAGATGGAATGATAAAAGAAAATAATTCTTACTTTTGTGAAATTTTTAAAATATGTATAAAAAACAACTCATTTTTATTTTTCTTCTTTTATTCTTCAGTTCTTATGCACAGACTGAATTTATTACCGTCTGGAAACCGAACATCGGGGGTACGGTTACTAACACCATATCATTTGGCGGTACCGGAACAGATTATGCCATTCAGTGGGAAGAAGCAGGCTATCCTCAGCATAATGGTACGATTAGTTCTGTTACGTCCAACAGTAATACTCCGATAGTCATTACTTTTGGTACCCCTTTAAATCCGAATCCCCTCCAGGCTGTATACAAGGTAAAGGTATCTAACGGGAATGGATTGTTTTACGGGTTCAGGGCCAGTACAAATACCATTGAGGCTAATGCCAACCCGAAACTCATCGAAGTGAGCCAGTGGGGAAGCACCATCTGGCTTCAGCAGTTCAATCAGGGGTTCGCAGGTTGTCCCAACCTTAATATAACAGCTACCGATACTCCTAACCTGACACAGATCAATAACGTATCCCTAATGTTTTCGAATTGTTCTTCTTTGGTGGGTAACAGTTCAATGTCTAACTGGAATACATCGACCATCAATAATATGAATGGTATGTTTTCCAGGGCAACAGTATTTAACCAGAATATCGGAACCTGGAACACTGCCAATGTAAAAGATTTTAGCGCTATGTTTTCTTTTGCATCTGCTTTTAATCAGAACATTTCTGCGTGGAATACCTCCGCGGGAACTGATTTTTCTTCCATGTTCAATAATGCTACCGCGTTTAACCAGCCATTAAATGCCTGGAATACTTCAAATGCGGTTAATTTCCGTTATGTGTTCTCTAATGCTACTTCATTCAATCAGCCGCTGAACAACTGGAATACCGGTAAAGTGACAGACTGTGAAAATATGTTTCAAAATGCGGTATCATTCAATCAGCCTATCGGGAACTGGGATGTAAGTAAAGTGAATTACAATGCCGGTTTCAGTATGTTTAACGGAGCTACGGCTTTTAATCAGGATATTTCGACCTGGAATATCAAACTTCAGAATTTCACCTGGGGTTCCATATCTTTTGATTTTAAAAACTCCGGTTTATCTTGTACCAATTATAATAAGTTCCTGATTGCACTCGCTAATAATCCTACATGGGCCAGCTCAAATATTACATTTGGCAATATCAATGCAACGGGACTCACCTATTCTACGCCTCAGGCTATTATGGCACGGGCTCAGTTGGTTAATAAAGGCATTACGATTACTGGGGATACCTATAATGCCAGTTGTGTCCTGGCCACAGCAGAAACTTCTGGGAAAGTAAAAACACTGTCCTATCCTAATCCGACAACAGGGCTGTTTACCGTTGAGGCTACAGAAAACGAAAGCGTTCAATTGTATGACGGCACTGGTAAAATGATCAAAAAAATAAACGTAAGTAAAGGAAAAAACCTCATTGACATTACCGGGTATCCGTCAGGAAACTACATCCTGAAAGGCAATACAATATGGGCTAAAATATCCAAGCAGTAATTGATCCTGAAAAGATCAGTCCTCTGTTTAGGTAAATAGAAATCCTAATGATAGAATGCCCCGGAAAGTAATACACTTTTAGGGGCATTTTTTATTTTTAGGAAGGGAATTTCGGTGTTGCTTTTAATTGGATTGTATTGAACTCAGCAAGATTTGTAACTGTTACATCAAATGATTAATGCAGAATATCTTCAATTTTATGTTGTCTTGTATCTGAGGTTGAAGCTAAATCATGAGTAGTAAGAAAAGGATCACTTAGAAGGCTGAATGTAAGATTTCTGCCTGCTCAATCAGGCTGTCTGATAAATTAAGAAATAAAAATCCCCCGTATGGTAAGACGAGGGGGCTTAAATGTTTTCACAACGGAATCATCCTTATTGTGAATTGCTTTCAAAATTATAATTCAAATATACTGCAATTTTTTCTTGTCAACAATGTGGTTTTCCGTAAATTTTATAATCAGGAAATTGTATACATTTAAGAATTATAAAAACTGAAATTATGAAAACCATATTAGGATTGGATCTGGGCACAAATTCCATTGGATGGGCCCTGGTAAAACAGGATTTCAACAACAAACGGGGTCAAATTCTGGGAATGGGCAGCCGGATTATTCCCATGTCACAGGATATTTTGGGTGAATTCGGAAAAGGGAATTCGGTTTCCCAAACTGCTGAAAGAACCAATTACAGGAGTGCGAGGAGGTTACGGGAGCGTTTTTTATTAAGGCGTGAAAGACTGCACAGGGTTTTGAATGTTTTGAACTTCCTTCCGGAAAATTATGCATCACAGATTGATTTCACCAAAAGGCTTGGTAAATTTAAAGATCAAAGTGAGCCAAAACTGGCATATGCGGAGGGAAGCTTTATTTTTAAAAAATCTTTTCATGAAATGTTGGAAGATTTTAAAGTACACCAGCCTCAGATCCTAAGAGATGAAAACGGTCGTGACAGGTTAATTCCTTATGACTGGACTCTTTATTACCTCCGTAAAAAGGCACTTACCCAAAAAATAGATCAAGGAGAACTTTCCTGGATCCTTCTCAATTTTAATCAGAAAAGAGGATATTATCAGCTCAGAGGGGAAGAGGAAGAGGAAAATCCGAACAAAAAGACTGAGTTTTATTCACTGAAAATCATAGATGTCCTTGCCGATGAACCTCAAAGAGGAAAATCAGACCTCTGGTACTCTTTGGTTTTGGAAAATGGTTGGGTCTACAGGCGTTCCAGCAGGATGCCTCTGTTTGACTGGAAGAATAAAACCCGTGATTTCATTGTGACCACTGACCTTAATGATGATGGTAGCATAAAGAAAGATAAAGACGGAAATGAGAAAAGAAACTTTCGTGTACCCGCTGAAACTGACTGGACTTTGGTGAAGAAAAAAACAGAACATGAGATTAATGAATCACATAAAACCGTCGGAGCTTACATTTATGAATCCCTTCTCCGGAATCCGAAACAGAAAATTAAAGGAAAGCTTATCCGGACGATAGAACGAAAATTTTACAAAGCGGAACTTCAGATGATCCTGGAAAAACAAAAAGAATTTCATCCGGAATTGCAGGATGATGATGTATATAATGAATGCACACGGGAATTATACCGGAACAATGAGGCGCATCAATTCATTTTAAGCAAAAAAGATTTTATTCATCTGTTTCTGGAAGATATTATTTTTTATCAGAGACCGCTGAGAAGCCGGAAATCATCGGTTTCCAACTGTATCTTAGAGTTCCGGAAGTACAGGGGTGAAAATGGGACAGAGCAGACACAGTACCTGAAAGCGATCCCAAAATCTAATCCATTTTACCAGGAGTTTCGCATTTGGCAATGGCTATTTAATCTGAATATTTATAAAAGAGAGGATGATACCAATGTTACCCGGGAATTTTTAAGCACTACGGAAGATTTTGAAAATATCTTTGAATTCCTGAACGGAAGAAAGGAGATTGATCAGAAAGCAGTACTGAAATATTTAAATATAAGTGATAAAACATACAGATGGAATTATGTAGAAGATAAAAAGTATCCCTGCAATGAAACTGGGGCAATGATTTCATCGAGGCTGGAAAAAGTCGAGGGGATTTCTGCAGCTTTTCTTACGAGAGAGAACGAACAGAAGATCTGGCATATCATTTATTCTGTAAACGATAAAACGGAATATGAAAAAGCATTAAAAACATTTGCCGCCAGTCACGGTTTGCATGATCAGTCTTTTTTTGAGGCATTCCGGAAATTCCCTCCATTTAAAAGTGAATACGGTTCTTTTTCAGAGAAAGCTGTTAAAAAACTTTTATCCCTGATGCGGGTAGGAAAATATTGGAGTTATGAAGCTGTTGATAACAGTGCAAAAGACCGCATCAGGAAAATCATCACCGGAGAATATGATGAAAATATCAGGGATAAAATAAGGGAAAAAGCAGTTCATCTTACTGAAGAAGGTGATTTTCAGGGATTGCCTCTATGGCTTGCTCAATATGTAATCTATGGAAGGCATTCAGAGGCAGCTTTAGCAGGAAAATGGAATTCAGCAGATGATCTGGAAAAGTTCTTAGAGGATTTCAGGCAGCATTCACTTAGAAATCCTATTGTAGAGCAGGTGGTTACAGAAACCCTTCGGGTGGTAAAAGACATCTGGATGAAATACGGGAGTGGAACGAAAGATTTTTTCAGTGAAATCCATATTGAGCTGGGCAGGGAAATGAAATTACCAGCAGCTGACAGAAAACAGCTGACCGGCCAGATTTCCGAAAATGAAAATACCAATATTCGCATAAAGGCATTACTGGCCGAAATGATGGATGATGCTTCCGTGGAGAATGTGCGCCCTTATTCCCCCATGCAGCAGGAAATTTTGAAAATTTATGAGGATGGGATTCTGAAATCCGACATTGATATTGATGATGATATTCTGAAGATCAGCAAAACAGCACAGCCTTCCCCGTCAGACTTAAAAAGATATAAACTTTGGCTGGAGCAGAAATACAGGTCACCGTATACAGGACAGATTATTCCTTTAAACAGATTATTTACGCTGGAGTATGAAATTGAGCATATCATTCCGCAGAGCCGGTATTTTGATGATAGTTTCAGTAACAAGATCATCTGCGAATCGGCGGTCAATAAACTGAAAGATAATTATATCGGGCTCGGCTTCATCAAAAAATTTGGCGGGACCATCGTAGAATGCGGTTCCGGGAAAACCGTAAAAGTTTTTAGTGCAGATGAATATGAAGACTTTGTAAAAAAACATTATGCCAATAACCGGGGCAAGAGAAATAAGCTCCTGCTGGAAGAGGTCCCTGAAAAGATGATTGAACGGCAGATGAATGATACACGATATATCAGCAAATATATTTCAGGTGTCCTGTCCCATATCGTAAGAGTAGAGGATGGGACGGATGAAGGCGTAAATTCCAAAAATATTATTCCGGGGAATGGAAAAATTACCACTCAGTTGAAGCAGGATTGGGGGCTGAATGATGTGTGGAATGATTTGATCCTGCCACGTTTCGAGCGGATGAACCATTTGACCCAATCTACGGATTTTACGGCATGGAATACTAACCACCGGAAATTTTTACCAACTGTTCCCATTGAATTTTCAAAAGGTTTTTCAAAGAAGAGGATAGATCACCGGCATCATGCGATGGACGCTTTGGTGATAGCCTGTGCGACCAGGGATCATGTGAACTTACTCAATAATCAATCGGCAAAATCAGAGACCGGGCGGTATGACCTGAAGAGAAAGCTGATGGAATTTGAAAAAACGGCATATACCCATCCTCAGACAGGAGAAAGGGTGGAACGGCTGGTTCCTAAACGCTTCCTTAAGCCTTGGGATACTTTTACGGTTGATGCTAAAAGCAGTATGGAAACAATCATTGTAAGCTTTAAGCAGAATCTTCGGGTCATAAACAAGGCTACCAACCATTATGAAAAATACTTAGAAAAAGATGGGGTGAGGATAAAAGAGAAAACAGAACAGACCGGGACCAACTGGGCAATCAGAAAATCCCTGCATAAAGATACGGTCTCGGGAAAAGTGGATCTGCCTTGGGTAAAAGTTCCGAAGGGGAAAATCATCACTGCAACAAGGAGAGCCCTGGACACTTCATTTGACATAAAGACAATCAATTCTATTACTGATACGGGCATCCAGAAAATCCTGAAGAACTACCTGGAATTTAAAGGGAGCCCGGAAATGGCTTTTTCGCCGGAAGGTATCGAGGACCTCAACAGGAATATCGAACAGTTCAATGACGGTAAACATCACCAGCCTATCAATAAAGTAAGGATTTTTGAATTAGGGAGCAAGTTTCAGTTAGGCAATTCAGGGAATAAGAAAGATAAATATGTAGAGGCTGCAAAAGGTTCCAATCTGTTCTTCGCGGTGTATAGCAGCGGACTGAAAAGAAGCTACGAGACCATACCGCTGAACGTTGTGATCGAAAGACAGAAACAGGGATTACCACCGGTAGCCCTTGCTGGTAAAGATGACTTCTATCTGTGCCCTAACGATTTGGTTTATATTCCTTCAGCAGACGAATTGGAAAACACTTATCCTGTTGATTTCTCTGATGTTTCAAAGGAAAATACAGAGCATATTTACAAAGTGGTAAGTTTCTCAGGAAACCAGATCTTTTTTGTCAGGCATGATGTTTCCACCTCCATTGTCAATAAAGCAGAGTTCTCTGCATTGAATAAAATGGAGCGGGATATGAACGGAACCATGATTAAGGAAGTTTGTATCAAGCTTAAGGTTGACCGCTTAGGCAATATCTTAAAAGGGTAGGTTATGATTACGCGTTCCGTGTATATTGGTAATCCGGCTTATCTGAAGCTTAAAGATGAACAGATGAAAATTCTGTGTCCGGAAACAAAGTCGGAAAAGGGAAGCATTCCTGTGGAAGATCTGGGCCTGCTTATGCTGGATCATTTCCAGATTACGGTTTCGCATCAGCTCATCCAGAAAATGATGGGGAATAATGTTGTCGTTATAAGCTGTGATGCCCAGCATTTGCCTCATGGTATGATGCTGCCGATTTATGGACATACCGAACATTCGGACCGTGTAAAAGATCAGCTGGAAGCCAGTGAACCGCTGAAAAAACAGCTCTGGAAGCAAACGGTGGAATGCAAAATTGGGAATCAGAAAAATGTACTGAGAAAGCTGGGGAATTATTTTGAACCGATGTCGGAATATCAGCGGAACGTTAAATCAGGTGATATCACCAATATGGAGGGGATTGCCGCCCAGCATTATTGGAAATACCTGATCAGCCTGGATTTTCTGCGGGAACGTTACGGGGATTCTCCGAATCATTTTTTCAACTTTGGCTATGCAGTGCTCAGGAGTATTGTGGCAAGGGCCATAGTGGAAACCGGTTTGCTTCCGGTACTGGGCATCTTCCATAAGAACAAATACAACCCCTATTGCCTGGCTGATGACCTGATGGAGCCTTACCGCCCATTCGTGGATGTATTGGTAATGCAATGGCTGAAGATCCATCCGGATACAGAAGAACTGACAAAAGAATTTAAGTCCAATATCCTTCAGATTGCAACGAAAGATGTGAGCATAGACGGTAAAACCCGGCCTCTGATGGTGGCTGTGAAAATGACCGCAAGCTCACTATATAAATGCTATACCGGAGAAAAGCGCCTGATTTCTTATCCTGAACTCTTATGAACGCCGAAAGGTTTAATGCATATCGGATTATGTGGGTATTAGTACTGTACGATCTTCCAACGGAGACCAAAGCCAATATGCGGGATGCCACCCGTTTCCGGAAGGCCCTGATTGATGATGGCTTTACGCTGTTCCAGTTTTCTATGTACGTCAGGCATTGTCCGAGCCGTGAAAATGCTGAAGTCCATATTAAAAGGGTTAAATTTATGCTACCGAAAGCGGGTAAGGTAGCCATTATGTGTATTACCGATAAGCAGTTTGGGGATATAGAAATCTTTTTTGCCAGGAATAAAGAAGAGCCGCCTCCTGCCTTTCAGCAATTGGAATTATTCTGATTTTCTTTTTCCTGAAAACAAATTTAACCCACTGTTTTGCAGTGGGTTAAATTTTGAGGTTGTGACTGATCACTAAGATAATAATTTTTGAAAGCAATTCACAACAGGGAAATTAGATACCTGAATCCAAATGCTGTTGTGACTGATCACTAAGATAATAATTTTTGAAAGCAATTCACAACAGTGTTCGGATATGTACCCCGGTACTCCAAGTTGTGACTGATCACTAAGATAATAATTTTTGAAAGCAATTCACAACGGAGCACGATCACCATATGAATTCTGAACTGTTGTGACTGATCACTAAGATAATAATTTTTGAAAGCAATTCACAACAATTCCCGTGATTATCTTCAACGACTTTCCGTTGTGACTGATCACTAAGATAATAATTTTTGAAAGCAATTCACAACTCGGATCGTAACCAGGAGTTCCATCCTGCCGTTGTGACTGATCACTAAGATAATAATTTTTGAAAGCAATTCACAACCAAGAATGACAATGACCAAGTTCACAAAGGGTTGTGACTGATCACTAAGATAATAATTTTTGAAAGCAATTCACAACAGGTTGTTCATTCAGCATATTGTAATTCGCGTTGTGACTGATCACTAAGATAATAATTTTTGAAAGCAATTCACAACCTGCACCATCCTTCTCTCCTAAGACTTCTGGTTGTGACTGATCACTAAGATAATAATTTTTGAAAGCAATTCACAACCTTAATGGAACCAATACAAATAATAGAACAGTTGTGACTGATCACTAAGATAATAATTTTTGAAAGCAATTCACAACGGAAAAAGACCTGGATGATAAACCCCTATAGTTGTGACTGATCACTAAGATAATAATTTTTGAAAGCAATTCACAACAACTGATATGCTTCTAAGGTTTCCTTTTGAGTTGTGACTGATCACTAAGATAATAATTTTTGAAAGCAATTCACAACGAAATCCGGTCTTTCGTTGTAACAGTTGGTGTTGTGACTGATCACTAAGATAATAATTTTTGAAAGCAATTCACAACAGCTGCTTTTCTTTTTTCAAGTAATCGACCGTTGTGACTGATCACTAAGATAATAATTTTTGAAAGCAATTCACAACTGAATATGCATGGTGTACATTGGGACTTGCGTTGTGACTGATCACTAAGATAATAATTTTTGAAAGCAATTCACAACTGAGGACGGAACTGTTACTTTAAACTTAGGGTTGTGACTGATCACTAAGATAATAATTTTTGAAAGCAATTCACAACTATTATCTCAATTCCTTTATTCATATATGGGTTGTGACTGATCACTAAGATAATAATTTTTGAAAGCAATTCACAACTGCGTTTGAAACTGTATGTAGCAAATTGAAGTTGTGACTGATCACTAAGATAATAATTTTTGAAAGCAATTCACAACAACTTAAAACAAATACTTTTACATTATGTAGTTGTGACTGATCACTAAGATAATAATTTTTGAAAGCAATTCACAACAAAGTATAGACGAGATTGACATTGCATTATGTTGTGACTGATCACTAAGATAATAATTTTTGAAAGCAATTCACAACTACAAACACCATCAGGCAATGATATATTCAGTTGTGACTGATCACTAAGATAATAATTTTTGAAAGCAATTCACAACCCCTGACAGGCATAAGCACAATAGGCCGGAGTTGTGACTGATCACTAAGATAATAATTTTTGAAAGCAATTCAAAACAAAATCTGCCAGGAATATGCATTCACTTGCGTTGTGACTGATCACTAAGGGACACTGCTCATTTGCGATTGAGAATATCAGTTTTTAAATAGCTCCTCAACATTTATATCTAATGCAATACAAATTTTCAACAAAGTAGAAAACAAAAAATCTTCTTTACCATTTTCGATGTCACTAATTTTTGATCGATCAATTTTACCAGCTAAATGTGCCAATTGCTGCTGGGACATGTTCTTTTCTTTTCGCTGATCTCTCAAGTTTTTACCTACTGTTTTATAGATCGATACAAATTTTTCATCCATATTAAAAAAAAAATATTGTGGTTTTATTACCACATTTAAAAACTATTATTTGTTCAAGCGATTATAAAAACAGATGGTTAATGTGCAACCATTCAACGATGTATCTCGTTCCGCAAAGTCCTATTTAGCAGACGAGAGAATTGTGAAATCGCTCCATGTCGAAAAGTTCCTTACTTTTGCATAGTCCTTATGCTAGCACAAGTCATCAAACTTTTGATCTTTGAAGACTTATTTCTTTTCGTTCTTTGATATCTGTTCGTAAGTCAAAGATTTTTCGCCTTCCCATTTTGTACTTTCAATAAGATCATGAATATTGATGCGAAGTAATTTTGCAATAATATAAAATTCTTCTAGGGATGGCTGTCTTTTATTGTTTCTCCACAAGGATATAGTGGACTCTGATTTATTTAAAACAGCGGCTAATGTCCTGTTTTTTACACCTCTCTCGTCGAAAACTTCTTTTAGTCTGTTTAATTTCATAAAATTTAATCGAAAAAAGTTTTGCGTTTAACGTAAAACTTTATATATTTGTAATTATTAACAAGCGAAAATTCAACAGTTTAAAAACTGTATGAATAACGATGTCACTCGTTCTAAATCCGCCAGATTGCCACGAGTTGACGAGTGTTCGCCTGATACTGGTATTTTGTATATTTGCAATATTCCAGTAGGGCGTACCTCGTTCATACTTTGAGGCAGCCTTTTTAAAAGGACGGTTTCTGGCGGAACCATGATCAGAGTTGCGAGGTCGTCCTACTGCGTTTTAGGATTTCTCCACAAAAGCATCGTTCCATAAAAAACATATTCAGATGAGAACGACATTTTCAACACTGCTGCTGATCGGCCCACCGGAATAACCGGAGCGTAACAGACTACAGCTCCATACCCCAACTGCCTGTCCATGCAGGAAGCCGGGATGATCCCACTTAAAATCACCGCCACCCGAAATTCCTCTCAGCTGAAAGGAAAGCCGAGCTACGCTTCAACTCAACCCTTAAAAGTACTGGCTTTCTTTCAATATTCCAAATTATTTTTCAGCACAAGAGGAATGTACAAGTGGATGGTCTGCGTAGGGGAGGATTAAGGAGCTGTTCAGCATTCAGTGAGTGGTGTTTTTAGAGTGTACCGGCCATTGCAGCCGCGTATATTTTGCTTTCCGGTGCCCGGCGGATTCCCTGCTTTGATCCTCAGGTTACCCTTGTTCTTTTTTCCAATGGGCATCAGGAAAGCTTTTACATTCTGTTTAAAAAATCAGGCCACATCACCTTTAAAAATAAAAAGGCCCTACCTGCAAACAGTTGACATTGCGCAGAAAGAGCCGTGTGTTTAATCGCATAAACATTTCAGAAGTATGAAAAAAAACTTTTGCAGGCACTGCCTTGTCCCGAAAACATCGGTTTCAATTCTGCCCAATCCGGGATTCCGGTTAAGCACTTGCGTCATACGCTGATCACTTGAATCCGTTAAACCCAACTTAATCTACTTAATTATGAAAAAGGACGCAATAGATACTCATCAAAGTTTCAGGAAAGTCGGTCAGAAACATTCCGGGCTGAGGCTTGTGAAGAAATTTTTCCGGGACCATGACCTGGTGTCAGCCAAAAATACCCTGTCACAAATTACTTCCAGCGCTATGGATCGCCATACCCGGATCCGCCCGAAACCTTCTGCCGTGCTGGATTTCTACCTGTCGGTCAAATCGTTCATCCGCGGATGTTACCTGCTACAGTTCAGGCATAAGAAATGGCTGCTGAGCGAACCGCAGGAAGTTGTTTCCCGTTTGATGCTGAGCTCGCTTTCACAGGGAGAATATAAACATCCTTTCCGGGTATTCAAAACCGCTTTCCGGGAGTATGACATCAAAGACTTCGACCGTTTCATTGCCGAAGTGTCATACTTTTCGCTCGGCGTGTATGACGGGCAGCCGGGCGGGAATATTATGACTCCTTTTATCCATTTGAACAAAATGCTGGATGCGGCGTGGGTGGTGTTGGAGCGGGTTGAGGGGTTTGAGGGTAGGAGAGTTTCAGGGTTGTAGCGTCATTGTAGTGTAAGGGAGTCGGAGAGTTTCAGGGTTGAGTGAGGATTAACCACAATAGTTACAAAAGTTTTTTTGACACATAAGAATCATGAAGATAAAAGCTTTGAAAATATTAAGAGCACATAAGTTTTTAAAAATCTACGATTTTTAAAGTGTGTGAAAAAATCTGCGTGATCTGCTTCTCAACGAGAGCATAAAACCACAACAGTCACAAAGTTTTTTGACACATAAGAATCAGGAAGAAAACAGCTTTGAAAATATTAAGAGCACATAAGTTTTTAAAAATCTACGATTTTTAAACGCGTGAAAAAATCTGCGTTATTTGTTGATCTGCGGGAGTTTAAACCACAACAGTCACAAAAGCTTTTGACACTTAAGAATTTTTAAGATTAAGAGCTTTGAAAATATTAAGAACACATAAGTTTTAAAAATCTACGATTTTTAAACGCGTGAAAAAATCTGCGTTATTTGTTGATCTGCGGGAGATTAAACCACAACAGTCACAAAAGCTTTTGACACTTAAGAATTTTTAAGATTAAGAGCTTTGAAAAGAGAAGAACACCTAAGTTTTAAAAACCTACGGTTTTTATGTGCATATAAAATATGTTCTGTTTGCCGGAAATAGCGGTTGGGAAAAGTCTACTCCTCCGGAGGGGTGGCGAAAATTCAGAAAATTTTTTGACGGGGTGGTTTAATGATCCTGAATTAGAACATGCTGCAAAGTTTTTGACACATAAGAATCATGAAGATAAAAGCTTTGAAAACAGGAGAACACATCAGTTTTTTAAAATCTACGATTTTTAAAGTGTGTGAAAAAATCTGCGTGATCTGCTACTCAACAAGAGGATAAAAACCACAACAGTCACAAAAGCTTTTTTAACAAATAAGAATCAGGAAGAAAAGCTTTGAAAAGAGAAGAACACCTAAGTTTTAAAAACCTGCGGTTTTTAGGTGCGTGAAAAATACATCTGTGTAATCTAGGCGATCTGTAGGAAAAAGGTTCGACGTTCAATGATGATGAAGCAAATTTTAACAGGAAAATACCGTGTTTAAACCGATAAAAAAGTTAATATTGTATAAAAACACCGTATGAAAATATTTGATTCACATTTCCACATTATCAATCCCGACTATCCACTGGTAGAAAACAACGGCTATTTACCGCCGGCTTTTAAGGTAGAGGATTACCAGGCATCTATAAAAGAACACCAGGTCATGGGCGGAGCCGTAGTGTCCGGGTCTTTCCAGGCATTTGATCAGCACTACCTCATCGATGCCCTGAAACGCTTAGGCGGGAATTTTTTCGGTGTCGCCAATATACCGGTGAACATCAGTGACGAGGAATTGGAAACCCTGGATAAAGCTGGTGTTGTAGCCGTACGCTTCAACATTAAACGAGGCGGTTCTGAAAAACCGGAACATATTGGACGCCTATCCAACTACCTCTATGAAAAGCTGAACTGGCACACAGAATTGTATGTCGACAGCAAAGACCTTAAAGACCTGAAAACAGTACTGGCCAGCATCCCGAAATTTTCCATTGACCATTTAGGCCTTTCCAACGAAGGATTAGATGATCTGTATTACTGGGTTGAAAAAGGGGTCAAAATTAAAGCGACAGGATTCGGGAGGATCGATTTTGATCCGGTACCGGTCATGAAACAGATCTACAGCATCAATCCGGATGCGTTGATGTTCGGGACAGACCTGCCATCCACCCGCGCAAAAGTACCCTTCACGGAAAAAGATATTCAGGTGATCAGGGATCATTTTTCCCGCGAAGAACAGGAAAAAATATGCTTCACCAATGCCGCTGAATGGTACGGAATGAAAATATAGCCTTGTTGTACATATAAAAATCCAAAAAGTCCTGTTTTAAAAACAGGATGGACTCGTTTATTTTAAAAATCTGCGGCTGTTAAATGCATGAAAAAATCTGCTGATCTGCGGGAGAATAAAAACCACAACAGTGACAAAAGTTTTTTTTAACACATAAGAATCATGAAGAAAACAGCTTTGAAAACAGAAGAACACATGAGTTTTTAAAAACCTATGATTTTTAAAGTGCGTGAAAAAATCTGTGCGATCTGTTACTCAACGAGAGGATAAAACCACAACAGTGACAAAAGTTTTTAGCACATAAGAATCAGGAAGAAAGCAGCTTTGAAAATACAAGAACACAGAAGCTTTAAAAACCTGCGGTTTTTATGTGCACATAACTCTGTCCGGTCTGTGGAAAATAGCGGTTGGGAAATTCCCCTCAGGAAGGGTGGCGAAAATTCAGAGAATTTTTGACGGGGTGGTTTAATCATTCTGTAATATAACAGGCTGCAAAGTTTTTGACACATAAGAATCAGGAAGAAAACAGCTTTGAAAAACAGAAGAAAACAGAAGCTTTAAAAACCTGCGGTTTTTATGGTGGATGAATTGAACGGTTTACTTATTAATTCTTGACGGAGCGATTTATTATGATCAGTAAATGATGATAACCATCCAAATTGGTACTGCTATTTTGAATATTCTGAAAGATTAAGTATCTTAATCTCGGAAATGACCAACCCCTCATCAATAGAGTGATTTGATGATGAGTCCTATGCCGGTCCTGTATCTTGATGAATTCATTCAAATATATATCCAGTAACAGGAGGAGTTTAAAAGGAGAATTAAGGTCAGGAATCCGGTAAAAGCAGAGCTGGTTTCCGATCCTGATGATCACCAGGTAGAAAACAGACAACACTCAATAATAAATAAGGAACAGATGACATTAAATGAAATTGAAAAGGAGCACGGATTCACCTATTCTGAGCTGTACAAGCGCTTGGAACAGGACGGAATGCTTGACGTAGGAGAATACGGCCCCGAATGGTACAGCACCGTTTATCCGAAGCTCAAAGAAAACCCCACGCTCTTATTGCACACCTATGATTTTGAATTGCTCAGTACAGATGCGGTGAATGAAGCCATCACAGAACTTACCGATCCTGAAGACTACAGGCAGATCAAGCCGGAATTCAGATTTATACCCTTTGGCCAGAGCGGCGCAGGCGACCATTACTGTTTTTTTCTGAACGAACAGAACGGCGATGATATTCCTGTCGTATTGGTATGGCATGACAGCATCGAAGTCCATTATCTTGCTAAGAACCTTCAGGACTATATTTTCAGGACCCTGCTGACCGATATGTCCGAACAGGATATTTATAATGAAGTCAGCGATGAAGAATTCAGGAGCAATCTGAGCCACGTCCTGAAAACGCATACGAAATACCTGACCGAAACCCAGGCCGGTATTTTACAGGATGTATTTTCAAGAGAGATCATGGACTATGAAGTTGAAATGCCGGGAGGACGGAAAGAAAAGCAAAGAGGGCTGTTAACCGATATGGAATTGAATGCAATACTGGCAGAAACGATTCCGTTTGAAAAAATGAATGTAACATTTGAATATGCTGATGAATAAAAAGACCGCAAGGAAGAACTTACAGAGGCTCTAATGTATTGGCAGCCGGTGAGTGTACCATATAATCATTGATAAAAGCATTGGGATTGATCTCAATGCTTTTTGATTACAAATGAAAACCTATATTTTCTTGCAGCTCTGTGCGGAAGTCATCATGATCTGCCGATGCATCCGAATGGATTGTTTTTTCCGGTTAAAGATAAAGCCACATCCGTATTTTTACCTGTTTAATCATTATCCGGGAACAGCCATAAAAAAAGAGCGGTAAAAACCGCCCTGTGACTCATTTTGTAATTTAAAGGTAAACGCAGCCGCAGCCTGTTTCCCACTCATCACAAATTCTTTTAGGTTCCATACAGTACGGACCTGCACCTTTGATGGCAGACAATTCTTTTTTGTCTAATTTTTTTAGATTTTTCATAATGATTAATATTTTAATTTGCTGATTACGAATATAAACAAAAAATCAAATTGATCAGTAAATATGTGATTTAAATTTGAAGTTCCGCCAGTTTTTTCGTCAGTCTCCGTGCATGGAGCCTTGCTTTTGCTTTGATATCTTCTTCGGTATATCCTGCATTCACCGAGGTTCCGTGGAAATAGACCGGATCTGTGTATTTCATTCCGGCATAGTAGGCTGTCTGCTCCAGGTTTTTGCAGAATTCATGGACCCTGAAATGATGTTCTCCCAGGGGATTGTATTCACGTTCAGGAGCGCCCACGGTAAAGCTCGGGATAAAATATTTGTCCTTGAGCTTGTCGCCTTGTGAACCGTACGCAAACTGGTATTCAAAAACAGTATCGAACCAGTGCTTTAAAATCGCCGGCATCGAATACCAGTACAGCGGATACTGGAAAATGACCGCTTTATGCCTCAGCAGGGCTTCCTGTTCCGCCCTGGCATCAATATGATAATCCGGGTAAAGATTGCCAAGGTCCCTGATTTCAACTGCCGGATGGCTGATTTTAAGTTCTTCAATAATCGTCCTGTTCGCCAGGGACTTTTCAATATCGGGATGCCCGAGAATAACGAGTGCCATAATGTGTATTTTAGTTGGGTACTATCTAATTGATAGTTGCAAAATTATTTTGAGTAGGTTACATTTGCAATACCTATCTCTTTGGATAGGTGGAAAAACATGAAAAAAGAGTGTACCGGCAGTCAGGTGAAATTAGGAGACAAAGTATATCCGTGCACGGTCAGCCTTGCGATGGACCTGGTAGGAGGGAAGTGGAAAACCGTGATCCTTTATCACCTGAAAGAGGGCGGGAAAAGATACAGTGAGCTCCGGAAAGAGCTGTTTTCGGTTACGGAAATGACGCTGAGCCTCCAGCTGAAGCAGCTGGAGAAGGACGGACTGGTTTCCAGAGCAGTTTTCGGGGAGAAGCCGCCGGTAAAAGTGGTGTATTCGCTCACCGCATTCGGCGAGACCTTTATTCCTGTCCTGGATGCCATTACACAGTGGGGAAACGGGATTGCAGAGGAAAAAGGTTCTTTTACAGGATAGGGCTGTCCTGCAGTCGGTGATCGAAAAAATGAAAGAGTATTTTTATATCAAATAGGCAGTAAGGGATTATTATATTAAATCATAGCTCATGAATACGGCCGTTTCCGTAGAGCCTTCATAGCGCTTGGAGTTCCATCCCGTAATGGAAAAGCCACAGTTCTGGTAGAATTTTACCGCAGGATAATTGGTATTCTGCGTTTCCAGTTCCACGATGCGGCAGCCCAGTAAACGTGCTTCCCGGTTAGCGGCCTTGATCAGCATCCTTCCGATGTTCTGCCCCCGGAAAGGTTCACTTACCAGCATGTTTTCTATGACAAGGCTCCTTGTTCCGGCCCTGAAGCTGCAGATGGCCCATCCGATGAGTTCATTCTGGTAAAATGCCCCGAAAGAATGGCCTTCGCTGATGATGGTATTCAGCACTTCTATGTCATACTGTTTCCAGTTTTTCTGATAAGGCTGGTTCTTCTCCCTTAAGATCATTTCAAATTCATTGGGGGTTTCTATGCTGCAGACAGCAAGGATTTTGTCTGTGGTGTAGCCGTTCAGTCCCCAATCGGGTAAAGGGTCATAATTGAGTTTCCCCAACGACCTGATGTCTAGAAATCCTTCCGGATCAATTTTATGTGCGTGCATAATGATAGATTGACAGGAAACTTCCTGTCCTGTATTTAAATAAAGCGGTACGATACTGGCGTTAAATTTAAATAAAATTTCACATTTATAAACTTGTAAAACCCGTAAATTTGCGCAACAATAAAAATATACGGGATGCTAAGGAAAATTTCGCTTGCGGCAGCCGCTGTACTGTCCGTAATCACAATCAATGCTCAGAAGAATAAAAATACCCGGCTGGAAAGGCCGAAACTGATGGTCGGCCTGGTGGTGGACCAGATGCGATGGGATTACCTGTACCGTTTCTATGATAAATTCGGTAACGACGGGTTCAAAAGATTGCTTAATACAGGATATTCTTTAAACAATGTCCATATCAATTACGTGCCTACCGTAACGGCGATAGGTCATACCAGCATTTACACGGGTTCCGTACCGGCGATTCACGGGATTGCGGGGAATGACTGGACAGATAAGGAAACCGGAAAGAATGTGTACTGTACCACCGATGAAAGCGTAAAGCCGGTAGGTACTGCCAATACAAAAATAGGAAGCCATTCCCCAAAAAACCTCTGGTCTACTACCGTGACCGATGAGCTGAAGCTGGCGACCAATTTCCAGGGAAAAGTAATCGGGGTTTCCTTAAAAGACAGGGCTTCGATCCTTCCGGCAGGCCACACGCCGAACGGCGCGTTCTGGTTTGATGATTCCACCGGGAATTTCGTCACCAGCAGCTGGTACATGAATGACCTGCCTCAGTGGGTAAAATCGTTCAATGCCCAGAACCTTCCGGACCAGCTGGTTGCCAACGGCTGGAATACCCTGCTGCCGATCGGTGAATATACCGAAAGCAGCCCGGATAATTCCTCATGGGAAGGTCTTTTGGGAAGCGCTAAAACACCAACGTTCCCGTACAGCAACCTGGCAAAGGATTACCAGGCTAAAAAAGACAATATCCGGTATACGCCTTTCGGCAATACCCTTACCCTGAAACTGGCAGAGGCTTCTATCGCCGGAGAACAGCTGGGTGCGGATCAGATCACCGATTTCCTGGCCATCAACCTCGCGTCTACCGATTATGCAGGGCACAAATACGGTCCTAATTCCATTGAAGTGGAAGACGTCTATCTAAGGCTGGACCGTGATCTTGCCCAGTTCTTTAACTATCTGGACACAAAAGTAGGAAAGGGGAAATATACCATTTTCCTTTCTGCTGACCATGGCGGAGCCCACTCCGAAGGTTTCCTGCTGGAACATAAGATCAATACCGGCTTCTTCGGGGAAACCACCCAAAAGGACATCAACTTGAAGCTGAAAGAAAAATTCGGGGTAGACAACCTGATCAATGCTATTGATAATTACCAGGTTTATTTTGACCGAAAGCTCCTGGCTGAGCATCAACTGAAGCTGGAAGAAGTCGTGGATTTTGCCGTAACCGAGATCGAGAAAGATCCTACAGACCTTTATGCCGTATCTGTGCTGAAAGTGCAGCAGGCTACCATTCCTGAACCGATCAAGCAAAGGATCATCAACGGGATCAACAGGCAGCGCAGCGGCGATATCCAGCTGGTTGCACACGATTCCATGCTGCCTTCTTACGCCAAAACCGGAACGTCACACAGTGTATGGAATTCTTATGACTCACATATCCCCCTGATTTTTATGGGGTGGGGAATAGAGCATGGAGAAAGCAACAAAGCCTATAACATGACGGATATTGCGCCTACGGTTTCTGCACTGCTAAGGATCCAGTTCCCAAGCGGGAATATCGGGAATCCTATCACGGAAGTGATCGGCAGATAGATAACAGGTAATATGAAATGAAAATCCTTAGCTTCAGCGGCTAAGGATTTTTTATGTTAATAATAGATTTTACTGTTGTCGAGCCTTACCAGCTTTTCCCGTTCCATTTTCTTGATGGTCCGGATCACCGTCTCGGTGCGCAATCCGGTAAGGGAGGCTAATTGCTGACGTGTATACGGGATAAAGAACGAATAGGGTTCTTTATAACCGAAATAAACCTTGATATGATCGAAGAATTTTTTCAGCCTGGAAAAAGGATTCATCATAGAAAGCGGGGCAGACATCACATATTTATAATGCATCCTGTCTGCCGTATAATTGTAGACGCTCAGCATAAGGCTGGGCTTTTGGGTAACAAGATCATGGAACCTATTTTTTTCTATTTTAATAATGTCGCATTCTGTTACGGCAATCGCATTAATAGCATATTCCTTATCTGTAAAAAGATACGTTTCGGCAAAGCAATGACCTTCAAAAGGAAGCCCATGGATAAATTCTTTACCATCTTCATGAAAATTGGTCAGTTTAACCGTCCCGGTCCTGATCTGAAAATAAAATTTTGTAGAGCTCCCTTCGTGAAAGATAAATTCGCCTGGTTTATAATTCTGGGTTTTTGCTCCATGAGAAAACAGCAAGTTTTCACAAATTACCATATGTGTTGTATTATTTCTATAAAGGTATTAAATAAATATTATGTTAAGCAAATAATAATGTACCACAGAAGTGCCACTTGTGTTTAAAATTTTCCCATTTGATGCTGGTTTCGCTGCCTATTATTCTCCAAAATAGAAGCGGTCTTCCCATCCGGGAAGACCGCTTATGTGAAGGAAGAATTGAGTCAGTTATTCTTCATCCTCATCTTCATATTGTTCGAGGTAATAGCTGAACGTGAAACCCTCTACTTCTTCCTCTGCTTCTTCCAGCGTAGCAAGAAGGTCTTCAAAGGTTTCCAGCTGGTCCACCGTCATATTAACGAATTCCAGATTCAGCGGCATTTCCATTCCGCCCGTAATGATGTCGTACAGTGCATCCAGGTTATTCCCGAAATACTCCGGGAGCGTGCACTTTTCCTTCAGTTGCGCATAGAAGTCTTCATCATCTCCTATATCGCTGAAATCAATATATATATTCTTCATATCAGATAATTTTCCAGTTTTTATTCATTAAAAAAGTCTGGCACTTCCGGCAGAAACCCGTCTCTTTATCCGTCGGGTTCTTACCTTCTGCACTCCTCATAAAACATGTTTTTACAGGGCAATGCTGTAGTCCCTGTGTATGGCCGAGCTCATGAACGGCTATTTTAAAAAGCTGTTCGTCGGTCTTATTTTTACTCAGCCGGAATGAAGACGCTATACATGCATTTCCGGGTCTGTAGCCCAGCCCCATGATGCCGAAATCCCTGATGTTCCCTTTAGAGGCACTGATGTCTTTAGACGTAAGGCGGATCACGACAGTCCTTTCAGGATGTATGTCCTTAAACGGCTGAACCGCAATAATTAAAGGCTTGTCCTTACCAGCTTTTTCATGGTCTCCCGAACACGATAGAAACAGAATCAGGAACGAAAATCCCCATACATACGGCCAGAGGCTGATAACGTTCTTTCCGAAAATCAGCCCGCTGTGTTTCAAAAACATTATTGCTTTTTAAAGCTTTTGTAATGGTCTTTGGTCAGATAAACATCTCCGTCCCGGGTAAAAACAATCCGGTCAGCATTTCTGCCGCCGCAATGGTAATTGACATCGGCTTCATAATACTCGGCTCCCTGCGGAAGGCTTCCTTCACGGTTCCCGAAACGGTCGCCTCCAATGGCTTTTCCCGGTAATATCTCACAGAGGTTTCCCTGAGAAGGATTCCAGCCTTTTGCCCTGGCTTCTTTCTTAGTGATATAATAGTCCGGCAGCCGGTGGTTCTGTTGTATATATCGGGTGACGGTCTGATCCCGGGTGAGCTCCTCAATGGATTGCTGAAAAGTTCCATCAGTTTCAGGACTTCCGGACATGCTTCCGTATTCAACCGATGCCGTATGGGAACGGTTGATGCTTCCGTTTTTAAAAGAAGTAATACCGTACATCAGCAGCATACCTGCCGCGAAACCTGCCAGTATAAAGAAAAGTGACCTTGTTTTACCGTTCATGTATTTTAAATTAAAAGTAAGGCAATATAGCAGTTTCCTGGATTTTTGTCAAGCTTTTATACAGATACCGGATATCTGTTATTGCCTCCACTCTTCCGGAATGTCACAAACCGGGATAGGCACCATTTTGTGGCGTGCCGCTTTATGCATCCTGTCAAAGATCATAAATACCTCTTTGTCGCGCCCTTCGTATTCTTCAACAGCTTTAGTGCCGTATTCCTTCTGTATTTTTTCCAGTTCCGGATAGGTGGCGCCAATCTGGTCTTCATCTGTCCTCTCCGCATCCCATAATCCATCGGTTGGAATTGCATTCTTAATGCTTTCGATCAGGTCCAGGGCTCCGGCCAGCTGGTACACTTCCGTTTTGTACAGGTCTGCAATAGGGGAGACATCTACACCGCCATCACCGTATTTGGTATAAAATCCGATTCCGAAATCCTCCACCTTGTTTCCGGTACCGCACACAAGCAGACCGTGAAGCTGTCCGAAATAATACAGCGTCAGCATCCTGAACCTGGACCTGGTGTTAGCAAGCGCTAAATTGTTGTTGGCATTTCCCTCCGCATGATCGCTGACAATGCCTTCAAAGCTTTCAAAAACCGGGGTCAGGTTTACCGTATGGCCTTTTACATTCGGAAACCTGCTTTTAAGATCCTCAATATGTTCCTGGGCGCGGTTCACCTGGTCGGCTTTCTGGCGGATCGGCATTTCAATAAGGAGGACATCCAGCCCTGTCATGGCGCAGAGTGTGGAAACCACTCCGGAATCCACGCCTCCGGAAACGCCGATAACGTATCCTTTCACATTGGCCTTTACGGCGTACTCCTTCAGCCAGTTGACAATATGGTCTATGATTTTCTGTGTCTGCATGATATGTATATTTTTGTTATTTGAATTTTTTAGTTGGTTTCTTAAGGTAAGCTGATATTCTGTTCCGATCAATTACATGGAAAAGAAGTGCCAAAATTCCCATAGCATCGGATCTGAAGAATATAAAAAAAGACGACCGGAATAAGGTTTTTAAGATATTTACTAACAGTTGTCCACATTGAGTTCCGGATTCTTCAAATTATTCATCTTATATTTTTCTGTTAATGATCACGGGCTGCGCGGCAGGTCCGTCTTAAGCCTTTCAAATATACTGCTAAGTCTTCAATTATCCGTGCATCTAATGGCTGAATTTCTTCCTGAAAAGCCATTGTCATGTGGTAAAATAAAAAGAATCAGATGAAAACAATTTTTGATATACAGACTTTTGCAATCGCTGGCACCCTACCGATGAGAAATATTTATTTTTTAGCATTATATGATGTGTAATACGTATTTTTGCGCCTTAAATGCCTATCAGACTCATGAAAATTTTAAGAATTTCCGCACTTGCATTACTTATGGCTGCCGGATTGGTTTCCTGCAAAAAAGAATCCGGTAACCAATGGGACGTAGAACTTAAAAATCCGGTTGAAAAAGTAGAAGTGACCGATATTTCAAAGGAATTTTATGATCCTAAGGTTTCCCTGGAGAAGTTCAAAGCAGAATTCCCATGGTTCCAAGGAACGGTCACTGATGAAGATTACGTTAAAAGAAGGTCGGATGCCAACGAAATTAAAATCTACAAGGAAGCGGCAGCTAAAATAGACCGGCAGAAACTGGAAAAAGACCTGGGAGAGCTGTTTTCCCACATCCGGTACTATTTCCCGAAATTCAAAGCTCCCAAGGTATATCTGTTTTCATCTGCGCTCCAGATGGTGCAGGACCCAATCATCTATGATGCACAGGGAAACCAGGTATTCATTGATATCACAGGGTTTATGGGGGATGGCAATGCCCATTACAAAGGGCTTGAGCTGTACTTCCAGAAATCCATGAACCCGCAGAATATCGTTCCTAAAGTATCCCTGATTTTTGCGGAAAATACCGTTCCGCCGTCAGCGGACCACCAGAAGTTTATCGATCAGCTGGTTTACAACGGGAAACTGATGGTCCTGCAGGATGCTTTCCTTCCCGGTTATCCGGATTACCTGAAAATAAACTATACCCAGAAACAGTATGAATGGGCAAAAAGCAATGAAGCCAACATCTGGAATTATTTCGTCGAAAGCAACCTGATTTTCAGTGAGGATCCAAGACTGGCAGGACGCTTTATTTCGCCCGGGCCTTTTTCAAAGTTCTACACCGAAATTGATAATGAATCTTCTCCACAGATCGGAATTTTCACCGGATGGCAGATCTGCAAAGCCTACCTGAAACAGAAACCGGATACCCAGCTGACCGATTTCCTGAAAATGGATGCCACCACAATTTTTAATGCGTCCGGATATAAACCTAAAAATTAAACGCCCATCATAAAACCTTCTTTACGGAGGTTTTTTTATGCCGAATTTCAAAGGCTCCTCTATTGTTATCCTTTGCCAGATCATCACAGAGTGGGAAATTGCAGTCTTAACAGGTTTTCTTGGTGAAGATAATCGCGTGGAAATTTTGGATAAGCTCAAGAAGTATTTAACTTTGCTTAAATTTAAAATTGGATATGAGAAAAACTCAGATAACGATAGATGTTGAGCTGGATGAAAACCACATCCCGGAAAACATCACCTGGAATGCACAGGACGGCGGAATAGAAAAAGAAGAGACCAAAGCGACCATGATCTCCGTATGGGATGACAAAACGATGGAAGCACTGCGGATCGACTTATGGACCAAGGAAATGCCTGTAGACCAGATGAAGATGTTCATCCATCAGATCCTGGTTTCTTTGGGGAATACATACCAGCGTGCTACCGGAGAAGAGGATGTAGCCCAGTGGATGGAGGGGATCGCAGAGGAATTTGCGGTAAAATCAGCAATAAAAATGTAAATAGTACTATAACAATCTAAAAATGTAATAATGTAACGATGATTGCTTGACTGTTACATGGATACATGGATAAATTATAACGTTATGAATTTCAACACCAAAGTAATACATGGGGGACAGCACCACGAATCGGCCACCGGTTCTGTGAATGTTCCCGTTTTCCTGACTTCAACATTTGCTCAGAAAAGCCCCGGAGTACATTCCGGATATGAATATTCAAGAGCGGCCAACCCTACCAGACAGGCTCTGGAAGATTCCCTGGCCAGCATCGAAAACGGTGCTAGAGGCCTTGCCTTCGGTTCCGGACTTGCGGCAATCGACTGTGTGCTTAAACTGCTTAATCCCGGCGATGAGGTGATTGCCGTAGATGACCTTTACGGCGGTACGTACAGGATGTTTACCCGCCTTTTTGAAAAGTATCAACTGAAGTTCACCTTCGTAAATTTCGATGATGTTTCAAAAATTGCAGATAAGATTACGGGAAATACGCGTCTGATCTGGGTAGAAACCCCTACCAATCCGCTGATGAAATTAGTGGACATTAAAGCGGTAGTGGACATGGCGAAAGGAAAAGACATCCTGGTTGCTGTTGACAATACGTTTGCTACGCCTTACCTTCAGAGGCCTATCGATATGGGAGCGGATATTGTGATGCATTCTGCCACCAAATACCTGGGAGGACATTCGGATGTCATTGCCGGAGCGCTGATCGCGAAAGATGCCGAACTGGGCGAGAAATTACACTTTATCCAGTTTGCAAGCGGCGGAATTCTCGGGCCGCATGATTCGTACCTGGTGCTGAGAGGGATCAAAACCCTTGCATTACGGGTTCAGCGGCATTCTGAAAACGGAATGGCGGTAGCGGAATACCTGGAATCCCATCCTGCTGTGGACAGAGTGATTTATCCGGGACTAAAATCCCATCCGCAATATGAACTGGCAAAATCCCAGATGAAGGATTTCGGAGGGATGGTTTCGTTTACCTTTAAATCCGGTAAAAAAGAAGATGCCATTAATTTCCTTGAGAAGCTGAAGGTATTTACCCTTGCAGAATCTTTGGGCGGAGTGGAATCTCTTGCCAATCACCCGGCATTGATGACACACGCTTCCATTCCGGCTGAAAAACGTGCGGAGCTGGGCATCACCGATGACCTGGTACGTTTAAGTGTAGGTATCGAAGATGCAGAAGACCTGATCGCTGATCTGGAAAGAGCATTTTCTTAATATACAACTTAATAACTTTGTCAAAGTTATATTTTACCGGTTATAACTTTGACAAGGTTTTACCTATACCATGACAAGAAAAGCAACCCTTCAGGATATCGGGCAGCTGTCTGAATTATTCGATCAGTACAGGATTTTTTACCATAAAACTTCAGATGTTCCGGCGGCTGAACAGTTTTTAACAGAAAGAATCGAAAACGGAGATTCCAAAATTTTTGTTGCTGAAACCGAAGAGAGACTGGTTGGTTTTGTGCAGCTTTATCCTTTGTTTTCTTCTATCAGAATGAAGCGTTACTGGCTACTGAACGATTTATTTGTTAATGAAAGTTACCGTGGAAAGGGATTTTCAAAAGAACTGATTGAACAGGCAAAAGAAATGGCACAATCAACGGATGCCTGCGGAATTCTTCTGGAAACCGGAAAATCCAACGACATCGGAAACAAACTATATCCCAGCTGCGGCTTTGAACTTTATGATGAAGTCAATTTTTACGAATGGACAAATTATAGAGATTAAATGATCAATTCTGAATTTAAAATTGCTCATGGCTCATTACCTATTATATAAACATGACAGATTTTCAAAAATATATCCAACGCTATTTAGACTTGGTTCCATCTGGTGACTGTGTGAAAGAATTACAAACATCCGGTGAAAAAACTGTTGCCCTCTATTCAAAACTTTCGGAAGAGCAATCCCATTTTGCCTATGCCGAAGGAAAATGGACGTTGAAAGAACTGCTTTTACATCTTTCTGACACCGAAAGAATTTTCCAGTACCGCATTTTGGCCATTGGTAGAGGTGACAAAAATGAATTGCCGGGCTTTGATGAAGAGCTTTACGCCAGTCAGTCATTCGCTAACGAAAGGCATTTGGATTCCCTGCTTGAAGAATACCAATTGCTTAGGAAATCCTCCCAAATTTTACTTGAAACGATGAAAACTTCAGCTTTGAACACTGTCGGAACTGCCAATGGAAACCAGATTTCTGCTGAAACCATTGGCAAACTGATCATCGGTCATAACCTGCATCATTTGAATATTATTGAGGAGCGGTATTTGCCGAATCTGTGAAATTCTGTAAAATTCATATTGCAATCCTGACCAGTTTAGTCATATTTTTAATATCACTGACACAAGATTGTATGACATATCAATATTTCAGAACAGTTGAGTATCCGTCATTTTACGCCTTATTATTCGGCTGGATGCATTTTGGAGGCGGAGGACTTTCAGAAGGTTGTATTTGGCTGGCCAATCCTTTTTATTTTACAGGTTTGTTTTTACTGCACAAGAAAAAACTTAATACTGCTGTTTTATCACTTATTGTTTCTTCTGTTTTGGCTTTGTTGTTTCTTACTTTTGAAAATTTGACGATGACCAAAAGTGGAAGAATCGCTCTGGTTATTGAGTTAAGTTCAGGGTATTTTTTTTGGCTGGCAGCAATTTTATTTGCTGCATTTTCTTCAATTTATTTGAAATTAAAAAATTGGGCTTCAGAAAATATAAATAGGAACGGGCTTTAGCCCGTTTTCCCAGTAAAGCCATTCATCAGGCTTTAGCCAAAATTTAGAAAGAATTTATATTTTTGGCAAAATAACACAAATGCCTTTTATTAACATTTACATCCATCTTGTTTTTTCGACGAAAAACAGAATTCCGTTTTTCAATACTTCAGCATTAAGGGTCAAAGTCTGGAAACACATTAAAGAAAATGCTTCGGAAAAAGGAATTTTTGTGGATATGGTTAATGGATTTTCTGATCATTGCCATTGCTTAATTTCATTGGGCTCAAATCAGAATATAGAAAAAGTTGTTCAGTTGATCAAAGGGGAGTCTTCTTTCTGGATCAATAAAAATGAACTGACCCGGGAGAAATTTGCCTGGCAGGATGAATATTTTGCCGTTTCCGAATCTATGGTTGAACTGGTACGGAATTACATCAGAAATCAGGAAATCCACCATACAAAACAGACTTTTGAACAAGAATACCTTAGGTTTAAGGAGAAATACGGTTTTGAATAAGTTTCGGCTGAATGGAATAATTCTCTTGGTAAACTTGGTAAACGGGCTAAAGCCCGTTTCTATTGATATACATAGTTCGCAGTATGATAACCAAACAAAAGTCATAAACGAAATTTCATTTCTTTTGTTTTTAGGTATTCATTTGGCGTAAATCCATAGATTTTTTATCTTTGAAAATCGGCTGAAGTCCGGTACTATTCACTTATGGAAAACATCATCAGCATATTAAAATCCGGAGGAACCATCCTGTATCCTACCGATACCATCTGGGGAATCGGCTGCGATGCTACAAATACAGAAGCCGTCAATAAAATCTTTGATATTAAAAAGAGGGAAAAGAACAAATCCATGATCATTCTGGTAGAATCTGAAAAAAGACTCCAGGACCTGGTGGACGTTCCTGAAATGGCCTGGGAAATCATTGACCTGAGCGAAAAGCCCGTTACCATCGTGTATGAAAACCCGAGAGGGTTGCCTGAAGAGTTGCTCGCTGAAGATGGAAGCATCGGGATCCGGCTGGTGAAAAATGATTTCTGCAAAAAGCTGATCACCAAACTGAACCGCCCGCTCGTTTCCACTTCTGCCAATTTCAGCGGGGATAAAAGCCCGATGAAATTTTCGGATATTTCCCCGGAAATCATCAGCCTGGTAGACTACGCTGTGGAAGAAGACCGTGAAAAAGTATCCGCTTATTCAGGTTCTTCCGTCATCAAAATCTGGAGCGATAACAGGATCAAAGTTCTTCGCGAGTAAAAAAGCAGATTTTCTTATCTTTGCACCGTAATTCAGCCATTAAGGCATCAGGAAACCACTGCACACCGCAGGATCCTGGTTCCTTAATGGTTTTAAATTAATCCCTACACATGTTCATCAACCTCAATCAGAATAAAAACCTTAAACTGTTTAAAATCATTTCCGAAGTTGCCCACCGCAACAGCCAGTCGGTGTACATCGTCGGCGGCTATGTCCGCGACCTGCTCATGAAAAGGAAAGCATCAACGGATATTGATTTTGTTACCGAACAAAGCGGGATTGAGCTGGCTGAAAAAGTAGCTGCGGAAATTGATCCCAAAATGAAAGTTTCCGTATTTAAAACGTACGGAACTGCCATGATCCGGTATAAAGACCTGGAGCTGGAATTCGTAGGGGCAAGAAAAGAAAGCTACCACGAAGACAGCCGGAAACCGGAAGTGGAGGGCGGTACCCTGGAAGACGACCAGAAAAGGCGGGATTTTACCATCAATGCCATGGCGATCTCTTTGAATAAAGAGAATTTCGGTGAGTTGATCGATCCGTTCAACGGAGTTGGGGATCTGGAACATCAAATCCTGAGGACACCGCTGGAACCTTCGCAGACGTATTGCGATGATCCGCTCAGGATGATGCGGGCGATACGGTTTGCCTCCACGCTTCAGTTCCGGATTGAAACGGATTCACTGGATGCGATACAGCAGGAAGCCGAAAGGATCAGGATCGTTTCCATGGAAAGGATCATGGTGGAATTCAATAAAATCATGCTTTCCGCAAAGCCGTCTGTCGGGTTGGGATTAATGGAGGAAACCGGTCTCCTGAAGCTGGTTATCCCCGAACTGATTGCCCTGAAAGGCATCGAAGAAGTGGAAGGACAGACCCACAAAGACAATTTTTACCATACCCTGGAAGTGGTAGACAATATCTCCATCCATACAGATAACCTCTGGCTGCGCTGGGCTGCCCTGCTGCACGACATCGGTAAAGCGCCTACCAAAAAATTCGTTGAAGGAACGGGATGGACATTCCACGGCCACGAATTTTTAGGCTCAAAGATGGTGAAAGCCCTGTTTCAGCGCCTGAAACTGCCGCTGGGAAACGACATGAAATATGTCCAGAAAATGGTGAAGCTTTCCTCAAGGCCTATTGCTTTGGTTACCGATGACGCTTCCGATTCAGCACTCAGGAGACTGCTGTTCGACGCCGGCGAAGACCTGGAAGATTTGTTCACCCTGTGCAAAGCCGATATCACAACCAAAAACTCCCGGAAGCAGGACCGCTTCAAAAAGAATTTCGAGTATGTTGCGGTAAAGATCAAAGAGGTGGAGGAAAAAGACCAGGTGAGGAATTTTCAGCCGCCTATTTCGGGAGAGGAAATCATGGAAATGTTCAATCTTAAACCGGGACGTGAAATCGGGATCTTGAAAGAAAAAGTCAAGGAAGCCATCCTGGAAGGCGAAATTTCCAACGAAAAGGAAGACGCCAGAAACTTTGTGATTGCAGAAGCCGGAAAACTGGGGCTTTCTGTGGTGTCATCCTAAAGATACAACCCATTGAAAATATATCGCCTTTCGTAAATGAAGGGCTTTTTTGTGGCTAATAAGTAAACCACAGTGCCGGGGAGGATTGATCTATCCCGAAAATCTCTATTTTAATTATTCTTTTTTTGGTTATAGCAAGATCTTCCTTATCGAATAACTAAAAAAATACAGAACTGCCATACCTTCCAAAGACCGGAAAAGCCGACAATTAGTTTATCTGATATACTGGCAACCCTGCCTGCGGTTATCGTAGTAATTAATAAAAAACAAGTAGTAGATAGTAAAGAAAAACGATAAAAAAAATAATGATATAGGTTTTGCTGTTTTGATACCTGATAAAAGCCCCGATGAAAAGCAACAGATTAAAAATCATGAAAAAGAATACTGTTAACCGGCCGATCTGTTGATGAAGAACATACTGCATAACCTCTGCATGGTACGATGTTTTACTGAAGGGTTCCGATTCCAGCCGCAGATATATGTACGGTGATGAAGCTGTAGTTTTGTGTTCACCCGGTACCGTATAAAAATATGCTTTCCGTTCCTGTTCACTCTTTAAAACTGGATTTAACCAGTACATATCTTTCGAGATCGTTTCAGGAGGAGGGTCTTTATAAATTTCTTTAATTTTATGATTGATAAAGAGCCCTGCAATACCTGTGTAAGTACCTTCAAGATCATGATTGTATCCTCTTATCCTGTGTCTGTATATGACAGGTGATCTTGCGCCACGGCTTACTTTTTTTGATTCAGTTAAGATCCCTTTATTAAGGACAAGTTTTTTTTCAAGGGATACTGTATGGTTTATAACCAATATAAGGACGGCAATGGGCAAAACAACGGACAATATTGCAAATATTTTGTATCTCATATTTCAAACGGGTATATAAAATTCCCTGAAAGTGCAGCCATTTAAAGATAGCATTTTTAGTTGAAAACTGTAAATATCAAAAAGATTATGTCAGGTAGTATAATTAAATCGGATCTTTAAATCTTAGGCTATATGGATAAAAAAGTTGAATAAGCAAGATTTTAGCAAGGAACCGGAGAAAATTCGGTAATGAAATTACAGAAAACAGGGGCCGCAAAAATACATGTCTGTCAAATAGAAAATTTGATTATCTTTATAGAATAACAGAAGACATATATCAAAGTTGATAATGAGATCTTAGAATCGAGCCTGATGAAAACGGGTTTAATACGATCAGGATTCAACATCATTATTCCACAGCCATTTGGAGATAGGTAAACCGCTTGAGTATATGGATTCATAAAATATCAATCATGAAGTATGTCATATATTTTCTTCCGGCTGTTTTTTTCGGAATCTTAGGAATTGTTATCAACCATTTTCAGTTGTTTGATTTAGGCCCGGGATACCGTACACCATATATCCTGATGGCGGCATTGAGTATAGCCGGCGTTTATAAGGCAATCAAGCTTAAAAACAGCACAAAGACCTACTGATCCTGTTTCTGGATAATTTGAAAAAGGATGATAACATTTCAGGCCACAGGTTCAGGTGACATCTTATCATCATAACGGCCTGTTTTATGATATGATAAGGTGATTTTCCCAGACATATAAGATCATGATTAGGTTAAATTTTTAACCTGTTCTGCTTATCAGCTCTATAGGACCAGCTTTACATGGAAAACACCCGGCCAAAGATTAAAGAAAAGCAAATCTTTGAAGTGCTTATCAATAATCCACAATATATGGATACAGCCTTTCACGAATGAAGGGCCTTTTTTGTGCTTGTACATTTCAGATTTTCTGTGGTAAAACAATTCCGGGCGGCTTCGAAGAAGCCGCCCGGAAAAACACAAATGATGAAAAAAAATATTGTTCAGGCGTGAGCCTTTTTTTAGTTTTTATAAAAACCGTTGGTCGCTTTACCTGCTGTAAAGGTTTTGATAATCGATCCTGAAGTATTGTAGACGCTGATCTTGCTGTCCTGCGTAAATCCGTTGGCATCGGAAGTGAAGATCTTACCATCAACAACGTTGAATCCGTACAGATTAGAATACTGGTCCACACTGTTGGCTACCGTGAACAGGGGAGATGTAGGTGCTGCTGTAGCATTCATATCCATAGTGTACACATTGTTTCCGGAGGTAAAATAAAATTTGCCTTTTTCAATTTCCAGATTGGTAGCCTTGGAGACACCTGTAAGCGTGATCGTCTTGGTGATGCTTCCTGAAGCCGAGATCTGATAGATGTACGAATCTGAGGTTCCGGCTGCAATGGCATATACGTTCTGGCTGTCGGAAATGATCTTGTTGATATTTCCATTCGGCAGGTTGATGGTTGCCTGTACATCATTGGTGGAAGTATTAATGTAAGTGATCTTGTTTCCGTACCCGTAAGATGCATTTTGCACGAAGATGTTATTTCCGGCAGCAACTACTCGTTCAGCTGCATCAGTACTTGAAAAAGAAATTTTCTTTACAAAGGAAAGGTCAGCCGCTTTATAAATGCTTACATATTTTTCACCGCCGTACTTGTCATTGGTTACGTAAATATTGTTGTTGGCAAAGGCCATGTAACGCGGCTGGTTGATTTGGTTGGTGATTTCACCCGTGCCTTTAAAATTATATCGGTTAACGATTTGGATTTTGTTGGTGTTGTTCAGTACGAGGTAAGCATTTTCACCGTTGAATACAATGGTCTGAAGTACATCCCCAAGGTTGCTTCCGCCATTGTTGCTCGAGAAAAGGTTGTCCTGTTTAAGGCTCAGGTCGCTGCTGACAAAGGTTACATCAGCGTTCGGCTTTCCGAAATTTCCTTCATTGGTAAGCAGGAATCCGTTTCCGTAGTAGATTTCCTGGGTTATTTCATCATCACTGCTACACGATACGGCAAACAGGATGGTGAAGGCAAAAATAAATTGTAAGAGTCTTGTTATTTTCATTATACTAAAATTTTAAAAATTAATGCTTGCGTAAATACTGTAATTCCTTTTAGGCATGGGATAATAAGATACCGTTTCGTAAATCGTATCAGTAATATTGTTTACCTTCAGCCCTAATGTATATTTTTTGTTCAGAGTTCCTGAAACTCCTGCGTTAAGGACAAAATACGGATCCAGTGCATCGGCTTTCTTTTCATCTGTCGTGGTATAGGTAAGCCCGTTGAACAGTCCCTGGACATATACCCTAAGAAAATCATAGCGGTAATCGATGCTGGCTACGGCTTTGTGGATCGGAACATATACCATCTGCTTGTCCGTCTGCTTGTTGATGGACCTGGCATAGGTATATCCTCCATTCAGCTTTAATCCATGCTTTCCGAACTGCTTTTCATAGGTAACCTGTGATTCCAGTCCGTATGAATCTACCCTGTAGGTATTGAAGACAGCCCAGTAGCCGTAAGGAGTCGGCAGCCAGTTGATGTAGTTTTTGATATGCATAAAATACGGACTCAGGGTAAGTTTTAAACTTCCAAACCTGAATTCATGGTCCATATCCACATTCAGCGAAGTTTCCGGGACAAGATTCGTGTTTCCGCCCTGTTTCCAGTATAGGTCATTAAAAGAAGGGATCCTGAAGTTCCTTGAAACATTCATGCCGGTGCTGTACCATTTCACAGCAGTCCATTTTCCTGAAAATGAAAACAGGACGGGAGAAGTGATATCCTCTACAAAATCTTTTTTAACACCGGCTTCAAAACGAAGGTCTTCCGTAGGGAAGTAGCGCAACAGCCCTGCCACAGAACCCATATTCCTTCTGATGCTACCGAGGCCCGACTGGTATCCTTCCGCCGTATTCACCTGGAATTCCCCAATGGCATTCACGTTGATCTTCGGTGTTATGAAATAATTGAGATCATTTTTAATGATGTAGTTTTTCCCGTCTGCACCGCTGGTCTTCGGTTGGTCTATATCTCCGAAATACTGGAAATTATCCTCTGTATAAGCTGCTTTCAGGCTGTTGGTAAAGGTACTTTGACGGAAATCCCATGCAACAAGGCTCCGCAAAGTCTGCGCGTTGTATTTTGTTTTGTTGCCGTTTTCCACAAAAATAGGATAGCGCTGGGATGCGTCAAACATCTGGCTTTGCCAGGAAATAATGTGGTGGCTGCTTAATTTATATGAAGTCCCGATGTTGAAGGTGGTATTATAATACCTTCCGTTGCGGTTGATATATTCTTTTTCCTTTACCTCATAATCATTCTGGCTGATGGAGTAATGGGCAGATGCCTTAAAGCTGAAACGGTCATTGCTGAACCCTGCTTTCGCAAAATTAAGGTACGTCCCGAAGGAGGCTGCTTCCGAATACAGGCTTCCCTGAAATCCTTTCCCGAATTCCAGCTGGTTGTTCAGGTGGATGCTTCCGCCTATGGCTGAGCTTCCGTACTGCACGCTTCCGCCGCCGGATTTTACTTCCAGCCGGTCATACCCGAAAAGAGGGATGTTGTTGAGGTCTGCCTGACCCAGGAAATTGGAATTGATGTTGATGCCGTTCCAAACCACGGCGGTATGGCCTGCACTCGTTCCCCGGAAAGAGGGGGAAGAAACTGCGCCGCGGCCGTTTTCTTTGATGTAAACGGGAGACTGGAAACGCAGCAGTTCAGAAAGGTTGGTGCTGTTTTTCTTAACGTCTTCCGGACTGATCGTATTCACCTGATGAAAACGCTTGACCTTATTCATCTGGCTGTCGAAAATATACACAGTATCAATGATCTTTTCCTGTCCGAAAAGAAAACATCCGTACGCCGAAAAGGCCAGTGCTAAAGACTTTTTTATATTCATATTCATTCGCTTTTCCTCCGAAAGCAATAGATTTTTTAGTTAGATTCTGGCAGGTCTCCTGGCTTTCGCATTCTGCGCCTTCCCGTGGTTACAGTGGCTGTAGTGCAGAACATCTTATCGCGATTTACAGTTGCGGGGACAGCTCGGGATTTTCATCCGATTCCCTATTAATTCCAATACATTGGAAACCAAAATTTTTGCAAAGATAAACTTTTAAGCTGAAATTCAAAATGATGCAGCATCAAAGAAAATTACTGAGGCACCGGCAGGGTATATGGGCTGAAAACCTGAGGCGTAGCTAATGCGACATACTTTAAATAGAATCAGGAGCTTTTTCCAGCTATCCGCTCATACTCCTCGCGCAGCCGCACAGTCCGTTCCGCTGCGGGGTAACCGCTGCTATCTGGGCTAGGAGGCTGTGCATGATACAAAAGATCCGGATCTTATAAAAACGGATTACAAAAATGTCCCGTCAAAGTAAAAAGGCAAAAGGTCTTTGATGGCATCTACTTTATACACTTCATCATTCATGCTGGCGAAGTAGAGCTCAATGTTTTCCTGCTGCTTGGTTTCGTACTCCATCAGGCTCTGGCGGCAGCCTCCGCACGGCGGAATTGGCGGATGCGCTTCCTGGGAGATCCTGGGTCCGCCCACCACAAATATTTTTTTTACCCGGACATCCGGAAAATTAGCGGAAATCCAGAATATGGCCGTCCTTTCTGCACAGAGGCCCGAAGGAAACGCCGCATTTTCCTGATTGCTGCCGGTATGGATTTCCCCGTTCTCCAGAAGCACGGCGCAGCCTACCAGGAAGTTGGAATAAGGAGCATAGGCTTTTGCGCGGGCCTCTCTGGCTTTGTCCAGCAGTTGCTGTTCCATGCCGTTCAGCGCGCTCCTGTCCTTAAAATATTCATAGCGGATATGGGTTTCTTTTTTCATGGGGTCCCTGAATTAAAAAAGGGGCATAAAATTAGCTTTTTTCGATCACGTGGGCAATAATATTACCTTTTGCCCGAAATTTTAAATTTAAATTCAGATTAAACATGTTGTATACACCTATCAAATTCAGAAATGTAGAGCTGAAAAACCGCTGGGTCATGTCGCCGATGTGCATGTATTCCTGTGAAGAGGGCCTGGCGAACGATTTTCATTTTGTCCATTACGGAAGCAGGGCACAGGGCGGAACCGGCCTCCTGATCGTGGAAGCCACGGGAGTGGAGCCGCGGGGAAGGATTACCAACCACTGCATGGGCATCTGGAATGACGAACAGGCAGAACGCCTGAAGAGGATCGTTGAGTTCGTGCATTTTTACTCCGAAAGCAAAATCGGGATTCAGCTGGCGCATTCCGGCAGGAAAGGATCTACCTGGAACAATGTGCAGATCCCGCTTGAGGAAGGCTGGGAGACCATTGCGCCGAGTTCCATTCCCTATCATCCGTCCGAAAGGATTCCGCATGCACTTACCAAAGAAGAGATCCGGGAACAGGTACAATATTTTAAAGAAGCCGCAAGAAGAGCTGTCTTCGCAGGATTTGATGTTATTGAAATCCACGCGGCACACGGATACCTGGTTCACCAGTTCCTGTCACCGTTATCCAATATCAGGACTGATGAATACGGAGGAAGCTTTGAGAACCGCATCCGTTTCTTACTCGAAATCGTAGACGCTGTTAACGAGGAACTCAATCAGGATGTAGCCTTATTTGTCAGGATTTCCGGGACTGAATATGCCGAGAACGGATGGGATGTGGAAGACAGCACCCGATTGGCCGCAGAACTTAAAAAGCATTCCGTAGACCTTGTTGACGTATCCAGCGGCGGGAATATCCATGGAGCTAAAATTCCTGTGCATCAGGGGTACCAGGTGCCTTTTTCTTCAGAAGTAAGGAACGGAGCAGACGTACAGACCGCAGCTGTCGGCCTTATTACGGAGGTGGACCAGGCAGAGCAAATACTTCAGAACGGTGAAGCAGACCTCATTTTCATTGCGAGGGAAATTCTGAGGAACCCTTATACCGCTGTTCACGGCGCTTTTGAAAAAAAAGAAAGCTGTTTCTTCCCGCATCAGTATGCCAGAGCTAAAATTTCTTCTTAATTTTATCAGGCTTAAAATATCCATATGAAAATTGAAGACTTCATGCTGCCCTGTCCCACCAAAAAGTTTTTCGGTTTCGAATGCTTCGGCTGCGGTGCACAGCGGGCCATGGTAATGGTTTTTGAGGGAAGGTTTTCAGAGGCGTTCCATATGTTTCCGGCAGTATATACGCTGTTGCTTTTTATAGGGACTGTGGTGCTTAATTTTGCAGACCGCAAAAGAAATTATGGGAACGTGCTCATCTTTCTGGCTATTATCAATTCAGTAGTCATGGTATTTTCTTATTTTTATAAACATTTTTTTCAGTACATGAACATTTAACATTAAAATCATAAACTATGGACCAACAAAAATTACCCAATGCAACGGCAGTGCTCGTTTTAGGGATTTTATCAATCGTTACCTGCTGCTGTTACGGCCTTCCCGGAATTGTAGCCGGAATCATCGGGCTCGTGCTGTACAAAAAAGACAATGCCCTGTACATGCAGAATCCGGGGATGTATTCCAATTATAATAACCTGAATACCGGAAGGATATTGAGTATTATAGGAATCGTACTGAGTGTTCTCGCTATCATTTATTTTATTTTCGTTTTCGTCTTAATCGGAGCGGATGCCCTTTCGGATCCGGAACTGATGCAGGAGAGAATAAGAGAGCTTCAGGGGAGATAATCACAACCGAATGCTCAGATAAAAAAAAGCCGTTTCAGATTCCTGAAACGGCTTTTTTTTATTTAATACAGTATTTACTGAACGATAAATTTCAGGACAGTTTCGCCTAATCTGAGCATATATACGCCCTGTTCAAGCTTTTTAATCCTGATCGTGCTGCCTTCCCTGAACGGTTTTTCAATCGTCTGAATAAGTTTTCCACGGGAATCGTAAATTTCAGCTTTGCTGATATTTGTAGTATTGCCTTTTACCGAGATTTCCTGACCTGTAACAGGGTTCGGATAGATACGGAGTGTCTGGGAGTCTGTTGCCTGATCCTTGCTGGAAGTCATCATGCTTTGTCTGGAAGTTCCCGAATAGCACGTCCAGCTCAGGTTATCAACGGCGACCCTGTTGCCTGAGCCCGTATTCACCAGGTTTACGGAAACATTTCCGGAAATATTGATATTGCTGAGAGTGGTGGTTACCGCATTGCTGCTGTACGGAACCGTTCCTACTTTGGTTCCGTTTACCTGAACGTCAAGCGTTCCTGTGCTTCCTGAAAATTTAAGCTGCGTGGTTACGGTAAGCGAGCCTATTCCGTTGGCAGAAGTTCCGGACTGAACCGATCCGTTTCTGATGGTAATAGCTTTACTGGAGATCGTCTGATCTGTTCTGGCATCGGTGGCCGTCCACGTCATACCGCCGTTGCTCCAGCTTCTGGTGGCATAGGTAGAAGCATCAGATGAAGGAATGGTTTCGAACGTTTCAGACACACAGGTACTGGTTGAAGGCGTACCTCCTCCGGTAGAACCGCCTCCTGATGATCCGGATCCCCAGATCTTATTTACATAGTCCGGATTGTCTATAAACGGATTCCGGTTTCCCTGGAAATTATACGAAGCGTTATTCCTGTTGATTTCAGCCTGTGACACCGGGTCCTGGTTATGCCATGCCAGAAGCACATTCAATTCCCACGTCTGTAATCCCGGATACGCTGAACTTCCCAGCATATTTCCGGAAGAGAACGATGAAAGCTTGCTCTGGTACCGCGTTACGAAGTAAAAGATCATTCGGGCAATATCCCCTTTGAACTCATCGATAGGCTCAAATACAGTTCCTGAATAGCCTGAAGAAGTGCTGTTCCCCAGTTTAGAACCGTTTTTTGAAGTAAATGTAGCGGTTGCTACTTTCCCGAAAGGGTAGTTGCTTCTCATACCGTTCACTTTCCCGTCCGTAGCCCGGATAAAATGGATGTCAGAGACCATGGGTGAAGATTCATTAAATAGACTCTGCGGTACAAGATGTTCCCGGTTGTAGCAGTTGCCCTCCACCGAATAGGTGCCGCACTGGTTGGTGCCGGGAGTGTATTTATACGGGTCCGCTCCGTTCGGTTTTTCTGAATAGATATCCAGGATGGAACCGTCATTTTCGTAATTTTTGTCAATATCCGTCGTTTTGTAGCCGGTCCAGAGTCCGCTGTAGCCTTTATCCTGATGCCCGTTGGTAATGATGCTGCTTAACGCCGTTTTCAGCGAAGCTCCCGAAAGGCCGTTGGCCGAACTGTAGTATCCTGAAGGGGCCTGCGCATACGCCAGTCCTCCCGCAACGATACACAATAGTAATTTTTTCATAATAAAAAAGTTTTGGTAAGAATACTGTAATTTTACGAATAAGAAATTACATGATTGTTAATTTTTGAAGTTCTTACGGGAATTTTTCCCTTAATTGTTATGATAGGAATAATAATTCCGTAGAGTTTTCAATAAAAACGGTATTCATGCACAGAGAGGTTCATTGTTGAACCTTGACAGGGTTCCAAACCCTGTCAAGGTTGGTCCCCAATCCATTTATCGTAAAATTTTTTATCTCAAAAACGGTCAGGATGTAGACTATAATCTCTAAGCGGATGTAGGGCTGAGTAATAAATAAAAAAATCCGGCGGCTTCGAAGAAGCCGCCGGAAAGGTATATTTGATTATATGATTTCTATTTTCGCTGAGGAGGATATTTCGCCATGATCTCCGCCATAATTTCAGGGATCTGTCTCTGTTTCGCTCTCGGAGAATCCACGGAAATACCGCTTCCGATGCCCTGCCATACCAGCTTGTTGGTTCTGGCATCAATGAGGTCAACGATTAATGCACCTTCATTATAATTGCTGGACCAGGTTCTGTTCATCCCTACTCCCCATCCGAAAGGTCCGCCCCATCCCCACATACCGTAAGGAGACGTGGTGTTGATATCGGTAACTTTTTTATGGTTGGCTTTTACATTGATGATTAGGTCAGGGTTTTCGCCGGAAGTAAGGCCTTTGCTCTGAAGTTGTCTTGAAAGTTCATTCAGCACGCGGTCTTTATCGATGTCATTCAGCTTAAGGTCGTCAATACGCAGCTTGTAGGTTTTGTACGTATTGAAGTTGGCAGTTTCAGCGTAATCTGATCGTACATTAAAAGGGCTGCAGGATGTTAAACCCAGAGTTGCAGCAAGCAGAATAAAAATATATTTCTTCATTTTATTTAATTTTTTTATCGTTTTTAATAAATGTATCGGTCTTTTTATCGTATCCGTAAGGACAGTGCTTACAGCCGCTTTTACAGCAATATCCTCTTTTCAGATGAAACTTTTCCGTAAAAACCTTGTATCCCTGCTCATTGTAGTAAAAGTCTTCATGCTCTTTGATATCGAAATGGGCCATAAGTTAAATCTTAAAATAAAACTTTTTTATATTTGTTGTGATGATAATTGTATGCCAAAAACTGCTGAAGAAGCTAAAAATTAACGGAATAGCACTTTTCCCCTTCATCTTCGTCAGCAGACCCGAAGATAAGAAAAATAAAGTACTGGTCAATCATGAAAAAATACATTTGAGGCAGCAGCTTGAACTCCTGATGATCTTCTTTTATATTCTTTACCTGGCTGAGTATTATTATCATTTATGGAAGCTTAAAAATCCATATCAGGCCTACAGGCATATTTCGTTTGAAAAAGAAGCGTATGCCAATGAGCATAATCTTGATTATCTTAACAAGAGAAAATTCTGGGGCTTTCGAAAATATATGTGATCTGCTCACCGGCTATTTCTGCTTTTCCCACTCCCGGTCAAAATCCTTCTGGGTTTTCCGGGGCGGAAAATAACGGTCAGGATGCCGGCCTATGTTATATGAAATTGCTTTTTCAATCATAAGGTCCAGGCTTGGAATGATCCATTCCGGCGATCCCTTTTTATCCTGGCCGTTGGTAAATATTCTGGTGGCCTGTCCGTTTTTCATTTCTGCTTTCATCAGCAGGCAGCCGCCTGTGTACCCGGAACACGAGTGTCCCATATAGACGTGATCTGCTACGGTATGATCATGAAACATAATTCTGAGTTCGAGATAATTCCTGGGATGGATGGATCCAACACCATACCGTGTATAGCTTTCAATACTTTGAATCGTCTGAAGATAAAGGATGGTATTCTGTCTGCTTTCCGGGATATATCCGGGATTCATGACACTCTGTGTATGGTTCTGGATCTGCCGGTCAATCTGTGCATTGAACATCCTGACGATCCTGTTGTTTTCCAGATCAGGAATGTCTGGCCTGGATTTTTGTGGGATACCTCCTGAACCAGCAGGTAACAGATCAGGACGGTAGCTGCAGCCGCAATAAGCAGCGAGAAGATTAAAATTCCTTTTTTCATGATTATGTTTTGATGGGTTTAACAAATTTAAACATTTCCATATCAAATAAATTCAGGAAATTTGCAGGGATGAACATTCCAGACATTCATATTCCGATAGTTGAAATTCCGTCAGGAAAAAAGGTACAGCTCTTCATGAAAAGGGAAGACCTGATCCACCCCGGCATTTCCGGCAATAAATACTGGAAACTGTTTTATAACATCAACCATTACCTGGACAGAAAACCGGTAAAGCCCTATCTCATTACTTTCGGCGGTGCCTTTTCCAATCATATTGCAGCAGTAGCGGCCGTGGCGAAACAATTCGCCATTCCGGCATTAGGGATTATCCGCGGAGAAGAGCTGCATGATCGGTGGCAGGATAATCCGACGCTTACCTTTGCTGCAAGGAACGGTATGGACCTGAAGTTCGTTACCCGTGAGCAGTACAGGAATAAGGATCACATAACGGTTTCTCTGCAGGCTGAATTTCCCGGTGCGCTGATCATTCCGGAAGGAGGAACCAATGCAGATGCTGTAAGAGGCGTAGGCCTGATGCTGAATAATCAAACCAAAGATTTTGACTATCTTTGCACGGCAGTTGGAACCGGAGGAACGCTTGCGGGGATCTCTTCATTCTGTGAAGATCATCAGCAGGTGGTAGGGTTTACAGTGGTAAGTGACCGTTCGCTTGAAGGCAAAATAAGGGGGCTGACCTCAAAAAATAATTTTAGCCTGATAGATTCAGCTTTCGGAGGGTATGGTAAAATAAAAGATGAAAACATCCGTTTTATCAATGATTTCAAGAGCCGCTGCGGAATTCCTCTGGACCCGGTTTATACAGGAAAGATGATGCAGAAGGTTTTTGAATTGACGGAACAGGGATATTTCCCTGAAAACAGCAGGGTGTTGTGCTTTCATACCGGAGGTTTACAGGGAGTTGAGGGGGCCAATCTGCTTTTGAAAAAACAGAACAGAAATTTAATCATATAAATACATTGAAAAAATGAAAAGACTTGTCTTACTTGTAAGCCTTTTAGTTTTATCAAAATTCTCAGCCCAGACCTGGGCTACCGAAGACCAGTACATTCAGAAGTTTGCTAAGTACGCTGTGGAAGAAATGGAGAAGTACAAAATTCCGGCTTCCATTACCCTGGCACAGGGGCTTCTGGAAACAGGCGGCGGCCAGAGCCGGCTTGCGCTGGAAGGGAAAAACCATTTCGGCATCAAATGCAAGGAAGACTGGACCGGAAAAACCATGAAGCATACCGATGATGCTCCCAATGAATGTTTCCGTGTGTATGAAGACCCGCGGCAGTCGTATGAAGACCATTCCATCTTCCTGTCTACAAGAAAATATTACGCGAATCTCTTCAACCTGGATATGAAGGATTACCGCGCCTGGGCCTACGGACTGAAAAAAGCAGGCTATGCCACCAATCCGAGATATGCCTCCATCCTCATCAGTAAAATAGAAAAATACAGGCTTTACGAATTTGACAATACCAGCTCTAACGAGGTATGGTATGCGGTTCTTAAAATGTATCCTAACCTGAAGGATGACCGTGCTTTCATGGCACAGATGGAACCGGAAAAGTATACGAAAAAAGCCAAAGATCCTGTGACGATAAAAGTGCCGTACCAGCAGACGTCGTATGCACAGCAGCAGAAGAGGGTGGATAAAATCAAAACCAGGGCTGAAACATTAAATTCCATCCTTATTAAAAGCCACCCGAACGAAGGGCTGAAGTACATCGTTATTCCTGAGGATACCAATGTTAAATATATTGCGGAAAAATTCAAGATCAGTGAAAGCAGGCTGATGAAATGGAATGAGCTGGAAAGTGACGTACTGAAGAAGAATGACATTATTTTCCTGGAATCTAAGAATTCCGCCGGCAATACTGCTACCTATAAAGCCGCTTCCGGTGAAGATATGCATGATATCGCGCAGAAATTCGGGATCAGGCTTAATAAACTGTATGCTAAAAACAGGATGGACGAGGGCCAGCAGCCTTCCGCCGGACAGCTTATCTACCTGATCGATAAAAAACCAAGGCATTAAACCTGATTACGGTCAACAATAGGGCTGGTTTAGAGGTTCTGGTTAAAACTATCGGGATTTTTAGCGCTGCCCATCATAAATAATGCAAATCTTAAGGCTGAAGCCTGGAGGTTAAACATATAAAGAACAACAGAATGAAATATCAGAGAAGTTCAGCTTTATTCGATGAAGCGTACCAATACATTCCCGGGGGGGTTAATTCTCCGGTCCGTGCATTCAAATCCGTTGGGGGAGTGCCGGTTTTTATGAAATCTGCCAAAGGTGCTTACCTTACCGATGCGGATGACAATACCTATATCGATTATATCAATTCCTGGGGACCGGCTATTTTAGGCCACACCCATCCTGAAGTGCTGGAAGAACTGAATATACAGGCCGAGAAAGGTTTTTCATTCGGTGCACCTACCGAGCTGGAAACGGAAATTGCAAAATTCATTGTAGAGAACGTACCGAATATAGACCAGATCAGAATGGTTTCTTCAGGGACCGAAGCCTGCATGAGTGCGATCAGGCTGGCAAGAGGCTATACGGGAAGGGAAAAAATCGTCAAGTTTGAAGGCTGTTACCACGGGCATTCAGATTCATTCCTGATCAAGGCCGGAAGCGGTGCTGCCACATTCGGGAACCCGAATTCACCGGGGGTTACCCGAGGAACGGCTAAGGATACTCTCTTGGCAAGGTACAACGATTTTGAGCAGGTACAGGATCTCTTCCGCCATAACCATGGTGAAATTGCCGCGGTTATCATTGAACCGGTAGCCGGAAATATGGGCTGCGTGCTTCCTGAGAATGAATTCCTCCAGAACCTGAGAAAGATTTGCGATGAAAACGGGGCTTTGCTGATCTTTGATGAAGTGATGACCGGCTTCAGGCTGGCTTTCGGAGGGGCACAGGAATTATTCGGCGTTAAGGCTGACCTGGTGACGTACGGGAAAGTAATCGGCGGCGGGCTTCCGGTAGGCGCTTTTGCCGGACGCAACGAAATTATGGATTGCCTTGCTCCCAAAGGAGCCGTGTACCAGGCCGGAACCTTAAGCGGCAACCCGCTGGCTATGCGGGCAGGGCTGAAAACACTTCAGATCATCAAAAATGACCCTGAGTTTTTCTCCAGGCTGGCTAAGACTACGGAAACCCTGGATTTTGAGATCGGAAAGATCCTGAATGAAAAAGGCATTGCCCACAGGATCAACCGTAAGGGTTCCATGATGTCGGTTTTCTTCCACATTAACCGTGTGTCCAATTTTGACGAAGCACAGGAAGCCAACCATTCCCTTTTCAATAATTTCTTCCACCAGATGCTGCAGAACGGGATTTACCTTCCTCCAAGCGGGTATGAAACCTATTTTATCAGCGACGCGATCAAAGACCGTGAACTGGATATGACGCTGGAAGCAGTGAGGAAGTTTGAATATTCTTAAAGAATAATGGATAATTACGTCTCTTTAATCACCATCAGATAAAAATCCCCCGGAATAACATTCCGGGGGATTTCGATATGAAGAAAACTAACTATTGTTATTGTAATCCTGCTAAAAGATTGACTCCATTTACGGTTGCCCAGGCTCCCGGTGTTAAGGATACTTTGGTTACGGTTGTCGCATTGGTAAATGTTTTAGCACCATTCGGCGTGAAGGCATATCCCCAAACTCCTGCATTGTCAGAATTCAGGTACGTCATAGGAGAAACCACAACTTTATTGTTGTTTACCTGGCTGTTTTCAGTAGCAGCATCCTGGATTAAAACGGCATATGCTTTCTGGGTTCCGATATTTTTATACCCGCTGATATACACATTGGAGAAAATCCCTGTTCCCTGCTTTTTAAACTGAATCGCGGAAATTTCAGGTGAATTCGTGGTTTCAGGATTGGTATTGGCATCTCTGATCAGGGTAATGTTAGAGATCTTAGGAGCCGTATTATCTACGTTGCTTGAAGATTCGATCTCCATCCCGAAGTTTCCAACTCCTGTCTGGAATGCATACCAGTTGGTGTTGTTCTGCCCGCTCCATGCATCCTGCCAGTCGAAAGAATCGTCATAATTTCCGTAAGAAACGATATTTTTAGCACTTACCGTCCCTCCGAAGAATTCATATCCGTCATCAGTACCTTTATAAGTAACAAGGTTTTCCAGGACAGTTCCGGCACCTACTGCATAAAACGTCATAGAGTTGGTTTCTGAAGTACCGTCCCCGATTTTCTTACCTGCGTATTCCACACGCACGAATTTCATGGTTCCGGAATTGGAATTGGCGTCGCTACCTCCGTAGTATACGTTGTTCCCATCTTCAGATAAGGCCTGTGTATTCCCGTTAAGTGCTTTGATAGGTGCATTACCGTACAACGTAATACCACCCCAGTCTCCAGGAGTTTTGCTGGAAGTTGTGAATACGATAGGTTCAGAAGCTGTTCCTACAGCATTGATTTTACCGTCCTGAAGAACAACCAGGCTGCTGGTCTTTGTGGTTACTACATTAAAGGTAGCTCCTGCTTCTATGGTAATGGTAGCATTATTGGTTACTTTAACAATCCCGTCCAGCGTGTAGTTCCCTTTTTTGATCAGCAGGTCTTTGCTGATGGTACCTGATAATGTTCCGCTTCCGTTTAATACACTTTCAGTTGTTCCAGGTGTAGTAACACTTGTTCCTTCTCCTAATCCGTCATTAACTTCAATGGTACATGAATGTAAGGCTAATGTTAACACAGCGGTTAACGCTACTAGTGATAAAATTCGTTTTTTCATTTTTATACTTATTTTTTTATTTATAAATGGTTAGAATGTGTACCCTACGGTAAGATTGAAATTAACTCCTCTGAAATAGTCAGTATACGTATACACTCCTTTGGTGTCCACATCATGGTAGCTCTTATCACCCAGAAGTATTTTATACTTGCTGTTGAACATATTCTGTACGGCAAATTTCACATTCCAGTTTCTGGTCAACTGGTCCTGATATACGAAATCTAACTGCGAGAATGGCTTTTCATAGAAATTATCCGATCCTGATGTTCCTACAGCATATATTTTAGATCCGGAAACATTATACACCAAAGAAAGGGTTCTGGTCAGGCTGTTTTTCTTTTTGATTTCGTACTTAAGGTCGGCATTGATCGTATAAGGTGCAGCACCCTGCAGACCTCTTTTGTGAAGCTGGTCGTTGGTATATCCCTGAGGCCTTTCCAGTAATAATTGATCTTCGCTTCTGTCTACGTTGGAATACATAAATGTGGCATTGGCTCCGAACATGAAATTGCTGAGGCTTTCAGAAATCCTGCCCAAGCTGATGATCCCTTCAAGTTCCACCCCTGCCAGCTGTGCTCTCTTAGCGTTCAGGAATGATACGGTAATCCCGTTGGCATCACCGGAAGTGATGAAAGAACGTTCGATAGCTTTGTCGATCCTTTTGGCAAATAAATTCACAGAGAAAAGCTCTTTGTTGGTAGGGTAGTATTCCCACTTCAGGTCAAAGTTGTAATTTTCACTGTTTTCGATATCAGCATTACCTTTAATGGTTTCATTATCCGGATTGATATAGCTGATAGGCATTCTCTCAATAAGGACAGGTCTGGTGATGGTCTTACTGAATGAGAACCTCACGTTATGCTTATTGTTAAGCGCTTTTTTGATCGCGATAGATGGTAAAAACAGGTTTCTGTTTTTAATGATATTGTCTTTTTTATCGGAGCTTTGCTGCGAATAACGGATCAGCGTGATATCATTCTCATATCTTCCTCCTAACAGGATGTCCCAGGATTCGGAAGGTTTATAATTTAAATTAACATACCCGGCATTCACAAACTGGTACATCATGGATAAGAACTGGGATGCATCAGATCCTTCCTGAAAAGAGAGGTCTCCGTTCATGATGGAATTGTTGAAGGTGGATTGCGGAGTATCTTTATCAATAATGTGCTCTCTGTTGGCAATGTTATTGGCTACTCCGAAGATGAATCTGTACGAGTTCTTTCTCAGGTCCGCAAAACCATTGTATCCTACGGATAACTGGATCGGGTAATCTTTTTTATCTCCTTTTTCACCCAGGAAAACAGAATATTCTCCATAGGCAGAACCGTAGAATCTTGAATTTACATCAAGGTACTGGCGGATCAGGTTGTTGGCCCCGTAAGCAAGATACAGTTTATCTTCTGGTAAAATATTGTTGTTGGCATCCCTGCGGCTACCTTCAATGATTTTTCTGTCCGGCTGCTGATAATTGTTGATCACATAACTTCCTCCGGCTTTAACCTGATGTCTGTCACCGATCTTTTGTGAGGCAGTAAGCTGAAGGTCCAGGAACCTTGACAGGTCCAGCTGGTTCGTACGGAAAAATCCTAGATCTTTATTCTGTACCTGATTGTTCTTATACCCGTAATAATCTTCGATGATATTATTGGTGCTCTGTAAGTACATGGCGTTTAAATTAACATTCGTGCCTCTGTTCTTATAAGCAAGTCCAAGGAGTGTGGAAGACTCTGTTTCGTAATTATACTGTTTTCTTAAAAGGTCATTGTTCAGAACAATGACATTCCCGAAATCTTTGAACTGATTTTTAGCCCCTTCACGGAAAGAAAACTTAGTTCCCTGGTTCAGGGAGAATAAAACAGCCATATTACCGGTTTCACCCATCTTCATTTTCTGAGCGGTGGTAAATCCTATGCTGGAGTTAGGAACCGGTCTGATGTTATCAACATTCCAGGAATCTTTAAATGAATTGATCGATTCGTTAGCAGAAAATTTATAGTTGCTCGGCCTTGAGTCTCTTACCTGATCCGGCAATCTCCTGTCTCTGCCGTTCAGTCCCAGATAGCCGTTCAGCCCGTCTGCCCCTTCGGCAACTTTGAAGTTATTTTTAAAGGTGCTTAAAGTATTCATGCCTACGCTGAATTCCACCTTGGTAAAAGGCTTGTCAATCGTAAGCGTTTCAATATCAAAGGTAGCTCCGGCAAAGTCTCCGTAAAGATTGGAGTTGAATGTTTTATAAATGTTCAGCTTGCCTACTACGTCGGTAGGGAACTGCTTTAAAGCGATAATTTTCTGGAATGGGTTGTTGGATGGAGAACCCAGTCCGTTAATAAGCAGGTAATTGTACCGTTCCTCAAGCCCTCTTACGAAAAGCCCTCTTCCTTCTACGGTGGTGATACCGGTAACTTTGGTAAGCCCCTGCTCAACATTGGAAATCCCTTTTCTGGAAATCTCCTCGGCACTTACGGCCTGTTTCTGGATAATGGCTTTCTTCTGCTCACCTAATACGGCGGTTTCAGTTTTCCTGTTGCTGTTACCCTGGATGATAACACCTTCAATCTTCTTTTCCTTCCCAACGGTGTCTCTTTTTATTTCCTGAGCATAAAATACGGATCCGGTCAGGAATATGACCGCAACACTAAGATTGCTAATTTTCATTATCTTACTTTTATTTACTAAAATTCTTTCGCTGCAAAGAAATGAAAGATTAGCAGGGGAAATGGTTTAGTAAAATTTAATTTTTTTTTAACTAAATATTAAGAAACCGGATTTATTGTTAACTTTATGTGAACGATTACCGGAGCGTTAATCTGTCATTCAAAAATCATTAACTTTGGCACAGGAAAAAATAAAAATGAACCAAAAGAAAATACTCTTAATAGACGACGAACTGGATATTTTAGAGATTCTGTCTTATAATTTGGAAAAAGAAGGCTACGATATTTTCACTGCTACCAACGGTAACGAAGGCATCGAAAAAGCCAAAGAAATTATTCCCGATCTTATCCTGCTGGATGTGATGATGCCCGAAAAAGACGGTATCGAAACCTGCCAGGAACTCCGCAAGATCAAAGAACTTCAGAAGACCCTTATTGTTTTTCTTTCTGCGAGGAGCGAAGAATTTTCACAGCTGGCCGGTTTCCAGGCAGGCGCCAATGATTATGTGGTGAAGCTTATCAAGCCGAAGATCCTTATTTCTAAAGTCAATGCCCTCTTGCAGCTGACTTCACAGGTTTCAGACAATGCCAAGCTTATTGAAATTGGAGATCTGGTGATTGATAAAGACAATTTCAGGGTGTCTAAAAGCGGTCAGCAATTCCTGCTGCCTAAAAAAGAATTTGATCTTTTGTACCTGCTGGCTTCCAATACGGAAAAAGTGTTCAAGAGAGAAGAAATCCTGGAAAAAGTATGGGGCAATGATGTGATTGTCGGGGAAAGGACCATCGACGTACACATCAGGAGACTGAGAGAGAAATTAGGCATCAGTACGATCCAGACCCTGAAAGGAATCGGATACAAGCTTATTGTTTAACACCTTAAAAAGGCCTACCTTTACTTTCAACCCATAAATCCTTGTAAAATTGAAATTTTACAGACTTACCCTCCTCGCCTCATGTCTGCTGACACTGGTGATGTTTCTGCTCGTCATCATTTTTGATGCCTTAAAAGATGTCTATGACCAGACCCCGTTTTTTAAGATAGGGCTTCTGATATGCCTTGTTTTTATTTTCATGGTCAATTATGTCGTACTGGAGCTGCTTTTCAGTTATTACGGAAGAAAGCAGGTGCGTGGGCTGTCCCGGATCCTGCCGCAGGAAATTGTGCATGACCAGGATGAAAACATTACCATAAAAGAGCTTGGAGAAAGGTTTTCCGATCTCAACCAGCGTAAGGTAACCGAAATTGATATGATGAAGGAGATGGAGAGTTACCGTAAAGAATATATCGGGAATGTTTCCCATGAGCTTAAAACACCCCTGTTTTCCATTCAGGGGTACGTGGAAACCCTCAGAGAGGGTGGAGTGGATAACCTGACCATCCGCGACAAATACCTGGAAAGAATTGATAAATCCGTTGAAAGGCTGATTGCCATTGTAACCGACCTGGATATGATCAACAGGCTGGAAGCCGGAGAGATCAACCTTACCATATCGCGGTTCGATGTCAATATGCTGATCAAAGAAATTTTTGACCTGCTCGACCTCGAAGCGGAAAAACATAATACCACTTTACAGATCCAGACCCTGCAGCCGCAGATCCTTGTGGATGCCGACAAGCAAAAAATATCCCAGGTATTCATCAACCTGATCTCAAATGCCATCCATTATGCCAACCGCCAGGAAGCACGGGTCGTAGTAAAAACCAGTGTCCTGAAAAATAAAGTACTCATAGAAGTTATTGATAACGGGATGGGCATTAAGCCTGAGAGCCTGCCGCGTATCTTCGAGCGTTTCTACCGCGTTGAAACCAGCAGGAGCCGCAGGGAAGGAGGATCCGGCTTGGGACTTGCCATTGTAAAACATATCCTGGAGGCCCATAGTGAAAATATCACCGTGGAAAGCGTTTATTTAGAAGGAACAAAATTTAGTTTCATGCTTGAAAAAGGGAAATGAATGCCCTGAAAATGTATGAAAAAAAAATGTTTTAAAAAATTCTAAAATATTTTTTGTCGAATCTCATTTATTATATATTTGCAACAGAAATTTATCATAATAATAAAGGCAAAAAGTAACTAAAAAACTGATATGGTTTATAAAATCCGCGTAATATTAGATGCGAAAGAAGATATTTTCCGTGATATTGAGGTTAAGGGAAAACAGACGCTATGGAACTTACATTTAGGAATTAAAAGTGCCTTCAGCCTGCAGGGTGACGAGCTTTCTACTTTTAACCTGCTGGAAGATGACGGTACCATTATAAAAAGTGTTCCGTTAGAAGATATGAGCGATGACGGAGACGGCGAGATTATGTCGGATGTGTATATCGATGAGGCCTTTGAAACGGAGGGGAATAAAGCCCAGTTTCAGTATGGTCTTCTCGATCTTTGGGAATTTTTCTGTGAACTGGTGGAAGTGATTGAAGAAACCAAAGGCGTTAACTATCCTATCACCGTATACCGTTTTGGTAATGTTCCTCTTAAAGCTCCTGCCAAAAGCGGAATTGCCGGCGGATCCAAAAAGAAATCTGCAATGCCTTTACTGGATGATGATTTCAGCTTTGATGATGATTTCGCCGCTACAGGCAATTTTGAGGAGGATGATGACACCTTCGATGATGAAGAGGAAGATTACAATGATGACATCTTCGATGAAGAGGATGACACGGACGACGAGAAGTAAATCTCCGATCCCGGAAAGCGGATACAATATATACATCAGAATAGGTTTTCCTGTTCTGATTTTTTTTATGACTAAACTTGTACTCCGATCATGCGCGCAACATTCCGGGGCATTATTTTTGAATGTTTCAACCCGTCATAAATACACTCACAATGAAAAACCTGAAAAAAATAGTGATTCCCGTTTCATTGGGAATTATCGGATTGGTGCTGCTGAGTTCATGCTCAGTGGGAATTCCCAAAGGAGCCACAGCCGTAAAAAATTTCGATGCGGACCGTTACCTGGGCAAGTGGTACGAAATCGCCCGGTTCGATTACCGTTTTGAAAAAGATATGGATAATGTAACGGCTGAATACTCCAAAAATCCGGACGGTAGTATCCGTGTGCAGAACAGAGGGTACAATTATGTGAAAAAAGAATGGAAACAATCCGTTGGGGAAGCAAGGTTTGTTGATGATAAGACTGAAGCGAGACTGAAGGTTTCATTCTTCAAACCGATCTGGGCAGGCTATAATGTTATTGAGCTTGATGATAATTACCAGTACGCCTTGGTCGTGGGAAACAACCTGAAATACATCTGGATCCTGTCCCGTACAACCACGATTCCTGAAAATGTGCGTCAGAAATTCCTGGAAAAGGCAAAAAGCATCGGATACAATACGGATGAACTGATCTGGGTAAAACATAATCAGTAATACCAAGGTGATTTATAGTAATAACCCTTTCGGAATTCATTTTTGAAAGGGTTTCTTATACGATAATATGTAGATTATCCTATCATTAATCCGTTGCAAATTTCCTCTGCAACATTTTGCAGATAGAGACTTTTTCACGTCATTTGTATAAGGAATTTTTCAAGAATGTTGATATGGAAAAAGCGGTTCTGATTACCATCGGGGATGAAATCCTTTCCGGAAATACGGTAGATACCAATTCTAATTTTATAGCTGCGGAGCTTAAAGCCATCGGGATAAAAGTCATACAGATCCTTACGATCTCGGATGAGATTGAAACCATAAAAGAAACCCTGAAATCAGCCTTTGAAACAGGAGACCTGGTTATAACTACCGGCGGATTGGGACCTACAAGGGATGACAAGACGAAAAAGGCCTTAGCCGAATTCTTCGATGATGAAATCGCGCTGGATGAGCCGACTTTTGAACATCTCAGGAAATACATGGAGAAACGCGGCCGTATAGAGATCCTGGAAAGAAACAGGGAGCAGGCCTTTGTCCCTAAAAAATCCACTGTTTTCCAGAACCATTACGGGACGGCTCCCTGCATGATGATGGAACAGCAGGGCAAACTCTCTTTCAGCCTTCCCGGTGTTCCGTACGAAGTAAAGCCGCTGATCAGGGATCAGATCGTTCCGTATCTTAAAGAAAGGTTCAGCCTCAACCATATTGTTTCCAGGATTGTTTCTGTAGTCGGCATTCCGGAGAGTATCCTTGCAGACACCATAGAAGGCTGGGAACTGGCGCTGCCGGCACATATTACCTTATCCTATCTTCCTGTCGGGACCCGTGTAAAGCTCAGGCTCACGGCGACAGGAGCTGTGGAGGAGCTTCTCGGTATGCAGCTGGAACAGGAAATCCAGAAATTGTTCCCCATCATCGGTGATCACATTATTGCCACTTCCGAAGATAAAATAGAGAAAATACTGGCCGAACTGCTGGATGAAAAAAGCATGACCATTTCCACGGCAGAAAGCTGCACCGGCGGAGAGCTGGCTAAAATGTTAACCTCCAATTCCGGAAGTTCCAGGTATTATATAGGAGGAGTCGTTTCCTATGCCACTGAAAAGAAAACCGAAATCCTTAAAGTATCTCAGAAAACCATTGATGAATATACTGTGGTGAGTGCCGAGGTTGCCCGGGAAATGGCGGCGGGATGCCAGGATTTATTCGGAACCGACATTGCCCTTTCCACCACAGGGGTTGCCGGTCCAGGAAAAGGTGAGGATGGTAAAGAAGTGGGTACGGTATTTTATACCATCAGGATCAGGGAACGGGAGGAGACATTCCAGCTTTTCCTGCCTCATCTGGACCGGTTAGACTTTATGCATTTTGTTTCGCAAAAAATTCTTCAGGACCTTGTTTCCATGCTGATAAGTGCCTAAAGGCCACTGTTTTTTAATTTTATTTTAATAGGTTTTACGGGGTGTTTTCATGCTTTTTGACGTTGCTTTGCATAAAGAAATCAGCAGGTGGAACACTCAAAACAAATTTTTCAGACCGAGAATAAAAAACGCTGGAGAAATGTAAAGTGGGGATCAAGAATTTTTATTTTCCTCGCGGTACTGCTCTTTATTGCGCTGGGTCTGATGATGAAACTGGACAGAAGTCCGAAAATCCCTTTTAAAGAAGATTACAAAGCGGTCATTACGGCCAGCCGGCCCTACCTTCAGGAAAATAAAATATCCAAAGAGTATAAAGGCTTCAGGAGCTTCATCTCCGAGAAAAATATCCATACCAATCTTGCCAAGATAGAAAAGGCAAAAGAAGAACGTTTCAAAAACCAGAACCGAAACTGGGCACAGTTCCCGGGAGGGATCCGTTCTGCATTTTACGTAGCCTGGGACCCGCAGTCCCTTATGTCGCTGAAAAGGAATATCCGGCATACCAACCTGGTATTTCCGGAATGGTTTTTCCTGGATCCCGAATCCGGTGCGCTGAAAACGAATGTGGACCCGGAAGGGTATAAGATCATCAAAAGGACCGGTGTGGCGGCCATGCCGATGCTCAGCAACAATTCAAACCAGGAATTCCGGTCTGAAGGCTTGGCGAAAGTACTGAAAGACCCTCTGAAAAGGACACAGCTGATCCGCCAGGTAACCGCTCAGTGCCTTAAATTTCATTTCAAAGGAATTAATGTGGACTTTGAAAGTATCGGGCTGGACTCCGATGAATACCTTATTGATTTCCTGAAAGAGCTTTCGGGAACGTTCAGAAAGAACCGGCTGATGGTAACGATGGATATCATGACGGATAACGATGATTATAATATCCGTAAGCTGGACCCCTACGTAGATTATTTTGTGCTGATGGCATATGATGAATATTCTGCAGACAGTGATGCAGGACCTGTATCCTCCCAGAAATGGATTGAAGCGCAGACCGGCAAAATTCTGGAAAAAACAACACCCGGTAAAATTATTCTGGGATTGGGAGCATACGGCTATGACTGGAGTACCAATAAGGATGACAATACTTCGGTGACGTATATGCAGGCCATTACAAAAGCCAGTGCCAGTAAAGCAGATATCAACTTCGATGATAATACCTTCAACCTGAATTATTCTTACACCGATGCCAAAAACAATACGCATACCGTATTCTTCAATGATGCAGCGTCTATCTTCAATACCATGCGTTTCTCCTCGGAATACCCTCTTGCAGGAACTGCATTATGGAGACTGGGAAGTGAAGACAGCAGGGTATGGAATTTTTATGATAAAGACCTGAGCTCTGCAGGAATGTCCAAAATCAACTTCAAAGATCTTGAAAATGTAAAAGGCCAGACCATGGTCGACTATATCGGGGACGGAGAAGTGCTGGATGTCCTCAATACGCCGCACGACGGAAAAATAGCCCTTGAAACGGATCCGAAAGAAAAAATTATCACCGATGAAACCTATAAGACCTATCCCAGCTCTTATGAAGTGAAAAAATACGGCGAGGCGCCCCAGAAAGATCTGGTGCTGACTTTCGATGATGGTCCGGATGAAACCTATACTCCGCAGATCCTGGATGTTTTATCGAAATACCACGTTCCGGCAGCCTTTTTCCTGGTAGGGCTGAACGCGGAAAAAAACCTTCCGCTGGTAAAAAGGATTTACAGGGAAGGGCACGAAATCGGGAACCATACCTTTACCCACGAAAATGTGGCCAGGGTAAGTCCGGAAAGGGCTTTGCTGGAACTTAAACTGACACGGCTGCTGATCGAATGTATTACCGGCCACAGTACCATACTGTTCCGGGCACCGTACAATGCCGATTCAGAACCAACGACCCCTGAAGAAATCATACCAGTAGCACTGGCCAGGAAACAGAACTATCTTGATATCGGGGAAAATATTGACCCTGAAGACTGGCAGCCGGGCATCAAAGCGGATGAAATCGTGAAAAGGGTGATGGAAGGCCTTCATCAGAGGAAAGGAAATATCATCCTGTTGCATGATGCCGGCGGCGATACCCGGGAAGAAACCGTAAAGGCACTTAAAGTCCTGATTCCTGCATTGCAGAAACAGGGCTACCACTTTACCAACCTCGCCAGCATCCTCCACAAAAGCAAAAACGAGCTTATGCCCGAAGTGCCTAAAACCAGGGCATACTATGTTATGCAGCTGAATCTGGTCCTGGCCACCGTGATTTATGGCATCAGCCATTTCCTGGTCGCCCTTTTTACCGTGTTTATAGGTTTAGGGATCATCAGGCTGTTGCTCATGGCCTATTGGGCGGTACAGGAAAAAAGAAAAGAAAAGGAGAAAGGCCGGTTTCCGGTTCTGGATTCTTACCCGAAGGTTTCCATCATGGTTCCTGCGTATAATGAAGAAGTTAACATCGTATCGTCACTGAGCAACCTTCTGAATCAGACCTACCCGAATTTTGATGTGATCATGATTGATGACGGAAGCAGGGATTCAACCTATCAGAAAGCGCAGGATGCATTTGCCGGCCATCCGAAACTTAAAATATTCACGAAACCGAACGGAGGAAAAGCTACGGCTTTAAATTACGGGATATCCCGCACTGACTCGGAATATGTGGTCTGCATTGATGCGGATACCAAACTCCAGCAGGATGCCGTAAAATTCCTGATGGCGAGATTCCTCAATGCGGCTCCGGAAGAAAAGATTGCCGCAGTAGCCGGAAACGTAAAAGTTGGAAATCCGGTCAACTGGCTGACCAGATGGCAGGCTATAGAATATACCACCAGCCAGAATTTCGACCGCCTTGCCTATTCATATATCAATGCAGTCACCGTAATTCCGGGAGCCATAGGAGCATTCAGGAAAGCAGTAGTCGATGAAGTGGGAGGGTATTCTTCGGATACCCTGGCGGAAGACTGTGATATTACCGTTAAGATGCTGAGAAAAGGATATCGTATTGCCAATGAGAACAGGGCTGTTGCCGTTACCGAAGCTCCGGAAACCGTAAAACAGTTTCTGAAGCAGCGCTTCAGATGGACCTATGGCATCATGCAGATGTTCTGGAAACAGAAACAGACCTTCCTGAACCCAGAATACAAAGGGCTGGGACTCTGGGCGATGCCGAACATCCTGCTGTTCCAGTATATCATCCCGTTCTTTTCACCGATGGCAGACCTGATTATGTTTTTCGGCCTGTTGTCGGGCAACGGCAGTAAAATATTCGTGTATTACCTGCTGTTCCTCCTGGTGGATGCATCACTGGCTATTGTTGCCTTTATCATGCAGAAAGAAAAAATGTGGAACCTTATGTATATTGTGCCTCAGCGGTTCGGGTACCGCTGGCTGATGTATATCGTACTTTTCAGGAGCCTGAGGCGGGCGCTGAAAGGAGAGATGCAGGCATGGGGCTTCCTGAAAAGGACCGGGAATGTAAAAGAGATCGGCGCTTCCAGGTTATCATAAAAAAATATGGACAGCCCGGTAACAAATCCAGAGAAAAATATACTTATTATAGAAATTAGTGTTATCATAATGAAAAAACTGACATTTTCTTTATTTTTATTAGCAGGAGTATCTTCACTGAACATAGTGACGGCTCAGTCTAAAACCAATACAGCAGCAATGAACCTTACGGATAAAGGACTAGACCTTAGCATGATGGACAAATCGGTGCGTCCGCAGGATGACTTTTACAATTACGTAAACGGAAGCTGGATGAAAACCGCTAAAATCCCTTCAGATAAACCTACCTGGGGAAGTTTCAATAAACTGGCAGATGATACGGACAACAATTCCATGACCATCCTCAACTCCCTTCTGAAAGATAAATTTACAGACGGAACGGAAGGCAAGAAAATCCAGGACCTGTATGCTGCGTACATGAACATGCAGAAAAGAAACGCAGACGGGATCAAGCCGATCCAGGCCAACCTGAATAAGATCGATGCTATTAAAAACCTTCAGGACCTTCAGAACTATCTGATCTCTGTAACCAAAGACGGAGAAAACATTTTTTACGGATGGGGCGTAGGAGCAGACCTGAAAGATTCCAATATGAATGTGGTATATCTTGGTGATGCTTCTCTGGGATTAGGAAGAGACTACTACCAGAAAGTCAATGAAAAAAATACTGAGGCATTAGCAGAATACACCAAGTATGTAGCTTCTATGCTGAAAGAACTGGGATATAAAAATGCTGACGCAGCAGCCAAAGGCATTGTTGACTACGAAAAAAGCATCGCCCAGACCTACCTTACCAATGAGCAGAGCCGTGACAACACCCTTCAGTACAATCCTGAAACCATGGCGCAGCTTTCATCACTGGTTAAAAATGTAGACATTCCGGGATACCTTAAAAAAGTAGGGGTAAATACCGATAAAGTAATCATTGGCGAGCTGGGTTACTATAAAAACCTGGATAAGTTCATCAATGCACAGAACCTTCCTGTCATTAAAGATTATCTGAAATTCCACATGATCCACGGAAGCGCTTCTTACCTGAGCGAAAAGATCGGTGATATGAGGTTTGCTTTCTATGGCAAATACCTGAGAGGCCAGCAGGAGCAAAGAGCCCTGAATAAAAGAGGGTATGAACTGATCAACGGAAGCCTGGGTGAAGCCTTCGGTAAGCTGTATGTTGAAAAATACTTCCCTGCAGAAGCCAAGGCTCAGATGGTTGAACTGATCGACTACCTGAAGAAAAGTTTCGCAGTACACATCAATAACCTGGCATGGATGTCTTCGGTAACGAAAGAAAAAGCGATGCAGAAGCTGAACAAGTTCACGGTAAAAGTAGCTTATCCGGACAAATGGAAAGATTACTCCAAGCTGAATATCATTCCGGAATACAAAGGAGGAAGCTTATACGGCAACCTTCAGAATATTGCAGAATGGCAGTACAATAAAGACCTTGCAAAAATCGGGAAACCGGTAGATAAAACTGAGTGGGGAATGACGCCGCAGACGGTGAATGCCTATTACAATCCGGTCAACAACGAGATTGTATTCCCTGCAGCCATCCTTCAGCCGCCGTTCTTCAATCCTAAAGCAGATGCTGCCGTGAACTTCGGTGGAATCGGAGCGGTAATCGGTCACGAAATGAGCCACGGATTCGATGATTCAGGGGCGCAGTTTGATGCAGACGGGAACCTGGTAGACTGGTGGACACCTGAAGACAAAGCCAATTTTGAAAAGGCAACCAAAGCACTGGCTGCACAGTATGATAAATATGAGCCGGTAAAAGGAACTATGGTAAACGGAACTTTTACCAACGGGGAAAACATCGCAGATTTAGGTGGAGTGAACATCGCTTATGACGCTTTACAGATGTATCTTAAAGATCATGGAAACCCTGGCCCGATCAGCGGTTATACCCAGGATCAGAGATTCTTCCTGAGCTGGGCTACCGTATGGAGAACTTTATCCAGCGAAAAATATATGATCAATCAGGTGAAGACCGATCCGCATTCACCAGGGTATTTCAGGAGCTTCGGTCCGTTAACCAATGTTGACGCGTTCTACAAAGCTTTCGATGTTAAACCTGGAGATAAGCTTTACAAAGCGCCGCAGGACAGGATTAAAATCTGGTAACCATCATCAGTATAAATTAGCCGCTCAGCAATGGGCGGTTTTTTTATGTCCTTTTGTTTCAGAAGAAATATTCGGAATATTTCTTAAAATAAAACACTATGTAAAATAAAATACACTTTATCTGAGAATTCATAACGGATTATTATTCAGCAAAATTTGTATATTTGATACGTTGTGTAAATAAAAATAATTTTTTTAATGAAAAAACTGAATATCGGAATACTTGCCCTTTGCGGTATTGTATTTTTAAACTCATGTGGCACGAAGGCAACTGCTGACAAATCCCAGCAGTCCGGAGCCACAGCAGTGGTTGCAGAACCGGTGAAGGAGGAAGCAAAAGAAGAGGGGATCAACTTATCCTATATGGATAAAAGCGTGCGTCCGCAGGATGATTTTTTTAATTATGTGAACGGGAATTGGGTGAAAACCACTCAGATTCCATCTGATAAAGCGAGCTGGGGCTCTTTCAATGCACTGAGGGAAAATGTGGATGACAACTCTCTGGATATCCTGAACAAAATCCTTTCTGAAAGCTATTCAGACGGATCTGAAGGAAAAAAAATCCAGAACCTGTATGCATCCTTCATGGATGTCGATAAGAGAAATGCAGAAGGCCTGGCTCCCATCAAAGGCGATCTTGCGAAAATCGATGCCATTAAAAACCTGAATGACCTTCAGAAATACCTTCTGGAAGCCACAAAAGTAGGGGATAATTCATTCTACGGATGGAGAGTAGGCGCAGATATGAAGAATTCCAAAATGAATGCAGTATACCTGGGCGGTCCTGACCTTGGGCTCGGAAGGGATTATTACCAGAAAGTAAATGAAGCCAATACCAAAACGCTTGCGGAATACCAGAATTATGTAGGCAAGCTCTTTGGGGTCTTGGGCTACAAGAACTCACCTCAGGCTGCACAGAATGTGGTTGATTTTGAAAAGCAGCTGGCCAACTACCTTTTAACGCTTGAGCAGAACAGGGATGCCAATCTGAGGTACAATCCTAAAAACGTATCTGAGCTCTCAGGGCTGGTTAAAAACATCAATCTGGCCAAATACCTTAAAGATGCAGGCGTAAATACCGACAGGGTCATTGTCGGGGAACTGAAATACTACCAGAATATGGACCAGTTCCTGAGCCAGAAGAACCTTTCGCTGGTAAAGGATTACCTGAAATACCACCTGATCAACGGCAATGCAAGCAACCTTGATAACAATCTGGAGCAGATCAGGTTTGATTTCTATTCCAAATACCTTCAGGGGCAGAAAGAACAGAGGCCGATGAACAAAAGAGGTTTATCACTTGTTAACGGCGTATTGGGGGAAGCTTTCGGGAAGCTGTACGTGGAAAAGTACTTTACTCCTGAAGCGAAGGCACAGATGGAAACGTACATCGGTTACATCCTGAAATCTTTCAAACAGCACATCAACGATATGGACTGGATGTCGCCTGAAACCAAAGTCAAGGCTCAGGAAAAGTTATCCAAATTCACCGTGAAAATCGCTTATCCGGACAAGTGGAAAGACTATTCCGAGCTAAAAGTGGATGCTCCTAAACAGGGTGCGACGCTTTATTCCAACCTGCAGAATGTAGCAGCATGGCAATACCAGAGGAGCCTGGATAAGGTAGGAAAGCCTGTAGATAAAACCGAATGGGGAATGACGCCTCAGACTGTAAATGCGTACTACAGCGGATCCAATAATGAGATTGTATTCCCTGCCGCCATTCTTCAGCCACCGTTCTATAACCCTAAAGCCGATGCTGCCGTAAATTTCGGAGGAATCGGTGCTGTAATCGGGCATGAAATTTCCCATGGGTTTGACGACAGCGGTTCCAGGTTTGACGGGGACGGAAACCTCAGTAACTGGTGGACCGATGCAGACCGTAAGAACTTTGATGCCAAAGTTGGCCAGCTGGCTGCCCAGTACAGCCAGTACGAGCCGGTAAAAGGAAGCTTTGTTAACGGTAAATTTACCAGCGGGGAAAATATCGGTGACCTGGGAGGTGTGGCTGTAGCGTATGATGCGTTGCAGATGTACCTGAAAGACCACGGAAATCCCGGTCTGATCAGCGGATTCAATCAGGACCAGAGGTTTTTCATGAGCTGGGCAACTGTGTGGAGAACCAAGTCCACAGACCAGTATATGGTGAACCAGGTAAAGACGGACCCGCATTCTCCTGGCGTTTTCAGGGCTTACGGACCATTGGTGAACCAGGATTCGTTCATTAAGGCATTCGACATCAAGCCGGGAGACAAAATGTACAAAGCTCCTGAGGAAAGAATAAAAATCTGGTAGGAAACTGCCCGGAAGAATTAACAGAGAAACGCATCGCACTGATGCGTTTTTTTTATTAATTTTTCATAGTTTAGTGATCCTGTAAAGACCTAGGAAGGTTAACAGGCATTAATTATCAGTCATATTCAATAAAAACCTTTCACAAAATTTTGTATGTTACAGTTTTTTTTTAAATTTAAACATTGGATTGGTCAGTTATTTGATTCAGATAAAGCCGGTCTACACCAAAATAAGAAATCTCAAAATAACAATAATATGGCAATGTTTAATTACGGCGTTGGCGGAAACGAGGTCAAAGTAGATGCTAACGAAGCTATTCAGCAAATACAGGAGAACAAAACGATGATTGTAAGCCAGCTTACAACAGAAGAATCCTACACTCCTGAAATCGTAACAGGGTTAAAGACCGTGGAAGACGTCTTCAGACACTTTCAGCCTACCGTGGCCGTGCAGCACGAAACGGCAGATGGCAATGTGGTGGAAGAGGAATTCCGTTTTCAGAACCTTGGTGACTTCACTCCCAAAAACCTTACCCAGAAATCAGAGTACCTTCAGCAGCTGAACATGGAAAAGGAGCAGTACAACAAAATTGTGCGCCAGCTTAAAACGAATAAAATCCTTCGTAATATGCTGGAGAATGAGCAGACCCGGGCTGCTTTCGTAGAAGTACTGAAAGAAGTGGCACAAGAACTTGAAAAATAACCTAAAGACAACACAATCATGGATAGTAAATTACAGGCAGCCGAAAGCCAGCAACAGGGCCAACAGCAGCAGCACTCAGGCCAACAGAAAGGAAACGCGCTTGCAGAACTCAATAAAATAGGCGGATTCGGATTCGTAGAATCTGTAGTGGACGGCATCGCCAACATGAACCCTACCAGGAAGGCCAGAAAAGAAATCTTCCTTAACGACAGCAATAAAGCAGACGAAAGAAAAGAGCTGCTTCAGAAAATAAACCTGTGGGTAAGCCTTCTGGAAGGCAATGAATCAGCCGACGCTATGGCTGAAACCTGCAAAAACAAAGCTCATCAGGCAGACCAGAGCCTGAAAAGCAATCTTAAAAATACGCTGGATGCAGTCCGTATGCTGGAAACCAACTACAGGACCGTAGCCCAGTTCTATAAAAATACCGAACTTGATAAAGTAGATAATGTAAGCATCGTTAATGCGAGCATCGATCAGGTTTCTGACCTGGACAACCCGATCTTTATCGATGCCATCGGCGAAGAATTCAAAAATTACTATGACCGTCTGGATCTGAGGGACAATTATTCCATTCTGGCGATCCCTGGCTATCTGGGATCTAACAAAGTCGTTGAGAAATGGGCCAAGATCTGTAACGAGAATAAGGTAATGATGGTGACGGATTTTGCCAACCTTGATAAACCGGATGATGTGGTAGACCTTTTCCATTCGGCTAACCTTACCGGCGGAGAGCTTCATAGAAGTAACGTTATCATGACATGCAACTGGCTCATAGGCCGCGGAAAGGCAGAAGAAGTGGGAGAGGAGGAAAACGTAGAGCTTCCGCCATCTACTTCCCTTGCAGGAAAAATCCATAAGACCCTGATGTCACAGGTGGCTGCAGGTAAAAAACACGGGAACATCAACGAAGTGGATGCCGTAAAATTTGAGCTGAAGAAAAGCGAAATTTCCCAGCTGGAGAAAATGGGCTTGGTACCGATGGTTAATGAATACGGTAAAATCATGGCATTCTCTGCCAAAACCCTGTTCACGGGAGATAATATCGGGCTTCAGACCTATTCTGTGGTTCGTGTATTCGACTATGTAACCAAAGTACTCCTTGATTTCCTGAACAGGAGAGCCTTTGAAAACTGGAATGCCAGGAACGAGGATGACCTCAGAAGACAGATCGTAACCTTCCTTGACGGGATCAAAGGGCCGGATAAACTGATTGAAAAATTCAAGATCGTACGTTTCGAGCAGGATAAGGTCAATAAAGACAGAGTATGGCTGGACATCCGTTTAACCCCTTATTTCCCTACCAAAAGTTTCGTTATTAAACTTGACGGACATAAAGGAGATGACGGTAACGAATGGGATGCAGAATACACACAGGATTAACTTACTGATATATACAATTAAAACCGATGCGTGCGTGTCGGTTTTTTCTATCTCATATGAAAATCAGCATCAACAACACTATATTCAGGAATATCCTGCCGGTAGTTATCGCTCTCTTATGCATAGGGTGTGAAAAGGAATACCGCAGGCCGGACCATTACAAAGTAGATCTTTTTGCAGATGAAAGGCAGCAGGGGAAAGCTTATGTCATGAACAGGAATGAATGTTTTGATACCAGCGATATGGTCATCAGTGCATCCGATGTAAAGCTTACAGACAGCTCAAAGGGCAGGGGAAAACCTGTCTATATTTATAAACTGAATAATGGCGAACTCCTTAAAACCACCCGGGATTCTGTTGTGGAGTATCCTTTGCAGTTTCTTTCTCCTCAAAAGCTGAAGCTCAGAAAAGATTCTGTCTATGTTTATCTTAAAAAACTGGAAGGCTACAGGTTCCTTGCCAAAGAAAAAGACCTTAAATACCAGTGGCTGAAAGGCGCCCCGGTGTATCCCGTTCAGAAAGATAAATAGCGTATCTTTGTATCTTAATTTAGATTACTTCAGCTGTTGGAACATCAAAACAGAACTTCACAATTTCTTCACATAGGAAACAGGCTGCTCGGCTGGTACAAAAAAAATGCGAGAGACCTTCCTTTCAGACAGACCAAAGACCCTTATAAAATCTGGATCTGCGAAATCGTTTTCCAGCAGACCAGGATCAGCCAGGGCCTGAACCATTATAACAATTTTATCAGCCGTTTTCCGGATGTACAAACCCTTGCAGCGGCAAATGAGAATGAAGTCATGCTCTACTGGAAAGGCCTGGGGTATTATTCACGGGCGATCAACATCCATAAGGCGGCACAGCAGATCATGCATGATTATCAGGGTGTTTTTCCCTCAGAATATGAGGAAATCCTGAAGCTTAAAGGCGTGGGTAAATATACGGCTGCCGCAGTTTCCAGCATTTGCTTTGATGGTAAAATGCCGGCTGTTGACGGAAATTTTTACCGTGTTCTGAGCCGGCTTTTCGCAGATGATTATGATATTTCAGGTTCCGGTGCCTTCGCCTATTTCTCAGAGCTGTCAAAGCTTATTATGCCCGATGATGTAGGGGATTTCAACCAGGCGATGATGGATCTGGGTTCGGAAATATGCAAGCCTAAGAATCCGTTATGCCACAGCTGTCCGGTTAATGATGACTGTCTGGCATATTCACTCGGCAAAGTATCCGCATTCCCTGTAAAGACCAAAAAAGTAAAAACGGAAAACCTTCAGCTCAGGTATTATTTTGTTCACCGGAACGGGCAGTTTCTCATTCAGCAGCGTAAAGATGATTTCATCTGGAAAAAACTCTTCGAATTCCCTCCGGAGATTCCCGAAGAGCTGGAAACCTATATCGTAGGACTACAGGTCATCGGCCATAAGCTTACCCATAAAAACCTGTGCATAGAGATCTATGAAGTTGAAATGACTTCAGATGAAGTATGGGATCAATTAATTGCTGAAAACGGGTATCTTGTCACGGATACGGAAGCTTCCCATGCAAAATCATTTCCCAAACCTCTTGAAACCTATATTCAAAAGTGGCTGAGAGCCTGAAATTTGTCTTCTTAAATCTGAAATCTAATTTGTACTTTTGCAAAATGATTAAAAATATCATTTTAATTTTCGTTTCGGCACTTCTGATATCCTGCGGGAAAGATCCGGTCCCTAAGCCCAGCGGCGAACTGCGCCTGGAATATCCGGCCGCGACATACCGGAAATTTGAAAATAACTGTGCCTATACTTTTGAATATTCTGATTTTGCCAGGATTACCGATGCCAAAAGGCCTTGCTGGTATTACCTGAATTATCCTAAAATGAAAGCGAAAATATTCGTGACCTATTATCCGATCAAAAATGATTTTGCAGATCATATCCGTGAGGCGGAGAAAATGGTGTACGAACACACCGTTAAAGCGAGTTCCATTGATACGAAATCCTTCGAATATCCTGAAAGAAAAGTATACGGGAATTTTTACGAACTGAAAGGGCAGACTGCCTCCAATCTTCAGTTTTATGTGACGGACAGCACCAGGCATTTCGTCACTGCATACCTTTATTTCAATTCCAGGCCGAAGCCGGACTCTCTGGCGCCTGCAGTGGACTATATCAAAAAAGATATGAAGCACCTGCTGGATACCTTTGAATGGAAAAACTGATTTACTTTTAATAATACTTTGAAAAAAATATGAAACTTTTAGTTGTAGGAAGTGTTGCATTTGATGCAATCGAAACGCCATTTGGGAAAACCGATAAGATTTTAGGAGGTGCCGCCACATATATCGGTATCACTTCATCCATTTTAGGGGTAAAATCCGGAATCGTTTCTGTAGTAGGAGGAGATTTTCCGCAGGAATACCTGGATATGTTTACCGGAAGGAATATCAATATTGAGGGAATCGAAATCGTAAAAGAAGGTAAGACATTCTTCTGGGCAGGAAAATACCACAACGACCTGAATACAAGAGATACACTGGCTACCGAAGTGAATGTACTGGAAAATTTTGATCCCAAGATCCCTGATTCCATGCAGGATTCGGAAATCCTTCTGTTAGGGAACCTTCATCCCGGCGTACAGCTTTCCGTACTGGAAAAAATGAATCAGCGCCCTAAGCTGGTGATCCTGGATACCATGAATTTCTGGATGGATTCCGCTTGGGATATTTTAATGGAGATGATTGCCAAAACCGATGTGATCACCATTAATGATGAAGAGGCAAGGCAGCTTTCCGGAGAGTATTCGCTGGTAAAAGCCGCGAAGAAAATCCATGAGATGGGTCCTGAATATGTGATCATTAAAAAAGGAGAACACGGGGCATTGCTATTCCACGACCATAAGGTATTTGCAATCCCTGCACTGCCGCTGGAAGAGGTTTTCGATCCTACCGGGGCCGGAGATACTTTCGCCGGAGGTTTTGCGGCTTACCTGGCTAAAAAAGGCAAGGTGGATTTCGAAACCATGAAATCTGCCTTAATCGTAGGATCTGCCATGGCATCCTATACGGTGGAAAAATTCGGAACCGAACGCATCCAGGAGGTAAGTGAAGCTGATATGTTCACCCGGTTGAGGCAGTTTAAGGAGCTGACAACCTTCGATATCGAACTTCAGTAAATTGCTCTTTTAAGAAATATTTATAATAAAAAATGAAGTGTAATTCGCTAAGAATTCTAAATTTGCAACTTGTTAAAATTATACAATGATAAATAGACTAAAAGTTACTTTCCTGTTCGGGATGTTCATGATGCTGTTTTCAGCGTCAATGCATGCACAGCTGAAGCAGGGAGAGCTTGTGGATGGTATTGCAGCGGTAATAGGGAATGAGATCGTCCTGGAATCTGATGTTAATGAGCAGATGAATTACGCCAAGCAGCAGGGGGCCTCCAATATAGATAAGTGCGAATTCCTGGAAAACCTCCTGAATAATAAGCTTATGGTTTACGAGGCTAAAAAGGATACCCTGATTGAAAACCGTTCTGCGGCGATTAAAGAGCAGGCCAATGCCAAATACAGCCAGATGCTCGCTCAGTTCCCGGATGAAAAAGCAATGCTTGCCGCCTACAAATTCAGGAACGCCTACGAGATGAAAAATGCGATCGAAAAGATCGATACCGATACCTATTACGGACAGGCCAAATACCAGAGGATCACAGACAAGGCAGACGTAACCCCGAATGAGGTAACCGATTTTTACAATATGTATAAATCACAGCTGCCTGAAATCAAGGATGAAGTTTCACTAGGACAGATCATGATGTTCCCGAAGCTTACCGAAGCCCATAAGCAGGAACTGATTGATAAACTTAAGAAAATCAAGCAGGACATCCTTGGAGGAGAGACCTTTGAGAGCCAGGCCAGGATCTACTCGGAAGATCCGGGATCCGCATCTAACGGAGGACTGATGAAGAATATTTCAAAGGGACAGATGGTGAAGCCTTTTGAGGCGGCGGCACTGAACCTTCAGGAAGGTGAAATTTCTGATCCTGTGGAATCGGAATTCGGATACCATATCATTCAGCTGGTTAAAAAATCAGGAAAAATCTATGATGCAAGGCATATCCTTCTGCTGGCTACGCCAACCGATGAAGAAGTCGCTACAGCGAAAAAGAAGCTTGACAGCATCAGGACACTGGTGTTAGACGGTAAAATGACCTTTAAGGATGCCGCATTCAGGTTCTCTGATGATAAAAGGACCAAGTTCAATGCAGGACTGATTCCCGGAGCAGACGGTTCCAGCAAAATAGAAAAGGAAACGATCCCGGGAACCATCAGCTACGAGCTTGCCGGATTGAACAAAAATGACATTACCACAGCATTTGAGGATATTGACGAAAGAAAAAGGAAAGTGGTGAAGATCGTTAAGGTCGAAGACATGATCCCGGCCCACCAGATTACCCTGGAAACCGATTATGACCGGATCAAGCAGATGGCGCTTAACAAGAAGAAAAGTGAAATGGTTGAGAAGTATGTCAACAAACAGCTTCCGACTACCTTTATCTCCATCGACGGGCGCTACGACACCTGCAACTTCAAAGGAGACTGGAAAAAAGAATCCCTCAAAAAATAACAGTACAAAACCTTCAGGTTTCCTGGAGGTTTTTTTATGCCTAAAATTCAGATCGTATTTCCTGAAAACTTCTGTTTTTAGTATTTTTACGTCATGAGTAATTTTATAGATTTCAATTCAGCTAAAAAACTTCACGATATGCAGCAGGACCGCAACAGGATTACCGCACTTTTCAACATACAGTATCCCATCATACAGGCAGGAATGATCTGGCATTCCGGCTGGAAACTGGCATCAGCCGTATCCAATTGCGGAGGACTGGGCCTCATTGGCGCAGGAAGCATGTATCCGGATATCTTACGGGAGAATATTCAGAAGTGCAGGCAGGCTACCGACAAGCCTTTCGGGGTCAATGTACCCATGCTGTATCCGAACCTGGATGAAGTGATCAGCATCATTCTGGAAGAGGGCGTGAAAATCGTCTTTACTTCTGCCGGAAACCCGAAGACCTATACTGAAACTCTTCAGAAAGAAGGACTCAAAGTAGCGCATGTGGTTTCTTCCACAAAGTTTGCCGTTAAATGTGAAGATGCCGGAGTAGATGCCATTGTAGCGGAAGGCTTTGAAGCGGGCGGCCATAACGGAAGGGATGAAACGACTACCTTCTGCCTGATTCCCAATGTGAAGAAACATATATCAAAACCTCTGATCGCCGCAGGCGGAATTGCTTTGGGAGCACAGATGAAAGCAGCTATGATCCTCGGAGCCGACGGCGTGCAGATCGGGTCCCGTTTTGCCGCTACTATTGAAGCCAGTGCCCATGACAACTGGAAAAAGAAAATTACCGAACTGCAGGAAGGGGATACCCATCTCACCCTGAAAGAACTCGCGCCGGTAAGGATGGTCAAAAATAAATTCTTTAATGAGCTGGAAGGTATTTATACCACCGGAAGAAATACCGAAGCTTTAATTACGGCTTTAGGCCGTGCCAGAGCCAAACGTGGAATGTTTGAAGGCGATATGGAGGAAGGTGAACTTGAAATCGGGCAGGTTTCCGCCCTGATTGATGAGGTACTTCCTGTAGAAACCGTTTTCAATAACCTGCTGAAGGAGTTTGACGAAGCCAGGATGCCGTCTTTTTAAAGAACTTGTATGACTGATAAACTCGTTACTGTCGACGGTAAGACACTGTATACGGAATATACTTCTGCTTTTGAAGGAAGGCCTGTGCTGGTTTTCCTGCATGACTCGCTAGGTTCTGCTCAGCTGTGGAGGGACTTTCCTGAACAGTTGTCTCAGGCTGCGGAATGCAATGTTTTGCTGTATGATCGCCTGGGATATGGAAAGTCTTATCCGATGGCAGACCATTACCGTACCAATGACTATATGGAGCTGGAAGCAGATCTTCTGAACAGCCTCCTGGAAAAGCTGGGAATTTCCGATGCCATCCTTTTCGGGCATAGTGATGGCGGGACCATTGCATTGATTGCTGCGGCAAAATACCCCGAAAGAATAAAAGCCGTTATCTGTGAAGCCGGACATATTTTTGTAGAAAATATTACGGTACAGGGCGTACAGGATGCTTTACAGGCTTACCGTACATCCGATCTGCCTGAACGGCTCCTTAAATACCATGGGAATAAAGTGGAGATGCTGGTCAGGGCCTGGACGGAAATCTGGCTGAGCGAAAGGTTCCGCAGCTGGACTATCGAATACCTGCTTCAGGATATTACCTGTCCTTTACTCTTTATCCAGGGAGAAGCTGATGAATACGGCACATTGGATCAGGTAGAAAAGACCGTAACCCAGGTAAGCGGAACCGCGGAAAAATATATTATTCCGGATACAGGACACAGTCCTCATAAAGAAGTTCCTGAGAGAGTAATCAGCAGGGCGGCAGAATTTATACAAAGGATTTCAGGGAATAATTAGAAATGCTTTCCAGACTTGTTGTCAGGATCTAAGGTATCTCAGAGTGCTTCCCATTCTTTTCTGATATTCTCCCTGGCCTGGTGTTCATATTTCCGGATAAATTCCTCGGTCTTAAAAATACGGTCCATATCCAGGAAATGGCGGAGTACCTTTTTCCTGCCCGGCCGGTACAGGAAATCAGGATAGATAGAATATTCTTTCCTGATTCTTTCGGTATATTCTTGATAAACAGCTGATTCTTTGCCCAGAACAGACAGATCGGCGTCGAGAAGATAATTCGTATCCGTGCTATCAGAACATTCGTGCAGCTGTGTGGCGATGATCTGTTCTGTAATCTGCCGGAGAGATGCCGGGCTTAGCTGTAGCTGTCGGAGTCTCTTTTCTGCGAGGGCTGCGCTTTTCTTTTCGTTGGATTTCGAGGAAGCATCATAGACCGCATCATGGTAAAATACTGAAAATGAAATCAGGTCAGAATCCTGGATGCTTGCGTTCACGGCATCCAGTTCCCGGAACATATGCTCCAGGTGCTCAAGCGTGTGGTAATGCCTGCTCTTTTCTGTGTACAGATTTTCAATTTCAAGCCAAAGGTCAACGGTCAGCGTATGGTCGGCACTGAATGCGGAACAGGTTTTACGGAATCTTTCCTGTAAAGTCATAGGGCTGTTTTTAAATAATAAAGGAACCTTAAAAAGTTCCTTTATTAGCATCAATAGCGGATTTCAGCTCTGCCCAGCCACCGCCGTTATATCCTTCTTTAAGACCCTGGCTATTCAGGTATTCCAATGCTTTTCCGCTTCTGTTTCCGCTTCTGCAGAAAATAATCACAGGCTTTTCAAGAGAAAGGATTTCATCCTGTCTGTCTTCCACTTCACCCAGCGGGATGTTTTTAGCACCGTCTATATTTCCGTCCATTTCGAGCTCCATCGGCTCACGGACATCGATTAATTCATAATTTCCTGATTGTAATACTTCTGCTAACGACATAATTTTTGTAAATTTTAGGGTTAAAATGATAGAGTAAAGGTAGATGAAATGATTCACGTGCCCAAACCCTAACAAATTTATAAAATAATCTTAGTTTTGCAAGGTGAAATTATGAATTCAAATGCCGAAAAATATTCTCAGCTGATTAAATCCAAAGCCAAAAGCTTCGGATTCCAGAACTGTGGGATTTCGGCAGCGGACTTCCTGGAAGAAGATGCGCGCCCGCTGGAAGCCTGGCTGAAGAATAATTTCCATGGCGAGATGAAGTATATGGAGAACCATTTTGACAAAAGGCTGGACCCGAGGCTTTTGGTGGAAGGTTCGAAATCTGTCATTTCGCTTTCTTACAACTATTTCCCTGAAGAGAAAATTTCCCCGCTGGAGAATTTTAAGATTTCCAAATATGCGTATGCCGAGGATTACCATGAAGTGATCAAGGAGATCCTTCGAGAAATGGTTGCACAGCTCCAGGAAGAAATCGGAGATTTCGGGTTTAGGGTCTTTGTAGATTCTGCTCCTGTCATGGAGCGGAGCTGGGCACGAAAATCCGGTATCGGCTGGGTGGGCAAGAATGCCAATCTGATTACCAGGCAGAGCGGCTCCTTTTATTTCCTGGCGGAAATCATCTGCGATCTTGAGTTGGTACCGGACCATGCTACCACAGATCACTGCGGAACCTGCCGCAAATGTATGGATGCGTGTCCTACACAGGCCATTGTTTCTGAAAAAATTGTGGATGGCAGCAAATGCATATCGTATGCAACCATAGAATTAAGGGATGAAATTCCTGTTCATTTCAAAGATAAAATGGACGACTGGATGTTCGGATGTGATATCTGCCAGGACGTATGCCCGTGGAACAGATTCGCGGCACCTAACCTTCAGACCAGGTTTAGGCCTAATGAAGCCCTGAAAAGCTTCAGGAAGGGCGAATGGAAAGAACTCACCCAGGAGCTTTTCTCAGAAATATTCAGGAAGTCTCCGGTTAAGAGAACCAAATTTGCAGGACTGAAACGCAATATAGAATTCCTGGAAGAGTCTTCCGGAACTGAGAGCGCCCGCATGCCCTTAAAATAAAAATGATTTTCAGCAGACCGGTTGGTCACGCAGAAAATCAGCGTTTTTTCTGGATTCTTTTGGGAGCTATCTTTACTCTTAAGGTGAACCGCTTCTGTGACTTGGATTTTTTGTGCATATTATTTCATATTTGATACTTAAATTTAGCTATTTTTCCGATTAAAACAAATAGTTTTGCAAAAAAATGAATATTAAATTTTATTGAACCCATTGTAACATAAATATGAAAAAAGTGTTGATACTCATCCTTAAAATTTTAGCGGGCATTATCGGGATTATAGTCCTGTATGTCATCCTGGCCCTTGCCCTTCCGTATATAGAAGTCCGTGCAAAAGATGATGGCAATCTTAAAGAGGTGCCGGTATATATCTATACCAATGGAGTGCACACAGACATTGTAATGCCGGTGAAAAATGAATGGCAGGACTGGAGCTCGGTTATTCCCTACAGCAATACAAAATCAAAAAAAGGCGATTACAGTTACATCGGTATCGGTTGGGGAGACAAAGGTTTTTACCTGGATACCCCTACCTGGGCAGACCTGAAATTTTCAACAGCTTTTAAAGCAGCCTTCTGGCTGAGTGACTCTGCCATGCACTGTACCTACTACCGGAGCATGAAAGAAGGTGCCGACTGTAAAAAAATCATGATCAGCAAAGAACAGTATAAAGCGCTTGTGCGTTTTGTAGAAGATAAATTTGACAGGGATACAAACGGAAACTTTATGTATGTTCCCACCAATGCAGTCTATGGGGATACGGATGCCTTTTATGATGCCAAAGGAACGTACAGCTTTGCCTATACCTGCAATACCTGGACTAATAATGCACTGAAAGCAGCCGGTCAGAAAGCAGCGTTATGGACAGCTTCCGATTTCGGGATATTTCAGCATTATAAATAACATCTCATATATTAAATTATAAAGCCATTCTTTCTGAATGGTTTTTTTATGATGGTATGGTATATTTGACATTTGTAAGGCAACTTTCCAAATGAGATGAATATAATTTCACAACATCCCGAATTATGCGAGGGTTGGCAGATAAATTGTATTCTTACACAACACAGAACTTCACTGATGAAAATTATACATGGACAGATTGATCTTATCTGAAGTTTTTGTTTTAAAAATTTGTTTATAAATATACTTTATTTTAATTTTAATGTATATTTGTATACTAAATGTTCGTAGCATGAATATAGACACTTCAATTTTAAAAGATACATTCCTTCTCCTTGAACAGTTTCATACTGATAATTCAACCGGGCAGTATACTTCCGACATTGAAGGTTTTAAAAACTGGATTGCTGCTTTGAAATCTACGGAAAATAAAGCCGGTATTCATATCATTGAGGCAGAATGGGAAGGTAAATCCGAAGGAAGAACAGCAGAGAGTGTTATCAGTACATTGCTGGTTCATCTGAACAGGTACGCTAAGGCATACTCGAGATCTGCTATTGCAGGTTCAGGCTTTGCCACCCAGGAAGACTTTATATTTCTGATTAATCTTAAAGCTTTCGGAGCGATGACTAAAATGGAGCTGATTAAAAAGAATGTGCATGAAAAACCTGCCGGGATTTTAATCATCAACAGGCTTATCAAGCAGGGTTGGGCAGAACAGACTGATTCCGAGACAGACCGCAGGACAAAAGTAATCAGGATAACGGAGCAGGGTAAGGAAGCCTTGGAAAACCAGATGCAGAAAATCCGGAAAGCTACCCATATTGTTGCCGGTAACCTGAATCAAAAAGAGAAACTGGAGCTGATCCGGCTACTTGACAAGCTGGATAAGTTCCATAATCCTATTTATAATCAGAACATAGATCCCGCAAACCTTATTGACACCGTATACAGGGAATATCCCTTTGAAAAAAATACTATATGAAAAAGAAAATAGCCATCATAGGTTCTGGATTTTCAGGATTGTCTGCTGCATCCTATGCTGCAAAAGAGGGACATGACGTTCATGTCTTTGAAAAAAACAGCAGCGCCGGAGGCAGGGCAAGACAGTTCAGGACTGATCATGGCTATGTATTCGATATGGGACCGAGCTGGTACTGGATGCCGGATATTATCGAATCTTTTTTCGGGGATTTCGGAAGGCAATCATCGGATTTCTATACACTGGTTCCTCTGAATCCACAGTTTGAAATGGTCTTTTCAGACGGAACTATGAATGTTCCGCAAAATTACACTGAAATGAAAGACCTGTTTGAAAAAACAGAACCTGGGGCAGGAAAAAAGCTGGATGAATTCATGAGTGATGCGCAGTATAAATATGAAGTCGGGATGAAAGACTTTGTTAATAAGCCCTGTTATTCATGGTTTGAATTCATGTCTCCTAAAATCGCCAAAAGTGCACTGAAGCTGGATCTTTTGACCAACTTCCACCGCTTCGTAAGAAAATATTTTACCCATCCGAAGCTTATTATGCTGATGGAATTCCCGGTGATTTTCCTGGGTGCTGCACCTAAAGACATTCCGGCGTTGTACAGTTTGATGAACTATGGGGGGTATAAATTGGGTACTTGGTATCCGATGGGCGGTTTTTCCAAAGTGATAGATGCCATGAAAGAAGTTGCGGAAGAGCAGGGTGTCCATTTTCATTTTAACAGTGCTGTTGAGCGTTTCAGCATCCATAACGGAAAAGTAACGGCTTTGGCAACTGAAAGCGGTGATGCTGAATTTGATACCGTTATCGCCTCTTCAGATTACCATCATACCGAGCAGGTCCTGCTTCCCGAAGAATTCCGGAATTACACGGAAGAATACTGGAAGAAGCGTACATTCGCGCCTTCATGCCTTATTTATTATCTCGGAATCAGGGAAAAGATCGAAGGCCTGAAACACCATACCCTCTTCTTTGAAAATGACCTTGATCTTCATACCCATGAGATCTATACGGATAAAAAATGGCCAGCAGCACCTCTGTTCTATGCCTGTTGCCCATCCAAAACCGACCCGGATGTAGCACCGGAAGGATGTGAGAATGTTTTCCTGCTGATGCCTGTGGCAACCGGGATAGAAGACAATGAAGACATCAGGGAACGATATTTCCACGAAATGATCGGCAGGCTTGAAAAGCATACCGGCGCTGAAAACCTTCTTTCTAAAATAGAGTACAAGAAAAGCTACTGCATCCGCGATTTTAAAGAAGATTACAATGCCTACGAGGGTAATGCCTATGGACTGGCCAATACCTTATCACAGACTGCTGTACTGAAACCCTCGCTCAGAAATAAAAAGTTAAAGAACCTTTTCTATACAGGGCAGCTTACTGTACCGGGACCCGGAGTGCCACCATCCATTATCTCCGGTAAGATTGCTGCAAGAGAAGCCACCAAAATAAATTGATATGAAAAAATTATTTGATGATTTGTCTTATAAGATAAGCAAACAGACCACCCAGCAGTACAGCACGAGCTTTTCACTGGGCATTATGGCCCTGTCCCCGAAAATCAGGAATCCCATTTATGCCATTTACGGATATGTAAGACTCGCCGATGAAATTGTAGACAGTTTTCACGGGTATGATAAAGAAAAACTCCTGACTAAATTTAAAGAGGATACTTTTCAGGCTCTTGAAGACGGCATTTCGCTGAACCCGATCCTGCAGTCTTTCCAGGAAACAGTGAAAAAATATTCCATAGACCATTCACTGATCATCCAGTTTCTGAAAAGCATGGAGATGGACCTTCAGAAGATTGATTACGATTCGGATCTTTATAAAGAATATATTTTAGGCTCAGCTGAGGTGGTGGGACTGATGTGTCTGCAGATATTTGTGGAAGGGGATACCAGGGAATATGAAAGACTGAAGCCCTTTGCAATGAAACTCGGTTCTGCATTCCAAAAAGTAAATTTCCTGAGGGATATGAAAGATGACTACCAGATATTGGGCAGGACGTATTTTCCGGACGTTGATATCTCGTATTTCGATAATTCGGTAAAATCGAGTATTGAAAAGGATATCGAGCAGGAATTCCGCGAAGCTCTGGAGGGCATCAGGAAACTGCCGAGCTCTTCCCGTTTCGGGGTTTATCTGGCTTACCGGTATTATATTTCGCTGTTCAGAAAGATCAGAAGGACATCGGCTGCCAAGATTATCAATCAGCGCATCCGCATTTCCAACGGCAGGAAGATTTCCCTGATGATGGGCTGCTATCTTCAGTATAAAACATCTTTCTTATAGCATAATCTCAACTCAGGAAAAAACATAATGGTACACACACTTGTAAGGGAACAGCAGCTGAACTGCGATATAGAAACGGCATGGAAGTTTTTTTCCTCTGCACATAACCTGTCCAAAATTACGCCTAAGGACATGAACTTCATTGTGCGGACACAGCTGGATAATGATGAAATTTATGAAGGTATGATCATAGACTATTACGTATCCCCGCTTTTCGGGATCAAAATGGAATGGCAAACCGAAATTACACAGGTTTCGCATCATAAAAGCTTTACCGATTTCCAGAAAAAAGGGCCGTACAAGCTGTGGAATCACCATCATGAATTTATAGAAAATGAAGATGGTGTTCTGATGAAAGACAGGGTAGACTATGAATTGCCGATGGGATTCCTGGGTGAAATTGCCCATAATATCCTTGTGAAAAAGAAAGTGGAGAATATTTTCAGCTACCGTCACCGGATACTGGAAGAAATGTTTAATAAAAAATAACCGTCATGAATTTTCTTATTGTTGTCATTACGTTTTTTACCATGGAAGGCATTACATGGCTCATTCATAAATACATCATGCACGGTTTGCTCTGGAAACTGCATAAGGACCACCATGACCACAGTAATGATGGCCATATGGAAAAAAATGACTATTTCTTTGTCATCTTTGCAGTGCCTACTATCGTCCTGATGTACCTGGGAACAATGCAGGGTTTTAATTTTTATTTTTACATTGCCCTTGGAATTACGCTCTATGGAATGGCGTATTTTTTCGTTCATGATATATTTATTCATCAGCGGATTAAAGTTCTGAGAGATACCCAGAATCCTTATCTGCTGGCCATCAGACGGGCGCACAAGCAGCACCATAAGCATACCGGAAAAGAACATGGCGAATGTTTCGGGTTTTTATGGGTGCCGGTAAAATATTTCAGGATGTATTTTAATAAGAAAAAAGCCTGATATGCAGCAATACACCTATCTACTGATTCTTTTTTTTACCATTATCATCTGTTTTTTATTTTCATTTCACCATAAAATAAAATTTAACAGGCACTTTGGGGCCTTTTTGGGAGGTTCTTCAATGGTTGCGGTTGTTTTTATCATCTGGGATGCCTGGTTTACCAAAAGGGGAATCTGGTGGTTCAATGATGATTACCTGCTCGGATTCAGGATTTTAGGCCTTCCCATAGAAGAAATCCTTTTCTTTATCTGCATTCCGTTCTCATGCCTGTTTACCTACTTTTGTCTTGATAAGTTTTTCCGGCTCGACTGGAAACCAATTCCGGAGAAGATCTTCGTGATCATCAGTATTGCAGCAGCTCTGGGGATTGCCCTGTATTTCAATGACCGTATCTATACATTCATGACTTTCCTCACAACAGCCATCAGCCTTTTTGTATTATATTTCATCCTGAAAGTGCAGTGGATAGGGAAAGCATCACTGATTTACCTGCTGCTCATGCCGGGCTTTCTTGCCGTTAACGGCATACTGACGGGCACAGGACTGGAATCACCAATCGTCAATTACACTCCAGGAACATTCATAGGGATCCGGTTGCTGACCATTCCCCTGGAAGATACGGCTTATGGCTATGAAATGATTCTGTGGAATATCTATTTGTTTAAAAAATTCTCTAAAAATGAGCAAAGCACAAAAGACGGAAAAGATCAATATATTCTGGTTCAGGAGGGACCTGAGGCTGGATGATAATACGGCACTGCACGAAGCGTTGCAATCAGGATTTCCCGTACTGCCTGTGTTTATTTTTGATCCGGAAATTCTTGATAAGCTCTCCAATAAGGAAGACAAAAGGGTAGATTATATTCATCAGGCTCTTTCCAAAATACACGGGGAACTGCAGAAACATAAAAGCGGAATTAAAGTTTTTAATGGCCAACCGATAGAGATATTCAGGTCTTTGGTTAAAGACTATGAGATTAATGCCGTTTTTGCCAATAAAGATTATGAACCGGATGCCCTAGCACGAGACAGGGAAATTTCAGCATACCTGAAGCAAAACGGTGTTGAATTTACTACGTGCAAAGATCAGGTAATCTTTGAAGAACATGAAGTCGTTAAGAACGACAACAGTCCGTATACGGTTTATACTCCTTATTCTAAAAAATGGAAAGAAAGACTGAAGGAAACTTCTATTCTGAGCCATAAGACTGATTTTAAAAACTTCCTTCCTTTGAAACAGGAAAAAATGATCGCCCTTGATGCGATAGGATTCAGAAAGACCGATCTGGAAATGGCAGAGCCTAAGCTGGAAAAAAGAATCATCGCTGATTATGGCGAATACAGAAATTTTCCGGGGCTGGACCATACCACTCATTTAGGAGTTGCGCTCCGATTCGGGACCATTTCTATACGGAAATGTGTCCAGTATGCCCTTGAAAACAATGAAGTATGGCTCAATGAGCTTATCTGGAGGGAATTTTTCATGCAGATCCTGTTTCATTTCCCGCATGTAGTCAGGCATTGTTTCAAAAAGAAATATGAAAACATAGCGTGGCGGAACAATGAAAAGGAGTTCAAAGCCTGGTGCGAGGGGAAAACGGGCTATCCTATTGTAGATGCAGGGATGAAGCAGCTTAATGAAACGGGTTTCATGCACAACCGGGTAAGAATGATCACGGCAAGCTTCCTGACGAAACATCTTCTGATCGACTGGAGGTGGGGAGAAGCCTATTTTGCGGAAAAGCTGCTGGATTACGAGCTGTCCTCCAATAACGGCAACTGGCAATGGGTTGCAGGCTGCGGCTGTGATGCTTCTCCATATTTCAGGGTATTCAATCCTGAAGAGCAGGTTAAGAAATTTGATAAAGACCAAAAATATATCAGGGAATGGATCCCTGAGAACTATAATGAAAAACCTATCGTAGAACATAAAGAAGCCCGGGAACGTGCCCTGAAAGTGTACAAGAAGGCTGTCTCATGATATCATCAGGCTGAAATTGATTTATTCTAAGAATAAATTCAGGAGCCGGCAGGCTTTGACCGATGGTATACCAATGGAAAAACGTAACTTTAAGCTATCCTGTTCCGGAATAAGGGTTTGAAAACAGGTATGATCTTAAAATTTCAGTATGCACCAACACTTGGAAAAACATTATGTCAACAGAGTAGGGTGGCTTCGGGCAGCGGTTCTGGGTGCCAATGACGGCCTCCTGTCCACTACCAGTATTGTGATCGGAGTGGCTGCGGCACAGCCGGAACGGAATACCATTGTTCTGGCCGCTCTTGCAGGGATGATTGCCGGAGCACTTTCCAGGGCCGCCGGTGAGTATGTTTCCGTAAGTTCCCAGGAAGATACCGAAAAAGCAGACCTGGCAAGAGAGAAGAAAGAACTGGAGGAAATGCCTGAAACAGAACTTCAGGAACTGGCCAGAATATATGAGGGAAGAGGTGTAAGCAAGGAAACAGCTATGCAGGTCGCCATAGAATTAACAGCCCATGATGCTCTTGAAGCACACGCCAGGGACGAACTGGGCATTAACGAAATTACCCAGGCAAATCCGACGCTTGCAGCACTGGCATCCTTTGCCTCTTTTGCCCTGGGAGCACTGCTGCCTTTTATCGTGTCGCTGGTTGCACCGCTTCAGCAGATGGTTTATTTCCAGTATGGTTTCTCCATTATATTCCTGATGCTTCTCGGAGCCGTTTCCGCTAAAACAGGCGGATCACCGGCAGGCCTGGCTATGATCAGGATCTGTTTCTGGGGTACTGCAGCCATGGGAATTACTGCGTTGGTAGGGCACCTGTTCGGGACTTCGGTCTGAAGTTTATCTTAAATAAAACATGAAACTAAGAACCATGGCTATTCCTTAAATCTTCGTTTCTTTTCTTTATAAAATCCTTTGGACGCATTCCGTTAATTTCCTGGAACAGATTGGAGAAATTTGTTCTGGATGCTATGCCGCATTTTTCTGCCAGGGTTTCTATTTTGTAATTGAGATATACTTTATCATTATAAAGCTTATTTGTTATATAATTGATACGGAGCTCACTTAAATATCTGTTGAAATTCATTCCTTTGGATTCATTAACTACCTGTGAAAGATAGTTAGAATTAGTATTGAACTTACGAGCTAATTTATGCAATGTCAGCCCACTCTCTATGTAACCGGATTTTTCCTCAAATTCCTGCAATTTGATTATTAAATCGTGAACTATATTTTCGTTAATTATGATTTTTTCATCATCCTTCAATTTTGGAGAATCTTTTTTTACTGTTAACTGTAAGTTACTATTTAAAATTTTTTCTTCCAGGATTTTATAATGAGCTCTCGCCCTCTTTTCACTTTTATATTTTATTATAAGGACTAATAAAAGAATTAAAGCAAAAGTTATAAGTCCAATAATGATCCAAAACCCTTTTGACGCTGCGTCTTCAAGACGTTCTTTTTCTTCTGTCAGTGTCTTGGTATCAAATTCCTTATGAATCTTAGAGGATAAATAGGAAAAATCTTCAGACATGACACTATCTGCCTTTAATAGTTGTTTAGTATAATAGAGTTCTCGGTCATTATTGTTATTTGCCTTATAGTAGTTGATCAGCAACTCATAATTTTCCCTCAGTTCCGGAAGTATAAAAGTCTGTTTCTGAAAAATTGAGTCCACTTTCTGAAAATAGAAAATTGCATTGGATGGATTGTTCATTTCCATATACGATTTCCCTATGTAAAAATAGTTTACGGTAGCCCAGGCAAAATCATTGATATGAGTAATTGGCCTAAGAGAGGTTTGCAAAGATTTTATCGCAGCAGGAAATCTTTTTTTTCGGTATTCTTCTATTCCCCTCTCTTTCAGGAAATATCCATATTCCTGATCAAATTCTTTGTTATTCTGGGTCTGTGATATTCCGGTGCTGATCAGTGAATCAATCATGGTATAGTTATGGAGATTTCTATAACATACTATAACCCGGTGAAGGCTGTTATAATACCCTTTTTTATTATTATAAATAAGGTTTGGATGAACGTTTTCCTCAGATTTTAATTTGAAATTTGTTTTCGCTTCCTCAAAGTGGTTTAATGCTTCCTGATAGTATCCCAAGTAACTTTTCACTACTCCTATATGATACAATATTCCGTTTTTTAAAAAATCATCTTTTGAATTCTTGGAATATTCATAAGCTTTTAAATATTCGTTCAATGCTGATTTATATTGCTTGTAATTAAAATAATAGATGATGCCTTTCCATAAATAAGCATTGCTTATCAAATCATTGTTTTTTGATAATACAGCAGCTGAAATTGCGCTATCTGAATATTTTAATTTATCCTCTTTTAAGGGCGAGAAGAATATTCCATCTTTATATCCCTGCACAAGATGATCAGAGTCATTCTGCTTTTTTGCAAGACATATATATTTTCTTAAATATGAAAAAGCCCGCTGATCGTTTTCAGGGTAATTTTCGTAATTCTGTCTTAATTTGTAATAGAGACTGTAATCTTGTTGTTGTGAAAATAATATTTCCGACAACGAAATTAATATTAAAATATAAATTTTTTTCATCCCATTAATCAAAAATATTAATAACCTTTTTTCAAAAATAACCAAAATTAATTTTAAATCGGTTATATCAGAATTTTTATAAGCTTATTTTAAACAATGCTTTTAAATCGTATATCTGACTGTATATCATTGGTTTAAACTGGTGCTAATTCGTTAATAAGTACGTGCTTATTTTATTATAGGCACAACCAAGGTTTTTTAGAGCTGTCTAAGTTTGATAATTTCGAAATCAGAAACAAAACCAAATCCACCGAGATAACTTTAAAACTAATAACCATGAAAACGATTATCTCAATATTTACAGTTCTATTAATCATTTTATTAAATTCTTGCAGACCACAGGATGACTTAGTTACAGAGACATTTACTGGTGAAAACAGGGAAACAGCAGCAATACTCTCCAGAGAGAAGACTGATAGTATACAGGTAAGTTCTGTTACAACTGCTGTCAATGAAACACCTAAAACAGATCCACCTCCAAAAAGTGGTCAGCAATGGAAGCATTAAGATTTATTGTATTTACTCATTTGTAGTGCGCAATACAGATGAACAAATATTGAATAAATTTAATCTCAATAAATTAATCTCAAAATTTTTAATCATGAAAAAGTTATTATTAGTGGCTACTTTCGCAGTAGCAGGTATTACAGGAAGCATCACTGCCAAAACTTCTGATACTGCAGATAAAAATCTGAAAGTTGAAAGCAAGTGCTACAAGGAGGCTGTAGATGATTTTGGAAATCACTATTATGCACAGGTACCTTGCCCACCAGTTATTATCATTCAAAACTAAAAAAGATGAGGCGTTTTACCGCCTCATTTTTATTTAAATCTTTAACTATGAAAAATTTAGTTACTATCTTGTTAATTATCTACAGCAGTATAAATTTGCACGGACAATATAAAATCTATTACACTGTTAAAAAGAAAATAAGCAATAAAAATCTTGAAGCTGATGGAGTTTTACAATTTAATGTAAATGAAAAGAAATCCATATTTTATCTTTCTCAATATAAAAATCTTATTAAAAAGAATTATGAAATAAAAGAAAATGGCGATACAATAAAGGTCTTACATAACAATTCAATCTGTCAGGATAAGAAAGGTTATTTTTATGATTACAAAAACAATAACAGAACCTTACTATTATATGATGTAGTCTGTGATTCTAAGACATTAATCTCTGATAAAATAAAATACCCGGTCTGGAAAGTAGAAAAGAATTCATTTAAGTATAAAAAATGGAATGTATATAAAGCAACTGCAACAATAAATGATCGTAATTGGAATGTACTGTTTACAAAAGATGAACCAGAAATTCAAAATGCCGGTCCCTGGCTGTTTGTAGGCCTTCCCGGGCTTATTGTATCTGCTTCCGATGATCAAGATATATATACCTTTGATATCACTAAAATCGAAAAGAATAATCGGACAAAAATTGCGGAACCTAAATTTTTCAGGACAGCAAATTTTAAGCAGTATTCTGATAGAGCTATATCTTCCAATAAGAGGAGAATGGCAAAAAAGATTTCTCAGGAATACAATATTCCGGAAAAAGAAGTAAATTTATCAGGCTCTCCAAAGTATGAAACACTTGATTTTATTGAAAAATGAAGCAAATAACGTTATTTTTACTCCTGATATTTGGCTTTAGTTACGGCCAGACAACCCACCGTTTTATCTATGAGTTAAAATTCAAGAAAGATTCGCTTGCTCAGAAATATGATACAGATTATTATATTCTGGATATTTCTGAAAAAGAACAGAAATTTTATAACCAGGAATTATATCAGAATGATTCAATAAGTCGTTTAAAGATTAACTCAGAGTACAATTTTTCTTATCCAAAGCTGCCTATCCGTTTAGTTCATAAAGACGGGAGCTTTTATAATTATTATTCTCAGACACCATTATATTATCTTTTAAAAACCAAGGATAAACAAAATTGGCATATCACTTCGGAGAAAAAGAAACTTGATAAATTCAATGTACAGAAAGCGACCACCCAATTCGGAGGAAGAACTTGGGAAGCCTGGTTTACAACCGATATTCCTTTCCCCTATGGTCCGTATAAATTTTATGGTCTTCCCGGTCTTATTTTGGAGCTTTCAGATACTAAAGAAAATTTTATGTTCTCATTTAAAGCAAATAAGAATATCAATGCCCATATCGACACTTCCAGATATATTGAGACTCAGATTGGGTTAAAACCAACTGAAATATCTAAAAACCAGTGGCAAAAATTACAGTTAGATTATTTTGTTAATCCACTGAAGGATTTTGGGGACGGCGGTTTAATTGTTGAAAACGAAAGGGGAGAAAAAGTAAAAGCTGACAGCAGAACGATTATTGAAAATCAACAAAATTATTTGCGAAAATACAATAATCCCATTGAGCTGGATATGGCAGTACAATATCCTGTTCAGAAATAGGCAGTTGAATATCTGTATTGTTAGAAAGTAATAGCAATTAGATCAGGAACAAACATTTTTCTAGGTATAGCGTCTTTTCTTCAATCAATACTTGCAGTGATTTTTTGTTACTCATAATTTTTACTGATCCTTAATGCATGTAATCTTTTCTCATTTAATTTTTATTAGAAAAATGAGGCAGGCTATCTGTTCGTTTCAAAAACCTTCAACAGCTCATTCTGCCGGATCACATCATTCCTGCTGCTGATTAAATTGTAATTTGCCTGGAGCCAGTTATTCCTGACTACAAAAAATGTGTAGGCATCCATAAGCCCTTCCTTGTATTTCTCTTCTGATTTCTGAAATGATCGTTGCTGGTTTTCGAAATTGGTTTCCAGCAGGGTATATTTTTCCCGTGCATTGAGGAACTCGGCTTTGATGGAACTGATGCTTTTAGTTAAATCATTAATAATAGCATCTCTCTCATAACCGGAATTGATCACATTGAGTTTTGCAATCTCCACACTGTTTTTTACCTGCAATCTGTTAAAAACCGGGATATTAAGCCCGAAGGAAACCTGCTGGTTCTTGTTGGCCCTGATCTGGTCTGAAAAGGCTTCGGCAGGCTGTCCCATAATCTTATTATAGAAGCTGGACCAGGTATAGGAACCGTTAAGCGTAGGTAAGTAACCGGATCTTGCTATCTCAACATTTTTCTGTTGGGCCTGCATCTGTTTCAGGATACTTTGATATGCCGGATTCACTTCCAGAAGGTGCTCTACAAAATGTTCATTGTTGAAACCTGATTCCGTCACGTTTTCTTCAGGCATGGTAAAATCAAGGGTATCTCTGGTAATGGCCAGGGCATTAAGGAGATTGATTTTAGAAAGGTCACGCTGATTTTTGGCTGAAACCCATTGTTCCTGCATCGTTCCCAGGTTGGCACGGATGTCATAGACATCGCTTTTCGGCCGGCTGCCTATTTCCACTTCCTTTTCGGTGCGCCTGATCTGGTCTTCAATGCCCGAAATCTGCGTTTGCAGGACATCCAGCCAGCTTTTGCTGTTCTGGTATGAAAAAAACATCTGGATAACGTTTAATTTCACTTCATTCCTGACCTGCTTCATGGTATACACAGAGCTTTCTTTATTCAGCCTGGAAAGAGAGAGGGTAAGGTAATTCCTCCAGTTCATCAGTTCCCAGTTTGCCTGAGCATACACCTGGTCATACTGTGAATTGATGGATTCCCGCTGGTTGGTATTCTGATTGATGGATGAGCCAAATCCGTAATTATGGCTTACTCCGGCATTAACCGACGGGAGCAGCATCCCTTTGGCTGCTGAAATCTGGCGCTCATTTTTCAGAATATTAACTGTAGACTGTTTTACCAGCGGATGGTTGGCTGAAGCATAGTCCAGGCATTGTTTGAGCGTCCAGCTCTGCTGAGCCTGGAAAATATTGATGATCAGGAGGAAGAAAAGCTTTTTCATTTTAATAATTTTAACAGGACTATAGGAAGGCTCTGTAAAGCCTTGAGTTTTGCAGCATGGTGCTTCCTTTTGTCGGCGTGCTTTATTAAGTTATTCGTATTTCAGGTATTGTACAGGATTGACTTTGGTTGCCCGGTAGGCTTTGATGCTTACCACAGCGAAAGTCAGGACCAGCAATACAGCCAGGCTCAGGACATACGGCCAAACCGGCATGTCTATCCTGTAGGCAAAGTCTTTCAGCCATTCGTTCATGGCATAATATCCGAAAGGGATGCTGATTAAAACAGCAATCAATGTTATCCACAGGAATGGTTTGGTTAACCCGAAGACAAGCGTCCTATCTGAAGCACCGAGTGTTTTTTTGATGGCAACATCTTTCAGTTTCTGTTCGATTAAGAGTGATGATAAAGCAAATAATCCAGACAAAGCAACCAACAGAACTATGCTGTTCAGAATGGTGATCAGGGTCTGCTGTTTTTGATATTTTTCGAAGGTTTTTGCAAATTGATGATTTACAAATTCAAAATGGTAGGGATAGCCTGGTTCAGCTTTGGTGGTCCAGAATTCCTTAATGCGCTCTAGAGTTCCGCTGATATCATTTTTATCAAGCTTTATCTGTAGGTTAACCATATTGTTTTTGGCCCAGTTCCTGTCATAATTATAAAATACTGCAGCATCGACCGGTTTATCGACACCATTGTAGTGGAAATCCTTTACTACGCCAAGGATTTTATATTTCTTCTTATCTTCCCAGCCGGGCAGAATTTCTTTGCCAATTGCCTGCCTGTTGCTCCATCCCATTTTTTTAACGAATGTTTCATTGACCAGGGTTCCGCTGATGGTATTAGAAGCCTTTTTCCAGTTCAGGTCTCTTCCTGCAATGACGGGTATATCATAAAATCTGAAATAGTTCTCCTCAATTCCTCCTATTGCAACGTTCTCCACAATTTTTGTAGTATCCATGGCGTATTTTGTATTTGAAGTATTTCTGAGTTCCATCCCAAGAGACTGAATAGATCCTGTAACATCTGCCACTCCCGGAATTTTTCTGATTTCATTTCTAAGCAGTTCATATTTTTTGACGTCATAATCCTTTTGGTGAAAATTTGTTTTCTTAAAGTCGATCTGAACCACCTGGTTACCATTAAACCCGATATCCTTTTTCATCATATGATCCATCTGGGTATGGATAATTACTGAGCAAATGATAAAGAATGACGAGATGACCAGTTGTAACGTCAGAATAGAATTCCTGAGCCGGATACCGCTTTTGCTTCTGGCAAAATTACCTTTCAAGGTATTAATCGGTTTGAAGTTGGCAAGGTAAAGTGCAGGCATCAACCCTGAGACCAATGAAAATAAGAACAGCAATAGTGCTGAATAGATGAAGATGTTCGGGTCGGATAACGTCATCTTTTTGTTAAGAAATGTATTGTAGCCCGGAAGTGATAGCTCTACCAATGCCAAAGCAATGAGATAGGCCGTGAAACAGATCATAAAGGTCTCCAGCAAAAACTGGAGCACCAATTTTGATGGTGAGCTTCCCGCCACTTTTCTGATCCCGACTTCTTTAGCCCTCTGTGTAGCTTGTGCGGTTTTAAGATTAATCAGGTTGATTCCTGATAAGGTCAGAATCAGGCAGGATAAACCCAGCAGTACTTTGATAGCCCGATAATCCCCTTTTAAAATCCCTTCTCCTTTTGCCTCCAGCTTTATCCTGGAAATTGGTGTCAGGTAGACTTTCGCCCGATTATTTTGGTCTATAGCATTACCCCATTTCTTGGACAATACTTCTTCATAAAGCTGTTGCTGCTTCGATAATTTTTCTTCTAACCGTTTAACATCTGCTCCGGGTTTCAGCCTGAATAATCCATAAAAGCTATAGCTCAGCCATTGGTCGTCTTTCATTTCATGATTATCTTTTACCAGATAATCTGCTTTGAATACAGAATGATCTTTGGGAAGCCTGTATACCAGGGAAACTGTATAAAGATTTCCATTTTGATCTGTTTTTACCGTCTTTCCAATGCAGTTTCTGTACTCATCTCCGAAAAGCTGCTTAGCCGTATTTTCCGATAAAGCAATCTGAGTCTTGTTAACCAGAGCATTAGCAGGATTGCCCGCAATGACTTCAAACGGTAAAAAGTTTAAAAAAGAATTGGAAACTTCCCCTGTAGAAGAATAACTTGAATGAGTACCGGCAATGAGCCTTACCTGATAGTCGCTCCAGGTATTGGCTATTGCAAAATCTTCAATCTCAGGAAATTTTTGCTTTGATACATAAAGTTGCGGATAGCTGGACTTTGTAATATCGCCGAAGACTGATGCATGATTTTCTACCAGATAAATATTTTCTTTATGTGGAATCCAACCTTCATAGGATTTTTCGTCCTGCCAATGGATAAAGATCAACAGGAATACCGCTAAACCGATACTTAAACCAAAGATATTGATCAGGGTGGAAAGCCAGTTCTTTTTATAATTGATGAATGCGATTTTGAGCCAGTTGTTGAGCATGATTGATGAACGATAATTGATGATTGATAAATGATGATTGATGATCTGAATGATGGATAAAGGCATCAGTCATTTGATGTAAGCGGATTATTTCATGGTCTGTTATTCATATTTCAGGTATTTTACCAGGTTTACTTTAGTGGCCTGATATGCTTTGATGCTTACGACTGCAAAAGTCAGGATCAGTAATATAACCATGCTCAGGATAAACGGGGATGCAGGCATATCAATCCGGTAGGCAAAATCTTTAAGCCATTCATTCATCAGGTAATAGCTGATGGGCATGCTGATAAGAACGGCAATCAGCGTGATTCGGAGGAACTGCTTCGTCAGTCCGAAAACCAGGCTTCCGTCTGATGCGCCAAGGGTTTTCCGGATGGCAACATCTTTCAGCTTTTGCTCAATCATTAATGAAGACAAAGCGAACAGTCCTAACAGCGCTACCATCAGAACCATGGCATTCAGGATGCTAAACAGGGTCTGTTGTTTCTGATAGGTTTCAAAGGTTTTGGCAAATTCCTTATCGATGAAGTACGATTCAAATGGATAACCGGGTTCTGCTTTAGTTTCCCAATATTTTTTGATTCTTTTTACGGTGCCCGGTATATCATCTGCTTTCAGTTTCAGCTGGATATTGTACAGATTGTATCGTTTCCAGGATGTTGCCCGGTAATGGAAGAAAATCATGGGTTCTACTTCAGATTTCAGGCTTTTAACATTGAAATCTTTTACAATTCCTACAATTTTGTAAGGCTTATCGTCAAATCCCGGGCGGAATTCATTGGTAAAAGCCTGATCATCCGTCCATCCGAATTGTTTTACAAAAGTTTCGTTAACCAAAACGTTATTGATGGTATCAGATGCCAGCTCCGGATTCAGCCAGCGTCCCTTAAGAAGTTTAACTCCCATGAATTGCAGGTAGTTATAATCCATAGACCCGTGCTGTGCATAGATTATTTTATCCTTGTAGTCCATATTGGAATTGCTGTAACGGTAACTTCCGGCAACCGCTTCTCCAAAAGAGACATCATCCACGCCTTTTATTTTCTTCATTTCATTTTTAATGCGTTCGTACTTCAGCCAGGGTTGAGCACTGTTTTCACTGAACGACACCAGGAAAACCTGCTTCCCGTTATACCCAAGGTCCTTATTCATCATGTATTTTACCTGGCTATTTACAATTAAACCGCCAATGATGAAAAATGAAGATATGATTAACTGTAAAGTCAGGATCCCGTTTCTCAGCCAGATGCCATGCCTGCTTCTGGCGAAATTTCCTTTCAGCGTCTCAATGGCTTTGAAATTGGCCAGATACAGGGCAGGGATCAGCCCGGAAATCAGCGTTACCGTTAAAATCATTGCCAGTGAATACACGTAAATATGCCAGTCATTCATCACAATTTCTTTGTTGAAAAACTTGTTGAAGCCCGGTAAAATGAGTTCTGTTAACGCCAGCGATACAATATAGGAAGTAAAGCAGATTAAAAACGTTTCCAGTAAGAACTGAAGGGTAAGGTTTAGCCTCGTACTTCCGATTGCTTTTCTTACGCCGATTTCTTTCGCCCGCTGGGAAGCCTGCGCTGTTTTAAGGTTGATGAAGTTAATGGCAGACAAAATCACAATCAAAACAGAAAGGCCAAAAAGAATCATCATTGTTTTAAGATCTCCGGTGCCGAACCAGTAGGCTTTTCCGTGAAGCTTCATCCGGTCGAGGGGAGTCAGCAAGCTTCCCTGCGGACCGTACAGTTCCAGGTATTTCTGAGGGGTAACTCCGGATCCCTGTGCATTCATCTTGGCCCGGTACTCAAAAACATCTTTCATTAGTTTTTCCTGAACGGCTTCTGGATCTGCATCCTTATCCAGCATAAAGAAGCATCCGTAATTGTAATTACCCCAGCCTTCCTTGTCATTTTTAAGCTGTTCATAAGCCAGCATGACAAATTCCGGTTTTATGGCAGTGTTCCCTTCCGGCAATTCATAGACCGCAGTAATAATGTAATTTTTATGATCAAATGTTACACGCTCTCCCGCAACGTTTGTTTTGCCAAAAAGATTTTTTGCTGCTTTGGCAGAAAGTGCAAGGGAATGCTCATTTTTTAAAGCATCTTTGAAACTTCCGGATACCAGTCTGAATGGGAAAAAATTGAAAAAGCTTCCGGATACTGCCATTCCATCCTTCTGATAGACCGTTTTGTTTTTGGTTGTCATTTTAAAACCTATTCCCGCACCGCTGAATAAAACATAATCCTTAATCTCAGGAATCACTTTTGCTGCACGGTCTGCAATCGGATAAGAAATGCTCGGACCGTAGGTATTGTCTTTTTTATTATGCTGCTGAAATGCATAAATATGATCTTTCCTGGGATTCCATTGTTCATACGATTCTTCGTCATTCCAGTGCATCAGGATGAGCATGAACCCGGTGAGTCCGATGGTGAGTCCAAACAGATTGATCAGTGTAGAAAGCCAGTTCTTTTTATAATTGATAAATGCGATTTTGAGCCAGTTGTTGAGCATAATTTTAGTTTTAATTACGGTTGGTAATTATAAATGACAGCGTTGAATATAACTTTTTGTAAACCTCATAGGTTTCAGAAAACTATGAGGTTTGGGTGTGGAGCATGAATATTTCTATTCAAAATTTTTGGCGTCCGCTTTTTCAAACACATCCTTTCTCTGCTCGGCAAGTTCTTCGGAGAAGATTTCCCCGTCTTTCATATTGACGATTCTTGAGGCGTATCCGGCATCATAAGAAGAGTGGGTAACCATGGCAATGGTAGAGCCTTCCCGGTGGAGTTCCGCAAGCAGGTTCATCACTTCGTTTCCATTGGAGCTGTCGAGGTTTCCGGTAGGTTCATCAGCGAGAATCAGTTTGGGCTTTGTCACCAGTGCCCGGGCTACGGCAGCCCGTTGCTGCTGGCCTCCGGAGAGCTGCTGGGGATAGTGTTTGGCCCGGTGGGCAATATTGATTTTATCCATAATTTCCTCTACACGTTTTTTCCTTTCTGAAAAAGAAATTCCATTGTAGATGAGAGGAAGTTCTATGTTTTCATACACGGTAAGCTCATCAATAAGATTAAAATTCTGGAAGATAAAGCCGATGTTCTTCTTGCGGAGATCAGACTTTTTCTTTTCACTCAGTCCTGCTGTTTCTGTACCGGCAAACTGGTAGGAGCCAGAAGATGCGCTGTCCAGCAATCCGAGGATATTGAGAAAAGTGGATTTTCCACATCCCGAAGGACCCATGATGGCCACGAATTCGCCTTCTTTGATGTTCATGGTGACGTTGTTAAGTGCGTTGGTCTGAACATCTTCAGTCTTATAGATTTTGGAAAGGTTTGTAATATTGATCATTTAAATACAGTTTAAGGTTTGTGTTTTAAAGATTACAGCTGGAACGATAACCTTTGTTTTTCAATATAGTTTTAATTTTGTTTTTGAATATCCAATAGTTCATATTTTTTCAGTTCGGCATAATCTGAGGTAATTACTTTCTCACCCTGTTTCAGACCTGATACCACTTCATAATACATGGGGTTTTCCCTTCCCACGCTGATGGTTCTCCTTTCTGCCTTGCTGCCTTTGACCACAAAAATCCATTTTCCGTTGGTATCTTTGTAGAAGTTGCCTTTTGGAATCATCAGGCTTTGTACATCGGCAGATAATTTTAATTTAACCCCGAACGTCATCCCGATTTTCAGGCCCGGAACCTGAGCTGCAATAAAATTAAGCTCTACGGAGAATTGTCCGTCTTTAACTTCCGGAAGGATCTTGGTGATGATGACTTCATATTCTTTTCCATTGTTATCCAATGTTCCCTTTATTCCGCTGCTGATTTTATTGATGTAATATTCATCCACTTTTGCAACCAGCTTATAGCCGTCCATCAGGTCTATCTTCCCGATGCTCTCACCGGTGGTCAGGTTCTGGCCGGGTGAAAGGGTGAAAGAGGAAAGCCTTCCGGAAGCCGGTGCCATGACCAGGAAATTATTTTTATTGGAGCGCAAAATGTTCAGGCTCTTTTCCATCTGGCTGACCGAGCTGTTAATGGCTGCCATCTGGGAGTTTCTTGAGGCTTTTTCATTGTATGCTCCTTTTTCTACAATGGATTTCCTTTGTTTCTGATAATTCAGGTTCTGCATGGCTACATCATAATCCGTTTTTTTTCCGATTTCTGCATCGTATAATCTTTTTTGGAGGTTGTATGTCTGCAAAGCTGTATTATAATCATTCTGGGACTGTAATACTTCTTTGTCCTGATTGAATTCCTGGTTCTTCAGTTCAAGGAGTGAACTTCTCATCTGGCTGATCTGCTGCATAATTCCCGTTTCCTGATTCAGGTAGTTGAATTCCGTATTGGGATTATACACCTGTGCAATGGGCTGTCCTTTTACCAGCATTTGCCCGTCCTCTGCAAAAATTTCTTTTACGGCCCCTCCTTCCAGGACATTGACCAGCGATGAGTGCAGCGACTGGGTCTGTGCCGTGAGCATCAGCATGTCTTCAAATTTGCCGTAGGTAACCTCATCAATAGTTATATCTTCAGTCTTTACATTGTAGGTCTTTTTCTGATTAAGGAAATACCACCCGAAAACCGATAAGGCTAAAACAGAAATCAGAATAATGATGATAAATTTTAATTTGGATTTCTTTTTTACTATTTTCGTATCCATGATTTTGATAACTGTTTTATTTACAGTTTATTAAACAATGCAGATGCCGTAGATTTATGCTTGTATAACTCACTGTAAATTAGAATAGAATCAATTTTGGATATTTTAAAACTGTTCATTACCGGACACTTTTTGTCCGGAAACGGACGGTTTGATGGATGACAACTTAATACCGGTGATGAACTTAGCAGCCTGGAAGGCGGAGAAGAATTACTTTTATATTTGCAAATGATGAAATAAAACAATGGCTGAAAAAAATAAAAATACAGGACCGTCTGAAGAGCAGATGTTGATTCCAAACAAAAAGCTGTTTGCTGATGTATCGCATCTTATAGAGCAAAGCCGCCAAAAGGTAGCTATGCAGGCCAACAGTGCGCTCACACTTTTATTCTGGCAGGTAGGTAAATGCATCATTGATGATGTCCTGCAAAACCAGCGGGCAGAATATGGAAAACAGGTTGTACCTACATTGGCTGCTCAGCTGGAAAAGCTCTACGGAAGAAATTTTATCGAGAAAAATGTACGGAGAATGATGCAGTTTGCGGAATTTTTCCCTGATATGCAAATTGTCGTGACAGTGTCACGACAATTGAGCTGGTCACATTTTTTAATTTTAATCCCTTTAAAATCTGATGAAACAAGACGATTCTATGCTCAATTAGCCATTAATGATATGCTTAGTGTAAGAGAGCTTAGGAAACAGATTGACAATAAAGCATTTGAAAGGACCGCCATTGCCAATATCCAGGCAGCACAAAATGAAAATATGCCGATCAATACTTTCAAAGATCCTTATGTTCTGGATTTTCTCGGCCTTACGAACGGCTATCTGGAAAAAGATATTGAAACGGCTATCCTCAGTGAGCTTGAAAAGTTCATCCTGGTCCCTTATAGAAGCAAGAGAACGTTTTGAACGTCAGCAACTGCTGTAATATAGTATATTAAAAGAAATGAGAAAAAAGGAAGCCCATATTTTAATTGTAGATGATGACGAAGATATCCTGTTCTCGGCAAGGATCTGGCTCAAAAAATTCTTTGCGGAGGTAAGCTGCCTCAGTCAGCCTAAAAACCTGGTGAAATTTTTATCGGAACATCAGGTAGATGCTGTTCTGCTGGATATGAATTTCCGGAAAGGCTTTGAAAACGGACAGGACGGATTATACTGGATGCAGGAAATCAAAGCTTTGGAGCCGGATCTTCCGATTATTCTTATGACTGCTTACGGTGAAGTGGAACTCGCGGTGGAAGCGCTGAAGAACGGTGCTTCCGATTTTATCCTGAAGCCCTGGAATAACGAGAAACTCTATGCATCCGTCAATCTTGCCGTTGATATTTCCCGGAAAAACAAAAAACTCAACCAATGGGAGAATGTCAGCATTAAAACCAATCAGTACCAGCTGGAAACCCAATCCGGCATGATGAAAGAAGTGATGGAACAGATTGAGCGCGTTGCTGCAACCGATGCCAACGTTCTGTTGCTGGGGGAAAACGGAACCGGAAAATATGTGCTCGCGGAGCACATTCATGAATTATCGGAGAGAAAGAACCAGCCTTTTGTCCATATTGATTTGGGAAGCCTTTCTGAAAGCCTTTTTGAAGCAGAACTCTTCGGATATAAGAAAGGGGCCTTTACAGATGCCCATCAGGATTATGCCGGAAAAATCGAAAATGCACAGAACGGAACGGTTTTCCTGGATGAAATCGGGAATCTCCCGCTTCATCTTCAGACGAAGTTGCTGAGCTTAATTCAAAACAGAAAATTATCAAGGATAGGAGAGAGCAAGGAAAGGATGCTGGATGTACGGTTTATTTTTGCAACGAATGAAAACCTCAGAAAAGCTGTTTCCGAAAACCGTTTCCGGAAAGACCTGTACTACAGGATCAACACGGTAGAGCTGCAGGTACCGGCATTACGTGACCGACAGGAAGATATTCCGTCCTTAGCGGATTATTTTTTAGAAAAGTACCGACAGAAATACCATAAGCCCGAGCTGTTTGTAAATGAAATCCTGATTTCAGAATTAAAAAATTATTCCTGGCCTGGAAACATCCGCGAGCTTGACCACTGCATCGAAAGAAGCGTGATCCTGTCCCGGGAGAATGATTTCCGGCTGCTGATGCCGCAGGATGAAGAATCAGAAAAGGCCGTCCTGAATCTCAATCTTGAAGAAATGGAAGAACTCCTGATTAAAAAAGCATTGAAGAAACACCGCGGCAACATTTCTCTGGCAGCAGAAGATCTGGGCCTGTCGAGAGCAGCTTTGTACAGGAGGATGGAAAAACTCCAGCTGTAAGGGCTGATGAAACCCAGCCTTGTCAGGGTTTAAACCTTGATAAGGCTTGATACAAACAATTGCCTACATGAATAAACAATACATTTACACCTATCTTTTTATGATCCTCGCTGTTGCCTGCGGCATTCTGGCGTTTCATTTCTATCAGCAGGATCAATGGATCTCTGGCTTTCTTTTCATCATGATTGGTGTTGGATGCATCATTCTTTCACAAGCCTCGGCTCTGGCTTACGTTCATAAGACTGAGAAACTGCTTTCAGCCATTCAGAAAAAAGATTTTTCCCTTTTTCCGGGGAGGGAAGGAAATGCTCTGGCGGATCATGCTGTGAAGCTGTATTATCAAAGCAAAGAAGAACATCTTTCACTGTCATCGTACAGGATCTTGTATGAGGAAATTCTCAACCAGCTTGAAATAGGGCTTATGATTCTTTCAGAAAAAGAAAATGCATGGGAAGTCTTTTACGTAAATCCTGTTTTTCTGGAAACCCTTCAGATCCCGAAATACAATTTTTGGGCATTGTACGAAAACAAGATGCCTGGTTTTTATAATATTATCGAAGAAACCGGCTATGAAAATTCCCAGGACTTTTTCGATATTTCAATCAATGAAAATACGAAACAGTCCTATTCTTTACGGACTAAAAAAGTGCAGAGCGCCAGGCACCGCTTTTGTATCATCAGCCTGGAATCTGTCCAGAAAATCATAGAACAGAAAGAAAGGCTGGCCTGGAACAACCTGATGAAAGTAATTTCCCATGAGCTTCTGAATACCTTAACGCCGGTCAACAGCCTGATTCAGAATCTGGAGTACATCGTTAACCAGGATACCATAGATCAGGAAGATCAGCAGGATATGAAGGAAAGCCTCATGATCATTAATGCGAAGTCCAGGCAGCTGTTAAATTTTGTGGATGATTACCGTCAGGTGGCAGAGCTTCCCAAACCGGTTTTTAAAACCATTTCACTGAAGGCTGTTGTAGAATCTGCTTTGATGTTCCTGAAACCTGAATTTGAAAAAAATAAAATCAGTACAGTCGATGTCCTTGAAAACCATTTGATTTCCGCGGATGAAAGGATGATAGAGCGCTGCCTGATCAATCTTTATCTCAATGCCATGTATGCCGTTTCAGAACAGGATGAAAAAACGATTAAAACAGAAATTAAGATCCTCAATAACAGGGTCGTTTTGAGTGTGGAAGATAATGGCAGCGGAATTCAGAAAGAAATTCAGGATAAGATATTCCTTCCTTTTTTTACTACCCGAAGCAAAGGGTCCGGAATCGGGCTTACGCTGAGTAAGAGCATTATTGAAGCCCATAAAGGATACCTGAATTATAAACCCCTGGAACAGGGAAGCAGGTTTGAGATCTGGTTTATAGAATAAGGACCATAAAACTGCTGAAAGGATACTTAAAAATTATAATATGGCATTCTTCCAGATTGATAACCTTGATGCTGAATTTGAATTATTTGCATGGATTTTGTTCTTTTAGATAAAATTTTAAATAAAAATGTGTTACAACTTTAACAATAAGAAAGTTAGCCTTCAACAAGCGGTCGAAGATTTAAATGCTGAAGGATATGATGAAGAGGAATTCACACTTCACGGCAGCGTGAATGCGTTCAACCGGCAGGCTGTACCGGATATTCCTGTTATTGTCAATCACCATGGGATTGTATTGATGAATACATTCTGGGGCGTACAACAGCACCCGGACGCGCCTACAAAAGGTAAGAACCTGCAGTCTGAAAATACACATACTTTTTATCGCAAAATAGAGCAGAACAGATGCCTGATTCCTGCTTCATCGTATTTCGAATACAAAACCGTACCGGTTCCCGGAAAAAAGACACCTGTTAAAGTGAAACATGAAATGTTCTGGAATCACAAGGCACAATTTTATATCGCAGGATATTTTGATGTGTATGCTGACGGTAATTTAGGTTTTGGGCTCGTAACCACGCTTCCTAATCCGGTACAGGCGGAAATCCATAACCGGATGATCATTACACTGGATGCAAAGAGGGGCAAAGAATTCCTGGACCGCGCGCCTATCGAAGAATTCCAGTATCCTCATTATTCACCGGACCTGTATTACGAAAACCTGGAACCGGAAAAGGTACCCCATACTCTGTTTTAATGATTTTCTGTTTTACTCAAAGCATAATTGTATAAATTCAGCGTAGATATTGAGTGCGCCTAAACAATCCGAATTCCTGATTTCCTGAAAGAATCAAGCTCAGAATCATCCGAACTGAGATCCGTAATTAAAGTGCTGATCCGGTCCGTTTCACAGACTTTGAAAGCCTCACTTTGATTAAGCTTGTTACGGCTTGCCAGTGCGATGGTTGTCTTTGAAGACTGTACCATCATTTTTTTTGTTTCCCCGTCTGTGAGGGAGACGGAAGTAATTCCAAATTCAGGGTGTATGGCACATGTTCCCATAATGAACATATCTGCAATATATTTGGAGACCTCATAGCAGGTGGTTAATCCTGAAGTGACAGCCAGGTCGCGTTCATAATTTCCGCCTAAAAGAATCAGTTCTACATGGTTGAACTTTTCAATAATAGGAACAACCGAATAGTTATTGGTAATGATCCTGAGATTGATGTCTAAAGGCATATGGGCAACGACTGCACATACCGTTGTGCCTCCATCCATAAAAACAGTCATTCCGTTTTTCAGGAACTGCTGTGTTTTCATTGCAATGATGTCTTTTTCTTTCGTCAGGAATGAGGTGCGGTCATGAAAGGTAAGCGGATCTTTTTCCCTGAGAATGGCCCCGCCCCTGGCTTTGGATAAAAGGCCGTTGCGGTGTAAAATATCGATATCCCGGCGTACGGTATCCTCAGAAACGTGAAGCCGGAGGGCCAGGTCCTCGAACTTGATCTTCTTTTTCTTATTCAGTTCCTTAAGGATGATTTCAAAACGTTCTTCTTTCAGCATAATTTATTTTCTGAATGTATAGAGTACGGCTACGATTACAAATAACAAAGCTATGATTTCGAAGGCAATGTTCAAAGAAAAGTGATGGGCAATAAACCCTAAAAGTGCCGGCCCCGCCAGCTGGCCGGCATATCCCATCGTAGAAATTACAGGAATGGTTACAGCAGGCGACAACCCGTCAATACGGCCTCCTTCACTGAAAAAAACAGGGACTATATTCGCTGCGCCAATGCCGAGTAAAATAAATCCTGCAAGTGATCCTGCAATCCATGGACTGAATATCAAAATAACGACGCCCGCAGCTGCGATCAGGCTGCCGCCTACAACAACCGTTTTGCTGTTCAGTTTGCTGACCAGGGAATCTCCGGTTAACCTCATGACTGCCATGGCCACGGAAAATGCGGCATACCCTGTTCCTGAAAATTCTGCAGAGACATTTTTATGGTCCCTCAGGAGGATTGCACTCCAGTCCAGCACCGCTCCTTCGGACAGAAAGGCGATGAAACACATCATTCCCAACAGCAATACCGATGCATTCAGCCATTGAAAACGGCTCGTTGCTGCTTCACTTTCATTGATGTGGGAGAATTTTCCGGTAATTTCTTTTTCAGAAGTATAGCCTAACAGATTCCTGAACTGGAAAGTCAGCAGGGCAACCAATACAGCGGAAATGGTAACCGCTGCAAACAGGGGATCCAAGCCTGCTTTAATCAAAAAACCGAGCCCTACAGATCCTAACAGCCCTCCCACGCTGAACAGCCCGTGCAGTGAAGACATAATCGGTTTCTTATAAGCGTTCTGCACCTGCACGCCATGGGAATTCATTGCTACATCAATAGTGCCGATTCCGCATCCGAATGCGAAGACTGCGACGCCCATCAGGTATACATCCGCAATCACCAGCAGGCAGGGAAGAAGCAATGCAGTAAGCAGTACGGAAATAAGAATCACTTTCCGGCTTCCAACTCTGCTGATAAAAAATCCAGATAAAGGCATGGTAACTAAAGCCCCGCCTCCCAGGAGCAATAGTAACAGTCCGAGTTCCGCTTCATTCAGCTGAAGACGATCCTTCGCTAACGGAACCATCGGAGCCCAGCTGGACAAAGCAAGGCCGCAAACCAGAAAAATATACTGTGTTGCCCGTTTTGCTTTTATAATTGTAACATCAGACATATATTATTTTTATTGCAATATTAAGCAAATTTGCATTAATTTGCAAAATAATAAATTGTGTTTTACAAATTAAACCTTAAAGAATTATGAATATTGAACATGTAGCCATCTGGGTCGATGACCTGGAGAGCATGCGGGAATTTTATGTGACCTATTTTGATATGGTAAGCAATGAAAAGTACACCAATGTACAAAAGGGATTTACCTCTTATTTCCTCACCTTTGGCGAAAACAGAACGCGTCTGGAACTTATGAACAGACCTGACGTTACAGAACAGCCTTTCAACAGAGGGTTTCATAAAGGTATTGCCCATCTGGCTATTTCGGTAGGCGATAAGGAAACCGTTCGTCTACTGACGGAAAGACTGCGCACGGACCGGTATGAAGTTGTGGGTGAACCAAGGACAACCGGCGATGGTTATTATGAAAGTGTGGTTCTTGATCCTGAAGGGAATCACATAGAAATAACTATATGAGCCTGCTCAGGAAACCGGGCTTTTAATGGGTACTGGCTGTAAATGGATTTTCAATAAGATCATTTGTTAGTATGGATAATTTATTGATGTGAGGTGTTGATATGCTTGTTTTGTTCGTGTGGTATGTTATTTAAGTTAATAAAATATACATTTTTATTAAATTTATAATTACATTTAACAGAACAAAAAAATGAGGTATCATGATGAACAACTATCCTGTCCCTGCCAATGAAGAAGAACGCTTAAAGAGACTGGAACTTTTTGGCCTTCCGAGTCCTGTCAAAGATCCGCAACTGGACATTTTTGTGGAAACAGCTTGTCTTATCACAGGATGTCCCACCTCATTTATTGCGATCATGAAAAGTGACACTCAGACCGTTCAGAGCTGTGTGGGACTTTCAATAGATTCCATGGAACGTACAAGTGTGCCATGCCAGTATTCCATTGCGAGCGGAGAGATCGTGATCATCAATGATACCCTGTTGGATGAAAGAACCTCAGGCAGCAAGATCATGCTTGATGGAGGAATACGGTTCTATGTAGGAACGCCGCTTATTGATGATGAAGGTTTTGCATTAGGAACCATCTGTGTCATTGATTATAAACCCAGGATCATTTCAGACAGCCAGATCTCAGCCCTTAAAAAGCTGGGCGAAGTGGTGACGCGGCTATTAATGAGCAACAGGAAAAGCATCCAGGCAGAGTATTTTCAGCAGACCTTTAACATCTCCAATAATCTGATCTGTGTTCTGGATAGCCAATTGATGATTAAGGATGTTAATCCGGCTTTTGAAGACGTTTTTTCACTCTATAAAAAGAATGTAGTTAATCAAAGCTTTCTTACTTTTTTAGGAGAAGATCAGGAATTACAGCGTGAAATCAGAAACTTTCCGGGCAGCGGAAAAGAATATACCTGTACAACATCCACCAGGATCAATGACGGCAGCCTGGTAACCGTAGAGTGGTACCTGACGCAAAACCATAAATACGCTGAGATTTTTTGCTTCGGGATCAACATTACGCAGCAGATTGAAGAAAAGCGGCAGCTGGAGAGTTCGGAAAGGCGTTTTAAAAGCTTCTTTGAAAATGCCATAGGCCTGATGAGTATGCATGATATGGATGGGAATATCCTGGCTGTCAACGAAAAAGGTCGGGAAATGCTTCATTATTCTGCCGAGGAGGTAAAAAAACTTAACCTCAGGGACCTGGTTCCCGAGCAGAACTGGCTTACCTTAAAGCAGTATCTTGAACGGATCAATCAGAATAAAGAAGATTTCGGGACTATGATCCTGAAAACTAAAGAAGGGGATGAACTGATATGGATGTATCAGAACATAGTGGAGATTGATGAAGAAGAGAGACCGTATGTGGTGAGTACTGCGCTGAATGTCACCGAAAGAATGACGCTGGAAAAAGACCTTATTTACACCAAAAAAATGCTGGAGCAGACCAGTTCCGTAGCCCAGGTTGGCGGATGGGAAGTAAACCTGAAAAACGATACCGTATTCTGGTCCCAGAGCACCAAGGAAATCCATAAAATGAAAAGCAATTTCCAGCCGACCTTTGAGAATGCTATTGGGTTCTACAAAGAAGACAGCAGGGAAAGGATGAAAATGCTCTTCAACAGAGCAGTATCCGAAGGAATTGGATTTGATGAAGAATTTCAGCTGGTCCGCAATGACGGGATCGACATCTGGGTGCGTGTTAAAGGAATTCCGGAATGTGAAGACGGATCCTGCAACCGGGTGTTCGGGATTATCCAGGACATTGATGGTTTCAAAAAAATGTTTCTTGAGGTGGCAAGGAAAGAAGCAATGATGCAGTCTTTTGTTACCTATGTTCCCGTAGCAGTAGCCATGTTCGATAAAGAGCTTAATTATCTTTCCGTAAGCAGCAGCTGGAAGGATGAATTCAACATGAATGATACCGATCTTACAGGGGAAAATATATTTACCATATCACCTAATATTCCGGATGAAAGAAAAGAAATTTATCGTGCTGCGCTTCAGGGAAAAATTTATATCAATGAGGATTTCATTATCCCTGTTGATGGTCAGGAAGAAATCCAGCATTATAACCTTAAAGTAGGTCCATGGTACCTTACAGACCATGAAATAGGAGGGATTATTGTTTCCGTGCAGAATATTACCAATGCCGTACAGATCAATGAAGAGCTCAAGGATGCCAAGAGAACGGCCGATCTGGCAAGCAGGGCAAAATCTGAGTTCCTGGCCAATATGAGCCATGAGATCCGTACGCCTCTGAACGGGGTAATCGGGTTCTCCGACCTGCTTTTGAAAACCCCTCTGAATGAGATCCAGACACAATACCTGAACTACATTAATGAATCCGGGGAAAATCTTTTAAACATCATCAATGATATTCTCGACTTTTCTAAAATAGAATCCGGTAAAATGGAACTTCTCATCGATAAAACCGATGTTTACGATATGGTTAGTCAGGTGATTAATGTTATCCTTTACCAGTCACAGAAAAAAAATATCGAGCTTCTCCTGAATATCGAACCGGGTCTTCCGAAAACGCTTTTACTGGACGAATCCAGGCTTAAGCAGATCCTGATCAACCTTCTCGGCAATGCCGTAAAGTTCACGGAAAAAGGTGAAATTGAACTGAAAGTGGAAAAGATGGGCATGGATGATCAAAATATCACTTTGCGTTTCTCGGTACGGGATACGGGAATCGGTATTCCTGCTGAAAAACAGAAATATGTCTTCGATGCTTTTACCCAGGAGAACAGTTCCATCAGTAAACGGTTCGGCGGGACAGGTTTAGGGCTTACCATATCGAACAATATCCTTCAGTATATGGGAAGCCGTCTTTCCCTGGTCAGTGCACCGGATCAAGGATCGGTATTTTCATTTGACCTAGAGGTTCCGTATGAAATGTCCGATCTGAATGATGATAATGATGATATGGCCATTGGCAAAGTGCTTGTTGTGGATGACAATGAAGCGAACAGGATCATCCTTCAGCATATGCTCGCCTACAAAAATATTGATGCAACGCTGGCGGCCAACGGAATGGAAGCTTTGCAGATACTGCTGAAAGGCGAACGTTTCGATGTGATCCTCATGGATTATCATATGCCTGTAATTTCCGGGATGGAAACCATTGAAAAGATCCGTGAACTGTTTAATCAGCGCAAAGAGATCTCGCCACTCGTGGTCCTTCATACCTCTTCAGAGGAACATGATATCATCAATTCATTCCGTAAAGAGGAGAATTCTTATTTCCTCCTGAAGCCTATCAAATCAGATGAGCTTTACAAAACACTGAAACGCGTGTCGCAAAACCATGTGATTGAGACTGGCGCACAGGAAGCCCCGGAGAAGAACCTGTTTTCCTTTTCCAAAGGCCCTGAGGTACTGTTAGTAGATGACAACCCGGTAAATATGGTGCTGAACAACAAAATGATGAAATCCATTATTCCTGATGCACGTTTAACAGAAGCGATCAATGGCCTCGAAGCTTTGGAAGCGTGCAAAAGTAAACAGTTTTCCATTATTCTCATGGATGTCCAGATGCCCGTAATGAACGGTATTGAAGCTACGGAGAATATCCGCCTCCTGCCTGGGTACCAGGATGTCCCGATTATTGGGGTTACGGCAGGAAATGTACTGGGCGAAAAAGAAAAATGCCTTGAATGCGGGATGAATGACTTCCTTCCCAAACCATTGAGGCAGGCAGATCTGATAGAAATGCTGAAAAAACATATGTCTTTCAGTACTCATGAAGCGGAAGGGCAGGACCAGATAAAGCCTGAGAAATACATCAATATAGATATGCTGAATGAAAATATCGGTGGTGATGAAGACTTTAAAAAAGTGTTTTTGAATCTGATCATTCAGGAGCTTGGGCAGGCACAAAAAAATATAGAACAGGCAGCAGCGGAAAAAAATGTTGCAGACACCAGAATGATCCTTCATAAGCTTAAGGGCACAGCCGGAACTGCCGGTTTGTTCAGGCTTTCCGAATGTGCATTGAGCTGGGAAAAAAAAGCACAGGACCACATGGATTTTACATCCATGGAACATGAAATAAAACAACAAATAACAATAGGATTGAATATCGCAAAAAGTTTAATACCATAAAAATCAAGAGCTATGTTAATTTTGATCGCCGAAGATGATGAGCTGATTCTGAAAACAATAGAACACAAACTGCAGAAAGAGGGGCATGAGGTTATTTTAACCCGCAATGGACGGGAAGCCATTGAAACACTCAAGGAAAGAGACGTTGACCTTACCCTTACCGATATTATGATGCCTTTTGCTTCAGGGATAGAAATACTTTCCGCAATACAGGCTATGGGTAAAAAAGTGCCTGTCATTATGCTTTCCAGCATGGGGCAGGAAGAAGTGGTCCTCAATGCCTTTGACCTGGGTGCTTCAGACTTTATTGTAAAGCCGTTCAGTCCTAATGAATTGATGCTGAGGATCCGGAGGTTTATGCCAAAATAGAATACAATGCTCATTTCATCAGTACATTTTCTCTTTATTATCTTCATAGTGATGCTATCACTGGTGATCCTTTTATTCATGATTGTTCTTCTGTATAATTTCAGGGAGTATACGGCATCTGTGCGTACAGCCGGCTGGTTGAAGGTCATTGATGAAAAAATATCTGGAGTGATCGTATATGCAGAAGATGAGGTTCCTGAACATAAACAGTTTGAACTTCTCTCCGGGAACGCCTCATTCAGGAATATGCTATTGGAAAAGCTTGTGGATTCCGAGAAAAAGTTTTCCGGGTCTGCAAAAGATAAAATCAGAAGCTTGTTTAAAGATTATCACCTCCGTAATGAGTCTGTTAACAAGCTCAAACAAAAAAAGCCGCATCTGATTGCCCGGGGAATACATGAACTTACCGTGATGGATGTTGACGGTGCTGTCCCGGAAATCAGCCGGTTCCTTTCGCATCCCTCTGTGCAGGTTTATCAGGAAGCACAGTATGCCATGGTCAGGTTTAATGGTTTTAAAGGATTGCAGTTTCTCGATACTTTCCCTTCCAGGATCTCAGAATGGCAACAGCTGAGGTTGCTGCTGTCTATCCCTGTATTGCCTGCAGGCTGTGAGGCTGTGATAGAAAAATGGCTTGACAGCATCAATACCACTGTTGTGGTGTTCAGTTTTAAACTGATCAGGAAATTTCAGCTGCTTGCTCTGTACCCCAAAATCATATCCCTTTTCAGTACTTCCTCTACAGAGGTCAGAATAAAGGCTGTACAAACACTGACGGCGCTTGAAAATCCTGAAACGGTTCCCTATCTGGCTGGTATTTATGACAGCCAGCCTGAAGATGTACGCATGGAAATTCTGAATGCAATCCGTGTATCTAAAGATCAGTGCTGCACAGATCTTCTTAAAAGAGAATTATCAGAATCAGTACACCCGGGTATAAAGGTTAATGCTGCACAGGCGCTTTCTGAGCTGGGGCATCATGAATATCTGTCAGCACTTGCCGGATCTGAAAATGCATCGGAAGAATTGACTCAAATTATTAAATACGCATTGCAGGAAAAAGTATGATAGAGTTTTCACACATTATATATGAAGCCATTATCTGGCTTTATCTGCTGTATGGTGCAGCGGTAGCGATTATTTATGCATGGATAGGAATATATGCCTTCGGTGCGGTTTTACGCTATAAAAAAGAAAATGTCTTTACGGATTACAGCATTATTGCGTCCAATCCCAATGCTCCCGTTTTCAGCCTTCTGGCTCCTGCCTATAATGAAGGGATGACAGTTGTGGAAAATGTAAGGTCTCTTTTGTCCCTCTATTACCATAACCTGGAAATCATCATCATCAATGACGGCAGTAAAGATGACTCCATGCAGAAACTCATTGAAGCATACGATCTGGAATGTATATCGTATTTTGTGCAGGGAAAGATAGAAACAAATCCTGTAAAAGGCATCTATAAAAGCCGGAACCGGGCATTTCAGAAGCTCATCGTTGTGGATAAGGAAAACGGAGGAAAAGCAGATGCGCTGAATGTGGGAATAAACGTCTCTTCCGGAGAATATCTTGTCTGTATTGATGTTGACTGCATTCTTGAGCAGGATGCTATCCTGAAGCTGGCAAAACCTTTCCTGGAACAGACGGATAAAAAAATTATTGCCTGTGGAGGCGTCATCCGTCTTGCCAATAACTGCGTCATAGAGGACGGAAAAGTAGTCAGTGTGAATATGCCGAAAACTTTATTGGGAAGAACCCAGGCATTGGAATACATCAGAGCCTTCGTACTAGGCAGGATGGCCTGGTCGCGTGCATCGGGATTGATCCTTATTTCCGGGGCATTCGGGGTTTTTGACCGGAAAATTGTCCTGGAATGTGGCGGCTATGACAAAAGTACAGTAGGCGAGGATATGGAGCTGGTGGTAAGGATGAGGAAATACATGGAGGAACGAAAAGAACCTTATGAAGTACTGACCATACCTGACCCACTTTGCTGGACTGAGGTTCCGGAGAGCAAAGATATCCTGAAAAAACAGAGGAACCGCTGGATGCGAGGAACCATGGAAACACTCTGGAAGCACCGTAAGCTTATGTTCAATCCGAAATACAGGAAGCTCGGAATGGTCAGCCTTCCGTATTGGTTCTTTTTTGAGTTCCTGGGGCCGCTGGTGGAGTTTTCCGGTTATATCGTGTTCGTTATTTTCCTTCTTTTGGGAATCATCAACTGGCCATTCTTTTTCGTTTTGCTTGCACTCGGAATATCCATAGGATTTTTATATTCCGTGTACGGAATACTGGTGGATATGGTCAGCCAGCAGGTATACAGCAAGAAAAAAGATTTTCTTGCCCTTCTTGCCACGGCTGTTTCCGAGCCGTTTTATTTTCATCCGATTACCGTAAGAGCGGCAGTTGACGGTTTTATCGATTACTTTAGGAAATCGCATGGCTGGGGAGAAATGAAACGTCAGGGGTTCAGCCAGAATATACAGCATTTGCCTTTAGGAAAAAGAATCTGGATCATCCTTCAGAGCGGCCTTCAGAAATGGGGTCTGCTGTCGGTTACTTTCAGTGTGCTGTTTTTATTGGGCGTTGCTGCTGAGTGGTTCTGGTACCGGTACATGCATGCACAGGTGGATACAGGGGCTGTTACCGGCTCGCTTTTTATCGATAACATCCTTTTTATATTCCAGATGATGTTTGTCTTTGGGCTGATCTACCTGATCCTGTATTGTATCAAAAAAAGCTGGGCAGGAATACTGGCAGTAGCTACGTGTGGCCTGGTAGTGATTACACAGTACATCCTCTTTCTGTATTTTTCCGAAACAGGAAATCTGCTGGGAGCAGATCTGATCTATTACAGCAAGGAAGAAACGAAGCAGATTCTGGCTGCGAGCGGTATGCTTAATTTAAAGAACTATGCCTTACTGGCGATCTTATCGGCGGTATCATTCATTCCTTTATGGATGTCCGGAAGAACGGGCTTCAGATCCGTTTATCCCGGAGCTGTGGTGTTAGGGGCAGGTTTGGCTGCCTTGTTTATTCCGGCAAGTGTTTTTCAGTCACAGGCATTGAATAGAGCCAATGAGTTCAGTCAGAATGCTGCCAAAAGTAAATGGGCCTATTTCTTCAGGGCTAATGAAGAAAACTTCATCAGTGACCATCCGGAAATTGCAGCGCTTGTGAATTCCGATGAAGATTCCGGATCAGATGATGCCATGTTCAGCGGAGCTTTTCCTTTCAGCAGGAAAGAAGACACCCAGGATTTCCTGGGTCAGTACCTGAATAAATCAGACCAGACACCGAATTTGGTGTTCATTGTTCTGGAAGGTTTCGGACATGCCTATACCACTCCGAAAGGATATATGGGCAATTTCACACCCTTCCTCGATTCTCTTTCCCATAAAAGCCTTTTCTGGGAAAACAGCATGAGTACGGCAGGAAGAACCTTTGCTGCTTTGCCATCCCTTACAGGATCGCTGCCTTTCGGAAAGAATGGCTTTCTGGAAATTGAGAAAACCCCTGATCATTTTAATCTTTTCAATATCCTCAGGTCAAACGGTTTTGAAACAGGATTCTATTACGGAGGTAATCTTTCATTCGACCGGTACAGGGATTACCTGCAATACAGTAAAGTAGACCATATTATTGAGCTGGGTTCCTATGAGAATTCATATCGTAAGCTTCCGGCAGGCAGCAGCGGGGAAAGCTGGGGCTACGAAGACCAGGCCGTATTCAGGAAAGCCCTGGCATCACAGAAGGTACAGGCGAAACCTTATTTCAATATGATTCTTACCTTATCTACGCACAATCCTTTTCTGATTAACAATAGGGGATACTATGAGAAAAAATATAATGACAGGATGAAGTCTGATGCACTGACGCCGGAACAGAAAAAATGGGCGGCACAATACAAAAACCAGCTGGTGTCCGTTCTCAATGCAGATGATGCTTTAAAGCAGTTTTTTGAGAATTACAGTAAGAGGCCCGACTTTTCCAAAACTATTTTCTTTGTGACGGGAGACCACAGTATGCCGGAAATTCTTCTGCAGTCCAAAATAGACCGGTTTCATGTTCCGATGATGATCTATTCACCACTCCTGAAAGAACCGAAAAGATTCCAGAAGACGGTAAGTCACTTTGATATTGCACCATCTATCCTGGCGTATTACCGTAAGAATTATAACCTTCGCACGCCTTCCACGGTGGCATGGGTGGGAAGAGGTTTAGCTCCGGATTCTGAGATCAGCAAAAGCGATATCCCTATGATGCAGAGCAAAAGCCTGTTAACCGATTTTGTGTCTGAAAAATATTACATCCATGACGGAAAACTGTTTATCCTTACCAATTCAGAAGAGGACGCTTATGATCATCCCGAGACGCTGAAAAGGATCAACGGACGATTTAACCGGTTCAAAAGGATGAATGCTGCATTTGAACAGACCCGGAAACTGCTGCCGGATTCCGTATTTACGAACTTTATGAAACAGGGGGAACAGTAAACCTTAGAATTTTCTGGTGTACCCCAGAGTGATATCGAACTGGTTGCCTTTCTCACCGGGACGGTATTCCTGGTTGTAGTACATCGTACCAACGGAAAAAAGGTTTTTTCTGATGGAGAAATTATATTCGCCCCCGACCTTAAAGGTTTTGAGTTTAAAGGTTTCGTTTTCCAGAAGGTTATTACGGGCCTCTTCCGGGCTGATCCCGGTTCCGATCTGAAAGGCAAAATAATCCTGTGCACTCTTCGTGTAATAACGGACCGTTCCGGTATAGGAATGGGAAATATTTTGGTTGTCTGGTGTAATATAGGTCCTGAAATTGAACCAGAAGTTTTTGTAATATTTTCCTACAGACGCTGTATACAGCCAGATATTATTGCTGAAATAAAGCTGCCGGTATCCTAGTTCTGCCTCGAAACTGTGCGGGAGGTTTGCATTTAATGAAATACCGGTACGGTACTTCGGGAAAATACCTACGTCATTAGAATAAGCACCGCCCACATACAGGTAAAATGTTTTGGATAACCTCGGGTAGGCTTCCAGCTCGATCTGGGTACCGCTTTCTGCAAATTTGTTGGCATAGTTGCCTCTCACAATGACAGAGCCTATGGGAGTCACTCTTTTGTAGCTTACCCCTACAATATGCCAGTCGTCCGAAAACTGCCTGTCAAAATGGGAATAGTTGTAGGTAATGCTTAGGGCGTTTTTGGAGGCAAGATCATTGATTCTGACCGCCAGGCTCATGGCATCCGTATTTTTAGGATTGATCACCAGAAGTTGTTTGATGGCTTTTTCAGATTCTGCATACTCTTTAGCAGCGTAATAAGCTTTTGCTTTCAAAAGCCAGAGCGCCTCAGACTGCGGATGGTAGGAGAGGCCTTTGTCGGTGATTTCAACAGCTTTGGTATTGTTGTCATTCCAGTATTCAAGGGAAGCATACGCGATAAAATAATCTTCGTCCTGAACATTTCTGCTGCCAAGTTCTTCAAATACCGCCCGTGCGGATGGGACATCATCATTCCAGGTATACAACCTTCCTAAAAATACTGAAATATCAGTATAGTTGGGTGAAATCTGCAAAGCCTGCCTGGCAAGACTGATCGATTTTGTGTAGTCTTTCTGGTCAAAGGCGGCCGTCCTTGCCTGTGCAAATAATTCATCAGCCGACAGGTTCTGCTGGCTGTAGAATTGAAACGGAAGCAGTACCAGTAATAAAAATCCAAAGTATTTTCTCATGGAAACGGAATGGTTAGATCAGTTCTTCACTTTATAATATGATAAAGCAAATATATTGAACTTTTCGTTTTGATTGCGATAAATTATTGTGCTAAATAGATTTTTTGATGTATAAAATTCCGTAACAATAGGTTGTGTTATGGAATATTATTAACTATCATTGATTTGCTGAGGTTTGATTTACGGTGTGTGTCAGATATATGAACAGGCCAGACGATAACAACTACCGGAATAGGCAGGCTTTGCTGATTTCTGCAAATCTCTTAACTCCTTTTGACAGTTTGTCGTAATGCATATAATCAGGATACTTCTGGTTGAAGATTAATTTAAATTATATTGCTACATTTGCGTTATGAATCTGATAAGACTTTTGCTCACGATCTATTTTGCGGTACTTACTGTATTGCCGTGCAATGATCTCAATGCGCAGGCTTATTCCGGGACATCCGCAACAATGATGCCCTATTCTGAAAATTCACATTCCAAAGACAGGGGAGATATCTGTTCACCCTTATGCATCTGTAACTGCTGCCAGATTACGGCAGATGTTTTCAGGCAGGAACCTGTTTTACATGTACCTGCACAGGTAAAAACCTATTTTTCCAGGAAAATTCTTTTCCGGAAGAATGACTTTGCTTATCTGGTGTACGATCAGATATGGCAGCCGCCTAAGATTTAATTGTATTGTTTTCAGGGAGCATTCCCTTATGTCATGCGTTGTAAAACCTGTAGTAACACTGCGTGGTTTCCAATGCTGTATATGCTGATCTCATGTCTGATATTTTCGGGCATGCTGTCAGTCAGTTCAATATCAATTAAATCAGATTTAGGTGTTAGATAAAATCATAAAATTCAGTATCAATAACAAATTGATCATCGGTATGATGACCCTGTTGTTGATCCTATGGGGTGCCTGGAGCGCCACCCGGCTCCCTATAGATGCTGTGCCGGATATTACCAATAACCAGGTTCAGATCATTACGGTATGTCCTGCCCTTGCCGGGCAGGAAGTGGAGCAGCTGGTAACATTTCCTGTTGAGCAGAGTATTGCCAATATCCCGGATATTGAGGAGACCCGGAGCATTTCCAGGTTCGGGCTGTCTGTCATTACGGTAGTTTTCAAGGAAAATGTTGACCTCTATTTTGCGCGGCAGCTCATCAGTGAACAGCTGAAACGGGCTTCAGAAGAAATACCCAAAGGTATAGGCACTCCTGAACTTGCTCCCGTAAGTACAGGTTTGGGAGAAATTTACCAGTACATCCTGCATCCCAGGAAAGGAAGCGAGAACAAATATACCTCCGCAGAACTCCGCACCATGCAGGATTGGATCGTGCGGAGACAATTGAACGGAACACCCGGTGTTGCTGAGGTCAACAGTTTTGGCGGTGAGCTGAAGCAATATGAAGTGGCTGTCAATCCGGACCGTCTTAAGGCAATGGACGTCAGTATCACCGAAATTTTTACCGCTCTGGAAAAAAATAACCAGAACACCGGCGGTGCTTATATTGATAAAAAGCCGAATGCCTATTTTATCCGCGGGATCGGCATGGCGACCTCACTGGAGGATATCAGGAATATACCGGTAAAAAACGGTACGGGGAGCGTTCCGATATTCATCAAAGAGGTGGCGGATGTGCGTTTCGGCAATGCGGTGCAGTATGGAGCCATGACCTACAACGGACAGGTACATGCTGTGGGCGGGATTGTCATGATGCTGAAAGGCGCCAACAGCAACGAGGTTGTTAAAAACATAAAGGATAAAATTCCGACCATTCAGAAATCACTTCCGGAAGATGTGGTCATAGAGCCGTTCCTTGACAGGACTGATCTTGTAGGGCGGGCTATTAAAACCGTGCAGAAAAACCTGATCGAAGGAGCATTGATCGTCATTTTCGTACTGGTGCTTTTCTTGGGGAATTTCAGGGCCGGGCTTATTGTGGCTTCTGCCATTCCGCTTTCCCTGCTGTTTGCTTTGGGAATGATGAAAGTCTTTGGTGTCAGCGCCAATCTGATGAGCCTGGGTGCCATTGATTTCGGACTGATTGTAGACGGAGCCGTGATTATTGTAGAGGCAACCCTTCATCATCTGGGATTAAGAAAAAGAAACGCCATACTTACCCAATCTGAAATGGATGAAGAAGTATTTCTGTCCGCTTCAAAAATAAGAAACAGTGCCGCATTCGGAGAAATCATCATTCTGATCGTCTATATCCCGATTTTAACCCTTACCGGGGTAGAAGGGAAAATGTTCACCCCCATGGCTAAAACCGTAGGGTTTGCTATTCTGGGCGCACTCATCCTGTCCCTGACCTACATCCCGATGATGAGCGCTCTGTTCCTTTCTAAAAAAATATCCCATAAGGAGACCTTTTCAGACAGTATGATGAGCAGGCTGCAGCGCATATACCAGCCTGTCCTGGAAAAGGCGATCCGCTTTAAATACTGGATGGTAGCAGTTACCTTATCGCTGTTCATCATGAGTGTGCTGGTTTTCCGGAATATGGGCGGGGAATTTATTCCACAGCTGCAGGAAGGAGATTATGCTTTCCACTGTATTTTACCGCCGGGCAGTTCTCTCAGCCAGAGTGTGGAAACATCCATGCAGGCTTCCCGCATCATCAAACAGTTCGGGGAGGTGAAAATGGTGGTGGGAAAAACCGGTTCTGCGGAAGTTCCTACAGATCCGATGCCCCCGGAAGCATCAGACCTGATCGTGATCCTTAAACCCCGGAGCGAATGGAAAACAAAGAAATCCTATGGAGAACTGGCAGACGAAATCAGTGAAAAACTGGCCGTGATCCCGGGTGTTTTCTTTGAGCAGAACCAGCCGATCCAGATGCGTTTCAATGAGCTGATGACGGGCGTCAGGCAGGATGTTGCCGTAAAGGTTTTCGGGGAAAACCTGGATTCCCTTTCCCTGTATGCCGATCGGGTTTCAAAAGTCATCCGTACGGTAAACGGAGCTACAGCCCCGCAGATTGAAAGGGTCAACGGCCTTCCGCAGATCAACGTTGTGTATGACAGGACCAGGATGGCAAACTACGGTCTGAACATTGAAGACGTCAATAATGTGCTCAGTACGGCCTTCGCCGGCAAAGCAGCCGGTCAGGTTTTTGAAAATGAAAGAAGGTTTGACCTGGTGGTCAGGCTGGACAGTCTCCACAGAACCCGTATTGATGATGTCCGCAACCTGATGGTAGCTACCGGTTCAGGAGTTCAGGTTCCGCTTTCACAGATCGCCGATATCAGTTATAAACTGGGGCCGGCACAGATCAGCCGCGAAGAAGGCAAAAGAAGGATTGTTATAGGTTTCAATATCAGGGATCGTGATGTGGAAAGTGTTGTCGGCGATATCCGGAAGAAACTGGATGCGCAGGTCAAATTACCTTCCGGATATTATATGACTTACGGAGGGCAGTTCGAAAACCTCCGGGCGGCCAGTAAAAGGCTGATGGTCGCTGTCCCGGTGTCCCTGCTCCTGATCTTTATGCTGCTGTACTTCACTTTCAGTTCTGTCAGGCAGGCTACGCTTATTTTTACCGCAATCCCGATGAGTGCTATCGGCGGTGTGCTGGCCCTCATTCTGAGAGGCATGCCGTTCAGCATCAGTGCCGGGATCGGGTTTATTGCATTATTCGGAGTGGCCGTGCTCAATGGGATCGTATTGATCGGGACCTTCAACCAGCTTGAAAAAGATGGCGAAACCGATATTTTAAAAAGGGTAAAAAAGGGGACTGCAACGAGGCTTCGGCCGGTACTGATGACTGCCGCGGTGGCCTCCCTTGGCTTTCTGCCGATGGCTGTAGCTACCGGAGCCGGGGCAGAAGTTCAGAAACCCCTGGCAACAGTGGTGATCGGAGGATTGATAACTGCTACCTTCCTTACCTTATTCGTGTTGCCGGTACTGTATATTATTTTCAATACTACAATTCACCGAAGAAAGTTAACCCTAAAACCAGGTATGCCGGTTATCATTATTGCAATGCTGCTTTTCGGGCAGACCATTAAGGCGCAGAATACAGTTTTATCTGCTGAACAGGCTACAAAGATGGTCCTGGAAAAGAATGACCTGATGAAGTCAAAAGATCTGGATATCAGGGTAAGCGAAGCTTTGAAACCAACGGCCTATGAGTTGCCTAAAATGAATCTGGAGGCTCTGCTTGGGCAGTACAACAGCCCTAAATTTGACCAGTCATTTTCCATTTCCCAGAATATTCCGTTTCCTACGTTATTCAGGGCACGGAAAGCGCTGATTGCCGAAGAAATCAAAGCAAAACAGATCGATAAGGCTGTTTCCGCCAATGAACTTGCAAAACAGGTCAGGACCTATTATTATCAGATCGAATATCTGCAGCATAACCAGTCCAAGCTTGCGTATCTGGACAGCTTATACCAGGATTTTATCAGAATTGCAACGGTACGGTTCAGAGCAGGGGATATCAAAAAAATCGAAATCAATACGGCTGAGACGCAGCGCGGAGAGATCAGCCTTCTGATCAGTCAGAATGCAGTTTACCTCAGCAATGCGTATCTGAACCTGAAGGCCCTTCTGAATATCAAAGAGGATTTCCAGATAGCGGCTGGTAAAAACTACGTGCCTTTACAGGCAGATCAGATTATAGACAGTACTGCTATCGCAGACCATCCTACGGTAAAAGCGTTTTATCAGCAGATGCAGATTGCTGAAAAGAACAAAGTGGTGCAAAAATCTCAGGGCATGCCGGAATTCACCATAGGGTATACCAATCAATCCTTAATCGGTTTTCATACCCTTAACGGGCAGGAGAGGTATTATAATGCAGGAAACCGGTTCAGCAGTGTGGGGTTAGGCATTTCGGTTCCCCTTACTTTCGGAGCGGTAAAAGCAAGGATACAATCACTGGACTATGAAAAACAGGCGGCAGAAGCCAATGCGGAATTTCAGAAAAAGCAGCTGTCGGTACAGCTGGAAACCCTTTTCAGCCAATACCGTCAAAATGTGCTGCAATATGAATATTATGTACAACAGGCCCTGCCGAATGCCGACAAAATCGTTAAGGCAGGCCAGCTCGGGTACAAAACTGGTGAAATATCCTATGTTGAATACCTGTTTGCCTTGCAGACTGCTGCCAACATCCAGCTGAAATATCTGGAATCCGTCCAGCAGGTGAATCAGACCGTCATCAGCATCCATTCAATAATCAACCCATAAAATGAACATACAACGAAAATTTATTTATATCATGTGTATTGCTGCTGTATTGAGCGGCTGCAATAAAAATCAGGACAAAGCAACGGATAACACAGAAAAAACGGTCCGGGAAAGCTCACATACGGAAGCGCCGCAGACTGTTGCCTCCCTTACCGGCGAACAGATCAGGACAGTGGGCATTACTATGGGAACTGTGGAAATGAAAGAACTCACTTCCACCATTAAGGCCAATGGTGCATTGCGGGTTCCCAACAACAATAAAGCTGCTGTGACTTCAATGTATGGCGGGATCATCAGGACCCTGAATGTGCAGATCGGAGATGATATCCGGAAAGGGCAGGTGATTGCCACCGTTTCCAATCCCGAGTATGTTCAGCTACAGGAGCAGTACCTCACGGTAAACAGCAGGATCGGTTTTGCTGAGCAGGAATACAGGCGGCAGAAAGAACTGTTTGACCACGACGCCGGAGCCAGGAAAAACCTGCAAAGCTCAGAAGCCGAACTTAAAAGCCTCCGCACACAAAAGGCATCACTGGTCAGGCAGCTGCAGATGATGGGAATCAATCCGGGGAAAGTCAGCAACAATAATTTAAGGTCAGGACTTTCCATTACATCGCCCATCAGCGGGACCGTAAGCAGCATCAGCGCGCAGATCGGGAGTTATGTAGATGTTTCCGCACCGGTTGCAGAGGTGATCGACAACCGTTCCATCCATCTGGATCTTCAGGTGTTTGAAAAGGACCTTCCTAAAATGTGTGTGGGCCAGATTGTTCACTTTAAGCTGACCAATAATCCCGAAACGGAATATGACGCGAAGGTCTACAGCATCGGCTCGTCCTTTGAAAATGACAGCAAGACCATTTCCGTCCATTGTGCTGTTACCGGGAATAAGACCGGCCTGATCGACGGCATGAACATTACAGGGATCGTCAGCCTGGACAAAAGCACCACACCGGCAGTTCCGGATGAGGCTATCGTAGAGGCAGACGGTAAATATTACATCTTCATCAGGACCGATAAGAAACCGCAGGAACACAGCGATCCTGAAGATACCCATGCCGGTGAAGACCCTATAGCTTCCAAAGAATCGGGTTTAATGAATTTTGAAAAAATTGAAGTGGTGAAAGGCGCTTCCGACATGGGCTACACGGCCATCACTACAGTCGGCCGGATTCCTGAAAATGCTGCCATAGTCGTTAAGGGGGCATTTTTCGTCAATGCTACCTTATCCAATGCCGGAGACCATGAACATTGATCACTGAGGAACAACACCAGGATCAGCAGGCAGCTGTGACCGGCTGAAAACAGCAATTATACAACCCGGAGGAATAGTTCTTCGGGTTTTCTTCGGATCACCTTCTGGCCGGCTTCGGAAAAAAGATGTTTTTTCCGAAGGATTACCGAAGAACATCCGAAGGAGACAGAGCAGTTTTAGATACCTGGAGCTTATGAAAGCAGATCATAAGACTCAAAGCAAATTATCTGTTATTTAAAAATATGTTTTCTGTATGGTATGAGTTGTTCCTTTAATTACTGTTGCAGCTAAAAAAAGAACCCACGCCGTTGTATATACCCTTGAGTATTCAGTGAGTGTTTCAAGACCTCACCCTGCGGGTGTACAAGCACCCTCGTTATTTTTTCAGCTATCCGATGATCAGTTCGATACCGGCCTTCTCTGCTTTGTATTTTATTTTGGTCTGCAATTCATAATAACTCCAGTTGCGCAGCACAAATTCCTGTTCTTTTGCCATCCCAATCTTATCTTCCTGGTTTTTAAGAATGAGGGTGCCCGCCTGTTGCCGGATGCAGAAATCGATCAGCTGCCGGCTGTACAGGTGAAGCCGGTGGTTCACATACCGGCGCTCCATATTGTCTGTTTTATAAAGGGCCTTTTGTTTCCGTTGGACTCCCTTTCCGGAACGGGCATAGGCAATGCTGGCTTGAATCCTTTTCTGACTTGCCTGAATGGCCAGCCTGCGGTATAGAAACTCCTCTTTTGAACCGATATGGATGCGCACGTTATTGGCTTTTGCTACGATGGGATGTTCTAATGACAGGGAAGCTTCCGCAATGATTTCGGGTTTTAAATAATGTTCTTCTTTCTCAGTTTCAAATACGGCGAGCCAGAAGATTTTCCCGGCTTTCAGCTGGACCTGGGAGGTACAAAGTTTGATCTCTCCTTTTAAAAGAACCTCTAATATCAGGCGTTTATCGGTAAAGTCCTTTCCTAAATACGTTTTAACCGGAATCGCAAACATATTAAAGCAAAACGCTTTCTTTCCGGGATCATACTTCAGTTTGCTGATGCATTTCACCGGAAGCGGGATGGGAAGGTCTTTTTTAAAGTTCCTCAGCGATTGTGTGCCCTGCCAGTAGTCAGCTTTGTTTTTAGAAAAAGTGGATTGGATCGTATTATTCAGGCTTCCCAGGATATCGGTGGGGATTTCTCCTTTGAAACGGTCGAAGGCCATCCGTGCCGTGGTATTGGTTTTCGAACGTGTGAACATGCCCATTCCGTCTTTGTGTACATCAGCCAGCTTATATTGGATGTCTTCTGTGAGGTAAAAGAAATCCTTGATCATTTCCTGGACATACAGATGGGAAACGATGAAGTTTGCCGCCCGGAAACAGCGGTTCTGGTACCGGTAGAGTTTTTCCCACACCTCATTTTTTTCATCGGACGGAACGTCGATCAGCAACTGGATTTTCCGGGTCAAGGTCATCATAGGTTTTTCCATATCAGAAAGATTTTAAACATGTGTTTTCCTTCTGTAAGCATTGGTAGGCATCGAGGAATTCCCGATGAACCTGCTTTTCGGACAGGTTGAGTTCCCGGGCAATAACCGTGAAAGACAATTTTTGTTCAACCCTTCTTTTCATGATCTCAAGCTGCTGATGGCTTAGGATATCTGACTGCTCTTTATGATCGGAAGCTTTTTCTTTTGGCTGTTCAAAAGAACTTCTGTCGAGGATGTTCCGAAGGTCATCGATGGCTCTGCTCACCTCATTGCTAATGCCTGTCACGCTGCTTCCCATGGCTTCTGCGATGAGTTTGTACTGAAAGCCATAGTCAAGGCAAAGTTCAATCAGGCGTTTTCTTTTGGGATCCAGGACGCTTAATACCTTTCTGACTTCATCAAAATCTCTCTGATCGGATGCCTGGTTAAGCAGGTGCTCTTCATCAAATAGCGGATCGTAGCCGGGAAGATCATCCCGATCATTTCCGAACCGTTCCAATGAATGTATTAAGCGGATGAATTGAGTTTTCGGAGCCTTGAAATACGTTATACAATCTCTTTTCAAAACCAACCGTAAAAAGCCAAGGATATGATCCGGCGTTTCAATGGAATCACGGTGCAGCCAAAGTTTGAGGAAGGTGTCCTGCACCAGCGTTTCCACCACAAAATCATCGTCAAGCATTTGTTTCCCGATCCAGAACAAAAGTCTTTTGTACCGTAAATAGATGTATTCTAATGAAGAGGGGTGGCCTTTTTTCAGCAGTACATAGAGCAGCTGATCGTTCAACATGCGGGGCAGGGAATCTGTTCTTTTCATAAGCTGTGTTTTTAGCTGAATTATTGCTGGAAGGAACTGTTGAGGGTGATGATACGGTATGATATATTTATAAGACTTTTCAGCAAGTTGGCCATACCAATACAGGTATCGAACCATAGGTAGATGTATTTTATCACACAGGAAATGTAAAAAACCGGACTGGCAGAATAGCTTATAATTTTATATCTTTGTTTAAAATCTTTAACCCATGGCGGCTACAGAACAAAAACATATCGGGAGAAACATCGCAAGAATTCGGGAAATGCGAGGGATGAAACAAGAGACCCTGGCAGAACTTTTAGGCGTAAGCCAGCAGAAGATATCCCTGTTTGAAAATGCAGAAGAACTTGAGGACGTAAAGCTAGAACCTATTGCAAAAGCATTGGGAATATCGGTTGAAGCCTTGAAGAATTTTTCAGAGGATACATTTTTCAATATTATAAATAATACATTTACCAGTAATGATGACTCGACATTAAATGCAATCAATCCTTTTTGTACTATAAATCCTATTGATAAACTGATAGAAGTATACGAAGAAAATAAGAAACTGTATGAGCGGCTGCTGGAAACTGAGAAAGAAAAGAGCAAGGTGATTGAGGAACTGGTGAGTAAGGTAATGAAAGATTAAAATGCTATTTTAAGAATATAAAGACTGTCTGGAAGGGCGGTCTTTTTTTTTGGTAATTTGATAGAAGAAAAATACAGGGAAAATACGTATTGGTTTTTCCTATATTTTTTTTATAATTGTTAAATAGAACAATAATCTGAAAGAAACAAAAATAACAAATGCTGGATCAATCTTTCTCATCAAAAGCCTTTTATGAAATTTTTGACATCGAAAATCGTAAAGGTATTAATATCGAAAAAAGATTTCAAACAAACTTTGCACGGTCGATAGTAAAAACAGAAGAATTAAAAGCTATTGGAAAGCAAATTCAGAATGAAACTGATTTAGATAAGAAGAAAATTTTATATAAGGATAGAAAAGAAATTAAAAAATCAAGAGAGATAATATTATCCGAGATTTTAGAAACTATTTCTGAAAAGACAAAAAAGCATAAAATCAATTTAACAATAGGTAAAGTGCATGGTAAAAGAACTTATTTATTTGAAGAAAATGCTGAGAACTTTTTCATTTCAAAAAAAATTCAAAGAAATGTTAATAATACATATGATATTAAGCAAGCATCGCGATATTCGATTTTGAGTGAATTAATTAATATACTTGAAGATAAATTTCCTAAATATGTTATAAGAACTGATATTAAGAGTTTTTACGAATCAATTCCACAAAAGATATTATTAGAGAAAATTAATGAGGATTATCTTTTAAGTATTAAAACTAAAGGTTACATAAATCAGATATTTAATAGTTATAATTTTTTAACACATCAAAGAGATAAAGATATTGCTAAAGGAGTTCCTAGAGGGGTTGGTATAAGTGCTTATTTGGCCGAATTATTTATGAGAAGAATTGATAATAGAATACGAGAACTTAAAGATATAGCTTATTATGCCAGATATGTTGATGATATAATAATAGTTTTTATACCTGAAAAAAATCACGGAGATGATTATTTCAAAGAATATTTAAATCAAATTAAATCAATAATTAAGGAAGAAGCAGGTGATGATTTTAAAATTAATGATGAAAAAACAGAGGAATATAATTTAATTAATGGAATAAGGAGTATTGTATTTGAGCATCATCATCACTTAGATAAAGTTTATCAAAGAAAACAAAACAAGATCAATCCTAAAGTGATAAATTTTTTAGGCTATAAGATTGGCACAATTGAAAAAGTATATAAGAAAACTGAAAACCGAAGTGGCACTTTTGTAGAGGTTGCAGGCGGTAAATCGACATATGAATTATGTATTCAGTTGTCAGAAAATAAAATTAACAAATACTACGATAAAATAAGATTATCTTTTAATCATTTTAAAGAAAAGAAAAAGCATAATAGGAAATATGCTTTTAAGCTGTTGTGCGCAAGATTAAATTATTTGACAACTAATACAAAATTAAGAAATAATAAAGATAAAGTTTTTGTAGGTATATATTATTCTAATCCATTTTTAAATAGTGAAACTTCTTTAGAACTATTACAAAATAGAGTAAAATGGTTTACAGATAGAGCTGGATTTTCCATACAAGAAAAACAGATTATTGAAAAATATTGTTTTATAAAAGGTTTTAAAGAAAAGAGATTTAATTTAATTCCTCTAAATAATAAAAAATATAAGAATCATAATTGCAAGAAAAGTAATATGCAGAATAGGGGTAATAAAGGCGTTCTACAATGTGGTTTAAGTGAAATTAATGCAATTTGGAAAGTATGAAAAAGAATCTAACCAAAAATATTGGATATAAAAAAGAAAGAGTAGTATTATCCGATATTCTACCTTATGAAGTTCCACCATTTTTCTCTAATAGATATTTTTATAATTTTTTAATTAATAATAAAATTCGTATTGTTAATAATGAATTGCGTTTTAAAAAAGACTCTAGCTGCATTTTAGAAAAACTAGTTTCTCTCGTATTTGGGATAAATAAGGATATAAAAATTAATAATAATAAGCTAAATTATGATTATTTTAAACTAAATCTAGAAAAGTCTTTGGTTACAATACCTTTTAAATTTAGAATTGCACATAAAGATACAGACTTTAGAGAATTAACAGTTATACATCCAATTAATCAACTTTATTTAGTTAATTTCTATGATAAATACAAAAGTTCAATTCTTTATAGTAGTACTTTAAGCCGGTTTTCTTTAAGGAAACCTGATAGGGTATCTTCATTAAAATATTTCAAAGATTCAACGAATAATTTAAAAAAAGCAAAATATTCAGAAGTTGAGATTATTGAAACAAGTGATAAAGAGTATACGAGTCTTAAAACATATTTTTCATATAAAATTTTTAGTAATATTCATAAATTTTATGAATCTTATGAATACCATAAAGCGGAAAAAAAATTTGATAATTTATTAAAATTTGACATTTCACGTTGTTTTGATAGTATTTACACTCATACTATACCTTGGGCTTTATTTAATAAAAAAATAGTTAAAGATAATTTAGATCCTATTAAAGATTCGTTTGGAGGAAAGTTCGATAAAGTTATGCAACAGATGAATTATAATGAAACTAATGGTATTGTAATTGGTCCTGAATTTTCCAGGATTTTTGCTGAATTAATTCTTCAAAGAGTTGATAAAAATGTGGAAAAAGAATTATTTGAAAAAGGCTATAGATATAAAGAAGATTATGATATTTTTAGATACGTTGATGATTTTTTTGTTTTTTATAATGACGAATATATAAAAAGAGAAATTTTAAGCATTTATAAAACTAAGTTGCAAGAATACAATCTATATTTTAATGAATCAAAGACCAAAAATCTACCCAAACCTATTATAACAAATATTACAATTGCAAAAGAGGAAATAAGAAAATTAATAGAATACTCTATGATATTTCGGCTTTATGACAATGATATAAAAAGTGAAATTGGAATAAAATATTTTAAGGCTGGTGATATAATAACAAATTATAAGGTTTTGCTTTCTAATACTAATACAAGTTATAAAGATCTTCAGAATTACTTTTTATCTGTAATATTTAGAAAATTGAAAGCATTGATTAATAAGATGCAACATGAACAGGAGATTTTACTTGAATTTTATAGTCAAAAAAGGACTTTTGTGAATAAGATGGAAAATGAAATTGATAAAGAAAATAATCTAGATGATGAACTTGAAGTACTATCTGACAATATTAAGAATCAAGATAAAAAAATCAAAATATTTCATAAACAATTATTCAGCAATTTTAATGAGATTATAGATTTGACTTTTTTTATTTACTCTGTTTTACCTAGAGTTACACATTCCATTAAAGTGTGTCATATATTATTTCGAATTATTGATTTTATCAAAAATCAGGAAAAAACCAAACAAGTATATATTTCAAAATTAACCGAAGTATATATCGATGAAGTAAAATATTTTGCATTTGATTTCGATAAAAAGCATGAATTATTCAAGAAGATTTATGATGGGATTCTAATTGTTTTTAAGAAAAGTGTTTCTTCTGAGTATGCTGAAATTGAAACACTGTATCTTTTGCCGATTATTAATGAGTTAGGAAAAAAATACTACAATCTTGAAGAAAAAATATTGGAGAGACACTTTAATATATCTAAATTAGATCTTAAAGGTGATAAAATATTAAACTCAAAATTAAATTATTTTACTATTATTTCATTACTAAATCATATTAGAAGAGAAACTGCCTATAATGTAATAAGAAAAGATTTGCAAGATATTATTTGGCAAAAATTTACTAAATTTGAAGATAAGAAAACTGAAGATATTTTCTTATTAATAGATGTTCTTACATGTCCATATATTGCCAGCACAGATGCTGAAGTTAAGAGGTTCAGAAAAAAAATATTAGAACAAATTAAATTTTTTGATAATAGTACAACCACAAGTGAGAAAGATATTATTGTCGATAATTTAGAGAAGAATTATCCAAACTGGTTTTACAGTTGGAAAGGTAATGATATAGGTATTGAATTAAACACTAAACGGGGGCATAGTGTTTATTAAGAATATGGAGCAAATAATTAGGTAGACTAATTATAACTCTTAAAGGCCTTGAATTTTTAGTTGAATTTGGTAACTAACACACACAAGCTCCAATAAAACTTTAATAGTTTTTAAGGACAGGGGTAGAGTCTCTGTCCTATTTTTTTTCTAAATTTTAGATTAATTATATCTTCTAATTTAGAAAATAAAATGTTAAATAATTGATTATTAATAATTTAATATTTTATTTTAATAAACTTGGAGGGATTGAACCAGCGTCCAAACAAACAATACATAAGATTTCTATATGCTTATTTTACCCCCCTGCTGGCGCGAGCGTCTCGCTCGTACACATTATAAAAAATACAGCAAGCTTTTCTTATTTGGTCACGAGCAAAATGCTCGCATTAGCGAGGAGTTATTTAATATACCAATGGTTAATTAATATAACGGTGTCAACTCTGAAGGTGCAAATTTTGTAAATAGCGCAAACGTCAACCACAATATATATATACATATATATTACAGGTCACAGCAGCTGTCTAATAAAAACAAACAGCAATTTATATACGCCCTCAACATTTCAAAGTGTTGGGGGCTTTTCTATTAACGAATACGTGTAGTTATTTTACTACATCAACTTCCATGTTCCACTACAAAGAAACTTTTATGGCCGCCGTAGATTTGTATTGTTCAAAAGAGGACAATTAATCAGGAATAAAAAATAAAATAATACGATCATGACAAAACAAATCGCCATAGCAGCCTTAACGATCACAGCTTTCATCTTAGGAACTAACAATGCCCAGGCTCAGAATACAACTGCCACGACTACGGTAAACATTACCCTGAACGATGTGATCTCTATCGATGCGGGAAGTACGGCCATCGGGAATACGGTTGACTTCAATTATGCCACTGCAGCAGACTACAACTCTGATCAGACGATTACCAAAGCCAACTCTTTGAAAGTGACTTCTACGAAGAACTTTAATGTAAAAGTAAAAGCAGGAGGGGCAAGCTTTGTTAATGGAACCAACCTGATCCCTGTTAATGTTTTGACCATCAAAGCCGCTTCCGCTTCCGGAACTATGGGCGGAACAAAAAGCGCTGTGGTTTTATCTGCAACGGATCAGACTTTAGTCTCCAACGCTCCGCTGGGAAGTGCTTTAACCCTGAACCTGGATTACACTATTCCGGCAGCAAAATCATCATCTTCCGATATCTTAGGGAAACCGGCCGGAACGTATACGCAAACCGTAACCTATACGGCAACAGCTTTATAATAAACTTTTTTTCATATTAATATTTTGTGATTTGGTGTGTCGAAGGCTTCCTACGGGAGGCCTTTGATTTTGTATGTACTGATACCGATATAGAGAATAGTCAAAACTCGGGAATAAGGAGCTGTCAGCGGTGAGGTAGAATCTGTGTTTTTGGACATTTAAATCTAAATAATACATTACCTCTCGTTAATGAGCGTCATTCTCGTGCATTATTTACAATTCTATTTATTAAAGATACTTATATAGCAGTAGTTTTTTAGTTAGCCATGAGCGAGACACCCGACCCGGCAGGTAATTAAGCCTGATATCACCTAATTGATCTGCCAGTAAAACAATTATAATGCGACACGTTTTGTCGTCATCTACCTAGATATTTGCATACAAGATGATGAGATAAAGATAATTAAAAGTTAATTTTTACAGCTCAATGGAATTTTGTAAACTTGTACACCCTCGTTCACGCAAAAAACAGAATGTATGATGAAAAAACTACAGGTTTTGCCTTTGGTGTGTATCAGCCTATGTGGGTTCGGGCAAATTCCGAATTTTCCCGCTTCCCAGACTCTCACTCCGAGCCATCTCGGCAACTTTTCAGATGTAAATTATGGAAATCCGGCAAAATCCGTGGTTCCCTCTGTTCCACATGGCGGGTTATACGATCAAAGGAGTTCGCCGATCCAGCAGCAGAATGCAAAAATCATGGAGGAAGACTTCAGGAAGGCAGCCCGGGAACAGGAACTCAAAAATCAGCAGGAGAAAGAGAACAGGCAGCAAGCCTTAGAAGATTCTTATTATACCCTTCCTTCATTTTCAGGAAAAGCAGGAACGCAAGCCTATTATGACGCTTACGAACAGTTAACCTCACTCGATACTAATCATTATTCAATAAGTGACGCTAATTTTATTGTGGAGAATGCTTACTTCGGAGGGAGGCAAAACTTCAGTCAGCTTAAATCCGGGATTCAGAAAACGGCCAGACAGCTTTTAGAGAAGATGAAAGACCGCAAGCAGGACACCGGAAGCAATACAGACAAAAACCTGATGATGTTTGAGTTCCTCTCAAAAGGCATGACGCTTGGGGGAGTCCGGCATAAAGCCATCAGATACGATTTTGAGGATTATATGGGCGCAAAGGACTGGAGCAAGATGTTTGTTTCCAAACTGCTGAAAACAGGCTCCGGGCAATGCCATTCTATGCCTCTGTTGTATCTGATGCTGGCAGAAGAAATGAATACGGAAGCGTATTTAGCATATGCGCCTAACCATACCTACATCAAGTTCCTGGACGGTGACGGAGAATGACAGAACGCAGAACTTACCAACGGTATCTTTACAGCCAATTCATTAATCCTGGAATCCGGCTACATCAAATCTGAGGCTTTGCAGAATGATATTTACATGAAAGAGCAGAGCAAAAAAGACGTATTGGCCCAGTTGTATGCAGATCTAGCCAATGGCTATGCCCATAAATACGGAATGGATGAGTTTGTAGGGAAAACTCTGGACAAAGCGCTGGAATATTCACCTGATCATATGTATGCCAACCTGCTGAAATCAACTTTTCAGCAGGTTAAGTTAGGATATGTAGCCGGACAACTGGGAATTAAGGACCTTGAAAATCCTGAGGAACTACAAAACATCAGGTTTTATCCCAGGGCATTGGCGCTGTTGCAGGAAACCAAAGCCCAGTTCAGCCATATTGATCATTTAGGGTATGTCCCGATGCCCGAAGGAGCTTATGAAGAGTGGCTGGGAAATATGAAAGGGGCAGCCAACAAACAGAAGAGTGAGGAACTCGTTGAAAGAATGAGACAGATGAATGCTGAAAAGCAAAAGCAGAAACAACAGGAAGATTTGAGAAATGCCCGGGAACAGAAGAAAAAAGAATCAGAACAATCAAAAGAGAAAGCCCGATATACGCCTATAGACCCAAGTAAACTATAATGAAAAGAAATTTATCCTATACATTCCTGGTAGTCCTCACACTGATATGGCTGAGTACAGGGATGTTAAAAGCCCAGAGCAATCAGTTTTACAATGATGCCTATCAGACCATTGACAATATGCTGAATGGTAAACAGAAATACAGTTTTAAGGATGCCGTATTCAGTGTGGAGAATGCCTATTTTCAGGGAAAGTTAGACACGGTGCAACTCAATAGGGAAGTAAAGTTTTTAACCCGGTTTGCTAATGCTATTGTAGCCAACAGGGATTTAAATTACCAGCAGTCTGACAAAGCCCGGGTGAGCAAATATGCAGCAATATACTCCATTATGTGCCAAACCTTGCCTATCGCCGTACAGGACACCGTAATCCAGTATAAGCCTTTTAATTATGATTTCAAGGATGTATTCGGGCATCATGATATAACCAACCTGTTTGTATCTAAATTACTGGCTACCAAAAAAGGAAATTGTAATTCCATGCCTTACCTCTACAAGATATTAGCGGAAGAATTAGGAGAAACAGCCCATTTAGCCTTGGCCCCGAATCATGTCTACATCAAACATCAGATTAAATCTGACGGCTGGTACAATACGGAGCTTACCAGCGGGATGTTCCCTCAGGATTCATGGTTGATGGCTTCCGGATACATTCATTTGGATGCCATTAAAAACGGGGTATTTATGAAAGCCCTGAATGATAAAGAAAGTTTAGCCTTGTGCTTGTTCGATCTGGCACAGGCATACAACAGGAACTTTCCTGACAATGACGGAGCATTTGTATTACAGGCTGTCAACAGGGCAATAGACATTTATCCCAATTTTGCCAAAGCGTTAATCCTGAGAGCTGAAACGCACAAAGTGCAGTTTGAAAAACTGATGGATAAACAAAATTTGAGTTCTTCCAATCCTGAAAACATTAAAAAAGCCCAGCAAGACCCAAAGGCTAAGGAACTCATGTCGCTGATGACTGAAGAATACACGCACATCTATGAGATAGGTTACCGGCAAATGCCGGAGGAAATGTACCTGGATTGGCTGGTATCCCTGAAAACAGAAAGAGAAAAATACGAGAATAAAAAATTATTAAATAACTTTACGAAATAACAAATGACCATGAAAAGAATTATACTCACCGGCTTTGTCCTTATAGCAGGATTTACACAGGCGCAGGAAAAAGGTACATCCCGGACCAGGCCCAAAGCAGAGAAAACATACATTAATCCTGTAAAGCTTACCAAAGAGGAAAGAAACAGACCGTATATGGATGAGGTTTTAAAATCTAGAGACCCTCTGACTCCTGAGGAAGCAGAAAGGAGAAGAAAAAACATTGAAGCAGGAAATCCCTTTAAGAAATATGGTTACTATCCTAAAGTAGCGACACTCAGCAAAGGAAAGTATTTAGAATTTCACGACCGGGATTCTATTGTGAGCATCGGCTCGGTAAGATTTAACAGGAAGACAAAGGAGATTGTTGGATTCAGGGAAGTCGATTTAAGCGACCCGGATGCCCAGCCCTATTTAGACACAGCAGGAAGATGGTTTTCACCTGATCCTTTGAGTGAAGAATACTCAGGGTGGTCTCCTTACAATATGGTAATGAATAACCCGATCAAAAACATTGATCCTGATGGCAGAGGCGTTCTTGATAATTTCCAACTACTTCAAAACGGGCAGGTTAAGCTTATAGAGAAGACCGATGATAAATCTGATACTTTGTTTGCTTCTGATAAAAATGGGAATGTAGATAAAAGCAAGAGTGTAACAGTTGAAAAAGGTATTGTAGGTCAGTTACAATATCTTAGGGATGGTAATACTTCTGATGGTTATCCTGCTTATCATCAAGCTATAAAAGAATATACACAACAAACTGCAAATGATATTTATAATCTTTATGATTTCGCAGCTAGTAATGCAAAGAACGTAGAATTTTCGTTAGCTGACTTTAATATTGGGAGCAAAAGATTTATATCAGTACAAACATATAATATTTGGGAAAATTCTCCTGGTATGGACCAGATAGGAGTTAAAGGTGGTATGGAAAACAGATTTATCCATAACCATCCAAGTAATGACACTTATAATAGTAGTTTTACAGAGGTAAACTCTATGGGTTATAAATCACAAAATGGAAAAACAAAAATATCTGGTGATTATTATAATGTACGGAATGGAAACGGAATGGGCAAGCCTTTAACCTTTCCATATCAAACCTATTTTCCTAATTCAAAAAACCTGTACAATGTCACTCCTCAAGGGATTAAGCTAATTAGAAAAATTAACAATAGTAAAGATTTACAAAAATGAAATTTAAAATATTCATAATAGCAATATCATCTTTCTTGTATACTTCATGTCAAAATAAAGAGAGTAATATTAATCAACAACTATATAATGTTTTAATAGATTATCAAACTAAAAATCCATTACCAACAAAAGAAAATAGTAGTAAAACATTTTATTTAATATCTAAAAATTTGAAATATGCTTATGAAGCCTCTTTTTACAAAGATGGCTCCCTGTATATAACATTAAATCCAATCGGAGTAAATGTAGAAGAAAAATCTTACGGAATATACCAAGATAATACTTTAAAACCAACTTACATTATTGATGATGATAAAGTAGGTAAAAACTTCATTATCAAATATATAAAAAAGGATTTGGATAAGTTCACTATGAATAAAGTTCCTATAATTGATGTTATTTATCCTACTTATATCTATAAGATTAAAGGTGATAGATTAATACTTTCAGATTCTATTAGAGGCAATAGTAGAAAATGAAAAATGATATCTTAATTTTCTTTTTGTTAATATGACTCAGCCCAAAGCAGAGAAACCATACATTAATCCTGCAAAGCTTACCAAAGAAGAAAGAAACAGGCCGTATATGGATGAGGTTTTAAAATCTAGAGACCCTCTGACTCCTGAGGAAGCAGAAAGGAGAAGAAAAAACATTGAAGCAGGAAATCCCTTTAAGAAATATGGTTACTATCCTAAAGTAGCGACACTCAGCAAAGGAAAGTATTTAGAATTTCACGACCGGGATTCTATTGTGAGCATCGGCTCGGTAAGATTTAACAGGAAGACAAAGGAGATTGTTGGATTCAGGGAAGTCGATTTAAGCGACCCGGATGCCCAGCCCTATTTAGACACAGCAGGAAGATGGTTTTCACCTGATCCTTTGAGTGAAGAATACTCAGGGTGGTCTCCTTACAATATGGTAATGAATAACCCGATCAAAAACATTGATCCTGATGGCAGAGGCGTTCTTGATAATTTCCAACTACTTCAAAACGGGCAGGTTAAGCTTATAGAGAAGACCGATGATAAATCTGATACTTTGTTTGCTTCTGATAAAAATGGGAATGTAGATAAAAGCAAGAGTGTTACAGTTAATAAACCTACTCCTGAAAGTGGTAGCATTATTAATGATTTAGCAGGAGGGGGAATTCCAGATAACACAAGAAGAGGTGATAATGGAGGTTTAGCATTTCCTTTAGGCGTGAATAGAGGTAGAACAACGAATTCAAATGATGCTGCTAATGTTTTTTTATTTGCTGCTAATAATTCAAATGTAGAGTGGGGTGTGGCAGGATATAATACTGCAAAAAATATGACTTATGCGATTTGGACAGGACATTCAGTGGACCTTACTCCTCCAAGTATTTTATGGCAAGGAATTTCAAAACTCTCTTTTAGTATTCACAGCCACCCAGGTAGTACAACTATACCGTCACCGAGAAATGGAGCAAATGATGGTGATTACTCATCTGTATCAGCTATTAATAATCTTTTTAATAATAATAAAAGCTATCCATATCCGAGATACTTTATGTACTCTAAAGAAAAACAACATTTATGGGAGTATAATTATACATCAGAAGGAAGCTCGTATTATTATCCAGGAAAACCAGGAGTAAATAAACCAATGCCAGTTGGTTCTACTATTAATTTAAGAAGTTTAAGAAAATGAAAAAAATATTTCCTCTAATAGGCTTGATATTATTATGTTCTTGTAAAGAAAAGGTTAAAAATCCTTATTTTACCTCTGATGAAATATATAATAAAGTTATAGAAGGTACCGATATAGTACATAAAGAAATATCTAAAAAAGCAAGTTTGTTCTATGTTCTTAACAGATATGATACATTAATTGTTCTTTCTGTTAAATATGAGAATGTTATTAAACCTACTTTCATGATAAAGAAAGAAGGAACTTTTTATACTGACTGTTGTAAAATCATAGTAACTCAACCCTATCATCCAAAGTTCACACTTATTCAAAGTCCCAATAAATTAAAGCAGAATGATATTGAAAAGTACCCATTAGCGTATAATGGCAATGATTATCAAAAAGGGGTTATGTATAAGATAAAGGATATTAATCATTTAGAACTTATAGCAAAAGGAGACTTGAGAAAGTATTTTTATTCTATAAAAGAATATGAACTTCCTGCTCCACCTCCACCACCTGATTATAAATTAAAGAAATAATAATGCTTGGTTGAGTATGCATTTTTTCTACTGGGATGTGAAAAGAAAAATGGATACTTTACTACAAACACAATTTATAATACTGTTATTCAGGGTGTTGATATAAAACATGAAGGAATATCAAAGACATCTTAATTTTCTTTTTGTTAATATGACTCAGCCCAAAGCAGATAAACCATACATTAATCCTGTAAAGCTTACCAAAGAGGAAAGAAACAGGCCGTATATGGATGAGGTTTTAAAATCGAGAGACCCTCTGACTCCGGAGGAAGCAGAAAGGAGAAGAAAAAACATTGAAGCAGGAAATCCCTTTAAGAAATATGGCTACTATCCTAAAGTAGCGACACTCAGCAAAGGAAAGTATTAGAATTTCACAACCGGGATTCTATTGTGAGCATCGGCTCGGTAAGATTTAACAGGAAGACAAAGGAGATTGTTGGATTCAGGGAAATCGATTTAAGCGACCCGGATGCCCAGCCCTATTTAGACACAGCAGGAAGATGGTTTTCGCCTGATCCTCTGAGTGAAGAATACTCAGGCTGGTCTCCTTTAGAATGATAGAAATCAATTCTAAAGGAGCAAATTTAAAATCAACTACTTCTTTTAATGTACAATTTTTAAAAAGCCTTAATAGAGTTTATGGAAAATAGCTTTAGAGTAATTGTGATGGTAATTCTTTTTTTTCTAACAAGTTGTAAAAAGAATGAATTCAAAAGTCATCGTCTTCTGAAAGAAGATAAAACTGTAAATCCTCTTGAAAAAAAGCTTTACAGTAAAATTAATATGTTTATTGATTCATCTAATTGTAGAAAGAATAAAGTAATTTCAATTAGATATCAAAGATTTAAAAAGAAAGATTTTATACAAGTATCAAGTGATGGATTTTTTATTCCAGATTCATTGTATGTCCTAAAAGAATACAAAAATTATCTTGTAGCCATTTATAATAAAGACTTTTTCGATAATATTATTGAGCCCGTTAAAATGGATAGTTTAATGATTAAAAATAATCAATGGAATATTTATAAGAGAAATCAAATGGAAACCGGAATTCCTTGTTTTGATATGTACGAATTAGTAAATGGAAAATTAGTTAAAGTTTCGATTAATAGTTATTATTATAATAATCTTTTTGCTGATCCTCCAATGCTACCTCCACCTCCGCCACCATCTAAAAAGAATATTCTACCCAAATAGCACATTTATTTCAAAGTGTTGGGGGCTTTTCTATTAACGAATACATGTAGTTATTTTACTACATCAACTTCCATGTTCCACTACAGAGAAACTTTTACCGCTGCCGTAGATTTGTATTGTTCAAAAGAGGACAATTAATAAGGAATACAAAAATAAAATAATACGATCATGACAAAACAAATCGCCATAGCAGCTTTAACCATCGGAGCTTTCATCTTAGGAACGGATAATGCCCAAGCTCAGAATACCACTGCCACCACTACGGTAAACATTACCCTGAACGATGTTATCTCGATCGATGCGGGAAGTACGGCCATTGGTAATACGGTTGATTTCAACTATGCTACCGCAGCAGACTACAACTCTGATCAGACCATTACCAAAGCCAATTCTTTAAAGGTGACTTCAACGAAGAACTTTAATGTAAAAGTAAAAGCAGGAGGGGCAAGCTTCGTCAATGGAACCAACCTGATCCCTGTCAATGTCCTGACCATCAAAGCAGCTTCCGCTTCCGGAACTATGGGCGGAACAAAAAGCGCGGTGGTTTTATCTGCAACGGACCAGACTTTGGTATCCAACGCTCCGCTGGGAAGCGCATTGACCCTGAACCTTGATTATACCATTCCAGCCGCAAAATCATCATCCTCTGACATCTTAGGTAAACCGGCCGGAACATATACGCAAACCGTAACCTATACTGCAACAGCTTTATAAATAAACTTTTTTTCATATTAATATTTTGTGATTTGGTGTGTCGAAGGCTTCCTACGGGAGGCCTTTGATTTTGTATGTATGGATACCGAAATAGAGAACATTCAAAACCTAGTAATAAGTGTCTGTAAGCTGTACGATAGAATATATGTTTTTGGACATTTAAATCTGATTAATTCCCTCTCGTTCGTGCTCAGTATAGAAAAAGATTAAAGCAAGCTTTTATTATTTGGTCACGAGCAAGACGCTCGCGCCAGCAGGGGGTATTAATAGGTATAATTAGTTGCGGTGCTGTATACCCCGCAAAAACATTAGCTAAAGTTTTATTAAAATATCAATTGAATTACAATTCAATCAAATGAGGAGGCAGTCTGTTGGCGATTAACGCTCTTATACTTTCTTCATCATATTGAATCTCCAAAGACTGAAAGCAATTTCACAAAACTAATTAGGGAGTGTGTTTAAAAACTCTAAGATTTCTTTTCCGATTTCGTCTACGTGTGTTTCCAAGGCAAAGTGACCGGTATCATAAAATTTCACTCTAGCGTCAGGAAGATCTTTTTTGTAGGCTTCAGCCCCTGCCGGTAAAAAAAATGGATCTTTATTTCCCCAGACTGCTAAAAATTTAGGTTTGTATGTTCTGAAGTATTCCTGGAACTTTGGATATAGGGCTACATTAGATTTATAATCTCTCAACAAATCCAACTGTTTTTCTTTTGAATCCGTACGATCAAGAAAAAACTGATCAAAAGTGTAAGATTCAGGTGCAATTAATGAGGGATCAGATACTCCTTCCAAATACTGAAATTTTGTTCCTTCAAAAGTTACAAAAGTCGCTCTTAAAGCATCTCTGTTTTCTTTGGTATCATGTTCCCAGTATTTTTGAATAGGATTCCAGCCTGAGCTCAACCCTTCAACATAAGCATTTCCGTTTTGCGAAATAATGCCTGTTATTTTCTCAGGATTTGCTAATGCTAATCGGTAACCCGTTGGTGCTCCGTAGTCAAAGACATAGATAGCAAATCGTTTTAAATTTAAAGCATCAATGAAACTCTGAATGGTCTTCGCCATATTATCAAAAGTATAATCGAAGTACTTTCTATCCGGAGCATCACTATATCCAAAACCTGGTAGATCTGGTGCGATAACATGATATTTACCACTCAAAATAGGAATCAGATTTCTGAACATATGGGATGAAGTAGGATATCCGTGTAAAAGTAAAATTGTTGGTGCTTCTTTGGGACCCGCTTCACGGTAAAAAATATTTTGGCCGTTAACATTTATTTTACGGTAGTGAATGAGAGAAGCAGTTCGTTCTGTCTCTTTTTTAAGATTTGACTTCGATTGTGAGATCATAGAATTTGTTAGAGTTAAGACCATTACAGCGGTTAATATTTTGAAAGTGTTCATTTCTTTTTTTGTCAAAATTAATCCATACATTTGTTCTGTAAAAACGATTTAAAATGATTTTAATAATCATAAATAATGATTAATGAATTTAAATGACTTTAAAATATTCGAAGCTGTTGCTAATCACGGGAGTTTCACGAAGGCAGCAGAAGCCATGTTTACGGTGCAGTCTAACGTAACAGCACGCATTAAAAATCTTGAGGAAGAATTTAAGACAACTCTTTTTTCGAGATCTTCCCGAAAGGTGGAATTAACGCAGGCAGGCGAAAAATTAATGATTTACAGTAAGAAATTAAATCATCTACTGGAAGAAGCAAAATTAGCAATCTGTAAAGATGACGTGGTAAAGGGACAGATTAGGATTGGTGCCTTAGAAACAATGATGGCTATAAAAGGTCCGGAGATGGTCAATGCACTTGCAGATGAATTTCCGTATGTTGGCATGGAGTTTAAATCAGACACCCGAGAGAATCTTATAAACGATGTTTTAAACTACAGACTTAATGCCGCTTTTATTCCGGCACCAGTTGATATCCCGGAACTCGAACAGTTTAAGTTTAAGACAGAAGAAATTGTAGCTGTTGTTCCCTCAGACTGCAAAATCTTGGATGATTTACTATTGCATAATCCTGTTAAAGCGATTGTTTTTGATCAGGGTTGTGTTTACAGAGCAAGGCTAGATTCTTGGTTAGTGAGTAAAGGCATATATAATTATCATAAAACCGAAATGAATTCAATTGAGGGAGTTGTCAATTTTGTTGAATCGGGAATCGGATTCAGTTTTTTGCCCAAAGAAATCATCTCCACATTTTACAATACACGAAAAATTAAAACATTCCCTTTACCGAAAGAAATGTGTGTGATGACCACGGTTCTGATTTATAAAAAAGATATTCCTTTATCACCTGCATTGAAGGCTTTTCTGAGTTTGTGTAATTCTTTGAATTAAGTTTAATCTCATAAAAGGATAGTTCAGATATTTCTAAAAAGATCATCTTGTAAAAGTTGCAAATGTTGTAATTAGTGCAAATATTATCCCAATAAATCTATTACAGTTCAGAGCAGCTATAAAATAAAAACAAACAGCAATTTTACATAAGCCTTCAACATGCAAAGTGTTAAGGGTTTTTTTTTAACGAATACGTGTAGTTATTTTACTACATCAACTTCCATATTCCACTACAAAGAAACTTTTATCGCCGCCGTAGATTTGTATTGTTCAAAAGAGGACAATTAATCAAGAAATAAAAAATAAAATAATACGATCATGACAAAACAAATCGCCATAGCAGCCTTAACTATCGGAGCTTTCATCTTAGGAACCAACAATGCCCAGGCTCAAAACACAACTGCCACCACTACGGTAAACATTACCCTGAACGATGTTATTTCTATTGATGCGGGAAGTACGGCCATCGGAAATACGGTTGACTTCAACTATGCTACCGCAGCGGATTATAACTCTGATCAGACCATTACCAAAGCCAACTCTTTAAAGGTGACTTCAACGAAGAACTTTAATGTTAAGGTAAAGGCAGGGGGAGCAAGCTTCGTTAATGGAACCAACCTGATCCCTGTCAATGTCCTGACCATCAAAGCCGCTTCCGCTTCCGGAACTATGGGCGGGACAAAAAGCGCTGTGGTTTTATCTGCAACGGATCAGACTTTAGTATCCAACGCTCCGCTGGGAAGCGCCTTAACCCTGAACCTGGACTATACCATTCCAGCGGCGAAATCATCATCTTCCGATATCTTAGGGAAACCGGCCGGAACGTATACACAAACCGTAACGTATACTGCAACAGCTTTATAATAAACTTTTTTTCATATTAATATTTTGTGATTTGGTGTGTCAAAGGCTTCCTACGGGAGGCCTTTGATTTTATATGGATTAATACCGATATAGAGAACATTCAAAATCCGGGAATAAGGAGCTGTCAGCGGTAAGGCAGAATTTAGGTTTTGGATATTTAAATCCGATTAATTCATCACTAAATATTCAGTAAATCTATCAGGCCTTTTGATATCTATTTAGAGGTATCAAATCTAAAAAAAAGATTACATAAATGTATTTTTACCGCAGAATGGTTGCCAATGGGTGGCCGATTATGGCCACAACGGTTCTGTAAATTGGCCGCAGAATTATTTAATTTCCTGCGAAGGGTAATTTATTTTTCTATTCATCAGCTTCCATCCTGGCCAGTGCATTTTCAATCTGCCTTCGATGCCTTAAAATATGGACAATGGCATGTTCCAACATCTGTTCTACATCGTATTGCTGTCCCCACATTGTGTTTATCTTCTTCGATTGATCAAACTCTTCCAGGGTGATATCTGGATTTCTGGTGAAAAAATCCACATTATATTTCAGCGCTTCCCTGAGTTGTAAGATATAAGGGGAAATGTGGTCAAACTGGAACCGTTCCGGCCTGACCGTTTTCAGCCCAATTGAATTTTCAATATACACTGCATAACTGAACATCGATGCGGTTACATGCGTTAAAATGGTTTGAATGGAAATACAGTCCGGATCTGAACTTCTCGGCTCAATGATTGTAGTCAGTTGACGCTGGCTGATTGGAATGATTACCGTAATCAGCTCGTCAACAGCCTTTTTATATTCATCCATGAGTGCAGAAATCGCGCCTGTAAGATTATGGGCTTCCATTAAACAAATATAATTGTTTTTTTTAAATCTATTTGGATAATACAACCCTCGGAAAGTGTTTCCTCGTTCCCGCGAGCGTCATGCTCGTACATTCCATTACAATTCTATTCATTAAAGATACTTATTTAACCGTATTTTTTGTTCGATTACTAGCGAGGCACCTGGAGAATATACAAACATGTTAACTTGAATATAATCGAAATGAATAAGAGTACAGGAAGCCTGCAAGTATTACAATTCTCAATGGAAACGATTCGGGAAACAATTAAAATAAAAAACTCTATCTGAATAATAATCAGATAGAGTTTTAGTTAATGGTACCCAGGACCGGGATCGAACCGGTACTCCTAAGAACTGGTGTTTGAGACCAGCGCGTCTACCAATTCCGCCACCTGGGCTGGTGTTACCGTGCTTTTAATTGGTGTGCAAATATAGAAACTTTTTTAAGATTTAAAAACTTTTTTGTGAACTTTTCTTTAAAATTCCAGCTCCAGTCCGTCATAAGCCAGGTGGATGCCTTCCGGGAGAAGCGGTTCTTCCACATCATAAAGGCCGAAATGATGGCTGATATGGGTCAGGAACAATTGCCTGGGCTGCAGTTCTTCAAACATTTCGATCACATCCGGCAGGATGAAATGGGCCGGGTGCGGATCAAATTTCCGGATGCAGTTCAGGATCAGGACATCCAGGTTTTTCAGTTTTTCCTTTTCAGCATCCGAGATGAAGCTTCCGTCTGTAATATAAGCCAGGTTTTTGAATTTATATCCGAGGATGCTGAGCTTATGGTGCATCACTTCTACAGGTGTGATGAGCGTATCCAAAACCGTAAACGGATTGTTGCCGATTTCATGGAGCTCAAAAGCCGGAGCGCCGGGATAGCGGACATCCGTAAATGCGTAGGCAAAGCGTTTCTTAATTTCCTGCCCGACCCGCGGGTGGCAGTACAGCGGCATATCTTTCCCGCTCCTGAAAATCAGGGGCCGCATATCATCGAGACCGATGACGTGGTCATTATGTTCATGGGTGATGAGGGCAAGATCTATACTGGCTTCATGGTTCAGCAGCATCTGCTGGCGGAAGTCCGGCCCGCAGTCAATCAGTATTTTCCGGTGTTCTTCCGTTGTTACCATCACAGAGGCACGGAAGCGCTGGTCTTTGGGATTTCCGGAAGTGCAGACCTCACATGTACAGCCGATAACGGGTACGCCCTGCGAAGTGCCGGTTCCTAAAAATTTCAACTTCATTTTGTTTTGAGGTTGGTTTAATTTTGGTAAATTTACGCAAAAATTTAATGTCCTAATGTATCAGAAACTAACTCCTAAACAAAAAGCATTAACAATTAATCTAGATCCTACTATTTATGGTACTTTCGCGGAAATTGGAGCAGGGCAGGAGACTGTGCGGCACTTTTTTAGAGCAGGAGGGGCTTCCGGTACAATCGCCAAGGCAATGTCTGCCTACGACAAGGATTTTAGTGATGCCATTTACGGAAAAGAAGTCAAGAACCGGTATGTGACCCAGAACAGGCTCCGTAAAATGCTCCGCTACGAAGTGTCACTGATCGAGGAAAGGATTTCCAGGGAGAACAATCCGGACAGAAAGTTCTTTTCCTACGCCAATACGGTAACGACCATTAATTTTGACAAGACCATGAGGGGCCACGGCTGGGTGGGAATCCGTTTCCAGGTGAAAGAAAACGAGGACTACAATGAAATTGTGATCCACGTAAAATTCAAGGAAAACGATGCTACCCTGCAGCAGGAAACCTTGGGGAACCTCGGGGTGAACCTGATTTTCGGGGCTTTTCATTACTTCGATAATCCAAGGACCTTAATTGAATCCCTGTACGACGATATTGCCAAGGACAACCTGGAAATTGATATGATCGATTTCAGCGGGCCGGCTTTCTCTTATGTGGACAACAGGCTGATGTCTTTACAGCTGGTGAAAAACAGCATGACTGATGCCGTGATTTTCAATTCTGAAGGCAATAATATGCTTCCTGCAGACGTCCTGTACAAGAAAAATATTTTTGCGGTCAGGGGAAGTTTCAGGCCTGTGACCAAAGTGAATATAGACATGCTCCGCAACGGGCTGGACATGTTCCTGAAAGATGCTGCCTGTACCCATGACGAAACCGAAGTCCTGATTGAAATTACCATTTCCAACCTCAGGGCGGACGGTGACATCAATGAACGGGATTTTATGGACAGGGTGGATGTCCTGGGCAAATTGGGATATACGGTGATTATTTCCAATTTCTCCGAATACTACAGGCTGATCGATTATTTTGCCACCCATACCAACGGAAACATCGGTGTGGCCATGGGCGTAAACAATATGCTGATGGTATTCGATGAAAAATACTACAACAATCTTTCCGGGGGCATCCTGGAAGCATTCGGGAAATTCTTCCGTAACGGCATGAGGGTATACCTGTATCCTTACAAAGACCCTGAAACCCACGAGCTGCTGGATTCATCCAACCTGAAAGTGGATGAAAGCCTGAAAGAGCTTTACAAATATTTCAAACACAACAACCGTATCGTAGATATTACCAGCTATAATCCGGAGTACCTGGAAATCTATTCCAGGGAGATCCTGAAGAAAATCGCCTGCAATGTAAAAGGCTGGGAATCCCAGGTTCCGGAAGGCGTTGCGGAAATGATCAAAGAGCGCGGGATGTTCGGCTATAAAGAAGAACTTTCTCTAAAACAATTCTCTTAAACCTTAAAAAAAACATTATGTTAGAATTAAAAAAAAGGCTTTCGTCCATCCTTGAAAGTCCGAAACACAATACCGAGGAAAAGCTTGAAAAAGTGTGTCATCTTCTGGACCAGGAAATTTCGTATTTCAACTGGACCGGGTTCTACTTTAAGAACGGAGATAAAAACGAACTGATCCTGGGCCCTTACGTGGGTGCACCAACGGACCACACTATTATTCCTTACGGAAAGGGGATCTGCGGACAGGTAGCCGTTTCCAACGAAACTTTTGTTGTGCCGGATGTTCATCAGCAGGATAATTACCTCAGCTGCTCCATTGATACCAAAGCGGAAATTGTGGTCCCGATCTTCAAGAACGGGGAAAACATCGGCCAGATCGATATCGATTCGCATACCCTGGATCCTTTTACCAAAGAAGACCTGGAAATGCTGGAATGGCTGTGCCACGAAGTTTCAAAGATTCTGTAGTATTTTTGAGGCATAAAAATACAGCTCCGGTTCCTGATGAAACCGGAGCTTTTTATTTGAAGTAGCATGGAATTAATCCTGATGATCTGCTATGTTTTAGCGGAATAACGGATACTAAAAGGGTTCAGATGGATGATAATCAATGGGCAAAAGATTCCACTTCAGCAATCAGGTCTTTGAAATACTGCCCGCATTTTGCAATATGGGTTCCGTACCAGGAAAACGCTTCGCCGTCCACAATCATTATCGGTTTCTCAGGATAGGTTGCTTTCAGCTCTTCAATATGTTTTTCCCTGAACGGGAAAGGTTCGGAGGACAGCATAATGATATCCGTATCGGCGAGGTCTTCCACCGTGATTTCAGGGTACCGGGTTCTGTCTTTAAAGCTGTTTTCAAATCCGATTTCCTGCAGGATATGATGGATAAACGTATCCGATCCGATGGTCATATACGGATTTTTCCAGATCAGGTAAGCTGCTTTTAACGGGCTGCTTATTTTAGCACTTTCCAGCACTTCATAAATTTTCAGGTTAAAAAGCTGGGCTTTTTCCTGTTGGTCGAAGAGATTTCCTAAGGTTTTAAGAAGGTAATAATTATCCTCTACCGTTTCTATATGGGTAACTACTACTTTGAATTCTTCCATCAGGGCTTCTACCTGGTCTTTGGTGTTTTCTTCCTTATTGGCGATGATCAGGTCCGGCTTCAGGCTTCTGATCTTTTCAATATTGAGATTTTTGGTTCCGCCTATAACAGGGATATTGTTTACCCGACCTTCCGGGTGGATGCAGAATTTTGTTCTTCCGGTAATCTCGTTTTCTGTCAGGCCTAAATCAAACAGCGCCTCAGTGATCGAAGGCACAAGGGAAATAACATTCATATTTTGGGACTTTGCCTAAAATTACAAAAGTTTTCCGGTTAGGAAAAGTCCGGCAACGGTAAAATAGATGATCAGTCCCGTTACATCCACAAGGGTGGCTACAAACGGAGCGGAAGAGGTAGCAGGGTCCAGCTTGAGTTTTTTCAGGGCAAAAGGAATCATGGATCCTGAAAGGGTTCCCCAGAGTACAATGGCAATCAGTGAAACGGAAACGCTCAGCCCTACATACACCCAATAGATCCCGTAATCAAACAGGCCTATTTTCTGCCAGAGCATGATGCGTATAAATCCTATCACCCCCAATATAGCGCCCAGGCACAATCCTGAGACAATTTCTTTTTTCATGACGTACCACCAGTCTTTCAGGGTGATTTCCTGCAGGGCCATTGCACGGATGATGAGTGTGGCAGCCTGTGAACCGGAATTTCCGCCACTCGAAATAATCAGCGGGACAAATAATGCCAGCACTACGGCCTTTTCAATTTCTTTGTCGAAATACCCCATGGCGGAAGCGGTAAGCATTTCCGAAATGAACAGGATGATCAGCCAGGTAGCCCTTTTACGGATCATTTCAGTCCATGACGTATGGGTATAGGGAAGGTCCAGCGCGTCAAGTCCCCCGAACTTCTGGATGTCTTCCGTGTTCTGCTGTTCGATCTGGTCCAGGATGTCATCAATCGTAACGATGCCTACCAGAACGCCGTTTTCCGTAATAATAGGGAGTGCGCCGCGGTCATATTTTTCAAAGTAGGTCACAGCATCTTCCTTTGTGGTGGTGGTTGTGATCGCTACAAAATGGTTGTCTGTAATCTCTGAAATAGGAGTGTCCGCTTCGGCAAGCAGCAGGGTACCGATGGCAATATCATCAATGAGGCGGTTTCTTTCATCCACTACATAGAGGTAATTCATGGTTTCCACCTTTTTTCCTACCTTTTTGATCTGCTGGAGGCATCGCTGTACCGTCCATTCCTTCCGGATCTGTATGTAGTACGGTGTCATCAGACGTGCAATGGAATCCGAATCATAACCTAACAGTTTCAGGGCAATCCGTCTTTCCTGAGGATTCAGGTGATTGATGGAATACTTGATCAGCTCATCCGGAAAGTCTTCAAACAGGGCTGTACGGTCATCCGGGGTCATGGCGTTGAGGATCTCCGAAACTTCATCGCTTCCGATGCTCCGGATGGTTTCTTCCTGGAAGTCAGGATCGAGGTGGGAGAAAACTTCTGCCTTGTACTGCTTTGAAACCTTCAGGAATGCCAACAGCCTTTCGTCAGCAGGAAGGTTGCTGAGCGTTTCGGCAATATCGGCAGGATTAAATATGATTTCGTCTCCGGAATTCAAAGCTTGGAATTTTTTAGATACGCAAAAATAATTCAAATTTTTAGAACTGGGCAATAATGGCGAAGATTTAAGGATTAATTAAAGGATCGGAGAAGGATCTCCGAAGAAAAACAACTCCCGGCATCCTATGACCTCCAATACAAAGAACACCTGCGTAGAGCAGGTGTTCCGGATTAATTGAAAATATTTACTATTGAAATCAAGGTTCTATGCAGGCATACGGACGGCACACCCCATTGCAGCACCATCCTGTAGTGCAGGGATTGTGGTAAATGTCAGAGCATCTTTGGATGGCTCCGCCGTTAACGGCTTTCTGTGCTTCCCGCGTAAGTTTTTTCAGATTTTTCATTGGATTTTTTTAGTTTGTTTTTAATAGGATCAGGTTTGAATCGTATACATGCTGGCAACATGAGCAGCCGGCAAGCCCTCAATTAGGGTTCCAGGCATGCCTGTGCCACGCACATCCTGTTGCAGCACCATCCTATAATACAGTCTGAATGGTCGATACACTTGTTTCGGTCTCCGCCGTTAATGCTTTTCTGTGCTTCCCGCGTAAGTTTTTTTAAATTTTTCATTGGATTTAGTTTGTTTCTGGTTACACTTCAGGGCAAGGATAAAGGACACATACGCGCTGGCAGCAGGAACCGCCCGGACACTCAAAGTTTTCGGTACACCTGCGGAGGCCGCTGCCGTTGATGGCTTTCTGCTCCGCTCTGTTGAGCTTCTTTAAATTTTTCATATTGTTTTGGATTAATGTCCAGCCAAGATAATAAAAATATTTTATTATTCGCTGAAATGGGAGTTGAAAAATTCAGGTAAAGCGATGGTTATCAGTAGGCGAGTGGGAGTTTTTCGTCTGCCGGACGGCGATTGAAGAAGATCGTTGAAGAGAAAAAAATACGTTGATGAGAAATGAAGACCAGGTAAATTTTAAAATCCGGTTTCTTCCGACGGCTTGATTTTTTTAAGGCTTTTCAGGATATCCTTAATAGCGCCGTTGGTCCCGATTTTAATGGAATTTTCAGCTGACCCCAGCAGGCGCATGTTTTTGCGGTAGGTATCATAATCGCTTTCGGTGATAAAATTACCTTCCGAGTCATACAGCTTCATGCTGACCACCACCTGGTTGGAAAAAACGTATTTTCCAAGTCCTACCTTGAAGTATTTCACTTTGGGAACCACTGCAAAATCTGCATTGTTATTGAGGCAGTAATCGGATATCGTCTGCTTGTCGATACTGTCGAAAGGGATCTGGGTTTCGGTTTTTAGCATTTTATTCCTTCGGTATCCGCTGAGGTTATCCGATACCGCATTAAAGAACGCATAATTCGTCGGTTCTTTAATCTCTTCAATATCAGGTTCCACCTCCGGATTGAAATACAGCACCTTCCTTATTTTATCATCTGCTGTTTTCTGAGCTTTTGCATAAGAAGTGCCGATCATAATGATTGATGCGAAGGCCGTAAGGAATATAATTTTTCTCATTTGTAATTGTATGCAAAATTACTGCCTTTTCATGAATTGCAATATAGTTTGTTAAGAAATATTTAACACTTTTTTCTATCAGTTTTGATTTACGGTATCAATAATGTTTGCAGAATGGAAAAATAGTCGTACTTTTGCAGCCGTTACATAATAATCATTAAACAATATTGGAATGTACTTAACAACAGAAAAAAAAGCAGAAATTTTCGCAAAGCACGGAAAATCTGCACAGGACACAGGAAGTGCTGAAGGACAGATTGCTCTTTTCACTTTCAGAATCAATCACTTATCTCAGCACCTGAAAGCTAACCGTCATGACTTCAATACAGAAAGATCATTGGTGAAATTGGTAGGTAAGAGAAAAAGTTTACTAGATTATCTTAAGAAAAAAGATATTGAAAGATACAGAGCGATTATCGCTGAACTGGGTCTGAGAAAATAATCTATACAAGATTTTTAAAGAAGCAACTTCGAAAGAGGTTGCTTTTTTTATGCTTATGAAAGTATGTCATGCAGATATCAGGCGTATATCCAAGGCAAAAAATGCTGGCTCACCTTATTGAAATATCAAGCGATGGAGCCTTTTCATAAGGATTTTGATCCCGATACGCCCTTTTATCCAAATAATTACATTAAATTTGCACACGAATTTTAGACGAAATATAATCATTAAAAGCACTCAATACGGAGTGCAACACAAACAATTTATGAGTGTACCTCAAGCAATTACAGAGCTGATTACTCTTGCAGACGGCAGAGAAATCACTATTGAAACAGGGAAATTAGCTAAACAGGCTGACGGATCTGTTGTCGTAAAAATGGGCGGAACAATGCTTTTAGCTACTGTTGTCGCAAATAAAGAAGCCAATCCGGGAGTAGACTTTTTACCGTTAACGGTAGACTACAGGGAAAAGTTTTATGCAGGCGGTAAAATCCCCGGGAATTTCTTCAGAAGAGAAGCGCGTCCTTCCGATCAGGAGATTTTAACGATGCGTTTGGTGGACAGGGTTTTAAGACCTTTGTTCCCGGAAGATTTCCACGCGGAAGTTCAGGTGATGATTTCCCTGATTTCTTATGACGGACAGTCGATTCCGGATGACCTTGCCGGTCTTGCGGCATCATCAGCGATTGCCATTACCGATATTCCTTTCAACGGACCGATGTCTGAAGTAAGGGTGGTAAGGATCAACGGTGAGCTGTCTATCAACCCGAATTATGCAGATCTTAAAGAATCCGACCTTGATATCATGGTGGGAGCGACCAAAGACTCTATCGTAATGGTAGAAGGGGAGATGAAAGAAATTACTGAAGCTGAAATGCTGGAAGCCATCCAGTTTGCCCATGCTGAAATCAAGAAGCAGGTAGAAGCTCAGGAGAGATTAGCTGAAAAAGTAGGTAAATCTTTACCGAAAAGAGAATATAACCACGAAAACCACGATGAAGCCATCCGTGAGAAAGTGTGGAAAGAAACGTATGATAAAGTATACGAAGTTGCGAAGACCCCTTCAGGAAAAGAAGAGAGAGGAGAAAGGTTCAAAGCCGTCCTTGATGAGTTTTTAGCACAGTATGTGGATCATCCGGAAGAGCTTGAAAGAGTGACACCGTTCGCCAAAGTATATTACCACGATGTGGAAAAAGAGGCGATGCGTAACATGATTCTGAATGACAAAATCCGTCTGGACGGACGTGATCCTGAAACCATCAGACCGATCTGGAGCGAAATCGACTACCTTCCGGGAGCACACGGTTCAGCGATCTTTACCAGAGGGGAAACCCAGTCTTTAACCGCTGTAACATTAGGATCCATTAAGGATGCCAATATGGTGGACAGCGTTATGGTTAACTATGACGAGAGATTCTTCCTTCATTATAACTTCCCTCCGTTCTCTACCGGTGAAGCAAGGCCTTTAAGAGGAACTTCCAGAAGAGAAGTAGGACATGGTAACTTGGCTCAGAGAGCTTTGGCTAACATGATCCCTGAGGAAAACCCTTATACCATCCGTATCGTTTCCGATATCCTGGAATCCAACGGTTCATCTTCTATGGCAACGGTTTGCGCCGGAACCCTGGCGTTGATGGATGCCGGTGTTCAGATTGCCAAGCCGGTTTCCGGAATTGCAATGGGACTGGTAACCGATGTTAAAACAGGAAAATTCACGGTACTTTCCGATATCCTGGGTGATGAAGACCACCTTGGGGATATGGACTTCAAAGTAACGGGAACAGCAGACGGGATCACCGCTTGCCAGATGGACATCAAGATCCAGGGACTTTCCATGGACATCATGGAGAAGGCACTGATGCAGGCTAAAGACGGAAGACTTCATATCTTAAATAAAATCACGGAAACTATTGCACAGCCGAGAGAAGATGTGAAACCTCATGCACCGAAAATGGTGATGATGGAGATCCCTAAAGACTTCATCGGAGCGGTAATCGGGCCTGGAGGAAAGATCATCCAGCAGATGCAGAAAGATACCGATACCGTAATTGCTATTGAAGAAGTAGGCGAAATCGGAAGGATTGAGATTTCCGGGGTTAGCAGAGACAAAATCAACGAAGCGATCGCGAAAATCAACGAAATCACATTCGTACCTGTTGTAGGCGAAGTATACAACGGTAAAGTAGTAAAAGTAATGGACTTCGGAGCTTTCGTAGCTATTGCCAAAGGTACGGAAGGACTGCTTCACATCTCTGAAATCGAATGGTCGCGCCTGGATAAGGTGCCTTACAATGAAGGGGATGAAGTGGAAGTGAAATTCATGGGTTACGATGACCGTAAGAAAATGAAGCTTTCAAGAAAAGTATTGTTGCCAAGGCCTCCAAGACCGGAAGGACAGGGAAGACCGGAGCGTTCTGAACGATCTGACAGACCGAACAGGCCTGAAGGACAAAGAAGGCCGGAAGGACAAAGAAGACCTGAAGGTGACAGAGAAAGAAGGCCTGAAGGAGAAAGAAGACAGGAAAGGGAGAGAAGGCCTGAAGGTGACCAGCCTCAGGAAGATCAGAACCCTTCATCAGAAGAAGCATAAGATTCTTAACTGAAATATATATACATCCCTCAATTTTTTTGAGGGATGTTTTGTTGTGAGGAATGGTTATCCTGCTTAATATTGTAACTTATGAAAGTATGTTTTTCGTTTTCAGTGAGCATTCAAATCCTTCTTATGAACTCTGGTTTTAAGATGCGGTTATCATAGCATATTCAGCAGGACTATAGCGCCTAATGAAAAAAGCAATTGAATTTCAATTCATTGAAATAGGATTGTATCGTATTTTTTCGTACATTTGTAAAACAAATAAAAAGGTGTAAACCTTCTTTCCTCTTTAACGGTTTAGAATTTCCATTTTTCTTCATTCGGTTTTTGTTTGTATAGCTGACGGATTTTAATACGGTTTCGTTTGATTTTACGGCAATAAGCAGGACAGCAAAGCAGTACACCGCTTTTTATTTCTTTTCGGAAGACGAAAATTTTATCAGAAACAATTAAATTTTATTATAATATATGGCGGATTCTTTCTCTAAAAAAGAAAATTTTAAGAAAAAAGTTCAAAAAGCAAAAGAAAAAGCTCAGAAACGTGAAGAGCGTAAGACGAGCAATAACAAAGGAAAAGGTCTGGATGACATGCTGATGTATGTGGATGCCAACGGCCAGCTTACTTCCACACCACCCGATAATACGGAAAGGGCTGAAATCGATCTGGATAACATCCAGCTGGGTGCTGCTCCTATTGAGGCGGAAGAAATCAGAAAAACAGGAATTATTACTTTCTTCAGCGAAAAAGGCTATGGTTTTATCACGGAAGACAAATCGAAAGAAAATGTATTCTTCCACAGTAACAACTGTACTGAAATGGTGAAGAAAGGGAATAAGGTATCATTCGAAAAAGAAAGATCCCCGAAAGGATTTTCTGCGGTTGATATCAAACTGGTTAAATAATCAATACTCTTACACCCATATAAAATAAAGCTTCGCAAGAAGCTTTATTTGTTTTTATACAGTTCCTCCCGGATGTCAATGAGTATTTGTGTGGTCTTTTGAAGATCCGGCGTTTCGGGAAGCCTGGAAACGGAATGATGATACTCAATGGATCGGATAAGACCTTCCGCTTTTTTTAGGACCTCTTCATAGGAACGGTTGCCGGCTTTGATGTCCAGCAGTTCATCGCGGTTGTCCACACGGATGTCCAGGGAACCTTTCCTGAAAATCTGTTCACAGGATTGCAGCAAACGGATGGTGTGCATCATATTCTTGCTGTCGTAATTCTGTCCGTGCTTCCGGTTCACCTGGTAGCGCTCCTCATTCCTTTCCGAGACCCACTTCCAGTATTCGCGGTAATCCCTGCAATAGGTAGAGTAGGCATCAAGGTTACAGAACAGGTAAGCCAGCGGTTTTTCCTCTTTCGGGACCGATGAAACAGAAACCTGGTTGGCTTCTTCATGCTGGATGATCCCTTTATATCCTAAATCTCCCGAAATGTCATAAAACAGTGCAAACATGCCTTTGGTATAATCGATGCTGACCAGCCCGCATTTCTCCTGTGCAAGACCGCATTGTCCTTCGTAAGAACATTCCTGCAGCCACTGCCGCAACGGTACCGAACCCTGACCATGCAGGACATAGCAGAAATCCAGAATCGATTTTCTTTCTTTGTCTATAGGATTCAGTATCTTTTTATTCAGGCCTTTTGCCTTTCTGATCTGCGAAATGGCATATCCTGCAAAGGTATCTTTACACAACTTCGACAGGAAATCTTCCGGCTTCAGAAGATTTATCAGCGGATGTTTCCGAAGGATGCAGTCTTCCGGACTGGCCAGGACTTCCAGGATATTCGGATTGTTTTTCTGCAACAGTTCCATCAGCCTCCCGATCTCGTAATACGTAATGTCATTGGTTTCATTGGACATCTGAGGCACGTAATTCAGCCCGAAAAAGTCTTCTTTCGGCAGATAATACACGCCCCGGATATCCGTATCGGAATTTTCCGTTGCCAGCCCAAAAGCCCGGCTGCCGGAGATGGTTTCGAGGAGGATGAGGTTTTTGGATTTTAGGGTGGAAGTGGTCATAAGATTTGAATTTGTTAATTATAAGCTCAATATTTCCCTGAACACGTTCTCCATCTTACTCTTATCCGCATTCCCGCTTTTCAGGCTTTTGGATCTTTCTTCATTCTCTCTGATCATGTCCTCCAGCCATCCGAAAAGGTCCCAGTCATTCGGATGGTCATACGATTCTCCTTTGGTCGCTTTTAAGGCGATTAAATATTCTATCTTCATTCTCGTGGCATCATCCGTCAGTACCAGCAATTCGCTGAATAACACCGGCGGGACAGTGCCTTTTTCTACTATCCATTTTGCGGTCAGGGCAGTGCGGAGGCAATAAAAGTAGCTTTTCAGTTTTACTTCATCGTTCCGGCAGGCATCCAGGTATTTCTTGCTGATGCTGAGGTAATGATAAGAAACGGCTATCGGCGAGAAGCATTCTTCGGCCAGAGATTTAAAGAGCCCGTAGAATTTCTCATTCTTCAGATAGACGATAGGCGAATAGAACCAGCTCAGCAAAGCGGCATTTGACTTCAGCAGCAGATGAAAAGTCTTGCGCAGATCCCAGCCGGAGCCGTCGAGATCATCTTCCGTCATGAAGGTGATTGTTTCATCCTTATCCCAGGGGGAAAGGTACCATTCTTTTTTGTGCCGGTAGATAAAGCGGATATCGTAGTCGCTGTCAGGCGAAGCAAAACCCCAGGCCCGGCTTCCGGACTCTACGGCAAGAAGTATTTCTATGCCATGTTTTTCTTCGACCTCCTTCAGTTTTTCTAATATTTTAGGTGTCATTGTTTTTATTATATGGTACAAAATAAAAGGCAGACTGCGCAGTCTTTTTGCGCAGTGTTTTTTTTATTTGCTGTCCTGAAATAAAGCATATTTTTCCAGATCGTCCAAGTTTGTAAAGAACCAGAAGGTATCGGTATCAGAAATAACGATCTGAATTCTGTACATTGTTATTGATGAATACTATTTGAATGAAAATCACCATCTGTGAGTTTTTTGAAGTAATTTTTAACCCGATTCTTAAACCTGATGATGTAAGTTCATAATGATTACATAATTCAAGTGCAGAACGGAGTTTCAGGAAATCGGTCAGTAATATTTATGATATCAGGGGTATAATTTGTTTTAATGAATGATAAAACAAGTTAAAAAATTCAGGACATTAAAATCTTTTGTACGATAATTGCAAGTATCATACTATCACCAATTTAAATTACAACAATATGAAAAAGTTAATCGTAGCAGCAGCATTGATAGCAGGAGGTTTTATCACGGTATCTGCGCAGACAACACCCAAAACCAATACCGGAACGATGAACAGCGGTACCGGAACGATGAATAGCGGTACGCTAAACGGCAATAGTACTCTGAATACCGGAACCACCGGAACTCTGAACAGTAATGGAACCCTGAATAGCGGCACGGGAACTCTCAATACCGGAACCAATGGTACCTTAAACAGCAACAGTACATTGAATAACGGAACCACAGGAACCCTGAATACAGGAACCAATGGTACGTTAAACAGCAATAGTACATTGAATAACGGAACCATGAACACTAACGGTACCCTGAATAACGGTACCGGACCTTTAAAAACAGGAACCAACAGTCCTGTGAAATACGGAACAAGTGGTACGTTAAATACCAGTGGAACGTTGAACAACGGTACAAACAGATAAATAAGTACCCTAAACCGGAAATAAAGTAATAACCAGTAATCATAAAAAATCCTGAAAATTTTTTCAGGATTTTTTATGTTTTCCGGGAATCTAATATTTAGTCTGATGATGTAAAACTTTGTGTTACCTACCGCAGTTGCTGTATGGATGGTTTTTATCTTCAAGGCCGGATATTAATGACAGCTTCCTAGTCTTGAACTTTGTTTTAAGAGAAAAGATAAAAATTAAGCTTTCCTGAATTTCTTCTTTTTCTTCCACGGCGCATTCTTCTGTACGTCTCCTGCCATAATACATCCGTAAGGCATCACTTCATCCAGGACTTCACACAATCCGTATTCTTCGATCTGAGCCCTTACGTTCTTTGCGCTTTTATAGGCAGTCGGAAGTTCGGAAATATCGATTTCATTGGTAAAGAAACGGACATCCAGTCCTTGGGTTTCCTCTGCAAAAACCTCTTCAATGGTCTTATGGGCCAGTGATTTTTTATGCTGCGTCCTGCTGAAGTTTCTTCCGGCTCCGTGCGGCGCAAACCCCAGGTTCCTTTCATTGGTCGTTCCTTTTACAATCAGTACCGGTTCCGCCATATTCAGTGGGATCAGTCTTGGTCCGGTAATGTCCGGCAGGAATTTATCATCCAGCGGAGTAGCCCCTTTCGCATGGTAGAACAGATCGCCATCTTTGAAGACAAAGTTATGCTCGTTCCAGTACCGGTCCTGTTGCTCAACGGCCAGTGTATTCAGAACGGCATCGTGAATCGAGGTATGGTTCTCTTTCGTCCATGCTCTGATCAGCTGCAGGGCTTCCCAATAGGATTTTCCTTCTTCGGTATCATATGGGATCCAGGCATTTTCTTTCAGGGTTTCCGGTGAAAGATCCATCCTGAACCGGTTGGCTACTTTCATTCCTTTATCATACAGGGCAGCCCCCGGAGCTCTTGATCCATGATGGGTGACCAACATCGTATTTCCGGTATTTTTTGAGATTCCGACAAACAGGAAATGGTTTCCGTCTCCCTGCGTTCCCATATGCGAACGGGCAATGCTGATGAGTTTTTCGTCATTCAGGAAATCATTTTCCCTGAATGCGTCCATCAGTGCCTGTGACATCGGCATCTGTTCCCCTCTTGGCCTTCCCCCATATCCGAAATGCGTTACCGAATGGGCGGCATCCAGCACGGCCTTAGGATCGGTTTTCCCGAAATCCGTCAGCATTACGGAACAGCAGATATCCGCGCTGTGGAAGCCCGGGTGGATCGCATTTTTCGCCACCACGACACCTCCAACAGGAATAGTTCCGGCAGGGCCTGTAGGACAGGCGTCCGGCATAATGGCTCCTCCGGTCAGGGTAGGCGTTTTCATCAGCACGTTCATGGTGTTGATTACTTTTTCCACATTGTCAGTTTCATTTTCATGTTCAGCCCTGATGTTGATGATAAAATCTTTTGGTAGCTCATGGAGCGGAAGTTGTTCCGGCTGTTTGAACTGTTCGAGGTATGTGGTAATCTGGCTCTCGTCCAGCTGATGGTCATTGATGTACTGAATCGCATCCTTAAACCATTGGGCAGGTCTGTATCCGCGTTCGATTAAATGATTTCCGTTGAATTCCATTTTGTTTTTCATTTTGATAGGGCAAAGTACATACCCAAGTGTGCAATGTTTTTGCGCAGATGATTTTTTTTATTTATTTTTACCGGAAGCGGGTATATAACAGACGCATCATGTAGATTTGCTTATTGCTTATTGCTTATTGCTTATTGCTTATTGCTTATTGCTTATTGCTTATTGCCCCAAATATCAATGCTTATGTTACCAGAACAATTAAAAAACGCACCGGAAACCATTCAGTTTAAAGAGGTCATTGCCTATATTGATGAACACTACGATTTTACCCCTGTAAAATTCACCAATGGCGATACCGTTAATGAAGCCGGGCAGAACAACGGTTCCTGCAAAGTATTCAGCTTTGCCCGGCTGAACAGTCTGTCAAAACAAGAGACGCTTAACCTCTTCGGTGAATTCTACCGGGAAGATGTCCTGAAAAACCCCGAAGGAACCGATCACCAGAACATCCGGAACTTTATGCAGTACGGCTGGGACGGAATTGTCTTTGAAGGAGAAGCTTTGCATCGAAAATAAGTCATGTAACCTTGAAAGAGTTGTTAAGCCTCATAGGTTTTGAAAACTTATGAGGTTTGGAAGAACATCTTTTGTTATTACACCCTGCGTGAGGGATGTGCAGGGCCCGACTGTAAGGAGGGGTCTCTGGCGCGGCGCTTTGCGCCGCGCCAGAGACCGGAACGAAGTGAAGCCCGAAACAGCCCGGCCCGAAAAGCGATGGCCTTCAAAAGGCCTGAGGGACACGCCCAAATCGTTAACATCGAAACCATGTCATCCAATAAAAATGCCCTGATCCGCTACAAAACCCTGGACCGCTGCCTGAAGAACAGGTACAGGAAATATACTCTTGAAGATCTGATCGATGCCTGTTCGGAAGCCTTATTTGAATTTGAAGGCAAAGAATCTTACGTTAGCAGGCGAACGGTACAGCTGGACCTTCAGAATATGCGGAGCGAAAAGTTCGGGTATGAAGCACCGATTGAAGTCTACGACAGGAAATACTACCGCTACAGCGATCCCGATTACAGCATCCATAATATTTCCGTGAATGAAAGCGATCTGAAAGCCATGAACAATGCAGTACAGATCCTGAAGCAGTTCAAGGATTTCTCCATGTTCAAGGAGATGAACGGAGTCATCCAGAAACTGGAAGATTCCATCCATGCCACCCATCAGAAATCGATTATCCACCTCGATAAGAATGAACAGCTCCGGGGACTTGAACATATTGATATCCTCTATGAAAGCATTGCAGGCAAAAAAGTGCTGCGCATCCTCTACAAAAGTTTTACGGCAAGGGAGGCCAACAGATTTACGGTCCATCCGCAGCTTTTAAAAGAATACAATAACCGATGGTTCCTCATCTGCCTGTACAAAGGTAAAATTTACAATCTGGCCCTGGACAGGATGGAAGATATACAGACGGATGAACAAGCTGCCTACATTGACCATCACCTGGATGGCGACGATTATTTCAAAGATGTGATAGGCGTTACGGTATCCGAAACCCTGAAGCCCAAGAATGTGGTTTTCTTCGTGGATGCTTCCAATGCGCCGTATGTGAAAACAAAACCGTTGCACAGCAGCCAGGAAATCATCAGCGAAACAGAGGAAGGAACATTGTTTAAAATCTGTGTACAGGTCAATTATGAACTGGAACGCCTGCTGCTGGGCTTCGGAGACTGCCTGGTCGTTCATCAGCCGAGAAAGCTGAGGTTGAGGCTGCAGGAAAAATTCAGAGCAGGAAGCCGGAATTATGAAAAGCTGGAAATAGAAAATGGGTAATGGGTAATGAGTAATGGGTAATGAGTAATGGGTAATGAGTAATGAGTAATGAGGAGATTGTTAGTACACTGATCGGTGTTTATCGCGTTATAATGCTTCTTTATTGATGATGTGTTTGGATTTTCGGAACATTGGCGTAGAAATTGTAATGGATACTGAATAAAAATCAAATTATGAGATCACGAATCCTTAAAGCCGCGGTAGCTATTGTAGCACCGATTGTTATCGAATACATCGTTAAAAAGATATCAGAAAAACTGGACAAAAAACAGGAAGATGCCAGACAGATCCCTGTTCGGAGCTAAGTTGTACTGAATTGATTACGAAAAAGAGAGGCCATCTGAGATGTGCCTCTTTCTTTTACACAAAATCATAAATGCCGTTTTTCCATCCCAATACTTTGGAAGAATCTGCCCGGAGCCATTTCTTAAGAATGGTGGCATATACTTTTCTGAAATCTTCCGAATAAATCAGGTCCCCTTCGTTGAGCTTTTGCAGGTCAGGAAGCGGATTCAGCAGGCCTTTCTTCTTCAGCCCGCCACTGATGAAAAACATCTGGTTGGCCGTCCCGTGATCCGTCCCGTTGCTGGCATTCTGGGCTACCCGGCGCCCGAATTCAGAAAAGGTCATCAGCATGATTTTATCAAATAAACCATTGCTCTTCATGTCTTTGACAAAGGATTGTACCGAAGCATTGATATCATCAAAAAGTTTTTGCTGGCGGTCATTCTGATTGACATGCGTATCGAAACTGCCCACGGAAAGATAATATACCCGCGTGTTGATGTCAGACTTGATCAGCGAAGCTACCGTTTTAAAATCTTTTCCCAGCTGAGAGCCGGGATAGGTCTGATCTGTCTTTTTCGTCTGGCTTTCTTTGAAGATATACCCTGCATTATTGATGGTAGAGCCCAGGGTCTGATACAGGTAAGATACCGTTTCATCATCATGGTGATGATCGTACAGCGATTTAAAGTATTTTTCCTGGCTGGTCTGGTACAGCCTTTTGGGATCTTTAAATGCAAAAGCCTTATTGTTTTCGCCTTTCAGGGCTAAGCTCAGCATATCGTCCACCTCCAGGGCCTGAGTAGGACGTTCGCAGCGGTAGCATTCCTCATCAAGGTATCTGCCGAGCCATCCCGTATCCAGGTACTCGTTGCTTTTGCTGGCCGACTGCCAGATATCCATGCTCCTGAAGTGTGATTTGTCGGGATCCGGATAACCGACATTGTTCAACACGGAGAGTTCACCATCGTCGTACAGTTCTTTGAAATATGAAAGGGAAGGATGGATGCCCGCTTCATCATTCAGCGCCAGTGCATTCCCTATGGCAATATTTTTCCGGTCCCTGAAATAAATGTCATTCCGTACGGGAATAATGGTATTCAGCCCGTCGTTTCCACCGGTAAACTGAAGGACAACCAGTATTTTGTCACCTGCCTCCAGGGCATTATCAAGCGTCATCGCTTTCAGGAAATTTGGCATCATGAAAGAGGCGGTAGCCAGTGAGCTTATTTTGAGGAAATCTCTTCTCTTGATTAGCATAAGATGTTTTTTAGGTGGGTTACATGAGCTGGTATTCCGGTGTGGACATCAGGTTGATGATATTCATTTTTACGCTCCGGTCAGAGAAACTTTGTACGGTATTCATGTCGAGTGAAACCGGGCTCTGGATCAGGTAGTCTTCACAATTCTTATCGGTAAAGATCTTTTCCACCTGCGGCCAGTCGATCACGATATTCGGATTTTTAAACATCTTGTTCAGTGCGGTTTCTCTGGACTTAATGCCCATCTCAATATCATCATCCGGTCGCGGTGTATATTCCAGCGGGCGTAAACCTGACCAGATCTGGGGAATCTGGAGCCGCAGCATCAGCGTGGAGCTGTCGATCCAGGATTTTCCGCTGGGCCATCCGGATACATTAGGCGGGTATAAAAGCATCTGCCCCAACAGTTTCTGGTACACAATAAGGTTTTCAGGATTCTGTACCGTCATCGGAAGCGTCCTTGAGATTCCTGCCATCAATTCAATCGGCGATTTTATCCTGTTGCCGATATTCATGGGGTCATAGAACCATGATGATGAAAAAATGGTTTTCATCAGTTTTTGAATATCATATCCCGAATGGTAGAAACTTTCGCTCAGCTCATCAATAATAGCTTCATCCATCTTTTCGTTCACAAAGAAACGGTAGATTTTAGCCGTGATGAAATGGGCGGTCGCTTTCCGGTCAAGGATGATGTTTAACACATCGGCTCCGTTGAAGTTACCGGTCTTCCCTAAAAAGGTTTTTACACCTTCATCATGAACCTTTACTTTTTCCTGAAAATTTCCTTCTTTATCATAGCTCCATCCGGTGAAAGCCCTCGCTCCTTCCCGGATGTCATTTTCCGTATAATTACCCCTTCCCATCGTAAAAAGTTCCATCACTTCACGGGCAAAATTCTCATTGGGATGGTCTTTTTTATTCTGCTGGTTGTTCAGGAAGTTCAGCATAGCTGGAGACTGGCTCACTTCGAAAAGGAGGTCCCGGAAGCTTCCCAATGCATTTTTCCTGATCGTATTGAGCAGTTGCCGGTTATACTGGGGATTATTTACCCGGCAGGCAAAATGCCCGTGCCAGAAAAAAGCCATCTTTTCTCTCAGCTGGTCGTCACTATGGATCATCCTGTCCAGGAAAGCAAGGTTCAGCTCATTGTTCTGTTTGCTGTAAGTTTTCTGCATTTCCTTTTTCCGGTAGGCGGCAGACTGGCTGTCCATCATATTGGCTGGCGCATCCGGCAGATCCGGAGTGGAATACCGGATTTCATTGAAATCATAATGCTTAAACAGGTCGGCCAGCAGGGACCTGGTTTCCCTTCCGGAAAGTTGGGCATATTGCCCGGCAGCAGGGCCGAATCCGGCACGCCAGAGGAGGTGTTTATTATTAAGCAGGGAAGGTATGGCCATTTGGATTTTATTTTTTGGATTGGAATCTTTTGAGAAAGTTAAGGAAATAAATAAAGTTTAATATTTTGTTCACATTTATTAATCTAAAATTAAACATTGATTTAAATTTTATTTTGCTGATAAACACGGTCTTGCACTTTGTTCCTGTAGCAAAGGCTTACCTGAAGCGCTGATTGGCACGATTTTTACAAATTCCTATTCGTGAAATTTTAAAAATCTCAGTTATGAAAATGTTTAAACAAGCCATCGTACTGGCTGGCGTTTTAACGGCAGGCGTACTCAGCGCACAAAGTGCACAGATGAATAATATGATTAAGGTAGGCGCAAATGTTGGTTTAGCAGTTCCTTCAGATAACCTTTCCGCTGCTGTAGGACTTGATGTATCTTACCAGAACCTTATCACGCCTGGCTTTGGGTTGGGGATTGCGACAGGATATACCCATTATTTCGCCAAAAATGATAACGGCTATGATAACAATGATGTAGGGGTAATTCCTGTAGGTGCATTGCTGAGAATTTATCCTAAACAAACAGGATTCTATTTCGGGACAGATTTGGGATACGGTATCCTGGTAGGAAATGACAGGGTAGCGTCCAACAGTACGGTAAGCAGACCAAACGGAGGTTTTTACATTAAACCGGAAATCGGGTACCATAACAGAGACTGGAACTTCTTTGTACAGTATCAGAAAGTATTTGTAGGAAGTAACGGTGATTTACCGGGACAGGACTACAACGTAGGGAATATCGGGGTAGGTTTTGCCTACAATATCGCATTAGGAAAGTAGTTAGATTTAATATAAAAAACTATCAGACAGGCCTTTTCATTATTTTGGAAAGGTTTTGTTTTGATCTCGGCGATTTACAAAAACAATTGTTATATTTGATAAAATTTGTGATTATGAACTTGAATCCGAAATTTCCGTTGTATTTACCGGGTGTAAAGGACAGCAGTAATAATAATATTTCCATTATCGGAGCAAACCTTCGTGAGGACATCAGTACCATAGGATATTTTCAGTCCGTTAATGAAGGAATTGAAATGAAAATGCAGAGCAGCTATGCCACCAAGGACTATGCTTCTTTTTCTGATATCCTGAGGAAATTCATTCAGGAAAATAACCTGACTGATATCAACCGTGTCGGAATATCGGTTCCCGGACCGGTTATCCACGGAAAGAGCAGCCCGGAACGTCTGGGATGGAATCTTGATGTAGAGGAAATCCGCAGGGATTTCGGATTTGAAAACATACAGCTCGTGAATGACCTTGAGTCATCGGCGTATGGTATGGCACTGCTCCGTGATGAAGACCTTGAAGCGGTGTACACCGGGGGCCATCTTGAAAAAGGGAACGTAGCTATCCTGGCCCCGGGAAACGGGTTGGGTGAAGCCGGATATTTCTTCGACGGTAAATACCTGCGTCCGTTTGCTACCGAAGGCGGGCACTCCGAATTTTCCCCAAGGACCAATGTAGAAGTGGAGTTTTACCAGTTCCTGAACAATATTTACGGGATTGTAAGCTGGGAAAATGTGCTTTCAAAAGACGGTCTGTTCAATATTTACAGGTTCCTGAGAGATGTTAAAAGGCATCCGGAGCCTGAAGGACTGGGAGAACGCCTTTCCAACGGTAATTTTGTGCAGGAGCTGTACAAAGCTGCTGAGGAAGGAGTGCTGATCTGCAAGATTGCCATTGATACCTTCCTTGAATTCCTGGCCCGTGAAGCCAATAACTTAACATTAAAGCTTAAGGCTACAGGAGGCCTCTTCATTTCAGGAGATATTCCTCAGATGATCCGTCAGTATCTGGATAAGGATAAGTTCTATGAAAAATTCAAGATCAGCGATAAGATGGAACATATGCTGAAGGATATTCCGATTTATCTTGTAAAAAGCGATAATACCAGCCTGAACGGCGTTGTACTCTACACCGCTTATTATCAGGATTAAAACATACGGCTCCGGGATCCCCGGAGCTTTTTCTTTGTCTTGATCGATAAAAATTATTCATTTATTGATGTACATCAACGCTATCTGTCAGAACCATTGGTTACCTTTGCCACCGCAATTAGCAAAGAAATAATTTATAACAATGAAAAAAATATTTTTATTAGCGGTTTTAGCCGGCGGACTGGCTTTCGGACAGACAAAAAAAGTAGTGGCCTCTGATGTTCACTGGTGGGGATATAAAGTAGCGAAATCTGAGGCGAGTTCTCATGACGGTACGGTAAAAGTGAAGTCAGGAGACATGGTGATGAAAGGAAACCAGCTGGTGGGAGGAACTTTCGTGCTGGATATGACTTCAATCAATTCCACTGATCTTTCCGGAGAATACCAGGGAAAACTGAATGGTCACCTGAAGAACGGTGATTTCTTTGAAGTTGAAAAGTATCCTACCGCTACTTTCAAGATCACTTCTGTTAAGAAAAATAACGATAAGATCTACAACAGCCTTGTTACAGGAAATTTAACGGTAAAAGGAAAAACCAACCCGGTTTCTTTCCCAGCTAAAATTTCTTACAGCAAAGGGGTTGTGAGCCTGGTGTCCAACAAATTCACCATCGACAGGCAAAAGTTTGACGTAGCCTACAAATCTACCATGCAGGATGTTTTTGTAAAAGATGATATCGATATGCTGGTTAAGGTAACTGCTAAATAATTTAATCAAAAAAAGATTGCTAAAAGTGTAGAAGTTCTACACTTTTTTTTATTTTTGTTGAATTGTAAATAAAAAAGAATGAAAAGATTACTATTGCTTGTAATGATGTGTGTCGGCATGTCGTTTGTTTTTGCTCAGAAGAAAGGAGATAAGGTTGTAAAGGTTACTTCTTCAGAGATCAGGTGGTGGGGATATAAGGTTGTTAAAACTGTAGCTTCATCACATTCCGGAACGGTAAAACTGAAAAGCGGAAAGTTTACTTTTGATAAAACGGTACTGGTAGACGGGGAATTCGTTATCGATATGAGAAGCCTGATGGCCGGTGATGTTTCGGAAGAAGATCAGATCAAGCTTACCAATGACCTTAAAAGCTCCAATTTCTTCGATGTAAAAAAATTCCCGATTGCTAAATTTCATCTCACGAAGATCATTCCTTTGGCCAATAGTGAATTCAATTCAACAGTATACGGTGATGTAACCATCAAAGGAGTAAGAAAGACGATTTCTTTTCCTGCGAATGTATATATTACACAGTTCACGGTAGTCATAGAATCTGCAAAGTTCTCCCTGAACAGAAGGGATTTCAAGGTATTCTACCAGTCTTCCCTGAAAGACTACTTCATTAAAAACGAAATGGATATCCAGTTCAGAATATCCACAGAAAAGCTGGACAACGAAAATAGGACTCCTGTTAAAAAGAAATAATCCGGCGGTAACCTGGAGAGGATCATAGACGGACGGCTTTTTAAAGCCGTCCTTTTTTATTATTTTAGTTCTATGAAAATATATGTGGTAAGCGGGCTGGGCGCGGACTTCAAAGTGCTCGAAAAGCTTAGATTCCCTGAACATCTGGAAGTGGTTTTTATTGACTGGCTCATTCCGGAACGGAACGAGCTGTTCGCGCATTATATCTGCCGGATGGCTGAAAAGATAAATGGAGCGGAACCGTTTTTTCTTCTTGGGTATTCCTTTGGCGGGATCATGGTCCAGGAAATCCATAAAATCAAACCTGCTCAAAAAGTGGTGATCCTGGGGAGCCTGAAATCCCATAAAGAAAAGTCAAGGCTGATAAAGACCGGCCAGTTGACCGGGGTTGTCAGGTTTTTTCCGGAACGGTTTTTTGATATTGCAGCAGCGCAGGCATTTCCGGCAGTGCGTAAATTTTTTGATTTCAATAATGCCAACCTTGTCCGGTACTTTCAGGTACGCGATCCTTACTACCTGAAATGGTCTGTGGAGAAGATTGCCGCATGGAAATCAGAAGAGAATCCTGATGTTATTCAGATTATGGGAGACCGTGACTTGGTTTTCCCTCTGAAGAACTCACGGCCGGATTATATCATTAAAGAAGGTACCCATCTTTTTCCTGCTACAAGGCCGAAAGAGGTTTCAAAAATATTAGCTGAAATTCTAAAATTGTGATTTTATTTTAAATTAAGATTAAAATTTAGGGGGTGTGTTAAAATAAAATACATTTTCATGAAATTTATATGTAATTTTACAGGGGTAAAATATATATTTTATGAAAGTAGGATTAAAATGGATTGTTTCTTTTTCCATGATCACCCTGGTAGCCATCGGCGGACTCTTCTGGAGCCCTATCGTAGATTTTCCGAATACGGGAGAGTTTTTAAGTGAAGATAAGATTGTAGGGGCGGATGTTGCCTGGATCCTGGCTGCTGCAGGGCTTGTCCTTCTGATGACTCCCGGGCTTTCTTTCTTTTACGGAGGAATGGTCGGCAAGAAAAATGTAATCTCCACCATGCTCCAGAGTTTTATTGCGCTGGGAGTGATTTCCATTCTATGGGTAGTGGTCGGCTTTTCCCTTTCCTTCGGCGATTCCCTGGGATTCACCGTGAATGGCGAACATTACGGGATCATCGGCAATCCGCTCAGTTATCCATTTTTCAGCAGGGTAGGAGTACTGCCCCATAAAATGATGGCATCCACCATTCCTTTTATCCTTTTTGCCCTGTTTCAGATGAAATTTGCTGTGATTACTCCTGCTTTGATTACAGGGTCGTTCGCAGAACGGGTGCGTTTTATTTCCTATCTCTTGTTCATGGTGCTGTTCAGCCTGTTCATTTACACACCGCTCTGCCATATGGTCTGGTATCCGGACGGGCTTCTCAATAAATATTTCGGAGTAAAAGATTTCGCAGGCGGTACTGTAGTGCATATGAGTGCCGGATTTGCAGCATTGGCGGGAGCCATGGTTGTGGGAAACAGGAAAAACCCCCACCATGAGCCTTCCAATGTTCCTTATGTGCTGTTAGGTACCGGAATGCTCTGGTTCGGATGGTTCGGCTTCAATGCAGGTTCTGCCCTGAGTGCCAATGCAACGGCAGCGATGGCCTTCGGAACCACTACTATTGCCTCTGGCTCTGCGATGATGACCTGGATCCTGTTTGACCGGATCAACTGCAGGAGCGTTTCAGCCATGGGGGCCTGCATCGGTGCAGTAGTAGGCCTGGTTGCGATTACTCCGGGTTGCGGATTTGTTTCCATCCCGGAAAGCATATTCATCGGGTTTATCTCTGCCATTGTTTCCAATCTGATGGTCAACTGGAAAGCCCTGAAAAAAATTGATGATACCCTGGATGTTTTTGCCTGTCATGGAGTAGGAGGGATTATGGGAATGATTCTGACAGCGATTTTCGCACACGGTGAAAACGCAAGCCTGCTGCATGGTGGAATCGAAGTCTTTACCCATCACATGATGGCGCTTATCCTGGTTTCAGCCTTTGCGTTCTTCGGATCACTTTTCCTGTATAAAGTAACCAATAGAATTATTACCCTTCGGGTTTCAGAAGAATCTGAAAATGATGGCCTCGACCTTTCCCAGCATGGAGAACGGCTTTATTGAGTGTCAATGGTGAATTCCTTCGGGTCAATAGTGAATAGTGTTAGTTATAAATTGACTTGCAACGCAATATTCACTGCTGAGCAGATTGACAATTGACGGATGGTTAATGGTGAATTCCTTCGGGGCAATGGTGAATAGTGTTAGTTGTAAATTGACTTTCAGCGCAGGAATTGACTATTGACTGCGTAGCAGATTGACGATTGACGAATGGTCAATGATGTTGGTTGTAAATTGACTTGCGCAGCAAAATTCTCTCTTCTCCATGTCAATTTATCATGTATCTTTGCGGAAGGAATGGTGAATCACGCATATGGAATCTATATCGGTTTTTGAAATTATTAAAGTAGGCATCGGGCCTTCCAGTTCTCATACGATGGGCCCCTGGAATGCAGCGGCTGCCTTTATCAGGATTATAAAGAGGGAAAGATCCATTGAGGATGTACAGGAAGTTTTCCTTGAATTTTTCGGTTCACTGGCTAAGACCGGGATCGGACACGGAACCGATATTGCCGGAATGCTCGGCCTGAACGGGGAAGATTTTAGAACCATCGATACCTCAAAAATCGATGCAGAGGTTGACAGGATCAAAACGACGCAGGTGCTCAACCTGGGCGGTGAGAAAGAAATTCCTTTTGTATACGGCTATCATCTTGTATTAAACATGCAGAAGTCCCTTGAATTCCATCCGAACGGGATGATCTTCAGGGCGGTTTTTGAAGACGGAACCGAGCTGATCCAGGATTTCTACTCTGTAGGCGGAGGGTTTATCATGAGCCAGGAAAAAAAATCGATCGAAAAACACTGTGTCCGTACGTTGTATCCGTGCCATAAATCTGCGGACATCCAGAAATACTGTCAGAAGTTGGGGCTAGATAAAATCTCAGACCTTATCCTGATGAATGAGGAAAGCTGGAGAAGCCAGGAAGAAACGCGCCAAGAAGCCTTGTATATCTGGCAGCAGATCAAAGAATGCATCTATAAAGGCGTGAATAAAGAAGGGGTACTTCCGGGCGGCCTGAATGTTTCCAGAAGGGCAGCCGCAATCAATCGCAAACTTTTGGGAGATAAGGTCTATAAAAATATTGATGAGTGGTTCCGGCTGGTGGTGGACGCAGAAGAAAATTTTACCAACATCAACAAATGGATTGCCTGTTTTGCATTGGCTGTCAATGAGGAAAATGCCAGCTTCGGAAGGATTATTACAGCGCCAACCAATGGCGCCAGCGGAGTTATTCCTGCTGTTTTGATGTATGCGCAGGCATTTACGCCGTTCACCAGTGAGGACGATATTGTACGGTTTTTACTGGTAGCGGGAGAGATCGGGACATTATTCAAGAAAAATGCGACCATTTCCGCAGCCATGGGCGGATGCCAGGCTGAAGTCGGAGTGTCTTCGGCGATGGCTGCCGCAGGTCTTACCGAAATCCTGGGCGGAAGTGTAGGACAGGTCCTGATGGCCGCAGAAATCGCTATGGAACACCATCTTGGCTTAACCTGCGATCCTATCAAAGGGCTGGTACAGATTCCTTGCATCGAAAGAAACAGCATGGGAGCCATCAAGGCGATTACGGCAGCCAATATTGCGCTGGAAAGTGATCCCGCCAAAGCAAGGGTAACCCTTGATGAGGTCATCCAGACCATGTGGGAAACCGCACAGGCCATGAGCGACCGTTTCAAGGAAACTTCTGAAGGCGGACTGGCCATTGCAGTGAATGTCCCTGAATGTTAATCCGCCATCTTCTTTTTAGCTCCGGTCTGTAATCCTGATGATTTTACCGTCTGAAAACGTAAACTCAGACTCTCCTTTGAGGCTGAGGGTAGCTCCTTTTTTCATTCCGTTAGGAAAATCTGTGGCCAATACAGCTTCATAAGTGATGGAAACGGTGACGCTCTCGCCAGAAAATGTCCAGTGGTCAACAGCCTGATGGCGGGAAGAGAAATACGTAGCCGCCGTCTCAGCCTGAGCTCTGAATGCCTCTTTTCCTTCGGTTTTCAATCCTGTTTTTCCTCCGGAAATGTTTTCGAAAATAACATCCTCGTGAAGGCAGCCTGTCATACCATCAATGTAAAAATGATTGTATGCCTCGATGTACTTGCTGATGATATCTGACTGATCTTTTTGTGTCATTAAGGTGCTTTTTACAGGGTCTCTTATTTATCCAGAATTCCCCGGATTTTGTTTGCGTTGGCTATCAGTTCTTCAAGGTAATCATAATTTTCTTTTTCAAGCGCCGATTTGAACTTCCTCAGCTGGCTGATATGTTCATTGAGGACATCCAGAACATTATCCCTGTTCTGCTTAAAAATGGGCACCCACATTTCGGGATGTGATTTAGCAAGACGTACTGTGCTGGAAAAACCGGAACTCGCCAGCTGGAAAATTGTTTCTTCTTCCCGCTCTTTTTCAAGTACCGTATTGGCCAGAGCGTATGAAGTGATGTGCGAAATATGGGAGATATAAGCCGTATGGATATCATGATCTTCCGCATCCATATATACAGGATGCATTTCAAGGGCTTCTATAATGGTTTCAGCGGTCTGCAAAGCATCCGGAGCGGATAATTCCTTATTGCAGATGACCCCGGCTTTTCCGGCGAAACTTTCTGCAACTGCAGCTCCTGGACCGCTGTTCTCTGTTCCCCACATCGGGTGGAATGCTACATACCGCGCACGCTGAGGATGATCATGTACTGAATGCACGATGCCTGCTTTGGTAGAGCCTGCATCCATCACCGTCTGTTGCCCGGTAACGAGATCAAGGACATCCGGCAGGAGCCTGCGGGCCGCATCCACGGGAATAGCCAGGATAATGAGGTCAGCATTTTTAATGCAATCTTCCAGGTCTGCAGCCCCGTCTATAATTCCAAGCTCAATAGCCTGCTGCAGATGCTGTCCATTCTGATCAATGCCCAGAATCCTTTGGGTAATGCCTTTCTTTTTGAGTTTTAATGCGATGGAACCGCCAATTAATCCCACTCCTATAATACTTATTTTCATCCTGATTAAAAAATAAAAAACCCCGTCCGGGACGAGGTTCTGAGTTATGCATATAGAAATCCTTATCCCTTTCTGAGGCTAAAAATTCCGTAATAATATGTTCTGTTGTTGATTAACACAGAGCGAAGATAGGTAATTTTTTTTTAATTGAAATTAAAAAAGTGAATGGTGAATTCCTTCGGGTCAATGGTGAATAGTGTTTGCCGGTAATTGACTTGCTGTACAAGATTGACTGCGCAGTAAATTGACGATTCACCATTGACTCCTAAGGGTTCGAGATAATCAGTGTTGACGGAATATCAGACAGCCACAGGCTTTTGGTATCAATCAGGCTTTTCCAGCTTTTGCTGCTGACCAGCATAAGGTCTTGTGATTGCAGGAATTCCTTTTCAATCTTCTTCTCGTTATACAGGGTGATGTGGTTCGGGGCTACCTGTTCAATACTCCGGATAAGCTCCTTGACCTCAATATTATTTCGGATCTGTCCGGTAACATCCAGGATGATAATCTGTGAATTGTTATTGTTGATCAGCCTTTTGGCATATTCCAGAAGGTAAAAATCACTCAGGTTGAACATCGGGATAAAAACCCGGTTGGCAGAACTGAAATTTCTTTCAACCAGCACTCCTACAGGAATATTGGTTTTGTCGAGGATCTGCAGCGTAAAGTCATCAAAAGGAGAGGTATTGAAAATATTTCCCTTTCCTTTTACGGTATTGAGCAGCTTTTCAGGATTGATGATTTTGGTCGTAAAACCGAGCAGCCGGCCCAATAAGCTTCCTTCGTACATGGATTTCCCCAGCATAATCAGGAGCAGGTCATAATTCCCTTTATTGGAGATTCCGGTAAGGTCGCTTTCCATATCGGTGGACGCTTTAAACAGGGTCGTGATCTCGAGGTTCAGGTCCTGCGAAGTTTCGACCACTGAACTGAACTGTTCCTTCTCAAACTCATCTATCTCAAATGCATGCAATTCGTCAACCGGAGCAATATTCATCGCGGTAATGCTTTTATTCCCATTCATTTTACGGGTGAGGTTATCAGCCAGTTTCAATAAAGTGCTCCCGGATTTTGCCGTTTCAAATGACAGCAGCACCCTGTACTTCGTATTATCATTTCCATGATCATCTTCTTCGGTCATGGAAGTCTTTCCTTTGAACAGGTAATTGATCAGGTCAAGGCTCGGCCCGGTCATAAATGTGGTAAACAGGGCCATAATCACCAGCATGGCGAACAGTTCCGGTCCTAATACGCCTAAGTCATATCCGATATTGAGTACAATGAGCTCTGTCAGTCCTCTCGTGTTCATCAGTGCCCCGATGGTAAGGCTGTCTTTCCAGCTTAGTTTGAGGAATTTTGCCGTAAGTGCACTGCCTACAAATTTACCGGTTACAGCCGTCAGGATAATGAAGCCGCCTATTTTCCAGAGGTGGGGATCATTCAGCAGCCCGATCTGTGTTCTTAATCCGGTGAATACAAAGAATAGCGGAAGGAGTAAAACGAGGGCTACGTCTTCTACTTTTTCTATAAAAAGGTTCCTGAATTTTACATTTTCCGGCATGATGGCCCCGGCCATAAAGGCCCCGAACAATGCATGGATACCGATGACTTCCGTTGCGTAAGACGATATAATAAGGATCAGGAAAAATACCGCTACCAGAGCCTTGCTGATAAAGCCTTTTCCTTTCTGGGTCTCAACGATCCTCTGGAGGAACGGCCGCACCGCTTTGATCATAATGAAAACATACAGGATAGCCATGAGTATGACAAACACTGATCCTGAAAAAGACCCCGCTTTTACCACAGCAATAACCGCGGCAAGGATACACCACGCCGTAATATCATCCGCTGCAGCACAGGTAATCACCACAGTCCCGATTTTTGTTTTATGAAGGTTCCGTTCCTGGACGATCCTGGCCAGGACCGGAAATGCAGTAATACTCATCGCAATGGCAATAAAGAGCGCAAATGAACTGAACTGTATGCCGTCCGGAGCAAATTCCTGATAAATAAAATACGAAAGCCCTACACCCAACGCAAAAGGGAAGATGATACTCGCATGGCTGATGACCACAGCATCATGAGCCTTTTTCCTGAGTACGCCCAGGTCCAGCTCCATCCCTACGATGTACATGAAGAGTATTAAGCCGATTTGGCTCAGGAACTGCAGGTTCGGCAATGATTCCTTCGGGAAAATAAATGCGGATAGTTCCGGGAAATACAACCCGAAGAGGGAAGGGCCCAACACAATACCTGCAATCATTTCCCCGATAACGGAAGGCTGTTTCAGCTTTACGCAGATCCATCCGAAAAGTTTCGCCACTAGGATGATGGTGACGATCTGGGCTAAAAGAAGCGCCAGAGGATGGTGGAGATTCGTCAGAAAAGAATCGGTGAAGTTCTCCCACATAGTTGAGCCCGTGGTTTTGGGAAGTGCGATATTCTCACCGATCTCCAGGGTTTTCCCTTCTATGAAAAACCAGTACATCAGGCACGAAAAAAATACAATGGTGCTGATGTAGAAGATAATGTTCTTATATTTTCCCAGACTCATAGTTCCTTAATTTTTAAAGTGTAAATTTCTAAAGAATATTAAAATGATGGCTATTGAATTTTTCAAAATGTAACCAATGCCGCAAATTATGTAATGAAAACTACCTGAAAGAATACCCCAGCCCAATCCCGGCTTTCCAGGAGCCATTCTGCGAAGGTGTTTTGGCATTGTAATATACCGGGAGCTGCACGGCCAGCCTTTTATACACAGCAGTCATTCCTGCGCCCAGTGCAGGCATGATGAGACTGTTTCTGGTTCCTTCAGAACGGTCTTCTTTAATCCTCAGGGAAGGAAGCATTCCAAGCATCAGCTTAAAGCTTTTATTTTTCAGGCTGATGTTCGGCCCTGTACAATTAATGAAAGCGCCATGATCTGCATATCCGGCCACAATGGTTCCGTCAAAAAAAGCTGCTTTTATTTCAGTCTCCGTGCTCTGGCAAAAGCAGAGGCCGGAAATCAGAACGGTTGCGGTACACAAAAGTTCCTTCATTACATAGGATGATTTCATTCCGGCAAAAATACAGGCAGAATGCCTTAAAAAAGTCGCAGCTGTAATGAAAATCCCTGTTTCTGTAATGAACCCGTATACTTCTGAGGTTTAATGCAGATAAGATCAGCAAAATTATACAGTTTATATCCGAAAAGTCATGATCACGAACGGAATTACTTACTTTCCAAACATCTCCAGCAGGGCATTTTTATAGGTTTCCCCTATCTGTAATTTGAGGAAATGACCGTTTTCTGCCGCAATCGAAGTGATGATTTCGTTGGTGGAAAATACTTTAACGGAAGACCGTGCAATGATTTCCTTTTTGTTGACCTGGGCAAAATCTTTGGGTGGAAGGATGTCCAGGAGATTTTTAAAACTCAGGTTTTTAAGTACGATCACAGTTCCGTCGTGAAGCGTAATATCTTTATCCCGGCTATCGATTTCCGAAGTTTTGATATAGGCGATCTGGTCTGTAAAAATGATGGTTTTCCCGATGTTGGTATTCCATTCTATAAAGTCTTTTTTCTGGGACTGGCTGATGAGGTCTCTCGCCTTATCGAAAGCCTGGACCAGCCGTTCTTTCTTGATCGGTTTCCGAACATAGTCTACTACATTCAGGTCAAAAGCTTCCGCTGCATATTCTTTGTAGGCCGTGGTGAAGATGATCTTCACAGAACCTGAAATCAGCTCTGCTACCTGAAGGCCGTTCATTCCCGGCATTTCGATGTCCAGGATGCAGACATTGCAGCCCAGGGTATTTACTTCGTTCAGGAAGGCTCTCGGATCATTGAAGGCTTTTATCACTTCTACATCCTCAATCTGTTCGCATAAAAGTTTCAGATAACTGATGGCCAGCAGCTCATCATCAAGAATAGCGCATCTGATCATAAAATTCTCCTAAATTTATGGTTAATTCGGCAGTGAAGATACCGTTTTTTGAACTTCGGCTAAGGTGGTAATAATTGTTGTAGATCATTTTCAGCCTCTGATCCAGTGACTGGCTCCCGAAACCGCTCCTTTCTTTTTCCAAGGTGTTTTTTTCTGAAGCTTTATTGCTGACCTTCATGCTGAAAACCCTGTTTTCAAGCTCAATCTGAACTGCAATAAAGCAGTCCTGCGCTAAAAAGTCGGTATGCTTAAAAGCATTTTCTATAAGATCCACCGAAATCAGTGGCGCAAAAACCTTTTCCTCATACATGGGATCAGACTTATTCACATTGAATTTTATCCTGAAATCGAAGAGCGGATTGATCTTGATTTTGTTGATTTCAATAAGGCTCAGCGCAAAATTCAGTTCCTCTTTCGGGCTGACAAAGCGGGTATTGCTTTCATAGAGAATATAATCGAGGACATTCGCCAGCTTATCCAGCGACATATAGGTCTGGTAGGCATGGGACTGCACGGAATTAAGGATGTTCTTAAATAAATGCGGGTTCAGCTTGGTGCCTATGTGCTCCAGCTGCACTTCATTCAGGCGCTGTTCAATAATTTTATTGGTCTCCGATAGCTTTTTATTGAGCTTCTTATACCTTTTATTCCACGAAAAGAGATAAATGCTGATGCTTGCAAGCAGGAAAATGGCAAAAACTCCGATAAAAATCAGGTAGTCTTGAATCATGTAGTAGTTGCCGTCCATAGAGTTAGGGTCAAAAGCTGATCCGGCCTATCTGATCTTTTTCAGCGATTTCATGGTTGCGGTTTCCGCACATTTGTCAAAAGTAATTTCGTACACCGGACTTTTCTCGGGATAGGAGAGCAGGTAATCAGGGCAAGGCTTGTTCTGCGCATGGCTCCTGTCAAAATCAACTTTTCCTTTCGTGATAATGCTGTCTTTCAGGAATTTTTCGGTTACACCATACGACTTCATCTCTTCAGAGAATCCATCGGAATACCTGAATTCCTTGGATAGCGTTTCTGCAATCACACGGCTGTTAGGAAGATAGCCGCTGCAGCTCGCCCCTTTCTTGTTCAAGATAAACAGCACAATGAGGCATCCGGGAACTAGGCCTATGGCATAGAATTTCAGTTTTTTCATCAGAAAATTAAAAGATTGATATCGTGGTAGGTAAGTCCGAAACGGTCACAGATTACTTTTTTGGTATGTCTTCCTTTGTACATGTACAGGCTCTGTTTCATTTCATTTTTGCGGACAAGCATGTTTTCGAAGCCGCCCTCTTCGTCGTAGTTGAGGATATAGGAAAGGAAGAAGTTGGAAATGGCTTTTGTGGTCGTTCTCGGCATCCTTGAAGTAAGGTTAGGAAGTCCGCAATGGATGACGCCGTGTTTGATGATGTAAGGATTCTCCATATTCGTCAGCTCGGAAGTTTCAATCACCTTTCCGTTATCGATCGTAATATCTATGATGACACTTCCTTTCTTCATGCTCATCACCATGTCTTCGGTGACGATGGGAGTCATGTTAAGCCTTGGAAGGGCACCGATAACCACATCTGCGCGGCGTAATGCTTTTTTAAGTTCCTTAGGATCTATGATAGAGGTAGGAACCCTGCTGTCTACAATCGTATGGAGCCTTCTGAGCTTGGATAATGAATTATCGAAAACCCTTACGCTTGCGCCAAGCCCGATGGAAGCTTTGGTGGCGAATTCCCCTACGATTCCGGCACCGAGGATCACCACCTCCGCAGGTCGTACTCCGGTAAGCCCGCCAAGCATCAGTCCGTTGGACAAAGCCAGCAGTTCCGAAGCATAGAGGATAGAAACGGTACCTGCGATTTCACCTACCAGCCTTACCAGGGCAAGCTGTTTGTATTCGTCAACAATAAATTCAAAAGCAATGGCATTGATTTTTTTCTCCGCAAGTTTCAGGAAATAGCTTTTATCCCGGAGATTGATCTGAAGCGCTGAAACCAGATAGGTATTCGGGCGCATGAAGTCTATTTCGTCTTCTGTAGGAGGATTGATTTTTAAAACCAGGTCCTGGCCGAATGCTTCTTTGGGATCCTGAGTGATCCTTGCACCCGATTCGGAGTATTGCAGATCTGTAAAAAATGAGCCTTCCCCTGCTCCGGCTTCAATAATGATTTCATGGCCGTGTTCTACGAGAACCTGTACGGCGTCCGGGGTAATGCAGGTCCTTCTTTCATGAAGGCTGGTCTCTTTGGGAATCCCGATGCTGAACTGCCTTCCTTTTTTGATGACTTCCAGCTTTTCCTCTTTAGGCATTAATTCTTCTTCAGTAAAAGGAGTAAAAATATTCGTAGTACTCATTCTTAAAATAAATTATGTATTACAGATCTTAATTATACATTACTTTCATGCAGCAAAGATACATAATATTTACTCGAATAAAATTTCTCTGCTGTCCCCGGTATTTTCTATGGTCATCGTATGGTAATCCAGCCCGTCAAGGTCTTCTTCGTATACCTCCGGCCATTCTATGATGCAGAGGTAGCTGTTGTCCAGGTATTCTTCCATACCGATATCATAGACTTCTTCAATGCTTTTCAGCCGGTATAGGTCGAAATGGAAAACTTTGCCTTTCGGAGTATTATATTCATTGACAATAGAATAGGTGGGAGAGTTCACTTCATCTCCTGTACCCAACTTCTTCAGCAGGAACTGGGTAAAAGTGGTTTTTCCGGCACCGAGGTTGCCTTTCAGCAAGAGTATATTATGTTTTAGCTGCGGAAGGATGGCTTCTGTTACATCCTGCCATTCATCATAGGTAGTTATATTAAATACCATGGTTTATATTTTAAGTCTGTAAAATTAATGAATAAAAACATTTTCTGATGTTAAAAAATAGGAACCGCTTATGTCAGTACTCTGATAGTGAAACTCAGGGTGCAGATTATTTGATGAAACCGGAATTGAATTTATTTCCGGATGCTGAAATCAGGAGGTACATGTTCAGAGTAAAAAAGTTTTCAGGAAAACGGATGAGTGCAAGCAACTTACAGGATGTTCTCTTTTTATTCTCTGTTTCCGATATTGGAAAGGTTATAAAAATACTTATTTTTACAGCATGATTTCCAAGCAGAGTATAGACAAAATTTTTTCAACGATCCGCGTAGAAGAGATTGTCGGGGAATATGTTCAGCTGAAGCGTGCCGGAGCCAACTATAAAGGGCTCAGCCCGTTTCATGATGAAAAGACCCCGAGCTTTGTGGTGTCACCAAGCAAGCAGATCTGGAAGGATTTCTCTACCGGAAAAGGAGGAACTGCCATTTCTTTCCTGATGGAAATTGAAAATTTCACCTATCCGGAAGCCCTTCGCCATGCTGCCAAAAAATACGGAATCGAAATTGAGGAAGACCAGCAGGAGTTTTCTGAAGAAGCCAGGCATGCCCAGACGGAAAAAGACCAGCTGTATAAGATTCATGAGGTAGCGAACAGCTATTTCCAGGAGATCCTGTGGGATTCCGAAGAAGGTAAAAACATAGGGCTGTCTTATTTCAGGGAACGGGAACTGAGTGATGCGATCATTAAAAAATTCCAGTTGGGATATTCACCGGAACAGCGGAATGCTTTCACGGAATATGCGCTGGAAAAGGGATATTCCAAGGAAATCCTGGAGAAATCAGGACTTTCCATCTTCCCGGAGAATACGCCGGCAGGAGTGGACCGTTTTCGTGAAAGGGTTATTTTCCCTATCCACAGTTTTTCGGGCAGGGTATTGGGATTCGGGGCGCGTATTTTAAAGAACAACGTCAAAACAGCCAAATACCTCAACTCTCCTGAAACCGAGATTTACCACAAATCCAATGTGCTGTACGGCCTCAACCAGGGCAAACAGGCTATTTCCAGGAAAAATGTCTGCCTGTTGGTGGAAGGGTATATGGATGTGATTTCGCTACACCTTTCGGGGATTGAAAATGTAGTGGCCAGTTCAGGAACGTCCCTCACCACGGAGCAGATCAAGCTGATCAAAAGGCTCACGGAAAATGTTACCATTCTTTTTGACGGGGACAATGCCGGGATCAAAGCCAGTTTCAGGAGCATCGATATGCTGCTGACGGAAGGGATGAACATCCGTGTCCTGCTGTTTCCGGAAGGAGACGACCCGGATTCTTTTTCAAGAAAGCATCCGCAGGAATATGTGGAACAATTCATTGAAAATGAAGCTACGGACTTTATCGACTTCAAAGCTGAGATTCTCTTAAAAGAAGCCGGTAATGACCCGATCAAAAAAGCCGAAGCCATCCGGAATATCGTGAAATCGGTTTCTTTTGTGCAGAATGCGCTTAAAAAGGAAGTCTACCTGAAGGAAGTATCCACGAAGTTCGGATTGTCTGAACAGAGCCTGTTCAATGAGCTGGATGTGCAGAAGCAGATTACGCAGAACCAGCACCAGCACGTCCACCAGCAGAAAGAAGTCCAGAAAGCGGTAAAGCTGGAAGTGGTTCCGGATAAGCCAATTGCAGAAACGGATTCCGTACAGTTCAACATCCATCATCAGGAAAATAAACTGATTGACACGATGCTGATGTTCGGTGATATGGTCCTTCAACGCCAGAATGAGAAGCAGGAACCTTACGAAGTCACAGTGATTGAGGAAATCCTCCACCATTTTGAAGAGGAGCAGTATGAATTCCAGATCGAAACCAATAAAAAGATTATTGACAACATCCGCGAAGGCATAGAACAGGATGAACTCCGTTCCGGGAATTTTTTTATCACCCTGATGGACGAAGATATTACGCTGAAGGTGGCGGATGCACTCATCACTCCGGATGAATTAAGCGACTGGACGACCCGTAATATTTTCCCACCCAAGCTCGGCGACCACGTTGCCTCGGAGGTGGAAGCCAATATCCTGATCCACAAATATTACTACATTCATTTTATGATCCGGAAACTGACGGCCAGCCTGGAAGACTGCAGGGATGGCGATCAGGATACCTATTTTGACTGTATAAAGAAGATCATGATGCTGCATGAATTCTCCAAGCAGATCATCGAAAAGATCGGCTGGTCCCCTGTGACAAAAAGTCCTATAAAATTTTAGGAACAAAAGTTGTAATTTACTTTCCGAAAAAGATTTAATACATACAATACAAATATGGACATTAACAAAGAATTCAGAGATTTCTCTGTAAAGCACTTAGGAAACAGCGGTCTGGCTACCGATCAGTATATGGGAATGTATGGTCCTACCAACCTTACGCCGTACATTATGGAAGAAAGAAGGTTAAATGTTGCCCAGATGGACGTTTTCTCACGTCTGATGATGGACAGGATCATCTTCCTGGGAACCGGAATCGATGACCAGGTAGCCAATATTGTCACTGCACAGCTGTTGTTCCTGGAAAGCGCAGATCCTTCCAAAGATATTCAGATCTACATCAATTCTCCCGGAGGAAGCGTATATGCAGGATTGGGTATTTATGATACGATGCAGATCATCAAACCGGATGTCGCTACCATCTGTACCGGAATGGCAGCTTCCATGGGAGCCGTTCTTCTGGTGGCGGGTGAAAAAGGTAAGCGTTCTGCATTAAAGCACTCAAGGGTAATGATCCACCAGCCTTCCGGAGGAGCGCAGGGTGTGGCTTCCGATATGGAGATCAACCTGAGAGAGATGCTGAAGTTAAAGCAGGAATTGTACGATATCATCGCCCATCATTCCGGACAGACCTACGAGTGGGTTGAGAAATCTTCTGACAGGGATTACTGGATGACTTCTGAGGAAGCCAAAAACTACGGAATGGTAGATGAGGTCCTGCAGAGATCGACAGAAAAGAAATAATTGCTGGTCATACAGCAGAAAAGCGCACTGGTAAGTGCGCTTTTTTAGTTGGAATATGTTGGTATTCTTTATTGTGCGTTAGCAGGGAGCATCGGGTTGCTGATTACTGAGCATTTCCGGACTTCTATCCCTGTTACTGCCGTATTGTTGGTTGGATCTGTATCCGTCACCTGATTGGTGGAAACGTTGGAAACCATTTTAAAGCTTTTGTTCGTCCCTATTCCCTTTTTGTAATATTGTCCGGTTACGGTAATAATTCCGGAGGATTTTGCATTCAGCCCTACCACACCATTAATTTCATTCGTGGTGAAATTGGATGTAGGGAGGTTGGAATTCGTAAATCCGCTGTTGTAGGAAAGACTGGTGATCTTGAATTTAGACGTATCTACCAGGTTATTGTTTTCATCCAGGATTTTTCCGTTGAAGTCGATGCTGTTGAGGGCAGCATTGCTGTCATTCGTTACTTCTATCTTAAATGAGATCGGGCTTGTGCGCTCGTTACAGGTAAAATAACTGTCAGAACGGCTGTCTACCCTTAAGTTCCCGGGAGTGGTCAGGATGATATTCCTGATTTCCTGGAAATTGAAACCGCCACCTGTGGAAGCAGAGAAACCCAGTTTGAGATTGCTTGGAATAGGATAGGTAGCTGAGCTTAAGGTGTAGTTCATTACCTGGGTGAAATCGCTCTGGTTTTCTTTTCTCCATTTTACCGTTACTACATAGTCTGCCCCGGGCTTGGTAATGATTACCTGAACCCTTCTGTAAAAAATATTGTCAGCGGGCCTGGTAGCAGTAATGGTATTGTAATCAATTTCATTTCTCTGGCGTATAGCATCTACCGTACCCGTTCTGTCACCTAATGGTGTGCTGGTCAGGTAAACATTCGAGTTGTTATATGTCGCACTGGTTGGACCTCTCAGGACAAAAGCATTCGGGAGCATTCCGGAAGTAAGGGTGTTCGCAGGGGCAGAACCGTTTCTGTTTTCTCCGTTGTTGGCATAGTTTCCGTAAGCATCCAATCCTAATCCTAAGTAACCTCCGGATAATCCTGTGGTTCCTGCCGGGTTGCTGTAGGTGGCGTATCCTAAAGATCCTCCATAGCCTCCCAATTTGAAATTGGCATCGGTTACCGAAGCGTCAAACAGATAGACACAGAATCCGTCTGCGCCGTTGTATCCGTCTGCGATGTTACGCCAGTCTTTGTATTCGAAATCAGCGATGACTCCCAGAGTAGTAGGGAAGCCCTGAGTAACATACATAAATCCTTTTTGGTTCGCCTTTGCTTCAGTAAGCCTCAGCCAGCCTGCGCCATTAGGATCTGCTCCTGTAGCCGCAGTAAGGTAAGCATTATCCCCCACACGTATTCCGGTCATATCCCTGGTGGTAAGCGGATTGGTAATGGTAAACTGCCCGTTAACCAAAATGCCGGCTGCAGACATGGCCGCCAAAGCAAAAAGCTTCACGGTTTTTTGATGTTGAAGTTTCATACCGTTCTATTATTTTACAACAAATACAATATTCATGAAACTCGCATCAGTGGCATTGTTGCTGACGGTATAGCTCATCAGCCCGTTGGCATCGATGCTTACGTTGGTAAATACATTGGTATCGTAATAGGTAATATAGTATTCCAGGTCATTTTTGCCTAGAACCGGTATTTTTCCTGCAGCTCCCGTGCTTGAAGCCTGTGGTGCCGTAAACTGGTTGTAATACAATTGGTAAAGATCCTTCGTCTTGGCTCCCAGTGAAGTGGTGTCAAACAGAATAGAAGGCATGTAGAAAAATTTAGGCATCGTCAGGCCTACCCATTTAGAGATTCCGTTATTATAATAATAAAATCCTGGACTGGTAACATTGGACGTTTTAGTCGTGGAAGCCGAAGGAGCAGCTGTTACATATACTACCGCAGCATTTTGGTCTGCACCGTACAGGTTGTCTCTGGAAGCCAGTTCCGTTCCGGATAAACGCACGGTAAGTAGACCTTCAGGCTGTGAAGTGGCAGATTTATTCATGTCCAGTGTAGCCTTTGGAGCAGTGTTATTAATGCCTACCTGGGCGTAAAAAGTTGCTGTAATTGAAAAGCAGATAACCGAAATAAAATTCTTCATATGTTTTATAATTTTTTGCAAAATTAAAATTTAATATCTGAAATATAGCATAAAACCTGCATATTTTGAATGGCTTATCATAATAATGATAATAATCATATTTGGTGGTATTATGATATTTTTTGTCATATTTTTATTGAGGTATATCATTATTTTATTTTAATTGATTTCAAATGAATTATATTTTTTTATAATTGAATAAAAGAGTAAAACGTTTAAATTTAATTTGGATGTTGGAATGTCAGATATTTATTTTTAATTACAACTTTTGAGAAATATTTTAATTGAAAATCAGTGATAAGGGCTCCGGATTCAGTCCGTATATTTAAGAAAGACTTATTATTGCGTTTACGATAGGTTCATGTATCATGACTATTTTCGCGGTCAGGATACAGCAATATGAAAAGAATACTATTATCTGTGCTCACACTTACTGCCATAGTGGCCTGTAAAGATGATGACACTATCAATACTCAGGAAATCAACTATTCAAAACTTCCTCAGGAATTTCCTTTTTCAACCCTGGCAACCGTTAGCGGTGTCGGAGTCATCAACGGGGGTTTCGGATCTGGTGCGGCGGCGCATCCTACCAGAAAAGGAGAGTTTTATGTGATTACGGACCGTGGTCCTAATACAGACTACCTTGCCGGGAAAAAATTCCTGGTGCCGTCATTCAGTCCTACTATCATGCATTTTAAAATCAATGCGGAAGGGAATATTGAAGTGCTGAACTATATCAAGCTTAAAAATCCTTCAGGCCAGCCGATTACCGGCCTTCCGAATCCTGCAGGGATGGGAAGTACGGGAGAAGTAGCCTATGACGCCAACGGAAATGTGTTAGGAACGGATCCTTACGGAATGGACAGTGAAAGCATTGTGGCAGCAGCAGACGGGACGTTCTGGGTATCTGATGAGTATGGCCCGCATATCGTCCATTACAGTGCAGACGGGGTGGAATTGGAAAGAATCAGCCCGATCGGGGTGAATACGGGAACCAGAAAACTGCCTGCCGTTTTAGCCAAAAGAAGGGCAAACAGAGGAATGGAAGGTTTGTGCATTACTCCGGACGGAAAAACGCTCGTAGGAACATACAATCGATGATGTATGTGCCGTCTAAAAGCCTTGCGACAAACAAAACCTTAATCAGGATTGTCACTTTTGATATTGCCAGCGGCCAGACAAAACAGTTCCTGTATCAGCAGGATGGAGGGGCTTCTGATTCCGTGTGTGATATCACCGCGTTGAGCAGTACGGAATTTCTGGTTATCGAAAGAGACGGCAACTTCGGATCCCAGGGTGGGATTAAAAAAGTATACAGGATCAACCTGTCAGGAGCGTCTGATGTCAACGGAACAGACCTGAGTGCTGTCAATGGAATGCTGATCAACGGAAAAGCACTGGAACAATGCACCTGGGCTGAAATTACAGCGGCCGGACTGAAACCGGTTTCCAAAACCCTTGCCGTAGACCTGGTGTCTAAAATAGGCTATGAACACGATAAGTTTGAAGGACTGGTGTATTTAGGGAACAATAAAATTGCAGTCTTTAACGATGACGATTTCGGGATTGTAGATGACGGAAACGGGAGCCCTAAAGCTAAGATACTTCCCAAGATAGGAAAAGTAGATAAAGGAACAATGTATGTAGTGGATATTCAGTAATAATTAGATTTTTTTAAAACCCGGCGGAACAAAGTTCCGCCGGGTTTTTTATGCTTTGCCTTCCTTAATTGAATGCTTCAATGATTTTTGAAAAATCCTCCAGCTTCAGTGCGGCACCGCCGATCAGTCCGCCGTCGATATCCGGTTGGGAGAAAATTTCTTTGGCATTGTCAGGCTTCACCGAACCCCCGTAAAGGATAGATACTTCATCAGCTACTTCCTGCCCGTACTTTCCGGCTATCGTGTTTCTGATGTGAGCATGGATTTCCTGTGCCTGTTCCGGGCTTGCTGTTTCGCCTGTCCCGATGGCCCATACTGGTTCGTAAGCAATCACCACGTTCTTAATCTCTTCTGCAGAAAGGGTGAACAGGGCTACCTCTGTCTGGTTTTTAACCACTTCCAGGTGCTGGCCTGCTTTTCTCTGGTCAAGTGTTTCCCCGTTGCAGTATACAGGTGTAAGACCTTTATCCAGGGCCAGCTTGATTTTGCGGTTGCAGTGTGAATCTGTTTCACCATGGTACTGCCTTCTTTCTGAATGCCCGATCAGTGATCCGGTGGCCTCAATAGATTCCAGCATTTCAGCCGAGATTTCTCCTGTGTAAGCTCCGCTCTCATGTTCGCTCATGTCCTGGGCAAAAACACCGATTTCATCCTTTTCAAAGATATCCCTGGCCATCATCAGGTATAATGAAGGTGGCGCGATCCAAACCTCGCACTGGGTAGTATGGTTATTTTTATAGCTTAGCAACTGTACCATCAACTGCTGTGCATCGATGACATTTTTGTTCATTTTCCAGTTTCCTGCTACGATCTTTTTTCTCATAGTTGATATTTAGAAATTATATTTCAGGTATTGAATGTATCAGCAAGCTGATAAACTATGTAAGTCTGATCTTGCTGATCTTTTTAATTAATTAGACGAAATATTCCACGTTTTTTTCAGCAGCGTATAATAGCTGTGTTCTTCATCGCTTACCTTATCATCTGCTTTAATCAGGGTTTTGGCAAACTGGATGAATTTTTTACGTTCCTCCTCTGTGGAATCTTCATAAAAGCATCCCGCATGAAACTCAAAATGGCTTTTCCATTCTTCCGGTTTCAGCATGGCCAATGTATCAAGTTCGTCATCCAGTTCTGTCCTGAAGGGAAATTCATCCGCCAGGTACTGCTGCACGATCATGCCTTCTTCAGGAGCGAATTCTCCGTCTACAGAAGAAAGGATCATTAATAAATGGTAACCGGCAATCGGTTTATTTGATTTCTGCATTATGATGTAGTATTATTTAAAGTTATATTTTTTAGAATCAGTAGTCAATCGTCAATTCCTTCGGGTTAATAGTGAATTTTATGTTGTTTAAAATTCACTTGCGCAGCAAGATTGACCATTCACCATTCACCCACCGCCCTTATTGCACATAATCTTTCGCAGGCTGCTTGTCCACAATTTTCCCGTTCTGCAACACCAGGACAAATGGATTGCTTCTGGCTATGGTTTTAATAGCCGTTCCGTCCATCATGGTGTTTTTAATGGTTTTAAAAGTATTGGGATCTGTGGAAACGCCATATACCAAAGTTCCTTTCTGTGCATTTACCTTTCGCTCTACTTTCCCAAGCAGTTCCGGAGAAACGTCTTTGGGATGGTAAGAGAAAACCAGGATGGCTTTAGGAGCATTGATCACTTCATCTGTGATTTCCACTCCTGTAGGATCCTCAATTTTAAACTTGACAATCTCAGATTTATAGCCTTCCTTAACCAGGACAGATTCATTCTTCCCTTCCTCGATTTTCCAGGGTGATCCTTCATCCCAGTATTTTTTATCATTGATATAATCATCCTGGTTTACTTTCAGCACTTCACCCGTCTTCTGGTTTTTGAGGGTGTAAAAAGTCTTGTATTCAGAAGGGTTTTTATTGATTTTAATTTTTTCTTGCTTCAGGTCAGTACCTATTTTGTAATCCCTGAAATCAATCATCGGTTCATGCATGATTCCCTGTGCCATACAATAGATCATACCAAGTGAGAGCAGTCCTAAAACGATATACTTCCAGGTTGCTGATGATCTTCCGGTCACCGTGTAATTGTATTCGTCTTTTTTCCTGAATTCTTTCCGGTACAGTACAACAAGGATGATGAGTCCTACTAACAGGACAATATCTTTGATAAAGCTCTGCCACGGGGTAAACTTAATCGCGTCACCGAAACATCCGCAGTCTGTCACGACATTATAATAGGCGGAATAAAATGTAAGGAAACCGAAAAATACACAGAGTGCAATAAGCGCTGAAAGGGTAAACCTGAGCTTCAGCTTCAGCAGCAGCATCAATCCCAGCAAAAGTTCCAGTATGACAACAATAATGGAGAACAGCAGGGCAAACTTTTCGAAAAAAGGCATATTGAAAACAGCAGGGGAGAAATATTCCTCCATCTTAAACGAAAACCCCACCAGATCCACTGCTTTTACAAAGCCTGAAAGAATGAAAATCAACGCGATGATGCAACGCAATATACCTTTGATCATATTAAATAGTTTTAGGTTGGAATTCCTGGGCTTGTTCTGAGAATTTAATCAGGCAGAAGACTGCATAGTTCAGCATGTCGAAATAATTGGCTTCCAGGCCTTCGGAAACAATTGTTTTTCCTTGGTTGTCTTCAATCTGCTTGGTCCTCAGTACTTTCTGGTAAATCAGGTCTGTGATGGATGAAATCCTCATATCTCTCCATGCTTCCCCGTAGTCATGGTTCTTCTTTTCCATCAGGACACGGGCTTCATTGGCATACCGGTCATACAAGCTCATGATTTCCTCATTGTTTTCATTGAAATCGTTGGACATCCCTTTTTCCAGCTGGATCAGCCCGACAATGGAATAATTCACGATGGCTACGAACTCATCTTCCTCGCTTTCATCAATCATCTTTTTATCGGTCATCTGCAGGGTACGGATCCGGTTGACTTTAATGTAAATCTGATCGGTTATCGAGCTGGGCCTTAATACCCGCCAGGCCGCTCCGTAATCCTGTAACTTTTTGCTGAAAAGATCCCGGCAGTCGGCAACGACCTTCTGAAACTGTACTGAAGTCTTTAACATAAATTCTCTTAATCTTTCAAAGATACAAAATAGGTTTTAGGTAGCGGGAATGGGGGATTTTAATTTTTGAATTATAGATTATGAATTTTAAATTTTAGATGAGAGATCACAGATCATATACGGATAGATGAAAGACTGGTGAGGTTTTATTGAGAAATTTAATCCGGTATCTAGAATAGCCTCCAGGCTCCAAAATCCATACTGCATACTGCTTCGATAACTGCTAAACTCTAATATCTGAAATCTGACGTCTGATATCTAAAATCTAATATACTTAACATTCCATCTATTATCTATCCGTCTATTATCTCTCCATCTATTAAAATTACTTTCTATTTTTGTACTTCCAAAATCTCCGGACTTATGCGTAATCACTTTTTAAACTGCAACGGCAGGCTAATCGATTTACAGATGCCGAAAATCATGGGCATCCTGAACCTTACACCCGATTCTTTTTCAGACGGAGGGAAGTTCAATACGGTACATTCCGCGTTGCGGCATGCGGAAACACTGATCCGTGAAGGTGCTGAAATCATTGATATCGGTCCGCAGTCTACCCGTCCCGGCGCAGAATTTCTCAGCAGTGAAGAAGAGATCCGGAGGATAGGGAACGTCATTTCTGAGATCAAAAAAGAATTTCCTGGCGTACTCGTGTCACTGGATACGTTTTACGGGGCTACGGTACGCTTTGGCTTCAACGAAGGTATTGACATCGTCAACGATATTTCGGCAGGGCAGTTTGATGAAAGCATGTGGCCGGAAGTAGCCGGTACGAGGCTTCCATACATCGTCATGCACGGTAACCCGGAATATTCAGCAATGCACCAGAAAATACAGTACGAAGATATTACTTTAGCGGTTAACCGCTACCTGATGGAGAAAACCAGGGCCCTGATGGAATTCGGGATCCATGATATCATCTTAGATCCCGGATTCGGATTCGGAAAAACGGTGGACGACCAGATGAAACTGCTGGAGGAAGCCGGTTATCTCGGGTTCGGAAGATTTCCTTTACTCATCGGGATTTCCAGGAAATCATTCATTTACAAGCCACTCGGTAAATCTCCCTCGGACATCAATGAAGAAACCCAGAAGCTGCATCTGAAAGTACTTCAGCAAGGCGCTAAAATCCTCCGGGTACATGACGTAGCCGAAGCGAAAAAAACGGTGGATGAGTTTTTGAATAGAAGAAGTAAGATTGAAGACGATAGATGATAGACGGATAGATAATAGATGGGATGTTAAAGATTTTAGATATCAGATATCAGACGTCAGATTTCAGATATTAGAGGTTAGCAGTTATAGTAGCAGTATGTAGTATGAATTTTGAAGTAATATAAGCTACCGGAATAAATTTCTCAATAAAACCTCACCAGTCTTTCATCTATCCGTCTATTATCTCTCATCTATAATCTATAATCAAATCTAAGCTCTGATTTACCTCTTCTAATTAAACTTCGCCATCTTATCTGCAAATTCCCGGGAGAATTCTTTCCGGTCTTCTTCCAGCTTTTCGGTGGTGGTGGGGAGGATATAGTTGAAGAGGATCGTATCTTCATGATCCAGGAAAATAATTTCCTTCTCATTGCCATCGATCATCTGGGCAAAAATTTCCCACATGGAAGTATCTTTCAGTTTAAGCAATTCAAAAAACTGTTCGGCTTGTACGGTGATATTCTGCATATTGTTGATTTCTTTTCTGTGTTAAAATTCCAGCAGTTTGAGCTTGAACTGTATGGCGAAATTCTGCTTGAAGTTCCGGGTGGTATAATAGCCGACCCGGTAAAACAATCCCAGATTGAAGTAGCTTGAAAGGAAATTGTTCCATTCAAGTCCGACTTCCTGGTATAAGCGGTTCAGCTGCCTGAAACGGAACTGGTGGTATTCCGGATGCTTCATGTATCCGATGGTTCCCCTGAGCACAAAATCGAAGCTTGAGATATTCTGCCCGAAGCTTTTGAAATACCATGGCAGCTTATGGGTAAAATAATACGCCACAAAACGGTCGTTATAATATTTACCCCCTTCCAGGGTAGCAAAACCCAGGTAGGACGTAAGGTTGAAGTTGATATCTCGGCTTGGGGAAGCCAGCCCGTTCATCGTGAAGTTTTTCCAGATCGGGGCATCACCCAAGACCAGTCCGCCATAAAGCCTAAAGCCTGTGGTGCCCAGGACGGTTTTAAAATTATGAACGAAAAGGGCATCAAAGCGGGTGTAATTGAAATCACCGCCCAGCAGATGGTAGCTCTGTTCGTAATTGAAGTACAGCTCAGGATATTTCTGGTCAATCAGCGATTTCCCCTGTGGCGTCATGATGTTGGTGGAATTCGGTGAAAACTTCAGGGTAAGCAGCGTATTGAAATTGTCAAAGGAAGATCCCCTGTTCCGGAACTGGTAGTTAAACATAGCCTCCTCATCATTCCGCCTGGCTGCAAAAGCCAGGGTAAGTCCATTGGTAACATCATTCAGGTAGGATATGGAGGCTCCTTTATACCGGAAATATTTATCATTATTCAGGTTGTTTCCGTAGTTCATGGTCCGCATCTTAAAGCTCCAGAGCCTCCTGCTGAATTCTCCGGAAGCCGTCACATCATCATAATATTCAACCCGGAAGAACGCATTTTTTTCCAGGGTGGTTTTCATATCGAGCCCGATGCCGTATTTCCAGCGGTCATCCTTAAACCCATAGGCGAAATAGTAATCAGGTGAGAAATAAGGATTGAAGATTTCGTTCACTTTCGCTTTCAATCCCACCCTGAATCCTTCATACAAGTTATAATTTACGATCTCATCCACGGCGAAATCCATCACGCCTACACGTACCTGTCCGTTCAGGAGTGCCGTGAGTACCCTTGCCTTGCTGTCTATATTGTAAATCCTGCCGATGCTGTCGATCGTGGCATAGGTATTCCTTTCGCGTACACTCAGTGGATCGGTACGGTACAGGTTCAGGGATTTCCCGTCTGCATTTTTTACCGAAAACGTATATCCTTTGAAAGCCTCCCGGTTGGTTTCGATTGGAGACTGGTAATCAAAATACCGGGAGCTCAGGAAAGCGTAGGTCCCAAAGCTTCTTTTTTCATTTTTAGATGCTTTTCCGTCCGTATTTTTTCCCTCCTGCATCTGCATCCTGCTCATTTTCAGCTTCACGGTTTCGTGGGCGAGGAACCATTTATTGTTGAAATACGTCCATTCGCTGGTAATGATGCCGTCACTTTTATTTTTGCTGAAATTTTCTATTTTCTTGATGCCGTACGTCTCCGTATCGATATAAATGGCCCCATTGTACCTGGTCTTTCGGTCCGGTTTTTTGTAATTGACCTCACGGAAACGGATCACGAAATTTTTCCTTCCGTCCATGGTTATGGTATCTGTTAAAAAGAACCGGTAAAGCCCTCTGTTTTCCAGCTTCAGCTGGGTAGGGAGGTTGTCCCGGTTGCTCTGCTGCAGGGCAATCATTTCATAAATAGGCTGCTTGAGACCGGAAATCCTGTTGTCCAGGATGTTGATCTTTTCGCCGTATTTTTTTGAGTAGAGGAATTCCTGCGCCCGTTCCCAAAGAAAGAGTTTGCTCTTGGAAAAGATGTTTCTTGCGGAGATATTGTTTAGGGAATCTTTTTTCCTTTTGCGTTTTATAAAATCATGATCGCGGAAGATTTCATTGAACTGCACGAGGCTGTCCTCATCAATATCCATGGATACCTTTTCGTAGGACTTATAGGAGTAGGAATCCAGGCTTTTGGGAGCGTTTTCCCTGAACATCCGTTCTACCATTTTAAGGATTTCCAGCGCCCGGGGGTCACTTTTATCCTCGATAATCACCGCTTCGATATCGGTTGTCTTTGCGGAACCTTTTTTCAGCGCAACCTGAATCGATTTTTCAACGCTCACGCTTTCACTTTGGTACCGGTCTGCCTGTACTTCAATACGGCTGCATGCCGTTTTAAACTCCAGGCTGCCGTCGTCGTCCGTATAACCAAGGATGATATTGTTACAGGATATTGCTGCATGAGAGACGGGAGCTTTCGTTACATCATCAATAACCCTGATTCTTGATTGTGAGTAACCCAGAATAAAGGCCATGAAAAATATAATAAATAAGATCCTTTTCATAAATGCGGATCAAAATTAAGCATATTTCTGATTCCGAAAAAGTTTTCCACCGGAGAATCATCGGCAGTAAAAATAAAATCCCGGAAAATCCGGGATCTATATTCAGTGGTCATTCAATGCATTAAGGAAATCAATGATGGCTGAAGTCTCTTTGTCAGAAAGATTCAGCGGCGTATCTGAAAGCGTCTGGTTATCGGCTTTCAACCCGAATCCTTTCCCTCCGCCTTTATTATAAAATTCCATTACCTCTTTTAACGTTCGATAACCGCCGTTGTGCATATACGGGCCTGTTTTTCCGATGTTCCTGAGCGTAGGGGTTTTGAACGAATGCTGAAGAAATGCTACTGTTCCATGGAATTTCCCTCTTCCCGGATCCTGATCCAGGACCTTATTGGAAGCATTTTCAGCCACGCCCAGTACTTCCTGCTCGGTTTTGGTATAGTTCGGCGGAACCGTACCGTTGAAGAGCGGCAGGAAATGGCAGATGGCACACTGCGCTTTCCCCATAAACAGGTTAAATCCTTTTTTCTGACTTTCCGTCATTGCCTTTTTATCTCCGCGCATGTACCGGTCGAAATCAGAATTAAAAGCAGCCAGTGACCGGATGTAGCTTGCCAGCACATTTTGGAGCTGCCAGATCTCGGCATTTCTTCCTTTATAAATCTTCCGGAAGGCAGTACGGTATTCCGGGTCGCTGTTGATTTTGGCAATAATCCTGCTGAGGTCACCGTGCATCTCTTCTTTATTGGTAATCACATCCGAGCTCTGCCCTTCAAGGTCATCTTTCCGCATGTCCCAGAACTGTCCGTGCTGAAAAGCCGAATAGCTCAGGGAAGGTGTATTCCTTTTCAGTGGTGAATCGGTGAGTGACATGGATTTTTCCATGCCATCCGAAAAGGCTTTTTCAGCGACATGGCAGGTAGCACAGCTTCGTGTATTGTTATCGGACAGGATCTTATCGTTGAAGAGCTGTTTGCCTAATTGTACTTTTTCAGGTGACATTTCAAACTGTTTTCCGGGAACAAAGGCATTCGGGTTGAAAGCATTTTTGGAGTAAAATGTGCGGACGTTTTTATTCAGTGCCGAAGTCACTTCTATGGCCGGGATCTCTTCCTGCTTCTGGAAATCGATCATCAGCGAAGTAATGGTGTTCAGGTGCTCCGGAATAAAACGGATGTAATCAAACGTGTTTTTGTCCTGATTTTGGCTCAGGTAAGCCTTGGCAGCCTCGATCTCCTTGCTGATCTGTTTAAGCGATTTTTCCTTCGACCGTTCTGTGGAAATCAGCTGCAGTGTTTTCTTAACAGCATGCAATGCATAGGGCATTTCCTTTAAAAAAGTTCCGGATACCGGAGTGTCAAATCCTGCAATCCCCAGGCTGGAGATCCGGAATGCTTCCTGCCTCAGCGCATCGAAAACCTGGTCTTTGGAAATGGTGATGGCCTGGAAGTTGACTTTGATCGCATTGCTTTTGTTGGTGAGGTTTTTCAGCATCCGGATCACCTCAATTTTATTGGCCGGATCATAAGGGTACAGCAGCTCTTCCAGCACCTGGAGCCCTTCGGGTTCTATTTCCACATGCTCCTGCATCTCAATCTCAGGTAAAGCCGGACCGTTGATGAAACGGGCTGTCTGGGGAAGGAAATATTCCACAGCCCATTCCATTTTCTTATAGGTGGTTCTCAGTGTTTCAAATTGTTTCTGAAGATCAGCCTGTTCCGGATTTCCGGATACGGTTGTGATAAGTGCATTGGTCTGCTTCAGAAAGTCTGTATTGGTCCTGAAAATGTCTTTCTTTACTTCAGCAAGGTCGTCATGAACCGGCTGCTGGTTCTGGGTGCACTGTAATGCCCCGAATACTGCAAAAGTGATGAAAAGAAAAACAGATAACGGGTATTTTAAAAGGATTTTCATATGTATGAAAAAGTATCAATAGAATTTCTCCTACTGATACTCTGTATTAATGAATGATACAATTATTTCTGAACGTTTCTGATGATCAGGATCTGTCCGCCTTCCTTATTGGTGTTTACTCCGGCACCGTCTGCATTGGCGAACGCATCTTTCTGCCATGTGTGCGAGTGGATGTTCACGGCAAAGGTGTTAGGAACCCCGATGATGTCTGAGATATCAACCATGGCTCCGTATTCCCATGATCCAAGCTTGGTAAGCTGGCCGGATTGGTTGTAAGAAGCCTGCCATGCCGCATCGTTCCTGTTATGCTTCATATTCAGCCATGGCTTGTACTGTTTCGTTTTGATGTCCAGCTGCCAGATGTATGAATCGTGGGTAGCGGCAGGGTAGTAAGAATCCCCGTCTTCCTGGATGTAGACATAATTTTCCGTTACACAAAGGTTATCCGGATTGATCAGGTTGCTTCCCGGGCTGGAATCTCCTTCAGCGACCAGTTCAAGCTTTCCGGTCAGCATATTACTTTCATTCAGGACCAGTTTATATACTCTTCCCCACATGGTAAGTCCGGCTTTAGGGTTTACTCCGTCCGAAGACTCCCCGGTAGCGGTGAAGTAGATTTCTCTTCCTTTTCCGGCTCCTTTTCTGTAATCCACGTCCTCTACTCTTGAGAAACGGATCGCATTGTTATCGATGTTCTTCTGGTTGATCTGGGCACCGGTCAGGGATTTGGCATTTTGGATCTCTACGAATTCCACATCATACTGGTTCCCTTTGGTCATATTGGTCTCCGTATAATTGCTGTTGGTTCTTTTCAGTGCATACAGTTTTCCGTTGTTCAGGTCACCCTGGGTATCGGAAACATACATGATCAATTGCCCGGCAGACTGGTGCGAAGAGCTGAAAGACTGGTCTTCGCCAATCAGGATATAGGTCTTACCATTGGAAACGTCTTTAGGAAGCGGAACGGCATTTTCCATCGATGCTTTTCCTAAAGCAGGCTTTACCCTTGACTGATCTGCAGCCTGGGACGCCGGCGACAACGGGTTTATCGCATGTACCATACTTTCTTCACCGGATTCTCCTGCCGTAAGGAACGCGCTGAAGCCATGTTCCGCTACAGTCGCCAGTGTTGCAGAGCACAATCTGGTCATTCCGCCGATTCCGTTCAGGATGTATTCCCCTTTTACCGGTCTGAAACTTTTATCAAGGTATACTCTGGATACCGATTTGGTAATTTCATGATTAGTAATCATCAGGTATCCGTCTGAACTCGGGTCCTTCATGATTCCCATTCCGTCCGGCTGGCCTGCGAAGACGAAGTTCGGGCTTCCGGCAAGGACATCGGAGCTGGAAATCAGCGTTGTAATGGTAAGGTTTTCAAAGCCGCTCATGGCATAGGCAAATGCGGGCTCTTTAGAAAAGTTTTCAATTTTGATGTTCGGGTTTACGGGGTTTTCATTACTGTCTGTCGTATCATCATTACAGTTCTGAAAGATGGTCGCCGCCAGGAATAAGGCACCGATAGTTTTGTAAATTTTCATAATCACTTTTATTTCGATGATGCAAAACTAAAGGTCTATTGTTAACTGTATTTTAAAAACGGGAAGAGTTACATGAACTTTACTTTATTAAAGAATAACCAGTGTTAAGGAAAAGTCAATAATTAGAACCGATCAAAATAGAAGATTGCTGCACCGGAAAATTGTTTGGGAAATACCGGTCTTTCTGAATTCCAGACCATAAAAAAACTGCCCCGGTAGAGGCAGTTGATATCGTTTAACGGTCGAAAGCGTTGAATTTTATTTTTATCCCGAAATTGTCGCTGAATTCAGAGGTCCGGTAATAACCAAGCCGGTAGGAGAACCCAATCCCGAAATTGCTTCCTAAAAACCGGTTCCAGATCAGCCCTGCTTCCTGGTAATAATGATCCAGGACCATAAACTCGAATTTCTGGTGATCGCTGCTGTTCCTGAAATTCCCTATGGCAGACTGGTATTCTACATCAATGCTGGAATACCGTGTGCCCAGAGTCTTAAATTTGAAGGGCAGCGACTGTGAAAGGCGGATCGCCGCAAATGTATCGGTGTAGAACGTTCCTGCCGGCATGGTCGTGAATCCCAGGTTGGTAGGGCTGCCGATATTGGAATACCAATGGTTGTTATTGCGGTCCGTCTGTCCTGCAATTTCAAAGTTTTTCCAGATCGGTGCCGTGCCGGAAGAGAGCCCCCCGAAAAGCTTGATATTGGTTAATCCCGCCGGAGTGCGGAACTGGTGGATCAGCAGGGCATCCAGACGGCTGTAATTCAGGTCGCCGCCAAAGGTTTTCATCCCTTTTTCAAAATTCACATACACCTGCGGATAGCCTTTCTCGAAAGTGAATTTTCCGCTCGGGGTCATGATGTTTTTGTCATTTGGGGCAAACTTCAGGGAAAGGGTAGTGCTGAAATTATCGAAACGGTTACCCATGTCTTTATACTCATAATCAAAAAGGGCCTGCTGTTTCTCTTTGTTTACGGCAATCTTCATGCTCAGGGAATTGGAAAGGTCATATAAAAACGAAGCTCCCCATTTCTGATTTTTATAAAATGCTCCGTTATGGATGTCAATGTTGATATCCGACAGCTTCATCGGGAGATCCCACATCGCATTGCTGAACCTTCCTGCGGCAAATACATCATCTACATAATCAATCCTGAATACGGATGTCCTTTTATCTGACAGCTTTACATCGAGTCCTAATCCGTATTTGAATCGGCTGTCTTTAAAGCCATAACCGAAATATGCATCCGGAGACCAGGTCTTGCTGAACTTTTCATTGAGTTTTACGCCTGCTCCCAGACGCAGTCCCTGAACCTGGTCGTAGCTGTAAAATTTGGTGATATCAAAATCAATCATTTTGTACCGTATATTTCCCCGCAGCAGCTGGGTGAGGAAGCTCAGTTTCTTTTCAAACTGGTGCTTTTCCACAAACTGGTCTATCTTGGTGTAGGTAGCACTTTCACGTTCCGTAAGGCTGTCCGTCCTGTACTGGTTCAGCTGGCTTCCGTCAGAACTTTTCACTTCAAGGGAATATCCTTTGAAATCCGATGGTTTAACCTCCTCGTTCAGCTGGAAACCGAAGAACCGGTTCTTTACATACAGGTAATTCCCGAATGACTTCTTATTGAATTTTGGTTTTTCGCCTGCTTTGGTACTGTCTTTTTTAGAGGTTTCATAGGTCTGGTCGCCCATTTTTACCTTGATGTCCTCATAATCCAGGAACCATTTATTGTCTATAGGCTTCCATACGGAGACAATATTGCCTTCATTGAGTTTCTTACTGGTACTTTCAAACTTTTTCAGGGCAAAGCTTGAGGCATCCACATATATTTTACCGTTGAATTTCCTCGGGTTTTGTTTTTTCTTATTGGTGATTTCCTTGAATTTGATCACATAGGTTTTCCTGCCCTCCAGCTGTACGGTATCCGAGAGGTAGAAATTGAAAAGGTCCCGGTTTTCAGGTCTCAGCTGGCGGGGTATCCGGTCGAGATTGGAAATGTTGATGGCCAGTGCCTCGTAAATGGGATTCTTGAAGCCTGACATCAGGTTGTCTATGATATTGGTCTTTTCACCGAATTTTCTGGAGTATTTGTATTCCGTTGCTTTTTCCCACAGGAACATCTGGCTGGCCGCCGCGGCATTAATGAAGTCTTCCGCCAGCAGGGAATCCTTTTTTTCTTTGTCTTTCTGTTTGAATTTCCTGTCTTCGGCCTTGGAAAGCGAGTCTTTGCGGGTCGCAATAAAATCCTTGAAGGTATCCACAGAATCTTTATCTACATCAATAGACAGTTTGCTGTAAGCTTTAAATGTATAGGACTCCAGGGATTTAGGTGAATTTTCTTTAGCTCTTTTATTCAGTTCATCCAGGATTCTCAATGCTCTTGGATCGCTTTTGTCATTAATGATCACCCGTTCGATATTATCCCTTTTTTCGGATAGGGGAACCAAAGCGATCTCGACTGTTTTCTTGACGTCTGCTGTCGCATCTTCAAAATTGCTGGCCAGGATGTCTACTTTCCTGCATTTTGTTTTAACGGATAAAAAACCCTGCTCATTGGTTTTCCCGAGCAGCTGATCATCACAGTATACCGCTGCATTGGCCACCGGCTGTCTACTGGCCCTGTTAAGCACCCGGAATTGGGTCTGGCTGAATACCGCCGCACTGAACAACATGAATAATGAGCATAAAAGTTTTATCATTAAGTTTTTATTAATAAGACAAAACTATCAATAAGATAGTTACAAAACCCTACCTAAAAGTATAATATTTTGTTAAAATGAAAATCAGCTGTACCGGCAGGATACAGCTGAATGTAAGTCTTTATAGCCTTCAATATGGATTGGGCATAAGAATTTAATGTTCCTTCTAACAGATCACATGCCTAATGCTTTTTGATAGGCATTTTCAAGGCCGTCAAGGTTTTTACCTCCTGCTGTAGCGAATCCCGGATTTCCGCCGCCGCCGCCCTGGATCTCCCTGGCCAGGTCTTTCACGATGGCTCCTGCCTGATAGCTGGAAGCCAGGTCATCTGAAACTCCCACCGTAATCATCGGTTTCCCGTCTGCATCAGAAAGGATCACAGTAACAGAAGAGGGGATTTCCCTTTTCAGCTGGAATACGATGTCTTTTACAGAACCTGCATCCAGAGAGGTCTTCTTCACCAGAAGCTGCTTATCGCCCTTTTGTTCGTAAGCATTTTTCCAGTCTCCGATTTCCCCTTTGGCTTTTTCCTTTTTGAGGGCATCCACTTCGGATTTTAATGCCGTATTTTCTTCAATCAGCTTCTCAATCGATCGTACAATATCTTTAGATTTTAGCAGCTGGGATAATTCAGCCACCTGTTTTTCAAGGTTTTTGAAATACTCTTCCGCTTTGTCTCCTGAAATAGCCTCAATCCTCCTGATTCCTGCTGCAGCAGAACTTTCCGAAACAATTTTGAAATGGCCGATTTCACTGGTATTTTTTACATGGGTTCCCCCGCAAAGCTCTTTCGAGCTCCCGAACTGGATCATCCTCACGCTGTCGCCGTATTTCTCGCCGAACAAAGCCATAGCCCCTTTCTCCATGGCTTCCTTGATCGGAATATTTCTAAATTCCTGTAAGGCAATGCTTTCTTTGATCCTGGCATTCACTTTATTCTCAACCGAAGCCAGTTCTTCCTCCGTCATTTTATTGAAATGCGAAAAGTCGAAACGGAGGTAGTCCGGACCTACAAAAGACCCTTTCTGCTCTACATGGGTGCCTAAAACCTCTCTTAGCGCTTCATGCAGCAGGTGGGTAACGGAGTGGTTGGCCTGGGAATTCTTCCTGTCAGTGGTATTCACTTTAGCGTAAAAAACAGCACCCGCATCTTTCGGAAGCCCGTTGATCAGGGAAATGATCAGTCCGTTTTCCTTTTTTGTTTCCAGTACTTCAAAGCTTTCTACAGCATTTTCCAGAACTCCTTTATCGCCTATCTGGCCTCCGCCTTCCGGATAAAAAGGAGATTCGCTTAACACCACCTGGTAGAATTCACCGTCTTTGTTTTCTACCTTCCTGTATCGGGTGATATAGGTTTCAGATTCAAACTGGTCATAGCCTACAAAGTTTTCAGGTTTTTCTTCCAGCGTTACCCAGTCGTATACCTTTTGTGCAGAATCTGCTTTTGAGCGCTGCTTTTGTTCATTCAGGGCCACTTTGAAGGCTTCTTCGTCAATGGTCAGCCCTTTCTCCTCTGCAATAATTCTTGTTAAATCATCCGGGAAGCCATAGGTGTCATATAATTCAAAGACTTCTTCAGTCGGTAAAACTTGAGTATGGTTTGCGATCGTCTGCTGGATCAGTTTTTCGACCCGGATCAGTCCGTTTTCTATGGTTCTCAGGAAAGATTCCTCCTCACTTTTAATCACCTCAGACACCAGCTTACCCTGTTTTTCAAGTTCAGGGAAGAATTGGCCCATCTGTTCCTGAAGAACAGCTACGAGCTGGTACAGGAAAGGTTCCTTCATGCCGAGGAAACGGTATGAATAGGAAATACCTCTTCGTAAAATCCTTCTGATCACATATCCTGCACCTCCGTTGGAAGGCAGCTGACCGTCTGCAATGGCAAAAGAAACCGCTCTGATGTGGTCTACCACTACGCGGATGGCAATATCCTTCTCATCTTCCAGGATCCCTGTATATTTTTTTCCGGAAAGAGCCTCCACCTTGGCAATCAGCGGGGTGAAAACATCCGTGTCATAATTGGAAGACTTACCCTGAAGTGCCATACAGAGACGTTCAAAGCCCATTCCCGTATCCACATGCTGGGCCGGAAGTTTTTCCAGAGTCCTGTCCGCTTTTCTGTTGAATTCCATGAATACCAGGTTCCATACTTCCACCACCTGAGGATGGTCGTTGTTCACCAGTTCCAGTCCGGAAACCTGAGCTTTTTCCTCAGGGGTCCTTAGATCCACATGGATTTCGGAACACGGTCCGCAAGGCCCGCTTTCTCCCATTTCCCAGAAGTTGTCTTTCTTGTTTCCGTTGATGATCCGGTCTTCGGAAATATGGGATTTCCAGAAATCATAGGCATCCTGGTCCCTGTCCAGATTTTCGGAAGCATCGCCTTCAAAAATGGTCACATACAGGTTTTCTTTAGGAATTCCGTAGACTTCCGTCAGCAGTTCCCAGGCAAAAGCAATAGCATCTTTTTTAAAGTAATCCCCGAAAGACCAGTTCCCCAACATTTCAAACATGGTGTGGTGGTATGTATCGCGGCCTACATCGTCCAGGTCATTGTGCTTTCCGGATACCCTGAGGCACTTCTGAGTATCTGCAATACGGGGTGCCGTAGGCGTTTTATAGCCTAGGAAAAAATCTTTGAACTGCGTCATTCCCGAATTGGAGAACATCAGGGTAGGGTCGTCTTTCAGTACAATTGGTGCTGAAGGGACGATCAGGTGTCCTTTGCTTTTGAAATAGTCTAAAAATTTCTGACGGATCTCTTGTGATGTCATAAGTTTATATTGCTTTGCTTTTGAGCGTTTTTCGATAGAATGCAAATTTAAGATTTTTTACTGAAACCCGTACATAAATACGGGAAACCATAATCTCAGGTAAGGCATATCATTTGAAGCTGTTTCCCGCTTTCCGCACCCGCTGTTTTTCTGGTTTCGGGCGGCGGCTTTGCCGCCGCCCGAAACCAGAAAAACAGCTCAGACAGAGGCTTCAATCGAAGCTGGGTGAAGGTGCCGTTGAAAATCAGGGATCAAAAACATGATTACTCTTAAGTAAAGTCAGACAAATCATAAAACAGGTGAAACAGGAAACCGCTGAACCCTTTTTTTCGTATATGAATACAGATAGGCAGATGTTCCGGTGCTATGATTCCGATAGACAGGATCAGTGAAAACAGAAATAACTTTGTCGGAAATTTGCCATCTAACAAACGTGAGTCAGTGACCAAAAAATTAAAATGAATAAGAAAATAAAGATGAAAAGCGTATTGATTTTTCTCGGAATATTCCTGGGAATTGCGGTATTTGCCACCAGCTGCGGAGATTCTAAAAAGAAACCTGCTGTTAAAAAAGAAAATGAGACCATTATGGACAATAGAAATGTAAAAGAAGTGTATTTTGCGGGCGGATGTTTCTGGGGAACGGAACATTTTTTCCAGCAGGTAAGAGGAGTAGTGGGAACGGGAGTAGGTTATGCCAACGGAAATAAGGAAAACCCTACTTATGAAGAAGTAGTAAGCCATACCACAGGATTTGCTGAAACCGTGAAAGTGAAATACGACCCGGAGCAGGTAGACCTCAAACTTCTGATTGACCTGTATTTTAAAACCATTGATCCTACCAGCCTGAACAAACAGGGCAATGACAGGGGAGACCAGTACAGGACGGGAATCTATTCAACGGATAAGGAAACGGAAGCTGTGGTAAAAGCTGAAGTAGCAAGGCTGGCCAGGAATTACAGCAAGCCTGTACTGGTAGAAACCATCCCGCTGAAAAATTTCTACAGGGCAGAAGACTACCACCAAGATTACCTGGATAAAAATCCGGGCGGATACTGCCACATTGAGCCGGGATTGTTTGAAATGGCGAGAAATGCCAACCCGCCTAAAAAAACAACAAAATACCAGAAGCAGGATAAAAAAGTGCTGAAGGAGAAACTGACTGCCGAAGAGTACAACGTTACTCAGGAAAACGGTACAGAAAGAGCATTTCAGAATAAATACTGGGATGAAAAACGAGATGGTATTTATGTGGACATTACAACAGGAGAGCCGCTATTCGTCTCTACAGATAAATTTGAATCAGGCTGCGGATGGCCGAGTTTCTCAAAACCGATTACCAAAAAACTGGTCGAAGAAAAGCTGGACAGATCCCATGGAATGACAAGGGTTGAGGTAAGAAGCAAAACCGGGGATGCACATCTGGGCCACGTATTCAACGACGGACCTGCGGATAAAGGCGGATTGAGATACTGCATCAACAGTGCATCGCTGAAATTCATCCCGAAAGAAGAGATGGAAAAACAAGGATACGGAGATTATATAACATTACTGGATAAGAAGTAAAGTGAAGAGGGGGCTGCCGAAAGGCAGCCTTTTTTATTTCTGCCGGAGCAGGAAACGTTCTTTGATACTGAGCATGGATATATTTAAAAACAATAAAAACGAAAAAAGAATATAATTCCCTTTTTTAGTCACATTGGATATGAATTTATTAAATCTATTAGAAATGCTTGGCGTACCTTTTTCCCAAGTTATAATAGTATCATTATATAGCAAAGATTCGGATTCTTTTTCTCCTTCTGAAGTATTTTTATAAATTACCGGAACCAGAAAATTACCTGTTTTTTCGATATCAAGAGCATAATTTTCATGTTTTGCAATTGCCATATCGTTAATCAGCGAAGCAAAATCTCCGTAAGTGTTAATACTGTCTAAAATAAAAGCTATGGCAGTATTCTTCTTATTCCTTTTCTGAAGTTTTTTAATTTCGGAAACATAGTAACCTGAATTCTTTTTTCCTTCACCAGGACTCACTGGAATTTGTTTAAAATCCCATGTTCTTAAAGGTTCCAGTAACATAGCCGGATCAGATCCTTTTTTAAGTTTGGGCGGAATGCCAAAATCCATAACTACAATTTTGGGTTCATTCATTTTTTGGTTTCCATAATGCCAGAACAGCAGCGGGATAACCAAAGCACTGATCAGCCCGGGTACATAATAGATCTTTTTCATCGTCTTCATTTTTGATAAAGGTAACAAAAAATATCATCGCCAATGATACACAGGTTTTGTGAATATCATTTAAAAAAAGCCATTAAAAAAAGTGGTCCGGATCCGGACCACTTTCTATATCTTGATTAATTGCTGATACAAATTACCAGTCTCTTTTTTTCAGAATCCAGTACGAAGCAAAAATAAAGATGGCACACCATACCAGGCAGGCAATAAGGCTCTCAACAGGGTAGTGGAATTCATATTTCATACCCAGCAGTTTAGCAGCATTCAGCCTTACCATCGGATTCGGGATCAGGCTGGACATACTTTCCAGAGGGAAAAGTTTGGAAATGAAAAAATCATTCTGTAACACATGGTTTCTCTGTACTTCATTAAGACCGCGTATTTTCTGGAATTTTTCTATGGCTAGCAGAATAGCTTCTGCAATCCATAATACAAAAAAAGCAAGGAAAACAAATACTGATTTTCTTAACAGAACCGAAAGGAACATCAGGAAACAGAAAAAAGTAAAGAGCTTCACAAAATAGTTTCCGATAAAAAACATTTCAGCAAAGACCTTATCGGATTCTGTAGTGTTGGAATACTGATATCCTAAAAACAGCGTAATACCAAAGACGATCAATGTTGAAATAATGGTAAAAACAGCAATGGTCAGCAGCTTTGACGTAATAAATTCCTCCCTGCTCAGCCCGTCGATGGTGTTCTGCTTGAACATTCTGTTACTGAATTCCTGGCAGATGGAAAACACGATGATGAGCCCGAGGAAGATTTTCAGCAAAGCTACAATCCAGGTGGTGAAGTTCCAGATCTCCGGGAAATTGTAGATCCCCTGCTCCTTAAGATTGACTTTCCCTCCGAAAAGATCGAAATCTATCAGTCCGATGAACAGAAATACGATCAGTATCGCAAAATACAGGATGCTGAAGACCTTGAAAGGTTTGTAAGCCAGGTTTTTATAGTATTCGAGTTTTAATAATTTAAGCATGGTTCGTGTTTTTTACAAGTTCAAGGAATTGGGTTTCAAGAGACAGTTTCTTTTTCGTAAGATGAGAAAGGAAAATTCCTTTTTCCGCCAGTTTCTGATTCAGCGCTGATGCCGAAACCGACGCGTCTTCCCGGATCTGGGCCTTGATCAGTTCGCCTTCCATACTGACGGATGAGAACCACTTCAGTTCTTCCAGCGTGCTCAGCAGAAGGCTATTGTTATCTGCTTTAAGCTCAAAATATCCTGTATTGCTGGTGATTTCATCCACCCTGCCGGAATAGATTGAATTTCCTTCTTTCAGCACGATGACATGGCTGCATATTTTCTCGATCTCATCCAGCAGGTGGCTTGCAATGATGATCGTAATGCCCTGCTTGGCTATGCTGGTGATGATGTCCCGGATTTGGATGATGCCCTCCGGGTCGAGCCCGTTCGTCGGCTCATCAAGGATCAGCACTTCAGGATTGTTCAGTAAAGCAGAAGCGATGGCCAGACGCTGCTTCATCCCGAGGGAATAGGTTTTGAACACATCTTTTTTCCTTTCTAAAAGTCCTACCGTTTTCAGCACCTCATCGATCCTTCCGTAGGGCGTCCCTTTGATTTCTGCAACGATTTTCAGGTTCTTTTCCGCACTCAGGTACGGATAGAAATTGGGTTGTTCTATAATGGCCCCGATTCTTTTCAGTGTTTCAGGATCTGTACCTTTTTTTCCGAACCAGTACCAGTCGCCGCTGGTAGGATTGATGGTGGAAAGGAGCATTCCGAAGGTCGTGGATTTCCCGCTGCCGTTCGGGCCCAAAAGTCCGTACACATTTCCTTTTTCTACATCAAAAGAAATGTTGTTTACGACAACTCTCTTGAATTTTTTGGTCAGGTTCTTGACCGATAAAATTTTTTCCATGTAATTCGTTTTACATTATACTAGTCTCAACAGGCCGTGAATTGTTACAAAGTCTGTAAACAAACCTTCGGAAAGGTAATAATAATTGCCGTAACAGTATTTAATTTTATCAATTTTTAATGTGCATTGAAACTGGCTCTATTGTATGTTCATAAAGCCTTAAAAATATACGTGTCTGGAATTGTATGGAAATCTGTATATTTAGGTTGCAAAGCATCTTCGCCGGCTGTATCATGCAATTGGCTTAAATTTCGATGCATTGAATACAGAATGTAATTAGACTGACTTATGAAATTGATTGAACTTGCCCAGGAGCTTGACGTATCAGCAGAAGCCATCAAACAGTTTATCCAGGATTTTGATCTGGAACTGGCCAACTGCATCAGCACCAACTTTGAAGTGAAAGAGGATTTTGAAAAATTTGCCCGTGAACATATTGATTTTCTGAGGCGGTATGAAAAAGACCTTGATAAAGCCAAAACCCCCGGACAGATTGCTGAGAAAATCAACCAGCCGCAGGAAAAAGTGGAAGAAGCCATGAAAGAGATCAATCCGAATATTTTTGATAACGGCTTTTTCAAATCATCGGTTTCAAGCTATGGGATCGACAATAAGCTGGGTGGAAATTACCAGTTTGTGTACAATTATTTCGGAAATACCACAAGCCTGCAGAAAAGGGATTTCATCGGATACAGGGATCTGTTCTTTTATATTTCAGCGGTACTCGAACCGTTCCTGAATCCACAGCAGATCAAAGACTGGGGCATCCATAAGCCGGCAGGAATTGTTCTGTACGGACCTCCGGGAAGCGGAAAGATTTTCTGGGCGAAAAAAATTGCCGAGATCATCGGTTATCAATTCAAAGAAGTAAAAAAACATTACCTGGGGACATCTTTTGTCGACGGAAGCAAAACGCATTTCAATGATTTCCTGGTTACAGCAATGAAACAGGATAAGGTATTGCTCTTCCTGGATGATTTTGACACTATCATGATGGCCAGAAAGCCGGAAAATAATGTGGCGGCCTGCAACCTGGAAACCCAGGAAGTCATCCTGCACCATATTTCAAAGTTTGAGCAGGAAGATGTGCTGATGGTAGGTTCTGCAAATTCTATTTCAGATATTGATGAAGAAATCATGGCTCCCGGAAGATTCGATGTACTGGTTCCCGTATTTCCGCCTAACAAGGCAGAACGGGCAGAGATAATCCTGTATGCCATGACCAGGAACCTGGAAAAAACGTCCCTGCTGTATAAAATCCTCAAAAACAACAAAGCCGACCAGATCCCTTTCTGGGATGAGGTTGCCTCGAAAATGAAGGTATTCAGTAATACCATGCTGATCGACTTCACCCAAAGCCTCAAAAAACGCATCAAATACCTGTATTATAAAACGAAAAATGAAAATCTGAAGATTGATAAAAATGTCCTTGACGGAGCATTAAGGGATGCTGCCGGAAAGCTCACCGGTGAATACCTGGATCAGATTGCCACTTTTCTGAAAGATGTCATCATCAACAGTTCAGACCAGTTCCAGTACAGGATCCACAGCCTGAAAACTGAACTTGATGCCTACAGGATCGTGGAAGAGCCGAGAAGGGCGATTGGTTTTCAGCATAATGAGGAAGAGGGGAATAAGTAATGCGAAGAGGAATTTTAAATTTTAGATTATAGATTTTAGATTTTGAATAATGGGTTTTGAATTTTGAATCTGGGAAAAAAGATTAAACATAAAAGATAAAGATATAATACATCTGTATTTATCACGCCTCTATTAATCATAACAAGTCCTGCATTATGAATCTAAAACTTATAATCTAAAATCTATAATTTAAAATCGTCTGGTATCTGACATCTCGGATCTGATATCTAAAATCTTACTTCCAAAATCCACATTTATCCGTATTTTTGCATAAAATAGACATTCGTGATCAATAACGACCATATAAGAGAAGTTCAGTCCAGGATCGAGGACTTATATAAATACCTTCAGATTGAAAAGAAGAGGATAGAAATTGCCAATGATGATGAAAAGACGGCTGCGCCTGAATTTTGGGGCAATCCCAAAGAAGCGGAAGCCTTTCTGAAGCAGCTGCGTTCCAAAAAAAAATGGGTTGAAGCCTACGATGAGATCAGCAGTCAGTTTGAAGACCTGCAGGTACTGGCTGAATTTGCCAAAGAGGACCCGGATTCTGAAAAAGAGCTGGATGATACCTTCCCGAAGCTGGTGGAGAAAATAGAAGACCTGGAATTTAAGAATATGCTTTCCAATGAAGGCGATGAGCTTTCAGCCGTTTTGCAGATTACGGCGGGAGCAGGTGGTACCGAAAGCTGCGACTGGGCATCCATGCTGATGAGGATGTATACGATGTGGGCAGAAAAGCAGGGCTATAAAATCCGCGAGCTGAATTACCAGGAGGGCGATGTTGCCGGCGTGAAAACCGTAACCCTTGAAATTGAAGGTGAATTTGCCTTCGGATACCTGAGAGGGGAGAACGGAGTGCACAGGCTCGTCAGGATTTCTCCTTTCGATTCCAATGCGAAGCGACACACGAGCTTTGTGTCAGTGTATGTTTATCCATTGGTGGATGATACCATTGAGATCAATATCAACCCGGCAGATATTTCCTTTGAGACCATGCGTTCTTCCGGAGCCGGAGGTCAGAATGTGAACAAGGTGGAAACAGCCGTACGTCTCCGTCACGCGCCTACAGGGATCATCATTGAAAACTCGGAATCCCGTTCCCAGTTGCAGAACAAGGAAAAGGCCATGCAGTTGCTCCGTTCCAGGTTATATGAAATGGAACTTGAAGAGCGGATGAGAGCCCGTAATGAGATTGAAGCCAATAAAATGAAGATCGAATGGGGAAGCCAGATCCGTAATTACGTGATGCATCCGTACAAGCTGGTGAAAGATGTGCGCTCCGGCTATGAAACTTCAGATGTGGATGCCGTGATGAACGGGAATATCACGCCTTTCCTGAAAGCTTTCCTTATGGCTGACGGAACAGCGGTTTCTGATGATGATCTTGAGCTCTGATCCTGTAAGAATTTTCGTTAAAAATTGATAATTAATTTTCTTATCAGGGTTTTAAAACCTATTTTTGTTACTCAACGATATATATGGAAGATTTCAATAGCTGGAGAGATTTGCTGAACCCCGAATTTTATATAAAATTGGGTGGGTTCTGGCTTATTTTGTTTATTATTTTTGCTGAAACAGGGCTTTTCATAGGCTTTTTTTTACCTGGTGATTCACTGCTCTTTGTTTCGGGAATCTATGCTGTTGAAATCATTCAACAAACGTTCGGATCGACGGGAAGTGAGTTCCTCGATACGCTTATCCTGGCTTCTTCCGTTGCCATAGCCGCTATTATCGGAAATGAAGTTGGATATTATTTCGGAAGGAAAACGGGTTCTGCACTCTATAAAAAACAGGACACCATGTTTTTCAAGAAAAAATACCTGTACCAGGCCCATGATTTCTTTGAAAAAAACGGTGCACTGGCGATCATCATGGCCAGATTCTTACCGGTTGTCAGGACTTTTGCCCCAATTGTTGCCGGTATCGTGAAGATGGATAAAAGGGATTTTCTGAGAGACAATGTCATTGGGGCAGTCCTCTGGTCGTTCCTGCTGATTTTCGCCGGACATTACCTTGATAAACTATTCATTGATCAGTTTGGAATCGATTTAAAAAAGAAGCTCGAGCTGATCATTATTGTGATTGTCCTGATTACCACACTGCCGATCATCATTAAATTCATGTTCGGAAAAAAACAGGACTTCTCAAAATATGAAAACCATAATTTCGACGAAGAGAAATAAAGATTCCGATTTGAAATACAATACAAGTGAACCCGCTGATCAGGCGGGTTTATTTTGTTATGTAGGGATGACTTTAAAAACGATCATTGAATTTTCCGAACATTTTAAAATCTTATTTTTTTGAATGATGTCTCGCACATCTGCAGATTACGCATCATAAGCAATAAAACCTGAGAAAGATGATTTTATCTGGCTATTAAAATGAGCTTAGCTTTTGATCCATTCCAGGATATTGGGATAGATGATGCTGTCCCTTTTGGTCTTGCTGAAAAACCTGGGCGCATGTCCCGTATTTTTCATAAAAATCAGCTTATGCGGGATCTGCCTGGCACTCAGGACAGAGTCCAAAGCCTTAGCCTGTTTCTGGCTGACCAGAACATCCTGATTTCCCTGAAACAGCAGGGTAGGAACATCAGCCACATTGGCTATGGGACTTGCTTGCCTGAACTCATCAGACAGATTCTGGCGGTGGAATTTCGTTCCTACCACCTTCTGGATGGTGGGTGAAGAATATTTGGAATAAAACGAATGTAAATATTCAGGAGAATAAAAATCTGTAGGCCCGCTCAGGGAAATGATTTTTTTTATCTGTTCAGGATGCCGGTATCCGTACAGCAGAGCCAGGTGGCCGCCTGCACTTTCTCCCAGCAGAATGTAATTATCCGGCCGGAGTTCAGCTTTGTGGGCCAGTGCATTGAACTTTTGTATGGCAAGGCCAATATCCTCCAGCTGCTGGCGGTAAGTGACGGTCTTCGATACCAGCCTGTAGTTCATATTGATACTCGGAACGTTATTCCTGAACAGCATTTTCTGGATCTGGATCATGTGCTCTTTCCGTCCATACTTCCAGGCTCCTCCGTGAACGATCAGCACCACCGGGGAATCTTCAGGATAATCAGAAGGCAGGAATACATCCATTTTCTGACGTTTATGCTCTCCGTATTTTAAGTTGTAAATCTTCTGGTCATGGTTGGTTCCTACCCATACCCTGAATTTGGTGTTGCAGGAGTTCAGGACAAAACTGACGCATCCCAAAACAAAAAAATGGTATTTCAGGATCAGTTTTTTCATAGTGCTGAATGGATACTTTTGCATTTTTGAATATCAGGAAATCCCTTTGTAAGATTTGTATGAGGGTTCCTGGTAAGAAACACCTGTTTCCGATATGCTAAGGTACGAATATTGTTATTACCGCTACGGAAGTACAAGCATAATTATTATTCTGCACGCCATATAAAAACCGAATTAAATAATTATTTTTGCTCTTCATTTAACGAACATTAAAAAAATATTAAAATACTATGGCATCTGGTTTTTTTGCAGTCCTGGATGATATCGCAGCCCTGATGGACGATGTAGCGGTTACAAGTAAAATAGCAACGCAGAAAACAGCGGGGATCCTGGGAGATGACCTCGCCGTGAATGCTGAAAAAGCTACTGGCTTCCTTTCATCACGGGAGTTACCGGTTTTATGGGCTATTACCAAAGGATCTTTTATCAATAAGCTGATCATCCTTCCCATTGTATTTTTGCTCAACTGGCTTTATGCTCCAGCCATCAATTATGTGTTGATCCTGGGAGGGCTTTACCTGTCTTTCGAAGGGATGGAAAAAATTATAGAATTTCTTTTTCACCGGGATAAAAAAGGCCATGAAGTAGAAGCAGAAATTGAGCAGCCAGAAAAGAGTCCTGAGGTGATAGAAAAGGAAAAAGTGAAATCGGCCATTACTACAGATTTTATTTTATCCATAGAAATCGTCATCATTGCCCTGGGGACCGTACTGGAAGAAAGCCATCCTTTTATCACCCAGATCCTGGTAACGAGCCTTGTTGCTTTTATTGCCACAGTAGGCGTATACGGAATTGTTGCCCTGATTGTAAGAATGGATGATGCAGGATTTAAGCTCATCAAAAAAAGCAACGATAAGGGCTTTTTCGGAAAGCTGGGCCATCTGTTGGTTAAAGCTTTGCCGATCGTGATTAAAGCGCTTGGCGTAATTGGTACCATTGCATTGATTATGGTAGCGGGAGGAATCTTTGCCCACAGGATAGATTACTTTCACCATTTGCTGCCTACCTGGCCTAAACTTCTTAAGGAAATGACTTTCGGGATAGCAGGCGGACTTATTGCTGTAGCGGTTTTCACCGCAGGAAAGTGGGTGTATTCCCTCGCTGTTAAAAAATAAAGACTTTATTTATTATAAATGTTTAGGATCCTGCCATTCATGTGCAGGATTTTTTGCATTCTGAAATTTTTTTACCCTTGGTATTACCATCAGAAAATATAAAAAGATAAATTTCCTGATGATATGGAAGGTTTATGCTATTTACCATTTGTTCATAATCGTGTAAATACAACGAAATTTTATGCCATGCGTAACAAGTGTAATGATTTGGTTACTAATCTAATGAATCATTAAAATATTATGTTATGGAAAATATCGTAATCACGGATGCGCTTGTTAAAAGCTATGGTCCGTTTACTGCCGTTAAAGGCATTAACCTTTCTGTACCCAAAGGATATATCTATGCCCTGCTGGGCCCTAACGGGGCAGGTAAAAGCACAACCCTTTCTCTGATTTTGGGATTGATGAAGCCCAGTTCAGGAAAAATCACCCTGTTCGGGGAAAGCTGGCAGCGGAACCTGCTCAAAAGAGTCGGTGCCAGCATCAATGGTCCTGCACTATATGATCACCTCAATGCCTTTGAGAATCTTGAGGTTCATGCTAAGATGCTTAACTTAAAGCCTGAAGATATTAAAAATGCCTTATCCCGTGTCAACCTTACTGATACCGGCAATAAACCGGTAAAAAGTTTTTCTATGGGAATGAAGAGCCGTCTCGCGCTGGCGATTGCTCTCCTGGACCATCCTGAACTCCTTATTCTGGACGAGCCCCAGAACGGACTTGACCCGGAAGGGATCAGAGAACTGCGGGATCTCCTGAAAGCCTATACAAAGGAAGGAAAAACTGTTCTGATTTCAAGCCATCAGTTAGGTGAGGTCGCAAAACTGGCAGACTACATCGGAGTGATCTCAGATGGAAATCTTGTTTATCAGGGAACACTTAGAGATTTATCACCTGATGAAAACCGATTGGAAGAAAAGTATTTGGAACTCACAAAAAAAGTGTCATGAAGGCGATACTTATTCAGTCGGAATCGGTCAAACTACGTAAATCAAGCGTAGTGAAGATTGCATGGACCGGACTTTGTATGGGACTGGTCAGCGGAACACTTTTCCTGATCAGCAAACAATCCAAACAGAGCTGGGATGGCATTAATGCATGGCATACCTTATGGACCACCTTTCTTTATCCTATTGCCATAGCACTTATTGCCGGGCTTACCGCAAAAAGAGAGAAGTCCGCACGCGGAGGAGGAACCTGGTGGAGGCCTTATTCTATCAGACAGCTGCGTGCCGCAGAGTATTTCTGGCTTGTTGTGATTGTTACGGTGACTACAGTATTCGTGCTGCTCGCCAGCATACCGTTCGGAATCTTTGCTGCACTGCCGGGTCCGGTACCAATCGGGCAGCTCTTAAAGCTTTGTTTTTTCTTAACGGTGAGCGGTTTTGGAATGATGGCCATTCAGCAGAAGTTGGCCTATGCAGTGGGTCTTATCGGAAGTTTATTGCTGTCCCTTGCAGGAACCATATCCGGTGTGATTATGGCAGAGCAAAGATTGTGGTGGATTAACCCATGGTCTTGGCCGGTACGCTCTTCGCTGGTTTTTACCGGAACTCACGCCAATGGTGTACCGATGGAACTCAATGATCCCGGCTGGGCAATTTCACCATGGCTGCCAGTTCTGCCTTCCCTGTTAATGGCATTACTGATGATTTCTTTGCCCTATTTCACCTTTCAAAAAAGGAAAAAGCCATCATGGACAATTACCGGTAAAAAGGAGCTTGCCTATAAAAGTCGCTTTGTCATTACCGGCTATATTGCTGCTGAATTGGTGAAAACCAAGAAAAGCATGGTATACTGGCTGTGCCTGGGAATGCCATTATTATTTGGACTGACTGCATTATTGAGAAATGCTCCGATGAATACCTTGCAGCTATGGTCTATCCTGGTTTTGCCATTCGGGGCTGCACTTCTTTCTGCACTCGTCTGGATGCCGGAATCCGATGCTTGGCGGATACTCCGTACCCGGCCTGTGTCCATTGCGAAACTGTATCTGACCAAACTTATGGTATCATGGGGCCTGGCTAATGCCGGAACTGTGATACTGCTGCTGTTTTTGTCGCCATTAAAGGTTTCGTTTGTGGTCTTATGCAGTTTTTATCTGGTATATTGTGCGTTGAGTTTTGCGCTGTTGGCTTTCCATTTGTGGCTGGCGGTCCGGTTTAACGTAGGAACCACATTAGCTGCCGGAGCTGTTTTTATGCTTTTGGCTCTGATCATAGGAGGTACGGGGCTGGGGCAGGGGATCTGGCCATTTTTTCCATGGACCTGGGGATGGATGGCGGTAAAAGAAGGAACCGTGTGGTATAGCTTTTTATCCATCCTGATAGGAGCCATTTTCAGTTGTGCTGGAGTATACTGTGTGAGATCAGTTGGCCCAAATAATGAGAAATAAAACAAATTATTCAACTTTTATGCAAGAAAAAAGGATTCCCGTAAGAATCCTTTTTTATGATTAGTTGAACAGGTCTTTCACCTTGTCAAAAAATGTTTTCTCTTTTCCGGACGGTTCTGCCACCATTTCTCCGCTGCTCATCTGCTTCTCGAAGAAATCCTTTTGGTCTTTGGTCAGCTTCTGAGGGGTCCATACATTGATGTGGATAAACATATCGCCTTTTCCGTAGCTGTCGATACTTGGAAGTCCCTTTCCGGCAAGTCTGAGGATTTTTCCGGATTGTGTACCCGGATCAATGGTGATCTTCACCTTTCCACCTACGGTAGATACTTCTTTTTTAGTACCTAATGCAGCCTCTGCAAAAGAAATGTACAGCTCCTGATGAAGGTTGTCTCCTTCTCTTTTGATGGTCTGGTCCACTTCCTCTTCGATAATCACCAGCAGGTCTCCCGGAATTCCTCCGAAAGGGGCATCATTCCCTTTTCCTCTTACATTGAGCTGGATCCCGTCTCTGGCCCCTGCAGGAATATTGATGGTTACTTCTTCTTCGTCTTTGATCAGACCCTGTGCATTGGCACCGGCAGGGATTTTATCGGCTACCTTACCGATTCCCTGACAGGTTCCGCAGGTAGTCTGGGTCTGCATCTGGCCGAACATGGTATTCATTACCTTCAGCTGTACCCCTGAACCGCCACAGGTAGGACAGGTTTTTGAAGTGGCTCCTTCAGCCGTCTTCATTTTCTTTACCTTGATGGTCTTCTGGGTTCCGTTTACCATTTCATCGAGATTCAGTTTAATTCTGATTCTCAGGTTAGAACCTTTCACCTGCTGGCGTCCTCCGCCACCACCGCCGAAACCACCGAATCCGCCGCCGAAGATATCTCCGAACTGGCTGAATATGTCTTCCATATTCATTCCGCCGCCGAAACCTCCGCCACCGAAACCACCATTCCCACCTACACCGGCATGGCCGAACTGGTCATATCTGGATCGTTTCTGATCATCGCTCAGCACTTCGTACGCTTCTGCAGCCTCCTTGAATTTTTCCTCGGCTTCCTTATCACCCGGATTTTTATCCGGATGGTATTTGATGGCCATTTTACGGTAGGCTTTTTTTATTTCATCGGCCGATGCAGATTTGCTGATCTCCAGAACCTCGTAATAATCTCTTTTTGACATCTTTAATATATGAGTAATTCGTAATGAATAATGAGTAATATCAGAATTGCTTATTACCCGTTACTTATTGCTTATGATTAATTTCCTGTAACTACTTTAGCAAAACGGATTACCTTGTCATTCAGGGTATATCCCGTTTCCACAACATCTACGATCTTACCTTTCAGGTCTTCTGAAGGAGCCGGGATCTGGGTAATGGCTTCATGGAAATCCACATTAAAGCTGTCTCCTGCTTTTACTTCCATTGCTTTGAGCCCTTTCTCAGTCAGTTTATTCTTGAATTTCTGATAGATCAGTTCCACACCCTGTATATCCGAAGGGTTACCGTTTTTGGCAATCTCCTTCAGTGCCCTTTCAAAATCATCCAGGACACCCAGCATAGAAACCATCATTTCCTGATTGGCAAACTGGAAGAACTCCATTTTTTCTTTGGTTGTCCTCTTCTTATAATTTTCAAATTCTGCATACAACCTCATGTAACGGTCTTTCTCCTCTGCCAAAAGTTCCTCAGCAGTCGGTTTAGCTGTCACATTGTCTTCTGAAGACGATAGGTTCTGGGTATTGTTTTCCTCCTGATTATTGATGTTTTCTTCGTTGATATCCTGATTTTCCATAATTCAATATTTATTTTCCATAGGTTTTGACAAACATTCTGCCAAAGGAAAAAATATGGACATTAAGTCAGAAAGGAAATGCCGCAACGAAATAGAAATTAAAACCAGCACTACGTTTAATGGCCTGAAAAAGTCTGGTACAGGAGGTACAGGTTCAGTATAATGATGATGAACGAAATGATCCATACACAAACCTTCATCCAGGGTTTGTTCACGAATTCACCCATCTTGGCCTTGTCACTGGTAAACATAACAAGGGGAACAACCGCAAAGCTCAGCTGCATGGAGAGGATGACCTGGCTCAGTACCAAAAGGTCAGTGGTTCCTTTTTCACCTGAAATAATAGTAACGATAAGAGCCGGTATCACAGCGATAAGGCGGGTGATCAGCCTTCTCAGCCACGGTTTAAGACGGATGTTCAGAAAACCTTCCATAACGATCTGTCCGGCCAGTGTGCCTGTAAGTGTAGAATTCTGCCCGGATGCCAGTAATGCAATTGCGAAGGCGATGCTCGCCATGGATGCCCCCAAGATAGGAGTAAGCATCTTGTACGCATCGTGAATGTCTGCCACATCTTTGTTCCCTGAAACATGGAAGGTGGCAGCTGCCAGGATCAATATAGCACCGTTAATGAAAAATGCCAGCATAAGCGAGACGGTACTGTCCAGCGTAGCAAATTTTATTGCTTCCTTTTTTCCTTCTCTGGTCCGTTTATAATCCCTGGTCTGTACAATACTGCTGTGAAGATAGAGATTATGCGGCATCACCGTTGCGCCGAGAATTCCGATCGCAATATACAGCATCGAAGGATTCTGGATGATTTCCTTCTGAGGAACCAGTCCGCCCAGAATCTCATTGATATCGGGTCTGGAAATAATAATCTCATACAGGAAACAAGCCAGGATGATAAAGATAAGTCCGCCTACAATGCTTTCGATCCACCTGAAGCCTTTGGCCTGCAACAGAAGAATAAATAAAACATCCACCGTTGTGATGACGATACCCCAGGTCAGCGGAATATGGAACAGCAGATTCAGGGCTATGGCCGAGCCTATGACTTCTGCAAGGTCACAGGCTGCAATGGCAATCTCACAGAATATCCATAGGATAAAATTCGTGGCAGGGCTGAAGTGGTCCCTGCAGGCCTGCGCGAGGTCACGCTCAGCCACTACACCAAGCTTTACGGAGAGGTGCTGCAATACCATCGCGAAAATATTCGATATCAGGACAACTGAGAGAAGGGTATACCCAAACTGGGCACCTCCTGCAATATCAGTAGCCCAGTTTCCCGGGTCCATATACCCTACGGCTACCATAAGGCCCGGACCGGCAAAGGCAAGGTATTTCTTCCAGAAACCGGCGTTTTCAGGTATTTTTACAGATGAATATACTTCAGGCAAGGAATGGAGCGTCTTGTCTTTCCTCCAGGCGTTTTTCAAATTCGGACTCATGATTGTTAGAAATGGCTAACAAATTTAATTAAATAAATATAAATACAAAACTTAAGCCAAAAAAATCCCGGAAAATCATTCCGGGACAGTATCAATATTTTGATCGTTAATTATTTGGCAAACCTAACAGACATTCTTCGGTCTGTAGCTCTTTCAGCATCTGAAGCACCCGCGTCAACTTTGGCAAACTGGCTGCCGTAGCCTTCTGCATCCAGTACCTGAGAGGAAACACCTTGTTTAGATAACCAGTCTTTGATAAAAACAGCTCTGGCTTTTGAAAGCTTCAGGTTTAGTGCTTCATTTCCGGTTTTATCCGTATACCCTCCGATTTTTATTTTAGCTTCCGGATATGCTTTTAGGATGGCTACCAGGTTCTGAAGCTGACCTTCGGATCCTGCTTCCAGCTGGTCAGAACTTCCCATTTTAAAATTTACATGGTCAAAATCGTACCAGGTATCCTTTAATGCTGCATCGTCCTTCGCATCTTTATACCCTCCGGATTTCAGGAAAGCAATCATTCTGTCTTCCATTCCACCTTTGTATCCCTTCAGTGCAGTTCCGTTCAGGTCGATATCTTCATCGGTCCTGGAAGCTGATGCCGCAGTACTTATGCTGCTTGCTCCGGAAGTAGCGGTCATGGTATCGGTCTTTACCGTACCGGAATCCGATACTGTAGTCGTCGTGGTTGTTTCCTTCTTTTCACACTGCTTCCATATGAAATAGGCAGCTGCGATCAAAAGCAGAAGAGGAAGGAGCCATTTCCAGATTGATCCTCCGCCGTCATGCGTATTCCTGTCCGGATTTGTTCCTTCGGAAGATATGCTTTTAGTGACTTCTATTTTAGGCTCATGGTGAGGGGTTTTGATCTGGTCCTGGTCGTTATCAAACTTATATCTGATATTCCAGTTGTCCATTCCTAATGAGGCCAGGGATAATCCGGCAGGCATAAGAGTGGAAACGGTGCTTTTCTGGTCGTTCAGCAATGCGGTGATGCCCGAACGGTCAAGGTTCTGGTCAGTCGCATATTTTGCAATGGCTCCTACAGCTGCTGCCGCTACAAGATTCAGGATAGAGTGGGAAGTGTTATTGCTTACGCCGGAATAGGTGGCAATGGTATTTACCAGTCCGTTTACCTTATCCCCGAAAATAGAGGATAACAGGTCTGAAAGTACAGAATGGCCTGAAGCTTCTCCGGACAGATTGCCCAGCAAATTGCCGGAAGCCGGATTGGATAAATGGTCAAGTACTTTGGGATCATCCGAATGATTGGCGAGTCCGCCTACCACAACAGGAAGGAAACCGCCAATGGCTTTTGAAATACCGGATTCGCTTTCCCCGTATTGGGAAGCCGCCTGGGAGACTAATGCAGGACCCAGTTGCCCTTTGATTAGATCAATGACATTTAGAGACATAATAATTTATTTTTGAGATTAATGTTATATAAATTTAAATAAAAAAATCTCTAAATGTCATTTTTTTTCCGATTATTTATATCCGGACCGGTGAGAAACGGATATAAAGTTAGCGGAAATTAGTATGCTTTTGCGAACAGTACACGTCTTTTCGAAGGTTTTCCGGAAACAAGAGAAATTCCTTCTTCCACATCGTCATCCAAAGGTATGCATCGGATAGTGGCCTTGGTTTCTTCCTTGATCTGTTCCTCCTCTTCTGGAGTACCGTCCCAATGAGCATAGATAAAGCCTCCCTTTTCTTCCAGCACCGCTTTGAATTCTTCGTAGGTATCTACTTTGGTTACATGTTCTTTCCTGAAATTGAACGCTTTGGCATATATGTCTTTCTGAATTGTCTTCAGTAATTCTTCTATGTATACATCGATTCCCTCAATAGAACGGACTTCTTTCGTAAGGTTATCCCTTCTGGCGATTTCCACCGATTTGTTTTCAAGGTCCCTTGGTCCCATCGCGATTCTAACAGGAACCCCTTTCAGTTCATATTCTGCAAATTTCCATCCCGGTTTATTCTGGGTATCATGATCAAATTTCACGGAAATACCTTTGGCTCTAAGTTTTGCCTGGATATCCAGTGCCACTTCACTGATCTGGTTGAGCTGTTCCTCGCCTTTGAAGATAGGAACAATAACCACCTGGATTGGTGCCAGCGTAGGAGGAAGTACCAGTCCTAAATCATCTGAATGCGTCATGATCAGTGCCCCCATCAGACGGGTGGAGGTTCCCCATGATGTAGCCCATGCATGTTCGATCTTTCCTTCTTTATTTGTAAACTTCACATCAAAAGCCTTGGCGAAATTCTGCCCAAGGAAATGGGAAGTCCCGGCCTGAAGGGCTTTGCCATCCTGCATCAGCGCTTCAATACAGTAAGTCTCGTCTGCACCGGCAAACCTTTCTGAAGGGGTTTTTAACCCTTTTACCACCGGTATGGCCATAAAATTTTCTGAAAAGTCTGCATACACATCAATCATCTTTTCTGTTTCTTCAACTGCTTCTTCTTTAGTCGCGTGAGCAGTGTGCCCTTCCTGCCATAGGAATTCAGCCGTCCTGAGGAAAAGACGCGTCCTCATTTCCCAGCGCACTACATTGGCCCACTGGTTAATCAGGATCGGCAGGTCACGGTAAGACTGGATCCAGTTTTTGTACGTATTCCAGATGATCGCTTCGGAAGTAGGGCGCACGATTAGTTCTTCTTCAAGCTTGGCATCCGGATCCACAATCAGTTTATGGGGATTGTCCGGATCGGTTTTCAGCCTGTAGTGGGTTACCACTGCACACTCCTTGGCGAATCCTTCGGCATTTTTTTCTTCTGCCTCAAACAAGCTTTTGGGTACGAAAAGCGGGAAGTAAGCATTGACGTGACCGGTTTCCTTGAACTTCCTGTCCAATTCATCACGCATCTTTTCCCAGATTGCATATCCGTATGGTTTAATCACCATACATCCCCGCACACCTGAATTTTCAGCCAGGTCGGCTTTTACAACCAACTCATTATACCACTTGCTGTAATCTTCGCTTCTTGAGGTTAATTTTGCCATTATTTTTTTTAATTTTTTAACTTTTTTATGTTATTGTTATCTAAAAATAAAAATCTATTTTTGATGGATTTTATTGCCGTTGTTTGGTATATTTTTGGTACCATTTGCAAATATAATTTAAATTGAAAATTTTTTCGTTATCATGAAAGGAAATATACATAAAAAATTGCTGGGCATGCTGAAATCCAAAGGGGTTTTGGCTGTTTCCGGCGCACTGTTGCTGGTTTCCTGCGGAGCACAGATGGGGGGCTACAGTGAGACAGACGGGGTCTATTACGATCCTAATAAAGATACATTGCCTGAAGGTGTGATTATTAACAGTGAAGGCAACAGGGTAGGAGAATATTATGATTACTACCAGGATGATTCCAATGTAATCCAGAATGCAGAGATGAATTCCAAAGCACAGGACCAGAAATACAACGCCTGGAGCGGTAACTCATGGAATGGTGTTGCTACAGACTCTGACTGGGGGTCATTTGCCGGTACCGAAATGAATTATTACGATAATTCATGGGGTGGCTGGGGCTATCCTTGGGGATGGTATGGCGGCTATAGTCCGTATTGGGGTATGAACCGGGGCTGGGGCATGGGCATGGGCATAGGCCTTTCCTGGGGCTGGGGAGGTGCCTGGGGATACAACCCGTACTGGAACTTCGGGTATTCTCCGTTTTGGGGATATGACCCTTATTGGGGCGGAGGATTCTATGGCTATGGATACGGATATCCTTACGGAGGATGGGGTAACGGCTATTGGGGCGGTTACTATAATGCACCTCTTTACAGAAGAAGCGGCTCAGGTGGCAGAGGATTTATCAATGGTGCCAACAGCGGGACAGGATTTAATAAATACGGCGGGGCTTCCGGATTCAGAAGTAATACCGGAGGTTTCAGAAACTCTAATTCCAACAGCGGATTCAGAAACTCTAACGGAGGGTTCAGGAATTCTTCCAATGGTGGTTTCAGGAACTCGAGTACTATGGGCGGTTTCAGGCAGCAGGGCAATATGAACAGCGGTTTCAGAAACCAGTCCGGCGGTTACCGAAGCAATCCTACGTATAATCAGCCAACGTACAGAAATGACGGAGGTTTCCGTTCTAACAGCGGTGGAGGCTTCAATTCAGGAGGCGGTGGCTTCAGAGGCGGCGGTTCTGTTGGCGGCGGCGGCGGATTCAGATCCGGCGGCGGTGGCGGTGGATTCCGAGGTGGCAGATAATCAATTAATAACTATTATAAAAAATAATGTTAAAAAAGTCTTTAGCAATCATGAGTATTTCTGCAGCATTTTTTGCGCAGGCTCAGGACGTTTCTGTAATCAGAAATACGGCAGAAATCTATTCAGGATCTCCTAATATAGGTTCTGCTAAATTTAACGCAATGGCAGGTTCCAACGGCGCCCTTGGAGGTGATGCGAACTCTCTGCTGACTAACCCAGCAGGTTTGGGGGTTGTGATCTCAGGAGAAATGTCAGGAACTTTGTCACTTACCAACAATAAGAATACATCCTCATTGGGAGGTTCGTCATTCGAATACCGCATCAACAAGGGAGATCTTGGAAATGTAGGTGCCGTAATGACTTTCCAGATGAGGCCCGAGAGTCCATGGAAGTTTGTTAACCTTGGAGTTAATTTTTCAAGCCAGTCCGTAGAAAATTATGTTCAGACTCCCGGAAACAGCAATATTGTGTATGAGTTTGATGCTGCCGGTACCCGAAGTTCATCATTCGGGGGACATGCGTATGACCGTTACGGTTATCTGACTAAAACAAGCATCGGTGTGGGAGCCAATTACAACCATAACCTGTATCTGGGAATGGGACTGAATTTCTTCAATGCCAATATTGACCAGTCGGACACGGCTATTTTCAATTCCCTACAGAACGGATCTTCAGAATATTTCAGCAAACAGAATACGCCGTTCTCAGAAAGAGGAAACGGATTCTCCGCATCTGTCGGAGTGATCGGGAAAGTAAGCCCGAATTTCCGTCTGGGAGCAGCCATTGAAACCCCTACATTCTGGGATATCGACCGGGGTTACAATTTCTATAATGATGCTCAATACGGAGATGATTCGGCAGTTGAAAACAGAAAGTTCACTTCCCCGCTTAAAGCGACCGTAAGTGCAGCTTTCATTGCGAGCAAAAGTTTCTCACTTAACGTCGATTACAGCTTAGGCCTTACTACACCAAAATATAAGACTTATGGTGCAGCAGAGGAAGACCTGAATGCTTTCTTCAAAGACAATTACAAGAATGTCTCTGAAGTAAGGGCAGGTGCTGAGTACAGGGTAAAACAGTTCAGGCTGAGAGGAGGATATGCTTACACATCCAATCCTTTCGATGCACTTACTGTCAATGCATTCAGAAATGACGGTTCTGTAAATACGAATGCGTCTTATGATAATCTGATGCTTAACAACAGAAATGCTTTGTCATTCGGTCTTGGATATGATTTCAGATCATTTTATATTGATGCTTCCTACCAGAATGTGACTTCAAAATATACCAATCCGTTTATGAGAGGCCTGGTTGATGCGACATATGAAGACGGGTATTATTCATCGAATAACCTGATTGCCAGTGATTCTTACATCGTTTCAGATGTAAAAAATGTAAGAAACAATTTCTTTATCACTTTCGGATGGAAGTTTTAATTTGATTGGCCATTAAGAAATATAAAAAAGTTCCGGATCAGCAATGATCCGGAACTTTTTTATTATGATAATAACAATTTTATTTAATGTGCATGATGATGAAAGAGATGCATCACCAGGGCCAGGGAAACCCCCAGGATCACCAGCCCGATTTTGAGCCAGTCGATATTATGGTTCTTATTGCTTTCAAAAATGATCACAGATGAGATGTGCAGGAATATACCCCCTACAATGGCCAGAAAATAAGGCTGCAGGTCAGGATTGAAATAATTGCCCAGTAGCATCCCCAGGGGCGAAGCAAGGGCAAACAATGCAATAATCAGTAAAGAAGGATAAGATGCGGAACTTCTTGATTCTCCTTTCCTGTTGAATAAGAAAGCCCCCAGAATAAATGAGATAGGAAGGTTATGGAAAACAATTCCTAACAGATACGGTGAAAAGGTTTCTTCTTCGTTTGCCAAAGGAATCCCCTCAATAAAAGCATGGATGAAAAGCCCTACCATCAGTGCCACCGGAAGAATCTGATGCTCGTTGTGATGATGGAAATGTCCGTGTTCAAAACCTTTGGTCAGCGCCTCAAGAATCATCTGAAGCAGCACACCGGCAATAACGAATATCCCAAGCCCGCTTCCGGCTCCTGAACTGTACACCTGAGGAAATACTTCGTTCAGGCAGACCGTAATCAGGAAGCCTGCGCTTAAAATCAGCAGATTTTTAGCCAGCTTCTGCCTTCTTCCGAAATATTTGCCCAGCAGTATGCCTGCAAGCACGCTCATAACCAGTAAAAGAACCGTTATCATCCTTTTTTTCTAAATAAATTAATGCAGCGGGGAGAACTGTTGCGGTCAAATTCGCTCAACTGATAATCCCCCCATATTTTAATCCGTTCAAAACCGCATTCCTCAGCATAAAGAAGAATGGTTTCAGGAGTATGGAGCTTCACTTTCTCAAAAAAATGATATGGATTGCCGTCTGCTTCGAAACGGATATCTTTAATGATATACCTTCCTTCTATTTTCTTTTGAATTCTAAATTCGATATCATCCCGTTTCACAATGGATTCCGGTACCATCGTATTTTTTACAAAGCTTTCGTTCAGGTAATCCAAAACGAAAAAACCACCGGGTTTAAGGGCATCATAAACGGATTTGAAAACTTTTTTGTCATCAGCTTCAGATTCAAAATATCCAAAACTCGTAAAAAGATTGAATACTGCGTCCATAGGATCGGCCTCAATAGGGCTTCGCATATCATGAACATTGAAGAGCAGTGTCTGGTTCTCAAATTGTTTGTCATGCTCGATACTCTGTCTGGACAGGTCCAGTCCAAGGACATCATAGCCGAGTTTATTCAGGAATACGGAATGTCTGCCTTTGCCGCAGGCAAGGTCAATAATCCTGGATCCGGGCGGAAGATGAAGCTCCGATGTAAGCGCTTTAATGAAGCTTTCTGCCTCGGTATAGTCTCTGTTGCTGTATAATAAATGATAATAAGGGGTATCAAACCAAGATTCAAACCATTCCATAATGCAAAAATAACTAAATTTGTGCGGTTAAAGGCAAAGTATTTAAATTATGGAACGCCGGAAGAACTTTCCCGGCCGCCGGCTAAAGAGGTAATCTTTTAATTTTTAAATCTTTAAATCCTTTAATCAATTATATATGGATACAGAGAATTTACAGATTCAGATCAAAACGTTTTTCGGGCTTGAGCAGATTTTAGCGGAAGAAATTAAAAAGCTGGGAGGAAGGAAAGTGGAGGTAAAGAACCGGGCAGTCAATTGTGAAGGTGATCTTGGCTTTCTTTATAAAATCAATTATTCTGCGAGGACAGCTTTAAAAATTTTAGTTCCGATTCATGAATTCAAAGCTTTCAACCAGCATCAGTTTTATGACCGGCTGTTTAAATTCAACTGGGAAGAGTTTATGGATGTGGAACAGTCATTTGCCATTGATTCAACGGTAAATTCAGAAACGTTCAAGCACTCACAGTTTGTAACGCTGAAAATGAAAGATGCTATCGTAGATTATTTCCAGGAAAAGTTTAAAAGGCGCCCGAATGTGGAAACCAAACATCCCGATATTAAGTTTCATCTTCATATCGACCGCGAACTCGTGACCATTTCTCTGGATTCTTCAGGGGATGCGCTGTTTAAAAGAGGCTACAGGAAAGAGCAGGGAGAGGCTCCGATCAATGAAGTGCTTGCGAGCGGAATGCTTCATCTGGCCGGCTGGGATGGAAAAGGCAATTTCCTTGATCCGATGTGCGGTTCTGGAACCCTGCTGATAGAAGCGGCGATGATTGCGATGGACCTTCCGGCACAGATTTTCAGAAGAGGATTTGCATTCCAGAACTGGAAAAATTATGATGCCGAGCTGTTTGCAAAAATAAAAGAATTCAAGGTAAACAGAGTTCGGGAGTTTACCGGTAAGATTGTAGGCTATGATATTGATGCCAGAATGCTGAATGCAGCTAGGATCAATATTGAAGCTGCTGAAATGGAAGACGTAATTGAAGTACGTAAACAGAACTTCTTCGACTCCAAAAAAGACCTATTCCCTTTGCTGATGGTATTCAATCCCCCTTACGATGAGCGTATCTCCATTAATGATGATGACTTCTACAAAAAAATAGGGGATACCTTTAAAACCAGCTATCCCAATACCCTGGCCTGGCTTATTTCCTCAGACCTTGAAGCAGTAAAGAAAATAGGCCTTCGGCCTTCAAGGAAAATCAAGCTTTTCAACGGAAAACTGGAGACCCGTTTTCTTCAGTACGAAATGTACGAGGGAACGAAGAAAGTGCATAAGCTGGAAAATTAATGATTATAAAATCTTCTGTTTACAGAAGATTTTTTATTTTTACAAAAGTGATCACCATGAACTTCAGTTTCTTGTATGCTTTCGGGATTAAATGCACGAAGGGACAAAGAAAGTCCATAAGCGGGAACATTGCTGATGACAAAGCCTTCTGTCTCCTGGAGGTTTGAATTTGTTGGAACGGTAATGGATGTCTTGTTCAGATAGGCCGACCAAAATTTTCATTTACTTAAATCAATAGTATTATCATGAGTTCTTCAATCCGCATTACCTTTCTGCTGTGCTTGCTTTTAAATTGTATCAAAGCACAAACGACCAGTGATATCGTAGGTGCCTATACCCTGAGAGGTGCAACCCATTATATAAAGCCGGACGGGACTTTTGCCCTGTTAGGGTATGCCACATTCATTACAGGCAAATGGAAACTGGAAGATGGCGGTGTGGTTAAATTTATACCTGAATATGCAAAAGAAAGATTTTATCTGTATGGCAGATATAATGAAAATATTGGTGACAGTACCAGGATCATGCTTTCCAACGGATTTTATGATGATGAAACCCTGATCCATCTGGGAGAACTGAAAACTCCTGTTCCCGAATTCAAGAGAATTTTTAAACCCGGTCACAGGCATATTTCTTTTCCTTATGTTTACTCTGTCAAAGGAAAGCATACTATAATATCATTTGCTCACTTCTTACCTGATGAGGAGAAAGAAGGCAAGGCAGAAATTTATTCTTTTCAAAATAAGGAAAGGTACAATGATTTTATAGGGTATTATTGGAAGGACGACCGTAATTATCATCCGTTTAATTACTTTTACAAGAATGGGAAACTTTATTCTGAGAATGGGAAATTCAGTGAAAAGGCTGATCTGAAAACTGTGCTCAGGGAGAGTGAAAAGGAATTGCGCGATATGGTAGAAAATCCATTTGTTGCATTCTACAGCCGGCAGATCTACAGTACACCATTGTATCATCCATATTCAGGCACATCTGAAGATCTGAAACGAGAGTATACTTTTAACAAATCAAAGAATGCTTTTCTGAATACACTGAATTATGAAAAAGATGAAGAAAAAAGTAAAGATTTTGATTATAATAATATGAATGTCATTTACGAATACTTTAACCTGTATCACTTCTCCATCCAGGAAAGCATAATTAAAACAGATGAGGTTCCGGTTTTTATATCTACCTATGAAGACTGAAATTCTATCTCGTCATAAATTATCCTAAAATATGTGGTGATTCCTTTTCAAATCTTTAATTTTGAAAAATTTTCAGATTTGAAACCTACCCTTTCCGTTATTGTCGCGATTTTCAACCGTAAAGATGAGCTTTTTGAGCTTTTGAATTCATTATCCCATCAGACTGACCATGAGTTTGAAGTGATCATTGTGGATGACGGGTCTTTTATCGATCTGAAGCCCACTGTTTCGCGTTTTGAAGAAATGCTGAATATCCGGTATTTCCGGAAAGACAATTCAGGGCCTGGATTATCCAGGAATTACGGTGCGTACAGGGCACAGCATGAATGGCTGGTTTTTGTGGACAGTGACGTTATTGTAGAGCAGGATTATATTGCGAACATTAAGAAAGATATTCAGATGATCCCTTGTGATGCTTTTGGCGGTGCAGATAAGGCACACAAAGGATTCAACCTGATGCAGAAAGCCATTTCCTATTCGATGACCTCGGTATTTACGACCGGCGGGATCCGCGGGAATAAAAAAGCGGTTTCAAAATTCCAGCCCAGGAGTTTTAACATGGGTGTCAGAAAAGAAGTATTCGATGCTGTAGGCGGGTTTTCAGAAATGCGGATAGGGGAGGATCCGGACCTTTCTATGACATTTTGGGAACACGGATACACCACTGCTTTTTTTGATGATATTGCCGTGTATCATAAACGAAGGGTAGATTTCGGTAAGTTTTCCAAGCAGGTGTACCAATTCGGCTGCGCAAGGCCGATCCTTAATCAAAGGCATCCGGATTATGTGAAAATATCTTTTGCTTTTCCTAGTCTGTTTTTATTAGGCTATCTGATGGGATTTCTGGAATATTTCTTAATGGGAAAAGGAATTATCCTGTCACTGTACGGTTTGTACACATTTATGGTACTGTTCCATGCTCTTTTCGTGACCGGAAATATCAGCATTGCAGGCATGGCGGTAATTTCTACCTACATCCAGATGTTTTCGTACGGATACGGTTTCCTGAAATCGTGGGTTTTACTGAATGTCTTAAAAATGAAGCCGGAAGAGGCCTTTCCTACCCATTTTCATAAGAAATCTTAACCCATTGCCTTTTACTTTTCCAAGAGCAATCTGACTCTTTAGGGTCATGACAAATCCTGGAGAATTATGATCGGTATTGATCCTAAAAAAATAAAGCTGTTGCATTCACAACAGCTTTAAAACATAAAATTAGGATATGGAAATGGTTTCATGGCTGAGGACGCCTGTCCTAAACATGCAGTCCTTCATTTTTCTGTATGTGCGTTCAATATCATGATCCAGACCGATGGAGAACCTGATGAGTCCGTCGGAAATGCCCATCGCAATTCTTTCTTCTTCCGGAATCTCGGATGATGTCGAGCTTCCGGAACATGAGAATAAAGTTTTGTAAAATCCTAAGCTTACGGCAAGGTAGCCTAAGTTTTCCTGCTGCATCAGTTCCATCAGTTCATTGGCTTTTTCAGTCGTTCCGGCATCGATGGTCAGTAAGCCACCAAAACCGTATTCCTGCTGCATCATGCTTTTCATAAGCGTATGATTGCGGTGTGATTCCAGTCCGGGATAAGAAACTTTCAGTCCGTCCTGTTCAAACCTTTCTGCCAGGTACAGTGCATTGTAGCTGTGCTGTTTCATTCTGATGTGCAGGGTTCTGAGGTTTTTCAGGATGCTTGACGAACGCAGGCTGTCCATTGTCGGTCCCAGAAGCATGCAGGCTCCGCTGTTGACATTTTTTGTATCATCAATAAATTCCTGTGTGCCGCAATAGACGCCGCCAACAGTATCGCTGCTGCCGTTAATGAACTTGGTAAGGCTATGGATGACAATATCAGCTCCCAGCAATGTAGGAGATATGGAAAGGGGTGAAAACGTATTGTCTACAATGAGTTTTAATCCGTGCTTCTTACAGATTTTTGAAAGTGTCCTCAGGTCTGCTACTTCCAGCAGGGGATTGCTTACACTTTCACAATATATTACTTTGGTGTTGGGTTGTATTGCGTTTTCAATCGCCTCAAAATTGCTGATATCTGTAAATGTCGTCTTTATGCCATAGTTCGGGAAGAAGTTTTTAAGGAACGCGTAGGTTCCTCCGTAAATGGTTCTGCTGGAAATGATGTGGTCTCCGTTTTTGCATACCTGCATAAGCACAGAGGTAATAGCGCCCATCCCGGAGGCCGTTACATTAGCTGCTTCCGTATTCTCAAGCTTAGCCAGTGCCTGGGAAAGGTAAAGGTTCATAGGAGACGAATGCCTTGAATAGAGGTAACATCCTTCTGCATTGCCTTCAAAGGTATCGAACATCGTCTTCGCAGAAAGAAAAGTATAGGTTGAACTGTCTGAAATGGACGGATTCACTCCTCCGAATTCACCGAAGTACTGCAGATCCTGTATCTCGTTTGCTGCATTGAAATTTTCCATACTTTTTTTGTTTTCAAAATTGCTGTATTCCGGCAGATATTACAATGCAAATGTGATAATCCGGAAAATAAAACGGACAGAATTGAATAGTGTAGAAAAAATGTTTAATATATTTGAATTATATAAACTTTAACTTAAAAATTATCTATGAGGTTTGATGATATCGACAGAAACCTGCTTCTTTTTCTTCAGCAGGATTCCAAACAGACGACCAAAGAACTGGCTTATAAACTCGGACTATCGGTTACGGCTGTATATGAGCGCATCAGGAAACTTGAAAATGCAGGAGTGATTGCAAAATATGTAGCCATCCTGGACCGCCATAAGATCAACCGGGATTTTATTGTTCTTTGCCATGTGAAACTGACACAGCACAAAAAGGAATATGTGCTGCAGTTTGAAAAAGAAATCATGGACCTGCAGGAAGTGACAGAATGTTTCCATGTAAGCGGTGATTATGATTATATTTTAAAGATCGGGATAAGGGATATGGATGATTACCGCAACTTCATGCTTTCAAAACTGACCACTCTGAACCATATTGCAAGCACTCACAGTTCATTCATGATTTCTGAGATTAAAAATACCACGGCTATAGTGCTTTAATTTATACCAATACACCGTTCTTTGAAGCAACAGGATCAGGAAGTTCGGTTTCTCCGGTCATCTGCAGCAGGTCGATTTCTATCGTCCGGCAGATCGAAAGCATAGGGATATCAAACATAAGCCCTGCAAAAGGGTTTTCCGAATAGTCCCCAACCAGTTCCATGATGATGTAAATCCAGCCTACAATGATGCAGAACGGAATGCTTACCCAGATCCCCCAGTCGCCAAGTTTGGCAAACTCGCTTACCAGACCTAAGGGAAGCAGGGTAATGAATAAAATATTGAAGATAAATGCCGTACTGGCAAACTGGCGGGGAGAGGGGAATTTTTTAATTCTTTCCGCCTGTCCCTGGAAACCGTAGAATTCATTGAGACAGGTCTGGAGCTGCATCTGGTTGAATTCAGATATGATCCCGTCGTTTTTCAGTTCATTGATGTCTTTTGCCTGTTGGGAAATCAGGTAGGTGGCAAAGTTTTTATAGGTAGATTGCAGTCCGGACTCTTCTTCGGACAGGTATTTATTAAGAAAAATGGAAGTCCGGCTGTAATCCGGGAATCCTGCTTTGATCAGCCTGTTCCGCTTATGGTCTATATTTTTAAAATGATCTGTTTCTTCAGCCTTGATATGTTCCCATTCCGTAGGCACAAGCAGCTGTTCACGTAACGCATACAGCCATGCGATATGGCGGTGTACGATGGTTTTTCTCCTTTTCTCAAGGTCGAACATCCCTATATGTTCCTGCTCAGTATCAAAAGCATATACCATTGCAGCAAAAGAACGGCTGGAATTCACGATTCCGCCCCATATTTTTCTGGCTTCCCAAAGCCTGTCATAGGCCTGGTTGTTTTTAAACCCTACGAGGAAAGCTTCTGCTGTACCGATGAGTGCGACAGGTACCCATGGAATAATCATCCATTCCCATTCAAGAAAATAAAAGACAAGGGCAATAAGGGTACACCAGATGGATATGATGAGCAGGTGAATACCTGATAAGTTCAGGATCTGCCTGTAATTGACGTATTTTGTGGTGATCATAATGCTGTACGAAATTTGGTGTGCATATAGACAAAAGAAATACCAAACAGGGTTTCCTAATGCTTATTTAAATGTAATAAAAAAACTCTTATTTTTTCAAGAAGTTTTATTTTATGGTTTTTTTAGTCTTTATAACTAAGAAAAACATCTTCTTTATCTGTTTTACCAGTAGCGTAAATACCAACATGAACTATTTCGAAAACAGGCCTTAAGTCACGATTTTCTACAATGAAATATATCTCAGGAATTTGAGCTACTCCTATTATCAGTACTATTTATTGGTTATATTTGCAAAAAAACTATGAAAATTCTTAAGATGGTTTACTCGGTCATTCTTTTTGGGATACTGGGAAGCCATGTGTTATTAGCTCAAAACTTGACCCTGAATGCCAACCTGCTGGAAACTAATTTTAAAGACGATAGTAACCCTACACATCTGAATTTTATTACAGGAAACAGATTGATTTTTAATTCAAAATATGGTGTTGCTATAAAAGATTCTGAAGGTGTAAAGAGTAAATTATTAATAAAGATAAGTTCAGCCTATAAAAATTACGTAAACGAAGATAATGTTTATACTTATGATGCGGCAAAAGCACTGTATATTTCTGTAATAGATAATAATGCTTACTTCTTTATTAAAAAGAATTCAAAATTAAGTTTATGGAAAACAAATGGCACGAATTCAGGAACAATACTTATAAAAGAATTTCCAAATCCTAATTTTATGACTTCTGATTTTGTTATTACTTCGTTTACGAAATTTAATAGCAAACTTTTTTTTAATATTTATCATATGTTTGGAAACCCGAGTAGAAGTGAATTCTGGATTTCGGATGAGACTACTGCAGGAACTGAAATTGTAAATACACTTAATAATAATTCAACTCTATCTGCAGGAAATTATACTCAGGCTGCCAACTCTCTCTATTTTACTAATTATAGTTCTAACGCTTACTGGGAAAAGAAAATATGGAAATCAGATGGAACCACGGCAGGTACATTACCTGTTTTTACAGGTATACAGGATGATTTTTCAATCGTAGGGAATATAGTGAACTTTAATGGTCATATTTACTTTATAAAAAGTAAAAATAATAATTCTTATCTGTCATATTTTGAATATAACACCAATACAGTTACAGATGTTATGAACCTTCCAGGAAATCCAGGAACGAATTCAAACTTATTTTTACAGAATAGTTCTCTTGTTTTTGCTAATAATAATGTCCTATGGAAATCAGATGGGACAGCAGCCGGAACACATAACATCACTTCCAGTTCTTTTCCTAATTATGGGAATATAGGAATCAGTGATATGATTGTATTTAAAAATAAAATTTATTTTGACTGTTATTTAGGAAGTTCTACAGAGTATGCAAAACTTGTATATGACGGGAATTTCTTAGCTAAGTTTTCAAATCTATTTCCGGAGGTGGCAACAGCCAGTATGGAAAAAAAATCGACTGCTTATAATGGAGAAAGTAATTACTTGATTTTTTTGAAATATAATAATTCAAATAAGGAATATTTTGCATTTGACGGCCAGTCTTCAAAAAAGATTCAAAATTTAGAATTTGATTATAATTCCGGTTTCGAAATAAATGTTGTGGATACACCGGATAATAATTTATTAATTAATGCAAAGAATAAAAAATATGGACAGGAGATTTTTAAATTCAATTTCGGAAATGGTACTTCAGGTATTTATGAGAATGCAAATTCTTCAGGCGGTTCGTATTTTTACTCACCCCAGGAGCTAAATAATAAACTTTTTTATTTTGGATCAGATGAATATGGAGTAGGTCCCATGTTGTCTGATGGTTCTGTGGCAGGAACAAAAAAGATCAATGAAAATATAACTGTTCAAATTAACTCAGGATCGTCATACGTCAAAAATATTCCAAATATTAAGGTAAATGATAAAATTTATTTTCCTTGTACAATAAATGGTTCTGATCTTGAATTATGTGTTTCTGACGGAACAGCGGCAGGAACACATCAGGTGAAAGATATTAATCCTAACGGGAGTGGTCTTACCTACGATACCCCTTATTTTTTTAAATTAGGATTGAATAAATTTTTATTTAAAGCCAATGATGGAACAGGAGAAAAGCTTTGGGTTTCAGATGGAACAAACGCCGGAACAAGTGTTGTATCATCTTATGTATCATCTAATGAAAAATATGCTAAATTAAATAATACTACTTTTTTCACGTCTTATGATAATACCTTGAATAAGGCTGTCTTGATGAGCACTGATGGTACACAGGCTAATACAAGCATTTTTCATGATTTTGGTGCTAAAAGAAATATCGTTTCAGTATTAGGAAGTACGGACAATAAGTTCTTTTGCTTAGTTTATAATCAAATAGATTATTGGACAAGTAATTATGAGGTGTGGATTTCAGATGGAACGATGAACGGGACTGTTATGCTAAAAGCTTTCAGTAATCCTCACTATTCAAATCCGGGGTTCAATACTAATGCAGCGATGCACAATAATAAACTTTATTTTTATGCATGCGCAGAGAATCAATCTAATCTTACATTGCATGCGCCATACGTTTCTGATGGAACTGTTATCGGAACGCATAAAATTTCTAATGAAGAATTTGCAAATGGTTCCTATCCGGCATATCCATATTCATCGAGTTTTATAGCAAGCTGTTCGGATAAAGTTTATTTTATGCAGGTTCCAAGTAACTATGGATATAGCAGCATGTGGGTTTACAATAATAATCAGTTTAATAATATTTATACGCATCCTGTACCCAATGTATCTCTTTTTATGCAGGACAGCAGCCAATGCATAAATGATAATTTATTTTTTCTTAATAAGCAATATACTGAAAATAAAATTTGGATTACTAATGGAGTTTCTGGAATAAAAGAAGTGGATATTCAGGCAAACGGAACTATGGCTAATAATGTAATTATCAATGGTCTTGCGAAATTAAACGACAAGCTATTTTTAAATGCCCCTTTCATGGATTCGGATAATTTTAATTTTTACGGAAATGAATTATATGTTATGGATGTAAGCCAGATTACTTTAGGAACTAATGAAGTGATAGGAAGCAATAAAAATAGTGAACTATCGATTCTGATTTTCCCCAATCCTACTGTATCGGAAGTTAATTTGGTCGCTGCGAAAAATGATTATATTAAAAGTGTTGAGCTTTATAATATGAGTGGAAATTTGATTCTTAATAAAACTCAGATCAATAATTCTAAAATAACATTAGATATGAATCCTCAGATGACTGGAGTTTATCTGTTGAAAATTCAAACAGAAAAAGGAACTATTATCAAGAAAGTGATTAAAAAATAAATGTAAAAAAGCCTTTCAAATCAATTGAAAGGCTTTTTTATTATTATGTCTTGTCTTGAAATAAGTTGATACTTAATCGACTTATCTTAAAAACGAACTCAGGGAGATTACGGAGTATTTATAATACAAAAAGGCCATATCTAAGTCTTAAAGGTTCAGGATAAAGGCCATAAAAATCCGAAGTAAAGAGTTTCTCTGGATTACATATTGTTTAATTGTATATACAAACTATTCCGGGACGACTAATAGCAGAATATTGAAATGCTAATATTGCAGCATTTCTTCAATTTTCCTGCTGAGCTTTTCAGCGTTAGGAAGCATTTCTTTTTCCAGAACGAGATTAATCGGAACTGCCGGAACATCCAGTGCACCCATAGTTTCCACCGGAGCATCCAGGTGCCTGAAGCAGTTTTTGGTAATTCTGTGTGCGAAAGCTTCTGCAAATGAATTGGTCAGTTGTTCCTCTGTAAGGACGATGCATTTTCCATGTTCTTTTGCTCTTTCAAATACCAGTGCTTCATCCAAGGGAATTAGCGTCCTAAGATCGATCACTTCAACACGGCCTGCAAAATTTTTGGCGGCTTCTTTGGCCCAGTAAACTCCCATTCCGTATGTAACCACCAATACTGTTCTCCCTTTTTCTGTTTCTTGCTTATCTGCTTGGATGACTACTTTTCCTTTTCCGAATGGCAGGATGTAATCTTCTGCAGGTTCAATGGTTTTTGCGTCTTCTGTTCCCGGAACTTTGCTCCAGTAAAGTCCTTTATGTTCCAGCATAATGACCGGATTGGGATCATAATAAGCTGCTTTCAGGAGGCCTTTGAAATCTGCTGCGTTGCTCGGGTAGGCAATTTTTATTCCTTTGATATTAGCCAGGATGCTTTCCACGCTTCCGCTGTGGTAAGGGCCGCCTCCGCCATAGGCACCAATGGGTACGCGGATAATATTGCTTACCGGAAACTTTCCGTTACTAAGATAATTCGATTTTGAAATTTCTGTAATCAGCTGGTTGATTCCCGGATAAATATAGTCGGCAAACTGCACTTCGACGATAGGTTTTAAACCTACGGCACTCATTCCCGCTGTGGAACCAATGATATAGGCTTCCTGGATCGCGGTATTAAATACTCTGCTTTTCCCGAATTTTTTACCTAAGGTTACCGTCTCACGGAAAACGCCGCCGATTCTTTCTCCTACATCTTGACCGTACAGCAATGCTTCCGGATGTTTCCACATCAGTTCCTGGATGGCGTGGATGGCTGCGTCAACCATCACAATCTTTTCTCCGCCTTCGGGTTCCCGCGTTCCTGTTTCCTCAATTACCGGGGTTGGAGCAAAAACATGCTGCATGACGGTTTCAGGTTTCGGGTCCTCTGCATTTTTAGCCCTTTCAAAATCTTCTTCTGCCTTTTGTCTGGCTTTACGGATGATGCTGTTCAGTTGCTCCTGATCAATCCCGGCTTCCATAAGCTGCCTTCTGAGAATTTCTCCCGGATCTTTAGCTCTGTGCTTGGTAAGGTCTTCTTCATCACGGTAAAATTCTCTCCGGACTCCTGAAGTATGGTGCCCTATTAGAACTGTTTTGGCACAAACCACTACCGGCTTGCGCTCCGTTCTCACAAAGTCAACCGCTTTCTTCATGACTTCAAAACTCTCGATAAAATCGGTGCCATCTACGCGCATCCTGCTTAATCCTACAAATCCTGCAACAAAGTCATAGGCATCACAGGTCCTGGCTTCTTCTTTGGTTACGGAAATTCCCCAGTCGTTATCCTGTACAAGGAATATGATGGGAAGCTGATGTAAAGCTGCAAATTGCAGCGCTTCGCTCACTTCACCTTCCGTTACTGAATTGTCTCCGAGGCTGCATACCACTACCGGGTTATGGTCAAAATTCTGTAATTTGAATTCCTGGATGTATTTTATTCCCTGAGCAACACCGGTAGTAGGAATGGTCTGCATTCCGGTCGCGGAGCTCTGGTGAATGATTTTAGGCTTATTTTCATCCCTGCTGGAAGGGTGGGAATAATACGATCTTCCTCCTGAAAAAGGGTCGTCTGATTTTGCCAGCAGCTGAAGCATCAGATGATACGGCTCAAACCCGATCCCTAAAAGAATGCTTTCATCCCTGTAGTAGGGAGAAACCCAGTCTTCTTTGGTCAGCTGATAGGCGGTAGCCAACTGGATGGCTTCGTGGCCTCTTGAAGTACTGTGGACATATTTACAGACATTCCTGTTTTCTTCATAGATATCGGCCATTGCTTTGGCAAGCATCATGTGGTTGTAAGCCTTCAGCAAAATATCCTGAGAAACTTTTTCGTGAAGTGTATTTTCCATAGGAAGCAAATATACATAAAAAAACAAAACACTAACAATTGTTAGTGTTTTGCGTTTTCTATGTGAAAATTTTATTCTTTGATCACCTTTTTGGAAATCATATTGGTACCGGTTTTAACCTCAACAATATAAATTCCCTTGGTGTAAGATTCTAAGTTGATGCTTTCTTCATCGCTGTTGATGCTTCCGCTCTGTAATTTTTTTCCTGATAAATCATACACATTGAAAGTAGACTTTTTAGGGGCTTTCAATACTTTTACAAAGTCCTTGGTCATCGTTGGAGCTATTACGATTCCGCTGTCTTTGGAAACATCGGTTGTTCCCAAAACCTGCTGGGAATAACCTGTTACCATGATAGAATAATTCTGAGGTGCTGCTGCATTGGAATCATTGACGAGAGTCCCTTTATTGGTTACTTCAATCCTGTAATTCCTTCCAGCTACAGGAGCATCGATAACTACCTGTTCTACGTTGTCAACTGTATTGTCTGCTTTGGTAGCAGGTGTCATCGGACTGTCTGCATTCAGTTTCCATGGGTAATAAACCGTATTGTTTGTCGTATCAATAATTCTCAGATCGATATCATTGACTAATTTGGATGTCCTGTTATTGTAAACATCGGATACAAACTGATAATTCGGCGTATATTTAGGATCCAGCCAGCTGATCGTAACTTTTAGCGGTTCACTTCCTGATGCGGTAATGGTCTTGCTGTTTTTGACACCGCTGGTGAGGGTTTCATCAGTAAATATTACTGTATTATTAGATTTTCCTACCAAGAGTTCCGCACCTTTTTTAGCATTGATGAATCCCCACCCAAACCATGGATCCGGGCCTACATTTCCAGCTTCTGATGCTGAATGGATGGTAAGAACCTTTGCTGAAGAAGCACTTAGTAATGCATTATTGAATAATTGCTTATTGATTTGTGTCCAGAGACCGATAATACCGGTTACTACAGGAGCGGAAAAAGAGGTTCCGCTTCCGCCTGCCCATGAATTGCTGCCTGCTGCAGTCGTTGCAGCGTAATATACATTGGTGCCAACGGTTGAGATATCCGGTTTGATTCCACCATCATCTCTTGGTCCTGCACTGCTGTAACTGGAATGCACAACGTCAGAAGCACTGGTATAACGGTAGTTATTTGTGGTGATAATATCTGTAGCTCCTACAACGATAATGTTTTTTGCTAAAGAGCCCGTTCCAATACAATCGTATCCCAAAGAACAATTATTAGGAGGAAGTGTATCACTAGCACTAAACAAAACATTTCCGTTAGCAGAACTGTAATATTTAGGAACAGTAGAATTGGATCCTGGACCCATATTGAAATAGTTTCCTGATGACTTGACAACGATGTAAGAGGGATTATTGTATACCAATAGGTCATAATTATAATCATTGCTATTATAAGTTCCCTGATAATCATAAAATGTAGAGCCGCTTTTGTATCCTCTGTAAACATAGGAAGTCAAAGTACCACTGGCGTTATAAGTTTCTGTCCAGCCCGAGTTGACGCCGTAGGAATGATTGGAAATATTAGGCTGAGCCAAAGCTATCTTTTGAAATACATTGCTTGAAGCAGTATTGCCTGGTAAAACAGTGGTATCAAACATATAACTATCCATAGTTGAATTGATGGCAACACCTTTGGCATTTCCTACAAGGACATTATTGCTGGATAAAGGAGTATCTTTTCCACCAATAAAGCTTCCTACGCCTGTTGAATGATCAGAGTAATCCTGAGTACTTGCTTCTTTATTGGTAATTCTACCTGTTGCATTATTGAATGCTGTATGTGCCTCGTAAATTCTTCCACCATCAAAAATCGTATATTTGATTCCTTCTCCATTAAAGGATCCTGTTAGTCCGGTAATATTCCCGGAAGTATTCAACAGATCAGAGTTAGAATTCTGGAGCTGTCGCGTATCTTCCTCCTGCAGGAAGTAAGGGACTCCAAAATTAAAACCAGCCAGACGAGACCGCAATGAATCAATTTCTTTTTGAGTAGAAGCATTATTATTTTTACCATAAACTCTAGCGATGTAAGCATCAAATTGTTTATTATTTGTTACTTTTTGCTGTTCAAATTCGCGGATGATATCATCATTGGTTTTTTGAGCATTTATCAAGGTAATTGATAAAATACTGACTAAAAGTAATTGTTTTTTCATAATAAGCCGTAAATATTTAATAAAAGATACTGGGGGCAAATATATAGATTATTCACTGAAATATTAAATTCATTTAAATAAAAATTTAATATTTGTTAAAATAACTTCTGAAATATGAGCTCATATTAGTGATTTTTTATTAAAGATGAGGTACAGATTATGATTTCATCCATTTCAAAAGAGAAAAAAATGCAGTAACTTTACAGGCTCTTTTAATGAAAAGCCAGAAAATTACATGTATTTAGTTTTTGACACAGAAACCACTGGTTTACCAAAGAATTTCAATGCTCCCCTTTCAGATTCAGAGAACTGGCCAAGAATGGTTCAGATCGCCTGGCAGCTGCATGATGATGACGGGAAGCTGATTGAAAACCAGGATTATATCATAAAGCCGGAAGGCTACGATATTCCGTTTAACGCGGCAAGGATCCACGGTATCACCACCAAGATTGCCAATGATGAAGGAAGGGACCTGCAGGAAGTTCTTGAGGAGTTTTCAAAAGTTCTCGACAGAGTACGTATTGTATCCGGACATAATGTAGAGTTCGATTATAATATCGTAGGAGCTGAGTTTTTCCGGAAAAATATGAAGGATAACCTTCAGGAAAAGCCTAAGGCAGATACCATGATTTTAGGTACGGATTTCTGCCAGCTCGGCGGTGGAAGGGGAGGCAGGTTCAAGCCACCTAAACTGGAAGAACTGTACGAAAAATTATACGGAAATAAGTTTGATGAAGCGCATAACGCCGCAGCTGATGTTAATGCGACAGCCCAGGTGTTTTTTGAAATGATGCGTGTGGGCATTATCCCTGCTGAACTGCTGAAAATTTCCGAAGATCAGTTAAGATATTTCCAGACGCTTTATCCTGGGCCTATACAGCCTTTCGATATCGTGATCAGAAGGCAGGTTGCCGATTTCCATAACAAAAAGAAACAGACTGATTTCGGAAGTATCGACGATATCGATCTGGGTAAATATTTCAATTTTGATAACCATAGCGTATTCTCAACGCTAACCGCTACCAGCGGGATTTCCGATCTGATTAAAAAAGCGGTTGATGACAATTTTCCTGCTGTAGGAATGGTTGACCTGGGTAATATGATGGGAGCCTTTAAATTTGTCTCTGCCGTAGAATCATTGAATTCGGACCGAAACAAAAAATATAAGGAGTACCTGGCTAAAAAGCAGGAAGCAGAAGAAAGCGGGACAGAATTTAATGAAGCCGAGCCTGCCACAGAACCACTTGTTCCTATTGTAGGCTGTGAGTTTTATATATCTGACCGCTATGAGCAGAAACAGTTCACGAAAGATGATCCCGACAGAAGGACCCAGGTGGTTCTTCTGGCCAAAGATTTTAACGGATATAAGAATTTAGCCAAGCTTTCGAGCATTGGTTTTCTCAAAGGATTTTACTTCGGCGTACCGAGGGTCAGCAGGGAACTGATCGCACAGTATAAGGAAGGGCTGATTGCCCTGACTTCAGGAATTAACGGCGATATCCCGGATGCAATCCTCAATACCGGTGAGCAGAAGGGTGAAGAACTCTTTAAATGGTGGAAAGATACTTTTGAAGATGATTTCTACGTTCAGATCCAGAACCATAACCTTCCTGAAGAAGAGCACTTAAACGGTGTACTGCTTTATTTCGCGGACAAATATAACGTGAAGATTCTAGCGCAGAATGAAACGTTCTACACCAATAAGGATGATTCCAATATTCAGGATATCGTAAGCTGCATCAAAGATGGTGAAAAGCTTACAACGCCTGTTGGAAAAGGCTTTGGTAAAAGGAGAGGATTGACAACACAGGAATATTATATCAAGAACCGGGATGAAATCAAGGAGGCCTTTCTGGCTTATCCCGATGCCTTTGACGCCTACGAGGAATTCCTGAATAAATTCAGTCCTTATACCCTGAAAAGGGATGTCCTTCTTCCTAAGTTTGATATTCCTGAGGAATTTGTTCATCCTGAAGATGATGTGGATGGAGGAAAAAGGGGGGAAATGGCTTACCTCACCCATCTTACTTATGAGGGAGCAAGGAAAAAGTATGCTGAGATTACGGAGGAAATTAAAGAACGCCTTGATTTCGAGCTGGACGTTATTGCCAACACGGGATATCCCGGCTATTTCCTTATCGTACAGGATTTCTGTAATGAAGCCCGGAATATGGGCGTTTGGGTTGGACCGGGAAGGGGATCGGCAGCAGGATCAGCCGTGGCGTACTGTATCGGGATTACCAATGTTGACCCGATTGCATATGACCTTCTTTTTGAGCGGTTCCTGAATCCGGAAAGGATTTCCATGCCGGATATCGATATTGACTTCGATGATGAAGGACGGGATAAGATTATCAAATGGGTTATCGATAAGTACGGACAGAATCAGGTAGCGCAAATCATTACCTATTCAGTACTCGGTGGGAAATCTGCAATTAAAGATGCCGGAAGGGTTCTTGACCTTCCGATTCCGGATACCAATAACATTGCCAAGCTCATTCCATCCACACCGGGGATGAATATTGCCAAAGCACTGTCTAAATATGATAAGCTGAGGCCGGAAGACCAGATGCTCGTCGACGAGATGAGGTTCGTGTTGAATAATCCTGATGATCCGCGTTTCGGAGTACTGGCAAGTGCAAAAAAGATGGAAGGCTGTATCAGGAATACGGGAATCCATGCGTGTGGGGTTATTATTACACCGGAAGATGTCAGCAACCTCGTTCCGGTAACCATAGCCGCAAAAGATGCTGATATCCTGGTGTCTCAGTTTGATAACTCAGTAGCGGAAAGTGCAGGTCTTCTAAAAATGGATTTCCTGGGACTCAGGACCCTGACCATCATTAAAGATGCCATAAAAATAGTAAAGGAAAAACACGGGATAGAGATCAATCCGGATGATATACCTCTGGATGATGCCAAAACCTATCAGCTGTTTAAAGAAGGAAGGACGATCGGGATCTTCCAGTATGAAAGTCCGGGAATGCAGAAATACATGAGGGAGCTGAAACCAACGGTTTTTGCCGACCTTATCGCCATGAACGCATTGTATCGTCCGGGTCCTATCAAGTACATCCCGAATTTCATCAACAGGAAACACGGTATTGAAGAAATCGTATATGATTTACCTGAAACTGAGGAATACCTGAAGGAAACCTATGGTATTACCGTATATCAGGAGCAGGTAATGCTGTTGTCCCAGAAGCTGGCTAATTTTACCAAGGGTGAAGCGGATACGCTGAGGAAAGCCATGGGGAAGAAGCAGATTGATGTTCTGAATAAAATGTATCCGAAATTCATTGAAGGCGGAAAGAAAAATAACCTGGACGAAGAGAAGCTGAACAAAATCTGGAATGACTGGAAAGCGTTTGCCGAATATGCCTTTAACAAATCCCACTCCACCTGCTATGCATTGGTTGCTTATCATACGGCGTACCTTAAAGCGAACTACCCTGCAGAATATATGGCCAGTGTAATGAGCAATAACATCAACAATACGGCCCAGATCACCATGTTCATGGAAGACTGTAAAAGTATGGGAGTCGATGTTCTTGGGCCGGATGTCAATGAATCGCAGTATAAGTTCTCTGTCAACGAAAAAGGACAGATCCGCTTTGGACTGGGAGCAATCAAGGGAATAGGTGAGGGGCCGAGTGAGGCTATTACCCGTGAGCGTGAAAACGGAAGGTTCAGGAATATTTATGACTTTTTCGAGCGTATCCTTCCTTCACAGATGAACAAGAGGGTGGCGGAAAGCTTAGTAGTGGCCGGTGCATTCGACGAACTGGATACGTACCATCGTGGCCAGTATTTCGATATTGATTCGGCAGGGAGGACCAACCTGGAAAGACTGATCAGGTACGGGCAAAGTTTCCAGGAGAGCAAAAATGAAATGGAACACTCCCTTTTTGCGGATTTTGCTGAAGAAGTACAGATTGAACAGCCAAAACTGCCACCATGTCCGGAATGGCCGAATATGCATAAACTGAATAAGGAAAAGGAGATCATCGGCTTTTACCTTTCGGCTCATCCGCTGGATGAATTCAGGTATCATTTCCAGTTTATGCAGGGGCAGCTTTCCAAGAAAAAAGTACTGGAAAAAGATGAAGAAGAGAAAATAACCCAGGATGCACCGCCTGTTATTGAACAGGAAGCTCAGTTTGATGCTGTAGATATTACCGAAATTATTCCGGATGAAATTATTGCCGGTGAAGAGGAAATTATAGAAGAGACCACCAAAAAAGCAGAGCCTAAAGGAACGTTCGGCTTTCTGAACCTGGATGAGGTGGATGCTTACAAAGAGCAGGCTTTTGCCCATAAGCAGGAAGAACTTTTTGAAGAAAAAAAGAAGGACTGGAAACAGATCCAGAAAGAACGCGAAAACGGCGGTGGCGGAAAAGAATATACCGTTGCCGGACTTATTACCGAATACCGCGTGCAGGATGGCTTCCGGAGCGGGGAGAAGGTAGCCTTTGTTACGCTGGAAGATTATTCTGGCTCCTACTCATTCAGGCTTGGAGACCGGGATTATATGCGGCTGAAAGAGAAACTGGAAGTGCAGAGGTTCGTTATACTTAAGATTAAGTTTGCGCAGGTAAAAGATGGCCGTGTATTTGTGAATGTGAATGAAGTGATCGAGCTTCAGGAAGCATTTGAACGGTTTGCGAAAAGCATTTCTCTGGTGATGGATGTTATGGATTTCCGGCAGGAAGATCTTATATTTTTCCGGAATATAGTGGAAAAAAACAGAGGTGACCAGAAGCTGAAATTCTTTATTAAAAATACAGAAGATGAGGTGCCGCTGGAAGTACAGTCGATGAAGCATTCGGTAAGCCTGAACGGCGATCTGATCAAAGAAATCCAATTGTTGAATAAATATGAGTTTTACCTGAACTAAAAGAATATGTATCATAACAGTATAGAGGTGGCCTATGGCCACTTTTTTTTATCTTAAAACCATGCACTGGTGCCATTTTAGTGTTATGTGTTTTAATGATTTGTCTCTCAATAATTTATAACAGTATTATATTGTTAAATTTATAGTATTGTTGATAATTCGTTATTTTATTCATTAAATTTTCAATTTAATGAAATTTTTTTAATTATAATTCGATATATTTTTTATTTTTGCAAAAATTATATTGATGATAAAAAATTACTGCTTCTGTTATTTTTCACTAAGTTAATTCCCTGAAGTATTGGTTATAGCATTTAATTAATGTGTCCGATATTACTACCCTGGATAACAATTCCCGATGATATTGCTGTTTTTTGGAGGGATACTTTTACAGGCAGCATCAATCATGAACAATTTTAAACTACATACATTTTATATACTTTAAATTTTACAATTTATGAAGAAACTTTTACTGACGTGTCTGGTGGCTCTAGGTACTGCTGCCTATGCGCAGGTAGGTCCTCCTCAGTCTGTAAGCCCAAATCCTAACAATGGGTATGGATTTACGCAAAGCAGCGGGACATATACCCCTTTGAGTGCCTCAAAAACCATCTGGCAATCAGGCGCCGCTATAGGCACTAATGCCGTTTCCGGGGAAATTACGATTCCTTCTTTTAAATTTAATGGAAAATCGTACACATCCCTTTTCATCAGCAATAATGGATTTATAACTTTTGGTAAGGTTCCGCTGGCCGCAACGACTTCAGGGCTTTCAACCAATTCGCCGGTTCCAAATCTTACTGAAGGGGCAGTGGCCGGATTTTCTGCGGACCTGATCAATGCCAATACTTCCACTTCCGAGATTTCCTATGAAACTTCCGGAAACAAATTTACTGTCCAGTTTACTGATGTAAAAGTAAGCGGCGGATCTTCCGCACAGCTGCTGAACTTTCAGATCCAGCTGGATTTATCGGCAAATACGGTTGCCATTATGTATGGAAACTGTGTTTCCGGAACCTCTACAGCTACCGCTCAGGTAGGGGTGAGAGGTAATGATGGTCTTGGAGATGTCAACAACAGGACAGGAGCCAACTGGACTTCCACAGCAGCAGGTACTTTGAATAGCTCAAGCTGTACTTTAGGAACTACTAACGGAACTACGGTTCCTGCTGCCGGTCTTACATTTGTGTACACGCCGGGAACATGGCTGGCCGCACCTTCTTCCTATGCATCTTTGCCTTTCAATGAAGATTTTTCTTCCTGGGCTAACGGGAATTCTACTGCAGATCTTCCTAATGTTTCTTACTGGAGGACATGGCCTTCCCGTGGAAATAACAGTTGGAGGCAGAGTGATATTTCAACCGCTAATGTTGGCTTCACCGGCACTTCAGGATGGTATAACAATACAGAAGGGACAACAACGGCTATAGCTGCTCCTGCTGTAGCTCCTGCTGCAAGGTTCCATTCCTATTATGCCACTGCCGGACTGACCGGGAATATGGACCTGTATGTTAATCTTGCTTCCGGAGGAAACGGATTAAGGATTTTATCTTTTGATTACAGGAATAACAGTGGAGCAGATAAGCTTGATGTCTTATTATCTACTGATGGCGGAGTGACGTTTAACAGCCTTGGATCCCTGACGACCAATTCTTCCTGGACGAAACCGTATTACATCATCAGTTCCAATGCTTCCAATGCTATAGTAAGGCTTGCAGCAACTTCTGATTACGGCTCTGACGATATTTTTGTAGATAACCTGAATATTTCGGTTTCTACTGCACCGCCGCCATGCGTGACCATAACATCCCCTGTTAACGCGGCTACCGGGACTTCCCTGACGCCGACTTTAACATGGAATACCTCCGTAGGAGCAGCTTCTTATAAGTTAAGTGTAGGGACAACATCAGGAGCTTCTGATATCATGAATGGTGTTGATGTAGGAAATGTAACCACGTACACCGTTCCTGCTGCATCAGCTCTGCTGTACGGAAAGACCTACTATGCAAAGGTATCACCATCGAACAGCAACGGAACAGCAACTGGCTGTACGGAAATTTCATTTACTACAAAAAATATTGGTTGCCCTGCAGTAACCCTGCCGGCTTCCAATGCGATCAATGTATCATTGACTCCTACGATTACCTGGAGCAGTGTTACTGATGCTACAGGCTATCGTTTGACAGTCGGTACGACTCCGGGAGCTTCCAATGTGATCAATAACGTGGATATGGGTAATGTAACTACTTATACACTTTCCGCTCCGTTGAACTATTCTACGACCTATTATTATACGGTTAATGCTTATACAGCAACCAGCAACTCTGCCTCGTGTACCGAAAGAATATTTACAACCGTATGCCAGCCGATAGCGGCTCCGTATACACAGAACTTCGATACTACAGCAGTAGGCTCTTCGAGTAATACCAATGCTCCTACATGCTGGAGCTATTTGGAAACCTCAGGTTCTGCCGGGTACGGATATGTTTCTTCCACATTACCTGCCTCATCTCCTAACTGTTATTATCTGTATAATGCATCAGCTACCACAGGGAATATCATGCTTGTTTCTCCGCAGACGACCAATCTTGCAGACGGAACAAGAAGAGTACGCTTTTTAGCCAAAGGAGGTTCTGCCGGATATGTATTGCAGGTAGGAACGGTTTCTGATATTTCCAATCCGGCTTCATTTACTGCCATCGGAAGTTCTATAACCCTTACCAGCGCATGGGCACAGTATGTTGTGAATATTCCGGCAGGAACAGATCAGAACCTGGCATTCAGGCACGGACTGGGGGGAACTACACGATCAATTTATATCGATGATGTTTCCGTTGAAGCAGTACCTGCCTGTGTAGAGCCTTCTGCAACATCTGTTGCCTCTGTAACCTATAAATCGGCAGCGATTTCCTGGACTGCATCATCATCTGCTCCCAACGGAAATTATGAACTGTATGTAAGTACATCTGCTACGGCACCGGCCGCGGGTGCTACGCCTACAGTAACGAATGTAACAGGACCTTACACACTGTCTGCACTGAACCCTTCAACAACCTATTATGTTTGGGTAAGATCCAACTGTGTGTCTTCTGCAAGCTTGTGGACATCTGTACCGGTATTTACAACAGCTTCTTTCTGTCCTTCCGTGACAGCGCCGGCCAATCCCGCTGTAAATGTGTCTCTGACACCTACGATTACATGGAGTGCTATGACGGGCGCTACAGGATACAAAATATCCATGGGGACGGCTCCGGGTACTACCGATGTCATGAATAATGTAGATGTAGGAAACGTTTTAACGTATACTCTTGCCACACCACTGAATACCAGTACTTCATATTTCTACACCGTTAACGCTTATGACGCACAGGTAACATCACAGTCTTGTACTGAAAGGGTGCTCAATACCATCTGCGGTCCGGTAACGCCTGCGTATACCCAGACTTTTGCTGCTTTTCCGGGAGCATGCTGGGCGAACAATGCAACCGGAGGTACACCTGCTACGGGTTCTACAGGAACCGCCACTTCCGGCCTGTGGGTTGAAGATGGTTTCCTGAATAACGGATCGGTAGGTTCAGCCAAGTTCAATGCTTATTCATCTGGTAGGACAGGATGGCTTAAAACACCTGTCTTTAACCTTTCCGCAGGAGGGTACAGGGTGAAATTCAATTATGGACTTACCAAATATGCAGATGTAATTGCCAGTACATTAGGTTCAGACGACGTAATTTATTTACTGATCTCTCAGGACGGAGGTTTAACATGGACTGTTTTGAAAACTTGGAATGCTTCCAATTCGCCTTCCAATACATCAAATGAGTACAGTCTTGACCTGGTTGGCTATACTTCTGCCAATACTATGTTTGCTTTTTACGGAAGTGACGGTACAGTAGACGATGCCGAAGATGTTGATTTCTTTGTAGATAATTTCAAAATTGAAGCTATACCTACCATGGGAACAATTGAGACTGCGGGCAAAAAAGGTATCCAGGTATATCCTAATCCTTTTGAACTGACACTTAATCTATCCGATATTTCTGATGTAAAGTCAGTAGGAATAGTGGATATTGCCGGAAGATTGGTGAAAACTATTGCCAATCCTGTTTCTGTTCTTCACCTGGGAGAACTCAAATCAGGCATGTATATCCTGATGCTTGAAATGAAGGATGGTACAAGGCAGAGTTTAAAAGTCATCAAGAAATAAAGATAAACCATACTTTATTATGATAGCAGCTAATTTTAGCTGCTATTTTTTTTCAATATAAATAAGGATTTTCTATGATCATTAAAAGTAGGGTGATTATTTTATGTATTTGAAATACAGTCTGTTAATTTAATTCATTTTTATGAGATAAAATTAATGGGATTAAACATATGTTTATTATTTTATAAACTATATCAATTTTACTAATTATATTGATAATATAAATGATGATTTATTGTGTATACCTCAAATTTATTTTTACATTTGTGATCTAATTATAATTTTTTACCCCTTATGAAACGAATTCTACTCATGTGTATGATGTGGCTGGTTTCCACCATGTCTGCACAGATTACCCTGGGCTCGGGTACAAGTAGTGGGCCCGCTCCTGTGAGTACCTACTATGGCTACTCTTACGTACAGCAGATTTTCCCAAAATCTGAAATTAATGCTAATGCGGCAGGTAATATTACCGGACTGAAGTTTTATTTATCTTCAACGGCTACACTTACCAATTCTAATGCATGGGTGGTTTATATCGGCCATACCAGCAAAACTTCTTTTACTTCCACCTCAGACTGGGTGCCTGTAGCCAACCTTACCAAAGTGTTTGATGGTACGGTAACCAACAATTCAGGGGTGGTAGAAGTAACCTTCACTACACCATTTGCTTACAACAATGTTGATAATCTGGTGATTGCTGCAGAAGAGAACAAGCAGGGATATGACTCCAACAATTCTTCTGAAGCCATGTATGTTTACGCTTCTTCTGCGAATTCAGTCTTGTACTACAGAAATGACTCTACCAATCCGGATCCGGCAGGAACGCTTCCTGCAGGGACTCAGTATGGAAACAAATCCATTGTTACACTTGTAGGTCTTACGGCGAGTGCAACTCCGTCATGTCCTGTCATTACAGCTCCGGCTGCAGCGGCTACCGGTGTTTCTGTGACACCTACAATATCCTGGAGTGCCGTAAACGGTGCAACCGGATATAAGCTGTCTGTGGGAACTACTGCCGGTGGTACAGATGTACTGAACAATCAGGATATCACGACTGGAAATTCATATACATTTACTACTCCTTTGCTGTACTCTAAGCAATATTATTATTCTGTTAATGCATACAGCTCCGGAGGAACTTCTGCAGGATGTGCACAGAATAGTTTTACAACGGCGAATATTCCGTGCCCAACTGTAACAGCACCTGCTTTGGGGGCTTTTGGCCTCTCTACAACCCCAACCATCACATGGACCGCCGTAACAGGGGCAACAGGATATAAATTATCTGTAGGAACTACTGCCGGAGGAACCAATGTTTTGAATAATCAGGATTTAGGGAATGTAACTACCTACACGTTCTCATCAGCCTTAGCTGCCGGAACAAAATATTATTATACGCTGAATTCATATAATGCAAACTCTACATCTGCATCTTGTACAGAAAGAACATTCTCTACTTTATGTACAGCTGCAACGGTATTTTCTCAGAATTTCGACAGTGTAACGACACCGGACTGGCCAATGTGCTGGGGTAAAGTAGGAAGTGCAGGAAGTGCATATACTCAGGCGAGTACCGCTATGTCTTCCCCGAATAATATGTATATCTATGCATCTTCCACTTCTTCACTGCCTGTAGTTTCAATGCCGCCTGTAAGTACATTGCAGTCGGGTAACTACAGACTTAGATTCAAGGCAAGAGGCAACTCAACTGCAGGAGGTAAGATAGAAGTAGGGTATCTGACCAACCCTGCCGATGCTACCACATTTGTTAATTTATCTACTTTTACCACGACAAGTACAACTACAGTAGATAATTTTGTAGTAAGCAATATTACAGCTCCTTCAGGAGTGACTACTTTAGCTTTCAGACATACCGGAAGCCCTGCATATTCTGTTCTTATTGATGATGTGGTTTATGAACTGGTTCCTTCCTGTGATGCTCCGTCTTTATTAGCGGCTTCAGCAGTGACGTCAAACAGCGCTACTATATCATGGACTGCTCCTTCTGCTGCGCCAGGTAGTGGATATCAGCTGTATTACAGTACGTCTTCAACTGTACCTACTGCCACTACTACTCCAAGTATCGCCAGTATAACATCAACAACGGCCAACTTACCGGCTACTTTAAGTGCATCTACTCAATATTATGTATGGGTAAGATCCAATTGCGGAAGTTCTCAGAGTGCGTGGTCTTCTGTGCTGACATTCACCACTGACTGTCTGCCTGTTTCAACATTGCCATGGTCTGAAAACTTTGATGCCATGACTACTGTTGGCGCCAATATACTTCCAACATGCTGGGCTTCTACAGCAGGAGGATATAGCTCTACGGAAAACTATACTTCTGCAACCACTGCCGGAAATACCTACAACGATCCTAAGTCGGCACCAAATTATGTAACGATTTATTATCCTAGCACCAATGCAGCTTATCTTTGGACACCTAAATTTGCCCTTACAGCCGGACAGTCTTATGACTTTACCTTCTATTGGGTAGGCGACGGTCTTACCGGATGGCAGGGAGATGTAGTGGTAAACGGCACACAGTCTGCTACCGGAGCTACTTCATTAAGTACCTTCCTAACGCCTACTCAGACTGCTACCGGAGGTTCAGAAAGTACCAACTATACCAAAGTGAAAGTAACATTTGTTCCTACTGCAACAGGAAACTATACTTTTGGTGTTAAAACATTGGCTACAACCTATGCACCTTATTATTTAGGATTTGATGATTTCAACCTGATGCTGTCTCCTGCATGTGCAGAACCAGCAGCACTGAGTGTATCTTCAGTTACTACATCAGGAGCAACCCTGTCATGGACAGCGCCTGCAACGGCACCTTCCGGATACCAGGTGTATTACAGTACTTCATCAACAACGCCTACAGCTACAACAACTCCTACCATTACAGGAGTAACCGGTACAACGGCTACGTTGCCGAATCTGACGCCAGGGACTACTTATTATGTATGGGTAAGATCCAACTGCGGAAGTTCACAGAGTATCTGGTCATCATCAGTATCCTTTACTACGGCATGTGTGGCCACAACTGTTCCGTATACCTTGAATTTTGACAATGTAACGGTACCTTCATTACCGGTTTGCGGATCTGTAGTCAATGCAGGATCAGGTAAACAGTGGGTAACGGCAGCTGCACCTACCGATATTACCGGATTCAACTCCAATGTCCTGAAATATGGATTCGATGGTACCAATGCAGCCAATGCATGGTTCTTCACCCAAGGGCTTACCCTGACCGCAGGAACACAGTATACTATTTCATATAAATATGGAAACAACAGTACATTCTATACTGAAAAAATGAAAGTAGCATACGGGACTTCTGCAACAGTTGCCGGAATGACCAGCGTACTGGCAGACTACAGTACGATCAATGATAATACCCTTCATACAGAGAGTATCACGTTCACGCCAACAGCTTCAGGAACTTATTATTTCGGGTTCAATGCTTACTCGGCTGCCAACCAGTATAACCTTTATGTAGATGATATCAGTATTATCAATGCAGCATTGGGAACTTCCGAAGTTGCCGGTAACAGAAATGATATCAGAGTGTATCCTAATCCGTTTACAGAGGTACTGCATATTTCTGACATTTCAAAAGTGAAGTCAATATCAGTAACTGATGTTGCGGGAAGATTAGTGAAAACCTTTGCCAATCCTGCCGAAGCGCTTCACTTAAGCGAACTGAATTCAGGAATGTATCTGGTAACACTGGATATGAAAGATGGTTCTAAACAGACAATCAAAGTCATTAAGAAATAATCATCAGATACCATAAAAATGAATAGCGGCAATATTGCCGCTATTTTTTTTTGTCTAAAAATTTAAGTTTATGCATTCAATACAGAAAGTTATTAGTAATTTTAAAACAAGAATAGTTAATTAATAAATTTATGGTAAAAATTTTATTTTCATGCCTGTTAATGATAAGCCTGTCATTATCTGCCCAGATTAATCTGGGAACGGGAAGTACGGATGTCGGTGCAGCTCCGGTAAGTACCTATTACGGATACTCTTATACACAGCAGATTTATACGAAACAGGAAATCAATGCGAACGCAGCAGGGAGTATTACAGGGTTGAAGTTCTATTTGGACCCATCCATGTCTTTAACCAACTCATCCGATTGGGTAGTTTATTTAGGACATACCTCTAAAAATTCCTTCTCATCGGATATGGACTGGGTGCCGGTATCTCAGCTTACACAGGTGTATTCCGGGACAATTAGCAATAATAATGGAGTGGTAGAAGTTACTTTTGCTACTCCTTTCGCTTATAATAACACGGACAACCTGGTCCTTGCCGCGAGAGAAAATACCCCGGGATATGATACGAATGATAATGATGAAACTTTGTATGTCTATGAAGGAGCATCAGGATCCTCGATCTATTTCAAGGACGATACAATAATCCCTGATCCCGCTTCTCCTCCTGCCGGGAATTTAGTATCCTACAAATCGGTAATAACTTTTGCCGGACTTACAGGTAGCAGCCTGCCTGCATGTCCGACTATTGTTTATCCTTCGGCCAGTTCAGGATTAGTTCCGCTTTCACCAAACATAACATGGATTGCCTCACCTGGTGCTACCGGTTATAAAGTTTCCATAGGAACGACGCCGGGAGGAACAAATGTAGTGAACCAGCAATCTGTAACCACAAATGTATTCACTCCTTCTACGCCACTTGCACAGGACACCAACCATTATATGAGGGTTATTGCAGTAGGTCCCGGAGGCGAATCTGCCGGCTGTACAGAAATGATGTTCAAGACGGTACCTCCGCCTCCTGCAAATGATGACTGTTCAGGAGCTATAGCTCTTACGGTGAACCCGGATATGAACTGTAGCAGTACGGCCCAGGGGTATACGCTGGGAGCCACAGATTCCGGATTGATTCCTGATCCTTGTTATGGGGAGCCGGATGATGATGTCTGGTTCAAATTTGTAGCAACGGCTACCGAACATCATATTTCCCTCAATAATGTGGTTTCCATAGGAAACACTACAGACGATAACGACACGTATTTCCAGGTGTTCAGCGGAAGCTGTGGAAGTCTTTCCAGTATTCTGTGTTCAGATCCTGCTTCAGCAGTGTTGAGCAACCTTACCGTTGGCGATACCTATTATATAAGAGTTTACAGTTACTATGGTGCAGGAAGCAATCAGAGTTTTAATATCTGTGTAGGCACTTTACCGCCTCCGCCTGTTAATGACAGCTGCTCTGGCGCTCTAGTGGCTTCTTCATTCCCGTATATCTATGTGCAGGCTGATGGAGCAGGGGCTACTAATAATTCAGGCTTCATTACGGCATGCAGCAATGAAATGAACGATGGAACCTGGTTTACCTTTACAGGGGACGGAAACGACTTTACTGTTTCTGTAAATATGCCTGCCGGAAGCAGTTTTGACCCTCAGATCGGTGTATATACAGGAACGTGCGGCAGTCTGGTGTGCGACGGTACGGAAGATCAGGGACTTGAAGGCGAAGAAGAAACCATCACCTTCACCACTACTGCCGGAACAGTGTATTATGTTAATGTAGGAGATTACAGCGGATTTACAGATAATCTTGAAGGTGCTTTTACCATTAATATCACCAATAATAATCTGGGGACTTCTGAAACAATAAAATCCAGAAAAGACATGCAGGTATATCCTAACCCTTTCACTGAAGTATTCCATATTTCAAATGCCGATAAGGTAACTTCTGCTTCGATATCGGATATGTCAGGAAGAGTGGTTAAAACCATTTCCAATCCGGGGACAGCCATTCATGCCGGGGAACTGGCAGCAGGAATGTATATGGTAACGCTGGAACTGAAAGACGGATCGAGACAGACCCTTAAAATAATTAAAAAGTAACTGATACTGAAAGCGGCTCTGAATAGACTGCATCCTAAAGTTTAGACAAGATTAAATAATATTTGATAGGAAAGAGTCTGGTACTGTACCGGACTCTTTCCTTTTAGATTAAGTGTAAACAGGGGTCATTTAACCTGTATGATATAAAGCAAGCAGGGAAGCATAAACTTCCCTGTTGTTTTTTTTAGCTTTATTGAAAAGCATGGTATATGATAAATTTACATTATTTATTTGCCGGAACTGGCTGAAGATCACCGGTGTTCAATGTTGAAAAAACGGCCGGGAAAAAAGTAACCAGTATAAAATAAATGACAATCATTAATACGATTAAAGAGAAAAGGATAACGACTAAAGTATTGGGCTTGTTTTTCTTTGTTGGTTCCATGATTCTGTGGTATTTTGTTAATAGATATTTGATGTTGAAACCTAAGCTAATTTCTTGCCACATTGCTTGCAATACCGGGCATCGTCATCAATATCTTCATTTCCGCACCGCTCACAGACCTTTTCCAGGTTCTGGCGTTTATTGCGCATCTCGGCCGTTACAATCCCGGTAGGCACGGCAATAATGGAATAACCGGCCAGCATCAGGATAACCGCAAAAAATTTACCCAGTGGAGTAATAGGGGAAACATCCCCGTAACCAACGGTAGTCACGGTAACCACGGCCCAGTAGATGGATTGCGGAATGGTTTCAAATCCGGGTCTTCCGCCTTCTACCATAAACATCATGGAGCCTACGATAACAGAGAAGATGATAAGGAACAATAAGAAAATGTAAATTTTTCTTGAGCTGTTCTTCAGGGCCCTTACAATCAGGTAGCCGTCGTTCATGAAATCCAGGAGATTGAAGATCCTGAAAATTCTCAGCATCCTGAGCATCCTGAAAATCAGGAAATATTTGGTGACCGGAAAGAAAAAACTAAGGTAAAAAGGAGTAAGTGCCAGGAAATCTATGATTCCGAAAAAACTGAAAATATAATTCCTCTTATTCTTTACCACGGCTATTCGCATCCAGTATTCGATGGTGAATAAGATTGAAATAATCCACTCCAGGATAAGAAAGGTATAGTGGTACTGTTTTCCCAGTTTGGGAATGCTCTCCGTCATGATGATGGCGGTGCTCGCAAAAATAAGTGATAGCAGGACGATATCGAATAATTTTCCGAGCCGGGTATCCGATCGGTAAATAATTCTGTACAGGAACCTCTTCCACAGCACATCTTCGGGAACAAGGTTGTGTTCTCTTTCCATGTATCGGTTTTTACTTATTTAAATTATCCCTATTTTCGTAACAAACATACAGAATAAAATGACAATACGCGATGTAATTTTAAAAATAGAAAGCAGACTTCCTCTGCAGCAGGCTGAAGATTTTGATAACGTAGGGTTACTGTGCGGACTGCCGGAACGGAACGTAAGCGGAATACTGGTTTGTCATGATGCGCTGGAATCTGTGGTTGAAGAAGCCATCCGGAGGAATTGCAACCTTATCGTATGCTTTCATCCCATTATTTTTTCCGGACTTAAAACATTAACGGGAAAAAATTATGTGGAAAGGGCAGTGCTGAAAGCCATTGAAAATAAAGTGGCTATTTACGCCGTTCATACAGCTTTCGATAATGATCTGTTCGGAGTTAATGCAGGGATATGTGAAAAGCTGGGCTTAAAAAACACCAGAATTCTTCAGCCGAAAAAGAATAACCTGAAGCAGCTTACTGTTTTCGTACCCTCGGAATACAGCGGACAGGTAAGGGAGGCTCTGTTTGCTGAAGGTGCGGGAAGCATAGGATTTTACGATGAATGCAGTTTTACGGTGAACGGGCATGGGACTTTCCGGCCTGTGGAAGGATCAAATCCGTTTTCAGGTCAGCAGAACATCCGTGAGAATGCAGATGAGGACATGGTTTCCGTTATTTTTGAAGCTTATAAGCAGGGAAGGATCATTGCTGCTATGAAAGAGGCGCATCCTTATGAAGAAGTGGCACATCAGGTATATCAGCTGGACAATGACCACCCGTATTGCGGCCTGGGAATGTTCGGAGAGCTGGAGCAGGAAATGGATGAAAATGATTTTATGATGATGGTAAAAGAAACATTCGGCCTTCAGGTGATCAGGCATTCTGCATATACCGGCAGGAAAATTAAGAGGGTAGGAGTACTGGGAGGTTCAGGGGCAGACGGTATCCATGCAGCGCTTGCTGCGAAATGTGATGCGTATCTAACCGGCGACCTTAAATATCACGACTATTTCAAAGCAGAATCCCGGATGCTGATTTGTGATATAGGTCATTATGAATCAGAACAATGGGTTACGCAGCAATTATTTGAAATATTGTCACAAAAATTTAGTACATTTGCAGTCTCAAAATCTAGCGAAAAAACAAACCCAGTAAATTATTTCCTTTAGATATGGCAAAAACCAACGATATTTCAGTTGAAGAAAAATTAAGAGCTTTATATGATTTACAGATCATTGATTCAAGATTGGATGAAATCCGAAATACAAGAGGAGAATTGCCAATCGAAGTAGAAGATCTGGAAATTGAAATTGAAGGACTTGAGAAAAGAGCTGAAAAATTTCATGCAGATATCAAAGATCAGGATGACCAGATCAAAACCAAGCATGAAGTAATCAACCATGCAAAAACCCTTATTGAAAAATACAAGTCCCAGCAGGATAATGTAAGGAACAATAAGGAATTTGAGGCCTTAGGTAAAGAAATGGAATACCAGGAGCTTGAAATTCAGCTTGCTGAAAAGAGGATCAAGGAATTCGGTGCGAAAATCGCTCACAAAAACGAAACGCTTGATGAACTGAACAGTAAGATTGAGGAGCTGAGAAACCACCTGAAGTTCAAGAAAGAAGAACTGGAAGGGCTTATTGCTGAAACTCAGAAAGAAGAAGAATATCTTATCGAGCAGTCTAAAGAATATGCAGGTAAGATTGACGACAGGTTGTTGGCTTCTTACAACAGGATCAGAACCAGCTCTGTCAATGGCCTTGCCGTAGTAGGACTGGAAAGAGGAGCTCCGAAAGGATCCTTCTTCACCATCCCGCCACAGAAGCAGATGGAAATTGCCCAGAGAAAGAAAATTATTATCGATGAGCATTCCGGGAAAATCCTTGTGGACGACGAATTGGTCATGGAAGAAAATGAAAGAATGAAATCTGTAATTAAATTCTAGTTATAAGATCTATCCCAATAAAAAGGCTGTTTCAATCATTTGAAGCAGCTTTTTTTTATACTGAAATATGGAGGGAAAAATTTAATCCGGAATTAATTCGGTTGAAGCCGGAAAAAGCCGCCCCCATCAGGAGCGGCTTCCGTTTTATTCGTTGTGTCCGTACATCTTATTGTACAGGCCTATGAATTTTTCTTTGACAGCTTTTCTTTTAAGTTTTAATGTCGGTGTCAGCAGTCCGCTTTCTACCGTCCATACTTCAGGAGTCAGCTCAATTTTCTTGATCTGTTCCCAGTTGCCCAGATGTTCATTGGTTTTATGGATTTCCTTTTCAATCCTGTCCTTCAGTTCCTGGCTTTTTGCAATTTCCTGAGGGGTGGTACCGATGCTAAGATTGTTGCGCATCGCCCAGCTTTTGGCAAACTCGAAATCAGGCTGTACCAGGGCGCACGGCATCTTTTCACCATCACCTACTACCATGATCTGTTCAATGAATTTAGAAGCTTTTGCTAAGTTTTCGATGGTTTGCGGCGCAATATATTTTCCGCCGGAAGTTTTAAACATCTCTTTTTTACGGTCAGTGATCTGTAAAAACCCGTCATTGTCTACATGGCCGATATCTCCTGTCCTGAAATACCCGTCTTCCGTAAACACTTCCTTCGTCATTTCTTCATTCTTAAAATATCCTTTGAATACAGAAGGTCCCTTAACCGTAATCTCACCGTCTTCCTGGATCTTTACGCTTAAATTATCTAACGGCAGCCCTACAGTTCCGATTTTCATCTTATCAAAGCTGTTGACAGAAATCACCGGAGAGGTTTCCGTTAATCCATAACCTTCCAGGATCGGAATTCCGGCATTCTGGAACAGTAAGTTGAGCCTTGTGGAAAGGGCAGCAGATCCGGAAACGAGTGTTATGATTTCACCGCCAAGGCCTTCCCTCCATTTTGAAAACACAAGCTTGTCCGCAATGATCTGCTTCAGGCCGGAAGGTTTTGACACTTCTTTCTTTTTACTCAGCAGCTCCAGCGCCCAGAAAAATATTTTGGACTTCAGGCCTCCTGCGGAAGATCCGGTATGATAAATCTTATCGTATACTTTTTCTACCAGTCTCGGGACTACGCTCATGTAATGGGGCTTTACTTCCTTAACGTTTTCGCCCATCTTATCGATGCTTTCGGCAAAATAAATAGAGAATCCGTTGTACTGGAACAGGTAAAACAGCATCCTTTCAAAAATGTGGCAGATCGGCAGGAAGCTGAGCACACGGGTATCGTTGTAATCGAGGCTTTTCTTCTTTGGAATGCGCGTTATTGAACCCAGGACATTGGAAACGATATTATGGTGCGTAAGCATGACCCCTTTAGGCCTGCCCGTAGTTCCGGAGGTATAGATTATGGTTGCCAGGTCTTCTGCATGGATGGAATTGGACAGGTCTTCCACCTCAATTTGTGTGGAATCATCCTCTCCAAGATCCAGAACTTCCCTCCAGTTGGCTGCCCCGGTAATACTGTCAAAAGTGAAGATCCCCTGTAATGAAGGGATATTATTCTTCACCTTAACCACTTTACTCAGCAGGTCTTTGTCAGAAACAAAACAGTATTTAATTTCTGCGTTATTAAAAATGAACTCATAATCTTCCGGGGAAATATTGGGGTATACTGGAACAGATACGACCCCGATCTGGGAAAGCCCGAGATCCATGACAGCCCATTCGGTACGCGAATTGGTTGTGATCAACGCGATCTTATCACCGGGTTTAATGCCCAGTTTTAAAAGCCCCCGGGATATTTTATTGCCTTCACTCACAAACTGCTGGGTGGAAGTCTTTTTCCATTCTCCATTATACTTTGTAACGAACATATCCGTTTTGGGAAGTTTTTCCAAAGCATAATGAGGAATATCGAATAATCTTTTAATCGTCATGACTTTTTTAGCATTTTTATAGAATTTTAAATATAAGCATTTTTATAAAAACACTGCCAATCTCACGTATTATTTTCAAATGTCATTTATTTTTTCAGATTTGCCCAAAAAGTGTAAATTAGCGACCATATAATTATTCAATTTTTATGGACTTTAATTTATCAGAAGAACAGCTGATGATTCAGCAGGCAGCAAGGGATTTTGCACAGAACGAACTATTACCGGGCGTTATCGAAAGAGACCGGGACCAGAAGTTTCCTGCAGAACAGGTGAAGAAAATGGGAGAAATGGGCCTTTTGGGGATGATGGTGGACCCTCAGTACGGAGGAGCAGGAATGGACAGTGTTTCTTACGTTCTCGCCATGGAGGAGATCGCAAAAGTGGATGCTTCTGCTGCTGTGGTAATGTCCGTAAACAACTCATTAGTATGTGCAGGGATTGAAAAATTTGCCTCTGAGGAGCAGAAAGTGAAATATCTTACCCCTCTGGCAAGCGGCCAGGTAATCGGGGCTTTTGCTTTATCTGAGCCTGAAGCAGGTTCCGATGCCACTTCTCAGAAGACGACTGCAGAAGATAAGGGTGACTATTACCTTCTGAACGGGATCAAAAACTGGATCACCAACGGCGGGACAGCAAGCTATTACGTAGTCATTGCCCAGACGGATCCGGAAAAAAAGCACAAGGGAATCAATGCATTCATCGTGGAAAGAGGATGGGAAGGTTTCGAAATCGGACCTAAAGAAGATAAGCTGGGCATCAGAGGAAGCGATACGCATTCCCTGATCTTCAATAACGTGAAGGTACCTAAGGAAAACAGAATCGGTGAAGACGGTTTCGGGTTCAATTTTGCTATGGCTGTGCTGAACGGCGGAAGGATCGGGATCGCTTCCCAGGCATTGGGAATTGCTTCCGGAGCTTATGAGCTGTCTCTGAAATATGCCAAGACCAGAAAAGCATTCAAAACGGAAATCATCAATCACCAGGCGATCGCTTTCAAGCTGGCAGATATGGCTACCCAGATTACGGCGGCGAGGATGCTGTGCTATAAAGCCGCTGTAGAAAAAGATGCCGGTAAGGATATTTCTGAGATTGGGGCTATGGCCAAGCTGTATTCTTCTCAGGTGGCTATGGATACCACTATTGAAGCCGTACAGATCCACGGAGGATATGGGTATGTAAAAGAATACCATGTAGAAAGGATGATGAGGGATGCGAAAATTACCCAGATTTATGAAGGGACTTCGGAAATCCAGAAAATCGTGATCTCAAGAAGCATTGCAAAGTAAAAGGCAGTCCTGAGATATCAGGTCAACCATAAACAGTAAAGGCTCTCCTTCCGGAGAGCCTTTACATTTACAACCACAACACTTTAATATATATTGATAGGACAAAATTAAAAACAAACGGTATCTGAATCCGGATTTTTGCCTTAAAATATTATTAAGATTAAATTTTTGGATCCTTATGGGTTTCACTGCTTCTTTTCTTATAAAAATAGTACCCGGCACCTGCAATAAGGAATAGCGGCCATAAGGGTAAGATGAACAGGAACACTGAGGTGATGGCATCCCATCCTGAAGACATGGCGGCCAGTGAGCGGCCTCCCAGGGTGTCAGGCTGAGTGTTTTCAACAGGGTTCTCTGAGCCGTACAGCGTGATATCCACCTCGCAAAGGGTATTGCGTACGAAATCTTTTCCGGAAACTTCTACGCCCTGTACTTCAACTTTACCAATATTATAGTTCAGGTCATCCATCAGGTAATCGAATTTCTGGATCGGAACCCTGACTTTGAGATAAGCGATTTTCCTGTCATTATTGTTGAGTGAGATATGTTCACTTTTTATGAAGCCGTCATATTTTTGTACCTGTTCCTTCACAGTTTCCTTTGCAGATTCGGTATTCGTCACAGTAAGTTCCACTGTTCCTGTTTTTACCAGCCTGTCAGCAGCAGCTTTTTCTACAGACTCTTTTTTAGGCTGATTTTTATAAACAACTTTGGTCTCCCGGATTACTTTCGGGGCAGGAACATTCACCACAATTTTTTCTTCCTTCCTTTTTTCTGTAGAATCTCCTTTTATGTTTGCCGACTCCAGTTTTACGGATGCGATCTTTCCGGCGAGGGAATCAATGCTTTTTGACTGGGTTTCGATCTTTTCCCTGATCTCATGGCTGGTCTCACCCAGTTCCCTGATACGGATTCCGGCCGAATCGGCTATGGCACCGGCTTCCTTTTGAATACTTTTTATAGTGCTGCCGGTTTCTGATACTGCACTGTCCGCAGCTGAAGCTGGACTTTCCCATTGCGTGGTACCTTCAGCCTTTTTACACATAATACAGGTGCAGGCTATCGCGGCTGATAATAGAAGCTTTTTCATAACGTAATTTTTTTGTTGAAGTAAAATTAGCTGCGATGTCCTGTCTAAGTTTGTAAAAGGAATGTATTCTCCGGGTAAAGTTATAATATTAAATGATTCAGTTAATTATATTTATTTTACAAAAGATATACAAGCATTGTACAGTAAATAAACCATTTTGATTTTCAAAATACAATAAAAAATCCGTTGAAAATATTCAACGGATGGTATGGTTAGAGAAATCTATGTATTACATTGTTTGGTTATTCCTGAATTCACTGATAAAGTGCAGCTTCACATTCGGGAATTTTTCCTGTGTCATATGAATTGTAAATGAAGAATCGGCAAGGAATACAAGCTGGTTGTATTTATCCCTGGCCAGGAACCTCTGCTTAAGCCTTGAAAACTCTTTGAATTCTTCAGATTTTTCATCCGCTTCCACCCAGCATGCTTTGTGCATGGATAAAGGTTCGTACGTACATTTCGCGCCGTACTCATGCTCCAGACGGTACTGGATCACTTCATACTGAAGGGCTCCTACAGTCCCGATGATCTTCCTGTTGTTCATCTCAAGGGTAAATAGCTGGGCAACCCCTTCATCCATCAGCTGGTCAATTCCTTTCGCCAGCTGCTTGGCCTTTAACGGATCTGCATTATTGATGTACCTGAAATGTTCTGGAGAGAAACTCGGAACCCCCTTAAAGCTTAATTTTTCACCGCTGGTCAGGGTATCGCCGATCCTGAAGCTTCCGGTATCGTGAAGCCCGACAATATCTCCCGGGAAACTTTCATCCACTACCTCTTTCTTATCCGCAAAGAATGCATTCGGCGAAGAGAATTTCATCTTTTTGCCTTCGCGTACCAGCAGGTAATTTTCATTCCTCCTGAATGTGCCGGAAACGATTTTTACGAATGCCAGCCTGTCACGGTGTTTAGGATCCATATTTGCGTGGATCTTAAATACAAAACCGGTAAAGATATCTTCTTCAGGTTTTACGATCCTGATGTCACTTTCTTTAGGCTGTGGCATCGGAGCAATTTCAATGAATGCATCCAGAAGTTCGCGAACCCCGAAATTATTCAGCGCTGATCCGAAAAATACCGGCTGAAGTTCCCCCTTCATATAATCTTCACGGTTGAATTCAGGGTAAACGGACTGCACCAGTTCCAGCTCGTCGCGCAGGGTCTGCGCAGCTTTGGAGCCTATCGCATCATCAATAGAGGTGTCATTGATATTATCAAAGGTAATGGATTCACCCACTTTCTGTTTTCTTTCTTCCAGGAACAGCTGGATATTATTTTCCCAGATGTTATAGATGCCCTGGAAATCACTTCCCATACCGATCGGAAGGGAAAGAGGGACTACATTCAGCCCTAGTTTCTGTTCCACTTCATCCAGGAGGTCAAAGGCATCCTTTCCTTCACGGTCAAGCTTATTGATGAAGACCAGCATCGGAATGTTCCTCATACGGCAAACCTGGACCAGTTTTTCAGTCTGTTCCTCAACCCCTTTGGCAACGTCAATCACCACAATCACAGAATCTACAGCGGTTAACGTCCTGTAAGTATCTTCGGCAAAATCCTTGTGACCCGGCGTGTCGAGGATATTGATCTTATGGCCTTTATACTCAAAAGCAAGTACAGACGTGGCTACAGAGATCCCTCTCTGACGCTCAATCTCCATAAAGTCGGAAGTGGCCCCCTTTTTTATTTTATTGGATTTTACGGCACCCGCTTCCTGGATCGCCCCCCCGAATAAAAGGAGTTTCTCCGTAAGCGTTGTTTTACCGGCATCCGGGTGGGAGATGATTCCGAACGTTTTTCTTTTCTGTATTTCTTTGATTAAGTCTGACATAGCATATTTTGAGTTTGCAAAAATCGTGATTTTTAATTGAATTTGAAAATCAATTTCATCTACACAGTAATTTTAAGCCGATTTCCATACGTTTTCTGCATTAAATGTGGTATTAAATTGAAAAGCATCGGCTGATGACAGGGCTGCCGGTAATTCGTAAGCCTCAAATTACTTATCTTTGCTTTTAATAAATTTTCGCACCAAGCATGGAAAACAGCAGATATCCTAAATTTACTTTTACCTGGATCGGGGGACTGGCTTTGTTGATAGGGTTCTTTACAGGAACGATGTTCATTTCCGTATTGAATGTGGTTTGGATGTTTGCATTTAAAACCAGCCTGCAATATAAAGAGTGGTTTCTGATGCTTACCAATGCAGCCGGGTTCGTTACGGCTATCGCCTTTTTCGATTTTTTTATCGTTAGGCCATCCACAAAGAAAAAACTGAACTTCAATTTTTCACCTGCCAATTTTTATACGTATCTCCTGATCTTCCCGATGATGCTGGGCATGATGTTTATCGGGGAATTTGTGACGTCACAGATTCCGGTTACCGGCCCTTTTTTCGGGAAATATTACGAATTTTTCAACCAGCTGATGGACCAGCTGACGGATGATCCTGCGGCGATGCTGCTGATGACAGTGATCATGGCTCCGGTATTCGAGGAAATCATTTTTAGGGGAATAATCCAGAAAGGCCTCATGAATAAAGGGGTGAAACCCTGGAAGGCAATACTATATGCATCACTGATTTTCGGGCTTGTGCATGGAAATCCGTGGCAATTTGCAGGAGCGGTTCTTCTGGGGAGCGTCCTGGGGCTCGTTTATTTCAAAACCAAATCATTGCTTTTGCCGATGTTGCTGCACGGTTTTAATAATCTGTGCTCATGCCTCCTGATGATGTATACCGACAGCGAAAGCTTTTCACAGGCACTGCATGTCTCCGAATGGGTTGTCCTGGCCGCAGGGATTGTTCTGTTTTCGGTCTTCTGTTACCTTTTCGTGGAAAAATACAAAGTGCATTACGCTGAAATTTAAAAAAAGAGCCAGATGTTCACCGGGATAAAATGCATCCGGAAGATCCATGGCCGGATAATAGATTAAAAATTACATATGGAATTATTGGTTGCTACGCATAACCAGCATAAAAAAGAAGAAATCCAGCAGATACTGGGACATGATTTTGTAGTTAAAAGCCTCACGGATTATGGTATCCATGAGGAAATAGTGGAAGACGGCGATTCTTTTAATGCCAATGCCCTGATCAAGGCGAAATACTGCTTTGAAAAAACAGGGATTCCAAGCCTGGGAGATGACAGCGGACTCGTTGTGGAGTCTCTCGACGGACGGCCCGGAATTTTTTCTGCCCGTTATGCCGGAGACCATGATTTTGCCAAAAATATCGCCATGGTTCTCAGCGAAATGGAAGGCATTGAAAACAGGAAAGCCTATTTCATCACGGTTTTATGTTATTATGATGATCAGGGAGCGCGGTATTTTAAAGGCAGGGTGTACGGAAATCTTCTTCTGGAAAATAAAGGATTCAAAGGGTTTGGGTATGATCCTATTTTCGTTCCAGAAGGATACGGAATGACTTTTGCGGAAATGAATCCTGAAGACAAAAACAGGATCAGCCACCGTAAAAAGGCACTGGACCTGTTCCTTGACTTCCTGAAATCTGACAACAGCAATTTGTAAAACAATTCGGTGCCTTCAAAAGATTCATATCTGAGGGTTTACCGATCATAAATTATTGATTTGAGTACGTATTTAACCATATTAGGCTTTAATTCTGCCATTCCCACGATTAATTCGTCACCAACCGCTCAGCTGCTGGAGATGGAGGAACGGCATTTCCTGATCGACTGTGGGGAAGGGACACAGGTACAGCTTAGAAAAGCCAAAGCTAAATTTTCAAGGATCAACCATATTTTTATTTCGCATCTTCACGGTGACCATTGCTTCGGGCTTCCGGGCCTTATTGCGTCATTCCGCTTGCTGGGAAGAGAAACTCCGCTCCATGTGTACGGTCCCAAAGGCATCAAGAAAATGCTGGAGACGATTTTTACCATTACGGAAACCCATCGTGGTTTTGAGGTGGTCTACCACGAGCTGGATAAGAACTATTCTGAAAAGATCTATGAAGATAATAAGGTAGAGGTATATACTATTCCGCTGGACCACAGGATTTACTGTAACGGCTATCTTTTTAAGGAAAAGCCTAAGGAAAGGCATCTGAATATGCAGGAAATAGCCAAATACAATGAGATTGAGGTTTGTGATTACCACCACCTTAAGGCAGGAAAAGATTTTGTACTGAGTGATGGGTATGTCCTGAAAAATGAGGTGCTTACTACAGCTCCTGCACCTCCGGTTTCATATGCTTTCTGCAGTGATACAAGATATCTGGAAAGTATTATTCCGATCGTTGAGGGAGTAACTGTGATGTATCATGAATCCACTTTCCTGCATGACCTGAAAGAGATGGCTGATTATACCGGACACTCAACGGCGATTGAAGCGGCGACCATAGCGCAGAAAGCACAGGTGGAAAAACTTATCTTGGGACATTTCTCCAACCGGTATGCAGACCTGACCGTTTTCACAGATGAGGCAAGGAATATCTTTCCGAATACCTATCTGCCCAAATCCCTTGAATGTGTGAAAATTTAATGATGGTAATGAACTTTGAAGAACTGAAAAACTTCCTTGACGAAAAGGCAGACCGGTACAATAATGCGGATTTCATTAATGATGATCCTGTACAGATCCCGCACAGGTTTTCCCTGAAGCAGGATGTTGAGATTGCAGGATTCCTGGCCGCAACCATTTCATGGGGCAACCGAAAAGCTATCCTGCGTTCCGCAGACAAAATGCTGGATATCATGGGGAATTCTCCTTATGATTTTGTCATGAACCATTCGGAGAAAGACCTGGTTGATCTTCACGGCATAAACATCCACAGGACATTCAACGGAGAGGATTTTGCTTATTTCATACGGCAGTTCAATAAGATTTATAAAGAATACGAAAGCCTAGAAAATCTCTTTTTAGTTAATGAAGACGAATCCAATTTCCTTCATTCTATCGAGCGCTTCAGGACTGGCTTTTTGGAGCCTGAAAAACACCGGAGCCACAAACATGTGAGTTCACCCTATAAAAATTCATCCGCCAAAAGGATTGTCATGTTCCTCAGGTGGATGGTGCGCAAAGACAAAAGGGGAGTGGATCTCGGGATCTGGAAGCAGATCGATCCACAGCATCTTTCCATACCGCTGGACGTGCATACGGGCAATGTTTCCAGAAAACTGGGCCTTATTCTCCGTACACAGAACGACTGGAAAACAGTAGAAGAGCTTGACCGTATGGTGCGACAGTTTGATCCAAATGATCCTGCGAAATATGATTTTGCCTTGTTCGGACTGGGAGTGACCAAAGAATTGCTATAAAAAGATAAAGATGAAAAATTACACAGAAAATAAGCAAGTGCTTGAAAAAATAGCCAATGGAATCACCTGGTGGATCGGTTCTATACCGTCCCTTATTGCCCATACCTTATTTTTTATCATTTCTTTCCTGCTGCCTTTGCTGGGCTTGGTGGAGTTTGATAAAATGCTCCTGATCCTCACTACGGTAGTTTCATTGGAAGCTATTTACCTGGCTATCTTTATCCAGATGTCCGTTAATAAGAGCCATGAAAAGATAGAGGATATCCAGGAAGATATCGAAGAGATCAGCGAAGATATTGAGGACATCCAGGAAGATATTGAGGAGATCAGCGAAGACATTGAGGAAATCAATGAAGATATTGAAGATATCCAGGAAGATATTGAAGAAATCAACGAAGAGGAAGAAGAGGATGACCACAATGAACGGGCTAAAAATGTGATGCTGAGAAGCAATGTCAATTCCAATAAAAATGAGATCAAAGCTCTTAAAGATAAGATTCAGGAACTCCAGGATATGATTGATGGCCTGAAGAAAGACTCGAAGGACAGTCTTTAAAAAAGCAGTCTTCTGCTCATCTTTAGATTTTTTTTGTTATAGTTTCAATTCTCCATAACCGGCTGGAAACCTTAGAATATTGAATAATAGTATGTAAAGAGCAGATAATTTTTACTGCTTCACAAGCATTCGTGTAGAATTTTTATTTTAACAAAATTACACAGTATAGTGTAGCTGTCTTTGTTAATCATATAATTTATTGTGGTTTTGAATAAATATTAAATAAAAATATAGTATTTTTGACCAAACTGTAATAAAATGATAGATTATAGAGTGAAAAACTATCTTTTCCTTTTCGTATTGCTTTTTTCCTGTACATCTGTGCTGGCACAGAAAGCACAGAGAAAACCACAGAAAGAAAAATCAACTTCTGAAAGTATGAAATCAGGCGCCTTTATTGACGTCAATGTTGCACCCTATGCAGCTTCCAATTATACTCCGGAACAACTTGTCAAGAACATCCTCATTAACGGCGGAACCAACTGTACTACAGCGAACGTGACCAATGTTACGGTTTCTCCGAATCAGCCGGTAACGGATAACAACAGGTTTTGGGGATATTTTAACAAAGGGACTACCAGCTTTCCCTTTAACGATGGAATTGTTTTAACGACAGGATATGCAAGACAGGCAGGAAATACTTTGGAAACAGGTACGCTGAGCGGACAGATCGGTTTGAATCAGAGTGATCCTGACCTTGTTGCTGCTACCAATCCATCTAAGCCTCTTAACGATGCCGTAGCGCTTGAATTTGATTTCGTTCCGAATTCAACCCAGGTAAAATTCAATTATATTTTTGCATCAGAAGAATACACGGCAGGTTTCCCGTGTTCAGGATATTCCGATGCTTTTGCTTTATTGCTTAAGCCGGCAGGTAGTGCTACCTATACCAATCTTGCCGTTCTTCCGGGAGGAGCCGGACCGGTAAGTGTAACGAATATTGTACCTTCGGGACCTGGATTTTCATGCGGACCTATCAATGCCCAGTATTTTGCAGGATTAAATTCTACCAATATCGAGACTAACTATAACGGAAGGACAATCCCTTTAACGGCTATTGCAAATGTTACTCCCGGAATTACCTATCATTTCAAACTGGTTCTGGCAGATGCCGGAGATCAGGGGTATGATTCTGCGGTTTTCCTTCAGGGAGGATCTTTTGACCTTGGAATAAAGATCGTAGATGCTACCGGAGCAATTCTGCCGAACACGGTTAATATGTGTGACAATACCCCACAGAACCTGACAGCTCAGGTTGCTACCGTTCCCGGCATGACCTTCCAGTGGTATAAGGACGGCGCAGCAATCAGTGGAGCAACCAGCATAACTTATATGGCTAACCAGCCAGGAGTATATGAGGTGAAAGTTTCAGTACCCGGAAACCAGTGTCCGAGTTCAGCATCCATTACCATTGTTGCCGGAACGACTCCGGCCGCGCAGGATGCTACACTGAAAATCTGTACCACTCCGAATAACCTTAACTTTAACCTGAATGATGCCATCCCTTTAATCACGACCACTCAGGGAGCAGTGGTACGTTTCTACGTAAACCAGGCAGATGCGGTAGCCCAGAATAATAATTACCTTACTACTGCTAATGTAGCCAGTTATAACGGTACCGATGGCCAGGTGCTTTACGTGGTGGTTTCCAACGGGGGATTCTGCAGCAAAAGGGTAACCCTTACATTAAGAAAAGAGGCAACCCCTATTGCACAGCTTGTTTCAACAAAATTAAAGATCTGTGCCGGTGAATCTGTGACCCTTACAGCTGCCGGAGGTGCTACATACCAATGGAGCAACAGTACTACCGTGACCGGAGCTACCCAGACGTTGAGCCCTACCCAGACGACAACCTATACGGTTTATGCTATCGGTGTACAGGGATGTAAATCTGTACAGCCAGCTACTGTGACTGTAGAAGTCGTTCCTGCCATTACTTCAAACCTTTCAGGAGGAATGATCTGTGCCGGTGATCAGATTACCCTGGATGCAGGAGCCGGACCTAATTATACCTATTCATGGAATACAGGTTCTACAACACGTACCATTACGGTAGCAACACCGGGAACATATACAGTGACCATCAGTAACGGAGTCTGCAGTAAAGTATATACGACACAGGTACTATTGGCCATCCCACCATCCATCATCAAAGTGGATTACAGTGAGAAAGGGGATATGACGATTACCACAGCCAATCCAAGCAACGGTCCATTGGAATACTCTGTTGATAACGGACTGACATGGCAGGATTCCAACAGGTTCACCAATGTTCCAAGGAATAAGGTAATCTCCATCAGGGTACGCGTAAAGAAAACAAGCTGTGTAGGCTTCCTGGAATATTTCACATTCGTCATGCAGAACGTTATTACGCCGAATGGTGATAATATCAATGATATCATCGATTTCAGGGGAATCATCCAGTACAATAACTTTAAAGGAAGTATATTTGACCGTTACGGAAAAGAAGTATATAAAGCAGAAAAGATACGGCCATACTGGGACGGTTATTTCCAGGGCAAACGCCTCCCGACTTCTTCCTACTGGTATCAGGTAGCATTTGAAGATCCTGCCAGCAAGCAGATCAGGGTGCACACCGGATGGATCCTGTTGAAGAACATGGAATAAAAAATACAAAAAGATCGACCTTCGGGTTGGTCTTTTTTATTTTGTGAAAGTAACAGATTTGTACCTCTATTCTGATTCGGATAATCATACAAATTGTCTGAAATTCAATTTCAATCAAAAAAAATAGTATTTTTGTTTAAAACAATATAAAAATGTTAAATAGAAGAACAGGAAGTCTACTTTTAGCTTTATTTTTAGTTCTTACGGGGCATTTAGCCTTTTCACAGATAAGGCAGAACCGGACGATTCAGCCTACAGCTTCTACTATGAAAGCCGGAACTTTTATAGACGTTAATACGCCCAACTATCCGGAGTCTTCCTTTAATATTAGCCAGCTGGTAAAGGATGTCCTGATCACCGGCGGTTCTACCTGTTCTACAGCCAATGTGAGCAACGTTAACGTTTCCCCTAATTTAGCCACTGATAACCCGACCAGGAGCTGGGGCTTTTTCAATAAAGGAACCACAGGTTTTCCATTTGAAAAAGGGATTGTCCTGATTACAGGGCAGGCCAGAAAGGCAGGGAATACATTCCAGTCCGGAAACCTCGGGGATGCCTTGCCGACAACCGGAGATCCGGATCTTGCAGCAGCCCTTAATGTCCCTAACAGCAGCTTACGTGATGCTACCTATATTGAATTTGACTTCGTTCCTACCTCCACTGAAGTTTCTTTCCGGTATATATTTGCTTCCGAAGAATATGACAGCAATTTCCCGTGTACGATTTCAGATGGCTTTGCGCTGTTATTAAGGCCTGTTTCAGGAGGTGCCTATACCAACCTTGCCGTTTTGCCCAATGGTGCCGGTCCGGTAAGTGTTACGAATATTATTCCTGCCAGTTATTCCTGCGGTCCCAAGAATGCACAGTATTTCGGCGGACAGAATACCGCCAATATAGAAACCAATTTCAGCGGACGTACCATTCCTCTTACGGCAAAAGCGACTGTTACTCCCGGTGTTGCTTATCATTTTAAAATGGTTCTGGCTGATTATCAGGATTCCAACTATGATTCAGGCGTTTTCCTGGAAGCCGGCTCCTTTAATATCGGTGTTCAGCTGTTGGATGCTGCGGGTGTCCAGCTGCCTTCTTCCATCAATGTATGTGATAATACACCACAGACATTTACTGCTTCCACCCAGGTGCCGAATGCAACCTACCAGTGGTTTCTCGGAACCACACCAATACCGGGGGCAACCAATCCCAGCTATACGGCAACCCAGCCAGGACAATATACAGTCCAGGTATTCATACCCGGGAATTCATGTCCCGGAACGGCAAGCATTACCATTGTTGGCGGAACTTCGCCTACAGTTCAGAATGCTACCCTGACCTCATGCTTTGTACAGGGAAATGCCACCTTCAACCTGACCACGGCGCAATCCTCCATCAGTACTACTCCGGGTGCAACATTCGCCTATTATATCAACCAGGCAGATGCCATTGCCGGAAACGCTAATACCATTGCCAATCCTGCCGCATTTCAGAGTGCAGGACAGACAGTGTATGTTTCGGTGAAAAACGGGTTCTGCGCAAAAGTAGCAGAGCTTACCTTGGTAAAAGCGCCGCAGATTACGGCTACCATTGCTGCTCCGGGCGTACTTACATGTACCAATCAGCAGGTCACTTTAAATGCTTCAGCTTCCGTATATCCTTCCGGATCGGTGTTCAACTGGACGACCACGGGAGGAAATATCATTTCAGGCGGAAATACGCTGAACCCGGTAGTGAACGCCGCGGGAACCTATACACTAACAATTTCCAATACGTACCAGCCCGGCAATACCACATGTACAGGTACGGCAAATGTTACAGTGACAGGAGACAGTGCGCCTCCCGTAACAACCGTCACTGCTTCCAAGACAACAATCTGTGCCGGAGAAACGGTAACGTTAACCGCTTCAGGAGGAACAACGTACACCTGGGCAGGTTTACCCGGAAATGGGGCTACCCAGACCGTAACGCCTACAGCAACGACCACCTATACCGTGACAGCATTAGGCGCAAATGGATGCGCATCCCAGAATCCGGCTACGATTACCATTGAGGCTTCCCAGCCCATAACGGTTCAGAATGCCGTTCTCCTTCAATGTTACCAGCCGGGTCCTATCAATTATAACCTTACCTCGGCCCAGCCACAGATCACAACAGCTGCAGGAGTTACTTTTGCGTATTATATCAATCAGGCAGATGCCAATGCCGGAAATACAAATACGATTACCAATCCTAATGCATTTTCCAGCGCCGGTAACCAGACCATCTATGTTCTGGTCAAAAACGGTGGCTGTAGTTATGTTGTGAGTTTACAGCTTCTAAAAACCGCAGCAACGACACTTACGATAGCAGCTCCGCAGACTATTACCTGTACAACATCCCAGGTCACGCTTAATGCATCCGCCTCCGTTATTCCTGCGGGTTCTACCATAGCATGGACTACTGCCGGAGGGAATATTGTTTCAGGAGCCAACACCCTTACTCCTGTAGTTAATGCAGGAGGGACTTATACGCTCACCGTATCCAATGTGTCTCAGCCCGGCAACCTGAACTGTACCTATACGGAGACGGTTACCGTAACTGAAAACAAAACGCTTCCAGTAGCCGCGGTTACCTCTTCGGCAGTACAGATCTGTGTTGGTGAATCGGTTACTTTAACAGCATCGGGAGGGGTTTCCTATAACTGGGCAACACTTCCGGGCAACGGCAGCACTCAGGTAGTTTCACCAACCACAACCACAGTGTATTCCGTATATGCAGTAGGTGCTAACGGATGTATTTCTGCCAATCCTGCTACGGTGACGGTAATTGTAGGGCCGCCAACGGCAACGGTTTCAGCTTCGCCAACTAAAATCTGTGCGGGTGACTCAGTTACCTTAACAGCTTCCGGAGGAGTGACGTACAACTGGGTAGGACTTCCAGGAAACGGGAATACTCAGGTGGTGACCCCTACCGTGACGACCACTTATTCTGTATATGCCCTAGGCGGAAACGGATGTACCTCTATTAATCCTGCTACCATCACAATCGAGGTGGTTCCGGCGATCAGTTCTGCCTTACAGAATGTTTACGTTTGTAAAGGAGACACGGGAGTACTGGATGCAGGATCAGGACCTGGTTACACTTATTTATGGAGTACGGGAGCCACTACACAGACTATTTCTACCAATGTACCCGGAACTTATACGGTGACCATCAACAATGGAACGTGTTCAAAAACTTTTTCGGCTCAGCTGATTAATCCCACGCTGCCTCAGTTTACCAACATTACCTATGAAAATCATACAATGACCTTGTCAGCAACAAATCCTACCGGCGGAGTACTGGAATATTCCGTTGACGGAGGCGTGACATGGCAGTCATCCAATATCTTTTACAATCTGCTGAACAATACCAATTACACGATTCTGGTAAGAGTAAAAGACGCGGAGTGCAGCACGGTACTGGAATATTTCACTTTTGTTATTTCCAATGCCATTACCCCTAATGATGACGGTAAAAATGATTTTGTAGACTTTGCCGGAATCAGCAAGTACAACAATTTCGCTGCTTCTGTCTTCAACAGGTATGGTCAGGAGATTTTTAAAGCTACCAAAGCAGAAACGTTCTGGACCGGAACCGTACGTGGAATTAGTCAGCCTACAGGAACCTACTGGTACCGGGTACAGTGGGAAAACCCGGCAAGTAAAAAGCTGGAACTACGAACAGGCTGGATTTTATTGAAGAATAGAAACTGATTATAATGAATTTTTAAAGTCTCCTCAATTGAGGAGACTTTTTATTTTTATTGATAAAAATGTTAAATGTGCATGAGATATTTATAAAAAAAATTAAATTTGTTGAAACAAAAATATTATGAAGAGACATCTACTGTTATTTTTCCTTTTTATAATCTCATTAAACTTTTTTTATTCGCAAAATGTCTTTCCAAGAAAGCCGCAGAAGGAGCAGAAATCTGCTTTAACAATGAAAGCAGGTGCTTTTATCGACGTTAATGCCCCTTCTTACAATGAAAGCGGTTATACGATTGCACAGTTAGTAAAAGATGTCCTGATTTCATCAGGTACGAATTCGTGTGTAACTCCTAATGTTTCCAACGTACAGGTAAGTCCTAACTTAGCTGCCAGCAGTGCCAATCGCTCCTGGGGTTATTTCAATAAAGCCACTACAGCATTTCCTTTTAAGGATGGTATTATTCTCTCTACCGGCTATGCCAATAAAGGTGGGAATTCTTTTATCAGCAGTACATTGAGTGACAATGTAGGAACCGGAAGTGATCCTGATCTTGTCGCTGCTACCAATCCTACCCAGACGCTTAATGACGCTGTAATCCTTGAATTTGACTTTGTACCGACGTCATCGCAGGTAAAGTTCAACTATCTTTTTGCCTCTGAAGAATATACCGGGTCTTTCCCGTGCAGCTACTCGGATGCTTTTGCACTTCTGTTAAAGCCTGTGGGCAGTACGGCTCCGTATGTTAATATGGCAGTACTTCCGGGCGGTGCAGGACCGGTAAGTGTAACCAACATTCACCCGGCTATTTCAGGCGTGTGCGGTGAGGTTAATGCCAACTTCTTCGGGGGATATAATACATCCAATATCGAGACCAACTTCAATGGACGTACCATTCCGCTAACCGCGAGTGCTACAGTAGTTCCGGGACAGGCGTATCACTTTAAAATGGTCCTGGCTGATGCCGGAGATACGGCTTATGACTCTGCCGTTTTCCTTGAAGGAGGATCATTCAATATCGGAGTAGAGCTTCTGGATCCTTCAGGTGCTACTTTGCCGGAAGAAATCAATGTATGTGACAATGTACCGCAGGTAATCACTGCTTCCGTAAACGACCCTAACCTTGCTTATCAGTGGTATTTTAACGGTACTCCTGTAGCCGGAGCAACGACGAATACCATTACAGCAGTACAGCCGGGCGTATATACTATTGAGGTTAGTGTTCCGGGAAATCCCTGTCCGGGTAAAGCGACCATAAAAATTAATGGCGGAACAACCCCTGTAGCCAATGATGCTACTTTGCTGCTCTGTACAACGCCGGATATCACCACCTTTGATCTCAGTACGATTTTGCCTGCCATCAGTACAACACCGGGTGCCGTATTCCGAATCTACGTGAATCAGGCAGATGCAATGGCTCAAAATAATAATTACCTAACTAACATACTGAATTATAACGGTACGGATGGCCAGATCCTGTATGTAGTAGTTTCCAACGGGGGATTCTGCAGCAAAATGGTGCAGCTTAACCTTCGTAAAGAATCAACACCTACAGCGAGTGTGGTAGCCACTAAACTTAAAATTTGTCCTGGTGATACCGTGAATCTGACGGCAACCGGAGGAACAACTTATGAATGGAGCAATTTCCAGGGTACCGGAAATACTCAAAGTGTTACTTTATTCAACACCACTACATTCACTGTGTACGCTATCGGTGCGAAGGGATGCCGCTCCCTGAAGCCTGCGACTGTGACTGTAGAAGTTATTCCTGAAATGACTTCACCGCTTATGGATGTGGAAATGTGTATGGGAGACCGTGTTGTTCTGGATGCCGGAGCAGGACCTAATTATACCTATCTGTGGAGTACCGGTGCAACGACCCAGACGATCAATGTAGATCAGTTGGGAGTATATACGGTAGCCGTTAACAACGGATATTGTACCAGAACGTTTACTTCACATGTCATGGCTGCTGCATCACCGTTTATTTCAGGCCTGGATTACGGCAATAATACCCTTACCATTACTGCTGTAGGCCCGATGATCAACAATATGCCGACAACATTGGAATATTCAGCCGACGGAGGTATCTCATGGCAGGCATCCAATGTGTTCACCAACTTACAGAACAATACCAATTACAATCTTCAGGTAAGAACTGTTGGAACCCATTGTGTCGGGGCGCTTGATTTCTTCACATTGCAGATCAGCAATATCATAACTCCGAATCAGGACGGAATCAATGATGTCCTTGACCTTAGTGCTTTAGGAAACTTCAAAAACTTTACCGGATCAGTGTATGACCGTTATGGTTCTGAGATTTTCAGGTTTACCAAGCAGAATCCGGTATGGAATGGTACCGTAGGAGGGAAAAGGCTTCCGACTGCCACATACTGGTATAAATTCAACTACGAATATCCGAAATCCAAAGCCCAGATGAACTGGTCAGGATGGATCATGCTGAAAAACAGAGAGTAATAACATACTTTGATAATGCATAAAAAGCCGGGACAATTTATTGTCCCGGCTTTTTTATCATATGATCTTATAATCGGATCTTTTACCAGTGTTCTTTCCAGAGCCTGGTGAACATGATGAAATCCTCAACGCTCAGTTCTTCAGCCCTCTTGTCCATAAATGGATGAGCTTTAAGTTCTTCAGGGATATTCAGTGGTTTCAAGGCATTGGAGAGCTTTTTTCTCCGCTGGTTAAACCCGGTTTTTACAATCTGTTTAAAAAGAACTTCATTTCCTGCAAGGCCTTCCTTTGGATTCCTGGTTAAACGGATGACCCCGGATTTTACTTTTGGTGGCGGATTAAATACGTTCTCATGGACCGTAAACATATATTTCACATCATAATAAGCCTGGATAAGAACCGTAAGGATACCATAGTCTTTTGTTCTCGGTACCCCAGCGGTCCTTTCCGCTACCTCTTTCTGGAACATACCCACCATTTCAGGGATCAGGGTATAATGATCCACAATCTGGAACAGGATCTGTGATGAAATGTTATATGGGAAATTACCGATGATCGCAATCTGCTCACCATTGTTAAAACTGAAATCCTGTTTCAGGAAATCCCCTACAAAAGTGCTTTCATTTACCTGGACAAAATTATTTTTAAGGTACTCAATAGATTCGGTATCTATTTCTGCGAGATAGATCTGCTGTTCTTTTTCAAGCAGGTATTTGGTAAGGACCCCCATTCCCGGTCCTACTTCCATGACGGTTTGATAGCCGTCAAAACTCAGGCCTTCTACAATTTTTCTTGCGATATTTTCATCCGTCAGGAAATGCTGCCCGAGATGTTTTTTTGCTTTTACACTCAATACTTTTATGATTTTATTAACAATGATTTTTCCTTCTCCGGCCCCAAATTTCGGAAGTTTTTTTCTATTTTAGCCAAAAATTTTAATATTAATGGCTAAATCTGTAGAAGAGTTTAATAAGAAAAGGCTTAGGTCCAGCAATATTACGGTAGTGATCAGTATTGCCCTGGTATTATTTTTATTGGGATTAATGGGGCTTATTCTGATTAATGCTCAGAAATATTCCGATTATATCAAAGAACAGCTGGTGGTTAATGCTTATTTTGACGAAAATTTTGACGCTAAGGACTCTGTAAAGATTGCTAAGGTGGAGGAAGAGACATTCAAGGAAATCCAGACCTTGGCACCCGTTAAAAAAGCGACTTATATTTCCAGGGAAATGGCTGCCAAAGAAGCTAAAGCCAGTATGGGAATAGACAGCGATGCTCTTTTTGAAGAAAACATCTTCCCGTCTTCTGTAGAAATTGCCCTTAAACCGGAATATGTGGATCCGGCTAAAATTGATGAAGCCATTAAAGTGATCAAATCCGTCCCCGGAATTGTAGATGTGAAAAATGACAGCACACTGATGGTGGATGTATACAATAACCTCAGCAGGATCCTGAAATGGATTTTCGGTTTTTCCATGCTGTTCCTGATTCTTGCCGTAGTGCTGATTAACAACTCCATCCGTTTAAAAATATTCTCTAAAAGATTTATCATTAAAACCATGCAGTTGGTAGGGGCGAAAAGGAGGTTTATCCTTAAGCCGTTCATCATTGAAGCGGTTATTCTAGGAGCCATTGGTTCTGTAATCGGTCTGATGGCCCTTTGCGGTGTATGGTATTATTTTACAAGCCAGATCGGTTCTGCATTCGTACAGGACAATAACCAGTATTTCTGGCTGGCACTGCTTGTATTGGGAATAGGAATTTTTATTACCGTCCTGAGCACCGTGGTGGCAACATGGAGATTCCTGAGAACAAGTGTTGATGATTTATATTACTCTTAACAATGAGCAAAAAAACAAATAATTTTTCCGCTGCCTCTTACGGCAAAGAAACTGAAACCCCACAGGAAAGTCCGTTTTACTTCGGACCCCAAAACTTTAAATGGATGCTGATAGGCTTGGCCTTTATTGTCGTTGGTTTCCTTCTGATGATGGGTCCTGATGCCAATACGGTAGACGGAAAATATGATCCGAATTCATGGAATGACGGCATCTTCTCGATCCGGAGAATACGGATTGCGCCGCTGTTTGTAGTGATAGGCTTTGTTATAGAAGGCTATGCAATTCTGAAGAGAAAATAGAAATAAACTTTTATTTTGAGATTGAGAAATTGAGAAATTTAGAATACCATGTCTGAATTTCTGAGTTTCTTAATCTTTTTAATTTTTACATAAATTATGGATATAATTAATGCAATAATCATTGCCATTATTGAAGGACTGACGGAATATCTTCCGATTTCATCTACAGCCCATATGGGTTTCACGGCCAGCCTGATGGGGCTTCCGGAAGATGAATTTTTAAAAATGTTTCAGGTATCCATCCAGTTTGGGGCTATTTTATCCGTTGTAGTGGCTTACTGGAAAAAGTTCTTTGATTTCACTAATCTCCGGTTTTATTTTAAGCTGGGCTTTGCTGTCATTCCGGCTCTGGTATTGGGATATCTGTTCGATGATAAGATAGAAGCTGTTCTGGGCAACCAGATTGCCATATCGTCTGTGCTGGTCTTAGGCGGCGTTGTCCTGCTCTTTGCCGACCGGTGGTTCAAGAATCCGAAAATTACAAACGAAAAAGACATCAGTATTAAAACTGCAGTTACGATAGGATTCTGGCAATGCCTGGCCATGATGCCCGGCACTAGCAGAAGTGCCGCTTCCATTATAGGAGGAATGACTCAGGGGCTGACAAGGAAGGCAGCCGCAGAATTTTCTTTCTTCCTGGCAGTTCCTACCATGCTGGCGGTAACGGTGTATTCCGTTTTTGTGAAAACGTGGGGAAAAGAAACGGCTACCCCGCAAAAAGGGTACGAAATGATCATGGCTTCACAGGACCATATGATCATCTTTATCATAGGAAATGTTGTGGCGTTCATTGTAGCCCTCATTGCCATCAAAGCATTTATCGGTGTACTGAATAAATATGGCTTCAAGCCGTGGGGATGGTACAGGATTTTTGTGGGAGTTGCATTGCTGATCTATTTTTATTGGTTTAAATAACACGGTTAAAAATAATCAGATAAATGCTCATATTGATGCAGCTGAATAATTTTTCTTAATCACATTGTGATGATCAACATCGGTAATAAGTACATATCAACAGAATGAAACTGCATGTTTTCGGAGCATCAGGAAGCGGGGTCACGACATTGGGGCGTGCTTTATCAGCAGAGACCGGATTACCCTATTTTGACAGCGATGAGTATTTCTGGATCAAAACAGAAACACCTTTTACCGAAAAACGGAATCCTGAAGAGAGAAACCGAATGATCATTGAAGATCTTCATAAAGCAGGAAACTGGATATTGGGCGGTTCTACTTTTACGTGGGCTGATAACCTTTTCCCAGATTTTGACCTCGTAGTTTTTCTATATTTACCAGCCGGAATCAGGATGGAAAGACTGAAGAAGAGGGAATGGGAAAGATACGGAGATGTCATCTTCAAGGATGAAGAAAGGTCAAGGCTGCATCAGGAGTTTATCACCTGGGCAGAAGGCTACGATTACAAGACTGAATTGCATAACAGAACCCTCAAGGCACATGAAGCATGGTTGCAGCAACTGAAATGCCCTGTTTTAAAAATAATCGGCACTCAGTCGGTAGAGGAAAAAGTACAGCTGGTTTTGGAAAAGTTGTCAGCATTATAATAGGCCTCTTTATATAAAGCCTGATTACAAAGAAATTAAATTTAATCCGAAAAGTATCATAGACGATAAGATGACCGCAGAAGATTTACAGTCAGGACATATATTTTTATTGGACAAGCCATTGGACTGGACTTCTTTCCAGGCAGTCAATAAACTGAAATACAAACTTAAAAGGGAATTTAACCTTCCGAAAAAATTCAAGATCGGGCATGCCGGCACACTGGATCCCAGAGCCACCGGGCTTCTGATTGTCTGCTGCGGGAAATTCACTAAGAATATCCCCGAAATACAGGATGCACCGAAAGAATACTGGACGGAGATCAAGATAGGGGTTCAAACCGAATCGTATGATACCGAGAAGCCTGAGATCCTTCATCAGGATATTTCTGATATTACCGAAGAGCAGATCAGGACGGTACTGGAAAAATTTACAGGAGAGATCCAGCAAAAGCCGCCTGTTTTTTCAGCCATAAAAATTGACGGAAAACGAGCCTATAATCTGGCCAGGGCTGGTGAAGAAGTGGAAATGAAACCCCGGACAACCACCATTTTATACATCAATGCAATTGAAATTGATCTTCCGTTTGTCCGTTTTACGGTAGGATGCTCGAAAGGGACGTACATCCGCAGCCTGGCCCATGATATCGGTCAGGAGCTGGGAGTAGGCGCCTATCTGACCCAGCTGAGAAGGACCAAAATAGGAGAGTACTCCGTGGAACAGGCAAACACCCGTTTCCTGGAGAATGATTTTAGATTTAACGATACCGAATATATAAGCGATGCAGGAAAAGACACGGATCAATAAGTACTTATCGGAAATAGGCTATTGCTCAAGACGGGCAGCAGATAAACTTCTGGAGGAAGGACGGATCAAAGTAAATGGAAAAGTGCCCGAGCTGGGAACGAAAATTTCAGATGAAGATGTTGTGGAAGTAGACGGAAAGCCTGTACGTGAGTCTCAGGAGAAATCCGTATATATTGCATTCAACAAACCGGTAGGCATTGTCTGTACCACGGATACCAAAAGGGAACAGAATAATATCATAGACTATATCAACCATCCCCAGAGGATTTTCCCGATCGGAAGGCTGGATAAGCCGAGCGAAGGCCTGATCCTGCTTACCAGTGACGGCGATATTGTCAACAAAATACTAAGGGCGCGGAACAATCACGAAAAAGAATATATTGTACGGGTAGATAAGCCTATTACACCGAGGTTCCTGGATAAAATGCGCAACGGAGTTCCTATTCTGGATACGGTGACCAAAAAATGCGAAGTAGAGAAGATTGATGAAATGAATTTCAGGATCGTCCTTACCCAAGGGCTCAACCGGCAGATCCGCAGGATGTGTGAATATCTTGGCTACGAAGTGAAGAAGCTGAAACGCATCCGCATCATGAATATCATGTTAGACCTTCCGGTAGGTAAATGGAGGGACCTGACCGAACAGGAACTTTCAGCTCTGAATGCTCTTCTTGAAGATTCAAGCAAGACTGCCGACTAATACTTTCATGCAGCAACAGATCATGGATGATAGAATGTCTTGCGTTTTATTTAAGGTACCACTTCATCCTTTCTTCATATTCCGGCTTGAGTTTGAGGAATTTCCAGATTTTCTTTTCATTAGGTTCGCTGAGACGGTAGAAAATAATTTTATCTGCTGAATATTTAAAATAGGGATGGTTCTTCAGCCATTCTTCAGGAGCTTCAGCAAGAGTGTATCGGGGAACATCTGATGTGTTCAGCGGAGCAGTGTTGACCAGTTTCTGTACCAGTTCCTGGTCAATATTGTAGGTCTGGAGGATCTGTTGTTTATTCATAAAGCCGCCAAGCTTCTTCCTGAACCCAATGATCGACCCGGCACTTCTTTCATCAAGTCCAAACTCCAGGAGTTGCCTGAATGTAATGGTATTCAGGTCTGTTTTTGAAAAATCCGTTTTTTCCTGTTGCGGAATTTTATAGGTCATTTTATCTTTTGAATCAGCTATTGCAGGATTCAGCCTGATGTACGGTTTTAGCTCCTCAAATTTTTCAGGTGATACCACGAAACATTTTTTAAGATCTTCAACGGTCCTGAACTGTCCTTTCAGAACTTTATCCCGATAACTGATGATGGTCTGCGCCTGTTTTTCAGAAAATCCCAGACGCTGCCAGTCGTCTGCTGAAGCGGCATTAGGGTCAAAAGTGAAATACCGGATTGCTGCTTTCTGATTGTTGAAAGTTTTGGCTGATGCCGGTGTCTTTTCCGGCAGTATAATGTAGGGCGCGAGCTTTTGGTAATTTTCGTCACTGATAATGAAACATTCCCTGAACTTTTCTTTGCTGAGGAAGCTGCCTCCGAGGTATTGTTTGTATTTCAGGATGGCCGCGGCCTGTTTTTCAGAGAATCCCATGGTCTGCCAATCCTGGTGGGACAGATGATCGGGATTAAAGGCTCCCGGGACTGAAAGGGTTCTTTTCTCAGCTTTCCTGTAGCTGTCATAGGTACCTGCTCCTGCTTCCGGAAGGAGGATGTATTGTTCAAGCCTTGAGAATTGGTCTTCAGAAATGGCAAAACATTTTTTCAGCTGCTGCCGGGATGTGAAACTGCCACCTACGACTTTTTTATATTTCAGGATAACGGCTGCCTGGGATGCCGAAAATCCGAGCTTTTGCCACTGCTTCACATCCAGATCGTTGGGATCAAACTCCGAGAGTTTCGCCGGAATTGTATTTTTCGAAATAAAGGTAATGTCGGAAAAATCTGCTTTTTCCCTCCCGGTATATTCCTGGAAGATCAGTAAGGCCACCAGGATAATCCCTAATACACCCAGTTTTTGATAATCATTTTTTTTCATCCTGATAAACTTAGAGTTTTAGAATCAGAATATCAAAAAAACAATCTTAAAATTTTGGTATACAGTCTGTTTGGATGTGATTTGTCTGTTTTCTGTTGATGCAGTACACCAAAAAAACAGCAGAGGTAAATATTTTGAAGATGCTATTCTGTATCCTTTTCTACCAGGGAATCCTTTAGCTTCAGAAGCTCAGCCTTCACAAATTCAAGCCGGTCGATCAGCGTGATGGTTTCGGAAATTCTGTTGTTGGTGGTCAGTGCTATCTTGGCTCCGTCCAGCGTATATCCTTTTTCTTTCACCAGGTGATAAATGATCTGAAGGTTTTTAATATCTTCCGGGGTAAAGTAGCGGTTGCCTTTTTTGTTCTTTTTAGGCTTGATAATCGGAAATTCCTGCTCCCAATAGCGTATGAGGGAAGTGTTTACGTCAAATGCCTTAGCCACTTCACCGATGGAATAATACAGTTTATCTGGGAGATTTATCTTCATTGTAGCAATCGTAATGTTCAAAGATAAATATTTTTTGATTTTCGTAAAGAATATATGGAGTGAAATTATTAGCCTTTTGCAGGCGCTTAGGGGAAAAGTCAGTAATATTATTGATAAAATTGCTTTTGTTTTTGCTATTTTTGAATCTAAACAAAAGCAGGGTGGATTCCATTTCAGTACTTAACATCAATCTGTTCCAGGGCGGGAAGAATACCTCCGACTTTTATTTCAGCACCTTGAGGAACCATCTGATCGTAGGCCACCGCCATCTTGAAAAGCCCCACCGCCACGATTTTTATGCGACCATTCTGTTCACCGGCGGAACCGGTGTCCATGAAATTGATTTCCAGAAATATGATGTTGCCAGAGGCAGCCTCTTTTTTATGTCACCCGGACAGATTCATAGCTGGGAACTTTCCTCAGATATCGAAGGGTATATTTTCTTTTGTTCGCAGGATTTTTATCAGATGCATTATGTAAGCCAGAAACTAAGGGATTTCCCTTTCTTCGGCTCCGTACATTTTCCGCGGAAACTTCAGCTGGACGATGATCATCTTAAACAGTACCTCGACAAAATCGTGGAACTTGAACAGGAGTACAAGGCTCAGGACCTTATGAAAACCGGCCTTATATTATCTGTATTATCGCATATTTTTATCCTTTCGTCCAGGCTTTTTTCAAAAGATCTGGATCACAGGTCCCAATCTGCCGGCATTTCTTATCTTAAACATTACCAGGATTTTGAAGATCTTGTGGAAGAGCATTTTGTCCGTGAGAAGTCCGTAGCCTTTTATGCAGCAAAACTGAATGTCTCGGCGAAGCACCTGAACCGCATTATCCAGACTGTTGTTCAGAAAACAGCAACTGAGGTCATTACGGAAAGGGTAGTCCTTGAAGCTAAGCGAATGCTGATCCATCTGGATGAAAACCTGGGTGAAATTTCTTTCCGGCTGGGGTATGATGAATATTCTTACTTTGTAAGGGTTTTCCGGAAATCTTCCGGCGTGACGCCAACAGAGTTTATCCGGAAATATAACTCTTAGGATTACAGGGCAAGGGTAAAAGGACCCTCAAAAACCGTCTCGAAAGTGTCCAGGAGTTTTCCTTTTTCATCATAGACTCCGATAGCGAGGTTTTGTTTGGAAAATCTGATCTCATTCTCCGGAAATGAAATATTGATGTTGCCCTTCAGGATCTGATCCCCTTTCAGAGTGATTTTTTCTGAACCGAAAAATTCTATCCGTGCATGATCTGCATTAAGCACCTTTATCGTAAGCATTTTTTGTTCGTTAGACTTATTCAGGAACGTATATATGAAGGTATTGCTGATTCTTCCGTCTTTAACGAAATAAGTTGATCCCGCAGGTTTGATGAATTTTGCCTCCAGCGAACCTCTGTCATACATCAGGAATCCCAGGAATCCGATCAGCAGAACGAGAATCAGGCTGGTAGCTTTCATCCGCGAAGTAAACCTGAATTTTTCACGGTTTTCTATTTCGGCCTCCGTAGCATAGCGGATCAGGCCTTTGGGAAGGCCTACTTTTTCCATGACCTCATCACAGGCATCGATACAGGCGGTACAATTGACGCATTCCAGCTGCTGCCCGTTTCTGATGTCTATTCCGGTAGGGCATACCACCACACATTGCTGGCAGTCGATACAATCGCCTTTGCCCACCGCTTTTCTGTCTTCCTGATTCCTCCATTTGGAACGGTTTTCCCCTCTCCGGAAATCATAGTATACATTGATGGTATTTTTGTCAATCAGTACCCCCTGAAGCCTTCCGTACGGACATACCAGCGTACATACCTGCTCACGCAGCCATGCAAATACAAAATAAAACGTACCTGCGAAGGCAATCATTCCCAGGAATTTCAAAGGGTTGTCCACGGGCCCCTGAACAATAATGCTGAAAACTTTTTCGTACCCTGTGATGTACATGAACATAAAGTTGGTAATGATGACTGAAATGACGGCAAACACGAACCATTTCAAAAGTCTTTTCCTCAGCTTTTCAGCGTCCCAATCCTGCCTGTCGAGCTTCATCTGCCTGTTGCGGTCACCTTCAATCCAGAATTCCACTTTCCTGAAAACACTTTCCATAAAAATCGTCTGCGGACAAAGCCACCCACAGAAGATCCTGCCGAAAACGACCGTAAAAAGCATGATAAAAATAACGGACGTTACTGCTCCCAAGGCAAGAATGAAAAAATCCTGCAGATAAAACGGCTGCCCGAAAATGAAAAATGCCCGGTCAATCACATTGAACAGCAGAAATGGATTTCCGTTAACCTTGACAAACGGCAATCCGAAAAATAGAGCAAGCAGCAGATAGCTAGTGTAATTCCGGTAATCGGTAAATTTACCTTTCGGTTTGCGGGGATACACCCATTTTCTCTTACCGGTCTCATCCATTGTACCTACTGAATTTCTGAAATGGTGAGAATCTTGTGGACGGGCCTGAAAACTGTCGGATTGCATATTCATCGTTTTTGCATGAATTAAGTAAGGTAAACTGTACGCCTTACGGTTAGTGCAAAGCTCATGAATATCAGCTTTTGCTGCTAATATCATCTTCGCTTTAAATAGGACTATTCGGACATTGTGCCGTTTGATCCTATTATCTTTCAATGAGAAAATAACTTTTGAACCTGAGAGTACAAATCGTAAATTGTACCCATCAAAATTTATGAAGCAATGAAGAATATCTGGCGTGCCGGTTCGGTTGGTTTGGTTTTAGCATTAGTCAGTTGCAAATCACTAAATACTAATGCTATGTTTTATGAAGACATCAAGCCGGAAAAAGTTTCGGACCAGTTTACCTTTACGGAAGGCCCATCTTCCGATAGCGAAGGAAATGTTTATTTTACGGACCAGCCCAATGATAAGATCTATTACTGGGACTGGAAAACAAATAAGGTGAACCATTTCATGGATCAGGCGGGAAGGGCGAACGGAACGCATTTCGACAAAGATGATAACCTGATCACCTGTTCAGACCATAAGGGTGAAATCTGGAAAATTTCAAAAGATAAAAAGGTGGAAATCCTTGTGAACCATTTTGAGGGCAAAAGGCTGAACGGCCCCAATGATATCTGGAATGATGCCTTTGGAGGAATGTATTTTACCGATCCTTTATATGAAAGGGATTACTGGGTGGATTTTAAACAGGAAATCCCTCACAAAAGCCTTTATTACAGAGATAAATCAGGCAATGTAACCAAAATTGAGACGTTTACGCAGCCTAACGGTATTGTAGGGAGCGAGAAATTTAAAAAACTCTATGTTTCCGATATTGATGCCGGCAAAACCTATGAATATGATATTCTGGGTGAAGGAAAACTGTCTGAAAAAAAGCTGTTCTGTGAAATGGGCTCTGATGGGATGACGATAGACAAGCACGGCAATCTTTATCTGACTGGCGATGGTGTTCATGTATTCAATCGTGAAGGAAAGAAAATCTACCACATCCCCATCAAGGAAGACTGGACATCCAACGTTACCTTTGCAGGAAAGCATAATGACATCCTGTTCATTACCGCTACAAAATCAGTCTATACTTTACCGACAAAAGTGAAAGGAATAAAATAGCGTCTATTAAAAAAACAAAAGCCACAAAAATCAAACAGATTTTTGTGGCTTTTAAATTTTAAACCGGCAGATGGATTTCACCGGACATGAATATAACGGCATTGCTCCTTATGACGGTTTGTCCATCCTCCAACTCAACCTCCATGCTTCCCGTCCGTTCAGAACACTGGAATGCATGGAGTACTTTTTTATTGAGCTTCACAGTCCAGTATTTACATAGGAAACTCTGTACGCCTCCGGTTACTGGGTCTTCATCAGATCCTGACCATGGCCAGAAGTAGCGGTATTCAAAATCATAACCTTGTCTTTCCGAGCGGGCAGTGACGAGAACACCATTAATGGTGGTGTCAATGTTTTTCAGTCGGTTAAAGTCGGGCTCCAGAGCCTGAAGATCTGTGCTGCTGCCGATTTCCACCAGTACGATGTTATGGTATTCATTATAGGCACAGTCCAGCAGGTCTTTAATTCCTATAGCGTCGCCTATTTCATCCGGAAGTGCATACTGCTGTGTATCGTGTACAGGAAAGAACATTTCAATGCGGTCGGCATTTTTCAGCTCCAGGACAGTACCGGAATACGTTTCAAAAGTAATGGCCTTCATGTCCGGATGTTCCGTAAACAGTACTTTTGCAGAGGCCATAGTTGCATGGCCGCACAGCGGGATTTCCATCACCGGTGAGAAGTACCTGATAGCATAGCGGCTATGGTCTTTTTTGGTTACAAATGCCGTTTCAGAGAATCCGAATTCTTTGGCAATCAGAATCATGTGTTCCTCAGATACCGGTGTTTCCAGGATGCAGACACCGGCCTGGTTGCCTTTGAATAATTCGTCTGTAAAAGCATCTGCAATAAATGTTTTAATTTTCATCCAGTCTGTATTTAGTAGGCGATCTCCATTTTCACCTTTTTACCCTTCAGTTTTTCGCTGCCCAGCTTTTTCAATACTGTATTGACTTGAGTTCTGGCGACGGCTGCATAAGAAGTCATATCCTTTACTTCAATCAGGCCGATATCCTCCTTCTGAAGTTCTCCTTTTTTAATTAAGTATCCAACAATGTCTACCTTATTCACCTTATCCTTTTTTCCTGCACTGATGTAAATGGTCTGGAATGGTGTTTTTTCAGGGACTTTATGGAAGCCTTTTACACTTTCTTCCGGCGTATCCTGTTTAATGAACGGGAAATTTTCATCTTCCGTCATGATCAGATAGGCAAAACCTTTGGCATTCATTCTTGCCGTACGCCCGTTCCTGTGGATAAAAGCATCCTCTTTCGGCGGCAGCTGGTAATGCACGATAGACTCTACTTCAGGAACATCCAGGCCTCTCGCAGCCAGGTCTGTCGTGATTAAGATCCGGGCTGAATCATTCCTGAATTTCAGCAGGGCACGTTCCCTTTCATCCTGTTCCATGCCACCGTGGAACGTCTCACGGTCAATGCCTTTTTCCCTTAAAAGTTCGGAAATACGGTCCACAGCATCCCTGTGGTTGCAAAAGATAAGCGTTCTTTTATTCCCGATCTTACAGATCAGGCTGAAAAGGGTATCCAGTTTCTCCTCAGATATCGTCATTACTTTTCTAAGCTGGATATCAGGTTTTGCTTCATTAAGCTTCAGGAAGCTGACTGTTTTTTCATTTTTAAGTCCTGTAAATGCAGGGATTTCATCCATGGCAGTAGCGGACGTAAGAATTCGTTGGCTTAAGCCTTTCAGGGAATTGGAAATGAATTCCACATCATCATGAAATCCGAGTTCCAGGGCCTTGTCAAACTCATCAAGCACCAATGTCCGGATGCTTTTAGGGTCAAAATTATTGTTTCTCAAATGATAAACCACCCTTCCCGGCGTACCGATCAGGACAGCAGGAGCTTCTGTTAAATTATTGACTTCAATCTTTTTATCATGGCCTCCGTAACAAACGGAAACTTTAAAATCGGTTCCCATCGATTTGAAAACCTGCTCGATCTGAAGGGCCAGTTCTCTTGCCGGCACCAGAATCATAGCCTGGATTCCCTGGGCATCCTTTGTAAGATTTCTCAGTACCGGAAATAAAAAAGCCAGCGTCTTACCTGAGCCCGTAGGAGAAAGCAGTACAATGTCCTGCCCGTTTTCCGTTGCCTTATAAGCCGATTTCTGCATCTGATTCATATCCTGAATCTGGAGTTTCTGATAAATAGATTGTAGTTCCATGATGCAAAGGTAATGAATTTGGATGGGGGAAGTGTGGGAGGGATTAAGGGTTATTTATTCTCTGCCTTTCTTCAATGAAGATTTCATGTTATTTATTTCCGTTTATTCTTTCAAGCATTTCTTTTCCGCGAACCAGAGTTACACTGTATGCCTGTTCAGGGTTGAATATTGCTTTTTCATATAACTCTTTGGCTAAAATATTATTTCCCTGTGTGAGATTGGTGAAACCCAAGATTTCGTACATGAAGCTTTGTAATTTGTGATCGATGTGGTCTTTGGCTGATAAATATTTTAATAGTTTCTCCGCACAATCAAGTTTAGAATCTTTATATTGCTTTATTTCATATCCTAAAGGCTTGCTGAACCAATAATCCCACATACCGCCGTGATTATGCTCATTCCAGGAATATTTAATAAGCTGTAAAGCGACCTCAAGTAGGGCAGGATCTAAATTTTTATTTTTTGATGTTTTACTTTCTGATATATAGCGATCTGTGGTGGCAGTGATACCTTTATCTGTCATTTCCCGGAAGATAGATTCTTTAAGATATAAAGCATGGTTTTTTGAGAAACTTTCATAAGCAAATGTTGCAGGAAAATGATCTGCCAGATTTTCTATCCTGTAGCCTTTTTTCAGCTCAGCTTTCAGATCAATTTTATATACTGTATTGTAATCATGAAAAAGATAAACATAGATCATTCCGTTTTTCAAATCGCAGATTGTGGAATACAATGTATTTAATTCTCCTTCCTGATGAGTTTTATCGAGGATGTTTTTCAGGAAATTCACATTGTTTTCTTTAGATTCAGATAGCATTTCATTGGCGATTTCCGGTCTTCTGCATGCCAGCTTTCCATTAATCATATTGCAATTTGAGTTGATCTGGAAGTCGCCCTCTTTTTTGATAATACCTTTAGGATTAATCAGGATAGAATTTCCTTCTTTATCGGCCAATAAAACCTGCGACTGAGAGATGTAGTCATATTGTTTTAAAATGACCATCGCTTCTTCTACATTTTTACATCTTCCCAAAACCTCCCACATGATATCACTTTTATAAGGGTTGGTAAGATTAAGTTTACTTAAATCATAATTGGCTGCTGCGTAATCAAAAAATAATCCATGTTCATTCATGGCAGCTGCAATCTGCATATCCGGTGCTCCAAAACAAATGGAACCGTAACGGTCTTTGGTGGCAGGGTTATACCATATTCTGTTAAACGGTGTTGTATCATCCTCATTAGAGGCTACATATACTTTTCCTCCTCTGGAACAGGAAAAAATAGTACATGCTTTTAAGCTGTGGGAATCATAGGCCATGATACTCATTACCAAAAGAAGAATAATTTTATTCATGAGATAGTTTTTATAGATTGATCTTTTGATCGTTATAAATTGATATTGTTAAATGACTGTATGGATTTTAAATCGGAATATATGGATCTTAAATAATGATTGACCTTTGATGATCTATAATCCTAAGAGAAAGTAAACCTGTTGTTAATCTAAAATAAAACGCGTACCTTTGCACCGCTTTTTGTGGCGAAAGGTTTGAAAAGCAAATAACTAAAAATTAATTACTTCCGTATTTTTTAATCCGCATTGATTCGAACCGTTAAGAAAGAAGGAATACAAATTTTATTAGAATTATGTCAAAAGAGACAAATTCAGCAGAATTATTATTAAACCAAAACGTAGCACCTGAACAATTTGACTGGGATTCTTTCGAATCTGGTCTTGATGCTGATGCTAGAAAAGAAAAAAGCGATCTTGAGGAAATCTACAACGGATCTTTGAACAACCTTGACGATAACGACGTATTGGTTGGAAAAGTAGTTAGATTAACTGACAAGGAAGCTATCGTAGACATCAACTTCAAATCTGAAGGTGTTATTTCTCTTAATGAATTCCGTTACAACCAAGGCCTTAAAGTAGGGGACGAGGTAGAAGTAATGGTAGACAGAAGAGAAGACAAAACCGGACAGTTACAGTTATCTCACAAAAAAGCAAGAACGCTTAAGGCTTGGGATAAAGTAAACGAGCTTCACGAAACAGGTGAAATCGTAAATGGTTTTGTTAAGTCTAGAACTAAAGGAGGTATGATCGTTGACGTACACGGAATCGAAGCATTCTTACCTGGTTCTCAGATCGACGTTAAGCCAATTAAAGATTACGATCAGTTTGTTGGTAAGACTATGGAGTTCAAAGTTGTGAAAATCAACCCTGAGTTCAAAAACGTAGTAGTATCTCACAAAGCTCTGATCGAAGCAGATATCGAAGGTCAGAAAAAAGAAATCATCGCTCAGCTTGAAAAAGGTCAGGTTCTTGAAGGTACTGTTAAGAATATTACTTCTTACGGTGTGTTCATCGACTTAGGAGGAGTAGACGGATTGATCCACATTACAGACCTTTCTTGGTCTAGAGTGAACCATCCATCTGAAATCCTTGAAGACGGACAGACTGTGAAAGTGGTTATCCTTGACTTCGATGATGAGAAGACAAGAATCCAGTTAGGTATGAAGCAATTAGAAGCTCACCCTTGGGATGCTCTTTCTGCTGACTTAAAAGTTGGAGATAAAGTAAAAGGAAAAGTAGTAGTTCTTGCTGACTATGGTGCGTTCGTAGAAATTGCTCCTGGTGTGGAAGGATTAATTCACGTTTCTGAAATGTCTTGGTCTACACACTTGAGATCTGCAGGTGACTTCGTAAAAGTAGGTGATGAAGTGGAAGCTGAAGTACTTACTTTAGACAGAGAAGACAGAAAGATTTCTCTTGGTATCAAGCAGTTAAGCAAAGATCCATGGGAGAATATCGAAGCTAAGTATCCGGTAGGATCCAAGCATGTAGGAACAGTAAGAAACTTCACCAACTTCGGAGTATTCGTAGAATTGGAAGAAGGGATCGACGGTTTAATCTACATTTCTGATCTTTCTTGGACTAAGAAAATCAAGCACCCGTCTGAGTTCTGTGCAGTTGGTGATAAACTAGATGTTGTAGTTCTTGAACTGGACATCCAGGCCAGAAGATTATCTTTAGGTCACAAACAATTGACTGACAATCCATGGGATGCATTCGAAACTAAATATGCTGAAGGAACCATTCATGCAGGTAAAGCTGTAGACGTTCACGATAAAGGAGCTTCTGTACAGTTTGAAGATGCTGAGGTTGAGGCGTTCTGTCCTTCAAGATTATTAGAGAAAGAAGATGGATCTAAAATCAAAAAAGGAGAAGAAGCTGACTTCAAAGTAATTGAGTTCAACAAAGAATTCAAGAGAGTTGTAGTTTCCCACACAGGAATTTTCAGAGATGAAGAGAAGAAAAACGTAAGAGAGTCTTCTAACAACAGATCAAACAATGTTTCATCATCTTCAAACGAAGAGAGATCTACTCTTGGAGATATCGATGCATTAGCTGAACTTAAAAGAAAAATGGAAGAAGGTAAATAATCTTTAACCATCATTAATATTAAGAGCTGTTTCTGAATGAAACAGCTCTTTTTTTTATTACTTTTGCCAAATACAGGTTAAATTATTTCGCTAAATCATCATAGGGTAAATATATCATAAAGTGGTGTTTTTTATTGATTTTATTGCATTATGATTTTATAAGTGTAAAAGTTTAAATATTTATCGTTTTAATGGTAAATATTTGTAATTTAGCGCCCTTATTAATGGATATGAAGAAATTAATTTTACCTGTTTTGATTGCTGTTTTTTCAGCATTTCCTTTTTCTTTGCATGCTCAGGATAGCGAAAAGCTGATCAAGCAATATATTTCTCAAAATACAATCAGAGATTATAAAAAACCGGATCTTACCGGTTTCATTATTGATAATGTTGATCCATCCACATCCATGAATGGGGATGTCATCAAAATTCAGCAGACATACAAAGGATTTCCTGTGTATGCTTCAGTAGGAACAGCTTTAGTCAAAGATGGCAGGGTTGCTTATTATACTGATAATTTTGTAAAGGATTATACGGCTGTATCTTCTGCCTCAGCTGGGATTACACAGGAAACAGCATTGCAGAAAATAGCAGCTGAATTAGGCCGGCCGGAAATTTCTCAAATGTCCGTGATGGCTTTTTTTGAAAAAGGGGTGCATAAAAATTCTGCTGCTAAGCAGAGACTTGTGTATACCAAAGATGCAGATAGTAATTTGAAGCTGGCCTATGAGTATCTTTTGCATGAGCCTAAAACCTCAAATCACTGGAATATTCTTGTGGATGCTTCTACCGGAAAAATTATAGCAAAACTCAACCTGAATCTTTCCTGTAACTTTGGTGAGGGTGCTTATTCCCATGGCGAAAATACCATGGTTTCCCTGCCGCAAAACGAGGATTTCTACCATACAGACCACAGCAATACCAATTTTATCGCTTTAGCACCGGATAATGCAACTTACAATGTATTTGCCCTGCCTCTTGAAGCGCCTACGTTCGGATCCAGATCAATAGTGAGTAATCCCTGGATTCTTGCTGCGTCACCGGAAGGATGGCATTCCAATGTAGCCAATCATTATACGATTACGAGAGGGAATAATGTCTATGCATATGATGATAAGGATGATGATGAAGATACATTTGGAACCTCCCCGAATGGTGGAACAGCAAGGAATTTTGATTTTTCATACAATCCAGCGGATTTATCATATCTTAACTTACCAGCTGCTACCACTAACTTATTCTATATAAGTAATATGGTGCATGATATCTTCTATAAATTCGGTTTTACCGAGTCTGCAAGAAATTTTCAGAGCAACAATTTTAACAATGGAGGGTTGGATGATGACGAGGTTTTCGCAGAGTCGCAGGATGGCGGAGGGTTTAACAATGCCAATTTTGCTTCTTATCCGGATAATTATAATCCCGTTATGCAGATGTATTTATGGCTGGGATCAAACCGCAAGGTATTTTATAATGCCCCCTCTGACGCTGTAGGGAGAATAGTGAATGCAGGTGCAGCTCAGTTTGGGTCACCTTTAAATGACATTGGAATTACAGGAGATGTGAAATTAGCAAGCGCTATTACCGGATGTACTGCATTGCCTGCTGGTGAAATGACAGGCAAAATCGGTCTGATTGAAAGAGGAGGAGCTTCAAGCTGTACATTTACTGTAAAAGTTAAGAATGCACAGAATGCAGGAGCTATTGGTGTCATCATTTATAATAATACGGCTAATGGTTCCACATTAGGTAATATGAGTGGAACAGACAATACCATCACGATTCCTTCTGTTTTGATTACCAATGCTGAAGGAGAATATATCAAATCGAAACTTGCTGCATCTATTCCTGTAAACTTATCGGTGAGAGCTGATACGAAATATGACGGAAGTTTTGATAACGGTATTGTAACCCATGAGTATGGCCATGGAATTTCCAATAGATTAACAGGCACAGGATATAACTGTCTTAATTCCGGAGCGGATAAGGAACAGATGGGAGAAGGCTGGTCTGACTTTTTTGCTTTAATGCTGACCAATAAACCCGGGGATAATGTTTCAGTAGCCAGAGGAATGGGTACCTATCCTATAGGTCAGGCAACTAGCGGCGGGGGAATAAGACCTGCAAAATACTCACCTGATTTTTCAATTAACGGTTTTACTTATGATGATACTAATGGCATGGAATATACTGCTTCAAATGGAGCAATTGTTCCGGATGTACACTCTATAGGATTCGTATGGGCTTCAATGCTGTGGGATCTGCATTGGCAGTATGTCGCAAAATATGGTTATGCTTCCAATGTTACTTCCAATACGACCAATGGAAGTTCAAGAGTATTGCAATTGGTAACTAATGCATTGAAATTGCAGGTATGTAATCCGACTTTTATTGACGGAAGAGAGGCTATTCTTACTGCTGATCAGAATACAACCGGTGGAGTTGACAGATGTATGATCTGGAGAACTTTTGCCAAAAGAGGATTAGGGGTAGGCGCCAGCGCAGGAAGCAAAACAAATATCAACGATCAGATTGCAAGTTTTGCCGTTCCTTCAGACTGTGTACTTGCCACGGATGAAGTAAAAGCTGTGAAAAATAATATCTCAATTTATCCGAACCCGGCAAGAAATGAATTCTTTATCAATTTCCCATCCAATACATTAGGGAAAGTAAGTGTGGAGATTTATGATATGTCAGGAAAATTGGTTTCTTCAGAATATAAAATTTCCCCTGATGCCAAAAAATCGATTCCTACAGATAAGCTTGTTAGCGGAACATACCTTGTAAAAGTCAAAGGGCTTAATGTGGATTCAACTTCCAAAGTGATCATCAAAAAATAAGCGGATCATCACTTTATTTAAAAAAAGATACCCCGGCTTGTCCGGGGTATTTTTTAATACCATTTCTTTTCAATGTCATATCTTTGCAGGGTCAAAAAACAATGGAGATGAAAAAGAAAAATGTTCTAAAAGGAGTCCTGTTTGTAGGACTGGGAGCCAGTATTTACGGTATGTTGGCTACGTTTGTTAAGATGGCTTATCATGAAGGGTATACAACGTCGGAAGTTACTACATCACAATTTGCACTGGGGATCATCGGGCTTCTGATCCTCAACGTCATTCAGACCGCTGCATCAAAAAAAGATTTACCGAAACCGGATTCCAGGGAAATAGGGAAGTTGTTGCTGGCGGGGACTTCCTTAGGGTGTACCAGCCTGTTCTATTACATTGCGGTGCAATATATCAATGTTTCTATCGCTATTGTACTCCTTATGCAGTCGGTATGGTTCAGTGTAGTTGTAGAAAGTGCGATTACGAAAACATTGCCGAATGCAAGGAAAGTTATTGCCACCATCATAGTCCTTGTAGGGACAGTCCTGGCAACCAATCTCATCCATGCGGACATCGATCTGGACTGGCATGGAATATTCTGGGGGCTTATGGCGGCTGCATCGTATACTTTAACGATGTTTACATCCAATACCATTGCCACCCATCTTCCGGTATTCAGGAAGAGTATTATCATGCTTTGCGGAGGATCGGTTATCATCCTCCTATTCCTGTTTTTTGCTCAGATCGGGCCTTTGCACGTTGAGTTTTTAAGGTCATTCTATCTGAATTTTACAGAAAACACCGGTCATATAAGAGCTTTTGATTATTCCATATTCTGGAAATATGGTTTCATTCTGGCTTTATTCGGAACGATTATTCCTCCGATCCTGTTCAATGTAGGTTTTCCACAGGCGGGACTGGGTTTAGGAAGCATTGTCTCTTCACTTGAATTGCCCGTATCTGTAACCATGGCTTTTATATTGTTGGGTGAAAAGGTTCTCCTGATACAGTGGATAGGAATTATTCTTATTCTATTGGCTATCGTACTGATGAACCTGCCTGCAAAAAAAGATCTTCATATCGCTGATGAACAGGTGTTATAATGCTGAGAAAATAATCAAAACCGTTTCTTTTGGAACGGTTTTTTTATAACCATGGTAAATTAAAAAAGATGATTCGATCCCTTAAACTAGCTGCCCTTAGAATTTTTCTGTGCTCTGCACCTGTATTGGCTTTTTCCCAGATAAAGCCGCTGGATGCCATGCTTACCGAATACCGGTATCCTTTTCAGGTAGAATATATGAATCTGAATTCCCAAAACAGTATTCTTAAAATGGCCTACATGGATGTAAAACCGAAAAAGGCTAATGGGAAAACTATTATGCTTCTTCATGGCAAAAATTTTAACGGAGCGTACTGGGAAGAGACTGCAAAAGACCTTTCTTCAAAGGGGTTCCGGGTGATCATACCGGATCAGATCGGTTTCGGAAAATCCTCAAAGCCGCAGACTTACCAGTTTTCATTTTCGCAGCTGGCGGAAAATACCAAACTGATTCTGGATCAGCTGAATCTTGATAAGGTTATTGTTCTTGGACATTCCATGGGAGGCATGGTAGCGGTAAGATTCGTACTGCAATATCCGGAAAGAGTTCAGAAACTGATCCTGGAAAACCCTATCGGACTGGAAGATTATAAAACCTTTGCTGCCTATCAGGACATAGATAAAGCCTATCAGTCTGAACTTAAAAATACTGCCGAAACGTATAAAGCTTATCAGATGAAATTTTATTATGATAATCAATGGAAGGCAGAATATCAGCCATGGCTGGATCTGATTGCAGGCTGGACTTTGCATCCCGACTATCCTAAAGTTGCCTGGGATGCTGCGCTCACTTCAGATATGATTTATAACCAGCCGGTATGTTACGAGTTCAAAAATATTAAAGTTCCTGCATTGCTTATTATCGGGACAAGGGACAGGACAGCCATTGGGAAAGACCGGGCACCGAAGGAGCTCCAGGAGAAAATGGGACAATACCAGGAATTGGGTAAAAAGACACAGAAGGAAATACCGGGATCGAAGCTTGTAAAACTTGACAATGTAGGACATCTTCCCCATATTGAGGCTTATAGCCGGTTCTGGAATGCTCTGTATGACTTTATAAAATAGAAATAATCTGGGAATTTTACATTCTAAAAATACAGCAAAAAAGTAAAAGAGACTGTCCGGATGGAACAGTCTCTTTTGGTATGTATTGTTGTCTGAATTATTTCTTTTTGTAAGCAGCGTCTTTGATTCTTGCTTTCTTACCTCTAAGATCTCTGAAGTAGTAGATTCTTGATCTTCTAACTCTACCTTTTCTGTCAACTTCGATTTTCTGAAGTGCAGGCATGTTGATCGGGAATACTCTTTCAACACCTACATCACCACTCATCTTTCTGATGGTAAATGTTTTTGTAGAACCTGTACCTCTTAATTGGATAACCGTTCCTTTGAAGAACTGGGTTCTTGTTTTCTGTCCTTCTTTAATCTCGTAATACACAGTGATGGTATCACCGGCTTTGAATTCAGGGAATTCTTTTTTTGTAATGTACTTGTCTTGTACGTACTTTAATAAATCCATTATTAATAAAAATAAAAGTTTAAAAGCTAAGCAACTTACACGGTTATCGTCAGAGGTTGAATAACAGGTTGCAAATGTACAAAATACTTTTCAGATACTCCAAATAAATTATTTCCAAATATCAATAATTATTCTTTTGTGTAAAGTCCTGATAATTAATGGCTCATCATCAAATCACATCACTGCATCATGCGGATCACCAAATAGTTTATTATAAGAATAAGCTTATTTAAATATGTATAAAGGCTGTTTTTAAAATACGCTTGATATCAGGAATATATCTTCAGCTGACATTAATGATACAATGAGTACATGCGCATCATAATATTCTGACTGAAGTAAACCGCAATTCTGATTTTTCACTCTCAGCGAAAAACCTTATTTTTGCATATCTAAAAGTAATAAGAAAGAATGAATTCCTACAAAAATCCATTGGAAGAGCGCTACTCCAGTGAAGAAATGTTATTTAATTTCTCACATAATAACAAATTCCGCACCTGGAGAAAACTTTGGATTGCGCTTGCTGAAATCGAAAAAGATTTAGGCCTTGACATTACCGATGAGCAGATTGCAGAGCTGAAAGCCAATGCCGAGAATATCGATTACGATAAAGCAGCAGAGTATGAGAAAAAGTTCCGTCATGACGTGATGGCACATGTTCATACGTATGGTGATGTAGCTCCTTCAGCTAAAGGAATCATCCACCTTGGAGCAACTTCCGCATTTGTAGGAGATAATACGGATTTGATCCAGATCCGTGATGGACTGTTAATCCTGAAGAAAAAGCTCGTTAACGTCATGAAGAATTTGGCGGATTTCGCTATTCAGTATAAAGACCTGCCAACATTAGGCTTTACGCACTTCCAGCCTGCTCAGCTGACAACTGTTGGAAAAAGAGCCACATTATGGCTTCAGAGCCTGGTGCTGGACATTGAAGAGCTGGATTTCTTCCTGGAAACTTTACGCTTCAGAGGCGTTAAAGGAACCACAGGAACGGCGGCCAGCTTCCTGGAGCTGTTTAACGGGGATTATTCAAAAGTAAAGCATCTGGATAAAGAATTATCCAAGAGATTCGGCTTCGAAAAGGTGTTCGGTGTTTCCGGACAGACCTACGACCGTAAAATAGATGCTAAAGTGGTGGCTTTACTGGGGAATATCGCACAGTCTGCCCATAAATTTACCAACGATTTACGCCTGCTTCAGAATCTGAAGGAGATTGAGGAACCATTTGAGAAAAACCAGATCGGTTCATCGGCAATGGCGTATAAGCGTAATCCGATGAGAAGCGAAAGGATCGGGGCGTTGGCAAAATATGTAATGTCTCTTACCACCAGTTCTGCCATGGTAGCTTCAACCCAGTGGTTCGAAAGGACACTGGATGATTCCGCTAATAAAAGGTTAACCATTCCTCAGGCGTTTTTGGCTGTTGATGCCATCCTGTTGATCTGGAACAACATTATGAACGGAATTGTAGTTTATCCGAACAGGATCAACAAACATATCATGGACGAGCTTCCCTTCATGGCCACGGAATATATCATCATGGAAGAAGTGAAAGCCGGAGGCGACCGTCAGGAAATCCATGAGGTGATCAGAGTGCATTCCATGGAAGCATCCAAGCAGGTAAAAGTAGAGGGCAAAGAAAACGACCTGATTGAAAGAATCCTGAACGATGATTCTTTAAAGCTGGATAAATCCAAACTGAAAGAAGTACTGGATCCTAAGAACTTCATCGGTTTTGCTCCGGTACAAACGGAAGAGTTTATTAAAAATGAAGTACAGCCGATCATTGATCAGAATAAAGACCTGATCGGGCTCGAGGCTGATCTTAAAGTATAAAGCAGTATGCAGTCTTTCGGGCTGCATATTTTTTTTGTAAGCGTTTCAGGATAGATTTTTTGTACCACCATAAACCCAGCAAAATGAAAAAAATACTTATCGCCACATTATTGATCCCGATGATTGCTTTTTCACAGAAGAAAGAGGTTTTGAACTATTTTAAGACCAGAGATTCTTTGGTGGGTGTTAAAAATGCAGCCGGTAAAATTATTGTTCCGGCACAGTTCAAAATTTTTTCCGATCTGAAAGACGGTGAACCGGTAAAAGGAGAAACCATCTATTTCGATGGTCCGAAAAAAGATGAACTGCCGGAGAAAAATGCCTGGGGATATATCTATGATACAAAAGGAAACTTCCTGTACAGGCCTTTCTTTTATGATAATGGTGCGGATTATTTTTCTGAAGGGGTCAGAAGATTCGTTAAGAACGGGAAAGTAGGTTTTGCAGACAGAAACGGAAAAATGATCATACAGCCTGAACATGATTTCGTGTCACCCTTCAGGTATGGTTATGCTGCTTACTGTGACGGCTGCGATTGGGAAAAGACAGAAGAAGAGCATAAAGCCATGGTAGGCGGAACCTGGGGTGTAATGAATTTCAAAGGAGAAACCGTACAGCCGGTAGCCAAATCCGCAAATACCATAGAAGTTAACGGGAATCATTATCCCTATCCGTTTTCATACAGCAGTAAAGAAAAGCAGATGTTGCAGTTTTTTGATAAGCAAAATAAAAAATTATCGGATCTCTATTACGTCAACTATTATGAGAAATTATCCGATGCCGATAAAAAACTATATTTTGAAATTGTAGAACGCCCAAAAGAGAACTTTCCTTTTTATCAGGTGAATGCTTACGACTACAGGAAAATAGAAGCCGGTTTATCCGGGATGAGGTTTCTGGTTTCGGAAGATGGTAAAAAAGTCTTCGCGCTGGAGTACGATGATGAACAAGTGCCTTTTGAACAATGGCTGAAAGATCAGAGAGCGCAGGCTGAGAAATTTCAGGAGGAACATCTGGATAATCCGAATAAGTTAAGGGAGTAATCTAATAATACTTATAATTTTATTAGATTTATTTTGAATAATAGTAACTTTACAGAGTTTTAAATAGATGCTTGCAATTACCCATGTCTGAAAGCGAAGCCACATACAGGAAACTGATTGATACCATAGGATTTACTCTTCAACAGGCAAGAGAAAATGCCGTGAATGCAGTTAATCAGGAACTTGTAAAAGCGAACTGGGAAATTGGGAAACATATTGTAGAGTTTGAACAGAAAGGAAAGGAAAAAGCACAATACGGAAGTTCTCTTCTAAGCCGGCTTTCCAAAGATTTGAAGAAGCAATATGGGAAAGGGTTCGGAAAGAGCAATATTTATTTGTGCCGGCAGTTTTATCTTAAATATCCAATTTTCCAGACAGTGTCCGGAAAATTGTCCTGGAGTCATTACTCTGAATTACTGACTATTTCAGACCATAACGCAAGGGAATTTTATGAGAACCAGGCACAATTTAAAATAACGGTTGATAATCAACATTTTTACATTGACCTGGTATTTTACCACAGGATTCTGAAATGTTTTGTACTGATTGACCTGAAGACTAAAAAGGTTAAACATCAGGATATAGGACAAATGAATCTATATCTTAATTATTTCAAAGAAGAAGAAAATACGGAAGGCGATGGTGAGCCTATAGGAATAATTATAGCCAAAGATAAACATGAGTTTCTGGTTAAATATGCTACAGGAGGGCTTTCAAACAAAATTTTCGTTTCTAAATATCAACTCTATTTACCGGATCAGAAAGTCCTTGAAAATAAAGTGAAAGAAATTATAAATCAGGAATGAAGGCAAACACGATATAAATAGTTCGTTTAAATGAAAATAAGTCTAATAATATATAATATCTGACATCTAATGTCTCAAAACAAAAGAATTTTCGTAGAAAAAAGAGGAATTTTCGATGTGGAAAGTCCAAAAATTTTTGATGAAGTAAAAGCGGTTGTTCCATCCGTAAAAAGCGTAAAAGTATACAACGTATACGATATCTTCGGATTGAATGAAGGTGAATTTGAAAAAGTAGTCAACAGTACTTTCGTAGATCCGGTTACAGACATCCTGCACACCGGTAATCCTGCAGAAAGAATGCATTTCGCCATGGAATTCTTACCGGGTCAGTATGACCAGCGTGCAGATTCTGCCCAGCAGTGTATAGCTTTGCTGACTGAAAATGAGAAATCCAAAGTAAGAAGCGGAAAACTCATTGAACTGGATGGGGTATCTGAAGACGAACTGTCTGCGATCAAGGACCTGCTCATCAATAAAGTCGAGTCACAGGAAAAAGACCTGTCTATCCTGGATATTCCGGCAGAGGAAGCGCCGTCAAAAGTGATTATCCATGACAATTTCATCAGCTTCGATGATGCGCAGCTGGAAAATTTCTACAATAACCATGGTTTTGCCTTGGGACTGGACGATCTGAAATTCATTCAGGAATATTTTAAGTCTGAACAGAGAAATCCTACCGAGACTGAGCTGAAAGTTCTGGATACTTATTGGAGCGACCATTGCCGCCACACGACATTTGAAACAGAATTATCAAATATTGAGTTTGAAGGACAGTTTAAACATACGCTGGAAACCATCTTTAATGACTATATCGAAAAAAGAAAATTCTTAGGCCGCGAGCTGAAGCCGATTTCCTTAATGGATCTTGCTACAGTTTGTGCCAGGTATTTCCATAAAACAGGCAACCTGGAAAATCTGGTGGTCTCTGATGAGATCAATGCCTGTACCATTCAGATTGAAGCGGAATACGACGGTAAGAAAGAGCCGTGGTATTTACTGTTTAAGAACGAGACCCACAATCATCCGACGGAAATCGAACCTTTCGGAGGCGCTTCAACATGCCTTGGAGGCGCTATCCGTGACCCTCTGTCAGGACGTTCTTTTGTATTCCAGGCCATGAGATTAACCGGTGCCGCCGATGTATTGGAGCCGGTGGATAAGACATTGCCGGGGAAACTGCCGCAGAAAACGATTACCAAACAGGCTGCCAACGGATACTCTTCTTACGGGAACCAGATTGGACTGGCCACAACTATGGTTTCTGAAATTTATGATGAGGGTTATAAAGCTAAAAGAATGGAAGTCGGTTTCGTTGCCGGTGCCGTTCCGGTAGACTGGGTGAGGCGTGAAAAGCCGGCCAATGGTGATTCGATCATCATTTTAGGAGGCGCTACAGGACGTGACGGTGTTGGAGGTGCCAGCGGAAGCTCAAAAGAGCAGGATGAAACCTCTATCCACACCATGAGTTCTGAAGTGCAGAAGGGAAATGCCGTTGAAGAACGTAAAATCCAGCGCTTGTTTAGGAATCCTGAAGTAACGAAGCTGATCAAGAAATCAAATGACTTTGGCGCAGGAGGTGTTTCCGTAGCTATTGGTGAAATTGCTGATTCTCTTGAAGTAAACCTGGATGTACTGCCTTTAAAATATGAAGGACTGAACGGAACCGAGCTTGCTATTTCAGAATCTCAGGAAAGAATGGCCGTGGTGGTAGATCCGCAGGATAAAGAAGCGTTCATCAGGTTCTGTGAAGCAGAAAATATTGTCGCTGTTGAAGTGGCTAAAGTAACCGATTCCGGAAGGATGCAGATGTTCTGGAAAGGCGATAAAATCGTAGACCTTTCAAGGGAATTTCTGGATACGAACGGCTGTTCCAAAACACAGGAAGTGAAAATTACCCATCTTGATGAAGTTAAAGAAGATACACAGGCTTTCAGCGGAGAAAACTTCCTGAAAATATTAAGCGATAAAAATGTCGCTTCCCAAAAAGGTTTGCTGGAAATGTTTGATTCTTCCATCGGAGCTACTACCGTAGCAATGCCTTTGGGAGGAAAATACCAGCAGACTCTGATGGAAGGCAGTGTTCAGACGCTTCCTGTTTTAGGAGCAAAAGACATTGAGACCGTTTCCCTGGCCAGCTGGGGCTTCGATGCGGAGATTTCCAAGCAGAATTCGTTATTAGGAGCTTCCTATGCAGTCCTGGAAAGTGTAGTGAAAATTGTAGCGATGGGCGGCGATTACAGGAATATCAGGCTAAGCTTCCAGGAGTATTTTGAGAAACTGGGGCAAAACCCTGAGAAATGGGGTAAACCTCTGGCTTCCTTGTTGGGGGCATATGATGCGCAGATGAATCTCGGTCTGGCAGCCATCGGAGGAAAAGATTCCATGAGTGGTACGTACCAGGACCTGAATGTTCCTCCAACCCTGATTTCATTTGCCTGTGCAAACGGAGAGAAGAAAAACATCATTTCCCCTGAATTTAAACAGGCCGGAAACAAAATTTATCTGTTCAGCCACAAGGCACAGGAAAACGGTCTTCCGGATTACAATACCCTTAAAGCTGTTTTTGAATTCATCTTTGAAAACATCAGAGCCGGAAAAATAATTTCCGTAAAAACAATAAAAGAAGGCGGAGTGGCCGTGGCTTTAGCGAAGATGAGCTTTGGAAACCGTTTGGGTGCAGATATCACGGTTGATGAAAACGTATTGCTGACTAAAAGCATCGGCAGCCTTATCATTGAATCTACAGAAGAATTGGGTTTTGCAGATCTTAAGCTTATCGGATCAGTTAATGATTCAAAAAATCTCAAAATCAACGGTTCCGAATTTGCCATTGAAAAATTGCTGGCTGCGAATACCCATACTTTTGAAAACCTTTTCCCGACTGCTGAAAAGGAAAAAATAACGGTTGAACTGGACGGAAAACTGAATTCGGTCAATCCGAGGAATATTACCATTAAAAAGCATGGAATCGCGCAGCCGAAAGTATTCGCTCCGGTATTCCCCGGAACCAACTGTGAGTACGATACGCTGAATGCCTTTGCAAAAGAAGGAGCAGCCATAAGCAGCCTGCCGCTGATCAATATCAACCACCAGCTGCTGGAGGAGAGTATTGATGCCTGGGTGAAAGAGATTAGTACTTCACAGATTTTAGCTTTCTCAGGAGGGTTTTCTGCCGGTGATGAACCCGATGGATCAGCAAAATTCATCGTGAATGTGCTGAAAAACGAAAAGATGAAAAATGCCGTTCACGAACTGCTGGAGAGAGATGGAATGATCATCGGGATCTGCAACGGATTCCAGGCTTTAGTGAAGTCAGGCTTACTTCCATACGGAAGGATTAAAGATCTGGATGAGCATTCTCCTACACTGGCTCATAATGCCATTAGAAGGCATATTTCACAGATGGTGAATTTAAGAGTTGTCAATGATGAATCGCCTTGGTTAAAAGGAATGAAAGACCAGGTATTTACCATCCCGATTTCTCATGGAGAAGGCCGTTTTATAGCCTCGGAAGAAGAAATCAAGAAGCTGTATGAAAATGGGCAGATCGCTACGCAATACCTGGATCTGGAAGGGAATATTGCCCACGGGATGCCGTTCAATCCTAACAATTCACTGTTCGGTATTGAAGGGATCACCAGCACCTGTGGTAAAATCTTCGGAAGGATGGGCCATCCGGAGCGTTTTGCAGAAGGACTGATGAAAAATATTCCTACCGCGAATTACCATAACATATTCAGGAATGGAGTTGAATATTTCAGATAAAAATAAATAAAAAAATGGCTGTCATGTATGACGGCCATTTTTCTGATCTGCCCCTAAACCTAACGGGCTTTGTAAACCCGTTAGGTTTGATTATTGTATCATTCAGCGTTTAAAATTACCGTTGATGAATGTAAATGACAATAACATTAACAACAAAATAATCGTCATCCATGGCAGTCATTTTAGTGATCTGCAGGGTTTTTATGAAGAAGCCTCAAGGGTATTCATGAAAGATACTGGCTGGAACATCGGGACGCTGGACGGTTTCGATGATATCCTGTACGGAGGGTTCGGTGTCTTTGAAAACGGAGAAAATATTACCGTTACCTGGAAAGGTGCCCGCAAATCAGAACAGGACCTGGGTCCAGACGCTACAAAAGCATTTTACGAACATAAAATCCATCAGGGAAAGCCCTTCAATACACAGCTGATCCAAGAGAAGCTGGATGACCTGATCAACGGAAAAGGGCAGACGCTGTTTGAAGTTTTAGTAGAGATTATAGAGTCCCATGAACATATTACCTTAATTTTGGACTGAAATATAAAACGGCTGATGATAACAATATCAGAAACTATTACATTTAAAACAATGAAAAAAATGAGGTATGGATTATTCTTCGGGGATAGCATCACTTATGGGGAATATGACGGCGTATTTGGCGGCTGGGTCGACATTCTGAAGCGGTATGCCCTGCAGAAATACCATGAAGGAAGCCATGAGCTGATCCTGTTCAACCTGGGAATCGGTGGTGAAACAACCGAAGGGCTCGTAAAGCGGATTTCCCACGAAATGGGTGCCAGAAATGCTGCAGACGGGAATATTGTTTTTATCGGTTACGGTGCGAATGATCTTGCCATAAAGAATGGGGATCAGATGGTAGATCCGGAACTGTTTGAACAGAATATACGGTCTGCTGTTCAAAAAGCCAGACAGTATGCTGAAGACATTTATCTCTTAAGCATTCTTCCGTTTTCAAAACGCGTTGATGGAGTAGTGGTGACTTCAGGAAAGCTGAGAACAAATGATGAAGCGATAAGATACAACAGGATATTAAAAAAGATCGCTCTTGAACTTGAAGGCCTTCATTACATTGATTTCCATGCCGCATTTGAACAGGACAAGGAACTCCTGCTTTCTCCGGACGGGGTCCATCCTAATGAAAAAGGGTATGGAATAATGGCTGAAATAATGATTCCGGTCATTGAACACTATCTCTGAACACAAATCCATTGAATTGCGTAAAGATATGGTTTTATGTAAATTGCAATATTAAAAAAGCATTGACGAGATACTTTCCGTAAACCATAATTCCCACCACTACAGAAGCAATAGCCATCAGAAGCACGGCGCCTGCTGCAACATCTTTGATAAACCCGATTCTTTTGTCGAATTCAGGATGAACCATGTCACAGACATTCTCAATCGACGTGTTGAGCATTTCTGCGGCGAGGACTGCAAAAGACACGAGAAGGATGAGCGCGGTATCATATGATGAAAGGCGGAAATAAAAAATCAGCACCACATTAACGGCAAAGGCAAGGAGTTCAATCCGGAAATTCCGCTCACTTTTCATGATGAGGAAAACACCCCGGAAAGCATTCAGGAAACTTTTATGGAAAAGTGGTTTTCGCATGGAGTGATTTATTTTAGCAAATATAAAACAAGTATTCCGGGATTATCCGTTTTATCGGCTATCTTTGATAAACGATAATTGAAATTCATGAAAAAAAATCTGTTTGCCTTATTCCTGATCCTGCTTTCTACAGTGGCATTTTCGCAGGAATACAAAGCTAAGATCGGAAAGTCGGCCTGTGAATGTTTTAAGAAAGTGAAGGCAGAAAACCCTGATCCCAAAACACTTGAAACCAAACTGGGATTCTGTATTATCAATGCTGCGGAACCTTATGCCAAGCAACTCAAAAACGACTATAACCTGGATATCCTCCGTGATGATTCTTCGGAAACCGGAAACCTGATCGCTGCGTTGATCCTGAAGGAGTGTCCTGACCTCTTTATGGAAATGATGGAAAATAAAAAAAAGGATGATGGCCGGGAACAGCCTTCAGAACAATCAGTCAGCGGTACCGTTACCCGGATAGAAAAAGATGGCTTTGTTGCGTTTCATATCGTGGGAGAAGACGGCAACCTGACAAAGCTGTACTGGGTAACATCTGTACAGTCGGGCTTAGACCTGCCTAAAGTATATCCAACGCTGCTGAATCAAAAAGTAACGGCCAGGTATTACAGGAATGAAATATTTGATGCAGGATTAAATGCTTACAGAAATCTGAATATAATCTCTGCCCTGAAAAAAGATTAACGGTCTTTGTGAAAAACTCCTTTGATTATTTTTTTTAATCTGTTTTCTATTTGTTATATTTGTAAAAATTTATTTTTAAATCTATGAAATTTATTATTTCAAGTGGTGAACTTCAGAAGGCTTTACAAACTGTAAGTGGCGTAATATCAAGTTCTCAGTCGAGACCGATTTTAGAAAACTATCTTTTTGAATTAGACGGAAACAACGTTACCATTACAGCATCTGATGGCGAAACGACTCTGGTGACTTCCCTTGAGGTAAGGTCTGATGATTCGGGTAAATTTGCCGTACCGGCCAAAATCTTTCAGGATTTTATCAAGACCTACGGCGAGCAGCCTCTCACATTGTCTGTAAAAGACAATGCGGAAGGTACAGGGAGCCAGCTTGAAATTTTAGATGAAAAAGACAACTTTGCCGTGGCGCTGGACAATGCGGACGATTATCCGGAACTTCCGGAATTCGATGCTTCGCAGAGTGTGACCATGTCAGCCGGAGTTTTGTCCGAAGCATTGACCAATACGCTTTTTGCAACCAGCAACGATTCCCTTCGCCCGGTAATGACAGGAGTGTTGTTCCAGTTCGGAGAAAATGAGACCAACTTTGTGTCTACAGACTCTCACAGACTGGTCGTGTACAAGAGAATTGACCTGATGAATGCCGAACCCATGGAGTTCATCATGCCTAAAAAGCCGCTGAACATCTTTAAAAATATCCTTGCCAGCTCTAATGATGACGTAACCATCGATTTCAATGAGAACATGGCACGTTTCACTTTTGGGAAGCATACCTGGATTTGCAGGCTTATCGATGGAAAATACCCGAACTATACTGCGGTGATTCCAAAAGAGAACCCAAATGTCCTGACGATTAACAGGAACCTTCTTTTGGGCGCTATTAAAAGAGCCTCTATCATGTCCAATAAATCAACCAACCAGGTAAGATTTAAGCTTTCGGGCAATATTCTCCACCTTCATGCAGAAGACACTGAATATGCTAACAAAGCGGATATGCAGATCCCTTGTGATTATAACGGGGAAGATATCAACATCGGTTTCAGCTCCAAGTTTTTAACGGAGATGTTAACCATCCTGGGTTCAGACGATATTACGATGAAAATGTCCCAGCCTAATAGACCGGGAATCATTGAGCCTCTGGACGGTCTTGAAGAAAATGAAAATATCCTGATGTTATCTATGCCGGTAATCGGATTGTAACAGGATAAGGTTTTAATATACAAGAGGTTTTGATTTCAAAGCCTCTTTTTTTATGGATATGAGTACAATAAAGTTCAGTATATATCTGAGATACTGGTGTAAAGAATCAAAATATACCGTTGTCTCAGATCATTTTCAGGTAGGGAAATCATTACAAAAAGCAATATTCATGATCTGAAACAGCCGGATAAATTTCGCTGTTTCTCAAAAAAACACGACATTTGTAGGCGGAAAATACCTGCTGGTATCTGTACAAAATTCAAACAAAAATTTTCAAAATATAAAAATGAAAATATCAAACAACTGGCTGAAAGACTTTATCAAAACGGAACTGAAGACGGAAAGAATAGGGGAGTTCCTTACCGATATCGGTCTTGAAGTGGAAGGTATAGACAAATTTGAAAGCGTAAAAGGAAGTCTTGAAGGTATTGTCGTAGGAAAAGTCCTTACATGCGAAAAACATCCGAATGCAGATAAGCTGAAAAAAACAACCGTTGACGTAAGCAGCGGAAAAGTACTGCATATTGTTTGCGGCGCACCAAATGTGGAAGCGGGACAAACCGTTCCTGTAGCGGTAGTCGGAACAAAAATCTATGACAAGTCCGGAAGCTTTTTTGAAATCAAGGAAGCTAAAATAAGGGGAGAGGTTTCCCAGGGAATGATCTGTGCCGAAGATGAATTGGGATTAAGCGATGATCATGGCGGCATTATGGTGCTGGATGAAGACAAATATGAAGTGGGGAAAAACTTTGCCGATTATTTCGAGCTTTCCAATGATGAGGTATTTGAAATCGGCCTGACTCCGAACAGGACGGATGCGATGTCACATTACGGGGTTGCGCGTGACCTGCATGCCTATCTTTCCACCAATCAGCAGAAATCCCAGTTTGAAAAACTGTCTTCCGAAAGCCTGCAAAGTGAAGACTCGCATGAGTTTACCCTGGAAGTGGAAGATGCAGAATTATGCCCGAGGTATATCGGAGCCGTCATCAGGGATGTTAAAGTGACAGACTCTCCTGACTGGCTGAAAAACAGGCTTAAAGCCATTGGTTTGAGTCCGATCAATAATATTGTGGATATCACCAACTATATCCTTCATGGCTATGGCCAGCCGCTTCATGCCTTTGATGCCGATAAAATTGCAGATCAGAAAGTGAAAGTCGGAGTTGTTAAGGAAGGAACCAAATTCACTACCCTGGATGGGGTAGAAAGGACATTGAATGGTGCTGAGATCATGATCAAGGACGGAAAAGACCAGCCGATGTGTATTGCCGGAGTTTTCGGTGGTGCCCATTCCGGTGTTTCTGCGGAAACGGTCAATATTTTCCTGGAAAGTGCCTATTTCAATCCGGTAGCAGTACGAAAGGCAGCAAAAGCCCACGGACTGAATACCGATGCATCATTCAGGTTTGAAAGAGGCGTGGATCCGAATATCACCAGAACAGCGATTACCCATGCCATTAAACTGATCCAGGAACTGGCAGAAGGAAAGCTGACAGGTGAATTGCTGGAGCAATACCCGAAAAAAATAGAAGACAGCTATGTGATTTTGCGTTTTTCTAAAATTGAACAGATCCTAGGAACGAAAATTCACCGTGAAAAAGTAAAGGAAATACTAAAAGCCCTGGATATCCAGGTGCTGAATGAAATTCAGAACGGATTTGAGGTTTCCGTACCGGCTTACCGGGCAGATGTTACCCGTGAAATTGATGTCATTGAGGAAATTCTGAGGATTTACGGATACAATAAAATAGATGCCCCACAGAAAATATCGTTCACCCCGGTGAAGCTGAACGCCAAAGACCAGGATGAGCTGGAAAACAACTGGGCGAGAAGCCTTCAGGCATTAGGCTTCAACGAAGTGATGAATAACTCGCTTACTTCGGTAAAAGATGAGACGGATGCCGTTAAACTTTTGAATCCGTTGAGCGGTGACCTGGCATTCATGCGGAAATCATTACTGGAAGGCCTTCTTCAGAATGCGGTATACAATATCAACCGTAAAAATGCGGATATCAAATTCTTTGAATTCGGTAAGATTTATCATAAGAAAGAAAAATATCTGGAGCGGAAACAGCTTGCGATACTGGTAACCGGAAGGGAAGTGGCAGAAAACTGGCTGCAGCCTAAATCTGCAGTAAGCTTTTACAACCTGAAGGCCTATGTTAAGGTATTGCTGGAAAAACTACAGGCAGATTATACGGAAACAGCATTGTCAGACGAAAGGTTCTCAGACGCTCTGTCCTATGAAGTAAAGGGTAAAACCCTGGTAAGGATAGGAAAAGTATCTCCTGCATTGCTGAAGGAATATGACATCGACCAGGAGTGTTTCTATGCTGAAATCGAGCTGGAATACGCGCAGGAACTGAGGTCCGGAAATGAACTGAAATTCAGGGATATCCCTAAGTTCAATACCATCAGGAGAGACCTTGCCCTGCTGATCGATAAAAATATCGGCTATCAGGATCTTTACCGTACGGCAAAAAGCAACAAGTCCCGTTTCATTAAAAACATTAACCTGTTTGATGTATACGAAGGGAAAAACCTTCCGGAAGGAAAAAAGTCCTATGCCATGAGTTTTGAACTCCTGAACGAAGAGAAGACCCTGGAGGAAAAGGAAATATCCGCAGTGATGGACAGCCTGATCAAATCCTTCCAGAAAGAATTCAATGCGGAACTGAGATCATAACAGATAATCAGCATTTAAAAAACAGAACGGGCTTTTGGCCCGTTTTTTTATGTATGCTTGTAGCAACGGCATCAGAGTGCATCCTGCTTCTGTCAGCCGTTCCTGTAAATAAAATAAAATTTCCGTACATTTGATAAGATCTAAAAAAGAAACGAATGAAAAACCTTTTTTTAAGTATATGTGCAGCTGCCGTTCTGGCATCCTGCGGAAGCATGACAAGTGCCTCTGCTTCTAAAGTAGGCAAATCCCAGCCGTCACTGGCCAACACGAAATGGACACTGGCAGACAATGTAAAAGGCAAAGTCCCTACGCTCAACGTTGAAGGAGAAAGAGTAAACGGAAATGCGGGATGCAACAGCTATTTCGGAACAGCAAGACTCGATGCCTCCAACGGAAGCTTTTCGGCATCCCAGATTGGATCTACTAAAATGATGTGCGACAACATCAGTGTGGAGAAAAACTTCCTGGATATGATGGCCAAAGCCAATAAGTATGTGGTATCAGGAAATACACTTGAACTGTACCAGGACAATCTGTTGTTGCTTAAATTCAATAAATCAGAATAAAAATCGAAGACCCGGACGTATAAACATCCGGGTCTTTGATTTTTTTAATATTGATGCTGTCTGCCTGTTATCTGACAGGGCAGGAATTGAGGCACAAAGACTTTTAATCCCATAGTATATCGACAGATATAAACAATAAAAGGAACTCAAGTGAGTCCCTTTTGTATGTTGAATAAAGATTTTCTTATTCTTCGTCTTCTTCGTCATCGTATTTAGCCAGCTCTTCATCGCACCATTTGAATGCAGCTTCTACCACTTTAGTCGCTTCATCTGCCATAGTTTCTTCATCGTCTCCTTCCAGATCATCCAGCCATTCTACTTCTTCCTCTTCCACATTCAGGATAAACCTTGGATATTCCGTATGAACAACGAATAAATCTTCTGGAAATTCCGAATTATCTGCTAATAAAAACTTTGGTAATTTCATTTTTTTAATGTTTTAACGTTAAACCAAAGATAATAAAATTATTGATATTTGTTCTTGTGGATTTTAATTTTTTGAAAAACTTTATAATGTGTTAATGTGGTTCTTTTAAGCGTGTCTTCCGGTGTTTTTACTACTGTAATTCTGGGATTTACGGTGCTGATAAGTTCGGCCATCTGGCCGCCTTCCATATCATCCGGACCATTGACGTAGAACTTGAGGGTAGCGGTTTCCAGCTTTTCAGATTGTAGGTAGCGGCTCACTTCTTTCCTGTTCTCCAGGTAATTGCCCTTGGAAAGCCAGGTGAATACGCCCCCGGTCATAAGGCTTAATGCTCCTACCGCATATACTTTAAGAGAAAAAATATTGAACAGCTTCCGGAAGTAGATGATCCATACAGGAAAACTGAACGGCGCCAGAAGCCTGTAATCCAATGGGTCCGTCGGATAAAAGAACTGAACCAGGAACATGCAGCCAATGCCTGTGCCACCAATGAAAATAAAGTAGGACTCGGTCTGATTCAGCCTGTATCTGATGAAAAGCCAAATCATACCAAGAATATTGACAAAGCCTAAACCATAAATCCCATAATTGACTATACCGCCACCCGGACTGGCAATATGGATGAACGGATTGAAAGTAGTACATAAGCCCTGGAACAGTTCCGTCAGAAGCTCGGGAATATTCTGAGAACCACCTTCAAGAACGTTTTTAACATAATTCTGGGTAAAATAATCAATGAAAAGAAACTTATAAGCTACGACATATATACAGGCTAAAGCAGCCGATATGGTAAAGGCTGTAGAATATTTTTTACGCCAGCTAACCAGGCCGAAAAGCCCGGACGCCCCGATAATAAATAACGCATTATAACGGATCGTATACATCAGGATCAATAAAAAGGAAAGATAGAAGACCGCTTTCCGTAATGGTAGCTTTTCCCGTATAACCAGATCCGAAACATAAAGAAGTATAAAAATAAAAGGAAGAATGAACGCTTCACTCAAAGTAAAGGAAAAGATGGATACGAAACTGAACAGTGAACAGGTTATCAGCACCTCCCGAAAATAAAAATTCTTTTTCCATGCAAAAAGAAAGATACCCAAAAGTGACACAATCCCGATGATCTTACTGCTCCAGAATTCATCCGTACCTAAAAAAGTGAACAGCTTGATGGCTGCGGGATAGCCGGGCGGGGCAATGGTGTTGTCTATTGCCGGCAGGCGGCGGGCAAAGCGCATAAAACGGATGGAGTCCGGGGTTATTCTGCCTTTTTCATTCAGCAGAAAACGCAAAATGGTCATCATTACCGTAATGATGACCAATGCTGCCTGAATATATTTTTCTTTAAGTTTAATCACGGTTCACCGTTATCAGGTTACGGGAAACTTTATGGATTGACAATACAGCGGGAGTAAATGCCATACTATTTTAAAAACATTTTGGACACTTTTTCCGCCTTTTTGCTTTCAGCATAATCATAGAATCCCTCTCCGGATTTTACGCCCAGTTTTCCTGCCATCACCATGTTGACCAATAATGGGTTCGGAGCATATTTAGGGTTTTTAAAGCCGTCATACATTACGTTCAGGATGGCCAGGCAAACATCCAGCCCGATAAAATCTGCCAGCTGAAGTGGTCCCATCGGATGGGCCATTCCCAGTTTCATGACCGTGTCAATTTCTTCCACGCCTGCTACGCCGTTGTACAATGTTTCAATAGACTCATTGATCATCGGCATTAAAATTCTGTTGGCTACAAATCCAGGGTAGTCATTTACCTCTACAGGCACTTTCCCTAAGGTTTTGCTCATGTCATACACAGCATCAAACGTTTCTTTTGAAGTGGAATACCCTTTGATGATTTCCACCAGCTTCATGATAGGAACCGGATTCATAAAGTGCATTCCGATCACTTTTTCCGCTCTTTTGGTAGCTGCAGCAATTTTGGTAATGGAAATAGAAGATGTATTGGTTGCCAGAATACAGTGCTCCGGAGCGAACTCATCCATCTGTCCGAAGATTTTCAGTTTCAGGTCCTGGTTTTCCGTAGCTGCTTCCACAATAAGGTCAGCATTTCCTGCTGCTTCCTGAAGCGCTGTAAAAGTGGTGATATTGCCTAATGTTTCTGCTTTCTGTTCTTCGGTAAGGTTTCCCTTTGCAATTATTCTGTCAAGATTGGTGGTAATCGTTTTCAGGCCTCTGTCCAAAGCTTCCTGGGATACATCTACCAGATTAACTTTAAAACCGCTTTGCGCAAAGGTATGTGCAATACCGTTCCCCATGGTTCCTGCACCGATAACTACAATGTTCTGAATCATTTTTCCTTATTTAATTAAAATTATTTTTTATAGACCGTTAGGTTTCTTGCTTTGGAAAGATCTGTTTTCTTTATGGTCTCACTGCCATTAAAATTAACCATTCCGTCGCTCTCTTTTTTCCTTGAATTATTCTGGGCATCGATGGCCGCTTTCAAACCTTTCATCAGGTTCGTTTTCTGCGTTCCGGACAGCCTGTCGGTGCCGATGTACAGGTTATATTCTCCTTCCCGACCCAGTCCGCTCTGCTTGAGGATTTCCAGCGTGCTTACCCTGTTCTTTTTCTTAAAACTGTTCAGGTAGTCCATCACAGGTTTTTCAGATGGCGTTCCGCAACACACGCTGGCGTAGCCGACCTGAAGGTAATTTTCGCTTTTCTGTGCAAAGATGGTTGCGAAGCTGAATATGCAGGATAAGATCAATAGCTTTTTCATAACAGGATTTGTTTTAGGTGATTTCGTGTGCTTAAAATTAAGCTTTAAATTTTACTTATTCAAATCATCCCAGACGGCTTTGGAAATATCTGAGATCATCCTGCAGTTCACCGCATCAGATTCTGTTGAATCACTTATCAGTACGGCGATTGCGTAATGGTTTCCATTCGGTAAAGTGATAATCCCTATATCATTTTCCGCAACAGTCAAATCGTTGTCATACTTTCCGGACGATCCCGTTTTATGGGCTATAGGAGTATTTTTTGGAAGCTGTTCAATTAATTTGTTGATGCCGGTTTTCGTTCCGAGCATAATTTGCATTAAGTAGTCAGTTGAATTTTTTGAAAGTATTTTTCCATCATAAAAATCCTTCAATAGACGGACCGCAGAAATCGTAGTACTGTAGTTCAAATATTGATTTTTCCAATTTTGATGCATTTCTGCTTCATTAACTTTAATCTGAACTCCTTTCACACCTTTAGAATTCATGAATTCCTGTACTTTTTGCGGACCTCCGATTAGCTTTAGCAAATAGTCACAACCATTATTATCACTTAAAGCGACAGTATAGTCAAGTATTTCATTCAGGCTGAGTGTGACATTTCCCTTGGGGTATTTCTTTTTAATGGGAGACCAGGTATCAGCTGATAACTCAGATTCCTTTAACAGAAATGCCTGATTCAATGAAAGTACACCTTGGTCCACAAGATCCAAAACCGCGCACGCAATATGAAATTTAAATACGCTGAGCATCGGAAGCTCTTTGTCTGCGTTTTTATGATAGGCAAACCCATTTTCAAAACCCAGGACAGAAATGCCTACGGTGGCTTTTTTATTGCTGATGATGGATTGTATCTTCTGGTTCAGAACTGTTTGCTGGCCAAATGTCCAGATGGAAAACAGAAGGGTGAGCAGGCTTATTTTTTTCATAAGGTAATATTAAAAAAAAATCCTTCTGAAAAGAAGGATTTAGATATAAAATAATAGGTTTATCTGATATTACCCATTCCGGCAATCCCCATAAACATGCCTGCAATAATGGCTAAAATGTAAAGTCCCATCATGACAATCGTAAGGATGCCGATAAACTTATAATGCGATTTAAGGTACTCAAACGCTTTGTTCAGGCTTGCCTGGTTATTGGAATTGACAGCTGTTTTCATATTGGAACCGAACCTGTACAGGTAATTGACCGGAATGAAATATAACGCTGCTATGACCAGATAGACCAGTGAAAATACCATTCCGCCTCCCATAGGCATCATGCTGTTGTAAGAACTCATAGAGGCACCTACAAACATCATGAATACGGCAGCCAGGATCATGAACCCGATGCCGATATACCCTAAGATGGCCAGAAAAGTAGTCCATTTCGCTGCCTCAGCAAGAAAAAGTTTGCCTGAAGCATCAATTCTGAGTTCGTCAAATTGTTCAAAAGGAGATTGATTGTCCATGTAAATTGTTTTAGATTATTATCTTACCAAAATACTTAATTGGCGGAACTCTTACAATAGGATAAGACATCTTTTTACTCAATCATGATATTCCTGAACTATTGCCTGTTTCAAAAAACTAAACAGTATCAGAATTACTGTATATTCTATTTCAGTTCAATGTAGTTCAGGTTGAGTCCGCTGGTCTCAAAAACAATCCTGATTTTATTCTCTCCCTTCTTCAGATGGATACTCTTTACGGCAAAGCTTTTCCATTTCTCGTTGCCTCCTGTTGACGGCAGGGAAACAGAGGCCAGCTTATTTCCGGTACTATCTTCAATCCTGATCTTTGCATTATTTGGCGATGCATAACGGATTTCAGCCATATAATTTTTATCGGATGCAGACTGAATGGTATACTGCATCCATTCACCGGTCTCTGTCTTGCCTACGTAGTACTGGTTGGTTACCTGATCATGGCAGGGGTAAATATCCACACCATCGTTCCTCATCTGGTTTCCCGAGTTCCATTCCGATCTTTTGGCAGGATCGCTCACCCAGAGGTTGATGTAATCCTTGTCCAGATAGGCTGAACCCATCCGTCCAAGGTCATATTCTGAAGCGAAAATCCTTCCGGGAGCCTGATGGTTTTTAAAGGGCAGGGTAGAGGCCTCTGTGGTCTGCCTGAACATTGCATCAATCACATCTTTTTTAATTTCCACGCGATCGAATTTGTAGCCTTCTGCAATGTCCATCAGTGCTTTGGTAGCGAATTCCCTTGATGGTTTTTCACCGCCTTTTTTCCAGTAATCAAGCAGTTTCTGATATTCAGGCGTGATTTTTACATTGGTAATGCCGGCAATATTATCAATCTTTTTCATTGGCCAGAAGGCATAGCCGATGTTGTGTCTATCCAGCAACTGGATGAGTTCCGTAAACCAGACATTGGAATTTTCACCGGTTTCTCCCAGCCATATCGGGGCATTATGTTTACTTCTTAGGTCAAGGGCAAATTTCAGGGTTGCATCATCATTATTGTTCCAGTACTTATGGAAGCTGAATACCATATTGCTGTCCCAAAGCGTCGGAAGCCCGTTGTAATTATTCCCCCATCCGTTTCCTTCAATAATGATGATGTGTTTTTTATCCGCTTCACGGATGGCCTGGGTGATTTCCTTTTGCAGTTTCCAGAGCGGTGCATTGGACATTTCATCGGTTCCGTTCGGATTTTTACCGGTGAAATTAATATTCGGCTCGTTAATCAGGTCATAGCCTCCGATCCATGGTTCATCCTTATACCTTTCGGCCAGCTTTTTCCATAGCGCTATAGTTTTTCTTTGGTTTTCAGGGCTTTCCCACAGGGACGGTTTGGATTTGTCATTATCGGAAATATTAACGTCATTGCCCTGGCCGCCCGGAGCGGCATGGAGGTCCAGGATCAGGTACATATTATTTTCTGCGCACCATTTCAGAAGGTCATCCGTCATCCTGAAGCCTTCCTCCAGCCAGGTATCCTTGCCTTTCACCGGCTCCTTTTCAATAGGAAGGGTGTACAGGTTATAGTGCATGGGCAACCTGATGGAATTGAATCCTGCCTGCTTTAAAAAGTCGATATCTTTTTTGGTAATGCCGTTTTTAAGGTAGGCCTGATAGAACTTTTTCATTCCGTCTTCACCGGTAAGCTCTGCAATTTTTTCTTTGATCTTGTATTGTGGACCAGCAAAATCCGCGGTTTTCAGCATATAGCCTTCCTGGAGCATCCATCCACCGGGCCCGAGGCCTCTGAGCTGAATATTTTCACCTTTGTCGTTCACGATTTTCTGGCCGCTCGTTTTTAAAAGCTGTGATGTCCCAAATTGAGACAATAATAAAGCGGACAATGCGATAGCTCTTTTCATAATGGTTTGATTATTTAATATGAGGAGATTTGTTTAAAGAAATTAAGTTATTGCAGACAAATATATTTAAAAATTATTCATCACCTGATCATTTTAATCAGAAAATCAATTTAAATGCTACAATTACATCTTTGGTACTGTACCAAATTGGTTTAATTGCTGTTTTTAAATGTATTATTTGATATTTCCTGATCTATATTGCTGATTTATTGCAAAATTTGTGGATGAAGATCATAATTGTTTATATATTTATGCGCTGAAAATGCACTGCAAAAACTGAATAATAATGAAAAACGAATTCTCTGATCAACTGATCCGAATGGCAGCCTCTGATCAATCAGTACGGGAAAAGCTCCTGGAAGAGAACGTGCTACGAGGGGGCTACCATCCGGAAATGGAAAGCGTCCACCGCGAAAATACTGAAAGACTAAAAGCAATCATTGCTGAAATCGGATTTCCTACCATTTCAAAAGTTGGGGAAGAGGCCGCTGAGGCCGCATGGCTGATCGTTCAGCACTCCATCGGAGATCCGGATTTTATGAAAGATTCATACCGGGAAATGCTGGAAAGCCGAAAGGATATTAATCCTGCCAATCTGGCTTTTCTGTTTGACAGGATTCAGTATTTTCAGGGGAAACCTCAGCAATACGGTACCCAGCTCAACGCAGATGGCAGCATCTATCCGGTTATGGATAAAGGTCGGCTTAATACTTTGAGGCAGGAAAATAACCTTCCGGCTTTACCGCAGGATAGGATCGCTGATATCCTTCCGGCAGATCAGATAGAACAGCTGGAAAATCAAAACCCCGATTATATCCTTTGGAGGAAGAATGCTGGATGGAAATAATATAATTTCTGATATGCTGGAACAATTCGGGTCTTTTTCAGAAGCTGAGACACAGCTTTTCCATACGATGCTGGTCAACAAATCTGTGCACAAAAATGAAACGCTGGTCAGGCCTGGTGAAATTTCAAGGTCCATATTTTTTGTTAGAAAAGGTTCCTTCTTCCAGTCTTACTTCAGTGAAGATTGTGAACAGACCATGATTACGGATCTGTACATGGAAAACGAATGGCTTTTTAATGCGGACAGCCTGATCAACCAGATCCCGTCAACATCAGCCATCATCTGTTTTTCTGATGCTGAGGTAGCTGAACTCACGCTGGAAAATTTGCATCAGCTGATTGCTTCTTCCCCCAATTTCCTGCTGTTGAATAAAATATTTAATGCATTAAGTGCTAAAATAAGTCTTTACGATGAAAATATGAATCCTGCCCGGAAATATACTTATATACTTTCTTCAAGGCCTCAACTGTTGCAGGCATTCCCGCTGTCGATGATCGCTTCCTACCTTAAAATAAGACCGGAAACGCTGAGCAGGGTAAGGGCAAATATCGGTATTTGATTTCAGTCAAGTGCCGGTATGGGAAATTATGATGATATTTGATCAAAAAAATATGATCGAAAGTATAATTCCCAAACTGCCGATGCGCCATAAGACAATGACCGAAAAGTTCTATACTGACTTAGGATTTGAAGCCTCAAAGGACGGCTTCCCACATTACCTGATGATGAAAAACGGAACTGTAGAAATTCATTTCTTTGAGTTTAAGGATCTTATTCCGGAACAGAATTACGGTCAGGTTTATGTCCGATGTTCCTGTTTGGAAGAGCTCTATCACCTTTATATAGAACGTGGAATTACCATTCATCCGGCAGGAAGTCTAAGCAGTAAGCCATGGGGACAGAAAGAATTTTCCATCCTTGACCCTGACCATAATTTGATAACATTCGGTGAGGCAACCGGCCTCTAATGCTGATACAGCATCCGGGTCAGTATCAACGATAAACCCTCCGGATGGGAGGGTTTTATGTGTATGCTTAGTATTTTTAATGCTGATGAATGGGTAATCCTATTTTTGAGGATGGATAAATGAGTTTCATGATTTCCAGCGCAACTTTCAGGGCTTCGGTACCGTCTTCCAGCGAAACTTCCACATTTTTGTTATTGACGATGGCATCAGCGAAAGAATTCAGTTCGTCCAGAATCGCATTATTGGTCTGGATGTTCGGGTATTCAAATAAAATCTGGTTTTTCTCGCCGTCTGAGTTTTCTATGATCATATCAAATGGAGTAGGCTGTTCCGGAGCCTCTTTCATCCGGATTACTTCTGCTTTCTTCTCCAGAAAATCCACGGAAATGTATGCATCTTTCTGGAAGAAGCGGCTTTTCCTCATGGCTTTCATGGATATTCTGGATGTGGTAAGATTGGCTACGCATCCGTTTTCAAATTCAATCCTGGCATTGGCAATGTCCGGGGTTTTGCTTACTACGCATACACCACTGGCATGGATGCCTTTTACTTTTGATTTTACCAGGCTCAGTAAGATATCCAGGTCGTGGATCATCAGGTCGAGTACTACAGAGACATCCGTTCCGCGCGGGTTGAATTCTGCCAGGCGGTGGATTTCTATGAACATCGGATCCTTAATATACTCTTTTGTCGCCATGAATGCAGGGTTGTACCGCTCTACATGGCCTACCTGTGCTTTAATGCCGTTTTCATGGCACATCCTGAGGATTTCTTCCGCCTCTTCCAGGGTCTGAGTTACCGGTTTTTCGATGAAGAAATGAAGTCCCTTACGGATGGCCTGTAAAGCGTAGTCATAATGATAAATGGTAGGGGTTACGATGTCCAGCATATCGATCTGGTCCAGAAGATCATCAAAATGCTCAAAATACCGGTATCCGAATTCGGCTTCCAGCTTCCTGCCGTTTTCGGCATCTTTGTCATGAAACCCAACCAGTTCATATTGATCCGACTGGTTCAGAAGCCGTAAATGTATTTTGCCCAGGTGTCCGGCACCTACCAAACCTGCTTTTAACATAGTCCTTTAAAATTTCGGTAAAGATAATCATTTTATAAATCCGGAGAACAGTACAGGGCTTTTAAGGTTGACCCGTACCGATTGTTTTATTACTTTTGTGCCTTAGTATTGTGATTCCAAACTATGACCCCATGATGCATGATTCGTTTGTCCATAAAGGAAAAAGAAAGATTTTGGTTGACTATCTCCGGTATAGGATCGGGATTTCCGATGAAAACGTGCTTTCAGCCATGAATGACGTTCCGCGGCACCTGTTCATTGAAAGTATCTTTGAAGATTATGCTTATGAAGACCGTGCATTCCCCATTCTTGCCCATCAGACCATTTCCCATCCCTCAACCGTAGCGGAGCAGACGGAGCTCCTTCAGGTAAAGTCCGGTGAAAAGATCCTGGAAATAGGGACAGGATGCGGATATCAGACCGCTGTTCTTCTCGCTATGAAAGCACAGGTATATACCGTGGAAAGGCAGAAAGACCTGTTCGATTTTTCCAAGAAAAAACTCAGGGAATTAGGCATGTACCCGAAATTCCAGAGCTTTGGGGACGGTTTTGCTGGGCTCCCGACTTTTGCTCCGTTTGATAAGATTATTGTTACCTGCGGCGCATCCGTGCTTCCTACCGAATTGCTGAAACAGCTTAAGGTGGGCGGAACGATGGTTATTCCGCTGGGGCCAACCGATGAACAGGTTCTGTACCGCTTTACCAAAGTATCTCAGACGGAGTTTGAAAAAGAAGAGTTTGGGGCATACAAATTTGTTCCGATGCTCGGCAATACCAATCAGTAGAATTTTTACCTATTATAAAAGCAGGACTTAAAAAAATTAAGTCATATTTGTTTATAGCCATTCCAAACGGCTTTTTCAGATTAATATCAGAATAAATATTCCGAAATTTTTGCCGGATGCCATATCTTGGGTCATTGTTTGCTTATGGTAATTCTCAGGTGAGTACCTGATCATAAAAATCATAGCAATGAAAGTTTTTATTACCAAGAAAATTCCTGAAACAGGGATGAAGATGCTGGAAGAGGCGGGGATGGACATCATTCTTCCGGAAAGTCAGGACCTTACCCGCCATGAGTGGCTGGAGTATTGCCGCGATGCAGATGCTGTTTTGAATGTAGGGAGCAGGTTCCGGTATGACAGGGCTTTTTTTGAACGTTGTCCGAATATACAGGCTATTGCCCTGTATTCAGTGGGCTTTGACCATGTGGATGTCTGGGAAGCGAGCCGCAGAAATATTCCTGTTGGGAATACCCCTGATGTACTGAGCAGGGCTACCTCGGATGTTGCCTTCTTACTCATGCAGTCCGTGGCCAGAAGAGCAAGCTATAATTTTGAAAAAGTAAGGGCCGGCAACTGGACAGATTTTGATCCGATGCATGCTTTAGGGCAGGAATTGTACGGTAAAACTCTGGGTATTTTCGGGCTGGGCAGGATCGGCTTTGAGATGGCACTTAAAGCACAGCGGGCTTTTGATATGAAGATCATTTATCATAACCGGCACCGCAACGAAAAATCCGAAAAGCTGCTGGATGCCCAATACGTTTCTTTTGACGAGCTGCTTGAAGTTTCGGACGTACTCAGTGTCCATGCCAGTTTTAGTCCGGATCACAGAGGGATTTTCAACCGCTCCGTGTTTGAGCGGATGAAGCCCGGAGCGATATTCATCAATACGGCTCGCGGAGGATTCCATCAGCAGGAAGACCTGTATGAAGCCCTGGTCTCAGGACAGATCTGGGGGGCTGGCCTTGATGTTACCGATCCTGAGCCTATGTTGCCGGATGATCCTTTGCTGCAGCACTCAAGGGTATGTGTGCTTCCGCATATCGGTTCAGCAACCCGCGAAGCGCGGAATGGGATGGCACGTATTGCCGCCCTCAACATAATTGCGTATTCGCACGGGGAAATAATGCCGTATTGCGTGAATCCGGAAATTTATTCCCGAAGATAGCAGAAGCTTGGAACTATTTTTGATTTTAACATTGAACACTAAATAACAATCTTATGATATCAGAAAACAGCCCTGAAGAACAGGAAAGAAAAATAGAGCAGATGGATTACAGTCCCGGAGAAGATATTTTCAATCAGGAAGAGCATATTCCCCTTGACGGTGACGGAAATCCTATTCCGGATGAAGTGACCGATGAGGACGAAATAGACAAAGGACTGGATATCCCGGGCACTGAAGATGATGAAGTTGTGGATAACAATGGTCTGGACGATGAGGAGAATGACTACTGGAGTATCAGTGACAATGATGATAACCACGAAGAAGAAAATACAGATTTAATCCGTTAACCTTACTGAATTTAGTAAGGTTTTTTAATGTTCACTATATTGGGAAAATTTTTGATTTTATTTCATGCATATTAATTTATTTTTAAATAGATAAAAATAATAATTGTTTATGGGTGTGAATAAGAAAAAATATATAAATTTATTTCTGTTTAGAGATAGTTTTTATATATGGTTAAATTTTTACAATTTATTTTAGTATGTATTGGGGGATTGCTGTATGCACAATCTCAGGTGAATGTCAAAGTTAAAGATGCTTCCGGCAATGAGAGCTTTAACGTGACCTGTACCAATACTCTCGATTCAAACGGATGTCTGCCGCTTCATGTAGAATATCCGGTTCTTAAGGAAACAACAGGCTACCAGGTGAGCCAGGAAACCTACAATCCTGCCTTGGCATTCAATCAGGGGACTGCACTTAATGCCAATTACGATGATGTATTTGCGAAAAAGCTGGATCTGCCTTTTAAATTCTGCTTTTACAATCAATATTACGAGTCTCTCGTGGTGGGATCCAACGGGATGATTACCTTTGATCTCAGCCAGTTGGGACAAATTAATTATCCGAATGTTCAGGGACAGAACCCGAACGTCAACCTTCCTAAAAATGCTGTTTTCGGCGCGTATCATGACATGGTGTTTTCCGCTTCGGATCCTTCGGAAATCTATTATGCTGTCATTGGAACGGCACCATACAGGAAATTGATCATCAGCTTCTATGAAGGAAGGATCGCAGGATGCACTGACCGGTCTTCTTCACAGATTGTCCTGAATGAAACCACCAATATCATCGATGTATTTATTGATCAAAAGCCCCTTCCTTGTCCGACCAGGAAATTTGAAAATGCACTGATCGGAATTATCAACAGCAGTGGTACGGAAGGCGTTTCACCGGTTTCCAGGAATACCGGCAACTGGCAGGCTGCGCAGGAAGCATGGCGGTTCACGCCTACCGGAAATGTGATCCAGCCTCAGGTGACATGGACCAATGCTGCCGGACAGACGGTAGCAACAGGAATCCAGGCTACAGTTTGCCCGGCTCAGAATGAAGTATATACGGCTAATGTAGTATTCAACAGCTGCGGAAACAGCACACTCACCTTAACGGATGATTTTCCGGTGACCTTTGATGCAACATACCCTGCGGCAAAAAACTTTACACAGGATATCTGTGGCAATGCTCCGGTAAACATCAGTCTGAACAGTTTTCAGCAAAATCTGACCTCCCAGAACCCTGCAAATTTTAATTTCAGTTTTTATACGACATTGCAGAACGCTCAGAACGGCCAGAATCCATTGCCTAACAATTACACGGTCAGTTCCAATACTGTCCTGTATGCACGGATACAGAACCCTTCTGTTCCGGGATGTTTCAGGATAGCGGTGCTTACGCTCAATTTCCTGACCAGGAACCTTCTGAAGAATACTGTAGAAATCTGTGATACCAATAATGATGGTACAGAACCCGGATATGACCTTGCTGCTATTGGAGGCGAGCTTTTTCCTCCGGGTACTTCTGGCTACACCTACTACCTCAGCCAGGCTGATGCACAGAACAACACCAACAGTGTTACCACCGCTACCATTACAGCCAATACCAATCTTTGGGTAAGGCTTCAGGATGGTTCATGTACGTATATTCTGGGGCCTGTCCATTTCCAGTTCAGGCCCGGTGCCAATATTAACACACCGATTACTTATCCGTATACGATATGTGATATTAATGCGGATAATAAGGAACCCTTTGATTTTGCGGTCAATATCGGTCCGCTGATCAGCAGTCAGCAGGGTGTGACATTTAGTGCATACGAAACCTATGCTGCCGCAATTGCAGGATTAGCACCGGCGCTGGCAACGATCAAGGAAGGGCAGTATCCTGTATTTATACGGGTTCAGACCCCAAACGGATGCTTTGCTATAGCACAGGTAAACATGAATGTCACTTTTACGAAAATACAGGCTAATGAAAAGAATGAATACATCTGTTTCAACGGGACCGATAACATCAGTGTGAACCTGAATACCCTGTCTGCGGGAATGCTGATTTCGCCTGCATCGGTTCCTGTAACTGAATTTTATGCTGATTACACGGAAGCGATGGCCGGAACTAATCCTGTCAGCCCCAACCAGACCATTACCACAAATGGGAATTTTGTCACCCAGACCTATTATGTGCGGTTTGAAATTTCGGATCAGTGCTTTACCGTGAGACCGATCAACATCAATCTTGTCCATCCTGTTGCCGTACAGTCCAGCTTTACCGTATGCGATATCAGCAACAATAATTCTGAAAATATTCAGCTGAACCAGTTTTCTGCAGCCGTTATCGGGACACAGAATGCATCTGCGGTATTTTACCTCACCCAGGGCGATGCTCAGAACGGGACTAATCCTGTCAATGCCATTACCCTGAACGGTACCCAGCAGGTTTTTGTTAATGTGACTTCGTATAATTGCTCACAGGTATATCCTGTAACTGTTGGACTGGTATCTACTCCGGCAGTGAGTTCACCTGTGACGGTTACGCTCAGCAATATCTGCGACAACAATAATGACGGTACGGAGATCTACAATCTGACGCTGGCCCAGCCACAGATTTATAATGGGTCCAATGTTACATTCACCTACTATGCTTCATACAATGCAACTACCCAGACTTTTTCAGGTGAAATTACCAATCCGTCCCAGTTTCCGGTACAGGGAAATGCTACAGTGTATGTAAAGGTTAAATTCAACAACAGCGAATGTTTTTCTGCCGCACAGCTGAATATTCAGATGAGCTACCTTCCACCGGTGGTGCTGAACAATGCCGTCCTTAATATCTGTGATGAGGATTTTGACCTGAATGAGACTTTCCAGCTGAATACTGCTACCCCGCAATTGTTTATCGCTTCTCAGAATACCCAGCCTGTATCCAATATGACCATTACCTATTACAATACGGCTGCGGATGCCAATGCAGGAAGCGCTTCTGCACAGATCGGCAGTTCGGTTACGACCAATGTGTCTACAGTGACGGTCTGGGCAAGGTTCCAGTCTAACACTACAGGATGTTATTCTATAGCGTCGATCCAGCTGAATACCTATTTTCCGCCGAAAGCCATTAATTCAACCGTTATGGTCTGCGATGAAAACCTGGACGGAAGCTATGAAGTCAACCTGCTGAATTATACCGGCCAGATGGTAGACCTGCCCAATGCAGCCAACACATTTGCTTTTTACCTGACGCAGCAGGATGCACAGAACAATGCCAATCCTATTGCCAACCCGCAGAACTTTTCCGCACAGCCGTTCCCGGCTCAGATATGGGTGAAAGTCCAGAATCTGCCCGGCTGTAACGACATTGCCAGTGTCAGCTTTGTATTCGGGAATAAAGTTACCCTTCAGAATGCAGGGCCTTTCCAGCTGAATAATGTGTGTGATACAGGCAATGACGGGATTGAAACTGTGAATCTTAAACAGTTTGAAAGCCAGATGTATGCAGGATCCAATGCGACGTTTACGTATTATGCTTCACTGGCTGATCTTAATGCGGGCACTAATGCCATTGCCAATCCGGATACCTATTCGTTTAATCAGAATACGGGACCTAACACGATTTATGTTAAAGTAAGTGTTCCGGGATTGTGTCCTGAAAAAGTACTGATCAACCTGTCGCTTAAATCAACGCCTGTGTTTGATATTCCGGACCAGTACATCTGCCCGGACGGTTCCCTTACTTATACTCTGAGTGTGGAAAACTACATCATCACCGGCTATACCTGGACCAATCCTTCCGGTCAGATCGTTTCAACCACCGATACTTTGTCGGGAGTGAATGCAACAGGAACTTATACCGTTACGGTGACGGCATCTAACGGATGCTCACACACCGATACCTTTGCCCTGAAATATTATGATGTTCCGGTCATTGAAAAACTGGTCGCAGACGGCAATGCCTTTACTGTTTTTGCTACCGGATCACAGCCGATCCTGTATTCTATAGACGGACTCACCTGGCAGACCGGGAATGTGTTTTATAACCTTCCTACCGGAATCACCACATTCTATGTGAAGTATGCGGAAGGGAAATGCATCATCAAACAGGATGGGGTTATCCTGGATATCAAAAATGCCATCACGCCTAATGGCGACGGGAAAAATGACCAGTGGATCGTTAAAAACCTGCATGTTTTCGGAAGCAAAATGACGAATGTTAAAGTCTTCGACCGTTACCAGGCGCTGATCTTCGAGCAGAACACCAATACGCAGATCGTGTGGGACGGCACTATCCAGGGCAGGGCTATTCCTACGTCCAGCTACTGGTATGTGATCACATTGCCGGACGGAAGGACGTTTACGGGATGGATTCTGGTAAAGAATAATAATTAAGGTGTGAGACCATATCAAACGTTTATCGCGCGGCAACGAAGTTGCCGCGCGATAAACGTTTTTAAGGTTTGGCAAAGCATCCTGTTTTGGGAAATAATATTTTAAAATCAGCATACTCTCGATTTAAATAGTAAGTCGGGCATATCCGGAAATCATTCTGTTTCTGATTGTTTTTCCATTTTAACGGAATTTTCAGGCTTTTGTTTGCTTGGTATTTTCTAATTTGAATATCTTTAAAACCTTGAATTTAAAATCACAGACTTGAATACGACCATCACATTCCAGGAACAGATCCGGCAGGGCATACCGGCAGAACTGCCCCAGCCGAAACCATACGATACCTCCATCAACCATGCCCCGAAACGGAAAGGAATTTTAGGTGAAGAGGAGAAAAAACTGGCTTTAAAAAATGCATTACGGTATTTTGATCCTGTATTCCATGCTGAGCTGCTGCCTGAATTCAGGGCGGAGCTGGAACAGTACGGCAGGATTTATATGTACCGCTTCCGTCCGGACTATGAGATGAAGGCAAGGCCGGTTTCAGAATATCCGGGGAAATCCGGGCAGGCGAAAGCGATCATGCTGATGATCCAGAACAACCTGGATTATGCCGTTGCGCAGCACCCACATGAGCTGATTACCTATGGAGGAAACGGAGCCATATTTTCCAACTGGGCCCAGTACCTTCTGACGATGAAGTACCTTTCGGAAATGAGCGATGAACAGACGCTTGTGATGTATTCAGGCCATCCGATGGGACTGTTCCCATCCCATAAAGATGCACCGAGAGTGGTGGTGACCAACGGAATGGTGATTCCGAATTATTCAAAGCCTGACGACTGGGAGAAATTCAATGCCTTAGGCGTATCACAGTATGGGCAGATGACCGCAGGGAGCTATATGTACATCGGCCCGCAGGGCATTGTTCACGGGACGACGATCACCGTGCTGAATGCTTTCAGGAAAATTAAAAAGGAACCCAAAGGCGGACTGTTTGTAACGTCAGGATTAGGCGGAATGAGCGGTGCACAGCCTAAAGCGGGAACCATTGCCGGATGTGTGACGGTGTGTGCGGAAGTCAATCCTAAAATCACTAAAATCCGTCATGACCAGAAATGGGTCAATGAAATCTATGATAACCTGGACGAATTAACAGAAAGAGTCAGAAAAGCGCAGGAACAGAGAGAAACGGTTTCCCTGGCGTACTTAGGGAATATTGTTGAGGTGTGGGAAAAATTCGACCAGGAAGGTGTACGCATCGATATCGGTTCAGACCAGACCTCGCTTCATAACCCTTGGGCTGGTGGATATTATCCTGCGGGCCAGAGCTTTGAAGAATCCAATGCGATGATGGCTGAAAACCCTGAGCTGTTTAAGGAAAAGGTTCAGGAAAGCCTGAGAAGGCATGCCGAAGCCATTAATAAACACACGGCAAAAGGAACCTACTTTTTCGATTATGGGAATGCCTTCCTGCTGGAAGCATCCAGGGCAGGGGCGGATGTTATGGCAGAGCATCCTTCGCTTGGCCGGGAATTCAGGTATCCGAGTTATGTACAGGATATTATGGGGCCGATGTGCTTCGATTACGGCTTCGGGCCGTTCCGTTGGGTATGTGCAAGCGGAAAGCCGGAAGACTTGCAGAAAACCGATGAAATCGCCTGCCGTGTGCTGGAAGAAATTCAGCAGCATTCTCCTGAAGAGATCCAGCAGCAGATGAAAGACAACATCCAGTGGATCAAAGGGGCGCAGGAAAACAACCTCGTTGTAGGTTCCCAGGCGAGAATCCTGTATGCCGATGCGGAAGGAAGGATGAAGATTGCGGAAGCATTCAATAAAGCGATCAGGAATGGGGAAATCGGACCGGTAGTTTTAGGGCGTGACCATCATGATGTTTCCGGAACGGATTCTCCTTACAGGGAAACCTCCAATATTTATGATGGGTCAAGGTTTACCGCCGATATGGCGATCCATAATGTAATAGGCGACAGTTTCCGTGGTGCCACCTGGGTGTCCATCCATAATGGCGGCGGTGTAGGCTGGGGCGAAGTGATCAACGGAGGTTTCGGGATGTTGCTGGACGGCAGCGATGATGCGGACCGCAGACTGAAATCCATGCTGTTCTGGGATGTCAACAACGGAATTTCCAGAAGGAGCTGGGCCAGGAATGAAGGCGCCATATTCGCGATTAAAAGAGCGATGGAAGCCGAACCCAACTTAAAAGTGACGCTTCCGAATTTCGTGGATGAAAACCTCCTGTCATAAACAGGATTGTACTGCCGTGCATTCAAAACTGAAATCTGCGGGATTGCTGCTGCTGTTTGTGCTGATGGCTTTTTACAGCCTTCAGGATATTCCGCTCATTTATCCTTCCTATTTCCCTGTTCCGGCATATGATTTCAAATCCCGTCCGTTAAAACGTGCGGTCATACAGTTAGGCAGGAAACTGTTTTACGATCCTGTGCTGTCGCGGAGCAATACCGTTTCCTGCTCTTCCTGTCATCAGCAGGAACATGCTTTCTCCGATGCCGGCAGCCGCCTGAGCAAAGGTGTTGAGGATGGAATAGGAGACCGCAATTCACCGGCGATTTTTAATTTGGCCTGGCAAAAGACATTCATGTGGGACGGTTCGGTAGGAAATATCGACGTGCAGGCTTTGGCTCCTATTAACCATCCCAAAGAAATGGGGGAGGACATCAATGCAGTGGTCCGCAAGCTGAATGCCTCCAAAGAATACAGAACGCTGTTCTACAGGAGTTTCGGAGATAGCTTGGCCACCGCGGAACGGGCGATGAAAGCCCTTTCTCAGTTCCAGCTCACCATTGTGTCTGCCAATTCCAGATATGACCGCGTAAAGCAAGGGAAGGCTGCATTCACCGCAAAAGAAATGAAGGGGTATGAACTGTTCCGCAAGAACTGCAATTCCTGCCATACCGAACCGCTGTTTTCAGGGTATGGTTTCGCCAATAACGGACTTCCGGTAAATCCGGACCTTAAAGACTATGGCAAATGGAACAAAACCATGGAACCGCAGGACCGGCTGATGTTCAAGATTCCCAGCCTGAGAAACCTGGCGTATACCTATCCGTACATGCATGACGGCCGCTTCGGTACGCTGTATGAGGTTCTGGAGCATTATGAAAAAGGAATCGTAAAAAGCCCTGGGTTAGTAAAGGAACTTCAGCAGCCGATTGTATTCAACGCAGAAGAAAAAGAAGCCCTGCTGGCTTTTCTGGTCACGCTGAATGATTTCACTCTGGTTTCAAACAGCAGTTTCCGGAAACCTGAATAGCTGAATGTATGCTTGCTCAATCTTATCTTGCTGACCGGTATTGAATTGGTGAGTATTTAAAACAAAACGCACCGCAATGGAAAAGATCAACAAAGAAATGTTTGCTCACCTCCGTGTTGAAGATAATGACCCTGTCTGGGAGCAATTTTCCAAGGTGGAATTTGCAAAGAAACAGGTGTTTACTTCGGATAAAGCCTATCTGTTGGAAGACGGCCTCGTACGGAAATATTATATCCACAGCACATCAGATATTGATACTGAAATTTCTGCCGGCTTTTATTTCCCTGGGGAAATTTTCAGCATCCCGAAACATGATTCTGAAGGCTGTTATGAATCGCTTACGCGTGGTGTCGCCTGGGAAATTAGCCTGGATGAAGTAAAGGAGATGTTTGTCATAAATCCCGAATGCCGCTTCGTACAGAACTACCATTTAAGGCACAAACTGGAGGTTGCCATGAAGCGTGAAATGCTCCTGCTTAAAAATTCGCCACAAGCCCTATATGAATACCTTCTGAAAAACAAGCCGCATTACATCCGGAATATTCCGTTAAAGTACCTGGCTTCCTACATCGGCATAACGCCTATTTCACTGAGCCGCATCAGAAGGAGGATTAATTAACATTTGTTTATTGACTCCCGTTCCATAAGTTTTTTCCTTTGCTGAAAAAAGAATATGGAAATACAAAAGCTTAACTGGGCAGGCCTTAAAATTACCACCCACAACAGAACGGTACTGATAGACGCAGTAGAAGATTTCTCCTATTATAAACCCGTTTTAGGTGAGGCTGGAGAACAGCTGATCAGGTTTTCGGATGATGTGCAGGCAGATTATATCCTGTTTACGCATCTCCATCTGGATCATTTTGATGTGGGGGTCATCAAAAAATGTCTGAAAAAAGACGGGAAGCTGATTGTGTATTCAGCATTGGAAACCTTGGTAAGGGATTCACTTGATGGTGTGGAAATCATAGTCCTGGACCTGGATGAAACCTTTACCGAAAACAACATTACCTTTAAGCCTGTATTTGCCATGGATGGAATCGGTGAGATCCAGTCTTCCTGGATGGTGGACGACGGCACCACAAAGATCTTTCACGGAGGAGATACCATCTGGCATAACCGGTTCTGGAAACTGGGAAAAGAAAATGAAGGGATCGACTACGCCTTTCTGCCGGTCAATGGTGTCGTTGTGGATTTTGGGATCATCGAACTGGAATACAGTCCCATCGCCGCTTCACTCAACCTTAAAGAAGCTTTCGCAGCAGCCCGGCTCCTGCATGCCCGAAAGCTGGTGCCGATCCATTACGGACTGTTTGCCCATGAAAAATATTATATTCCACAGGTCTTCGATGACCATGACCTGGAACGCCTTTCTGAAGAAACAGGGCAGGAGTATATTACCTTAAAAGATGGTGATGTACTGCATGAAATATAAATAGGAAACCTGCCGGAAGGCAGGTTTTTGAGTATTAGGGAAGTATTTAAATCGTGCAGATTGGGAGCTTGTTGTAGATGGTAACAACATTTTGTTTTATAACCACCGGCCCCCGATACCTTTTCTTTACCCCGCGTTAGTGGATAAAAACAAAATCTGCTGAAGCTTAAAGCAGTTCTACTTTAAAACTGAAGTTCGGACTCAGAGAACAGTAAAAAAATAGATGTTCATTTTTCGGTTGTAAACTCCCTTACCATCTTTCTAATTTTGAAAAAAAAATTATGATCAGCTTTAAACAGTTACATTATGGTGAAGAACCATTACTTTTGGGTAATGTATGGAATGTAGAAAGTGCAAAAGTATACGAAAAATTAGGGTATAAAGCATTGGCAACATCAAGTTCGGCAGTGGCGCTTAGTTTGGGATATAAGGATGGGGAGGAAATGACCTTTGAAGAATATTTTTATATCATTAAGAGGATCAGGGCTTCTGTATCAATTCCTCTGTCGGTAGATTTGGAATCCGGATACGGGTCTGAAAATGATATAGTTGTTTCCAATATCATGAAACTTATAGAAGCAGGAGTATCAGGAATTAATATTGAAGATACAAAGGTTATTGATGGAACACGAAGGCTAACAGACAGGAATGTTTTGTATGAAAAACTGAACGATATTTTTATCAGACTGGGAGCAGACAGGGATCGGGTGTTTATCAATATTCGTACAGATCCTTTTTTACTGAATATTGAAAACGCGTTGGAAGAAACTTTAGCAAGGATATCATTGTTTGAAGAACTTAAAGCGGATGGCATTTTTGTTCCGGGAATAACTTCTGAAAATGACATCCGAACGGTTACTGCATCTACTTCTCTTCCTGTGAATGTAATGAGTATGGCCGATCTGCCGGATTTTGATCAGCTTAAAGAACTAGGAGTGAAAAGGATTACTTCAGGCCCTTTTATGTACGCCTATATTTACCGGAAAATGGAAAAAGCAGGTCAGGCCATTACAGATGAGAAAACTTTTCAAAACTTTTTATGTAATCATGGAGCTCACGGAAAAAATAATGTATGAGGCCTCTTATACCAAAGACGTTTCATTTGAAGGGATATTCTGGATGGGGGTAAAAACCACAGGAATATTCTGTAGACCGACTTGTACAGCACGGAAACCTAAATTTGAAAATGTAGAATTTTTTTTCAATACCAAAGAGGCAATGCTAAAAGGCTACCGCCCATGTAAAGTATGCCGGCCTTTGGAAAACCTTGATGCAACACCAGAGTATATCAAAGAATTGCTTAAAGAATTGGCAGATGATCCAACACTGAAGCTTAAAGATTATGATCTTGTACAAAGAGGCCTGGAACCGGCTACCGTGCGCAGATGGTTTTTGAAACACCATGGAATCACGTTTCATGCTTTCCAGAGGATGTCAAAACTCAATACGGCATTTAAAAAGCTTCGTCAGGGAGAATCCGTTACAGAAGTAGCCTATGATATGGGGTATGACAGCCTGAGCGGTTTTAACGAGGGTTTTAAAAATATTTTTGGGGTATCCCCTAAAAATACTCCTATGGAAAAGGTCATTGACCTTAAGAGAATAGAAACCATGCTGGGAACCATGATCGCCTGCGCCGATGAGCACGGAATCTGCCTTCTGGAGTTTTCAGACAGGAAAGCGCTTCCCACAGAGCTGAAAAGTATTGCAGAATATTTTAAAGCGAATATTATTCAGGGAGAAAATCCACATTTTATTACTTTGCAAAAAGAACTGAAAGAATATTTCGAAGGAACAAGAACCCGGTTCTCCGTTCCGCTTTCTCCGGTAGGAACCGATTTCCAGAAAGAAGTGTGGAAGGTTCTGCAGGAAATTCCTTACGGAACAACAAGGACATACCAGGAACAGGCCGATATTCTGGGAAATCGCAAATCTGTACGTGCCGTAGCCAACGCCAACGGCCTGAATAAAATATCCATTATCATACCCTGTCACCGCGTAATCGGGAGTAACGGGCATTTAGCCGGCTATGGAGGAGGGATTTGGAGGAAACAAAAGCTGCTGGAACTGGAAAAGGCTATTTTGTTTTAGTCATCACATGATCTATGAAGTGTGTAAGGGTAGTGTTTCACTAACTATGTAAGTTAAAAAGTTGAGCCTTAAATAGACATTTTACTATCGCTGATGCGAGCAAGATGCTCGCATCATTTTAAGTTTATCTTATCTGGGCTTGAATTAATTTAAATATTTTAGAAAGCACGAGCTGTGAAGCTCGCGCTAGCTGGTGAAATAATGCAATATCTATTTAGTAATAGGCGTTTTGCCTAATTTTTCCATATAAATTGAAATTTTTTTTTCCCAATTATTATCGTGAAAAAATCTTTTTTCATTTAACTTTTGATTTAAAACAGTTTGTTTATCACTAATTATGTTGTTTTCAAAATTCTTTGTAGTAAAAACATATGTTGCATTTCCTGAATACATGTTTTCAAGAATTACAATGTCAACATCAGAAAATCCAAAGACCAAATAACCTAAAAATCCTGCGGGTCCTTTTCCTCTTATATCTGGATTATATGATTTTAAAATTTGTAGTCTTTTTTGAAATGCTTTTTGCTTTTCTTCATCTTTAGTAAATCTTTTATTTATTTCAACCAATTCTTCAAAGCTGTTTTCATCTAAAGTTCCAGAAGGTAAAATTAAATTATCAAATTTGGTATTAAAATGAATTGCAGGATTTAAGTCCTTGTCATACACCTCAAATTCGTTAAAAATTTCGTAGAACATATTAGCAATGTGCGTTGATTCTACAGAGTCTAATTCATCAAATTTTAGCCTTTTAGATACTACAAGTTGCTCTCCATGTTTATTTATAACAAAATATAGTTTAGATTTAAATTGATGTATTAATACTTTTTTATATATTTTGTATGTCCTATCATATTTTATTCTTACTTTATCTTTTTTTCTCACGTAATCAATTCTCCGTATAATCTCTTCAAATTCCTCTGGCTGTTTTCTTCCATATTTCCCATTTGAATTAGCTTTAGTAACAGAACCTCTTGGAGAAGGTTCAACTAGTTGTTTGCTTTGAAATGTACTCGGTAGATTATATTTTGATAGTAAAGGACTATTAATATACTGTTCAAATGGAATTCCTAAATAGAATTTTTCTTTTTCCATAAGGAAAAATTTTAAATGTTTATTAATATTTCTAATTCTTCTTCTATATGAGTTTTGCATAATATTCTTGATTTATGGTTACATTGTTATATTCTTGTAAATGTCTTAAGTTGAGTATTCAAATTATTACGAGAAGCCTGCAAATTGTCGATATTATTTAATTAATAATGTGAAAATTTACGAAAGTCTTTTTATAAGTCTTTCAGTATTTTTACGGAAATTTCATCACGAAAATTCTCTTCAGTTGATGCGAGCATTTTGCTCGTACAATTTTAAGTATACATTAATTATTTTGATCTCCTATTAATTTTTAAAGATCGATTGTATCATGTATAAGCTGGAAGCTGACTCTAGTTAAAGTTTAATATAATTTTCATGATATATTATCTCATTTTTCTTTCTTTAAAGTTTTTTCCTCCATAATCTTTATATTGTGAATCTTGGAAAGGATAAAAATTAACAAGTTTTGGTACGTCAAATGTAGACCATGCGACAAAATGATCTGCAAATTTTAAGTATTCATTCTTACTTAATGGATATACATCAATTAAATTTTTAATTGATTTTGTATCAAAGATGCTTATTGTACAAGTGGAGCAGTTTTTCTCTCTAAATTGTTTGATAAAACTAAATAAGTCTTTTTTGGATAAATTTCTTACATCAAGATAGATATTGTAATTTTCACTATTATTATTATTATTATTTTTGCTTATTGAAATAATCTCATATTCTAATTCAGATAGTTTTACACTATTAGCTTGGTGAGTATTTTTTACTATATATTTTAAAGGAATCCAACCTTGATGAGTCGCAGATAAATAATCCGGATCTACAACTTTTATTTTTGCCCAACCATTACTCTCCTCTTCTACAGAAATACGGCAGGTATAATCAACTTTTATATATTGAGTTTCCCCGATCATGTCTGTGGCTTTCTGATTTATCAATTTATTATAATTTTTTCCAGGCCCATTTCTGACAATTATACTTTCACCTTCAATTTCATAAATCTCATGACTTATATCTGAATCATTTAAACCATTTATCTTTGAAGAGCTAATAATATTATTATTTTTTAAATTCAGTGTGTCTAAATTATTGATTTTAATATTATTAGACTTATTACAATTGATCAGTATCGAAATTGAAATTATTAAAAGGAAGGTGATTTTTTGCATAACTAATAAAATTATTTCTCAAATGTAAATATCTATTGCAATGAATCCTTACGGTTTCCCATAACAGTGATACTGCTATTTTGTTTACTATATTGTCTATAGATTTTGCTTACATACCTTCACAAAACAATAAATCAAGTTTTGAAATTATTCATTCTCTCTCCGCTGGTGCAAGCATCTTGCTCGTACCATTTTAAGCTTATCTTATCTTGAATTAATATTTAAGTTTTGTAAGAAAGCACGAGCTTTGAAGCTCGCGCTAGCGGAGGAACTTGTTGAAAAAAGGCAATCGAGTTACTACCCAACAAAGCAGATCTGCCTAACCTTATTTCAGCACAACAAAAAACTCAGCACAATGCTGAGTTTTTATTATTATCGTAATTATTGAATGTATAAAACGGTTACTTATTTTTAAGCGCTTCTATTTCTTCCTGTAGCTTCTGGTTTTCTTTTTTCAGGAGTTCTATCAGGTCACGCTGGCTTTCCAGCAGGAATTCCGGGACATTGCAGTAATAATTGCCGCTTATATTATTTCCAAAGCCGCTGCTGCTCGTAATGTTGTCAAAATGATTCACCTGTCGGGCTTCCTCTTCTTCATAGATGTCTTCTACGGATACTTCCAGGAAACGGGCAATTTTCTCCCATTCTTCCTTTCGGATGGATACGTCTCCGCTTTCTTTCCGGCTGTAGTTGGAAACGTCTGTGGCAATGGCATCAGCGATCTGCTGCTGCGTGATGCCTTTTCTCTTTCTTACGCTGCGTAGCTTTTCTTTTTGCATGACTCGTATTTTATACAAATATGCAAAATATTAGCGGAAAAAAAGAGGGGGAGCAGTATTTTTGTTTGGGTAATCTGCCACTTTTAAAGCTTTGTAAGGAATACGAGCCTAAGGCTCGAGCTGGTGGAAAAGAAAACCCATCCAAAATCACATCTCTTCTGTATTGGAGCCGTTTTTCAGCTCTTCAAATTTTGAGGCCATGGTCGGGTTGCCTTTCGTTAGCTTTTTGATGGTTAGATCATCGGCTTTGTTATTGGCCAGCCGCAGGTTGTTTTCTGAAGAAAGCAGGGCATCCTTGGTTTTCTGGAGGTGCGTAATGGTTTTGTCGATTTCTTCAATGGCGGTTTTAAATTTCCTGCTGGCCAGCTCATAGTTGCGGGCAAAACCTTCTTTAAAAGCATTGATGTTTTCCTCGAAATTGGTAATATCGATATTCTGGTTTTTGATCATGGCCAGCTCTGCCTTTACTTTCATTGAATTGAGGGCTGCATTCCTCAGTAAAGTAATCATGGGAATAAAAAACTGTGGGCGTACCACATACATTTTAGGGTATTTATGGGACACATCCACTATTCCAGCATTGTACAGCTCGTTATCCGCTTCCAGGAGGGTTACGAGAACGGCATATTCACATCTTTTGTCATTCCTGTCTTTGTCCAGTTCCCTGAAAAAGTCTTCGTTCTTTTTCTTGGTTGCGGTTTCGTCGCCTTCATTTTTCATTTCAAACATAATCGAAATCACCTCATTGCCGGCATCATCGGTTTCCCTGTAAATGTAATCGCCTTTACTTCCCGATCTGGTGTCATTGTCTTTTTCAAAATAGGCATTCTGGAACGCGATAGACCTGAGTTTATTGAACTCCACTTCGCAATGCTGCTCCAGGGTTTCTCCCAGCATCTTTGTGGATAGCCTGAGCTTCATATCCTTGCGGAAGGCAATTTCTTCATCTTTATGGCGGATGATGTCTTCTTTTGCTTTCAGTTCGGCCAGGTATTTTTCGTTCAGGGACTTTTCCAGCAATTCCATTTCGGTTTTGGTAAGTGTGACTTTGCTGGCAAAATCATCCCTTTCCTTTTCTATTTTCTGGACCGCTTCGGTAACGGAAAGCTTTTTTTCTGTTTCAGCATTATCCAGCTTGAGTTTCAGCTCGGAGATCATGAGATCCCTGTGAGATAATTGCTCCGTTAAATTACGTTCAATATCGGCTTTCAGCTGGATGATTTCCTTCTCTTTCTCGTCTTTTTCTTTTTCTATGCTTTTAACAGCTTCAGAAACCGATAACTTTTTTTCAGTTTCAGCATTTTCGAGTTTCGATTTTAAATCGGTGAGCAATTGGTCTTTTTCAGCCAGTTTTTCAGTCAGGATTTTATCATTGTCTGCTTTAAGACGGAGGATTTCCTGATCCTTATCGGCCAGTTCAGCCTGGATGGTATTTTTGAGGTGGGCTTCCGCAAGCTTTACCGCATTTTCTTTTTCGTTTTCAGCAAGGGTGAGCCTGGCGTGCAGCTCTTCTTCAAACTGATGATCCCTTACCTGTTTCAGGATGTCCGCAAAACCGGCTTCATCTACTTTGAAAACTTTCTGACAGTGGGGACATTTAATATCGTTCATGATGTACTTTACCTTTGTTGTATGATGGGAGTTCGGCTTTCTACTTTGATAGTGCAAAACAATAAAGCCAAACTGTAATGAATCAAATATAGAAAAACTAACTTGAATTCTCAATGAGGTTTCCCGTAAATGCGGCTGAATGTTTTTTGGTGTTTTCTGCTTTGATTATAATCCAGGCATGTCTGCTTTATAATAATTTCTCAATTTTAATTAAGTTGAACAATTCTTTAGATTTTAAATACGGGTATAACAATGTATAGGTATCATTAAATGATTATATTTGTATAAAATAATGATACAAAAAGTATAAACTTATGATTGCTGAAATAGAAAAATTTATTGAAATCCAGAATAATATTGATCAGATCCTGAAAAATTCCCCCTTTAAAATGTCTTATATCATTGAGAAATCAGGGATCAAAAAACCTACATTTTTCAAAAAGCTGAAAGAAAAGAGATTCACACCGGAAGAGCTTCTTATCATTTCAAAAACCATCGAAATGAAAGAATGGCGCAATGAAACGAAGGAAGAAATTAGGGAGTCGCTGAAACGCTCTGAAGAAGATTTTAAAGAGGGAAGAGTTCACGATTACCAGGAAGTTATGGAAGCAGCAAGGAAGCGTTTAGAAAAATACAGGAATGAAAATACAATTCTCTGATGAATCACTCTTTGATTTAAGAAACATAGAAGAATATCTTCTTACGCATTGGAATGATAAAGTACTGGATGATTTTCTTACAAAACTGGACGAGATTGTATAGATGATCTGCAGTGGAAATGTCGTATTTCAAAAATATGAAGGTAGCCACTACCATAAAATATTGATCACAAAACATAATACACTCATTTACTCTGTTGAAGATGATGTGTTAAAAATTATCCGCATTATCCAAAACTTTCAGGATCCTGACTATAATCAGAAATCTTTGAAAATATAAGGATTACTTATTGCAGCTGACCAGAGCCACATTGTGGAATATGTTTCTGGATTTGTACACGGCTGTTTAATTCCACAAAAAAGCCTGCTACAAAGCAGGCTGAGAATATAGGAGATTATAGAATTCAGATTTTCAGCAGACTACTTCCTCAGCATTTCTTCATACGTCATTCTGACCGTTTCTTTACCATAGATCTTTTCCAGCCTTCTGACGGTAAAGTGCCCTTTTGCCATCGCCTGGAAGTGATCGATAAACAGGGTATTAACGATCGCACCTCCCGCAGCTCCGATAGCCGGGACAGCCTGTGCTGTTACCTTTTCAGAGACCTGTACACTGAATCGTGCGGCTACTTTTGAAATTAACTTAACGATGACCGATGCGCCTTCATCCGCAACGCTTTTGGTGGTAAACTGCCGGGCTGCTTCTGCCATGGTCTGTGCCAAAGCAATTCTGGCCGCGAAATACCCGCTTTCACTCGCATCATCAGATTCGCTCTTTCCGCCCAGTGCAAACACTTCGAGACAGGCCAGCTTCACATCCGGATCGGCTATGGATTCCCCTTCGCTTCGTGCTATATCGATAACGGAGCGCAGCATAATGGTAGTAGATACCGGAAGCTCAATGGCCAGTGCAGGCAGCCCGAAGAAACCGCCGACAGCTCCGGATGCTGCAACCCCGAATTTATGCCACCAGTTGGAAGGCTTGATATTGGGCGTGTCTTTCATCGTAAAGATCGCCGTATCTGCCGCTTTGATTAATGCCGCTTCCGTAATGGTCCCGATTTTTTCATGTACATTTTTAGGAAGGAACTCCAGCGCTTTTTCCAGAGGCTGACCTATTGCGTTGGTAATCTTAGCTACAATTCCCGGGTTTTCCAGGATTTCCATGGCCTGGCGCAATTCTTCAAGGTGATTTTCAGATAGGTTCATTATGGTAGTGTTTGTTATGGGGTTTATGCCGTTTCGAAATATTCAAATTTTGTTAAAATGCCTATTCCAAAAGAGGAACGTGTTGATACAGTAAGCACATTTCCGGCCATGAAATTATAGTTTCTGCTCATAATCAAATATAATGATTAATTTTCTGTAAGCTCGAGCTTGACGCTCGCGCTCGCTATGGCTATTGATCCTGATTGTACTGATAAATAAAGTATCAAAAAACTCCTGCCGCGGCAGGAGTTTTTTGATACTATTGTAAACTTTTAATCTTATCCAGATAAGAGTAATCTTCTTTAACCTTTTCAATCCATTGATCTCTACCTTCTGGCCTGTTGGTGAAATCTGAGTGAAATTTTTCCGATTCAGAATAGGTAGCAATCTGATTTGCTAAATCTTTAACGAATGTGGTATTTTCAGAATCGTTATTTAATGTGATTAATGCATTGTACAATAGACAGTAACCAATATACTTTGTATTAACTAATTCTTTTGTATATTCTTTGATAATATCTTCCTGGTCTTTTAATGGTGTTTCTTCCTGGATTCCCAAAAGATTTTTTTTAGCAAATAAAATATAAATCAGATACTGTTTTGAAGCTGTACTCAAATCAGCACTATAAAGAGAATTCAGCGTTTTCCAATCAATTTTCGGACTATTCATTTTATGAGCCAAATCATGTTCAATATTGAATGCCATAAAATCTGTGTGGGCATCAAGATACGGCAATTGCTCTGTATATTCTTTTCCTGCAATTTTTGAGGTATTATTCTTATTTAAAATAGATGATTTAAATTGACCCTTATCGGTCATCTTTTCATTATTTGTAATGTCTTCTTTTGAGCAGCTTGAAAACATCGAGGCCACTACAATTCCGCTTAAAATTAAATTTTTCATATTATCATATTTATTAGTATTAACAACCTACGCTCGTGCCCTCCCATGAATCAACTACTCCAGTCTCAAAAACATAATCCGGGGTAGCATAAGCAAAGTAAACGGTCTTGCCGCGGGGAGGATTCCCGGAGCATGCAGTTCCGTTCGGGACATTCCATCCCATCCCGATTCCGTAACCGCCCGATGAGTTATAACAACTCTTTGTACATACTTTTGCTTCGGCCGCTGTAAGGGCCAAGACAGCTAAAAATGTCAGTGTTTTTCTTTTCATTGTTTTTCGTTTAAATTGATTAATGATTTAGTTTTTCAAAAATAGCAAGCAGTACAGAAATTAAATTATGGAAAACCACAGCAGGAATTGTTATAGAGTAAGAAGGACATATTTGTGTTTTTAAGCAGGAGATTATACATCAAAAATAATAATTATTGTTCAGGATGGCACTCCAGTTTTTTACGGTAATTTCTATTGTGTTTAATGGTGTATGATTCGTTAACTGTCTATGAGATAGAGTGTAGTATGACCTGAAAAAATGACATTTTTTCATTTTCAGTGACAAATTTTCACCTAAAAACCATTGGCACAGCCTTTGAAAATATTGTAGTGTGTTCATTAAAATATTGTTTAACCTTTAAAATTCGTTTGTTATGTCAATCGTAAAAAGAAACAACGGCAGCATGCTCCCTGCCGCTCCGCGTACCCTGTTCGATGACTTTTTCGGACGTGAACTTTTTAACTGGGGCAACAACAATTTTTCTTCTACCATGACCACCGTTCCATCGGTGAATATCAGGGAAAACACAGACAACTTCGAGGTGGAAGTCGCCGCTCCGGGAATGGATAAAAAAGATTTCCAGATTACCCTGGAAGGCAACCTGCTGACTATTTCATCGTCCAGAAAAAATGAATCGGAAGAAAACAAGGGTGAGTACACGAGAAGGGAATTCAGCTACCAGTCTTTCAGAAGGACCTTTGAACTTGCCAAAGATGTGGTGGATGAAGAGCATATCGAAGCCCGGTATGACAATGGTGTTCTGAAGCTTACCATTCCGAAAACGGAAAAGGCGAAGAAACAGGCGCCGCGACTGATTGAAATTCAGTAAATCATCATTCATTTAACTAAGTTATGTATACGATACGGCAATTGGTTTTCCTCAGGAAAACCAATTGCCGTTTAACAGACCCTATCTTCTGAAATTACTTTCGTTGTTACAGATAAAATACGTTTGTCATGAATACATTACTGGTATCCATAGCTATTCTGTGCCTTACCACAACAGGATTGATTTTCCTGCTGAAAAAGCTGAGGCAGCCTTACCTTATTGCATACATCATTGCAGGAATCCTTCTGGGACCGTATGTTTTAAAAGTGTTCACGGAAACGCATCAGATTGAAGTGATCGGTGAGATCGGTATCCTTCTCCTGATGTTTTTCCTGGGGATGGAAATCAACATCCCGAACCATCACAGCCTGATTGTCCGGCCGCTGATTGCTCAGGGCTGCAAGATCATACTCAGTTTTGCCTTTGCTTTTCTTGCGGGCTATTTCCTGCATCTGGATGTCAGGAGCATGGTGCTGATGGCATTCCTGTTCATTTTCAACAGTACGGCGGTGGTGAGTGAATTCCTTAAAAAAGACAGGATGCTCAATACTTCTTTCGGGATGATGATCCTGAACATCCTGATCATTCAGGATCTGCTTCTGGCTCCTGTCCTTACGGTTCTTAAAATATGGAAAGGGGAACACTTCAGCCTGCGCTCCATGGTTTTTCCTATGGTCCTTTGTATCGTGATCTTTTTCCTGTTCCGGAAGATCCGGAATACCCAGGAAATTAAAATCCCGAAGATCTTCCGGGGAATAGAATACGACCACGACCTACAGGTATTTACCGGTTTACTGATCTGCCTAGGCTTTGGAATCCTGGCTGAAGCCATGGGCTTGAGCGGTGCTTTGGGAAGTTTCCTGGCGGGTGTGCTGGTGGGAAGGATCAAATTATTCAGCTGGCTGGAACATTCCCTTACGCCTTTTAAAGTATTCTTCATCACGGTCTTTTTCGTTTCCGTAGGCTTGAGGCTTGACCTGTCTTACTTTTACGAGCATTACAGCCTGGTGATTACCGGAACCCTTGTAGTGCTGATCAGCAACAGTGTGATGTCTGCATTAGTATTCAGGTTTTTACAATTCGACAGGAAGAGCAGCTGGTACGGCGGTGCACTGTTGGCCCAGACCGGGGAATTCGGGATCCTGGCGTTGTCTGTGGCTTACAAGGCCGATATTATTCCTTATGATCTTTTCAAAGCCGGGCTTTGCATTACCTGCCTCAGCCTGCTGCTTTCCACCATCTGGATTACAGTTTTCAAAAGAATTACGGACAGGAAGATTATTGGGTAAGTAAGTTTTTTTTAATAAGGTGCATCCCGGAAGCATTTTTCATGGTTATTGATCTGAATAAAGCTGTTGAAAAATAGAATAAATCTATGGACAAGGCCTTTGAAAAACGGGTTTTTACCCCTACCTTTAATAGACCCGATTATTAAAAAAATAAAATATTTATGAATTCAGAACACAAGCATCCTTTCCAGGACATTTTTAAAACTGAAAACGAAATCCCTGAAGAATATAAAATACCCGAAATCCATCAGCGGGAGTATCTGGTCAACGGAGAACTGGTAGAGTGGAACGGGGACGTCACCGAAATTTATTCACCGGTCTGCATCCCTACAGAAAACGGATTGCAGAGGAAACTGCTCGGAAGTATCCCGAATATCAGTCCGCAGGAAGCCATGGAAATCCTGGATGCAACGGTTAATGCCTACAACAACGGTTTGGGAGAATGGCCTTCCATGTCCGTTGAAAACCGCATCAAGTGCATGCAAAAGTTCGTCTATCTCATGCTTCAGCAGCGTGACCTTGTGATTAAGCTGCTGATGTGGGAAATCGGAAAAACCCTGTCAGATTCTACCAAAGAATTTGACCGTACCGTAGATTATATCAATCAGACCATCGATGCCCTGAAGGATCTTGACCGCGAATCTTCCCGATTCCAGCAGACTGAAGGAACAATCGCCCAGATCAGGAGGGCTCCTTTAGGCGTAGTACTGAGCATGGGACCGTTCAACTATCCTCTGAATGAGATTTTTACAACGCTGATCCCTGCGCTGATTATGGGGAATACCATTCTGTTCAAACTTCCCAAACACGGAGTTCTTGCGCATTACCCGTTGCTGAAAGCTTTCAGGGAAGCCTTCCCGAAAGGAACAGTGAATACATTGTATGGTAAAGGAGCGGAAATCATTACCCCGATTATGGAAAGCGGGAAAGTGAATGTACTGGCATTTATCGGCTCCAGCAAAGTAGCTAACGGCCTGAAAAAGCTGCATCCGAAAGTCAACCGCTTGAGAGCGATCTTAAGCCTCGATGCAAAAAATGCGGCTATCGTGACTAAAAATGCCGATCTGGATGTTGCAGTCAGTGAATGCATTCTCGGCGCTCTGTCATTTAACGGACAGCGCTGTACTGCGCTTAAGCTGATCTTTGTTCAGAAAGATGTGGCTGCCGAATTTACAGAAAAACTTACCGCAGCGGTTTCCGCCATGAAGCCCGGGCTTCCGTGGGAGAAAGATGTCAAAATCACCCCGCTTCCGGAAGCCAATAAGCCGGGCTATCTGAAAGAATGCATTGACGATGCCATAGCGAAAGGAGCGCAGGTGCTGAATGAGCACGGAGGGTTTACCGAATCCTCTTTTGTCTTCCCTGCCGTAGTGTATCCGGTGAACAGCGAAATGAAATTATACCACGAGGAACAGTTTGGACCGGTGATTCCGGTGGTTCCTTTTGATTCTGTTGATGAGCCCCTGGAATACCAGATCCACGCTTCCCATGGAATGCAGGTCAGCATTTTCAGTGAAGATGCGATGGAAGTTGCCCAGTTAATTGATCCTTTCGTTAATCTGGTAAGCCGTGTGAACATCAACTGCCAGGCGCAGCGTGGTCCAGACGTATTTCCGTTTACCGGAAGGAAAGACAGCGCCGAAGGAACGCTTTCCGTTTTTGACGCCCTGAGATCCTTCTCGATCCGATCACTGGTTGCTGCAAAACTGACCGAGTCTAATAAAAACCTGCTGAACACCATTGTCCGCGATCATGACTCCGGTTTCCTGAGTACGGATTACATTTTTTAAAGGTGTTCCTGTACCATTAATGAAGCTCTGTTTGAATGTGTTTCAAAGGAGAAAAGAGCATCAGGAGCCGGTCAATAACAGACAACAGAATAATTCTTTTCAGTAAGTTGGCGATACGCTGAACTTTGCTTCGTACTCAACTGACAGAAATTTCATTCTTGCAGTTAGTTGATTATCAGTAGCTGAATATGAATAAAAAATCCGCAATGAACTTTGTTCATTGCGGATTTCTATAGTAAATATTAAGGGTCAGCTTCTATTTCATCAGGAAGTCAGACAGAACTGCATTCAATTCATCAGCGTGGGTAACATTCAGTCCGTGAGGCCCTCCTTCAACGATTACGAAACGGTTATCTGCAATACCCTGTGCAGCCTGGCGGCCAGCGGTATCAATCGGGACTATATTGTCATCATCACCGTGTACAATCAGTGTTTTTACGGTCACATTCTGAAGTTCCGGGCGGAAATCGGTATTGGCCCAGCTCTCTGCGCATTTGATGGTTGCGATAGGACAGGCGTGTGCTGCAATGCTCCAGTCATAATCCAGCTGTTTCTGGCTTACCGAGTGCGAAAGCATCCCATAGTTGTAAAAATCTTTGTGGAAAGACTCCAGGAAGGTAACCCTGTCTTTCTTCAGGTTATCCATGATTTCATCAAGTTTCTCCTGCGGAACGCCATCCGGATTGTCTTCTTTTTGTTTTACGATCGGAATGATGGAAGAGATTAAAGCCACACGGTCTACATTTTCGGCTCCGTAATTGGTTAAGTAGCGGACTACTTCTCCACCTCCCATAGAGAATCCGAACAGGATCACATTTTTAAGGTCTAAAGCTGTAATCAGTTCGTGCAGGTCTTCTGCAAGCTCATCATAATTATAGCCTTCGGGCGAAGAAGACGGAAACGATTTTCCGAAACCTCTCCGGTCATATTGGATGACACGGTATCCCAGGTTAAGCAGGACAGGGACCTGAAGCTCCCATGACTTTCCGCTGAGCGGCCATCCGTGAATTAAGATAATGGGCTGTCCGGAACCTAAGTCCTCATAGTAAAGCTGAACATTTTTTTCATTTTCTTTGGTAATGTAAGGCATATTTTTGATTTTAGTGTTGTATCGTTCTGAACAAATACTGAGCCACAAAAAACAACAATACAGTTAAAAAATTAAAAGAAGATGCAACAACAGAGTACAGGTTGGGGTATATGATCATATGAATTTTTTGAAACTGGTGTAACATTTTTTTCAGAAGGCAACTAACTGTATAGAGTTTATAACCATGGGTGCACAGGAAAACGAATTTTTAGCTAAAATGGAAAAGCATAAGGGAATCCTTTTTAAGATTTCCAAAATGTATATGGACGATAAGGATGATCGCGATGACCTGTTCCAGGAGATTACCTATCAGGTCTGGAAGGCCTATCCGAATTTTAAGGGCGAAAGTGAATTTTCCACATGGTTGTACAGGGTAGCCCTTAACACTGCAATCATCTTCCTGAAATCTGAAAAGAAAAGAAGCTTTATCAGCCATGAAGATTTTACAGGATATAAAATAGAGCAGGATGATTACAACCATGAAAAAGAAGAGCAGCTGGAAAGAATGTACACCGCCATCCATCAGCTTAACCCAATTGATAAAGCATTCATTTTCTATTACCTGGAAGATTTTTCCGGAAAGCAGATTGCAGAGCAGATGGGGATCTCCGAAGGGAATGTCCGCGTTAAAATGAACCGCGCCAAGAACAAACTGAAAGATATCTTACACTCCAATACCTAATCTTTTAAAACAGACAACAATGAATATAGATGACCTTAAAAATGCCTGGAATGAGGACATTTTTGAAAATACCCCTGAAATAAGCACTGAACAGAGCCATAAAATCAATCTTCCCCTGGAAAGGATGCGCAGGAACATGCGTATGGAATTTTGGTCCACTGTTGCTATTTTTGTTTTTTCCTTTAGTATAATTGCCGTTTGTGAGGCTCCGTTTAAATTCAAATTTTACTTTGACGTGCTGATTGCCTCAATGCTGATTGTAACCGCATTTTTCTTCAGTAAGTTTTTTAAACTGTACAGGGAAATGAGCAATCCGGTGATGAAAACCGCTGATTCCCTGCGTGATCTTTTGTTACAGCTGAACCTCAACAAACAATACTATCTTTCGTTTTGCCTGGCTTTTGTGCCGTTTCTGGTCTGTGAACTGATTATTGTAATAGAATGTATCCCAAGAAAGGAACCTTTGGCTGATCTAAGGATTGCGGTGGTCCTGATCAGCACTATGGTTGCAGGCCTTTTCGCTCTGTACTTCTTTGGTCAGTGGTGGTTTGAAAGGCTTTATGGAAAGCATATTACCAAAATTGAAAAACTGGTTAAAGAGCTTGGCAGCTGAGATAAGGATGCCTTTATCAATCCGGTTATCCTCATTTAATTTTGAAATTCGGAGGAGATTTTAGAGAAAATGGTTGAACAACAGTGTTATTTTATCACCTGGCCTCTGCATGCCGTTTCACCGGATCTCCCTTTTCCATCATAATCGTGCTCATAACCCAATTCATCTCCGGATCCTTATGATCTATGACTTCCTGTATGCTTTCCCGTATGATAACATCAGGAACGACTCCCTGACGGGTCCCGGAAAAAGTAATATCAGGCTGTACCAGCAGCAATCCTACTGGCAGGCTGAGCTTTGAATTCGGAAGCTGCTGATAGGAATAAAATCCTGCTACGGTACCGTCATTGGCACCGCCCGTTTCTTCTCCTACCAATATAGCACGGCGGTCGTTTTTGAGCTTGGAAGCTAAAATAGATGAGGCTGAAAAACTGGACCCGTTGATCAGTACAAAAATTTTTCCCGTAAAAGCATTCGGCTGCGGCTTGTTCAGTCTACTTTCTTTCATCCTGTAATATACTTTTCCGTCCCTGCTGTAGATGCTGAACGCCTGGGTTGTAAGGTAAACAGGGTAGGTGATGCCTTTAATAATGTATTGCCAAGGGCTGCTCTGCCTGAAGTAATTGGTCTTCAGCGGGGTTTTGGAAGAAGCCAGCATGGAAGGCCGGATCAGAATATAAGGTTTAGACGTCAGGTAAGAATACAGATGGTTGATTTCATACAGTGAGCCGCCATAATTATTCCGGATGTCTAAGATAAGGTATGTTGAACCGGCTGCTTTGATCCGGGCAAAGGCATCTTTGTAAAATTGTTCGGAATGGTTTTCTGAAAAACTTTTTACTCCGATATAGGCAACCGTGCTGTCCTGATCCAGAAAACTGAAGCTCCGGTTATAGCTTTGTGTGAATGCATCGTAATCATGTACTTTTTTTTCAGGGGTAAGCTTGGCCTGTTTTTTTTCGCTGGCAAGTTCAGACTCAGACTTGGATTCCCTTTTCAGGGTGTAGGTTTTGTGTTGTCCCTGATAAACAGTTTCCAGTACTGCCTGGTTGTCAAATCCGTATTCTGCTGTATAAAAATTGAAAAATACATCTTTCAGGTAATATGGATAAAAAGTTGTGTTGAATCCGTCGCTGCTGATCAGCTTCCTGTATTTTTTCATATAATCTGAAACGGGAACATGATTGATGGAAAGGATTTCGGTACCAGGCTGTATATTTTGGATAGAATCTGCATTGCTGACGATAAACAGGCGGTCACCTTCCACATAATACCCGAAACGGCTGAAAAGCCCTTTGGTATGCTCCAATGCCTTGACTTCTTTCTTGGTAAACCTTCGTGCAGGAACCTTCAGGGAAAGGTGCCCCTCACGGACCGAAGCGATGAGCGGTTGCAGCCTGAAGTAAAATTGCAGCGGGCTCAGGGGAGTGTTAAGCGTGTTCTTAAGACTGTCAAATTTATATTTAAGATCCTGTTCCGAAATGTACCAATATAGGTTCGGGTGCATTTCTTTCAGCTTGTTATAAGCATAGTCCACATCTTCCCTAAGCTTTTCAGGAGGGATGCAGGACATTCTCTGGGTATTGTATTTGCTTACCGATGTGCATGAAGTAAGAAATACAATGATAAATATTAATATCTGATGATTTTTCAAGCAGTGAATTTAAAAATTTAAATTGAATCTGCTACCATATTCCGTTTACTGCTCCCGTAAGTTTTATTTTTATCTCTATAGTGTTGATTTAGTATGTGTTAATATAGTTGCTGATAACAGAGGTAATTTAAATGTAAAAATTAAATCCTGATCTTAACTGCTTTTTTAAAGTAAAAAAGACTTTTCTTTCGTCTCCTTCCTTAAGTACGTCCGGAACAGATTTGCCTGTTGCCTGAAAAGTAATACATTTGAACGTTAACTTCAACACCATTTATGATTTATTCCATCGTTGTTATTGCATTGGTCATTATCGGAGCTTATTATCTGATTACTTCCCGTGAAGTTTTCGGAGCTGAACCCCGCGGAAAAAGGCTTGAGCGTATGAAGCAGTCCGGGCATTATAAAGACCGGCAGTTTCAGAACCTCAGTTATACACCATCGATTGCTGAGGGGTACAGCATGCCCCGCGTGATGTATGATTTTTTCTTTGCTAAAAAAGATCCTTTGTTGAAACCGCTGAAAGCAATTCCGTCCGTCCATACCGATTTAAAAGCGATACCGGCGGATCAGGATGTCATGGTATGGCTGGGTCATTCATCCTATTTTATCCGCACCAATGGGGTTTCGTTTCTGATCGATCCGGTTCTGAGCTCCTATGGTTCTCCGTTTAAATATTTCAATAAAGCGTTTTCCGGATCAGATATTTTCCGTCCGAAGGATATCCCGCATCTTGATTATTTGGTCATTACCCATGACCATTATGACCACCTGGATTATCCTACGGTAAAAGCCCTGAAGGACAGAGTAGAAAAAGTTATCCTGCCCTTAGGAGTGGGAGCGCATCTGGAACGTTGGGGATATGCCGAAGAAAACCTTATTGAAGAAGAATGGGGCACCACCATACCGCTGAAAAATAATATCAGCATTACTTTTACGCCGGCAAGGCACTTTTCGGGGAGGAAAGTCAGAAGAAACGGGACATTATGGACTTCTTACGTATTGCAGACCCCGGACAAGAAAATATTTCTGGGCGGAGACAGCGGCTACGACACCCATTTTAAAGCCATCGGTGAGCAATATGGGCCTTTTGACTACGCCATCATGGAAAACGGGCAGTATAATGAAGCCTGGAAATACATCCACTCTTTACCTGAAGACGTTGTTAAAGCAGGGATGGATGTACAAGCAAAAAATATCATTCCCGTACATTCCGCAAAATTTGCCCTTGCGCTCCATCCGTGGAATGAACCGCTTGAAAAAGTAACTGTTCTGGGCAAAGAAAACCACCTGAATATTCTGACTCCGATGATCGGGCAGCCGGTCAGCCTCAACGGTTCCGAACAGCATTTCAGTCCCTGGTGGAAGGATTGATCAGTCGTGCCATATATCCCGGTAACGGTCGGGATGGTTTTCAAACTGCTGCCGTACAAAGTCACATTCCGGATCCACCAGAAGGTCATTGTCCTCGGCATACCGCACCAGTTCGTCCAGCAGCATTTTAGCATAGCCGTGCCCTTCATATGCTTCGTCAAGCTTGGTGTAATATACGATCAGTTGTCTTCCGTCTACCTTTATAGACATATATCCGGCTTTCCGGCCGTCGATCAATAGCTGCAGCTCATCCTGATAGGGACTTACCTCAAATGTGATATTTTCCATGACTTTTACTATTTGGGTTAAAAGGACAGAGAACTTTTCTCATGATTAAAGGTACAAATTAATTGATTATGAGCGGTAAGTTGCGAGTTATCAGTTATGAGTTATGAGTTGGTTGTGGTGGCTCAGTTGTTCTTGTAGCCAGGATTTTGTCTATTTTATGTCCGTCTTTATCCACAATTTCAAGGGTGAGATGACAGATGGTAATTTTGTCCCCGGTTTTGGGAACGGTATCTTTTCCGTGGATGAATAATCCTGAAACGCTCACAAAATTCTTTTCAATGTCCCGGTCAAGCGTTAGGTTAAAATATTTCCTGAAATCATAGATGGAGCATTGGCCGTCAATCAGCCATGAATCTTCATTTCTTGCGATAATGTCCGGTTCATCATCGGAACCATCCGGAATATTGCCAACCAAGTCATCCAGGATATCATTGAGGGTGACAATTCCTTTGGTCGTGCCGTATTCATCAATGACGATAGCCAGATGGGCTTTGTTTTTCTGGAAACTTTCCATAAGCGGATACACAAAAGAATTTTCACTGATGAATACCGCTTTTCTCAGATAAGCCCTCAGGTTAAAATCTTGGGTGTCCAGGTCAAAGAGATCGCACAATTTAACGACCCCGATGATATGGTCGGGATTATTGTTGTCCGTAACGGGGTAGGTGGAAAAAGAACAGTTCCTGATTTTCTGCTTCACGGTCCGGTAATCATCATCGGCATCCACGGAAATGATCTTTGACCGGTGGGTGGCCAGTGAACTGACCTTTCTTTTAACCAGTTCAAATGCATTTTCAAGGACATCATGCTCCTTACTCTCAATAATCCCGTCTTCCTTTCCTTCCCTGATGATGGATTTTATTTCTTCCTCAGTCACAGCTTCCTTTTCACCATGGCTGATGCCGAAGAGCTTTAGTATCCCTTCATTGGTTACCGTTAACAGCCAGACAAACGGAGTGGTCAGTAAAGCCAGCCAGTACATAGGTCCGGCTATCAGCATGGAAATCTTTTCCGGGAACTTCAGTCCAAGCCTTTTAGGGATCAGCTCACCGAAAACGATGGAAAGAAAAGTGACTATGATGATAACGATTACAGATGCTATAGGCCTGGAGTACGCACTGAGCGGACTGATATCAGAAATCAGGACGGCCAGGTCAGCCGTAAGGCGGTCGCCTGAATAAATCCCTAGAAGTATGCCGATCAGGGTAATTCCGATCTGCACGGTGGAAAGGAATGTACCTGGCTTTCCGATTAACTGAAGAGCTCTTTCTGCATGACGGCTGCCTCTCTTTTTTTCATTTTCGAGCTTGAAATTTTTGGCAGATACCAATGCCATTTCAGACATTGAAAAAAGCCCGTTGACCAGGATCAGAATGATGATAACGATAATTTCCATGATGAAATATCTGTGAATGGTGTTAGCTAAATATAACCATAATTTTACAGAAAGGATGTTCACCATGCATGTTTAACGGAAATTATAAAATAAAATGTGTTAAAGCACTGAAAGTGATAATAGGTTATCTTATGCCGTAAGCAGAATTGATCTCATCATAATATTATATTTTTAGGGCATATATTGTTTGAATTTTATAATTTTGAGGTATGGAAACAACTGAGACATTAAAAGGTTTCTATGAACGGAACACTTTTTACAGGCTGCCGGAAGGCTGCACGGCTCCCGGGCTCGGGCATTTCAATGTATTCTCAAGGGAGAACTGTTCATCGATCACGCCTTACAGCAGAAGGGATTATTATAAAATCTCACTCATTATAGGAAAAGGCACCATCCATTATGCAGATAAATGGATCTATTTAGACCGGCCTGCAGTTCTGTTTTCAAATCCGCTGATCCCCTACTCATGGGAGGCTGAAAATGAGGATCAGAAGGGTTTTTTCTGCCTTTTTACCGATCATTTCCTGCATAACGGCAGTCGTTTTGGCAGCCTTTCAGATTCCTGGCTGTTTAAAATGGGAGGAACCCCGGTATTCTTCGTAGATGAAGAGCAGCAGCAGGACGTGGCGGGGATATTCGGTAAGATGATGACGGAAATACAGTCGGATTATCCGCATAAATATGATCTGCTGCGGGCTTACCTCCATCTGCTCATCCACGAAACCATGAAAATGCACCCTACGGAAAATTTCCAACCGTACCAGAATTCTTCACAGCGCATTGCTTCGCTGTTCATGGAACTCCTGGAACGTCAGTTCCCGATTGACAGCCCGGAACGCTACCTGAGGCTGAAAACGCCTAATGACTATGCAGCAAGCCTTTCCATTCACGTCAATTCACTGAACCGTTCCGTAAAAGAAATTACGGGCCGGACCACAGGCCAGCAGATTGCCTCACGGGTGATTCAGGAAGCGCACGCATTGCTAAAACATACCGACTGGAATATTTCGGAAATTGCCTATGCGCTGGGCTTTGAAGAGCCTTCTTATTTTACCAATTATTTTAAAAGGCAGGCCGGGATGACGCCCAATGCGGTAAGAAATGCAGTAGTTTGATTTTTATAATTCTTGGTTTGAATTTTATAGGGCTATGGATGTATTTCCATTCTACCTTTGTCCTGTTAATCATAAATCACAAAACATTATGCAATTCAGAAAATTAGGAAACACAGGAAAAGAACTTTCAGCGATTGGCTTGGGATGTATGGGGATGAGCTTTGCGTATGGTCCAGCTGACGAACAGGAAAGTATCAGTACACTTCATAAAGCCCTGGACCTTGGGGTCAATTTCTGGGATACCGCAGATATGTATGCCAATGGTGAGAACGAAAAGCTGATCTCCAAAGTGCTGGTTCCGAACCGGGATAAAATTTTCATTGCCACGAAATTCGGCTTCAGGTTCAAAGACGGAAAGGCAAGCCACAGCGGCGCGCCGGGTACCTATTTTGACGGCTCTCCGGAATGGATCAGGCAGGCGGTAGATGCAAGCCTCCAGCGGCTGAAGGTTGATGAGATAGACCTGTATTATGCGCACCGCGTTGATCCCAATATCCCGGTTGAGGAAACAGTAGGCGCTATGGCTGAACTGGTACAGGCAGGAAAAGTAAAATACCTTGGATTGTCAGAAGCTTCCGCAGCTTCCATCAGAAAAGCACATGCTGTTCATCCGATCACTGCTTTGCAGTCTGAATATTCGCTGCTCACCAGGGATGTGGAAAATGAAATCTTACCGGTTATCAGGGAGCTGGGAATTACGTTGGTTCCTTATTCTCCGCTGGCGAGAGGATTGTTCTCCAATATCAATGACGTCCAGAACTTCGGAGCGGAAGACTTCAGAAAGTCGCTTCCAAGATATCAGGATGAATACCTGGAAAATAACAGAAAGCTGGCTCAGGAAATCAATAATTTTGCGGCTTCCAAAGGGGTGAAAGGAACCCAGCTGGCGCTTGCGTGGGTATTGAACCAGGGAGAAGACATTATCCCGATTCCGGGGACAAAAAGAATCAAATACCTGGAAGAGAATATTGCCGCCGCAGGGCTGGAATTTTCCGGGGAAGACCTCAAAACCATTGATTCGATTCTGAAGAAATATCCTCATGTAGGCGAGAGGTACAGCGAAGGATCTATGAAGCTGGTTAATAACTAAGGGCAAGAATATACGATCCTCAGGTTCCGGAAATATCCGGGATCTGAGTTTTTTATCAATATAACGACGATCATGGTTACACTTAAAGAGAAAAATAAATTTATTGCCACACTGCTGGCTTTTGCCGTCATCCCGATGTCGGGGCTATCAACGGATATTTACCTGCCTTCCATGCCGAGCATGGCTGTAGAACTGAATCAGCCGGAAAGCCGGATCCAGCTCACCTTATCCATATTCCTGATCAGTTACGGATTAACCCAGTTTTTTGCCGGGAGCATTGTGGATTCGTTCGGCAGGTACAAGGTTTCTATGGTATCGCTGGCTCTGTTTGTGGTTTCATTTGTGATTACGGCAACCACCCAGAATATCTTTATCATTTACGCCATGAGGGTTTTGCAGGGGATACTGTCGGGCTTTGCGGTAGTGTCGAAGCGGGCATTTTTTGTAGATGTCTATGACGGCGACAAGCGGAAACATTACCTCAGCATCATGACCATTGTGTGGTCTGTGGGACCTATTATTGCACCGTTCATCGGAGGTTACCTGCAGAAAAATTTCGGGTGGCAGTCCAATTTCTATGTGCTTGCAGGATACAGCCTGCTGCTTTTTATACTGGAATTTGTTTTTTCCGGTGAGACCCTGAAAAAGAGAAACCCTTTCCGTGTGGAGTTCCTGATTGAGCAGTATGCCTCTATGTTTAAAACGAAGGATTTTTTCTACGGCATGATCATGTGCGGGCTCAGCTATTCGATGATCATGTTCTTTAGCCTCTGCGGCTCTTTCATCATCGAACATAAAATGGGCTATTCCGAGGTGGTGGCCGGCTATGTTTCACTGATCCTCGGGTTTGCGTGGATGACCGGTGGATTTCTCGGAAAAGCGCTGATCAATAAAGCGTTCCTGCCTAAGATCCGGTATGCCAATTTCATTCAGCTCGCTTGTATAGTGCTGATGTTTATCGCTTCTTACTTTTTAAGCAATATTTACAGCCTGGTGGCTTTTGCGTTCTGTATTCACATTACGGCCGGGTTTGTCTTTAACAACTATTTTGCCTACTGTATCGGCAGGTTCCCGGAATCCGCAGGCATTGCGGGCGGTCTTACCGGTGGTGTAGCCTACATTATTACTTCTGCAGTCAGTTATGGGATCGTTGCAGTCATCAGGCCACAGGTCCAGCTGGAAGTTGCAGAAGGCTATTTTGTTCTGGGCCTGCTTGGATTGCTTGTCCTGAGCATGATCAGGATCAGGAGAGCCCACATTTAAGATAAAATTTAAGAATGATGGATAAAAAAGAAACTGTAAAACAAGGTTCAATGAATGAACCAATACATTCAGATCAGTTTTTGCCGCAACAGGAAAATGATATTTCAGGTTTTAAAAAGATCATGCTCGGAGCGCTGGAACTCTTTATCCTTACGGACGGATACCTCCACGAAGAGAATGTAGCCTCTTTTGCTCCCAGAGGTAACCTGACAGAATTGAAAACCATTCTTAAACAACATTTCCGGCCGGAAAATTACATTCATATGGCCCTGAATATACTTTTAGTAAAAACAAAGGACAGGCTGATCCTACTGGATGCAGGCATGGGTATTTTTGCTGATGAAAGAGCTGGTTTTCTCCTCAAAAGCCTCAACAAAGCAGGTTTTTCCGTGAAAGATATTACTGATGTTTTCATTTCTCATGCACATCCTGACCACATCGGAGGTTTAGTAGACGAAAAAGGTAATCTTGTATTTTCCAATGCAGATTATTTCATAGCAGAGGCCGAATATGATTTCTGGATGAATGCCACCCTGGAAGATTTCGGCAACAGCGCCCTGAAAGACCAGCCGGAGCTGATCAGCCAGATGATTCCTCCGGTACAGAATATCCTTAAAACCATACAGCCCAGACTGACATTTTTTGATCTCAGCCAAGAACTGTATGGGCATTTCAGCTTTCAGCCGGCGCCGGGACATACCCCGGGCTCACTATGACAACCATTTCTTCCGGAAAAGAAAAGCTGATCTGTATCGCTGATACAGTCCATTCAGATGTGATCTTATTTCCACATCCTGATTGGGGTTATTTCGGGGATGCGGATCTTGATATTGCTATCCAAACACGTATCAACGTTCTCCGCCAGTTATCGGAAACAGAAATGCGTGTATTTGCTTTTCATATGCCATGGCCTGGATTAGGTTTTACCGGAAAAGCAGGGCAGGAGTTTAAATGGATTCCGGAAGGCTTCATGCATGCCTGATAAAGACACTTATATTTTCTATTTTATAATTTTCTTCATGAATCCTCTCAGCAATGAGGGGACTTTTATGATCCCGTAATGGCTTTGAAACTATTATGTGGATCCAACAAAAAAGCCCCTTAAAAAGGAGCTTTTCAGTGTATATTGTGTACGGAGATTAAATTCCGTCAATGATTTCATTCAGAACCGTGCTCGGTCTCATGGCAGAATACGTTTTATAGGTATCAGCCTTGTAGTATCCGCCGATTTCCTGCGGTTTACCCTGTGCACCGATCAACTCGGCATTGATTACCTCTTCGTTTTCTTTCATGGCCTGTGCTACAGGGACAAACTTAGCAGCCAGTTCTGCATCCGCAGTCTGAGCAGCCAGTGCTTCAGCCCAGTACATGGCCAGGTAGAAGTGAGATCCGCGGTTATCGATCTGTCCTACTTTTCTTGCCGGTGATTTGTCGGTAGCCAGGAATTTTGCGTTTGCCTCATCAAGGGCATCCGCTAAAATCTGGGATTTTTTATTGTCCTGAGTCTGCGCAAGATGTTCCAGAGAAGCCTGAAGCGCAAGGAATTCACCTAAGGAATCCCAACGTAAATACCCTTCTTCCAGGAACTGCTCAACGTGCTTAGGAGCAGAACCTCCGGCACCGGTTTCAAATAAACCTCCTCCGTTCATCAGAGGAACGATGGAAAGCATTTTCGCTGAAGTCCCAAGTTCAAGGATCGGGAAAAGGTCTGTAAGGTAATCCCTAAGTACGTTTCCGGAAACCGAGATGGTATCTTTTCCTTCCCTGGCCCTTTTCAGGGTTTCTGCCATGGCATCTTTCACATCCATGATCCTGATGTCAAGGGCGGTTGTATCGTAATCTTTAAGGTATTGTTCTACTTTTTTGATGATCTCCCTGTCGTGGGCTCTTCCTTTGTCCAGCCAGAAGATAGCAGGCGTATCAGAAAGTCTGGATCTGTTCACGGCCAGTTTTACCCAATCCTGGATCGGTGCATCTTTAGTCTGGCACATTCTGAAAATATCGCCTTTCTCCACTTTTTGGGAAAGAAGGACGGCTCCGTTCTCATCCTGAACTTCAATAGTTCCTTCAGCAGAAGCCTGGAAGGTTTTGTCGTGGGAACCGTATTCTTCGGCTTTCTGTGCCATTAATCCTACGTTCGGAACAGAACCCATGGTCGTAGGGTCCAGTTTTCCGTGTGCTTTCATATCATCGATCACCGCCTGGTAGAATCCTGCGTAAGAACGGTCCGGGATAATGCATACGGTATCTTCCTCTTTTCCTTCTTTATTCCACATTTTACCTCCGCCTCTTACCAGGGCAGCCATAGAAGCATCAACGATAATGTCAGAAGGTACGTGGAAATTGGTGATTCCTTTATCAGAATTCACCATAGCCACTCTTGGTCCGTTAGCCAGGGCAGATTCGATATCAGCTCTGATGTCTGCTTCCTGAGCACTTCCTTTTATTTTTTCAAACAGATCGGCAAGACCGTTGTTCGGATTGATATCCAGAGATTTGAAGGTGTCAGCATATTTTGTGAATACATCTTTGAAGAATGTTTCCACTACAGCCCCGAAGATAATAGGGTCAGAGATTTTCATCATCGTCGCTTTCAGGTGGGCGGAAAGAAGGACGTTCCTGTTCTTTGCCTCATCGATAGCCTGCTGAACGAAAGCTTTTAAAGCGTTTAGGTTCATTACGGAAGAATCGATTACTTCTCCTGCCTGAAGTTTTGCGAAATCTTTGAGCTGGGTTTCAGAACCGTCATTGCCTTTGAAAACGATTTTATATTGTGTAGCATTCTCCAGGGTCACGGAAGTTTCGGTTCCGTAGAAGTCACCGCTTTCCATATGGGCTACATCCGTTTTGCTGTCAGAAGCCCAGTCACCCATTCTGTGCGGGTTGGCTTTAGCATAATTTTTAACGGCCTTAGGAGCACGTCTGTCAGAATTTCCTTCTCTCAATACCGGGTTTACGGCGCTTCCCAGTACTTTGGCATATTTAGCTTTAATGGCTTTCTCATCATCATTCTTAGGTTCTGCCGGGTAATCAGGCAGTGCGAAACCTTTGGCCTTCAGTTCTGCAATCGCTGCATCCAGCTGAGGAACAGAAGCAGAAATATTCGGAAGCTTGATGATGTTCGCATCCGGCTGAGTAGCCAGCTGGCCTAATTCCGCCAGGGCATCCCCGATTTTCTGATCTTCTTTCAGGAACTCCGGGAAGTTGGCTAAAATCCTTCCTGCCAAAGAAATATCCGGAACAGCAATTTCAATGTCCGCTGATTTTGTAAATGCTTTTACAATCGGCAAAAATGAATGTGTTGCCAACATGGGAGCTTCATCCGTAAGGGTGTAATAGATTTTTGATTTGTCTGACATTATACTGTTATTTATTATTTGATTTTTTTAAGACTCACAAATTTAGTAAATATGATTGTGTATTGGGTTATTTTGCATAAAAAAAGAGGCTGCCGCCTGTTGGGAATTATATTCTTATGGTGGTATTTGATCCTTTAGCGTGTAAAAATACCTATTGTATGCACTTTAAGATTTATTTAACCTGCCATTGATCGGAAAAGTCCCTGTTTTAATTAAATTTGTAAGGAACTAAAATAATAGATTATGTCAACAACCATTACTTTGAAAGGCAATGAAGTGCATACCATTGGTACGCTTCCTTCCGTAGGTACTACCGTTAAGGATTTCGCTCTGGTGGATTCCGGGCTGAATGTAAAAACCCTTCAGGACTTTGACGGAAAGAAAAAAGTATTCAATATTTTCCCGAGCATCGATACAGGCATCTGCGCGGAATCAGCCAGGAAATTCAATGAAGCAGCTTCCGGACTGGATGATACCGTAGTGATTAATGTTTCCAAAGACCTTCCGTTTGCACTGGGCAGGTTCTGTGCAGCAGAAGGACTGGACAATGTGGAAACACTGTCGGATTTCAGAGGGACTTTCGGCGATGATTATGAAGTTACCATGACGGATTCTCCTATGCAGGGGCTTTTAAGCCGTGCCGTGATTGTAACGGATGTTGACAATACAATAGTTTACACCGAACAGGTTCCGGAAATTGCCCAGGAACCGGATTATAATGCCGCTTTAGAAGCATTGAAATAATCGAAATAAAATCAATAGGCCTTGCGGATTAGTTTTCGCAGGGCTTTTTTGACTTTTGTATTTTTCAGGAGATCACCCCTTTAAAAGCATTCCTATGAAAGCAGAGCAAATCATACCCGTTATAAGAATATTTGATTATCAGAAAGCCATTGAGTTTTATATCGACTGGCTGGGTTTTGAAATGGTGTGGGAACATCGTTTTGAAAGCCGTTCACCAGCCTATATGGAAATAAAAAAAGACGGTATGGTATTTCATCTCAGCGAACATCATGGTGATGCAACTCCGGGGAGCAGTACCTTTATCTGTGGCCAGGGGATTGTTGAATACCACAGGGAATTAATTGACAAGAACTATATTTATAACCGGCCCGGAATTGAGAAAACCTTTTATGAAGCTGTTTCATTTACCGTGAATGATCCTTTCGGAAACCGGATTATCTTTAACGAGAAATTTGATGAGACAAAGCATAAAGATTTAAATTTTAATTCTATTCATTGATCCGTTCCATGCAATAATTCATCCGTTCAACCATGCCACCGCTTCATACCTATTATCAGGAGTTTCAGCCTGCAGAAGAATTGAAGGACATCATCCAGTGTTTCTGGTATTATAAGAGAGCTGTTGGTGAAGAGCAATCCTGTTTTGAGGTGATCCCTGACGGACATACCGAAATTATTTTTCATTTCGGAGACGGTTTAGACCTGTTTGATAATGAGAAACTGACTCCGCTGCCTTCACCCTTCATTATGGGGTTACAGGAGGGTCCTGTTTGTTTTCATATAAAAAACACAATGGAGATCATGGGCATCAGATGCTATCCGTGGGTACTATTTGACCTGCTGGATATTCCTTCCGGTAAAGGGATCCATCTTCCAAAACATCCGGTCAGTCAGTTGCATCCGGATTTGAATGCCCTCATTCTTTCCGGAACAATAGAACCTGCTGTTGCCCGGATACAGCAATATTTCCTTGAATTATTTTCACAGAAATCTTTTGACGATGTTTTAAGTAAGGCTGGAACGGCTATAAGAGCGGCCAAAGGGAGCATTTCCGTACATGAGGTAGCCGATTCTTCCCATGCAACCCTGCGTACCCTGGAACGGAAGTTTAAAAAGTCTTCCGGAAAGACGGTAAAGGACCTGTGCGCGCTCATCCGTTTTGAACAGGTAAGAAATGAATTAATGCTCAACCCTGATGCTAATCTTGCAGGTCTTGCTTATGAGTTGGGCTATACCGACCAGTCCCACCTCACCAGGGAATTTAAGCGCTATGCCCATGTGACGCCTGCTGCCTTCGCCAGGAAATGCAGAAATGAGCAGTAGCCCGTCTCTATTTTGTCGCATTTATACAATCGTAACTTATCGGTATTGCTGAATTTTGTCATCATAAATGATACAGAATATGCTATTGCAAAATAAACAGGTGGCTATTTTAGGAGCGGGTCCGGCAGGTCTTACCATGGCGCGGCTGCTACAGCTGAAAAATGTCCAGGTAACCGTATATGAGCGGGACCTGAATGCGGAAACAAGAATCTGGGGAGGCACTCTTGACCTGCATAAAACTTCAGGACAGGTCGCCATGAAAAAGGCCGGACTGCTGGAAAAGTATTATCAGGCTGCCATCCCGATGGGAGTGAATATGGCCGATAAACAGGGCAATCTTGTGTTTACCAAAGAAATAACAGCAGAAGACCGGTTCAACAATCCGGAAATCAACAGGAACAGCCTCAGGACTTTACTGATGAACAGTTTACAGCCGGGTACGGTAGTCTGGGACAGAAAAGTGACCGGACTTAAAGAACAGAATGGCCAATGGGCAATTCAGTTCGAAAATAAGGATGATGTAATGACCGATATCGTGATTGTGGCCAACGGCGGGATGTCTAAAGTCCGAAACCATGTTACAGAAGCTGAAGTCGAAGAAACAGGCACGCTCATCATACAGGGAGATGTTCCCCAACCCCAGATCAGCTCCCCGGTTTTCTACCGACTGTGCGACGGCAAAAGGCTGATGACGGCCCATAACGGAAACCTGCTGGTGGCCAATCCGTATAACAACGGAACGCTTTCTTATGGCGTTATGTTTAAAATGCCGGAAAAAAAGGACATGGATGCACTGGACTTCAGTAATCGGGATGCGGTGACCAGGTTTCTTTTACAGCGATTTTCTGGCTGGGGTGATGTTTATAAAGAACTGTTCCGGGCAACCACTTTTTTCGTTCGTCTTCCTACAAAGCGGCTGCCCTTACATCAGCCCTGGAAAAATGACAGGCCTCTGCCGGTTACCCTGATCGGAGATGCTGCGCACCTGATGCCGCCTTTTGCCGGGCAAGGTGTCAACACCGGATTGATGGACGCCGTTTATTTATCCGAGAACCTTACCGGCGGGAATTTTGAAAACATTGAAGCTGCCATTCAGGATTATGAGCAGAGGATGCTGGTGTATGCAAGGGAAGCGCAGCAAGAATCAGAAGACAATGAAATCCGGATGCATGATCCTGACTTTTCTTTTGCCAGCCTTATTCACTGAACCGGAATTGTGTTTAGATGATGCAGGTCATCAGTTGTTCAGATAAATAGAGCTATCTTTATGCTTTGAAATACCAATGAAACGTTCAGGAACCGCAGATTTACCCCTTCACTATGGCAAAGTTCCGCCATGGCTGTATGAACGTATGTCTGCTTTAGGGCTGTCGATTATTGAAGTCATCCTGATGGACTATGGGAAAGATGAGGTATTGCGGAGGCTGGCCGACCCGTTCTGGTTCCAGAGTTTTGGTGCGGTGATGGGGATGGACTGGCATTCTTCAGGGATTACCACCTCCGTGATGGGTGCTTTAAAACGGTCCGTCAATCCGAATTCCCAATCGCTGGGCCTGTACATTTGCGGAGGAAAAGGCAAATTTTCAAGGGAAACGCCTTCTGAACTGCTTCAGATTGCCGATAAGACAGGACTTGACGGAAATGCACTGGTTAGGGCCAGTAAGCTTTCTGCCAAAGTAGACAATACAGCTATTCAGGACGGTTATCAGCTTTACCTGCACAATTTTATCCTTGCCGATAACGGCAACTGGAGCGTTGTCCAGCAGGGAATGCATGAATCCGACAGTACGGCAAGGCGCTACCACTGGCATTCTGAAAACATCAGGTCATTTGTGGAAGAACCGCATACGGGAATCAACGGTGTTTCAAGGGGAATGATCCTGAACCTGACCGATGCGGAAGCTTCAGGCAGCAGGAAAGGCATTCTGGAAATATCCCATACTGATTCCGCAGAGGTTATGAATGATTTTTCGAGGCTGATCCTTCCTGCCCATCACGATGTGCAGGCTTCAGATGTAGACCTGAAACGGCTGGGTGCGCTTTTGTATGTTACCCGGGAACAGCAGCCGCAAAACTTTGAGGAGCTCCTTCTGCTGGAGGGGGTAGGGCCGCGGACCATGCAGTCTCTTGCGCTGGTAAGTGAGGTCATCCACGGTGCACCGTCACGGTTTACCGATCCTGCCCGCTTTTCATTTGCCCACGGTGGCAAGGACGGCCATCCTTTTCCGGTTCCTACCAAGGTATATGATGAGAGCCTCGGCATCATTAAAAAAGGAATTGAAAAGTCTAAACTGGGAAATTCGGATAAGCTCAAAACCCTGAACAAGCTTCATCAGATGATTGCTGAAACTGAAAAGGGATTTACTCCGGATTTTGATATCCAGGCAGTGATTGAAGAAGAAAGGCAGAATTCCTGGCGCTTTGGCGGGAAAACTGTTTTCGGGGATGCACAGAAACCTTCCCCTCCAAAACCGATCCAACTCTCTCTTTTCTAAATTTCATATCCGGAACCTGACCTGAAGAAGTGAGAATGACAGATATTTCTGATCTGAATATTTTTTAGCAGAACTAAGAGTATGGCCAAGATGATTTCCTTGATCATATCCGGTAAAAAAAGTACTTTTAAGGGTCTAAAAATTTTAAAGTAATGACCAGTAAAGCTTTACAGATTTCTTATGAGTTTCCGTTCTTTCTTGATGAAGAGCTTGCGGAGATCTTCCAGGCGCATGAACAGGTATCCTTTCAGAAAGGGGAATGCATCCTGCGGGAAGGTAAGACGGCCAATGAGTATTTCATTCTTGAAAAAGGGCTTGCCCGTTCTTTTGTGAACGATTTTAACGGAAATGATGTGACCACTAATTTTTTTACTGAAAACGAAATCATTATCGAAGTCTCTTCTCTGTTCCAGAGGATCCCGGCACAGGAAAATATGGTCTGCATTACGGATTGCGACTGCTGGAAACTGAATTTTGACACTTTTCAGGATTTATTCCACCGCATCCCCAACCTCAGGGAATGGGGGAGAGCCTGGATGTCACAACAGCTTTTCCTGTATAAACAGCGTTCTGTAGAAATGTTTACTCTATCCGCTACAAAGCGTTACCTCAACCTCCTGGAACAGAAACCTGAAGTCATCCGGTATGCGCCGTTAAAGCAGGTCGCTTCTTATCTGGGGGTTACAGACACCTCTCTGAGCCGCATCCGTAAAGAACTGGTTTCGCATCCTGGCAAAAACGGATCCCGTTGATCTGATGTCTTTTTCCGGAGCTGATCAAGGTGCTATTGCCCAATAAATGATACCATAGAACAAATATTATATCGGCTCAGTTTTAATTCTTGTCTTATGGCAAGCTGATTGTCCTGTCAAGCCGGTAATTTTGGTTTAAGATTATGCTAAAACAACGACTATGGAAATCAATCAGATCTATGTAAACCTTGCCGTAAAAAATGTTCAGGAAACAAAAGAATTCTGGACAAAGCTGGGCTTTGCCGCTGACGAGCAGCTTTCAAATGAGAAAGGTATATGTATTGCCATGAAACCAGGACAGATTTCCGTCATGTTCCTCCAGGAAGACTTTTTCCGCACATTTTCAGAAAAACCCTTGCCGGTGGCCGGTACAGTGCAGATACTTCTTGCTTTAAGCCTGGGCAGCCGCGAAGAAGTGGACCGTTTGGTAAATATGGCTGTTGAAAATGGCGCCACACAACATGAAGAACCTCAGGATTACGATGGGATGTACCAGAATTCTTTCTGGGATATCAATGGCTATGGCTGGAACATCATCTCCGTAGATGCTCAGATTGCAGAATAATCCATTGCCTCATCCTTTCAACGACTCATAACTCATAACTTATAACTTCAATCCTATGCCTAAACTTAATCCGTACTTAAATTTTGACGGAAAAGCAGAAGAAGCTTTTCATTTTTACAAATCCGTTTTCGGAGGGGAATTCCTCGGAGAGATCCACAAAATGGGAAATGCTCCCGGGACGGAAAGCCTTTCAGAAGAAGAGAAAAACCGTGTGATGCACATTGCCCTTCCGATAGGCAATGATCTTCTCATGGCGTCTGATATTGTTCCGGGCTTCGGGCAGCACCTGAACATAGGAAACAGCAATTATGTCTCGGTCTTTCCTGATTCAAAAGCAGAGGCAGACCGGCTCTTCCATGCCCTCTCGGAAGGAGGAACCATTGAAATGCCGATTGAAGACCAGTGCTGGGGAGATTATTTCGGAAGCTTCCAGGACCGTTACGGGATTTACTGGATGATCAACTATAATGAATCTTATCCGAAATAATCTTACCTTTAAAATCAGCCAAACGGTATTTGCTTTGCAGGTACCGTTTTACACCATTTCTAAAATCAATATTATGGAACCTGTCACTCTTGAAATTACTATTCTGGTTTCTGCGGACAAAGTATGGCAATATTTTAATGGTCCCGAACATATCACCCGCTGGAATGTTGCGGATGACACCTGGCAGTGTCCCGAGGCAGAAAACGATGTGAAAGAAGGCGGAACTTTCAGGTACCGCATGGAGGCAAAAGACGGTAGCTTCGGATTTGATCTTCGGGGAGTATACGACGAAGTCATCCCTGAAAAACTGATACGGTACCATCTGGAGGATGGCCGGAAAGTGGAAGTGGTCTTCAAACAGATCGATGCGCACACCACAAAGCTGATCCAGACATTCGAGCCTGAAAAGCAGAATCCTGTACAGATGCAGCGGGACGGATGGTACGCTATTATGAATAATTTCCATAAATATGCAGAGGAAAATGCGTAATCCTTCAGGGAATGATTAATTTAGTGCTTATGGCGAAATGCCTTAAAACCATGGCTCCGGTACCTTTCGAAGGCTGTTTTTTGAAGGGTATCCTGCCGGTTACAGCCAGGAGGGCACTTGAAAGGGAGAAAATCGATTCCCTGGAAAAGCTGTGCGGATATTCCGAAGCGGAAATTCTTCAGATGCATGGTTTCGGCAGGAATTCCATGAACAGGCTGAAGATCTACATGAAAAATCATCAGGCATACTTCAGCACCCATCCGGAAGCAGATTAATCAAAATGCAGCTGGAAACCGAAGTCCAGATAAGTACAACAAAAGAATCTTTTATATCAGAAAATAATGAACAATACTATTTTTCCATGCCTGTGGTGCGACCAGGATGCCGGAGACTCGGCGCGGTTCTACTGTGAGGTTTTCAGCGGTACGCTTACGGCGGATACTCCGGTAGTGCTGAATATCGAACTCTTCGGACAGAAACTGATGCTGCTGAATGCCGGTCCTCAATTCACAAAAAATCCTTCCGTATCCTTTACGGTCTTTTGTGACAGTGAAGAAGAGATCATCAGGTACTGGGACCGTCTCAGTGAAAACGGGGAAGTGATGATGCCATTGGATTCCTATCCGTGGAGCAAAAAATTCGGCTGGGTCCGGGATCGGTTCGGGGTAAGCTGGCAACTGGTGCTCGATGAAAAAATGAGTGAGCAGAAAATAATGCCGACTTTAATGTTCATCCATCAGAACAACGGTAAGGCATATGAAGCAATGAAGCTGTATACTGATACTTTCCCCGATTCGGAAATTAAACAAATACAGCGATATGGTGATTCAGATGGGACAAATGATACTGAACCTGCCGGAAATATCAGCCGGGGATATTTTACAATCAGTGGGTACAGCTTTTTATGCACGGAGAATTCATATGACCACCAGTTTGATTTCAATGAAGCCATATCTGTGGTCGTGATGACCGATAACCAGGAGCAGACTGATCATTACTGGGATGCACTGGTGGCAGACGGCGGCAGGGAAAGCATGTGCGGATGGCTGAAAGACCGGTACGGGCTCAGCTGGCAGATCGTTCCCAAAAAACTGATCGAGCTGATGAACGATCAGGATCCTGTGAAAGCCCATCAGGTAGTTCAGGCAATGTTCCGGATGCAGAAAATTATTATAGAAGATTTGGAAAAAGCTTATTATTCGTAAGTGTATTTCGGCGTATTGTTTGATGTGTTAAGGTGAAACTTAAATTAATATGAAAACACACAACCAATCACAATCCAAATCAGAAGTTCCACAGGAAGGGCTGTATCCTGAAATCATCCGTGAAAACTACAAAGGCAGTGAAAAACTTGCAGGACGAAAAGCATTAATATCCGGAGGCGACAGCGGGATCGGCCAGGCCGTAGCCGTACATTATGCCAGGGAAGGAGCCGATGTGGCCATCATTTATAAAGAAAGTGATGACGATGCTGAGGAGACCAGGAAACTGGTTGAGCAGGAAGGCCGCCAATGCCTGTTGCTGAAAGGAGACATTTCCGGTAAAGAATTCAGGAAACAGTGTATTGATCAGCTGAAGCAGGAGTGGGGAACACTGGATGTTCTGGTCAATAACGCTGCCATACAGTCTCCTAAAAATGAAATCGAAAACATCAGTGACGAGCAGATCCTCGAAACATTCAACACCAATATCATTTCCATGATCTCTTTCACCCGGGACTGCCTTTCGCTCATGCAGGAAGGCAGCAGGATTATTTGTACTACATCCGTTACAGCATACCGGGGCAGTGAGCATCTCATTGATTATTCTTCCACGAAAGGGGCAATCGCCACTTTCATCCGTTCTATGGCGACCAACCTTGCCGAAAAAAAGATTCTGGTTAACGGAATTGCACCGGGACCGATCTGGACCCCTCTTGTTAAAGAAACTTTTGACGATGTATCTGATTTCGGGAAAGACACGCCGCTCAAAAGGGCCGGGCAGCCTTCCGAAGTGGCTCCTGCATTCGTTTTTCTGGCTTCCGAAGATTCAAGCTTTATTACCGGTGAGATCATCCACATCAATGGTGGGGATTTTGTAGGCGGATAGTTAGAATATTATGTTAAAGCTTTATTAACATATTTAAAAATTCAAAAAAAAACCTTTTTTTTGTACTCACGAATTTGTGATTTTACACTATAACAATTATATGGAAACATTATCTTACATGATTATGATTGAATCTTCGTTGCAGAAGATATGGAATGTGCTTTGGGGAGATGAAACGTATGGGCAATGGACTCAGTATTTTAACCCGGGATCAAAGGTTAAATCTGACTGGAAGATCGGAGGTAAAACATACTTCCTGAATGCAGAAGGGAACGGATTGGTTTCTACGATAGGAAGTCTTCAGCAGCCACACTACGTAGTATTTAAACATTTAGGCGTATTGAAGGACGGGGTAGAAGATACGCAGAGCAAGGAAGTGAAAGAATGGAGTGGCTCATTCGAAAGGTATTTTCTTACAGAGTTTGGCGGAAAAACAAAACTTTATATTGAAGTCCAGGCAGAAAAACACAGAAGAGAGGCGATGGATGCAGGTTTTACAAAGGGCCTTGAAACAGTAAAGCAACTGGCTGAAAAGTCTTAGAATGCTTAAACGCGTATAATAAGCCCATGAAATTATTGGTGATCATGTTTACGGGATTTGCCTTATCACTAGTAGGGATAAGGATTTTTCAGGGAGAATGGAATGTTCTGTTTTCCGGGAATTTCGGGATGGCCGTTTTCCTTTTCTTTACCGGAGCAGCCCATTTCAGATATCAGAAGGGAATGGCTATGATGATTCCGGATTGTATCCCGGCAAAAGTATTCTGGGTATATGCTACCGGACTTATGGAAATGGCAGCCGGCATCGGCCTCCTGATTCCATCAGTGCGTGAACTGACCGCCATTCTGCTGATCGTCTTTTTTGTGCTTGTTTTTATCGCCAATATCAATTCATCAGCAAAAAGGATCAACCTGTTCAAAGCAGATTATACCGGCCCGGGAATGAATTACCTGTACAGGGAAAGGCTGCCGATGCAGCTTATCTTAATAGCCTGGACATGGTATTTCGGGATTTACTTACACTAAAAAACGTCTCACGACTACTCGTGAGACGTTTTTGTTGGCTGGTCATAATCCTGTTCAGCGGATAGCCCGGTATTATATTTTACAACAGCATCTTTTCATTCAGATACAGCAGGTTCCGGATTTTTCCGAAGCCTGAAAGTCTCCATCTTTGCATCAGAATTTAACTTAAAAACTATGCAGAGATTTAAAAACAGATTTGCCCTGATTACAGGCGGAACCAGTGGAATGGGTTTTGCCACGGCAGAACAGTTCATCAGCGAAGGCGGAAGTGCGATCATTACAGGAAGAAGCGAAAGGACTGTTAATGAGGCGGTAAAAAACTTAGGAAACAGAGCATCCGGGATCGTTTCTGACGCGGGGAGCTATCAGGATCTTATGAAGTTGCAACAGCAGGTCAGAAGGTATACGGAAACCATTGATGTGGTTTTTGCCAATGCGGGCTACGGAAAATTTGCTCCTGTGGAATCTGTTGATGAAATGCTTTTTGATGAATTGTTTAACATGCTGGTCAAAGGATCTTTCTTCACTGTACAGCAGGTACTGCCTCTGATGAAAAGAGGAGGATCGGTTATTTTCAATACCTCCATCGCTACAGAAATGTCAATGCCCGATTTTTCAGTTTATTCAGCCGCGAAATCAGCCGTGCAGTCATTGATCAGAAGTTTTGCTGCGGAACTGACCGTCAGAGGAATCCGTGTCAATGGCATAAGCCCGGGACACATAAAAACGAATATTTTCAACAATACCGGCCTGGATCCTAATCAGATTAACGAAGCGGTTGATCATATTATTCCTGCTATCCCCTTTAAAAGACTGGGAGACCCGTCGGAAATAGCCAATGCTGTCCTTTTTCTTGCCTCCGGGGAAGCGTCCTATATCCATGGTGCGGAACTCAGGGTAGATGCAGGAATTTCTGTGGTCAGTCATTAAAAAAGAAAAACCCATCACATATCATGATGGGTTTTTACCTATTGCTATAGCCGAAAGTGGATGATCTTGCAGCTAATTTTCCTGTTTACTGTACATGATCAGTTCAGCTTCGAAAACTTCAGCAAAATGTTTTCTGACGGCAGACTTTACCTGTTCTTTTTCTTCAGGGGTCAGGTCCCTTTCCAGTTCTCTTTTCAGGGAAGTCACTTGCTTATCCTTGATGCCACATGGGATAATATATTCAAAATACCGCATATCAGTGTCAACGTTCAATGCAAAGCCGTGCAGGGTAACCCAGCGTGATGCTTTAACACCCATGGCGCAGATTTTCCGGGCATAAGGTTTTCCCACATCCAGCCATACGCCGGTTTCACCTTTGGAGCGTTCCCCTTTCAGACCGAATTCGGCGATGGTCCTGATGATCACTTCTTCCAGGTTCCTCATGTATAAATGAATGTCTGTGAAGAAATTTTCAAGGTCTAAAATCGGGTATCCTACCAGCTGTCCGTAGCCGTGATAGGTAATGTCTCCGCCGCGGTTGGTTTTTACAAAAGTGGCCTCTATCTCTTTCAGCTGTTCCATTCCGGCCAGCATGTTTTCTTCATGGCCGCTTTTGCCCAGGGTGTAGACATGCGGATGCTCTACAAAAAGCAGGTAATTGGATGTTGTATGATGCTGTTCAGGCGGTACATCACGGTTACTGATCTTGGTATCGATAATGCCTTTCATCAGCTGTTCCTGATAATCCCACGCAGACTGGTAATCTTTAATGCCTAAATCTTCAAACAACACTGCTTTGTTCTGATGTGTATTCATATCCCTCAATTGAAATACAAAGATAGTGAATTTTAACCTTTAACAGAGCGGATAAAGCCCGAAGCTTTGTCCTTCCAGTCGGTCTCCCGAAGCAGGATATTGACGAAAGCCGTGCCTATAATTCCGCCGTCCGCATGCCGGGTTACCGTTTCGAAATCCTGTCTTGACTGGATACCGAAGCCGATCATCAGAGGGTTGGTAAGCGGTAATGAGGCCAGGCCGGAAAGATAATCTTCGTTGTTGACCGCAGCCTTCTGGCTGCCGGTTGTAGAGGAAGAACTTACGGCATATAAAAAACCGGAACTCAGGGAATCCAGGTAGAGGATCCTTTCCGAAGAGGTTTCAGGAGTGACCAGGAACGTGAAGTTCAGACCGTATTTACGGATAACGGGCCCGTAATTTTCTTCAAATTCAACCGGCGGAAGGTCCGGAATGATCAGCCCGGAAACTCCGCTATCCGCACAGGCTGCACAGAAGTTTTCAAATCCGAAGCTCAGCACAGGATTGATATATCCCATCAGGATCACCGGGATTTTGATATCATGTTTAACGGATTTCAGCTGGGAAAACAGCTTTTCAAGTGTCATTCCGTTATGAAGCGCGCGTTCATGGGCCTGCTGGATCACATGGCCATCCGCTACAGGATCAGAATACGGCATGCCGATTTCCATCATGTCCGCTCCCGAATCCTGGATCAGCTTCATAATATCCGCCGTATCTTCAGCTTCAGGAATGCCGGCCGTAAAGTATATATTAAGTTTTTTCATTTGAATAAAGTGGTAATTGGGTTAGAGTTGATCAGGTAGTTGCCCATCCATATCCTGGACTTTTTTTAAGTACGTTTCCATATCCTTGTCTCCGCGTCCGCTCAGGCAGATGACAACCACATCATCCGGTTTAAAGGTCTTCTGATCAAGCACTGCCAGTGCATGAGCGCTTTCCAGTGCCGGAATAATGCCTTCGGAGCGGGTCAGTGCAAAGGCAGACTGTAAGGCCTCTTCATCCGTTATGCTGAAAAACTCCGCCCGCTTTTCATTGAAAAGATGCGCGTGAAAAGGCCCGATACCCGGATAATCCAGCCCTGCGGAAATCGAGTGGGGCTCAATCACCTGTCCGTCTGCGGTCTGCATCACCAGGCTTTTGCTTCCGTGCAAAACGCCCAGGGTCCCTAAAAAGGTCGTTGCTGCCGTTTTTCCCGAATCTATGCCTAAACCACCGGCTTCTGCGGCAATGAGTTGTACATCTTCTTGCTCTACGAAATGGTAAAAAGCCCCTGCCGCATTGCTTCCGCCTCCTACGCAGGCAATGACATAGTCGGGATTCCGGTTTCCGGTCTGCTCATACAGCTGTTCGCGGATTTCTTTCGAGATGATACTCTGGAACCTGGCCACAAGATCCGGGAAAGGATGGGGACCCACCACACTTCCGATGACATAATGGGTCGTCACAGGATTACTGATCCAGTCGCGCAGGGCTTCATTAACTGCATCTTTCAGTGTTTTGGAACCTGATGTGGCTGCCACTACTTTCGCACCCAGCATATTCATCCGGGCCACATTCGGTGCCTGCCGTTTGATATCCACTTCTCCCATGTAAACGATGCATTCTAACCCAAGCAGGGCGCAGGCAGTCGCAGTCGCTACCCCGTGCTGTCCGGCTCCGGTTTCGGCAATAATCCTGTTTTTGCCGAGTCTTTTGGCCAGCAAAACCTGTCCGAGCGCATTGTTGATCTTATGGGCACCGGTATGGTTAAGGTCTTCCCGTTTCAGGTAGATCCGGGTATTGTATTTTTTACTTAGGTTTTTAGCAAAGTACAGCGGTGTCGCACGCCCTACATAATTTTTAAGGAGCTCCTGGTATTCCTGCTGGAAATCTTCAGATTCTATAATGGCTATATACTTCTTTTGCAGTTCCTCTACATTCGGATACAGCATTTCAGGGATGAATGCTCCGCCAAATGCACCGTAATATCCGTTTTCGTCTGGGTTTTTATATTTCATTTTTTTGTTTTTTAGTAATTCAATGGTCTTCTATACAATCTGGAGTGGCTGTGCAGTTTGTTCATGATCAATCTGTTTTGTAGATATTGGATACGAATTCTCTGATCCTGTCCAAATCCTTATCACCCGGCGTCCGTTCAAATTTTGAATTGATATCAATGGCAAAAGGCTTATGGCTGATGGTATCCAGGTCACCTATATTGTCTCTTGAAATTCCGCCGCTTAAAAAATAGGGAAGCGGAATATCCAGGCTGTCAAGGAGACTCCAGTCAAAACTTTTTCCCGTACCGCCGTATCCTTTGCTGTCCGTATCAAACAAAATATAATCCACATCATGCCGAACGGCCCGGATCTGTTCCGAAATCTCTTCTGAACGCTGCTCTTTTGAAACATCATCCTGAAGCCCGATTCTTACCGCCTTCATGATTTTAATTTTATGGCCTGCCTGTTTTCTGAGTGTGCTGATGTAAGTCTGGTCCTCATTTCCGTGCATCTGGATCATAGCCAGGCCTGCTTTTTCGGCTACTTCAATAACCTTTTCAACTGATTCATTCACAAATACCCCGGTCTTTCCCGGATGGTCAATAGACTGAATATCGGCTAATGTGAGCGAGTTCATGACAAAGCGGGGAGAACGTTCATAAAATATGAATCCTATAAAGTCCACGTTCAGGGCAATCAGGTCCTGGATCTGTTCCTTTTTGGTCATGCCGCACACTTTTAGTGCCTGTATTCCGTTCTTCATATCCGTTCTTTATAATCCATGCACATGGGAAGACTGGCTGACAAAATCTGCAAAAGACTGTCCCGGATCGCTGTTTTTCATAAAATATTCGCCCATCAGGAAAGCATCAAAGCCCTGCTCTTTAAGGAACAGGAAATCCTTAACAGTATAAATACCGCTTTCCGCCACAGAAAGAGCCTGTTCCGGAAGCATATCTTTAAGCCGTACGGAATGCTGCAGATCCACTTTAAAATCTTTCAGGTTCCTGTTGTTGATGCCTACCATGTCAATCGCAGAATGATAATGCCCGAGTTCAGTTTCGGTATGGATTTCCAGCAATACTTCAAGGCCCAGTTCATGGGACAATGCGGTGAATTCATTCACCTGTTCCGGTGAAAGGCACGCCGCAATCAGCAGCACGGCATCCGCACCGATGCTTTTGGCCTCGTAAAACTGGTATTCATCAATCATGAAATCTTTGCGTAAAACCGGAATATGGATGTGGTTTCTTACCTCCATAATATCATCCAGGCTCCCACCGAAGAAGTCATGATCGGTGAGGATGGAAACACCTCCTGCCCCGGCACGTTCATAGCCTGAGACCACTTCCAAAGGGGCAGAGGTATTGTTGATGATGCCTTTTGAAGGTGACTGCCGTTTGAATTCTGCAATGATTCCGGTGGTGCTTTTCAGAGAAGTCTTCAAAGAATGCGTTTTCCTGCCGAAAAACTGAGCCTCTTTAAGCATGGCTAAAGGAACCTTGGATTTTGCCGACAATACTTCTTCTTTTTTCCTCTTTATGATTTGATCTAATATCGTCATAATATGTTTTTTTTAGCTTTTTTTAAGGATTATTTCTGTTGAGCATCACTCCTGATTGAACGGATAAATCCCGGTTCTATTGAAGCAGCATCTCCAGGCTTTGCAGGGCCTTGCCGCTCTTCAGGCTTTCTTCAGCCAGCGAGAGACATTCTTTATAATCTCCGTATCGGTGAGTGTGATGAAGCGCTACGGCAGCATTGGCCAGGACAACCGAATTCTGCTGTTCCGTCCCTTTTCCTTCCAGGATTTTCCTGAATAAAGCTGCCGTTTCCCCGATGGTTCCTCCTGCCTGGATGCTTTCCGGACTGACGGCATTGAATCCGAGATCTTCTGCGGAGTACATTTCTTCGCCGTATTTGGTAATGATTTTGGTATCCTGTGTAAGGCTGATTTCATCATATCCGTCCATACCGTGAACCAGGACAAATTCCCGGCTGTCTTTCTGCAAAAGATATTGGTAGATCCTTGCAATTTCAAGGTTATACACGCCGATCACGGAATATTGGGGTTTCGCAGGATTCACCAGCGGTCCTAAGAGATTGAAAAATGTACGCAGTCCCAGAGCTTTCCTTAAAGCTCCCACTGATTGCAGGGCAGGGTGGAAGTAAGGCGCGTGCAGGAAACAGATGTTGGCTTTCGCCAGGTCCTCGTTCAGTTCTTCCGAAGTTTTTTTGAACTGATAGCCAAGTTCTTCCATTACATTGGAAGCACCCGTGGTGGTTGAAGCCCCGTAATTTCCGTGCTTGGAAACTTTCTGTCCTGTCCCGGCAACAACAAAGCTGGCCAGGGTTGAGATATTGATGGTGCTTTTTCCGTCACCGCCCGTTCCGACGATATCCAGCAAGCCGTCTTCTTCAAGGGTTACCGGAACTGCCATCTGTAAAAGGGCTTCCCGGAAGCCTTCCAGCTCCTGAAGGGTGATGTTGCGAAGCAGGAAAACACTGATGAACGCTGTGATTTCAGCATCATTGAATTTATTATGGGCTATTTCAAGCATGATTGCTTTCGCTTCGGATTTGGACAGCGTATAATGATTGAACAGGTATTGCAGTATTTCTTTCATAACAGGATTCTGTAAAAATTAATCAGTCTGGGTTTAGTGGAGAAGAAAGTTCCTGATGATGGTTTCTCCGTCCGGTGTCAGGATGCTTTCGGGGTGGAACTGCACGCCATGCACATCATATGTTTTGTGTTGCAGAGCCATGATCATGCCGTCGTTATCCACAGCGGTAATTTCCAGTTCTTCAGGAAACCCTTCGGTGTTGACTGCCCAGCTGTGGTATCTCCCGACTTCCATTCCGGAAGCAAGGTCACGGAAAAGTTTTGTTTTTTCTTTGACCAGGTTAGCCGGGGTAGAAACCCCGTGGAAGATCTCGGAAAGGTTGATCAGGTTTCCGCCGAACGCTTCCGCAATCGCCTGCTGTCCCAGGCATACGCCCAGGATACTTTTGCTGGGAGCATATTCCCGGATCAGGTCCAGCAGGATACCCGCTTCTTCCGGAATACCTGGACCGGGCGAAAGAATGATTTTATCATATTGTGCAATATCTTCCAGGGAGATCTCATCATTCCGCACGACATCCACTTTTCGGCCTAAGATCCTTTCTATGATCTGCACCAGATTGTAGGTGAAACTGTCATAATTGTCAAAGACCAGGATTTTTGCTTCGTGATCCGTATCGGATGGATTTATAGGTAGGGTAGTATTCATTTTTAAGGGTAAGGTTAATTATTGTATCAGGTGTAAATCTATCGGTTATAACTGGTTAGTTGTGGATCAGTCTGCTATTTTTTCTGCTTTTTCGACCGCTTTTTTCAGGGCATTCAGCTTGTTATTGACTTCCTGCAGTTCATTTTCAGGCACCGAGTGGGCGACAAGGCCTGCTCCTGCCTGATAATACAGGGTGTTGTTCTTACTCAGGAACGTCCTGATCATAATGGCCTGATTACAGGTGCCGTTCAGTCCGATCATTCCGATACAGCCTCCGTAATACCCCCTGGAATCTTTTTCATAGGCATCAATCAGCTGAAGGGCTTTATGTTTCGGTGCCCCGCTTAAAGTCCCCTGGGGAAAGGTAGCCGATACCATTTCGAAAGGCTGGATACCGGCCGGAAGATCGGCTGTTACTTCGCTTACCATATGAATCACGTGGGAAAAGAGCTGGATCTCTTTCAGTTTTGTTACCGTAACATTGTTTCCCAGTTTTCCCAGGTCGTTTCTGGCCAGGTCCACCAGCATCGTATGTTCTGCGTTTTCTTTCGGATCTTTTTTTAAGGTTTCAATAGCTTTCAGGTCAGTGTCCAGATGGCCCGTCCTTTTGAATGTCCCGGCAATCGGGTGGATTACAGCCTGGTTATTTTTGATGATGAGCTGGCTTTCCGGGCTGGAACCGAACAGTTTGTAATTGCCATAGTCGAAGAAAAAGAGGTAAGGAGAAGGGTTGATATTCCTCAATGCGCGGTACACATTGAATTCATCACCGGTAAACTTCTGCTGAAACCTCCTGCTGAGTACCAGCTGGAATACATCGCCCCTCATGCAGTGCTTCTGGGCCGTTTTTACCAGTGCTATATATTCTTCATCGGTAAGGTTGGACGTTTCCGAACCGGATTTCCCGAAAGGATAAATCACCGGATTCCTGTTCTTGATCAGGCTTTCAAGGTGATAGAGCTCGGAGCGAACGCCTTCGATGCGGTTTTCAATAAAATGCATTTCAGCATTGTAATGATTGATCGCAATCACATACTGGTAAAGGCGGTACCTGAGCAGCGGGATCTCCACTTCCGGGCTCTGTGCTTTAAAGGTGACTTTTTCAAAAAGCTGTACCGCATCAAAACTGGTATACCCGAACACGCTTTGTGCGGTTTCCTCTACTGCGTCTTTTGCCTTTTCACATTCAAAAATCTGGCAGAAATCCCTGAAAAGATCGGTTACCGAATACCCTTCCAGCGGCTGTTTTACCGGTTCTTCAAGAGGCAGTTTTACTTCAAATTCTTTCAGCGACCTGATCTCTATTCCGGCAATGGCATTGATGCCGATATACGAGAAATTGTGTTCTGCATTCCTGGAATCCGAACTTTCCAGCAGTACTGTATCCCTGAAATGGTCCCTTACCTGAAGGTAAATGTTCATGGGAGTCTGCAGGTCTCCGAGTGTTTTTTTTGAAACGGTTTTTATTTTGATTTTTTTGTGGAACATCTGTATTGGTTTACATTTTTAAATAAAAAAAAGACTTCAACGGTATCCGTCAAAGTCTCTATATGCTAAATATTATTTTTGTCTTGCGTTAACAACATAACAATACTTCCAGACCCGACGAAGAGTTTGAAAGCCACCACCAGTTATTGTTGCTGATCTGATTCATGAGACAAAAGTAAATATTTTTTTAATATGAAATACAAAAATCCCGAAAAATTATCAAAGCTTAACTTTTCTCCTGATATTAGTCGGTCAAGACCCTGAAAAAATCCTGATTTGTCATAACCTGAAATTTATTTTTTATATTTTTGCTTAAATAATATAGAAAAAGAATGAAAAAAGTATTAGCCGCCGCATTTATTGCAAGCTTATTGATGATCAACTGTTCTAAGAAAACAGATCATTCCCTGCAGGACAGCAACACAATGCTGGAAGAACCTGAAGTACCAACAGTAACCGATTCAACCGCTAAGAAAGCAGATACACCGGCTGCCACAGCTACTGCACCTGCCGCAACAGCTACCGACGCTGCCAAAAAAGATTCCACAGCAGCCAAATAATGAAAAAACTGTTTTTAACAGGATGCATAGGGCTGCTTATGGTATCCTGTTCTAAAAAAGAAAATACAGCCGTACAGTCTCCGGAACAGCCCGGCCAATCTGAACAGGCGGTCAGCCAGCTTTCCGGGGAACAGCTGATTCAGACGCTGGATTGTTCAGGGTGCCACGCTGTGGATGAAAGGATGATCGGCCCTTCGTACCGTGACATTGCAGGCAGGTACACCGAGAAGGATGCGGAACTGCTGGCTTCCAAGATCATCGAGGGAGGAAGCGGAGTGTGGGGAAGCGTCCCTATGCCGCCCCATCAGCAGATTTCAAAGGAAGACGCAAAGAAGATGGTAGGCTATATCCTTACGCTGAAAAATAAATAAATTTTTACATTCGTAAAAGAATACATGCTGTTCCCGTCAGGGAGCAGCATTTTGTTGTATAAGGGCGGAATTTTTTTGCCTCATACCTTTAAAAACCCTTATCTTTGCCCGTTATTGAAATACAGAAAAATGCAATTATCAGAACAGGAAATAATCCGAAGAGAAAAGCTGTCCAAGCTGACTGAAATGGGGATCAATGCTTTCCCTGCCGATGAGTATACCATCACAGATACTACAGAATCTATAAAACAGGATTTCGCTGATAATAAACAGGTTAAGATTGCCGGTAGACTGATGTCCAGAAGGATACAGGGGAAAGCATCTTTTGCTGAACTGCAGGATTCCAAAGGAAAGATTCAGGTATATTTTAACAGGGATGAAATCTGTACCGGAGAAGACAAGACTTTATATAACGAAGTATACAAGCATCTTCTGGACATCGGTGATATCATTGGTGTGGAAGGTGAGCTGTTCAAAACCCAGGTAGGGGAGATGACGGTAATGGTGAAGAATTTTACGCTTCTGACAAAGGCATTACGCCCTCTTCCGCAGCCGAGGACCGATGAAAATGGTGTTGTATATGACGCATTTAACGATCCTGAATTAAGATACAGGCAGCGCTATGTGGATTTAACCGTGAATCCTCAGGTGAAAGAAGTTTTTGTAAAGAGGACCAAGCTTTTCAATGCGATGAGGACGTTCTTTAATGATGCCGGTTATTTTGAAGTGGAAACCCCGATCCTGCAGTCTATTCCGGGAGGAGCTGCTGCCCGTCCGTTCATTACCCATCATAATGCATTGGATATCCCTTTATATTTAAGGATTGCCAACGAATTATACCTGAAAAGGCTGATTGTCGGTGGCTTCGACGGTGTCTATGAATTTTCCAAAAACTTCAGGAATGAAGGAATGGACAGGACTCATAACCCGGAATTTACCGCTATGGAAATCTATGTAGCTTATAAGGACTACAACTGGATGATGGATTTCACTGAAAAGCTGCTGGAATTCTGTGCCGTACAGGTTAACGGGACTACCAAAGCAACTTTCGGGGAATATGAAGTGGATTTCAAAGCACCGTACCAGAGGATTTCCATGACCGATGCGATCCTGAAGTTCACCGGTTTTGATATCACCGGAAAAACAGAACAGGAACTGTTCGATTTTGCGAAATCAATTGGCATTGATGTGAACGAAACCATGGGGAAAGGGAAGCTGATCGATGAGATTTTCGGGGAGAAATGTGAAGGAAACTTCATCCAGCCGACATTCATTACGGATTATCCGGTGGAAATGTCTCCGCTCACCAAAAAACACCGGAGCAAAGAAGGGCTTACCGAGCGTTTTGAGCTGATGGTATGTGGTAAGGAAATTGCCAATGCCTATTCCGAGCTGAATGACCCCATAGACCAGAGGGAACGTTTTGAAGACCAGCTGAAATTGTCTGAAAAAGGAGATGACGAAGCCGGTCAGTTCATTGATGAAGATTTCCTGAGGGCACTGGAATACGGAATGCCGCCGACATCCGGATTAGGAATCGGAATGGACCGCCTGATCATGTTCCTTACCAACAATGCTTCTATCCAGGAAGTGCTGTTCTTCCCGCAGATGAAACCTGAAAAAGCCGTACCTCAGATTGAGCTGGGAGAAGATGAAAAAGTAATCCTTGAGATCCTGAACTCCCGTGAGGAGCCTTTTTTACTGGCAGAAGTTAAGGAAAGAAGTCAGCTGTCCGGTAAAAAATGGGATAAAGCTTCCAAGATACTGACGAAAAATAACCTGGTAAAGGTTGAAAAGATTGATGAACAGCTTCTCATGAAGCTCGCATAATACGGATTAAATTCCAACCCTATACCTCTGCAATTCCTGCAGAGGTTTTTTTATGCCTTCCTGTACTCCTATATTTTTAAAAAGTGTAAAAATTGCAGATTTTGAAGAACTTATTGCTTTTATTTTTTCAAAGCTGTTGCTTAAGATCGTAAGGTGTTTAGAAGAAAATTTCTATTAGTACTACAAGAGTATAACACATTACTTCATACTATTTTCAAAATTTAAATTAATTTGTACATTTGCTGAAGTAAAAACACAATCAATGAAAAAAACTTGTACCTTTTTGGTATTGGCTTGTTCGATAGCTAATGCCCAGATTACCATCACAAAAGATACTTCATTCGGAAACAACGGGACTGTAAGCGGTTTAGGATCTTCTTCGCCTAATGACTGGCTGCTGCTGATCCCCGTATCCATTCCACTTTCCAGGGAAGCAAAATTTTTGTCAGCTACCATGCGGACAACAGTACTTTCACCCAGTTTACCAGGCTGAATGCAGACGGTTCTCCCGATGCTACATTCGGGACCAACGGAACTGTGGTGATTCCGGGGTTTGAAGCCTATTATTTTTACGCCAATAATGATTTTTTCTATACCAACGGAAATCATAAATACCTTTCCAATGGCCAGGAAGATACCACTTTTTCCAATGCGGCGATGCAAATGACGGACTGGAACTATAAGATTGTGCTTCCGGACTGTAAGATCTTCTTTCGTGGGGATAACGCCTTCAGTAAATTCCTTCCGGATGGCAGCCAGGATGCTTCTTACGGGACCAACGGTTCTATGAGTACAGATCCTTCTGTTGCAGGAGATCCTAACGGTAGCATTAACTACGAATTCTTTTTTAACAAAGATCAGGCAGTGTATGAACTGATCTCTCCTTCTACTGGCCTGTCCAATATTCGTAAAGTGAGCGTGGGTACAGGCAGCCTGGATACTTCATACGGCCAGAGTGGCTATGCCCATGTAAAAAATGCAGTGCTCCCTACAACAGCTTCTTATGCTGTGAGTGTGCAGACTTCTTTAAATGATGGATCTTTCATCAATAAATTTACAGATATCGGAAATATCTATTTCACCAAGACAGATGGCCAGGGGATGCTGGACCAGACTTTGGGAACCGGTGGCGTGATTACCGCTGAAAAGTCATTTCTGTATAACGGGACTGAGTATTCTGCACAGGACACGGAGCCACTGGTGTATAATGATGTAATCCTGGTTCCCGCAGAAAATTCTTCCCATGATCTTGGGATTGCCTGTTATTCAATGAACGGTAATAATCTTACAGTTAATAACGGTACGTTTTATCCCCTGTCAGGAACTTCATACACGACGTTGAGATTCACTTTTGTGAAAGATAATTACCTGTATGTGATGCATGACAATAATATTTCAAGGTACATTATTCAGAAACCTGTACTATCTGTAAAAGAACAGGCGGATCAAAAAGACATCATAAGGTTCGAAAATCCTTTTAAAGAACAATTAACCCTGTTGCCTGTTGCTGATATCAGAGAAGTGGAGATCCTGGATGAAAACGGGAAAACCGTCCTGAGAGGAAAAGGTCCTAAACTCAATACCTCATCCCTGCTGAAAGGCAGCTATCTCATCAGAATAACTTCAGCATCCGGTAAAGTAACGGTAAAAAAGGGAATTAAAAACTAACAGAATATACATATTGAAAAAACCGTCATCGCGACGGTTTTTTCAATAATGATCTTCTTTGTTTGCTGAATGAAACCATCAGGTAGAACAGAAAAGGAAGGATAAAAACAGAGCCTAAAATTAAAGCCCATCCCAATGCATTGATGGTTTTGGGAGCCGCCACATGCTCCAGCAGCGAAAGATGCTGTCCGTTCCCGAACAGAATGATGTTCGGATTATGCTGATACGTGGCCGCTACCAGGATCATAATGATCTGGAATCCTGCGAGAGCCCTTACAGAAAGCAGTTTTCCGGTATGCATTGCTCTCAGGATAAGACCCAGGCAGATCGTCGCAAAGATTGTAGCCATAATTCCCAGAGGTTTGGAGAATACCCACATAACCAACGGGATATCGGAAATATAAGCCGTGAGAAAAACCAGAAGTCCGGTGATCACCACAAATACCATAGTCTGCTTTGATTTTTTGATCATCAGCTTCAGTTCCATACGGTCTATCGCTTCCCTCAACGCAAATACCGAAGCGACATAGGCGCAGATGGCAATCGTAAAAAGGCCTACAGCCACTCCGAACCAGTTCAGCCAGCTGAAAATATAGAGCTCTGCAAAGCTGTTTGCCTCCGGATGGATGGACCTGGAAATGGTTGCCGCAGCAATCAGTCCGAGGAAGAAAGGCGTTAGTAAGCTGGAGAAATAAAAGATCTGGGTATATACTTTCTGCCACTCGTCTTTCACGGCATCATAATGCCTGAAGGTAAACGAAGTGCCTCTGGCAATGATCCCGATCAGCATCAGGACCAAAGGGATATGAAGGTAGGTGGAAAGGGTAGTATAGACCTCAGGGAAGCCGACAAAAAGAATCACAATTGCAATAATCAGCCACATATGATTGGCCTCCCATACCGGAGCGATCGATTCATACATAATGACCTGTGTTTTGGGGCGGTTTTTTTCTTTGGTGAACATTTCCACGATTCCTGCCCCGAAATCAGCTCCCCCTAAAATCACATAGAGGCAAATGGACAGCCAGAGAAAACCTATGACAACATAAATCATAATTTTTTGTTTTTAATAGTGTTGAACTGAGGATCGGTAGGATCATATAATTTCGGAACCATCTTTATCTGCCTGGTCAGAAGGAATGCCATCACGAAAGAGAGGGAAACAAACACGGCAGTAAAGAAATAGAAGGAATACTGTATTCCGGGCATCGGAGTCACCGCATCCACTGTTCTCATAATTCCGTAGATGATCCACGGCTGACGTCCGACTTCGGTTACAGTCCAGCCCGCTTCCAGTGCCATATAGCCGAAAGGCGTGGCAATCAGGAATGTTTTCAGGAACCAGGTTTTATTCAGCCATTCTTTCTTAAAAAAGCTGGCATACAGGTAGAGCATTCCGATGATGATCATTACCACACCGAAAAAGATCATGATCTGAAAAGCATAATGCACTACCGCTACCGGAGGCCATTCGTCTCTTGGGAAATCTTTCAGCCCTTTTACTTCGGCATTGAAATCACTTGCAACAAGGAAGCTGAGCATTTTCGGGATCTTAATCGCATATTTCAGTTCCGCCTTTTGCTGGTTCGGAATTCCGCCAATGACAAATGCAGCCCCTTTTTCCGTTTCGAAATGCGCTTCCATGGCGGCAAGTTTGATGGGCTGCCGTTCAGCAACCGATTTTGCCGCCGTATCACCTGTCAAGGGTGCTCCGAAGGCCCCGATCATCGCAAAACCGGCTGCAATCCTGAATGCTTTGGTATGGAATTCCACATTTTTTTTACGCATGATTAAAAAAGCGTGTACTCCTGCTACCGCAAATCCGGTAGCACAAAAGGCGGCAACGGTCATGTGGAGCGCCTGTGAAAACCAGGCATCATTGAACATGGCTTTGATAGGATCTATATTCAGGTATTGTCCGTTGATGTAATCAAATCCCGAGGGAGAGTTCATCCAGGCATTGGCTGCAACGACCAGGATACCGGATGCAAGACCGCTTAAACCTACCAGGAATCCGCAGAACCAATGGAACCATTTATTAAACCGGTCCCAGCCGTACAGGAAGAATCCTATGGCAATGGCTTCAATAAAAAATGCGGTTCCTTCCAGGGAAAAAGGCATCCCGAAAATAGGGCCGGCATGCTTCATGAACTGAGGCCATAAAAGGCCAAGCTCAAAAGAAAGCATCGTCCCGGATACCGCTCCGGTGGCAAAAAGGATGGCTACCCCTTTACTCCATGCTTTGGTAAGGCCTTTATAAAGTTCGTTGCCGGTTTTCAGGTATTTCCAGTGGGCAAATGCCATTAAAAACGGCATCACCATCCCGACACATGAAAAGATAATGTGAAAACCCAGGGACATGGCCATCTGGGCACGGGCCGCAATAAAATCATCCATACACTCAACTTTTAAGTACTCAATTTACGGATAAATTATAAGAAGGAATATGATATAAGACAGTAGAAGTTCCCAAAATCTGCCTTACCTTCGAATTCTTATGCTTTTGAAAAGTTGTGTCTTACAGCAATGACTTTTATATAAGCATTATCATAGGGTTATTTATCTGTTCTTTTAGTGAATAATCCGCTTTTTCCACTCCTGTTTTTTGACACTTTTTAACTTTCATACCTCGAAAAAAATCACGATATTTGTGGGTCTCTGCATTGAGCAGGATTTTTAATATTTTATATGAGTCAGAAACAATATACAGCTAGTAGTATTCAGGCATTGGAGGGAATGGAGCACGTACGTATGCGTCCTTCCATGTACATTGGTGACGTAGGCGTAAGAGGCCTTCACCATTTGGTTTATGAAGTAGTGGATAACTCTATTGATGAGGCTTTGGCAGGATACTGCGATACGATCTTCGTCAGCATCAAGGAAGGGAACGGGATCGAGGTAAGCGATAACGGTAGAGGTATTCCGGTTGACTTCCATGAAAAGGAACAGAAATCCGCTCTTGAGGTTGTAATGACAAAAATCGGGGCCGGAGGTAAGTTCGATAAAGATTCTTATAAGGTTTCAGGAGGTCTGCACGGGGTTGGGGTGTCGTGTGTGAACGCGCTTTCCAATGAAATGGTGACTACCGTTTACCGTGACGGCAATATCTATCAGCAGATTTATTCACGAGGAAAAGCACAGACCGGTGTAGAGGAAATAGGACACAGCGACCAGAGAGGAACGAAGCAGTTCTTCCAGCCGGATGATTCCATATTTACCGAACTGGTATACAATTATGATACATTGGCAAGCCGCTTAAGAGAACTTTCCTACCTTAATAAAGGAATTACGATCACCTTAACCGATGAAAGGGAACAACTGGAAGACGGATCTTTCCGTTCAGAAGTATTCCATTCTGAAGGCGGATTGAAAGAATTTGTCGCTTATATCGATGGAAACCGTGAGTCCATCATGGAAAACGTGATTTTCATGGAAGGTGAGCGTGATGATATTCCGGTTGAGGTAGCGATGCGCTACAATACGTCTTTTAATGAGAACCTCCACTCATACGTTAACAATATCAATACCCATGAAGGAGGAACGCACCTGGCCGGGTTCAGGAGAGCATTGACCAGGACGCTGAAAAAATATGCTGATGATCTTGGGATCCCGCAGAAAGAAAAAGTGGACATTACCGGTGATGACTTCCGTGAAGGATTAACAGCTGTGATCTCCGTGAAAGTTATGGAACCCCAGTTTGAGGGACAGACCAAAACCAAATTAGGGAACTCCGAAGTTTCCGGTGCGGTAGATAAAATTGTGGGCGAAATGCTTTCCAACTTCCTGGAGGAAAATCCGTCCGAGGCTAAACTGATTGTACAGAAGGTGGTATTGGCAGCAAAAGCAAGGCAGGCGGCGAAAAAAGCCCGTGAAATGGTTCAGAGAAAATCCCCGATGGGAGGTTCCGGACTTCCGGGTAAGCTTTCCGACTGTTCTTCCAAAGATCCTGCTATTTCCGAACTCTTCCTTGTAGAGGGGGATTCCGCAGGAGGAACGGCCAAACAGGGTAGGGACAGGCACTTCCAGGCCATCCTTCCATTGAGAGGTAAGATCCTGAACGTGGAAAAATCAATGCTTCACAAAGTATATGATAACGAAGAAATCAAAAACATCTATACGGCTCTCGGTGTTTCCGTAGGAACCGAAGAAGACAGTAAAGCGTTGAATATGGCCAAATTAAGATATCACAAAGTTGTCATCATGACCGATGCCGATATCGACGGTTCCCACATTTCAACACTGATCCTTACCTTCTTCTTCAGATATATGAAAGAGCTTATTGAGAACGGATATATCTATATCGCTCAGCCGCCTTTATACCTGTTAAAGAGAGGGAACAAGAAAGTCTACGCTTATAATGAAAAGGAACGTGAGGAATTCACTCTGGAAATGGCTCCGGACGGAAAAGGAGTTGAAGTTCAGCGTTACAAAGGTCTTGGAGAGATGAACCCTGAGCAGCTTTGGGAAACCACGCTGAATCCTGAACACAGGATCCTGAAGCAGGTAACCATTGATAATGCCGTGGAAGCGGACAGTATCTTCTCTATGCTGATGGGGGATGAAGTTCCGCCAAGAAGGGAATTCATTGAGAAAAATGCAAAATATGCCAACATCGATGCTTAATCGATAGCGGAATATAAATGATAGGAGCCTCCTTAACCGGAGGCTTTTTTTGTGATGAAAAATTAATTTTCCAGTTCATAGATATTTCATTACTTTTGGAAAATTTTAGTAACTATGATGAAAATATTTTGTATCGGAGCGCTTTCTATTGCTTCTTTACATTTCGCTCAGAATTATCCCGCTTCAGCCATTCCTGAACCTTTAAAAAAAAATGCCAACCTGGTCATCCGTAAAGACCTGACCACCCTCCAGATCAACAGCGTGGATGAAATCCGGTACCAGTACCAGAAAGTAAGAACGGTGATGAATAAGGATGGTAAAGACCAGGCCACTCCTGTCATTGCCTATCAGAAAGGAGACCAGATTTCAGATGTTAAAGTAACGATCTATGATGAAGCCGGCAAGAAAATAAAATCATACTCCAAATCAGACTTTGGCGATTTTGCCAATACTCCCGACGGGATTTTCTACTCGGATGACCGTTTCATGTCACTGCCCTATACTCCGACACAATATCCTTATACCATAGAGTTCTCTTATCAGCTCAAAGACCAGAATACGGTTTTCATTCCGGATTTTGTCCCGTTTTCAACCACCAATACCTCGGTGGAAAGCAAAGAGCTGAGAGTCATCAACAATTCAGGGATAGAGCTTAAAACCAAAACCTATCCTTCAAAATACAATTATGCTGCGGTAGCTGAAAGCGGAAGCAGTACAGATAAAGTCTATTCTTTTAAAGATGTCCCTGCGGTTGACGGTACTTTTTTAATGCCGCAGCCGGACAAAATTTTACCTAAGGTAAGCTTTGCCCTGACGAGGTTCAACCTGATGGGAAAGCAGGGAAGCATCAGCAGCTGGAAAGATTTCGGGACATGGTATTATAACAGCATCCTGCAGCCCGTTTCCACAATAACGCCTGCCGTTAAGGCTGAAGTGGCAGCATTGCATTTACAGGGCACTACAGAGGAGAAAGTAAAAAAGCTGTATCAGTACATGCAGTCTAAAACACGGTATATTGCGGTCGCTTTAGGGATTGGAGGATGGCAGCCGATGCAGCCTGAAGAAGTATCCAAAAAAGGCTATGGTGATTGTAAAGGTCTTACGAATTACATGAAAGTATTGCTGGATGAGGCCGGGATCCCTTCCTATTACTGCGTGATCAACTCTGGAGACTCCCAGTTGACCTTTGATCCGGAATTCCCGAAAATGGGCGGAAACCACGCCATCCTTATGGTGCCTACTGAAAAGGGAAGCATCTGGCTGGAAAATACAAGCCAGATGATGGCATTCAATCATTTAAGCACATCCACAACAGACAGGAATGTGCTTTCAATCGATAAGAATGGCATCGAGCTGATCAGCACACCGGTGTATTCACCGGAGCAAAACAATGAAAAGCAGGTGCTGAAGATCAGGATCAACGAGGATAACAGCATTACCGGGGAAGGCCAATTCTCCTACACCGGCAATCAGTATGATTACAATGTCGCTTTCACCGGCCTTTCGCCGAAAGAGCGTAATGAAGCCATCAGGGACAGGCTGAGTGTTCTTAGTTTCGATAAGATTGAAATGAAGAACGTCATCAATGACAGGAATAATGCCGTTGCCCGGTACGAACTTGATTTCAAAGCAGGCAATTATTCCAAAACGGCCGGAAACAGCATGCTGTTCAGGGCAGTTCCTATTTTTACCAATGTCGTCTATAAAAATGATGAAGCCAGAGAGCTTCCTTTTGAGCTGCAGCAGTCGTTTCAGGATGATTATGAGATTACTTTTACGGTTCCTGCGCAGTATAAGCTGGATGAAGTTCCTGAAAATGTCAGCTTCAATTCAGAATTCGGGAGTTACCAGCTGAATTTCGTGCGGAATGGTACCGAGCTTAAGGTGAACAGGAGCATCAGAATCAATAAAGGCATTTACCCGAAAGAAAAGTACAATGAGTACATCAACTTCAGGAAAAAAACATTAAAAAATGATAATTCAAAAATTCTAATTTCAAAAGCATAACCATGAAAAGAATACTGTGGGCGGCATTAGGCTCCCTTACGATGACCTACGTTCAGGCTCAGAAACATGAGTTCCTTAATCCTCCGAAATTCAATGATGCGGACCTGTCCAAACCCAAATCCCTGCTGGATGAGAATGCACCGGTGGAAGTATTGTACCGTTCTGCGCATTATAAGATGGATTCCCGTACCGGATATCTTTCCAAAAGTTATTTTTACCGGGTGAAAATTTACCGGAAAGATAAGGCTGAAGACTGGCTGAACCTTGAAATTCCTCTGTATCAGGGTAATGGAGGCAGCCAGGAAACCATCAGCAGGATCAAAGCATTCACCTATAACCTGGATAATGGAGTAAAGGTAGAGACTAAGGTGGAAAACAACTCCAAGTACAAAAGCAAGGAGAACAAAAATGTAACGGTAACAAAATTTGCATTCCCTAATGTAAAGGACGGCTCCGTCATCGAATACCAGTATACGGTGGAATCGCCGTTCGCCTATGCTATACCTGAATTCCTGATTGAGACGGATACACCTACCCTCTATACGGAATATGTACTGGACAATCCTATCAATATGTCCTATAATGTGAATTATACCGGGTCACTCAATCCAAAATACAGGGAAATCGCAGATAAAAACTTATACGGGATGGATTATAAGACGTACCGTTTCGCCTACGAGAACCTGAAGCCCTTCAAGGTGGAAAAATTCGTTAAAAACGACCATAATTACAGGACAAAAGTCAGCGCAGAGCTGCATTCCACCAATTTCAGCGAGCTTAAACTCTACTCTTCTTCATGGGATCAGATCCGGCAGAGGCTGTACGATGATGAGGACTTCGGCGGCGAGCTGAAAAAAAGCAGGTTCGCCAAAGATAATATGCCCGCCGGAGTGGCAGGCATGAAAAATGAGCTTGACAAGGCCAATGCCATATTCAGCTATGTACAGAAAACCTTTACCTGGAACAACAAACGGGGCATCTATACGGAAGACGGACTGAAAAAGATGCTGGAAACAAAGACCGGGAACGCTGCGGAAATCAACCTGTTCCTGGTTATGCTGATGCGCGAAGCCGGCATCAAAGCTGATCCTGTACTGATTTCCACCATCAATAACGGTATGATCAACCTGGTTTCTCCCAATGTCGCCAATATGAACCTGGTTATTGCAGCCATTGAGGTGAACGGAGCCATACATGTCTATGACGCTACCACGAAGCAATCATCCGTAGACCAGCTTCCGCCGAGAGACTGGAATGAATACGGTGTATTGATGGCCAAAGATAACGTAAAGCAGATCCGGATGATCAATGCCAAGCCAAGCTTTACCTATCTGACCACTAATGCGAAAATTAATCCGGACGGAAGTATTTCAGGGACTTATACGGACAGGGATACAGGGACTTATGCCATGTATGCCAAAGAAAATTACGATGACAACCAGGAAAAGTACAAAAAGCAGTACAAGGAAAATTTTGCGATAGATTTCACAGGCATTACCTCTCAGGTATTGGAAAACGGTGATTTTGAAAGCAGCATGAGCTTTTCATCCGAGAACCTGATTGATAAAGTGGGCAAGAAAATCATCATTAACCCGTTGATGTTCATGAATAAAAATTCAAATGAATTTGACCAGACCGATGAAAGGAAATACCAGATTGATTTTATTTCCCCGTTTACCAAAGTGAAGAAAATTACCTTGGAAATCCCGGAAGGGTATGCCATCGAGGAAATGCCGAAAAATAAGAAGATCGTCACTCAGGACAAGGAAATAGAATACAGCTATACAGCGGAGCAGAAAGGAAACATGCTGGAAGTAACGTCTGTGATGACGGTTAAGAGCGCAGACTATCCTAAAGAATATTATTCTGCATTCAAACAGATCTGGGGAACAGCTTCGAAAAGCGAAAACCAGGTTATCAGCCTGATCCGGAAATCATAACCAGGTACGTAGATTCACATTGTACGAAAACCTTTGAAATAATCTTAAAAACCATTCATTTTTGAATGGTTTTTGCATGCATATCCAAAATAAGAATTATGAAAAATATATTGGCAGCCGTAACATTGGCTGCTCTATTTTCGGTTTCGGCCTGCAAAAAAAGCGAAACCTCAGGGACCTCCTCTGCAACAGAAAATTCCAAACCGGGCACGTTCAGGACAGATTCTGTAGCCATCAATGATTCCGTAAAGCTTGCGGATTCCCTGACTGTGCAGTATTCTGCTAAACTTCTGGTATTTCCTTCCTTACAGGATAAGACCTTGCTCGACAGTATCTATTTCAACAGAAAGGGGCTCAAAGATTTTTCTCAGAAAGGCCTTCAGGCTTATCTTGAAAAGGATAAGAATGGGTATTTCGATAAATTAAGGAAAGAAAGTAAAGAATACCTGTCGGATATCAGGTTCGGAGAGAAGTGGTATACGGATACATCCATGCACCTAAAATCCGTTAATAATGATTTCATGCATATCCAATATATGTGGGGGTCGTATGAAGGCGGTGCCCATGACAATTATGGTTTTTCAGAACGCGTTTTCGACCTTAAAAACAATAAAAGACTGGAGCTTAAGGATATTACCACCATGCCGGCAGGTAGTCTTGAAGCTTTGCTGATGAAAAACATCAACAAAATCAACAGCGGAACCACAGACAATAAAGGGCAGGTGAACAATTCGGAGATGCTCCTCGTAGAGGTGATTCCTGCTACGGATAATTTTTATTTTGATGACAAAAACCTGTATTTCCATTACAGCCCGTATGAAATTGCAGCTTTTGCAGCCGGTGATATTACCATTCCGGTTTCCTGGCAGGAGCTGGACAAAACCCTTACTCCGGCTTTCAGGGAAAGGATGAAATTTAAATGATATTTAATGCTTCCCTTACGGAAGCATTTTTTATTTTTGTGATCATGGAAAATGTCGCTTTCATCATCAATCCTTTTTCTGCCAAAGGAAACTACCAGCCGTTTCTCAATGCGCTGAAAGCTAAGGTCAAAGATCCTTTATACTATATTTCGGACTCCATTGCCGGAACCCATGATTTTATACAGGAACACTTCAGCCATGTGGATATTTTTGTGGCAGTAGGAGGGGACGGGACGATTTCCACCGTAGCACAGTACCTGATCGGGACTTCCAGGATCCTGGGGATTTTTCCTGCCGGTTCCGGAAACGGATTTTCAAATGAGACCAACTTCAGTAAAAATCTGGATGAACTGATTGGTAAACTGCAGGCCGGAAAATCAAGGAAGATCGATACTTTTACCGTGAATGACAGGCTTTCCATTAATGTTTCCGGGACTGGCTTTGACGGAAAGGTGGTGAAGGAGTTTGAAAAAACCACGCGCGGCTTTACAAATTATATTAAAGTTTCCATGAAGACATTTTTCAGCTACAAGCCGATCAAGGTTAAATTTTTCGATGAGAAATACCGGCAGTACAACGGTAAGTACCTGATGCTGAACATTGCCAATACCCGACAGTTCGGGAATAAGGCCTATATTGCCCCGCAGGCAAGCAAAAGTGACGGGCTCGTGGATATGGTGCTGGTAAAAAAGTTTCCGTTCACCTATTCGCCGCTGTTTGCGTTCAGGATGTTTACCAAGAAGCTTAGGAATGATGATTATATTACCTATATTCCCGTTTCCGAGATCGAATTTAAGGTGAATACCAAAAACTGGCACCTGGACGGGGAATTCAACAAAATAAAATCTCCGATACATGTGAAGGTCCAGCCGGCCAGCCTGAATATCCTGATCTGAGATTATAGGGTCTGATGAAGGGCAATGCGGTTTCCTTCGCTGTCTTCAAATTCTGCGACGGCAAAACCATGTTTTCTATTAACGGTTTTAAGATAAAGGATCTTCCCTCCTTTCTCCAGGACTTTTTCTAATGTAAGATCAATGTCTTGGTCCTGAAATAAAGGATAACACCCTTTCGGGTCGGCTGGTAGACATCGCCTTTTGCCAATGCCCCGGAAATCCCGCTGCCGGTTTCTTCAAACGGGAACAGCAGCATTTCATAGTCATCAATCATTTCTTTTTCAAACCTGAAACCAAATACATGGCTGTAAAATTTCCGGGCCCTTTCCAGGTCTGTGACAGGAATTTCAAAATAGACCACCGGATTGTTTTCTTTTATCATCTTATGGTTGTTTTTTGTACAGGACATAAGCAGGATACCGGTCACGCATAACAGCTGCCTGATGTATTGATGCATTTCAATAGTAATTTAATGATACCTCCGGTTTTTCCTCAATCTTACGAGGGTTATTAAAGCAGTACTGTAACTGCTCTTTATCCAGCTGCTTCTCCCAATTGGCGACCACAAACGTAGCTTCAGCCGGCCAGCCTGAATATCCTTGTTTAAAATGAATTGTAATCATTCGCTGTAAACATTTTTGTTGTGCAGTTCCATCCATTTAGTAGGATCTGCAATATCGGTCCATCCAAATTGTCGGTACAGCCCGTGTGCATCTCCGGTAAGTAAAATTCCATCTTCTCAGGCCATGTAGATCAGGATGGTTCATGATTATTTCCATTAACCATTTAGAAAGTCCGTTTCCTCGATATTCTTCCAGGATATATACATCACCTAAATAGGCAATAGTAGAAAAATCAGAGATAATCCGGGCAAAACCTATTTGTTTTTCGTTCAGGTAAACTCCGAAACAAAGGGAGTTTTGTATGGCATCCCGTACGGTTTCTTTAGGAATATTCAGGCACCAGTATGCTTTAGTTGAAAGGAAGACGTGTATAGCATCAATATCCAGTCTTGTTTTATCTGTAGAAATGCAGAATTGGTCTTTATATAGGGTTATATTTTTCATTTATTTCATCTATTAGATTTCCAGTTTTTTCTCAACTTCATCCGGGTGATCCAGACAATACTGCAGCCGCTCTTTATCAAGCTGCTTTTCCCAATTAGCTACGACAACCGTCGCTACGGAATTTCCGATCACATTCGTCAGCGCTCTGCATTCGCTCATAAATTTATCGATGCCCAGGATCAGGGTCATTCCTGCCAGGGGAATTTCAGGCACAACGGCCAGCGTTGCCGCTAAGGTAACGAATCCGGCTCCTGTTACGCCTGCTGCGCCTTTTGAGCTGAGCATCGCTACCAGAAGCAGCAGCAATTGTTTTTCCAATGGCAGGTGGATGTTCAGTGCCTGGGCAATAAACAGGGAGGCCAGTGTCATATAGATATTGGTGCCATCCAGGTTGAAGGAATAGCCGGTAGGAACAACCAGCCCTACAATAGCTTTCGAACAGCCTGCTTTTTCCAGTTTCTCCATGATTCCCGGCAAAGCGGATTCTGAAGAGCTGGTTCCCAGCACCAGCAAAAGCTCCTCTTTAAGGAAATACATCAGCTTAAAGATATTAAAGCCGTTATAAAGGGCGACCGAACCCAGCACGATCACTATAAACAGGATGGAAGTAATGTAGAATGTGCCCACCAGGAAAATAAGGTTCAGCACAGAATGAAGACCATATTTCCCAATGGTGAACGCCATAGCTCCGAAAGCCCCGATAGGCGCAAGCTTCATCAGCATATGCACGATCTTGAAGACCGGAGCAGACAGGTCCTGAAGGAATTCAGTGACTTTAGCGCTTTTTTCTTTCGTCAGGACCAGGGCCACACCCATAAGGATGGCTACCAAAAGGACCTGCAGTATGTTTTCACCAACCAGCGGACTAAACAGGGTTTCCGGGATAATATTCATGATGAAACCCGTGAGAGTAGATTCGTGTGCCCTCTGCTGGTACTGTGAAACATCCCCGGAAAGTGTGGCCGGATTAACATTCAGTCCATGTCCCGGCTGGAGCAGGTTGCCCACGACAAGTCCGATGATCAGTGCCAGGGTTGAGAATGTAATGAAATAGATCATTGCTTTCATGGCAATTCTCCCGACTTTCTTAAGATCGGTCATATGCGCAATCCCGAGGGTAAGGGTAATGAAAATCACCGGAGCAATGATCATTTTCACCAGCCGAATGAAACCGTCGCCCAAAGGCTTCATTTTTTCACCCAGTTCCGGGTAAAACCTCCCTAAAAGAATTCCTGCAATGATGGCGACAACAACCTGGAAATAGATCTGCCGGTAAAATTTCTTCGTCTTCAAAATCAATCTTTAAATGTTCAGAGCCGGAAATTAAGAAAATTAATCTGAAGTATGATAAAAGTCAGTAAAAGTTTCGGCGGGGCTGAAAGCCCCGCCGAAACATATAACGTATAAAACGGTGTTAAAAAAGACCAGTGATTGACTGTCATCATTCTATGGCTACGGAATCATCACCCCTGCCGTCCGCCACAGCCTGGATATTACCATTGTCATCCCGGATGATCATTTCGGTTTTTCCGATCTGTTTGACTTTTTCAAAAGTGTAATTCTTAGCCTTTAATTCTGCTATGGTGCTTTCAGGGAAGTTTTCCTCCACCTTTATTGTTTCAGGCAGCCATTGCTGATGGAATTTCGGGGCATTAACGGAGATATTCGCGTTTTGCCTGAAATCAATCACATTGACAATCGATTGGTATACTGAAGTTGGAATCGTAGTTCCTCCGGGTGTACCCACAACCATATACGGTTTTCCGTTCTTAAGAAGGATCGTAGGCGTCATGGAGGAGAGCATTCTCTTGTTAGGCTGTATGGAATTGGCTTCACCACCTACAGCACCGAACATATTCGGTACACCGGGTTTAATGGAAAAGTCATCCATTTCATTGTTGAGGAAGAATCCGGCTCCGGATACCACTACCTTGCTGCCATAATAGCCGTTAAGCGTTGTGGTGACAGAAGCTGCATTGCCGTCTTTATCCAGCACGGAGATATGGGTTGTCTGCGTCGATTCTTTGGGCTGGGCAATGATCTTGCCAACTTCAGAGCTTGGGGTTGCCCTATCAAAGCTGAAGTTTTTCCACCGGCCCTTCAGGTACTCATCAGAGATCAGGTAATTAGTTTTATCCTGAATAAAATCCGGGTCACCCATATATTCGGCACGGTCTGCAAAAGCCCTTCGTTCCGCTTCTGCCATGATCTGTACAGCTTTTGTTGAGTTCTGCTGGTATTGATCAAGGTTTTCAAAGCTTGCCATCCTGAGCATCTGGGCCAGGAGGAGCCCGCCGCTTGACGGCAGCGGCATGGAAACCACACGGTTGCCTTTATAATCGAATTCAAGCGCCTTTCTTTCTGCGACCTTATAGTTTTTAAGGTCCTGCAGGGTGATAATCCCGTTGCCCTTTTTCATTTCCGCAACGATGAGCGCAGCCGTTTTACCTTCGTAAAAACCTTTGGCACCCAGTTTCTGGATCAGCTTTAACGTTTCCGCCAGCTCTTTCTGGATGAGGATGTCGCCTGCCTTCCAGGGTACATCCTTAACAAACGCATTGGCTGTCGTATTGTGTTTTTTGAATGCATCCCTGTGCCTGTTGAGCATATCCGCTTCCTGTTCCGTGACGGCGAATCCTTTTTCAGCTAAGTCAATTGAGGGCTGGATGATCTTTTCCATCGGAAGCCTGCAGTATTTCAACGTCGCAAAAAAGCCTGCAACACTTCCGGGAATGCCTACGGCAAGCCGCCCGTTCTGGGAAAGGTCTGTACTGGCTTTTCCGCTTTTATCAAGATACATATCCCTCGATGCTTTCAGGGGAGCAGTTTCCCGGTAATCCAGGGTAAACTTTTCGCCGTTGTTTTTGACGCCGACCAGAAATCCGCCGCCGCCAATATTGCCTGCCTGAGGATAAACGACGGCCAATGCATACTGCGTAGCAACTGCTGCGTCATAAGCATTGCCGCCCATTTTCAAAATGCTGGCACCGACTTCGCTGGCCAGCGGATGGGCGGAGACTACCACACCTTTGTTTTTTACTTTTACCTCCTTTACAATCGTAATGTCTGTGTACTGTGCTGAGAAATATTGCGTTATCAGTACCCCTATAATGATCAGCTTCTTCATGATAAAAAATATACCCGAATTTACAATTTTGTTTTTGAATAGGGGGTTAAAATCTTTATTTTTGCTTCAATCAACTAAAAAGAAAACAATGGAATCCTATACGGAAAAAATCCTGATTACCGGTGCTTTGGGCCAGATCGGCACAGAGCTTACCAACCGCCTGGTTGAAATTCACGGCGCAGACAATGTAGTAGCTTCGGGTCTTGACAAATGGCAGGAAGGCATCAGCTCGGCAGGTCATTATGAGAGACTGGATGTGACCAATACAAAATTGGTGAGGCAAGTCATCAAAGATTATGAAATCACTACGGTATACCATCTGGCATCTTTGCTGTCAGGAACTTCGGAAAAACAGCCGCTGTTTGCATGGAAACTGAACCTGGAGCCTCTTATAGATTTTTGTGAAATGGCGAAGGAAGGGCTTATTAAAAAGATTTTCTGGCCAAGTTCCATTGCGGTCTTCGGGAAAGGGATTCCAAAAGAAAATGTGGGGCAGGAGGTAGTGCTGAATCCTACCACCGTATACGGAATCTCCAAAATGGCAGGGGAGAAGTGGTGCGAATATTACTTCGATAAATACGGCGTAGACGTTAGAAGCATCAGGTATCCCGGATTGATCTCCTGGAAGACTCCGGCAGGCGGCGGGACTACGGATTATGCTGTGGAAATTTTTTATAAAGCCATAGAGGACGGAAAATACACCAGCTTTATTTCTGAAGATACTGCCATGCCGATGCTGTACATGGATGATGCTATTGAAGCTACCCTGAAATTGATGGATGCTCCTAAGGAGAGCTTGACGGTCCGTTCATCGTACAACCTGGGCGGAATGTCTTTCACCCCCAAACAGCTGGCTGAAGAAATCAGGAAAGAAATCCCGGGATTTGAGATCAGCTATGAGCCCGATTTCAGACAAGCCATTGCAGATTCCTGGCCGGCATCCATTGATGATTCCACGGCAAAAAACGACTGGAAACTTTCTTACAATTTCGGAATTTCCGAAATGACTCAGGACATGATTAAAAATCTAAGAATAAAATTAGGTAAAAATTAATGCTTTAATTTTATCTTTAAATAAGAGTGTTTTTAACATATGATTTTTAATATATTATAATAATTATCTAGAATTATATTTAAATGGTATTATTGACTTTTAATATTGTTACTATTGAAGCCTCCTGTCAAAATGGGAATGAAATCTCTGATGAAATGAGGTTGAATATAACCATAGATAATACCAAAGCCATACTCAGGATTTTAGATCTTCATGATGTAAAAGCCAGTTTCTTTATTGAAGTTTCCATCATTGGAAAACTCAAAAACCTCATCAAAGCAATTTCATCCCAAGGGCATGAAATTGCTTTTTACAATAAGAATTCTACCGTCGAAAATATTGAGGAAACTAAAAAAGAAACGGAATATTTCCTGGAGAAACAGATCAGGGGCATCCGTCAGAAAGACGTGCTGATCCCTTCAGAAACTCTGAAGATGATCGGGTTTAATTATATATCGCGGATCGATCATGCCCACGTGCTTTTTCCTTTCAAGCGGTTAAAGACCACCACAAAGATTACAGAAGAAGACGGATTGAGCATCATTCCCGAAAGTATTTCTCCCTACAGCCAATTGCCTTATAATGATTTCGTTTTCCAGTTCCTGCCGGTGAAATACTATCAGAATATGGTCTTTGAAACCCTTAAAAACGACGATTTTGTTCTTATCTACCTGGAGTCCTGGCAGTTTACGGACCTCAAGAAACACCGCTTTTCTGTCCCTTTTTACAGGCGGCTGAATGCAGGCAAAAAAATGGAGGACAAACTGGATGCCCTCCTCAACTGGATCAATGAAAAAGAACTGGCTACTTCCCGTGTCAAGGATTATATTTTCTGATCTTTTTCTTCATTGATGCAAACCGCCAGAAGATCGGTTGAGTATTGCATATCTTTCTGAAATTGTATAACATCACTGGAATACCCCGAACTGAAGTCATTCTGAGCAATATTTCCTGTAGCAGGTGCATTTCCTGATTTTAATTTTTTCAGGTAATCAAATGCCTTCTTTTGCAGTTTTAATAGGAAAACACGTAATGGATAAGGGTATACCGATAATGTCGAAGGAAGTACCATTAGCCGTTCCTTTCTGGTCCGTTTAATTTCTTCAAGGACCAGGTCTGAATCGGACCCGATCTTTAAAATTTCCACTTTGTCAAAGTGTCGTTCAAGCAGGTTTGTAAGGCTTTCCGGGCTGTATTCTTTCAGATGGAAAATATTCCAGGGCTGCTGGTATCTGAATAGCCGGTGTTTCTTATCCGGAGTGGAGATCATTAACATTCCGCCAGGATTCAAAAGCTTTTTTAATGTTGATGCATACGCCTGGTCATCCGGAACATGTTCTATGACCTGAAACGAAGTAATGACATCGAATTTTTCGTTTCCCAATTCGGCAATCGTCATAAAGCTCAGGTTAGGGGAAAGGTATTCCTTCCTGGCAAAATCAACCGCCTCCCTGCTGATATCCACGCCTGTAACGCTTTTTGCCTTCAGGGAAAGCATGTGGGAACCGTAACCTGAGCCACAGCCAAAATCGAGCACTTTTTTACCTGCTGCAAATTTTTCAGCATATTCATAAGTAGCAATATGCATCAGGTGCAGGTACAGTTCAGATTTGTTTTTAAAGCTGCCGTTCACGATATGTCTTTCGCCGGTATCTTTCATAGATCTACTTTCTTAAATATTTAATCAGGATAGTTCAAAAAGCGTTATTTCAGGTAAAACACCCACTCTTCCAGGGTAACCCAGCACGCCGAAACCGCGGTTCACATACAGCATTTTGCCCTCGCTTTCGTATAGGTCAGCCCATTTCGGATAGCGGTACTGCACAGGCGACCATTTGATGTTTTTAAGATCAAGCCCGAACTGCATGCCGTGTGTATGGCCGGAAAGCGTCAGCTGGACATTTCCCGGATGTTTTTTAACCACATAATCAAAATGGGTAGGGTCATGGCTCATCAGGATTTTAGCAGCGGATTCCGGGACGTTTTTAAGGGCTTTATCAAGATCCCCGAACTGCGGGAACGGTTTGAGGCCCCAGTTGTCTACCCCAAGGATATACAGCTGTTCGCCGTTCTTCTCAATGATCCTGTGCTCGTTGCGCAGCATTTCAAAGCCGGCTTCTTTTTCATATCCGATCAGGGTTTCCAGGTTTTTCCTTTTTGCATCCAGGGAATTCCAGGTAACGTAGTCTGCATAATCATGGTTTCCCAGCACGGCAAATTTACCGTCGTTTGCGTTGATCGTTGAAAACAGGGGGATGAACGGCTTGAATTCCTCTGCCACATTGTTCACCATATCTCCGGTAAACAGCACCAGATCAGGTTTTTGCTCATTGATCAGGTGGATGGCATGTTCCAGCTTTGAAGGGTCAGAGAAGCTTCCGCTGTGGACATCCGAAATCTGAACGATCTTGTATCCCCTGAAACTTTCGGGCAGGTTTTTTATTTTGACCTTTACTCTTCTTACTTTATGCCGGTATTTCCCGAAGGTGATCCCGTCGATGAACAATGCCGAAAGCACACCACCGAGACCCAGCCCTAAAAGGCTTAAAAACTTCCTTCTTTCCGGGAAAAGATGCTCATCCGGTTTTGCAAGGCCGATGAGATAGGTTCCGGTACGGAAGATATCATCGATCAGCAGGAATAAGACAATGAATATTTTAGGCAGGATCGCCACCAGGAACAGCGACATCATCAGATGGATTCTGAAAGGGTTTCTTTCCGAACGCTGGAAATGAGTGATCTCGTACGCAAACACGCCGTAGATGGCCAGAGAGACCATCCAGTACCCGAGCCTCAGCCAGAAGTTGTCCGTAAGGGTCCTTACTGCCTGGTAAACATAGATTTCCAGGACCAGGAAAATTGCTGCTATAAGTAAAAAATTCTTTTGCATAGGGTGGTTTAAAAAAGCACAAAGAATAACTTCCCTGTGCTTCTGAATTTATTAATATTAAATTATGGCTTAAGGAAACCGGTAAACAATAGCATTGATGTTCATTCCGGCTCCCACCGAAGTCATCACTATGTTGCCTTGATCTTTAAACGATTGACCCTCCATTTTTCCTTTAACGATAAGATCGAACATGGTAGGAATGGTGGCCACGGATGAATTTCCGAACTCCTGGATCGTCATCGGGGAGATGCTGTGGTCGTAATCTTTGATTTCATACAGCTTATGAAGCCTTTCGATCATCGCATAGTCCATTTTGGCATTCGCCTGGTGGATCAGGATCTTGTTAATATCCGTGATGGAAAGTCCTGCATCGTCAATGGTTTCTTTAATGGCTACGGGAACATTTTTAAGCGCGTACTCATAAATTTTTCTTCCCTGCATTCTTACGAAGAGCCTGGTCTGGTCGGATTCTTTATTGATGGAAGGTCCGTTCGCCAGGTAATCCAGCTCGGGCCCGTTATCACAGATCGTATTATGGGCAATGATTCCCACATTTTCCTGCTCGGTAGCCTGAACCACAACAGCACCTGCGCCGTCGGCAAAAATCATTCTGTTCCTGTCATAAGGATCGGTTACACGGCTTAATGTTTCACCACCGATAACAAGGATGGTTTTAGCGGTTTTGGCTTTGATCAGGGTGTCGGCAAGGATCATGGCTTCCACCCATCCCGGACATCCGAAAAGCATATCATACGTAACACATTTTCTGTTCCGGATTCCAAGTTTGTTTTTAACTCTTGCAGCCATGGTCGGCATGAAATCGGCATACCCGTGAGATGTAACTTCTCCGAAATTGCTGGCATAAATAATATAATCCAGCTCTTCACCGTCGATGTTGGCGTCTTCAAGCGCTTTTTTGGCCGCTTCGTAACCGATTTGCGAATTCGAAAGATCATCTTCTATGAATCTGCGGTTTTCGATTTCCGTAATTTCTACAAATTTCCCGATAGTTTCTGCAGCAGGTTTGTCAATCTTTATTCCGTCTTCCGTGTAAAACTCTGAATCTAGAAAGAAATCTCTACCAATAATTCGGCTGGGAATGTAAGACCCGGAACCAATGATGATCGTATTCGGCATTCGTTAATATGTTTTTTTTAAAAATGCAAAGTTAATAATTAATCTTAATAAGAAAGAATTAAAAATATTATTAAATTTGCAAAAATGTACTTTACCCCTTATGAAAAATAACGCATCCCTGAAAGGTTTATTAGTTGCAGTTGTGGCGTTTATGGTTGCTTTTGGGATCTACTACCTTTTTCTGGCAAAAAGAAACTACTACGTTATCGATAACCCTACTTCCGGTACTTTTTACTTCAAGATCAACAATGGCTCGGAAGGGATTATTTCCGGCGGGCAGACGGTTCCCGTAGATCTGGACAAAGGCAAAAATTCTATCAAAGTATTTGACCAGAACAAGAAACTCCTGTACGATTCTGCTTTTGAAGTGAATAAGATCCGCGGCCTTTTGAATATCGCACATCAGGATTATTATATCAATACCCAATATTATGGGTACAACCTTAAGAAAGATTCATTACTTTTGGAGCTCGGTAAAACGATGATCGACGGAAAACCTTACCTGGGAGCGCCTAAACGCTTCACTAAGCTCTATACCGACGACTTCTACTACAATGTGGATGAAGACTATGACAAGCTCATTAAAAATATCCAGAAAGTGGAATCCAGATCGAAAATTTTCAGGAAGCAGGATTTCCTCAATTATTATAAAGAATACTATAAGTTTTAAGTTTTGGCAAAAGATATCAATCAAGTAACGCCCTACAATTCTGAGGCTACCAAAAAGAGCCAGGTAGAGGATATGTTCGACAATATTGCACCTAAATATGATCTTCTGAATCATGTTTTATCCATGAAAATTGACGTTTTATGGAGAAATATCCTGGTGAAATGGATGAAAAAAGATGAACCCCGCGAAGTGCTGGATGTGGCTACAGGAACGGGTGATCTGGCCATTGCGGTTCAGAAGGGAACACAGGCCAGAGTAGTTGGTTTGGATTTATCGCAACAAATGTTAAATGTTGGCGTTATTAAAATAAAAAAACTTAATTTAGACGGCAAAATTTCAATGCAAAAGGGCGATGCGGAAAATCTTTCATTTGAAGACAACCGCTTTGACGCAGTATCCGTTGCATTCGGAGTAAGGAATTTTGAAAATCTTACCAAAGGTTTAGCAGAGCTAAGAAGGGTAGTGAAGGATAACAAGAGTGTGTATATACTGGAGTTTTCAAAGGTTGAGGGTTTTATGGGGCCACTGTATATGTTTTATTTTAAAAATATCCTGCCGGCCATCGGCAGACTGGTGTCTAAGGACAACAGGGCATACACATACCTCCCGGATTCTGTAAATGCTTTTCCGTATGGGGAGAAAATGAAGCAGATTCTTTTAGATACAGGATTTAAAAAAGTTGAATATAAAAAACTAAGTTTAGGTATAGCCACAATTTATAAAGCAACAAAGTAACCTATGAATAAATTTCTATTAAAAGCACTGGTTTTAGCCTCAGTAAATGTTGCCGTGTTATCCAACGCGCAATTCAGAACCCGAAACAGAATGGACAAACTGGAAGAGTTTGATCAGCAGACATTCAGCTGGGGGTTCTACTTAAACGGCAACAGGCTGGATTACCGCATCGTCCTCAACCCGAGATACGGTATGAATGGCAATCAGAATCTTGTGACCTCTAAAGAAAGTTATAGCTTCGGCGCCGGATTGATCGGTAAATGGAGGCTGAACGACTATTTGGATCTCAGACTGGAGCCGGGCTTGCAATTTGCTCAAAGGCAGCTTACTTTCAATACCCAATCCAATGACATCTATGCCAACGGAAGCTTAACGAATGCTCCTTTTACCCCTATTCCGTTAACGGAGAAAGACCGGGTAAGGGATGTAAAATCAACGCTGGTAGATATTCCGGTATTGTTGGAGCTTCACGGTGACCGGTGGTACAATTCCAGGCCTTATGTGGCAGCCGGGGTCAACTATATCGTTAACCTGCAGTCCAATTCAGACTCTACGGATGATAACCGTCAGCAGGTATTCAGGTCTACCACCCATAATTTCGCATGGTCTGCGGAAATGGGGGTCCAGTTTTACTTCAATAAATTCAAGCTTACACCTGCCATCAGGGGAACCTTTATCATGAACAATGAGATTGTGGCAGATAACGCTACAACACCGCCATACTGGACGGCTGCCATGTCTACGTTGCAGACCAGGGCAGTAATGTTCGTGTTGAAATTCGAATAAAGACAAAAATAGAAATATACGGGAAGGATGCACGTTTGTGCATCCTTTTTTCGTGCGATTCCAAAATATAGGGAGTTTTATTTTTGTTAGTGTTAATATTTTTTTATTTTTGCTACTAGTTAGAATAAAACCTGAAATGCTTCAAGACTTAGAAAACAATTTTTCAGAGCTGGAAAAAAAGATTGCGGGCCTGCAGAAAAGCCACAGAAATCTTACCGAAAAATTTTCAGAGCTGAATATGGAGCATGAAGAGCTGAAGAAGAGATACGATGAGGAACGGAAAAGAAATCAGGTATTAGCAGAAGAACAAAAACATATAAAACTTTATTCAGCGATATCAGGAAACCCTGAACACAACAGGCTAATGAAAAACCACATTAACCGATTGGTGAAGGAGATTGATTTCTGTATTGCTCAGCTTCAAAACAGTGGATTGTAATGGAAGTAAGAAGAATTACCATTAATATCGCCGGAAGGGTATATCCGCTGAATGTTCCCGCAGCAGAAGAAGAAACGCTGCGTAAAGTGGGGAAGCAGATTGAAAATATGATCAAAGATTTTGAACAGAATTTTGATGTGAGAGACAAACAGGATGCCCTGGCCATGTGTGCCCTTAAGCTGGGAACCAATGCCGAAGTGGTATCTGCGAACTATGATAAGACCGTACATTCTGCCAGCGAAAGATTAGCAAAAATTGCACAATCGTTGAACGAAGTAAAGGAATAATATAAGAGGGAATAGATTTTTTTCCCGGAAAGACTGCCTACAATAATTCTAACACATTAAAGGTAAACTCAACGCTAAACAATTACCGGACAAATGTTCATGGAATGGCGTGCCGGATCCGTCCGGATTACAGACCATGAAAATCAGTTCAAATCGTGTTGATTAGGAGTTTACTCTCAATCTCTGGATTATTGTGGGCTTTTTTTATGTACAAAAACAGGATATAAAGACAATTAAAACTTAATATACATTATGATAGAATTTATAATCGGCGCTATTTGCCTGGTAATCGGTGCAGTTGCAGGGATCCTATTCTCTAAAAGCTCACTTAATACTAAAGGGAAATTCATTATTGACGATGCCAAGAAAAATGCCGAAAATCTTATAGAAAAAGCCAATGTACAGGCGGAATCCATAAAGAAAGAGAAAAACCTTCAGGCTAAGGAAAAATTCCTGGAGCTGAAATCACAGCATGATGCTGATATCCAGGCCCGCGAAAAGAAAATGCAGGAAGTTGAAAAAAGGATCAAAGACAAGGAGCATAAACTTAATGATGACCTCAGCAAGGTAGGAAAGCTTGAAAAAGACCTTGATAAACAGATTGCAGACTATGCCAAGAAGAATGAGATCTTAGAAAAGAAACAGCACGACCTGGATACGGCTACCGCTAAAAAAGTGGAAATCCTGGAAAAAATCGCCAACTATACTGCCGAGGAAGCCAAAGCAGAACTGGTAGAGACCATGAAGGCTGAAGCCAAAACCAGAGCACAGGCACACGTTCAGAGCATCATGGAAGAAGCCCAGCTGAATGCCAAAAGCGAAGCCAGAAAGATCGTTATCCAGACCATCCAGAGGATCGGAACCGAGCAGGCTATTGAAAACTCCGTTTCCGTATTCAATATAGAATCCGATGAGGTGAAAGGAAGAATCATCGGTAGGGAAGGGAGAAATATCCGTGCCCTTGAAGCTGTTACCGGTGTTGAAATCATTGTTGACGATACTCCGGAAGCCATCCTTCTTTCATGCTTTGACCCTGTAAGAAGGGAAATCGCAAGATTATCCCTCCACAGGCTGGTAACAGACGGAAGAATCCACCCGGCAAGAATTGAGGAAGTCGTGGAAAAGACAAGGAAACAGATCGAAGAGGAAATCATTGAAGTAGGAAAGAGGACTATCATCGACCTGGGTATCCACGGATTGCACCCTGAGCTGATCAAGATCATCGGTAGAATGAAATACCGTTCCTCATATGGACAGAACCTGTTGCAGCACTCCAGGGAAGTAGCGAATATCGCTGCTACGATGGCTGCTGAATTAGGACTGAATGTAAAACTGGCGAAAAGAGCAGGCCTTTTACACGATATCGGTAAAGTTCCTGAACAGGAGTCTGAACTTCCTCACGCATTACTCGGTATGCAGTGGGCTGAAAAATACGGGGAGAATCCTGAGGTGGTAAATGCCATCGGAGCCCACCACGATGAGATCGAAATGAAGTCGTTACTATCTCCGATCATCCAGGTAGCCGATGCGATTTCAGGGGCAAGGCCGGGCGCAAGACGTCAGGTGCTTGAATCTTATATCCAGAGGCTGAAAGACCTGGAATCTGCTGCATTGAGCTTCGACGGAGTATCCAGTGCGTACGCGATCCAGGCGGGTAGAGAACTTAGGGTAATGGTAGAAAGCGGAAAAGTAAATGATGAAGTCGCTTCCCAGCTTTCCTATGATATTTCCGAAAAGATCCAGAATGAGCTTACCTATCCGGGACAGGTTAAAGTAACCGTAATCCGGGAGACAAGAGCCGTGAATATTGCGAGATAATCAGAATAAAAAGATATTTGATAAAAACCTTTCAGGAAACTGGAAGGTTTTTTATTTTTATCCAAATTAAACGCAACATGCAGGAACTTTCTTTATCATCAAAGCTCAAACACATACTTTCCATTCCCGTGATCATTTCTGCTTTAGGGTACTTTGTAGACATTTATGACCTTTTGCTGTTCGGCATTGTACGGATCCCAAGCCTCAAAGACCTCGGGCTGAACCCGGATACTGACGGAACCTTTATCCTGAACTGCCAGATGACAGGCCTGCTGATCGGTGGGGTATTCTGGGGCGTTTTCGGCGATAAAAAAGGACGGCTCTCCGTTCTTTTCGGGTCTATCCTCGTGTATTCGCTGGCTAATATTGCCTGCGGATTCCTGCCCTATTTTCCTAAAACCCACCTGGAGTACCAATATGCAGCTTTAAGGTTTATTGCAGGTATCGGGCTGGCCGGAGAGCTGGGAGCGGGCATTACCCTGGTTTCCGAAAGCCTGCCGAAGAATCTTAGGGCAATAGGAACTTCCGTGGTTGCCGGTTTCGGGTTGATGGGAGCGGTAGTTGCCCAACTGACGGTAGAACTGGCCGGCGGATGGAATATTTCCTATATCATTGGCGGTGTTCTGGGTATTGCACTCCTTTTTCTGAGGATCAGTGTTTCAGAATCCGGGATTTACAAAACAATGGAGCATAAGGCTGTTTCAAAAGGCAATTTCCTCTCTTTCTTTACCCATAAAGACCGGTTCATACGGTATCTGAAATGCATCGCCGTGGGATTGCCTACGTGGTACTGCATCGGCATCCTGGCCGTTCTGGCGAATCAGTTTGCTCCTGAGCTGGGAATCAGGGATATCAGCCCTGGTAAGGCTATTATGTGGGCCTATGTAGGTATTTCAGTAGGGGATCTGCTGAGCGGTTTTATTTCCCACGCACTGAAGTCCCGGAAAATGGCCATTTTTTATATGCTGGCCTTTACCGTTGTGGGTGTGGCCATCATGCTGTTCGGCCATACGGATTCCGAGACCAAATATTATCTGTTCTGCGTTTGGCTCGGCCTGGGAACAGGTTATTGGGCTATGTTTGTAACGCTTGCGGCAGAGCAGTTCGGAACCAACATCAGGAATACGGCAACCACGACTGTCCCGAATATGGTCAGGGGACTTGTTCCGGCCATGATTTTTGCTTTTGATTTTTTTAAGAAAGATTTCTCTGTGGTAATCAGTGCTGCGATTGTAGGGGTGATTGTATTCGGGCTTGCCTTTTATTCTTCCTTTACCATATCGGAAACCCACAATAAGGATCTTGATTTTACAGAATAATTACAGGTGTTTAAGAAATATTTATGAAGGTTTCTGCGTTATAAGATTAATAAGTCAGTCATAATAAATAATTTATAAAAATACCATTAAATTATGCTGTGAATAATTAATATTTGTTTAACTTTGAAGCATACCAAACAATTTGTTTAATCTATAAAAATCCAAAATCACATGTCAAACAACATTTTCAAAAACGCAAAAAAATTAGGGAAGTCTGATCTTAGAAACATCACAGGGGGAATCAGCGGAAACCCGGATCTCAGCCAGTGTAAATGCAGTTGTTCAGGTGCCGTTACAGGTCCTGCTTACTGTGTGAAGTATATCGGATGTCCGCAGGTATATACCTGCAACGACCAGGTATAATGCTGAGGATCTTAAATTAAAAAACATTTCCACATTTAATACGCAGAAGCCTTCCGGATTTCCGGGAGGCTTTTGTACTTATTGCATAACCTTGGCAGGGTTCAAAACCCTGACAAGGTTACAGGTCAGAAAAGCTTTTGTCACGGTCGTTGCGGTAACGGCTGTTTTTTTCTGAACCGATTTTCTGCTGGGAATAAATGCTGTTGTGCCCGGAGAAGAGATAGGAAACGACACAGGCAATGGCAACATAGATGCCGCACTCGGCGCCGAAGAGTTCAATACCCATCAGGATGCAGGCCAGAGGCGTATTGGTAGCTCCTGCAAATACGGCCACAAAACCCATTCCGGCCAGCAATCCGAACGGGAGTGGAATAAAAAGGGATAAGGCGCTGCCCAATGCTGCGCCTATGAAGAACAGCGGGGTGACTTCCCCGCCTTTAAAGCCTGCAGCAAGGGTGATGATGGTAAAAGTCATTTTTAAGGCAAAATCATACATTGGAAGACGGTGTTGAAATGATTCCGTGATGACCGGAATTCCGAGGCCTATATAACGCGTTGTTCCCAATGCAAAAACAGCCAAAGCAACTATAATTCCTCCGATGAACGGACGAAGCGGCGGAAATGCTATCCTTGCTCTGAACACCGCGCCCGTTTTATGGAGCAGCTTACTGAATGCTGCTGCGCAGATCCCGAAGACCATTCCCGCGATAATGCTGTATATTACCGGTAAAAAATCAGGAGCAGGGATTTTTCCGATGTGGTAATGGGTATGCTTTGCTCCCCAGAGATCCGTCATGAGGCTGGCCAGGACTGCGGAAACAAAAACCGGAAAGATAGCATGGTACCGGATTTTCCCGATGAACAGTATTTCCAGGGCAAAAACGGCTCCGGCCAGTGGCGTCCCGAATACAGACCCGAAACCGGCCGCGATGGCTGCCATCAGCAGTGTTTTTCTGTCATCACGGTTAAGGCTGAAAGGTCTGGAAAGCTGATCCGAAATGGCTCCTGCCATCTGAAGCGCCGTTCCTTCACGCCCAGCCGAACCCCCGAAAAAGTGTGTCATCACGGTGCCCAGGTAAACGAAAGGTGCCATTCTGAACGGAATCGTTTTTGCGGGATCATTAATGGTATTCAGCAGAAGGTTATTCCCGGCTTCCACCTCCTTGCCCCAGTAATGGTATAAAAGCCCAACAGCCATACCTGCAACAGGTAAAAGCCCGATAAGCCAGAGATTGTTTTCCCTGAAATCCGTAGCCCATTGAAGGGAAATGAGAAAACCTGCGGAAGCGGTCCCTACCAATGCTCCGATGACTAAGCTGATGCACAGCCATTTCAGCACATAAGGCAATGCCGGATATTTCCTGAAGAAAAACCTGATGTTAAATAACACTATTCCGATATAATTTCGATGACGTACAGACATAGTTTCCTGATTCAATTACGGTTAATAATCTATTAATCAGGCGTCATCAGTCCCGTATGAAACGGGGCGGTTGGGTAAGGAAGAACACCATTTCCTTTTGTAAGGCAAAGATAAAAATAATTTTTAGTTTTTATAATGCATCGCCTTGTCAATCTCAACAGGGTTATTGTATTTTTTGATGATCTCCTGCATGCTTTTAACCTGAGCATTCAGTTCATCGATAGTAGAAACCTCTTTTGCGTTGATATTGATGTGCAAAGTGTCATTCTTAGTGAAGTTTGTTCTTTCAAATGAAAAAGGATCATCAAAAAATTCTGTTAAAAGCTTTTGCCTCTGTTTTTCATTAATATAAATTGCTTTATTCCCAAAATTGGATTCAAGAAAGTCCTCGGTATGAAATGTGTCCGATAATTCCCGGCTTTTAATAAGGTTGTAAATAAAATTTTTCTTTGTATCGTAAATTTCGAAAACCAGGCCCGGAAGTCCGGAAAATTTGAAAGGTCCTTCATTAAAGGGAATCTCCTTGCTAAACCAGGCTATCCAATTTCTTCCTCCAAATGTTGCAGTCGCCTTTTGCAGCGTATATGGCTGGACCTGTCGGGTTTCGCCGGAGATCTTCCAGTTTATTTTGTCGGTAGTTTTAAAGGAATAATATCCAAATTTAATATTGATAAAATTTTCGTTTTCACTGGTATTTGTTTTCCTTTTTACCACTTGCCCGGTCATGTCAATATGCCTGTTATCCATATTTCCGAACTTTTTATTGAGGGAATCGTTAACCAAAAGGTCTCTTCCATAAAATTTCACCTCTCTCGAATTGATATCCAGAATCATGTTGTATTTCTGATAATCTGCGTCGGTAGAATCCATTTTACACTGAAGCTCATAGATAAACCGATGCGTTTGTGAATTCAGTACGCTGATAATCAATATGAAAAAGAGTATTGGAATTTTTTTCATGGTTCATCTTTTTGATCGGATTTTATTTAAAATAAGGATGTTCAGAAATATATTTTTTACTTATTTTAATGCTGTCAAACATGTCCTTATCACTCGAATCCTGCTCCAAAAACCAATACTGAAGACCTGCTTTTTCCCGGGCTTTAAAAATTCTCTCAAAATCGATGGTTCCGTTTCCGATTTCTGCAAAATCTTTTGAGCCGGCTTTCATGTCTTTTACATGCCACAGCGGAAATCTTTTCGGATATTTTTCGAAATAAGACAACGGGTCAATTCCTGCTTTTGCCATCCAGTACAGGTCAAGCTCCATTTTTACCAGTTCCGAGGAAGAGCAATTTAAGATAAAATCATATACAGTGCCCGATTCATCAAGCTTTTCAAATTCAAAATCATGGTTGTGATACGCCATCTGCATTCCGGCTTTCCGGACAGTAGTTCCTGCAGTATTGAGAAGGTCGGGCAATTTACGGTAATTCTCAGGTGTCCTTTCTTCCGGGAAAATATACGAGCAGACCATATATTCTGCACCCATATTCTGCATATCTTCCACTGTTTTTTCCCAGCCGTGGAGCAATGTCCCAGGATCAGGATGCGCGATTCCTGTGGTGTGGTGCGAACTGACTACGCGCTGGCCGGTATTCTTCAGGATGGATCTGAACTCATTCGCGGTCCGGCCGAAAAATGTCCCGTTATAACCATAGATTTCCAGGTCTGTAAAACCCATTTCAGCGAGTTTTTCCAAAGCTTTTTCCGGGTCGGCAGAAAGTGCTTCTCGTACCGTATACAACTGGATGCCCAATGTTCTGTTCTGGTGGTGGTTCTTTTTATGTGTCATTCCGCAGGAGTATAATCCTAAGAGCCCAAATGATGAAAGTCTGATGAAATCTTTTCTTTGCATGTGTATTACAGGAACGGTTTCATTTCATTTTCGATCTGGCTCCTCAGTTCCATCAGGCGTTTGGCATACTGTTCAAGCTGCTTTTCCTCATCGGTTTCGGGTGTCCATTTGGGAACCGGAAGCTTTTTACCATTCTCGTCTACGGCAACAAACACAATAATGCAGTGGGTTTTCTTTTCGAAATCCGGCTGCTTCAGGTTTCTGGAATAGACGTTGATGGCAATATGCATGCTCGACGTCCCGGTGTAAATGACCTGGGCATCTACTTTGACCACTTCACCGATCTTGATGGGATCATAAAAACGGATTCCTCCCACATAGACTGTAACGGAATAATTCCCGCTCCAGGTCGTGGCACAGGCATAGCCGGCCTGGTCGATCCATTTCATGACGCTTCCGCCGTGTACATTGCCTCCGTAGTTGACATCCGAAGGCTCGGAAATAAACTGAAAGGTGATAGGTTTATTCTGCATGCTGAAAAATTTCGAATAAAGATATTTAATAATTTCCGGAATTTTAGATTAAATCCTACTTTTGACCTTTGAAACTCCTGAAAAGGACAGCAAAATAAAAGAAACCGACAATGAAGAAAGTATTTTACCTCAAAACATGTGATACCTGCCGGAAAATCATGGCTCAGTTTGACCTTACCGACTGGGAGCTGCGGGAAATTAAAAAGGATCCGGTAAAGGAAACCGAACTGGAAGAGATGCATCAAAAAAGCGGATCATACGAAGCACTGTTCAGCAAGAAATCTACCCAGATCAAATTGAGGGGGCTGGATTTAAAAACGCTTGGTGAAAAGGACTTCAAATCGCTGCTACTTGATCATTACACTTTTCTCAAACGACCGGTTTTTATCACTGATGAAAAGATTTTCATTGGTAATGACCAGAAAACCGTTGCAGATCTCAGGACATTTTTCGGGGTTGAATAAGTGATGAATCCCGCCAGTAGAACAATGACCATCCTGCTGATCTGTTGTTCAGCCTGCATTCCTGTTCAAGCCCAGCAAAAGAAACCATCGGAGACTGTTGCAGATAAGGTAAAGCCGGCAATACCGGATACTTTATCCTACCTCAAAGCTTTTGAAATTCATAAAAAGGACTATATCGGCAAGCCATTCTCTGTTCTTTTAAATAAAATGACCCTGATCAAACCTAAAACCGTCTGGACAGTTCCCGGTAAATATGGCCATAATGTGATTGAAAAATCTGTATTCCGGTTTTATACACTGAACTATCCCGTGATGAATGAAACCAAAATGCTGATCACCTGGGAGTCTCCTCTGTCCTACCGAACAGTAAGCAGCAATACCCAACGGAATAAGTTTTATTTTTCCGAATCTGAGGAGAAGTTTTACGGAAAGCAGGTAGTGAAGAATATTCTGGTCTATCGGTGACAGTTGGAGTGTAATATGGTTAAAGGGTAAGAGTGTTGGAGTGTTATAGGGTTGGAGAGATTTAGGGTTTGAGTGTCTGAGCGTAAAGGATTTGAAATGAGCTAGTGAGTTTTTATAGTATATGCTTAGGTATTGATGTGACGAGTGGCCTATATTGATCTCGTCTGAATATTAGTCAGAATTTGAAATAGGAGAGGAGATTGATGAAATTAGGTTTTGATCGCCAGAAAAGCCTATGGAATATCTGTAGTCCTACTGTAAACAGACAATCACACCAGACAGATCCATAAGCTTTTTCAGTGGATCACGAGGCTGTTGTTATTTTTTCTCAATACTGTTGCCAACTCCGCTGGAAGATACAGCCGGTTTTCCGGTCTTCGTAGGAGCGCTTTTGTAATATACTTTATTACTGGTCCCTTCAACAACAATGCTCGAAACTTTATCTGTCATGATCGTATTACCGGATCCGGATACTTCGAGTCTTGATATACGTCCATTGATAGTAATGATGTTATTGGCCCCGGAAACTTCAGCGTTTCCGCCTTCTGAGATATAGGTCTTTGTCTGGCCAACGCCCTCAACTGAAATCGTCTTATTGTTTTTTGATTGAGTCCCTGCCTGTGCACTTACATATTGTACACCAAATAAAAGAATGCATACAGCGGCTAATTTTTTCATAATAATGATTTAGGAAACTGATAGCAAGGAAAATGCCAATTGAAAAAATGGATAAAAAAAGCCGTCCTTTCAAAGGGACGGCTTAGTATATTGTTGTTCCGGTCGTTATACGAAAGGGGCCTTCACCACTTTAGCCGGGATATTTTTGTTCCTTACCTGGATAAAGATTTCTGATCCCAGTTTGAAATGCGGCTGATCTACGTAAGCCAGTCCCAAACCGATTTTCTTCATCGGGGATTGGGTTCCTGAAGTTACTTTGCCGATCACGTTACCTTCAGCATCAACCACCGGATAGTCGTGTCTCGGAACACCTTTGTCCGTCAGCTCAAAACCAACCAGTTTTCTGCTTACGCCTTCTTCTTTCTGTTTGGCAAAGGTATCTTTTGAAACAAAATCCTTATCGAATTTGGTGATCCATCCCAGTCCGGCTTCAATCGGCGACGTAGTGTCATCAATGTCGTTTCCGTACAGGCAGAATCCTTTTTCCAGTCTCAGGGTATCTCTGGCAGCCAGTCCGCAAGGGATGATGCCTTCTTCTTTTCCGGCTTCCATGATGGCATCCCAAAGTTTCTCAGCCGATTCGTTCTTAAAGTAGATTTCGAAACCGCCGCTTCCGGTATATCCGGTATTTGAAATGATCACGTCGCTTACACCGGCAACGGAACCTACGGTAAAATGATAGTAAGGAATATCTGAAAGCTGAGTGTCCGTAAGTTTCTGAAGAATTTCAGTTGCTTTAGGCCCCTGAACCGCCAGTAACGACATTTCGTCTGAAGCATTGGTCATTTTTGCCCCGAATGTATTGTGTTTTGAGATATGATCCCAGTCCTTTTCGATATTGGAAGCATTAACAACCACGAAATACTTTTCGTCTTCCATTTTGTACACGATAAGGTCATCCACGATCCCTCCGTTTTCATTCGGAAGGCATGAATACTGTGCTTTTCCGTTTTCCAGAGCGTCTACGTTATTGGTGGTTACCCACTGTAAAAGTTCCATGGCCCCCGGACCTTCCACAAAAAACTGTCCCATGTGGGAAACATCGAATATTCCGGCTTTTTCTCTTACGGCAAAATGCTCTTCCGTAACTCCTGAATATTGTACAGGCATTTCAAATCCTGCGAAAGGTACGATCTTCGCTCCCAGGGAAACATGTTTGTCGTACAGGGCTGTTTTCTTCATTTTCTATTGTTTGTTTATTTCTTTACGCTAAAACTATTGAGGGATTCGCTGAACAGCTTGCTGTAATTGCCGTTCCAGTATTTCTGTTCACAGTTGACGGAAACCAGGTAAAGGTCTTTCCCTTTCTGGAATACTTTGGTGATCCAGAAAAGCTTATTCTTTTCATCCGCATATTCATATACGTATTCCGTATATCCTTTTTTACTGCCTCTGCTTTTCACTTTTGATTCGTCATCACCGGATTTGTACAGGTCTATGATGAACTTTTTGGTTTCCGTTTTCGGGAGGTTCAGGTCATGGTATTCCGAAATGGTAACGGCTCCTATTTCATTCCCGGGAAAGATGTTGATGATATCGCTGTCATTCGTCAGTTTCCAGCCTTCAGGGTAGGAGATGGAATAGTGTTCATTGTCATAGGTCTTCGTGGGTACAGTCTGCGCTGATATCAGTCCCGCGGCGAATAAAAAGAATATTCCGAATATATTTTTCATGATCTGAGGTGGTCTTTGTATTCCTGTAAAATAATTTTGAACCACTCCGTAAAATGTTCGGGATTTTCAGACAGTTCGCGGTCCAGTTCTTCCATGGAAATGTAGCGTACTGCTTCCACTTCTTCACGGTTGAGATAGAATTCATCTTCGTAGGTTCCTGTGAATACGTGGTCCAGTTCATGTTCCCAGAGTCCGCTGCCTACATCGGCTTTATAAATGAAACTGAATTTTTCGGAGAGTTCTGCGTCTATGCCCAGTTCTTCCTTTACCCTGCGGCGGGCACCTTCCAGATACGATTCATCGGATCTTGGATGCGAACATACGGCATTGGTCCACTGGTTCGGGGAATGGTATTTGCCGGTAGCCCTTTTCTGCAACAGCATTTCGCCTTTGCTGTTGAATAAGAAAACGGAAAAAGCACGGTGTAACAGTCCGTTGATATGGGCCTGCTGTTTTTCCATAAGCCCCAGAACCTCATCACCAGGATTCACTAAAACTACGAATTCTTCCATCCCCACAAATGTAAGCCTAATAAATGTATTTTGGAAATTTTTGATGAATATCATAAGCGAGGTGGCTGAAACAATGGAGATAAGCCTCATTTATACCATGCCTGTATCAGAACAACAGGCCCGTCTGTATTGCGGATTTTTTAAATGTAAAACAAGTTTAACATACTTTTTACACACAAAAACCTTAACTTCGTAGTTCAAATCGTAATAATGGAGTTAGAACACAAAGACCACATCAGTCCAATTCTTAAGGACGGAATCAAAAATTACCTGATCGATATAGACGGAACCATTACGGAAGATGTCCCTAACGAGGAACCCGAAAGAATGGTGACCTGTGAGCCTTTCCCGGACGCACTGGAAACCATCAACAGATGGTATGACGAAGGCCACCAGATCTGCTTTTTCACTTCCAGAACCGAAAACCTGAAGCAGATTACCATCGACTGGCTGGATAAGCACGGATTCAAATACCATAGTGTGCTTTGCGGAAAGCCAAGAGGCGGAAACTACCACTGGATAGACAACCACCTGGTAAGGGCTACACGGTACAAAGGAAGGTTTACCGACCTGGTGGAAAAACAAGTAACCATAGAAGTTTTTAGAGAAGACGAATAAATTGAATTGAAAGGCCGGCCTTTTTTAATCTGTAGGAGGTTGAAAAAGGCCGGTTGGATTATAATAACATGATAAAGTATTTATGAAAGTTTTAGCAAACGACGGGCTGGACCAATCCGGCATTGACGCACTTACTGAAAAGGGCTTTGAAGTGATTACCACCAAAGTGCCTCAGGAATTCCTGATGGATTATATCAATGAACATAAAATCCGTACCCTGCTGGTGCGCAGTGCCACACAAGTAAGGAAAGACCTGATTGACAACTGCCCGTCCCTTGAGATTATCGGGAGAGGAGGTGTAGGAATGGACAATATAGATGTGGATTACGCCAGGGAGAAAGGCATCCATGTCATCAATACTCCGGCGGCTTCATCAGAATCGGTAGCCGAGCTGGTATTTGCACATCTTTTTTCAGGTGCGAGATTCCTTCAGGATTCCAACAGGAAAATGCCGGTTTCCGGAGATACGGAATTTGCAGGCCTTAAGAAAGCTTATGCAGCAGGAATAGAGCTGCGCGGAAAAACCATCGGTATCGTAGGAATGGGAAGAATCGGGCAGGAAGTGGCGAGAATCGCTTTAGGATTAGGCATGAGGGTAGTAGCTGCGGATAACAATGTAGGAAGAGCAAGCATTAAGGTTAAATTTTATAACAACCAGTTCATCAACGTGGATATTGAAACCGAACCTTTACAGGAGGTCCTGAAGCATTCGGATTTTATAACCCTGCACGTTCCGGCACAGAAAGACGGCTACATGATCGGTAAAAATGAATTCGACAGCATGAAAGACGGTGTGGCGGTCATCAACTGTTCGAGAGGCGGTGTGATCGATGAATCTGCCCTGATTGACGCATTGGATTCCGGAAAAGTAAGGTTTGCAGGGCTTGATGTATTCATCAATGAGCCTACGCCATCCAAAGCTGTCCTGAATCATCCTAAGATTTCCCTGACGCCACATACCGGAGCCTCCACGCTGGAAGCTCAGGACAGGATCGGGTTGTCCCTGGCAGATCAGATCTGCAGCATTTTACAGATTCATTAAATCTTTGACATCAAAACAGAAACACCTCTTTTTCAGAGGTGTTTTTAATTTATAATGTATTTTTGCTTTTAAGGATATCCCGGATTTCCATAAGGAGCTTCTGGTCCTGGGTGGGGCCTGCCGGAGCAGCTTCCTCTTTGCGGACAATCCTGTTGGCCGCCTTGACTATCCAGAACAGCACAATGGCAATACAAAGAAAGCTGATAACAGCAGACAGAAAATTACCGTAGGTAACGCCGTTCCATGACAGCTTTGATATATTTTCCGCGCCGGCTGCTTTCAGGGCAGGATTAAGGATCAGCGGTGTAATGACATCTTCCACCAGTGAAGAAACGATTTTCCCGAACGCGCCTCCGATAATTACACCGACAGCCAGATCGAGAACATTGCCTTTAAATGCAAAAGACTTGAATTCTTTAATCAATCCCATAATTTATATTTTTTATATTTTTCAAAATGATTTTAAAAATATAAAAATTTTCAGATATTTTTTGTCTTTTTTCCTTAAAATTATCTATTTCGTATTGATTTAATCCCGATACAAAGATGAAATTCCTTCCGGATCGAAAAATATTCGTACCTTTTTCTGACCAAATTTAAAATATCCATGAAAATATTGACTTCTGAAGACATCCGGAAATGTGATCAATACACCATACTCCATGAGCCGGTCTCATCCGTACAATTGATGGAACGTGCTGCATTAGCCTGCACCAATTGGATTGCCGAGCATTGCAAGAGCCATAAGAATATAGCTGTTTTCTGCGGTACCGGCAACAACGGGGGAGACGGACTTGCCATAGCAAGGCTGCTGCATTCGAAAGGGTTTGATGTAGAGATTTTTACCAACAACCTGAAAGCTAAATTTTCCGAAGACGCTGCAGCGAACCTGAAAAAACTAAGGGATATTCCCGGCCTTTCGGTAAAGAGCTTTAAAGATAAGCTCAACTACCGCTTTGACAGTAAGACAATCATTATTGATGCACTTTTCGGGACCGGACTTTCCAGGCCTCTGGAAGAAGACTATAAAGAAGTGGTTACCCAGCTGAATGCAATGTCAAACATCAGAATTGCGATTGATATCCCGTCCGGCCTTCCGGCAGATGGCACGATAGCCGAAGACGCTGTAGTCCTTAAAGCAGACTATACCCTGAGTTTCCAGTTCTGGAAGAAAAGTTTCCTCCACCCGGAAACCGGGAAATTTGCCGGAAAGGTCGTGATCCTCGACATCCACTTAAGCGAAGATTTTATTGAGGCAACAGATACAAATGACTATGTGATTGACGATAGCGTCATCGAAAGTATCTTCATACCCAGGGAAAATTTTACCCACAAAGGCAGTTATGGAAAAGTATTGGTGGCAGCCGGAAGTTACGGGAAAATAGGCGCAGCGGTCCTGGCGACAAAAGCTGCCCTCAGAACCGGTGCAGGGCTCACACTTACGCTGGCTCCTGCATGCGGATACAGAATTTTGCAGGCCTCCTGTCCCGAAGCAATGTTTATTGAAGGTGGTGACAGGTATACCACTCATTTCGAACATGATGAAGACGCCGTATACGGAATCGGACCCGGATTAGGTAAAGAACCTGAAACTGCTGCTGCCCTGATGAAATTCCTGAAAAAGCATAAAAAACCTTTGGTGCTTGATGCTGATGCCCTTAATATGCTGGCAGAAAATGAAAAATACCTCAGACTGATCCCGGAATATTCCATCATTACGCCCCATCCGAAGGAATTCGAAAGGCTGTTCGGGAAAACAGACAACTCATTTGAAAGGGTAGCGCTGGCCCGCAGGAAGGCAGCTGAATATAAGATTCACATTGTACTCAAAGACCACCACACCCAGGTTATAAGTCCGGATGGAAAGGTATTTTATAATATCAACGGAAATTCAGGGCTCGCCAAGGGCGGAAGCGGCGATATCCTGACCGGCATTATTACTTCGCTTCTGGCGCAGGGCTACTCTGAAGAAAATGCCGCCATGCTCGGCATCTGGCTTCACGGCAGGGCGGCCGACTTTGCCGCTGAGAAACATTCAAAAGAATCAATGTTGCCTACCGATGTCATCGATGCCTTAAGCCGCGCTTTTGAAGAGCTGAATAAAAAGGTAATGGTAAAACTATAAAATAAGAAAGGCAAATCTACCTATGCAGATTTGCCTTTCTTTTTATTTATGTGTGCATCAATCAGGTTTTTCGTTCTCTGCCTGAGTAATGGTAAACTTTTTAGAAACGATCATGATGATGACTCCTGCAATCATGAAAGGGATTGACAGTACCTGTCCGGTGTTTAATGATCCTATCTGGATGAATTCGTCACCCTGGGGCATCTTCAGAAATTCTACAAAGAACCGGATGGCCCAGAGAATAATGAAGAACAGTCCGAACAACCATCCCTGCTGGTACTTTTTGTTTGTTTTCCTGTACAGGATCCATAGTAAAATAAACAGGCATACATAGCCGAAAGCTTCAAACAGCTGGCTGGGATACCGCGGAACAGTCACTCCGTATTCGCTGCTCTGCTGCGGAAATAGTAGAGCAAAAGGGGAATTGGGATCTACCGGTTTCCCGATGATTTCAGAATTGAAGAAGTTACCCATCCTTACAAAAGCTCCTCCCAAGGCCACAACGATTCCGAGGCGGTCATATACCCACAACGGATTCTTTTTGATGATTTTGAAGGAATAGTATAAAGTGGTGAATATCAGTGCAATAGTGGCTCCATGGCTGGCCAGGCCTGAAAATCCGGTAAATTTAAGCCCTCCTTTGGTACTGATCGGTAAAAATACACTCCAGAAATCTTCCCTGAACAATTCCGGCTGGTAGAAAATGACATGGCCTAACCTTGCTCCCAGGATCGTCCCGATCAGGGTCCAGGTGAACAACGGCTCCAGGTATTTCTGGTTCACATTGTCGATCTTGAAAATCCTGGACATCAGCAGGTAACCGAAACCGAATGCAAAAATAAACATCAGGCTGTAGAAGTGCAGGGTAACAGGCCCTAAAGTGATTCCTTTCGTAGGATCCCAGATTTTAAAAGGCGTTTCCAGCTTTACCTGATCCGTGGCAGCAATAGGTTTTGATGTTTTTACGGCGTACTTGAATTGTTCAGCATTTTCTTTGGTGACAGGCAGTTTAAGCATTCTGAAGTCTTTATCAAAAAACTGGTACCCTCCCTGTCCGAATTTTTCCATGGTTGCAGCGCTGTAATTGAAATAGGAAGGCTCAAAATTGGATTCATTAAGGATAACAAGCGTATTGTCCTCAGTTTTCCTATCTGCAAAGGCATTAAGGTCCCCGATTTCCGTTGTGGTATAAATCTTAACCGGAGTGCCTGCCGAGTTCACCTTTAAAGTTCCCTCAGACATACCGTCCGGATAGTTCTGCGCAAAAATGCATTGCGTCATAAAGACCAGTATGAACAGGTAAATCCTGAAAAAAATGCTATTCATGTCTATTTTATTTTTTAGTAGTTTAAATTAAGGTTTTTTAGGGGGAACAGGATCGTAACCGCTCCCGCCCCAGGGATGGCAACGGGCAATTCTTTTCAGGCCGAGCCACAGTCCTTTGAATGGTCCGTGAACCTGTAGCGCCTTTACCATATAATGCGAACATGTAGGCTCATAACGGCAGTTCTTGGGTAGCAACGGCGAAATGAACCATTGGTAAAACCGGATCAGAATTACCAAAGGAAAAGTAATGATTTTATTGAATGCAGGTTTCAAAACAATGCAAAAGTAGGGTAAAAAAATAAAAGCGGGATTACATTACCGCGGTTTTGTTATTAATTGTTAGGCAATACATCAATAAAGTGCGGAACCTTTATCAGTGCATCATTTTGTGATCGTACTGTACCATATACCGGCATTGTGAATTTTTAATACCTGTTTATTTTGTTTTATATTTACCGCAAATTCCGGTTCTGCATCCATATGAGTTCGTATTGATGCGCCGTAAAAGACCTGATCTGCTTATGAAAAATCTATACAGTTTCCTGATGAATTTCAAAACCCTGCTGATATTCAACGGTATTGTACTGACAGGTAAAATCCTATATTCCTTTCTTACCGGTTTCAACGGCAATACCTTTGAAGACTGGAGCATTGCCGAAAACTTAGTCCGGTATGGGAGCTATTCCGAGTTCATCAATATAGGGCCAACCGCTTATAAGCTGCCTGTATATCCTTTGTTTCTTTCCGCCTTCATGTTTCTTTTCCAGGATTACGCCAAAGAAGCCATCGTGATTGCGCAGCATATCATTTATTTTTTCATTCCGGTGCTGATGATCAGGATTTCGGGAATGTTCAATATAAAAAATGTCGGGCTGCTTACCGGCTACCTCTTTCTTTTGTCGCCTGCTTATTTTATTTATTCCAATACACTTGAAAGTACCAACGTTTTCATCATCATTTTCATGAATTTCCTGTACCAGTGGAGCAACGTCTGGCTGAAAGGCTTGGATCCGGCGCGGATCATCCGGCTTTCAGTGAGTACGGCTTTGCTGTTTCTGTGTCAGGTCGTAGTGGTGCCTTTAGCTGTATTGCTTTTGATGTCATTGTACATCTTCAGGAGAGCCAATCTGAAACCGCTTGCCCTGGTATTTGGCCTGGTTGTTCTCGGGTATTCACCCTGGGTCATACGCAATTACCTCACTTTTGACAGGTTGGTTATCTCCAAGACCCCGGTCTGGCAGAACCGGTATTTCGGCTATTATTCAGATGTGCAGGTTTTTAAGGATCTTCAGGTGTATTCGGTATCACATGAGGCTGAAATCCTGCGCATGAGACGGAATACCGATGAATTCAGGATGGAAGATCTGTACCGGCGTGAAGTGAAGAAAATAGAAACGGCCGAGCCCTTAATTGTCGTTAAGAAAGCTTTGGCGAATACACTGATGCTCTGGTATGTACCCTCCAGGTATTACCATGATCACAGCCTGTCGATATGGATCACGCGTAAACTGTATGTGATTATCCTCAATATCTTAACGGTCTGCTCACTCATTTTTCTGTACAGAAAGAAATCGTGGAAGCTGATGGCTTTTTCAGTCCTGCTTTTTTTGAATTTTACTGCTCCTTACGCGCTTACGCATAGTGCCAATACCCGTTTCAAATTAGATTTTGAATGGTTCCAGCTTTTCCTCACTGCATACCTCCTGTATTTTACGATCCTTAAACGGAAATATGAAGATAAAATGCTTTGTTAATCAGTTTTTAGATATGAAATACTCACTTTTGCTTTCTTCAAAACAGTATTATAACTGAATTTCCTGAATTGAATCTCTAAGAAAATAATCTGATTAAGATGGTTTCTTCATGATTATTGCATGTATTTCATACATCTGCTATCGATAGCGGGATTAAAAAATTAAAATTTAACTTTGTAGTATCAGTACAGATTCTTGCAGGCAGGTGATGTCTGATAAGGTCTGATTAAAATTCAACATCTTGAACCAGAATATACCATTAGCTGAAAAATTAAGGCCTAAAACACTCAATGATGTTTTGGGGCAGGAGCACCTTACCGGAGAAAAGGGGACAATAAGGAAAATGCTGAACAACAATACCCTGAATTCTGTGATCTTCTGGGGTCCTCCTGGAACCGGGAAAACGACACTGGCAGAGATCATCTCTGAGCAGTCCGGAAGGAAGTTTTATAAACTTTCCGCCGTTTCTTCAGGAGTGAAAGATGTACGTGATGTGATTGAAGATGCCAAAAAGCAGAACCTTTTTTCCGGTAAGTCACCAATTCTGTTCATTGATGAGATTCACCGATTCAATAAATCGCAGCAGGATTCTCTTCTCCATGCCGTGGAAAAGGGATGGATTGTCCTGATCGGTGCTACCACAGAAAATCCGAGTTTTGAAGTGGTATCGGCATTGCTTTCCAGAAGCCAGGTATACATATTGAAAGCCCTGAGTTATGAAAAGCTGGAAGAACTTATCGATATTGCTTCTGAACGGTACAATCATGATGAAAATACCCGTTTTACAATATCCGAAAAGGAAGCCTTTATACAATATTCCGGAGGGGATGCCAGAAAACTGATCAATTCTGTGGAGCTCGTGCTTAATCAGTACAAAGACCATTCAGACAGGGAGATCACCAATCAAGATGTCATGGAAGTACTGCAGGAAACGATGGCGCTGTACGATAAAAACGGTGAGCAGCATTATGATATCATTTCAGCATTCATCAAATCCATGCGCGGCAGTGATCCTAACGGTACGGTATACTGGCTGGCCAGAATGATTGCCGGAGGGGAAGATATTAAATTTATAGCCAGAAGGATGCTGATCCTTGCTTCGGAAGATATCGGGCTTGCCAATCCGAACGCACTCATCATGGCTAACAGTTGTTTTCAGGCCGTTAATGTAATCGGAAATCCTGAAGCCAGGATTATCCTGAGTGAAACAGCCGTTTACCTTGCGGTGTCCCCGAAAAGCAATTCTACCTATATGGCCATCAATGAAGCATTGGCCCTGGTCAAGAAGACGGGTAACCTTCCGGTTCCCCTCCACCTGAGGAATGCACCGACCAAACTGATGAAGGACCTTGATTATGGCAAGGAGTACAAATATGCTCATTCCTATGAGGGCAGTTTTGTAGATCAGGACTTCCTGCCTGCTGAAATTAAGGATATTAAACTGTATGAACCGGGGAATAATGCCACGGAAAAGAAAATATATGAAGAACTGAAGAAAAAGTGGACTAGTAAATATTAAAGGATACTGTATAAATATCCCTTATCATCTATTTTGTGGAAATAAATAAGGTTTTCTTTCCTTCGTAATCCTTCACTTCCGTTTTTGCTATGATATCTCCGTAGACTCTGGTAGCGGTATCACTGAAAATATATCCGTCAATAACTACCGGATGTTCTTTAGGAATACTGAACTGCTCATTCAGGGAAGCCAGAGAAATCCTGTCCAGGTTCTCGTAACCGGTTTTAATCTTGAATTCAGAAATCCCGTTATCTGCAATAAACGAATATTGTTTCAGGCCCTGTGGGAGATTGGCGGCGGTCTTATAGACATTCATGCTCTGGACCATATCCTTTTTATTATTGAACATATCCACTGTTCCTACAATACCGTTGGCTACTGCAAACCTGGTAGCTGTATTTTTCTGTGCAAAAAGCATAGCTGACGACAGTATTAAAAGGGAGTAAAATAATTTTTTCATAATAAAAAATTTAAAGCATGATTAAAAACGGGATAAATATACTTAATTTTTATGAATAATGATTGAAAATGCTGTTTCGATACATCATTTGACAGCGCATTCTTTCACGGATTCACGGTTTTTCTGGATTTTGTTTATCAGCATTTTTGATTAATGACTGTATTATTTTCTTCAGCCTCTGAAATATAAATGAACTTAGTAGTAAAATGATGCCTAAGATAATGAATGCAATGATCCTTGAAACATGGTCCATCTGCCATACGTCATACAGGTATAATTTAATAATCGTAATCCCGGTAAGGAAAAAACCGATCTTACGCAGTTCTATCAAATCTTTTTTGATCCCGGTATAAATAAAAACGCTGGCAAGCAGCATCCAGATGATCGGTAAATACAGGGTGATATAATGTTTTCCGTATACTCCGGTTCCTTTGCCCAGAATATACAGATGGCCGATTTCCAGGCTTAGGGTAACAATCCATACAAATGAATTGATTCGGTAGTCGAATGGGGTACGGTGCACCTTTTTGTTCGAGAAAAAATTCCATACAGTATAGGCTAAAGGAATAAGGTACAGCGCATACACGAAATAGAAAGTACCCGGTATTGTGTGGTGCAGAATATTATCGGCCAGGAAAGAACCGTTGATGGAAACGTGAACTGCAGTCAGGATCAGCAATGAATAATTAAGTATATTTTTTACACGCCTGTTGATTTTAAGTACTTCGCTGCATAAAAGTAGTATGAAAATATAATATAGTGTATATAATGCTGCAATACTGTCGATTACAGTTAAAGGTTGAGCTGAGATATGGTACAGCAGTTCAAAAAGAAGGGTAGCATAGATAAGGCAGTATACAGTAGCAGAACATATCACCTCCAGCAATGAGTACGGCGTTTCATCCTTTTCACTTTTCCTTCTGATCAGCAGAAGATTAATCACGGCACTTAGTGCAGTTACACAGCTTGTGATGAATACCGGATTGAAGACAATGTTTAAGTTTTCTTTTTCAAAATACCGGGCCCATGTAGCCATCTGTGCTATCATCACCAACGGAAAAAGGACGTAAAAAGCCTTCCTGAAGATAATATGTTCGTTTTTTTTCAGGATAAAGAGCAACAGGGTAGCCTCAATGGCCCATATACTGGTAATGAGGTGTGTGTTGAGTTGTAAAGCCGCAGCAACCGTAATCAGGCTGATGGTGAGTGCGCTAAAAACTGAGTAGCTGGTACCGGATCTTTTTGCCCGGTATTCGCGTACTGCAAGCATGAGATTGAGCAAGGCAAAAACCAGCGGGAAGATGATAACAGGTTCCAGATGAAGCGTGTTGAATATATAGACCAATCCTGTAATGCTGAAAAAATTAAGTAAGACCAGCATCAGGATGTCTGCGGCCAGGAGCGTCCGGTTTCTTACAAATCCCTGAAGCCCGTATGCATAAAAAAGAACATATGAGAGGAGGTAGAAGTAAATGGCCGGGGCTTCCGTTTTTGATGCCGTCCAGTAGGAGAGATAACAGAAAGTCAGGATAAAAGAGATCCAGCCTGTATTTCTCCATTCCCTTAACAACACAATAATCAGCATTCCTGCGTTCAGGACCATGATGTAGGAGAAGAGAAAAAGATAATTGCTCTGCCCTGTACTGATCATTAACGGAGCGGCAAACCCGCCTAATAAAGCAAATATACTGAGCGTTTCACTTTTGTATGCATAAGAAAAAGCAATGGACAGTAAGGTAATCAGGCAGGTAACGGCAAATGCGGCCTGCTGTGAAAACAGATGGTAATCCCGAAAGGCAATGGTTACCGTGAAATACAGTACAGAAATTCCGCCACCAGTGATGACAGACGAATATACAGCGTAATTTTTCCTTACCGGATATCCGATTCCTATAATCAGAAGACCGGCTATGAAACCTATTGCTGCTCTCGCAGTTTCTCCGATCCAGTTATTGTCTACGGCATATTTGATGAAGTAACCGATTCCCAGGACAAGGGTAAAGATTCCTACGACGGTAAGTGCATTTTGTTTCAGGAATTCAGACAACTGGGAAAACCAGTTGTTCCCGTTCTGATGAGGCATTTCCTGATCATCCGGCTTTATTGTCGGGAGTTCTGCATGAGCAGGAGCAGATTTTTGATGATCGAGTTCTTCTGATATTGCCGGCAGAGAGCCGGAATTCACTGCTGTACCGGCAGACCTGTTGCTGATCTTGCGGATTTCCTGTTCCAGACGGCGGATCTTTTGATCCATCCGGTAAAGAACAAATAGGATAACGACCAGGATAAAAATGAAAAATATATAGTTCATTGCAGAGCACTCTTTCAAATATACACAATTGATTCATATAAATAATTAATCCACCATACAAACGCATGATGGATTAATCGTGTAGAGTTATTAAGCTATATGTTTTTTAGTCGGATATCTTATAAATGTAAAAGTTTGAGGTACTGGTAGCCAAAATACTGCCATCCAGAGCGCTTGATCCTGTAAGACCAAACGAAATTTTGTCTCCGGCCTGTAGAGGGTACAGCGAATTCACATTGCTTTCGGAAATGGTCAGACTTAAAAGAACCAGATTGGCACCAGAAAATGAACGGCTGTCGATCACTGTAGAGACACCGGCTCTGGTTCTGACCAATCCGACACCCGGAGAATTAGGTAATAGTGCTGCCTGTAGCCCGGTACCGTAACGGAAGTAGAACCCAATGGCATATACTCCTGTGGAAGGTACTGTATACGTATTGTCATTATCTGAAAATAATGATGCCTGTCCCACAGTTCGTTCTGCATTCACAAAATTAACGGCACGGAAACCGCTGGGGAAAATCCCAAGACTTAAAAGTGTTACGGAACCCGATGCTTTTCTGGCCGCGTACACTGAACTGTTGACGGTTGACCCACCTCCCGAAAGAAGTGCGGGATCTAATCGCGATACTTCTGAATTCGTCTGATTAATCGCCAAAACCTGATAGCCTGAAACACTGGATCCCTGAGGAGTCTGTCTGATAATTACATTACCGTTTACATCAAGGGTAGACTGCGGTGTTGTAGTATTGATCCCAACTTGGGAGAAAACAGGAATTGCAGCAATGGACAGAAGCAAGGTGTAGAACTTTGTTTTCATGTTAAAAAGATTAAATAGTTAATATTTAGTGTAGATTAGTTTCATTCAAATATAGCAAAAATTATGCTTAAGAAAGTGAATTTTTTTTCTTTTTTCATAGGTTATAAGTTTATGATTTTAATTAAAGAACGGATTTGTATAAAAAATTTAAGTAAAAACAACAATATCGCTAATTTAAAACTATTTTTTTTAAATCAAAATAAATTTATGTCACATTGAGTAGACTTCAAGAAAAATGCAGATGATCTGATTATTTAATAATCCTTATGTGGAAGAATTTCGATTATATTTTATTTCTGTAGTTTTTTTTTATAAAAGCCGGAGAAAACCATAATATATAGCCGTCTATCTTCGATATTGCCTTACAATTAAAACAATAACTATGCTTTGAATAACAAATATGATATAGGCACGTGTCTGCATGACAACCTTATAGAAAATGATGTAAGAAAAGAAGGTACAGGTATGCAGAGCTATCGATAATCCTGTTTTGATTATACTGAAAATAAATCTATCTCAAAAGCGCCTTATTGCTTTCTGTATAATAGATTAAACAGATAAGAAAGATCAGGCAGAATGGTATCCTGACTTTTGAGACAGCATTTAACGATATAAAGTTAAGCCTCAAGAAGAAATTCTTTGTAGCTTCCCAGAAAATCAACTTCCGCATGGATGGATTTCAGCTCCTCCAGCGCATTTTCATGCAGAACCGATTCCCATTTGCCTGCGATATTAATATAAAAGAAATAATTTCCGAGACCGGTTTTCAGGGTCCTCGATTCTATCTTGCTTAGATTCATTTTTCTCCAGGCGAACACGGAGAGCACCTGATGAAGACCGCCGGCATGGTCTTCAGGAAGGGTAACCAACAGCCCTGATTTTTCGCCCAGCACTTCAAGTTGTGCGTTGTTATATAGTTCATTGCCTTTGGATATGATAATAAACCGTGTATGGTTCTGCTCAAAATCCTGAATGTTGCGATGGATGATTTTCAGTCCATACAGGTTCGCTGCAAACTGGTTGGCCACGGCTGCAATCCTGAGCTTTGGATTTTCCGAAACCATCAGTGCTGCCGCTGCTGTGGAAGAAAAATCCTGCCTGATTGTATTTTTATAATGCGTGTCCAGGAAATGAAAAGTCTGCGCTAATGCCTGCGGATGGGAATAGATTTTTTCCAGTTCCTGCTGTTCATTATCGGGATGAACCATCAGATGATGGGCAATCGGCATTACACCCTCTGCTTCTATTTTGATCGAAGGGATCTTATAAAGGTAATCAAGGGTCATGGACACGGTACCCTCAATGGAATTCTCCAGTGGAACCACAGCTTTATCAGCGGTCCCGTTTTCCACCGCATGGAAGCAGTCCAGGATGTTGGCCTGCGGAATCAGTTCATCGTGCGGGAAGAACTGGGTAGCGGCCAGCTGGGTAAAACTTGCCTGCGGCCCTAGAAATGCAATCTTCATCATATGTATTTAATGTTTCCAGTTGTTTTCAATCAGTTTCAGTAAAAAATCCGGACATTTAACTACTTTTTGTGTGGCTGCGTCCAGAAAAAAAAGAGTGGTGGAGGCTTCGGTAATCTTTACACCTTCTTCATTGAAGATTTCATAATCGAATTCAATCCCCACGCCGGGCATTTTTTTTACAAAGGTATGGATCTCCAATTTCTGATCATATAAGGCAGGTTTTAAATACTTAATTTTATACTCCGAAACCGGCAGCCAAATTCCCTGGTTTTCAATCTCATTATAGGGCATTCCTATGCTCCTGAAAAGTTCTACCCGGCCCACTTCAAAGTACTCTGCATAATTGCCGTAGTAGACATATTTCATAGGATCTGTTTCTCCGTAACGTACTCTTAATGAGTGTGTTGTGTGTATCATAATCAGGCTTAATTTATACATACAAATATATTTTTAAATAATCAATACCTGCAAAATTTTTTTTTGAAAATAAAAAATTGGACCTTTGTCTCCCTTCTACAAAACGTACTAATCTAAGAATAATCAGGGCATAAGTTATGGGTGAAAATTTAATGTTGATATGGCAGAAATGCCTTCAGTTTATGCGGGACAATCTTAACGCTGCTGAAGATAATTCTGATTTAAAAAAACTCGAAAAATCCTTCGACCTTCTGTTTGATAAAGTCCAGCCGATTTCTTTGGTGGACAATAATCTTACATTAATGGTACCGAGTGATTTTTACAAGGAATATATTGAAGACAATTACCTGTCTTTACTTTCGGCTGCCCTGAAGAAGAACATCGGGAAAGGGGTTAAGCTGTGGTATTCCGTAATGGAAAACAAGCCGGCAGGGCTGGAAAAACCTGTCACCATGAATATGAAAGGCAAAAGCGTTCCTACGCCCAAAGTTCAGGAAACTTTGCCACCGGGATTTTCATCCAATATCGTCAATCCTTTTGTCGTTCCCGGGATCAAGAAAGTGAATATCGATTCCAACCTGAAATCAGATTTTTCTTTTGATAATTACGTAGAAGGAGAAAGCAACAAGTTTGCGGCAACCGTAGCACGGTCTATTGCAAAAAGACCAGGAGCAACCGCATTCAACCCGTTATTCTTATATGGAGGATATGGGGTGGGGAAAACCCACTTAGGGCAGGCCGTAGGTCTGGAAGTAAAAAGCCAGTTCCCGGATAAAGTGGTTTTATACCTTTCCTCAGAAAAATTCATCCAGCAGTTTATCTCTGCAGCCAAAGCCCATAAGCAGACTGAGTTTGCCAACTTTTACCAGATGGTGGACGTACTGATCATTGATGATATCCAGTTCCTTTCCGGAAAATCGGCTACTCAGGACAGTTTCTTCCATATCTTCGATTATCTGCACCAGAACGGAAAACAGATTATCCTGACTTCCGATAAGGCACCGGCAGATATCATGGATATCCAGGACAGGATTGTATCCAGGTTCAAATGGGGACTTTCTGCTGAGATCAAATCTCCGGATTATGATACCCGTAAGAAGATCATCATCAATAAGCTGAGCCGGGACGGTATCGTGCTTACAGATGATATGCTGGATTTCCTTGCTTCTGAGACCAAGACCAATGTAAGAGAGCTGATCGGGGTGATCAATTCCGTGATTGCATATTCAACCATTTATAAGTCTGACCTGAGCCTTGAGCTGTTGAAGGATACCATCAATAAGATCGCGGCCAATCAGAAAAAAGTCATCAACATCCCGTATATCCAGGAAGTGGTGTGTGATTATTTCGGAATCAAAAGGGAGCAGCTGCTTTCCAAGACCCGAAAAAGAGAAATTGCACTTCCGAGACAGCTGGCAATGTATTTTGCCAAGGAATTCACCAATGCCACCTTTACCAAAATTGGTGAAGAGATGGGAGGAAAGGACCATTCTACTGTAATGTATGCCTGCGATACTATTAAGGATGTCTCTAAAATTGATAAGGAAGTAAAAAAATATGTAAAGGAGCTTACCGAAAAAATAAAGCACTAAACTTTACATTGACATACACCGAAAAATGAAGAATATCCGTATTCTTCATTTTTTGTTTAGTTTTGTAACGCAACAAACATTGTAACATTTAAAAGTACTCAACCGATGAACATACTGATGGTCTGCCTGGGAAACATATGCCGTAGCCCGCTTGCCGAAGGGATTATGAAAACCAAGCTTCCGGAAGGCTTTTCTGTAGATTCTGCAGGAACCATTTCGCAGCATGAAGGCGAGCACCCGGACAAAAGAGCTGTTAAAACAGCAGCCAATCATGGAATAGATATTTCCCGACAGGTTTCCAGGCCGATTACTGCCCAGGATTTTCAGAATTTTGATAAGATCTACTGCATGGATATTGATGTATACGAAGATGTCATCTCCAAAGCAGCTGATGAAGAGCAGCGCCGGAAAACAGCCCTCTTCCTCGAAGCAGCCGGCAATCATGAAAATGCGGAAGTGCCCGATCCTTATTGGGGCGATATGGAAGATTTCGAAGACGTGTATCAGCTGCTCGACAGAGGGTGCGAACAGATTGCCCGCCAGTTAAAAGCTTTTATCACGTCAGATTAACATCCAGCCAGGTGTACAATTACCTCCTGTTACTCATAACTCACAACTTATAACTCATAACTCTAATGCTTTTCCTTCTCCCTGCCTACCTTTCTGAAAATACTTCCATCACTCATTTTTCACCGGTGATCAAAGATTACATCATGCAGACGGATTATTTCTTTGTTGAAAATGAAAAAACCGCAAGGAAAGTAGTGAAATTCTTTGCGCCTGAAAAGAAGCAGTCTGATCTCAAACTTTTTCTGCTGGACAAGTACACGGAGAATGCGGACATCCGGGAAGCGCAGGCACTTATGCTGAGAGGGCAGGATTTCGGGCTGCTGTCTGAGGCAGGGCTTCCCTGTATTGCCGATCCCGGAAATCTGATGGTGAAGTGGTGCCATGAGAAGAATATCAGAGTAATCCCTATTTCAGGGCCTTCGTCTATTATCCTGGCCTTAATTTCCAGTGGGTTCAATGGCCAGGAGTTTACGTTCAATGGATATCTTCCCATTGATAAAAGCGAGAAGAAAAAACAGATCCAGCATCTGGAAAGCATGGTTCAGAAAACCGGATATTCCCAGATTTTCATGGAAACACCGTACCGCAACAATCAGCTGCTGGAAGACCTTATCAAGTTCCTGTCGCCCAATACAAAGCTCTGCATCGCTGCGAACATCAACGATCCTGAACATGAATTCATCAGGACAAAAACCATAAAAGACTGGCAAAAAGAAAAACCTGAACTGCATAAAGTCCCTGCGGTATTTGTACTGGGAAGATAATACATTTAACTCTAAGATTTATTTTCTGCCAGAATCATAAGTGTCTTTAACCATAGGAGAATCCTGAAATTAACAAGGTTGAAACAGAACAACACATGAGTTGAAAAGCAAGAGGTTTTTCAATATGCAATCGTATGACAGATTAGGTATTAATTTCTGAAAGATTCTTATATAATTATGTATTAATCAAGATACATCATACAAATCAAAAGTATTTGTATCGTCGCATGTAGCTTAGATCCTGTCATTTTAACAGCTTGTTAACGTATGCTTTGCATCATTCTTGTTTATGCAGAGGTACAACATCAAAAAATCAAAAATTATGTCAGAAAAAAAATTAGCAGGAATCTGGATGGATAAAGAAAAGGCTATTGTCGTTAAAAACCATGATGCGCAGAATGCATTTAAATTCTTCCTGTGCAATCCCGTGAAAGCTGAGATACAGCATGGGAATTCCAGTGAAAATGCCGGTAATAATGCTGAAAAGACAAACAGAGCCAAATATTTTAAAGAAGTTGAGCATCTGCTGATCAATTCCCAGGAAGTGTACATTACCGGTCCGGGTACCATTCAGGAGGAGTTCAAAAATTACCTTCATGATACGGCTCAATTCAAGAATTTAACCGTTCATCTTGATACTGCGCAGCAGATGAGTGATGAGCAGGTTCTTGAAAAGGTGAAGGAATATTTTAATGCTTAAAAATGATAATGCAATAACGGATCCGGATGTCTTTTGACATCCGGATTTTTTATATATTTAAAATATGAAAGGAAAACTATTGCATCCTTTTCCGTTCTTCCTCACTCGCTGTTTTTCTGTTTCGGGGAGCAGATATGTTATTACCAAACCGGTATAGCAGACTAAGCGTAATGAATCTGCTTTCGCGCTGATAGAAAAAGCGGCTCTGCTGATCCCGGAAATGAATGCTCACCAAATTGTTGTTGGTATTAAAAATATCGGTGATGGTAAGTTTTAGTGTTCCGGCATTTTTCAGGACGTTCATCTTGACCCCTAAATCCACAAAGAAATTGGCACGCACCCGGTAAATACCCTGTATTCCGGAACTGTTGTAGGTCCCGTTGATTTCCGCTTTCAGTCCGGTTTTTTTATCTATCAAAAACGATTGGCTCATCGAGCCGGAGAATGAAATCATGTGATTGTCATAACTGCCTGATAAATAATCTGATTTTTCTCGCTGGCGGTACATATCTGCTAAGATATTCACGTCCCACCAGGATGCAGGCTTTACCGGTGCCGATAAACGAATTCCCGCCATAGTGCTTAGCCCGAGGTTAGCCTGGGTGCCGTAATATCTTTTCGTATCATTATCCTGAATATTAATATTGGTGAACACATCGCGGGTAGAGGTGTAGTATGCCGTAAGGTTATATTTCTTACTATAGGTATAGCCTGCTTCCAGACTATGGACAAATGCTGGCTTTAGAGCAGGGTTTCCTGCATAGACACTGTAAGGAGATAAGAAGCGTTTGGCGGGATTCAGCCGGTTGTATTCCGGACGTTCGATGCGATAGGCATAATTAAACTGAAACTCATGATTTTCACAAGGTTTGTACTGAATGAATACCGTGGGAAACAGCTTGAAATAATTTTGTTCGTTCAGCAGGTTCAGGTTCTGTTCGTATCCTCTGGTACGGGTGTATTCGCCTCGCAGTCCACCCTGTAAACTCCATGACCCGAAATTACCCGATACACTGGTGTACGCGGAAGCTACCTTTTCACGGTAAGTAAAATGGTTGCGGTTGGCTTCTACTGCTTTCAGTTCAGCGCCGTCACGGTTGAAATAGTCAAAAATACTGATGCTTTCTGTACTGCTGTATTTGATTCCTGATGTTATTTCCAGTCCTTTCGCTGCTTTAAAATAATAATCTGCTTTTCCCGACATGATGCTGATTTCCTGAGAACTTGGAGTATAAATATGGAAAAAATCGGAAGTAAGGCTGCCACCGGGAAGCAAGGTAACATTATCTGTAAAAGGCCGGTTAACGTTTCGGAATAGAGCATAATCAAGATCAATATTCAGGCTGCTTTTAGCGGAATCAAGTTTTAGGTTGTAATTAAGGTTAAAGGCATGCTGGCTTCCGAGTGTAGAAGCATAATTATCGGTATTCAGGGTAGAATCAAGCTTCATGGCAGGCGATGTAATTTCTGTAATGGCGGGGCTTTCAGAACTGCCTTTCCGGTTATTTCCTGTTATCAGGAAGCCCAGCACCTGGTTGTCAGAAACCTGGTAGTCAACTCCCAGACGGTAATCATGGGTGTCTGAATCATATACTGTACGGCTGAGACTGTTCCATAAAGAATTTCCGTAATTGATGAAAATATTATGGTCCTGAATGGTTTTGCGATGGGTAAATCCGTAATTTCCATACATATTCCATTTATTTTTACGGTAAGTGAAGGTCGTATTTCCGGTATAGCCGGTATAGTTGCCCTGATTGATTCCGCCGCTCAGACTCAGGTTGAAACCTTGTTTCTTTGCTTTTTTGGTCACAATATTAACTACTGAAGCTCCTTCAGCATCAAACCTGGCTGGGGGATTGGAAAAAATCTCGACCTGGGAGACTTGGTCCGAAGGCATTCCCTGAAGGTAGGCGGCCAGATCATCTCCTGATAACTGCAGTGGCTTTCCGTCCAGGTAAATCCGGACATTTTTACGATTGGCGGTTACTGTATTGGCGGATATGATCTGAATACCGGGCGCTTTTGTCAATGCTTCCCACGCGCTTCCGCCCGAAGCAATAATGCTGTTTTCCACATTAAAGCTGACACGGTCGATCTTTCTTTCAATAAGCGGCTTTCTTTTAGTCAGGGTTACTTCCTGTATTGTATGCTCATTCCTGTGCATGGTAATCATCATGCTTTCTTTCGGAAGCTGTACTAACATTTCTACAGGCTGATAGTCCGGCAATGTTACGGTCAGGGTATAATTTCCGGCTTCCGGATAGCCCATACTAAAATTTCCGAGATCGGAAAAAACTGTAGCTACCTTTTTTTGATCTTTTGATAACGTAACCGTTGCGGCATCCAGCATCCGGCCGTTACCATCCTGTATAATTCCTTTTTGAAGGATTTGGGAATACATGAGTCCTGAAATAAAGATCAGGAGATATAAAATTGCATTTTTCATAAGGCAAACCTACGTCAGTCTTATGTTAAGGCCTGTTAAGCAGAGTTAAACAGCATTAACCAAGGTTAATTAAGGTTAAATCTTTACCGGCAGGTTGTTCAGTCTGGGTAATTATCATCAAATTAGCGGGATGAAATGGCTCTCCAACCAATATGCTTATCCGCTTGTTATTTTCGCTATGATCGCTAGTATCGGTCTGCAGACTGCCTGGCTGATCCAGCTGTTTAATGCCCAGCAGGTGCAGGTGAAAAGAGACCTGGACCAGGCCGTGGCGGATGCCGCCCGCATGAGTGAATACCTCAGTGTAGCTCCGGGGCATGAAAATAACGAGAATTTTCGGAATTTTTTCCTCTCTCCGGAATGGCTACAGCTGAAACAAGCCTATTCCAGTATGCGGAACGTGGGAGTCAGCAGCCGGTTTGAGACAGAATTAAAAAACGACAGTACGCTGATTAATATAGGGTTAAAGATTGCCAATAAGAAATCCGGTTCGAGAAAAAGAAAGGTGATTTCTGTTTTTGATGATGGCGAAACCCTTCAGTCTGTGATGGCGGCAGATAAAAAAGACCTGAAGCGGATGGACAGTCTGGTAGAAGTCGAATGCAGAAAGCAGAATATCAATGAAGATAGATTTTTCATCCTGTACAATTATAAGACCGGTCAGCCAGAATCTGAAAAAGACTGGAACAGAGCGAAGAATGCTGATTATCAAAGCAGGCATTTCGGCTATAACCTTAATTTTTTTATCCATACTTATCAGCTGGTAGTTCCTTCTATCACTAAAACAGTTGTTTACCGGATGCGGTATTACCTGATTTCTTCATTGCTGATGATCCTTCTCACCGGCCTTGTTTTCCGGTTTCTATTTAAAGTAATGCGCAGCCAGCGTTTGTATACTCAGGCGCGGCTTGCCTTTACCGGAAATATGACACACGAGCTGAAAACACCGGTTGCCGTCATTGAAACTGCATTGGATTCCATTACGCGTTACCAGTTGACTAATGATCCGGGCCGTATGGAAAATTACCTGGCCATCAGTAAAAATGAAATTAACCGTCTGAACCTGATGATTGATAAAGTGCTGAGCCTGGAGCAGCTGGATAACGGCGAAATCAACCTTCGGCCTGAACTTTACGATGTGCAGCAGGGATTGGAAAATGTGGTGTCTTCGATGAGATTACGCAACAGAAGCGGCTCGGTACATATCGACTACATCCCGTCTGAAGAACCGTGTTTTGTGGATGGGGATCCCGTACATCTTACGAATGTCTTTTATAATCTGATGGATAATGCCATTAAATACAGTGGATCTGAAGTACGCATTCAGGTATTGTGCACATCTGTGGATGACCAGATCGTGGTAAAAGTTCAGGATAACGGTCCCGGGATTTCCAAGAGTTACCATGAGCGTATTTTCGAACGGTTTTTCCGGATTCCCGAACATAATGATATCCACACTGTAAAAGGAACCGGCCTCGGTCTGCATTATGTAAAAGAGATCATTGCTATGCATGGAGGCAGCATTGAAGTTTTAGACCGGCCTGAAGGAGGAGCCGCTTTCATTATTCATTTACCCGCCTATCATGAAATATAAAGTACTGTACGCCGAGGATGAAGCTACCCTGGCAGAGATTATCAGTGACGGCCTCAAAAGCAGCGGCTATGAGGTAGCACTGGCAACGGACGGACAAAAAGCTCTGGAGCTTTTCCGGTCCGTAATACCTGATATCTGCGTTCTCGATATCATGATGCCATTAAAGGATGGGTACACTTTAGCAGAAGATATCCGCAAAATGGACAATAATGTCCCTATAATTTTTCTCAGTGCCAAATCTTTGGGCGATGATGTGGTGAAAGGATTCAGGAGCGGGGGAAACGATTACCTTAAAAAACCTTTTACGATGGGTGAGCTGCTAGTACGCATGGATGCTTTGCTCACCAGGTTCGGGAGTGCTCCGCCGCAGCATACTCCGTCTTCCAACCGGAAAACATTTGGCGGCTGTGAACTGAATACCGTTAGTCAGGAACTGAATACGCCAAAAGCAAGCTATAAAATTTCCTATAAAGAAACTGCTATTCTTGAAATGCTTTTAGAAAACAGGAATGATTTGCTGTCCCGACAGACGGCACTGCTTAAAATCTGGGGTGATGATAGTTATTACAACACCAGAAGTATGGATGTCTTTATGTCGCACCTGCGGAAAATGCTCAGAGATGATCCGGAAGTAGAACTGATGAGCATTAGGGGAATAGGATATAAACTGATTTGCTGATATGAATTACCCACATCGCTGCCGGATTTTCTAAAATTCCGATTTTATAGTACACAACCAGCATTCTGATGCCGTTTCTGATAAAATTTCAGTCATCTCATCATATCCATGATAAAAAAGAAGAGTGATTTACCGTTCAAATACATGCTAAAAGTAGCAGTTTACCAAACACCGAATACAGGTTTTAGTAAATTTTGATACATTAGTTATAATATTTTAGATATGGAAATAAGCGTAACAGTAAAGCAGCTAGGGAGAAAGCACCCGCTTCTCCATGAAGAAAAAATGTCCATTTCCACTGAAGAAGCACAGCTCTCGGTAGAAGAACTGATCCGCCTCATTGTCCTGCAGCAGGTAGAATCATTTAATACCCAATCTTTCGAACAGGAAGATGCTGATTATACCAAAGCCCCGCGGGAGGACTATTTAAACATTCTTACGGATACAGGGAAAGCAGGATTCGGAAGCATATATAACGAAAGGCGTGCTGATCCTGAAAAAGCCCGGGAAAATGCAATTCAGGCCTTTGAAGATGGTATGTATGCCATTTTTTACGGTGATGAAGAACTGCAGGATTTGAAACAGGAGATTGATCTGAGCCAGGGCCATACCTTCGTTTTCATCCGGCTTACATTTCTGGCAGGAAGCTACTGGTAAATATTACATTAAAAATCATATATATGGAAATTACAGAAAAATTAGCCTCTAAAAAAATTGCAAATTACTATGCCAATTTACGGAAGAGTTTAAAAGAGCAGGCTGAAAAAGGGTTGTTATCCAAGATTTTTTCACCGCCTCAATTGAAGCAGGAAGTCGCAGAATTAGGGCTTCTGCTGGCTGGTAAAGAAGAGTATTATCAGGAATTGGAGCTCGGCAGCAAAAAGTCTGAAAATCTGAAAAAATACATCAGGCCCGATATCTGGGAAGATAAAGAGTACTACAAACTGCTGGTTTACTTATTTGGTTCCCAGGCACCTCTGGTGAAATATGCCTGGGACAGGATGCCGTATAAAATGTACCAAACCGGTTATTACCGAAGATCTTTCCGTGCTCCGGAAAATGAACGCTACACATTTCTTAACCAGGTTAATTTAGTCAGGGGATTGCTTCAGTTTCCCTGCATCTACTCATATAACAACGGGTATGAATATTATGGACTGTCCTTGGAAGAACAGATCATTTACGACCATGCCATATCGAATAACGTCCATCAGTTTTACATCTGGTCGGCAGCGATAGACAGCGGAAATACGGAGATCTACCATCTGATAGAAGATATTGTTTTCAACAAGCATCCGGAAGGTAAAATCACCCAGAAAATAATCAAAGCTCTGCTGAACAGTGAACAGCAGCATTGCTGGGAACTGGTGGAGAAGCTTTTGCTGGCAGCCCAACGGCAGGAAGGACTGCGGCAAACCGTACTGGAGGCCCTTGACGAGACGAGTATAGGTGCCCTGCAGTATATGATACGCGTTATGGTGGAACATAAACTTTCCCGATTTTCATCTGTGGTCCGTGCCGTAGACACCTGGACCGGCTTAGGTTGGGAGGCAGAAAAAGAAACGGTGGTACGGAACATCCTGTCACTGGCTGATCAATATTTTACTCATCCCGAACAGATCCCGGAAGCTATGGAAAGCAAAAATAATAATGAAGCTTATATGGCGCTCTGGGCACAGGGAGTGTGGGATGTTGACAGGACTGTTCCGTATCTTCATCAGCTGCTTGATCATGGAAGCACGGATAAGAAATGCCTGGCTATAAAATTCGCCGTGGAAACCCAGGATCCTTATATACAGATGCCATTATATTATAAAGCAGTCCTGGAAGGAGATATTCAGGTGCTTGCATTTTCCGGGCAGCCTATGTCTGCTCTGCTGAAAGCCAATGCAGCATCAGGGTTTTATATCGGAAATACCGATTACCCGGATTTCTTCGAAAAACTCCACGAGCTGACCCAAAAAATCACCGTTAAAGAAAAGAAATTTGAAGGCAGGGTCTTTTCCTGGCTGAATGCTGCTTTCAAAAAGAGCCATCTCTTTGCCTCTATGTTCTACCTGGTAGGAGACGATCTCAGTAAGCTTGACCTCGTGCTTTCGTACTTTGAGGAATTCGAGCTGTCTTTGAGGGAGGAACTTGCCAGAAGCCTGCTGGGGGATTTTTACTGCTATTCTTATTCTTATAATTTCGGAAAGCAGGACAAAAAAATCACTCCTTTTCAGAAAGAGTTTGCATTCAGGATTATTAAAGACCGGGGCGAATCTATGGTCGCTTCAGGAATCAATATATTGCAGCAGGAGGCTCTAGCGGCTGAAGAGGTGATGAAATTATCAGATCTGTTCAAAAGAAAAGGTGGTGCTCTGAGGAAAAAACTTATTGAGCTTGTGCTGAAACAGGAAGATGACCATATTGATCCGCTGATCGACCACCTGATAACCGGTGATATTGAACAGCGAACCGCTGCACTTGATATCATGCTTCAGCTGCAGAAAGAAAAGAGGATGCAGGCGCAGATAACCCGATGGATGGAAGGATATGCTGAAAAATCAAAAGTGTCCCAGAGGGAGCAGATGCTTCTGGATCAGATCCATCCGTCAGGAAACAAGGAGACTGTGTCAGCTGCCAACGGATACGGATTCTATGACCCGTCCGTAAAAACTCCTTATGAACTGCCAAAACCCACACCGGGCTCCTTATATATCCAGTCGACCCAAAAAGACCGGTATGGTTTCACGAAGCCCCTGGACGACATCCGGAAGGAACTCACCAGGCTTAATGACCTGTTTCTTCAGAATACAGATTATGAATATGAAATCCATGTATGGGACGGATCGGTAGAAAAGCAGCTGATGGGAAATGATTTCCGCCAGATAAAAAGCAATACCGAGGGATTTACCAATGAAGAATTGGCTCAGAACTATCCGCTGCATGAGCTTTGGGAACAGTGGTACAAAGATTCGGGTTTACAGCCGCGAGACCTCTTTCTGCTGACCTTTGCAGAGCATTGCGACCGTGCGGTTTTCAGGGAATTTCTTGAAAAATATGTATTCTTCCACCGGGACTTCCTTCCCAATCCGATGAAGGATGGCTATTACTGGAACAATCCTGTAAAAAAAATTGTGGTCTCCCTTCAGCACAAATTTATTTTTGAAGAACAGACGGATTTCCTTATTGACGCGTGCAGTACGATGTTTGCCCATTTACCGGACAATGTCATCAGCTACAAAGCAAAAAAGAACGAATACTATCAGAACTACGGTACCGGATGGCAGCATACGGGATATTTCAGGATTTTTTTACAGTCGGTTCCGTTGTATACGCTTACGGATGAGCAGGTCATCAAAGCGTGGAATTTATACCGCTGGATGCAGTTTACCGGACTGGAAGAAAATATCCCGCTCACGGTACCGCCATTCTATCTTTTCTGCAGGGCTTACGAACTGAAGGCCATCACAGAAGATGAATTGTATGAAGGTATTTTCACAGAAGAATCAGCCATAAAGGAACTGACTACAACGCGGTTCCACCATCGCAGTATGCAGTATCTGGAAAGGTTTCCTTTTTTACAGCCTATGATACAAGAAATCCGGCATAAATTCCTGGATGTCGAACTGGTCCGCGGGGATGCCGGAACACCGGTCTCCAGATTCGTTCAGTCATTCCAGACCATTTACGGGGCAAACCGTTTTGCTCAGATCCTGAAAGGTATAGGAAAGTCCGGGCTTTATGCCAATTATATATACAGCTACAATAATGAAAGCATGACGAGGCAGAAGCTGTTCTCCTACCTGCTGTCTAACTGTGAACCATTGGAGACCGATACCCAGGAAGTTTTTGATGCTATCGTGAGTAAAGAGGAAATTAGTGAACTGCGTCTGTTGCAGGCAGCACTGTATGCTCCGCAATGGCAGAAGCTGGTCAGCGGTTACCTGGGATGGAAAGGATTGGATTCGGCCATCTGGTGGATGCATGCCCACACCAAAACAGGTTCATACCAGGCGACCAGTTCAGTTGTTGAAAGTGAAGTGGCCAAATATTCTGCGGTGGACCTGCAGGATTTCAAAGATGGGGCTGTGGACAGCGAATGGTTTGCAAAAGCGTACAGAGAGCTTGGTAAAGCGCGTTGGGAAATGCTTTACGAGTCTGCCAAATATATTTCGGACGGAAACGGACACCGCAGGGCGAGGCTGTATTCGGATACGCTGACGGGAAACCTGAAGATCAAGGAAGTTGCGGCAAAAGTCAAAGACAAGCGCGACCAGGATTATCTCCGCGTGTATGGACTGGTACCGCTGAGCAGGACCAATCCGGCCAAAGATGTCCTGAACCGGTATGAATACCTCCAGCAGTTCAAAAAAGAGAGTCGGGAATTCGGTTCTATGAAACAATCCAGTGAGGCATTGGCCATCCGTATTGCCCTGGAAAATCTCGCGCGGAATGCAGGGTATCCTGATCCAGTAAGGCTTACCTGGGCCATGGAAACCCGGCAGATCCAGGAGCTTTTATCGAAAGAAACCCAGGTAACGGTAGACGGGGTTACCGTAGGACTGGTGATTGAAGAAGACGGGAAAGCAGAACTGGCCGTGTTCAGGGATGACAAACCCTTAAAGTCCATTCCTCCGAAAATTAAAAAAGATAAAGGTGTTGTTGAACTGATCAGCAACCGGAAAACCATGCGTGAGCAATGGTCGCGTTCCCGGAAAGGCCTTGAGGAAGCGATGGTAAGAGGAGATGTATTCATGCTGGACGAGATCAAAAAGCTTTTTGAACATCCGGTGATTGTCAGGCATCTGGAAAAGCTGGTTTTTATATCGGATGATTGCATAACAGGCTTTTTCCGGGATGGGAACCTGATCAGTGCCCATGGGGAAATCCAGGAACTTTCCGAAACCAGTACGCTCAGGATTGCCCATTGTGTAGACCTGCATATCCACTCCGTCTGGAGCGATTACCAGCATTACTGTTTTGAGGAAAAGCTTGTTCAGCCTTTTAAACAGATATTCAGGGAACTGTATGTTCCTACGCCGGATGAATTGCAGGAAAAATCAGTATCACGGCGTTACGCAGGGCATCAGATTCAGCCTAAGCAGGCGCTGGCACTCTTAAAAACCAGAGGCTGGAAAGTGGATTATGAAGAAGGCCTCCAGAAAGTCTTCCACCAGGAAGGTTTCCAGGTAAAGCTGTATGCCATGGCGGACTGGTTCTCACCGGGAGAAGTGGAAAGCCCAACCCTTGAAACGGTAGAGTTCCATTCACTGAAAACGTATAAAAACATTCCGTTTGAGGAAATCAATCCAAGGATATTCTCAGAAGTGATGCGGGATATCGATCTGGTGGTATCGGTAGCGCATGCCGGAGGCGTGGATCCTGAAGCCAGCCATTCATCTGTTGAGATGAGGGCCGTCCTGTTGAAAGAAACGGCACGGCTGTTCAAGCTTGATAATGTGCGGATCGAAGGCTCGCATGTGCTGATCAAAGGAAACCTTGCCGATTACAGTGTGCACCTGGGAAGTGCAGTGGTCCATCAGGTTCCCGGGAAATACCTTTCCATATTACCTGTCCATTCACAGCACAGAGGCAGGCTGTTCCTGCCATTTGCGGATGACGACCCCAAATCTGCGGAAGTCATGTCCAAAGTCCTGTTGCTAGCAAAAGACCGGGAAATTCAGGATCCGACGATTCTTTCACAGATCCGGCAGGAGTATAAGTAAAAGAAATATTGTTTTTTAATTTTTTATGATGAATAAGGCAGCCTGTCATTGGACAAGCTGCCTTATTAAATTCTAGGAGTACAATCTTTACGATTTGTTTGTTTTTCTCCTTCTCCAACGCTTCAAGAGGACTACAAATACAGGAACCAGCAGCAGAAACGGCCATAACGAAATTAAACCTAAGAAGAAGGAAACAAAAGTGTTCCATCCTTCTGTCAGGGAATCGCCAAACCGGCTTCCGAATCCAATGTTGGAAGTGGCAGAAGTCCGGACCTTTTCTTTGTAGAGGCTGAGGTCCAGGGTGCTGTAGTTGACACGGTCATCAATAAACCTGAGCTTGCCTTCGGAGACATCAATTTCATCCTCCAGTTCACGGATGTTCTCCTGGATTTCAAGCATATCTTTGGTTGTCTTTGCACTTTTCAGCATGTCCCTGTACTTTTCCAGGTATATTCTTTTGTTGGCTAGTTTGATGGAAACATCAGTATATTCTTCCGTAACGTCATCTGATGAAATATTTTTGGACAACACGGCACCTACACCGTCTGAGAAGGAATTCACCAGCGCATCAAAACCCTGGTGGGGAACCCGAACCATAATATTCAAGGTTTCATCGGTATCCGTATTCCGGAATTCTTCTTTCTGAATGTACGCTTTATTTTTCTGAATGATTGCATTCACCTGATCCTGCGCCTTCCGGATATCGGTCACCTGTATCCTCATTTCACCGTTTTTAATGATCTTTTTTGAAACCGTTTTAAGGGGGGTAGATGATTTTTGTTCATCTTTCGCTACATTGGAAACAGCGCTGCTTATGGCCTTATCCTGTGAAGTTTTTTCCATTGGAGGCGGTGGAGGCATTTCATTTTGTGCTACAGCAGTTTCAGGAGTACTGTTGACAAAGTCAGCATTTAATGCATTTTTATTTCCGGATTGGCTGCAATGGATAAACATTAGAAAACATACAGGCAAGAACAAGTTTTTCATAATACTGTTTTTTACAATATTAAAGAAAAATAAGATAGGATAAGGTAATAGGGTTGAAGTACTCGTCCATTTTCAGTTTACATCAGGTTGCTATACCAATAAACTTAACCCAAAAAAACCTGAAAATGATTAAGATCTGATGGATGTTTATTTTTGCTTCTTTTTTATATCAAATTTTTGTTAATGCAAAGCTTTTTCCTATGCCTCATATAAGCTGATCAGCTTCATCAGCGGCTCTGCCGCCTTTTTTTACTTTCTCTGAAATGTGCTTTATGATGATCATACTTTGCGTCAGTTGTCTGTATTTCCAGGCATGAATTCATACTGAACGGGCAATAAATGAATTGATAAATCCTTTTTGGATGGCCTGTAGTCAATTTTTTTTTCAGTATAAATTAGTTTCCGTTGCGTGCTGATATTCTTAACAGAGATTATAGTAAGGGTATGAATGAGAATCTTTTGATTCTTGGCTCATTGATCAGGTCTTTTACTCACAACTTCTGTTACGGGATACAATCAACCATATATTTTTCTATTTTTATCGTATGAAAAACAGTCTTTTAATCCTTCTGGGAATCCCGTTTTCTGTTTGTGCGCAGGAAATACCGAAACTTACCGATGAAATGGCGATGAAACTGGCTGAAAAGCCCCTGCATTGCATCAATCAGGAATATCCTAATAAAACGGCCCATATCATCAACAATGCAGGGGAAGTTCCGCTAAGCCCAAAGCACCTGCACCCCAGTTTTTACGGGTGCTTCGACTGGCATAGCTCCGTACACGGCCACTGGATGCTGGTACGGCTTCTCAAGACAAAACCGGATCTGAAAGCGGCCCAAGAAATTGAAGCTGTTCTCGACCGTTCCCTGACTAAAGAAAACCTTCAGGCAGAAGCAGATTACTTCACCAAATACCAGCTTACCACTACCTTTGAAAGAACGTACGGCTGGGCCTGGCTGCTTAAACTGGATGAAGAGCTTACTACCTGGAACCATCCCAAGGCTAAACTGTGGCACCAGAACCTGAAGCCGCTGACGGATAAAATACTGGACTCCTGGAAAACATTCCTTCCTAAACAGACCTATCCGAACCGGACCGGTGTCCATCCCAATACCGCGTTTGCCATGGCTTTCGCCATCGACTGGGCCAGAGCCAATCAGGATAAGGCTTTCGAGGCTCAGCTGATGGAAAAGGCTAAGTATTTTTACCTGAAAGATGAAAAAACACCGGCTTATCTGGAACCTGACGGCTCAGATTTTTTTTCCCCAAGCCTGGAGATCGCGGACCTGATGAGAAGGGTGCTTCCCCAAAAAGAATTTGTCGCGTGGCTGAATACGTTCTATGAAAAACGGAGCCTGGAAAATATTGAGAAGATTCCTGTAGTCAGTGACCTGAGCGATTACCAGACCGTTCACCTGGTCGGACTGTCGTTTTCAAAAGCCTGGTGCATGAAAGGCATTGCCCAATCGCTTCCGGCCGGGCATCCGCTGAAAAAGCAGTTCAATACCACAGCCAGCGTATTTTTGTCCAATGGCTTGCCGCTGCTGTTTCAGGGCAATTATGGCGGCGATCACTGGCTTGCCAGTTTTGCGGTCTATGCGCTGGAAGCCGAGTAAATTATTATATGAATACTGCAAATAGATTTCAGGAGAGCAATTGATGGCAGATTACCTTAGTATCTGATCCCCACTTTCTTCAGGATAAAGCTCAGCAGCCAGATTGGCCCGACCAGCAAAAACTGGAGGTCTTTGAGGAAAGACGGTTTCTTACCTTCAATCTTATGGCCTACAAACTGGAAGATCCAGGTAATGATGAAGACAGACAGGTAAACCAGCCATGGCCTTTCCGTACGGGTATTCACTCCGAATGCAAAGCTTTCCATCAGCACCATCAGCGCCAGCATGATGCTGCCGATCAGAAAAGACAGCCGCATATAGAATAAGGTGACCAGAGCCATGGCTGCAAGACTTACATAACTGATGCATCCGATGTAAATAAAACAGATGGATTTTGAAGGAATCAGCGAAATGAAGCCCAGGATCGTCCAGAATATCAGGGGCACACAGATCCAGTGGATCAGTTTATTGGTTGCATTTCTGTGGCTTTCTGCATATTCTGCAAAAAGCAGGTCAATTTTTCTCATACCGGTCATTTGGAAGACACTAAAATAATAAAATTTTGTAATTGAGCTCAATGATTGGTACTGAAAACTTGCATCACTTAAAAAATCCAAGTAATCCATCAGAGGTCCATCGATACAAATCGTTATTAAAATGAATGCAGGTCGATGTGGAAAATACAGATATCCTCAATCATGACTTCCTTTGAATTCCTTACATTTGCGGTATGTCTGTCCTGGAAAAATTCGGCGTTGAGATTTTTACGCAACACAACATTTTCGAGCGAATTGCGGTTGATAAGCCCTTCCGTCCCGATAATCCGGCCTTTATCTTTATCAAGACCGGAACCATCAAGATGAAACAGCATTTCAGGGACCTGGAGCTTTCCGCCAATATGTTTATGGTAACGGATCCGCAGACGGTCTATGAAATGATCTCTGTCAGCGATGATTTCCAGTCCAGGATGGTATCGTATAAGCGTGAATTTATTTCAGCATTGTCGCTCAAATTCAACAGGCTCATTACCTACCGGTATTTCAGGCAGCAGATGAATATCGGCGTCCCGTTTCAGGCTGATGAAATGGAAGTGGTATGGAAAAGCGTCAATTTTCTGAAATATATCCTCGACTCCGAAACGGAAATGACCTACAAAAAAGAGATTGTGGAGCACTTGTTTTCTGTGTTCTGCTATCAGATGGCCGGAATCATCTCAAAAGAAGACAGCAACGCGATGAACCAGATGTCCAGGCAAGAGGAAATTGTTTTTATCTTCCTGAACGACCTGGCCAAACACCATCATACGGAACGCAGTGTGGAGTTCTATTCGGAACGGCAGTCGATTACAACCAGACATCTTTCGGCAGTGGTCAAAGAAGTGACGGGAAAGTCTGCCAGCCAGGTAATTGCACTGGTAGTTCTCAATGAGGCTAAAGTCTTATTAAACTCCTCCAAAAAGCCGGTTTCGGAAATTTCTTCCATTCTTGGATTCAGCGATCCTTATTCGTTTTCCCATTTTTTCAAAAAGCATTTAGGCGAAAGTCCGTCACAGTACAGGAATCAGTTCGAAAGCTAAAATCTTACATTTGAACATCTTTTTCCAAATTTCAAACATTTGTTTGACTTTCTTTGTATCCTAACTTTGCACTCGTAAAACAAGGTACAATGGTAAAGAATATAAAAACAGCACTGTCTATAATGGCAGCGGTCTTTCCTGCGCTGTTTTTTTCCCAGGAAATCAGGCAGATGACCGCAGAAGAGGTGGCGCAGCTCGCAGTGCAGAATCATCAGCAGCTGAAAGTCTCAGCACAGAACATCAATATTGCCCGGCAGAATACCGAAGTGGTAAAACTTCAGAAACTGCCGACAATCAGTGCCTCCACAAGCCAGTTCTATCTGGGTAATGCGGTAGCTATCGATAAAGACTTTTCGAATACAACCACCATACAGATGCCGCATTACGGAAGTTCCTATGCCGTTCAGGCTACCCAGCTGATCTTCAAAGGAGGTCTGGTCAACAAATCCATTGAGCTGGCCGGACTTCGTGAACAGCTTTCTGAGTTGGATCTTGAGAAAAACAGGCAGGACGTAAAGTTCCTCGTCATTTCCAATTATCTGGATGTGTATAAGATTGTCAACCAGCAGGAAGTTTTCCGGAACAACAAAAAACTTGCGCAGGAGCGACTTAAAAACATTCAGAAGTTTTATCAGCAGGGAATGGTGACCCGGAATGAAGTGATCCGTGGAGAGTTGGCGATTAAAAACCTCGACCAGGGAATCCTGACGCTGATGAATAACCGTAAAATCCTGAACTACAATCTTACTGTCGCTTTAGGCCTGCCGGAAGATACGCAGATTGTTCCCGTAGAAAACCTGGAAAATAAAGAAGCCGGAATCGGAATGGATTATTATATGACCCTTGCCCACGACAGCAATCCGGTGATGAAATCCGCGAAAACCAATATTGATGTTGCCGATAAGAATATTGACATCATTAAAACGGATAAAATGCCGACGATAGCAGGATTTGGAGGTTATTCGCTGCAAAAACCCATCACCACAAGGAATCCGGTCCTGGACATGTATTCCGGAGGATGGCAGACCGGAGTTTCACTGACGTATAACATTGACAATCTTTATAAAACCAAAGAAAGGGTGAAACTGGGGGAACTTCAGAAAAACCAGGCTTATGATGCCATGACGCTCACGCAGCAGAATATCGATATGGCAGTAAATGCAGCCTATGTAAAATACCAGGAATCCATCCAGCAGGCAGATATCCTGAATGAGGCTAAAAAACTGGCGGAAGAGAACTATAAAATCACGGAAGCCAAATACCTCAACCAGCTTGCCGTGCAGGCAGAAATGATTGATGCGCAAAACCAGAAGCTCCAGTCCGAACTGGATTTTGCCAATGCGGAAATCAATGTCCTGTACCAATACTACAATCTTCTTAAAACAACCGGAACCCTTTAATAACAGTACTGAAAACAATGGAAAACAAGGAACATACAACCACCACAGCTCAGCCGGCTCCTGCTTCATCAGGTGCGGCAGCGAAGAAAAAAGAAACTAAGAAAAATAAGATCAGGGCCATCATTTCAAATATCGTGGTATTCATTATCATCGGATTCGGCCTGTTCTGGCTGGTCCGGGAATATTTCCACGTAGGCGATAAGACCTATACGGAAGCGGCGCAGGTAGAGGAATTCATCAACCCGATCAATACCCGGGTTTCCGCCTACATTAAAGATATTAAATTCATCGAGCACCAGCAGGTGAAGAAAGGCGATACCCTGGTGATTTTAGATGACCGTGAAATCCTGACCCAGCTTGGACAGGCGGAAGCGGCTTACCAGAATGCCCTGGCACAGCGTACCGCAACCAGCTCATCTGTCAATACCGTTTCGAACAACGTCAATGTAATGGAATCCAATATTGCCGGAGCCAAAGCCCGGTTATGGAACGCCGAACAGAATTTAAACCGGTATAAAAACCTGCTGGCCTCCGAGGCGGTCACCAGGCAGCAGTATGATCAGGTGAAAACGGAATATGATGCGCAGAAAGCAGCTTACGAAACCCTGGTGAACCAGAAACAATCTGCCAATCTCTCCACCACTGAAGTGAAGAGCAAATTCGGGATTATTGATGCGGAAATCAAAAGGACCAAATCTGCACTGGATATGGCAAAAATAAATTTATCCTATACCGTGATTACCGCTCCTTACGATGGCGTCATGGGAAGAAGGACCATCTCCGAAGGCCAGCTGATCCAGCCCGGACAGCAGGTAGCCACCATCGTACTTAACGGACAGAAATGGGTCACAGCCAATTTCCTGGAAAGCCAGATGCCGGATGTGAAAATCGGGGAGAAAATGATGATGACGGCTGATGCTTTGGGAGGGAAATCATTCGAAGGGGTGGTTACGGCCATTTCAGCCGCTACCGGATCGCGGTATTCCAGCGTACCGACGGATAATTCCACCGGAAACTTCATCAAAGTGCAGCAGCGGATCCCGGTACGGATCGAATTTACTTCCGCCAATACGAAAGAAGATATTGCGAGGCTGAGCGCAGGGATGAACATGAATGTGAAGATTAATACAGGGGAGAAATGATTTTGAGAGGTCAGATATTAGATTTCAGACACAAGATTTCAGATATCAGATGTCAGACTTTAGACTTCGGATAAGTAGTATAAATGTCATACATACAAATAAATCTGATGATCTGCAATAAGTCTGTAAACACACCGAAATTAAAAATAACACCGTCTGAAGTCTGATATCTGAAATCTGAAATCTAACATCAAATTAATTGGAAAAAATGAAAATCACCAGTTAATAAAAAATAGAATTTTTAAAATGCTACCCTCTGATATCTGATGTCTGGTATCTGAAATCTGATATCTAAAATCTTACTTCTAACAACCAAACAATGTACAATAAAGGACTTTACCACGACTGGGTGCCGAAACCCGTACAGCTCCTGCTGATGGTCTTGCTGCTTGCCGTAGTGATGCCGATCGGGGGTGTATATACCGGGAACATCAGTTACCTGGTCAGCGGAACCGGTTCCATGACCGAATATTTTATGTGGGCCAATTATGCTTCCACCATCGGGATGGGGGCGTGTATGCCAATCGTACTCAGGATGAAAATGCGGTTTAAGGTACGGGATAAAATGACTGTACTCCTGGTTCTGCTGGGACTGCTGAGCTACATCAATTCCACGACCTATGAGCCCATGATTTTTGTATTCAGCTCATTAATCATCGGATTCCTGAAAATGATGGTTACCATAGAACTTTTTCTTCCGCTCATGGCTATGATCGGCAACCGGGGGATGTTTTACGGTGCATTTTACACATTCGTGCTGGTGCTGAATCAGGTGTCTGCGTATTATGCCGTAGATATTTCCATCCGGTACAACTGGCAGCAGTTTTATGTGATCGCTGCGGTAGGATGTTTTGCGCTGGCTTTACTGCACTGGATTTTCATGCATGACAAGTATTTTGCCCTGAAAGTGCCGCTGCATTACATCGACTGGCTCAGCATCCTGCTTTTTGTTTCCACATTTATGTGTTCGGCTTATGTGTTCTCCTTCGGGAAACAGCAGGACTGGGTTCATTCAAAGAAGATTATGGATGCAGGTATCGCAGCTTTCGTAAGTTTTTCCTTATTGGTGATCCGGCAGCTGACCCTGAAACGGCCGTATTTGTCATTCAAGATATTTTCAAAAAACAATGTGCTGCACGGCCTGTTCATGCTATTCTGGCTCGGGATGTTCTTGGGTACGACTTCCATTCAGAATACTTTTGCGGTAGGCGTATTGGGATATGACCAGCTGACCAATGCACGCCTTAATCTCCTGATGATTCCAGGACTGGTACTCGCCGGTGTAACGGCTATATTCTGGTTCAAAAGAGAAATTCCCTTGAAAATGTTCATCTTTTCAGGCTTTTCGGCCATGATGGGATATGCCATCATCATGTATTTTTCCATGGTGCTGGAATTCAACTACGATTACTGGTACCTGCCGATGTTCCTGAAAGGCTATGGAATGTGTTCATTGTTCATTTCCGTATGGTTTTATACCCTGGATAAGCTTGAAATGGATGATATGCTGGCTGCGATCGGACTGGTCCTGGTCTGGAGGACGTTTCTGGCAGTCGGGATCTTCTCGGCGCTGTATTCATGGTTTCAGTACCGATTCCAGGTCATTGCCGTCGGAGACCTGGCTGTATATCTGGATGGTATGACCCTTACACCTCAGAATGTGGCAGGAAATATGAAAGCGATCCAGCTCAATGCGATCCTCATTGCAGGTAAAAAACTGTTCGGATACATTATCCTCGCCGGTTGCGGAGTACTGCTGTATGTATTCACCCATCATTTCGGCCGTGAACGGTTTGAATATGTGCGTTTCATCAGGGTACTGACCGGTAAATCAGTCATAGCCAGGAGAAGGCTGCGTGAAAGGAAAAAATTAATCGAAGAAATAAAAGATGCCGCAGGTCCTGCCGTCTGAAGAAACCTTGTTTTCACTAGTGAAGCCCTGCTCTTATCATGAGAGCGGGGCTTTGCGTCTAAAAATGCTGCGTATTGGCAGGAGCTTTTTCCCGCTATCCGCTCATACTCCTCGCGCCATTGCTTTCCCGGCGCCTGCTGCGGGGTAACCGCTCCTATCGGGGCTAGGCTGTAGTCCTTTGTTTGTATTCCTTGCCAGAAAGTGATAAACCTTATAGATTTTTAAAACCTGTAAGGTTTAATGACAGTCAAAAAAACGTCCCCTGAATAGTTCAGGGGACGGAATTTATAAGCTAAACCAAAAATTTTAATTCCTGTAATATGGGTTGATTTCCGCAGAATCAAAAGTAAAGGCATTGCTGTTTTCAGATTTATCCAGCTTTTTGCTGATGGTCAGTGCCCATAAGACAAGCTCCTTGCAGAAGTTCTGGTCTTCCGGGCTAAGGTCTGATGCATTTTCCTCCACTACGGTTGATAATGGAGCAATGCTGTCCAGCTTGCGGTAAAATTCTTCATCGGTATCATTATAATGAAGCTCCAGCTGATTTTTATTGAACCATTTGATCAGATCTGTGTACGGCGTCTTGATGCTTTCTTTCTCCAGCTTGGAAATGCGAGGGAACAGGCTTTCAAACTGGGTCATCACGGCTTTGTCAATCAGGATTTTGGCCACGTAATCGGCACCTTCCTGTTCACCTTCGTAGACCAGTTCTATTTTCCCGGTGATGGAAGGGATAATCGATAAAAAATCAAGCAGGCGGACCGTTGTGCGTTCGGCTCCGGATTCAATCAGTCTTAGCCTGGCTGCGGCCATCAGGTTTTCCATGGCACTGATGCTGAGACGGGCACTGACACCGCTTTTCGCATCCACATATTCACTGTCGCGTGCGGCAAAGGATACTTCTTCCAGCAGGTCTTTTGCCAGGTCCGGAATATGGATTTTAGACTGTTCCTCGGCAGGAACCTGCGCTTCCTGTTCGGTAATCTGACGCGCGAGCGCAATCGTCTGCGGGTAATGGGTGAAAATCTGGGAACCGATCCGGTCTTTCAGCGGGGTAACGATGCTGCCCCGGTTGGTATAATCTTCCGGATTAGCCGTAAATACAAACTGGATGTCCAGTGGCATCCTTAACTGGAATCCGCGGATCTGGATATCGCCTTCCTGCAGGATATTGAACAGGGAAACCTGGATCCTGGCCTGTAGGTCCGGCAATTCATTCAGCACGAAGATGCAGCGGTTGGCGCGTGGGATCATTCCGTAATGCAGTACGCGTTCATCAGAATACGGAAGCTTTAATGTAGCCGCTTTGATCGGGTCGATATCTCCGATCAGGTCGGCAACGTTTACATCTGGCGTGGCCAGCTTTTCAAAGAAACGGTCTGAGCGGTGTACCCAGGAAATCGGGGTATCGTCACCCATTTCGGCAATCAGGTCCCTGGCATATTTGGAAATCGGCTGGAACGGGCTGTCGTTGATTTCAGAACCTTTTACAATTGGCATGTATTCATCGAGAAGGCTTACCATGCTCCTGGCGATCCTTGTTTTGGCCTGTCCGCGCAATCCGAGCAGGTTAATGTGATGGCCGGCAAGCAGGGCCTTCTTCAGTTGCGGAACTACGGTATCTTCGTAGCCCCAAAGCCCTTCAAATACCGGCTCCTTCGCCCTAATCTTGGCAACCAGGTTCGCCTGGATTTCTTCATTAATGGTTTTATGGGTATATCCTGAATTTTTTAGTTCTTTAAATGTCGTATCGTTTTTCATTGTATTTTGAGCAGTAATCATTTAATAATATAATATAGTACATTGTTCATTATTCTAAAATTTATCCTGATCTCAGGTTTCAAATCTAAAATCTGGTATCTGATATCTAGTATCTGAGATCTGGTATCTGAAATCTATCATCATATCCTTCTTTTCCTGTTCTTCTCATAATCCTCAAAAATCATCTGTCCCAGTCCGGAAAGCCCCGTCAGGAATGCTTTTCCCTGGTTCTGTTCGGTAAAGGCTTCCACAAACTTCCTGAGGTAAGGGTCCTGGGCAATCATAAAGGTGGTGATCGGGATTTTCAGTTTCCTGGCCTGCGCGGCTCTGTTGAGGCATTGTGACACGATCATCTGGTCGAGCCCGACGCTGTTCATGTAAAATTCCCCGGTAGGCAGCTGGATGCAGCTCGGCTTTCCGTCGGTGATCATGAAGATCTGCTTATTGGTATTCCGTTTCCTGCGGAGGATGTCCATCGCCAGTTCCAGTCCGGCCACCGTATTGGTATGGTAAGGCCCGACTTTCAGATAGGGAAGGTCTTTGATCTTGATCGGCCAGGCTTCATTCCCGAAAACGATAATGTCGATGGAATCTTTCGGGTATTTCCGATGAATCAGTTCTACCAGTGCCATGGCCACTTTTTTGGCCGGTGTGATCCGGTCTTCGCCGTATAGAATCATCGAGTGGCTGATGTCGATCATCAGTACCGTGCTCATCTGTGCTTTATGGCGCGTCTCTTCTACGATGAGGTCATCTTCCGTCAGCTGAAGATCACCGATGCCGTTGTTTACCTGGGCATTTTTAAGGCTTTCAGTCATGTTCACCAGTGAAAGGTCATCACCGTACTGAAACGACCGGTGGTCACCATCCTTTTCATCTCCAACACCGGTTTTGGACGTGCGGTGGTTTCCGATCCCGCTTTTTTTCAGCTTTCCGAATATCTGGTCTAATGCGTATTCGCGAAGTGCAGATTCCAGTTTGGGAGTCAGGACGTTCTTTCCTTTTCCCGTTCCGGTATTTCCGTCTTCTTCATCCATTTCTTCCCTGATGTAGCCGCGCTTCTTAAGGTCTTCCTCAAAATCCTCCAGGGTATATTCATCGGTGAAGATGTCGTATTCCTGGTCCAGCATATCAAGCCACTCGAAAGCCTCCTCGATATCACCGGAAGTATGGGTCAGCAGATCTTTGAATACATCAAAAACCCGGTCGAAATTCGATATTTCCTCCGGAACGTGTTTGCTGAAGATGTATCCTTTCTGGAAATTAAATTCTTTATTGGTCATTCAATCAATCTTCTTTTGAACAATACAAGTTAGGGAATATTATGATAAGTTTCAGAGTTTGAAAGATAGAATTTGGTTATGATCGTGATGGCAATCGGATGATAAAAAATATACAGCCATAGCCGCAAAATTCAAATTGCTATATTTGTACTGCGAGACCTTTTGATTATGAAAAAAATAATATTGCTTTCCCTGTCCGTTTTAGTATTGAACTCCTGTGTAGTATCCACTGCCGCTAAAGCAGTAAAAGGAGCAGTCAGCCTCAGTTACAAAGCCGTAAAGGGAACTGTTAACGGGATCAGCTGGGCTGTTCGTAAGGCCAATGGAAAAATTGATGAAGACCGGATTGACGGTACCTGGAAAGTAGTGGGGGTATACCGGGGGTCTTTTGAAGACTTCACCAAAGACCAGAACCCGGAAAGTTCATTCACTTCAGAATGTGCAGACAGTTACGACCAGATCATCTTTAAAGCCAAAAGATCTAAGTTTCAGCCGGTACACTGCAGCTCCGAAAAGGAAGACTGGGTAAGGTATTCTTTTGAATTCGGTAAAAATCCTGTTACCAAAGAGAAAGAGAATTATATAGAATACAATTCCAACAACTACATTTCTGTGATCGACGTCAATAACAAGACCATGGTCCTGGAGGGAAATCTGATGCCGAAACTGTCATTTTCAGGGGCTAAATTATACCTGCTGGAAAAAGTGAAATAAAGATTCTTTCAAAACCGGACACCCTGTCTTCAACGGATGCATTGTAGTCTTACTTTCTTGTGAAAGAAGAGTAAGGATATTCGTTTTTGGTATCTAAAGCCTTATCTTTGCCTCCATTAAAACTGCAGCATGAAAGACCTGATGGGCCAAGCCATTCACGACTATTATCACAACAACAATCCTGAAGATTTACAGACCGAAACTTCCATTTCGGAACTGGATGAAATGCCGGTGGCGTACCTCTTCCGGAAATTTGAGGAAATGAATGCCCTTGAGCGGAAAGCTCTGAGCTTATGCCGGGGAAAAGTCCTGGATATCGGAGCGGGAGCCGGTTCGCATTCCCTGTACCTCCAGAATGAAAAAGGTCTTGAGGTAACCGCACTCGATATTTCACCCAAATCCATCGAAATATGTAAAGCAAGAGGCCTTCAAGAGGCAATCTGTGGAAATATGCTCCAATTTCCGGAGCAGGAATTTGATACTATTGTACTGCTGATGAACGGTACCGGGATTTTCCAGAGCCTGCAGGTTATTGATATCTACCTTAAAAAGCTGTATTCACTGCTGGATAAAAACGGGCAGATCCTCATCGACAGTACAGACATTATTTACATGTTTGATGCAGATGAAGATGGCGGGGTCTACATTCCGGCAGAAGGCTATTACGGAGAACTGGACTATATCGTTCATTACAAAGGACAGTCGGAAGACCCGATCAAATGGCTGTACCTGGATTTCAATACCCTGAAAAATGCTGCTGAACACAACGGTTTCAGAATTGAAAAAGTCCTGCAGGAAGAAGATTCTTATCTGGCAAAGCTGACGAAGAAATAACAGACAAAAAATAAATTAACAGCGTATCAGGGAGATATACTGAAGTGTTCTTACCAAGTCAAAAAAAATTGTTGGATATTTAATAAGGCCGGGATCCCGGAATTATGCATTGTTATGATTCCGTACATAGTTCAGGATAACTACCGATCAGGCTGTTGATAATATTGTACGAAAACAAATGATGATCATTCACCACAATGAGGTACAGCATGATGCATGAAATAATGATTGGTAATAGATAGGATGCCGTCCGGTAAGGAAGCTTTTTAGAAGTGTATACCACCCACAGGACCATCAGAAGAATTGTACCGACTGCTGAAATAAAAAACTCCGGACTTCTTTTAAGTACAATAATCTCTCTTCACTGAAGATTCTTCCTCTTCTTTCCAGCATTTCAAAAGCCATCTGAACTGCTTCCGGCGTATACCTGTTGCCTTCCTTCAGATAGTCTTCAAGTTCGGAGTCTGCACATTTTTCTAAAACTTTTCTCTGTATCATGCCAAAAAAAATGGGCAAAAATGCCCATTTCAAAATATGATCAAAAAAAATTATCCGATTTCAATACCGTTCTCCACAGTACTGTCGTCCGGTGTTACGAAAGACAGTTTACCATCCGGTTTGGTTGTCAGCAATAACATTCCCTGCGATTCGATACCCCTGATTTTTCTCGGTGCCAGGTTCAGTAAGATCATCACCTGCTTGCCAATCAGTTCCTCCGGAGTAAAGCTTTCAGCAATCCCTGAAACCACGGTTCTTACATCCACTCCGGTATCCACTTTCAGTTTCAGAAGCTTGTCTGCTTTTTCTACTTTTTCAGCTTCCAGGATGGTTGCCGTTCTCAGGTCGATTTTCGTAAAATCATCAAAAGTGATTTCTTCTTTCATAGGATTCGCGTTAGGATTGGTTTTTTTATTGTTTTGCTTTGTATTTTCCAGCTTCTGGATCTGAGCTTCGATAACGTCGTCTTCAATTTTGGAAAACAGAAGAGAAGCTTCGTTGATCTGATGTCCGGTTTCTATTAGAACCTGCTTTGTTTCCACATCATTCCAGTCCATTTTTTCAACATTGAACATATTGAGAAGTTTGCCTGAACTGAAAGGCATGAAAGGTTCACAAAGCTGAGCCAGTGCTACAGCAATCTGAGCTCCTACAAATAAGGAATGTGCAGCCTTTTCAGGGTTATCCTTGATGGTCTTCCAGGGCTCTTCCGTCTGAAGATACTGGTTCCCGAAACGCGCAAGGTTCATGAGGGCAGACAATGCATTCCGGAACTCATAACGGTTCAGGAATTCTGAAATTTCTTTTGCTGATTTGTTGATTTCCTGTAGTTCAGGAGCATGGGTATTACCCTGTGGAATAACGCCGTCATAATATTTGTGCATCAGAACGGCAACCCGGTTGATGAAGTTCCCGAAAATTCCAACCAGCTCAGAATTATTCTTTGTCTGGAAATCCTTCCAGGTGAAATTATTGTCCTTGGTTTCCGGAGCAGAAGACAGAAGCGCATATCTCAGCACATCCTGCTGTCCCGGAAAATCTTCTACATATTCATGTGCCCACACCGCCCAGTTTCTGGAGGTGGAAATCTTGTCGTTCTCCAGGTTAAGGAATTCGAAGGCAGGAACATTGTCGGGCATAATGAAATCACCGTGTGCCTTCATCATCGATGGGAAAATAATGCAGTGAAAAACAATATTATCCTTTCCGATGAAATGGACCAGGTCGCTTTCCTCGCTTTGCCAGTAGTCTTTCCAGTCTTTTCCGTTTTTCTCTGCCCACTCTTTGGTAAAGGAAATATACCCGATAGGAGCATCAAACCATACGTACAGCACTTTCCCTTCTGCACCCGGCAGCGGAACCGGAACGCCCCAGTTGAGGTCACGGGTCATAGCCCTAGGTTTCAGGCCGTCGTTCAGCCAGGACTTTACCTGTCCGTAAACGTTGGGCTTCCAGTCATCTTTATGGCCTTCGATGATCCATTCGTTTAAGAAGGTTTCGTATTCATTCAATGGCAGGTACCAGTTTTTGGTTTCCTTAAGGATGGGTACATTTCCGCTGAGCATGGATTTCGGGTTGATCAGCTCGGAAGGCGACAGGGTAGAACCGCATTTTTCGCACTGGTCGCCATAGGCATTCTCATTGCCGCAATTAGGGCAGGTCCCTACAATATATCGGTCGGCCAGGAATTCTCCGGCCTGCTCATCAAAATACTGCTCGGAAACTTCTTCTGTGAATTTCCCTTTTTCATACAATACCTTAAAGAATTCCTGGCTGGTTTCGTAATGTTTCTGAGATGTAGTCCTGGAATATTCATCAAATGAAATTCCTAAATCCGAAAATGATTTTTTAATGATTTCATGATACTTGTCCACGATATCCTGAGGCGTTACGCCTTCTTTTTTAGCTCTGATGGTGATGGGGATCCCATGCTCATCCGAACCGCATATAAAAGCGACTTCCTTTCCTGATCTTCTCTGAAATCTTGCGTAAACATCTGCGGGAATATATACTCCTGCCAGGTGTCCTATATGAACCGGTCCGTTGGCATAAGGCAACGCAGCCGTAATCATTTTTCTGTTCGACATCTTATCGTATAGTTTTATCGGGCAAAGATAAGGAATATCCGCGGAAAATTTATTTCCGGTTTTTGGAGCGATATGATGTCCGAATGTTAACTGAATGTTACAAATAGTTAAACAATTGTTTAACTATTTGTTAAAACAACTTAACTATTATGTTGTGCATATTTAAATTGATTATTTTGAAAATCAATGTTTTAATGTGCATAACTTGTTAAATATATACAAAATTAACTTAATTTAAAATAAAATTACCATCGTTAACTTTTTTTTATAAATTGCAAAAGCTTTAGCTTTTATAAAAGAAGAATAAACTATATAAAAAAGATATTGTGAAAAAATTTACAACAGTATTAAAAATTGCGCCGGCATTTCTACTCGCCGGCACAATGGTCCATGCGCAAACAAAGGACTCAGCAACAAAAGAGAAAAAAATTGAAGAGGTGGTGCTGATTGGATACGGGCGGCAGAAGAAGACGGATTTAACGGGGTCTATCACTTCCGTATCTTCAAAAGATTTCAATGCCGGGTCTTCTACAGCAGATCAATTGATCGTAGGAAAAACACCGGGTGTACAGATTACCGGGAATAGCGGAGCTCCTGGAGCCGGGTCTACGATCAGAGTAAGAGGTGGATCCTCATTTATCAATAACGATCCCTTGATCGTGATTGATGGTGTGCCGATTGACTTCAATAGTTTAAGCGGTGCCACAAATCCTTTATCGCTAATCAACCCTAATGATATTGAAACATTTGACATTTTAAAGGATGCCTCTTCCGCAGCTATTTACGGTAACAGGGCTTCTAATGGTGTTATATTGATCACAACCAAAAAAGGGACATCAGGAAAATTCAGGGTAAATTTTAATACCAATTTTTCAGCCTCTACCAAAATGGGCAATGTTGATGTACTGAATGCAGGTCAGTTCAGAGATTTTGTCAATACATATGGTACTGCCCAACAGAAATCTTATTTAGGTTCTGCCGATACCAACTGGCAGGATATGATTTACCAGCAAGCCTGGGGCACAGATAATAATGTCGCTTTTTCAGGTGGTGTGAAAGGATTGCCTTACAGAGTTTCTCTAGGCTATAATGAGCAAAATGGTATTGTTAGAACCAATGAATTCAGAAGAACGTCCTTAGGGTTAAATTTCTCTCCAAAATTTTTTGATAATCATTTAACCGTTAATGGTAATTTCAAAGGTACCTTCACGGAAAACAGATTTCCGGATGGAGGAGCTATTGGTGCTTCTATTTATTTTGATCCTACACAACCTGTGTATTCAGGGAATTCAAATTACGGAGGATATTATGAGTGGCTGGATGCTGCAAATTTCGCAACCGGACTAAATGTTAACGGGACAAGAAACCCATTAGGATTATTATACAGTAAGAGAGATTTGTCTTCCGTATTCAGAGTTATTCCTAGCGTGCAGTTAGACTATAAATTCCACTTTTTACCGGATTTAAGATTAAATATAACAGGATCTTATGACTATGCAAAAAGTGATGGTTCCGTAAATGTTTCCAGAAATTTTGCTCAGGGAATCGGTACTTTGGGGTCTTACCGTTCTTACTCTCAGGAAATAAAGAGTAAATTGTTTGAATCCTATCTGAATTATGTGAAAAACATCAATGCAATTAATACTACGGTAGACATCATTGGTGGATATTCTTATCAGGATACCCGATCCATTACCCCTGAGGCACCTACCTATTATGGAAACGGACAAAAAACAGATTTTTCCACACCTGGCGATACGCAGAGAACTTTAGTTTCTTTTTATGCAAGGGGAATATTTACTATTGCTGACCGGTATGTGATCAATGCATCAGTAAGAAGGGATGGATCTTCAACATTCTGGAACGGAACAGATAAAAATAATTTATGGGGCAACTTTCCCGCAGTTTCCCTGGCATGGAAAATTAACGAGGAAAGTTTCCTGAAAAATATCAGTACCATTAATTCTTTGAAATTAAGAGCCGGATGGGGAAAAACAGGACAACAGGAAACGGGTAATTTCTACCCTGCTTTCGGATCTTATTCTTACAGTAACAGCAGTACTTCCCAGTATCAGTTCGGAAGTAATTTCTATACTTTGCTTCGCCCTGATGTTTATAACCCGAATCTGGTATGGGAAACAACCACGACTAAGAACATAGGTCTGGATTTTGGCATTCTCAACAATAGAATTAGCGGTTCTGTTGACTTATTTGATAAGAAATCTGAGAACTTAATTGCAAGAGTACCTACCTGGGCTGGAGATTTGAATAACTTCAATGTTAAGAATGTAGGTATCATTGAGAATAAAGGTATTGAAGCAAACTTAAATGTTGTTCCTGTTAAAAATGAGAACCTAACCTGGGATGTTAATATAAATGCAACCAAATTTAATCCAAAGGTTACCAGCCTTTCTCAATATGTGGATTCTTCTTACAAAATTCCTGTAGGATCGATTTCAGGCATTAATAACTATATTCAGGCTATTAGTGTAGGACAGCCACTCAATGCATTTTATGTGTATCAGCAGGTATATGATGCTAATGGAAAAGCACTAGAAGGTGCTTACATAGACAGAAATGGTGACGGAAAGATTACTGAAGACGATAAATATTTCTATAAATCCCCTACGCCTGATGTGATTTTAGGTTTTTCAACTAAAGTCAACTTTAAAAAATGGGAATTCTCTACATCATTAAGAGCTGTACTGGGGAATTATGTGTATAACAACTCAGCCTCTAACAGTTCAATAGCTAACATCCAGGCCAATAACTTTTTAAGCAATACCAATACCAGTATCCTGAATACCCAATTTGCTGCGACACAACTATTCTCCGATATGTTTATTGAAGATGCATCATTTCTTAGAATGGATAACCTGAGCGTAGGCTATAATGCGGGAGAGTTCATGGGTAAAGGGACAAATCTAAGAGTTAATGCAATGGCTCAGAATGTATTTGTCATCACTAAATATAAGGGCATAGACCCTGAGGTTTTCGGAGGAATTGACAATGGATTCTATCAGAGACCAAAAGTGTATTCAGTAGGCTTTAACTTCCAATTTTAATCAAAATGAAAAATAGATATTTATACAAAAAAATAATTCTGGGCACTATTACATTAGGCACCATTATTTCTGCAGGATCTTGTACAAAGGATCTTGAAAGAGAGCCATCTCTGGGACTTACTTCTGCGGTTCTCTACAAAGATTTCAACAATTACAAACCGGCATTAGCTAAAATTTATGCAGGGCTGGCAATTGGAGGCCAGGGAGATCAGAATAACGGGGACGCTAATACTGATATTGGCGGTATTGATGGAGGGTTTTCAAATTATCTTCGTCAGATGTACAGTACTCAGGTACTTACGACTGATGAGGCCGTAATAGCTTGGGCAGATGCGGGATTGCCTGAAATGCACAATATGACGTGGAATTCATCAAATCCTTTTATAGCAGCAATCTATTACAGGATATTTAATGTGATTGCGGTAAGTAATGAATTTATTAAGAATACCACTGATGAAAAATTGTCATCAAACGGTATTGCCGGAAACAATCTTACTGAAGCTAAATACATGAGGGCCGAAGCACGCTTCCTTAGAGCACAATCCTATTATCATGCTTTGGATTTGTTTGGAAACGTGCCTTATGTACTGGAAACTACAGATATTATCAGTAGTCCGCCTCCAAGAATTGTAAGAGCAGAATTATTCAAGTTTGTTGAATCCGAACTTCTTGCGTGTGCTAATGAATTAAAAGATGCGAGAACAAACGAATACGGAAGAGCAGACAAGGCTGCTGCTTGGGCATTGTTAGCCAGGTTATATCTGAATGCTCAGACTTATACCGGGACAGGCAGATATACAGACTGTATAACGTATTGTAACAAAGTAATCAGTTCAGGGTATTCATTGAAATCAAATTACGGTTCATTATTTATGGCTGATAATAATGTGAATAATCCCGAGGTCATCCTGTCTGTTAATTATGATGGGACCAGCACAAAAACCTACGGTGGCTCAACTTTCATGGTACATGCAGCAGTAGGAGGCTCTATGCCGGCTTCTCAGTTTGGTATTAACGGAGGTTGGGGTGGTCTCAGGACTACTAAATCTTTCGTTAATTTATTTTCAGGCTCACCTAATGATCAAAGAGGGAATTTTTATACGAATGGTCAGAACCTTGAGATTAATACGATCAGTTCTTTTAATGATGGATATGCATTCATTAAATATAAGAATATAAAGTTTTCAAACAATGCTCCCGGTTCAGATCCATCAGGCAATTTTGTGGATGCGGATATTCCTTTGTACCGTTTGGCAGATATTTATTTAATGTATGGAGAAGCTGTTTCCAGAGGTGGATCAGGCGGAGACCTGACTACTGCATTAGGATATGTCAATGCATTACGTACAAGAGCCGGAGCTAACGCTGTTTCATCTGTTAATACAGATTTTTTTCTGGATGAAAGAGCAAGGGAATTATCATGGGAGGGAACAAGGAGGACCGATCTTATCAGATATGGTAAATTCACTTCCGGATCATACCTGTGGCCTTGGAAAGGTGGCGTAAAAGAAGGTAAAGCCGTTGAAGATTACAGAAACCTCTTCCCGCTTCCTGCCAACGATATTGTTGCCAATCCTAATCTAATTCAGAATCCTGGATATTAATTTTGAAAACATTTTAAAATGAAACATTTATTTAAGATATTATGTATTGCTGTACTAAGCTTTTTTGTTATTTCATGTGAAAAAGACGAAGATCAGGCAGTAATTACCGAAACAACCAAAAGTAATATCTCGACAGATAAGACAACACTGGTTTTGGATAAAAACAATGAGGATAATATTGCGTTAAATATTACCTGGAATAAATCGGTTTTTGATTTACCTGTGGTATCAAGTCAGCAACTGCAATTTGCGGTTAAAGGTAAAAACTTTGTGGGGGCTACTGCTATGGATGCTGTAACTTCGCCTGTTACATTGACTAATAAGCAGCTTAACAGCATGGCTTTAAGTTTCGGAGGAAGCCCCAATGTTGTTATTGAGATTGAAGTAAGATTAAAAACCCTGATCGGAGCTGCTGCATTCTATTCTAACGTGACGACTTTAAAGGTTACCCCTTACATTTTAGGGCCTGTCTACAATTTTACAGACCTATACCTCATCGGTGATGCTACCGCAGGAGCATGGGACAACCTGGCAACCAATACCAAAATCTATCCGCTTGTGAAAACTACGACGGCGGGTACCTATACTTATACCGGATATTTTGCACAGGGAGGATTCAAGATCATTAAAACTCCTGGTAGCTGGGCTACCCAATATGGTGCTGGAAGTTCGGCAGGAGTGCTGGATACCAGCGGAGGTTCAGGGAATATTTCAGTGACTGCAGCAGGATATTATAAGCTTACTGTGAATACATCTGCTCTTACCTATACTTTTGTGCCGGTGGTAGCACCAACGGCTGCTTATACTTCGATTTCCATGATCGGGCCTGCAGCAGGAGGATGGAGCACTGATCTTGACCTTCAGAAATCAGCTTTTGATCCGCATGTATGGACCAAGAAAAACGTGATGCTGAGCTCAGGTGAATTTAAATTCAGGGCTAACCATGACTGGGGAACCAGCTGGGGCGTAGCACAGGAATTTTTCGGGACTGCTGCATTAGGCGGAGCCAATATCCCTTTAACCACAACATTCCATTATGATGTTTACTTTAATGATGCTACAGGGGATTATTCTCTGATTCCGGTGAATTAACAGTAAATATGAATAATAAATAACATAGAATACTTAAGGAAAAGTGTTGCTTTTCGGCAGCACTTTTTTTATTTTTAAAGCGTATAAATAGTCATTATGAAGAAAATTACGATGGGAGCAGTCTTGTTCTCGATGATGTTTGCAGGCGTTCATGCCCAGACCTTACAGTCTCCGGATGGGAAGTTTGAAATGAACTTCCAGCTGAAGCAGGGAATCCCGTATTATAACCTGAAATACAATGGAGCGGTAGTCGTGGAAGACTCTAAGCTGGGACTGAGGTTATTTAAGGATACTGCTATTAAATTTGCCTCTGAAATTGCGAAGCCGGAAGATGCTAAATTCGATCTGAATAATGGATTTACCAAAAAAGCTGAGAACCGGAATTCCAAAAATGAAAGCTGGCAGCCGGTACTGGGTGAGAAGAAAAGCTACGTAAACCATTATAATGAACTGGCGGTTACCCTGCACCAGAATGCGACTGACCGGGATATGGTGGTTAAATTCAGGCTGTTCAATGACGGCCTGGGATTCAGGTATGAATTTCCGGAGCAGAAGAACCTGAACTATTTCGTAATCCGTGAAGAAGATTCTGAAATCGATTTCCCGACCGATATGAAAGCCTGGTGGATTGCCGCTGATTATGATTCTCAGGAATACCAGCCGCAGACCACTAAAATTTCTGAAATCCCGGCAAGGTGGCCGAATTCTTTCGACAGTAATGCATCACAGCAAATGGTGCAGAATGCGGTACAATCGCCGCTGATGCTGAAAAAAGAAGGTAAAGATCCGTTATATGTGAATCTGGGAGAAGCCGCAGTGTTGGATTACCCGGCTTCCAACCTTGAAGTGGATGCCGTGAATTTCAAATTCAAAACCCATTTGACGCCAGACAGACAGGGAGCTAAGGGGTACATGCAGACGTCAACCGTATCGCCTTGGAGGACGATTATTGTTTCCCCGAAAGCAGAAGAGGTGCTGGCCTCCAAAATGATGTTCAACCTGAACGAACCGACCAAATATAAAGATACTTCCTACATCCATCCTACGAAATACATGGGTGTATGGTGGGAAATGATCATCGGGAAATCCCAATGGGCATATTCTACCGCAGAGAATGTCCATATCGGGGAAACCGATTTCAGCAAGCTGACGCCGAACGGAAAACATGCGGCCAATAATACGAAAGTGAAAGAATACATTGACTTCGCGGCGGCCAATGGTTTCGGTGGCCTCCTGATCGAAGGATGGAATGTAGGCTGGGAAGACTGGTTCGGCCACTCTAAGGAATTTGTTTTCGATTTCATTACCCCGTATCCCGATTTCGATATTAAAATGCTGAATGACTATGCCCATTCCAAAGGCATCAAGCTGATCATGCACCACGAAACTTCCGGTTCTGCAACAAATTATGAGCGATGGGCGGATAAAGCTTTTAAACTGATGAATGATTATGGTTATGATGCTGTAAAAACCGGCTATGTAGGTGATATTATCCCGAGAGGGGAGCATCACTATTCCCAGTGGACCATCAATCATTTCTACAGGATTGCCCAAAAGGCCAATGAATACAAAATCATGGTGAATTCCCACGAATCCGTTCGTCCGGGCGGGGAGAGCAGGACATATCCGAACTGGATCTCAGCCGAAGCTGCCAGAGGAACCGAATTTGAAGCCTTTGCCGGAAACAATCCGGATCACCAGACCATTCTTCCATTCACCAGATGGATGGGCGGACCGATGGATTATACACCTGGAATTTTCCAGACGAAGCTGGATTATTATTTCCCTGGAGACAAACGTTTTGTAAAGACTACGCTGGCCAAGCAGCTGGCTCTCTATGTGGTGATGTATATGCCGCTCCAGATGGCTGCAGATTTACCGGAAAACTATCAGAAGCATATGGATGCTTTCCAGTTCATCAAAGATGTGGCTGCAGACTGGGATGATACAAAGATTTTATCCGCCGAACCGGGCGATTATATCATCACCGCCAGGAAGGCAAAAGGCACGGAGAACTGGTTTGTAGGCGGCATTACCGATGAGAACAGGCGGGATTATACGGTTGATTTCTCATTCCTGGACAAAGGCAAAAAATATGAAGTAACGGTATACGAAGACGGTAAAGATGCAGATTACATCAACAATCCGCAAAGCTACCATATTTACAAAAAGATGGTTACCAGCAAATCGAAAATTAAAATCAATATGGCAAGAAGCGGTGGCTTTGCTATATCGATTAAAGTGATAAAGTAAATATTTTTTAATAGAAAATATTTTTTCTTATGAATTTAATTTTCTATATTTGGTGAGATAAATAAATTAATAACTCATTAAATTCATTTTTATGAAAAAGAAATTCAAAATTACAAGTAATCTTGAGCAAAAAGAAATTCTTAAAAAATCAATCCAGAATTCTGAGAATCAAAATGTAGATCTTTACAAATCTATCTTTGGAGGATTGAATTCAGGCATTGCTCCGGGAACGGGTGTTGGTGTTACATTACCTCCGGTAAGTTGTGATGTTGTGGCAATCTCTGGTGCATCTGCTGCTTACGATAGAGTGGATCAATTTTTAAGAGCTTAGAACTTTCTGATTTTTAAAACATTAGTTCTTCATCAGTCAAATGATGAAGAACTTTATTTATTTCATACAACATGGTTACTTCTTTTGTTCTGAAGGTTGCAAGCAGATGCAATCTCAATTGCTCATATTGTTACATGTATAATTTAGGGGATAAAACTTATCTGAAACAACCTAAATTTATGTCGATAAGCACTATACATACTTTCGCTGAAAAATTGGCACATTATGGTAAAGAAAATGGTTTGAGATCTTTTCAGATTGTCTTCCATGGAGGTGAGCCTTTATTACTTCCAAAAGAATTTTACAAGGAAAGTGTTAGGATATTTACTGAAACGCTAAGCGATGCTTATTTTGATTTTGTTATCCAGACTAATGGTGTTGGATTGGATGAGGACTGGTATGCACTATTTAATGAACTGAACATTCGTGTTGGCATCAGTATGGACGGACCTAAGGAGTATCACGATAGGTACCGTGTATTTCATAATGGAAAAGGATCTTATGACGAGGTAAGGCACGCAATACAGATTGGATTGGAAAAGGGGATGCATGGGGTACTGTCTGTAGCTAATCTTAATATCTCCCCTAATGAATTATATGAGGAATTTAAAAGCCTGAATGTTCCGAGTTTTAATCTTCTTCTTCCGGATGGTCATTTCGATAAGTTACCGGATGACCTCATAAAAGATAGAGTCAATACCTATGATTATACGCCATATGCAGATTGGCTGATTGAATTGTTCACGATCTGGAAAAGCGATCCTGATAGACCGAATATGAGATTTTTCAAAACTCTTATTCAGCTGATTGCAGGAGAGGATGCTGGTGACCAGATGGTTGGGTTGAAAAAAAACGGCGTCGCTGTAGTGGAAACCAATGGAAACCTGGAAGTGGCAGATTCTATTAGAGCTTGTTATGAAGGCATTACCAGAAACAGCATCAATATCCATACTCACGAGATAAGCTCTATTTTAGAAGATCCGCTTTTTGATATCTATATCAATTCTCATCAGATGGTCAGTGAAAAGTGCATTAACTGTCCTATTTATGAAATATGCGGAGGTGGTTTTCTGTTGAACAGATATTCTAATGAAAATGGGTTTGATAATCCTACCATTTATTGTCACGATATGATAAAATTGGTAACTTACATCCAAAATGATCTTATTGACAGCTTGCCGGATGAGGTTTGTAAGGAAATGGAACTCAACAGAGTTTCCTATGATGAGATTTTGGAAGAGCTTGAGAATAAAGGTCCTGTTTCCATTCAGAAAAATATTAAAGATAAATTAGTAGCCTACAGTCTGACATGAGTTTAAAAAAAGGTATCAAAGTCGATGATCGTCATCTTAACAGTGTGAGAGATCAGATAAGCATTAATACAGGAGTTGTTGCTGTTAAAAGCATGCATCCTGAAATAGACTATTACGATAATGCCTATTTACCCAACGCAAACTGGCGGTCCCTAACAGATGTTGAATATAAAACTATTTCAACTGCAGATGCTGACAGAAAAATATTCAATACTCTTGGAGTAGGCACAATTCCTGCTCATTTGAAAACGTTATTTCAAAAACTAAGTTTAGAAACCTGTACATCGCTCTTTGATGTTCCGGGGAAGTTTCAGGAAAATGAAATGCTCACAAAAGAGATTAACGAAGCAATCAATACGTTTCTGGATGAAAAATCTCTAAGTCGTAATTATAAATTTCACAGAATTGCACGTTCTCTTCCCGGTATGCAGAGTACGACGTTTCATCATATCGGGCAGAATGTTTTTAAATATACGGGCCTGCATATTGATAAAAGTATTCATTTTACTCCTCATACTGCATATAAATCGGGAAACAGGATTTCTATCAACATCAGTGAGGAATCACGTTACCTCTATTTTATCAATTTAACATTAAGGCAGATTTACGCTGAAATAAAGAAAAAATATCCTGAAAAGATCACATCTGAAAATATTGTTGAACAATTTTTCAAACTTTATCCCAGTTATCCTGTTCTAAAGCTTGAAATCAAACCTTATCAATATTATATAGCACCTACAGATAATTTTATTCATGACGGCACAACGCTAGGAAATAAAGGGTTCGATATTACGATGGTATATACTGGTGTATTTGATAAATATTAATCTATGAAAAAACTAAAACCTGGAATTAAAATATACTCAGATAAGCAAAATGGGAATCTCCAGATCAATTCAGGAGTCATTCATCATTCAAAACAAGCTCCGAATGAACTTATTTTTAAAAGTCAGAAGTTTATACAGCAGTATGAACCGGAAGCATATTTGCCTAAAAGAGATTGGCGGCCATTAAAGGCAGAAGAATACAATATATTAAAAGGAGATCATTTAAATAAAAAAGACTTTAATTCGGTTTTTATCGGTGAACTTCCCGATCCTCTGAAGATTCTTTTTGATAAATTAAATTTAGAGACTGCTCAATCTCAGGATGAAGTTTTTGACAAATTTAAAAACAATCATGAATTGGTCAATGACATTAATCTTAAGTTAAATGAATTTATCGAGTCTGTTTCATTAGGGCCCTATAAGTTCATGAGTCTCGCTACAAATTATGCGAACAGTGAGATTGTATCTTTAGATAAAAGAAAATTACCTGCAGGCTATACAATCAATGATTTACGTTTTATAGGAGTCCATAAGGACAGTTCCCAAAACATGTCATTGCATACAGCGCATCGGTTTGGTAATAGAATAACATTTAACCTTGGAAAGGAATCCAGATATTTGTTGCTGATCAATTTAACCATGCTGCAGGTTTATCATATGATTAAAAAAGAAATAGATATAAAAGAACATAATATCAATAACAAAAATATAACGTCTTATTTTATGCAGCTGTTTCCTGATTATCCTATGTTGAAAATAGAACAGAAGCCTTATCACTATTATATTGCTCCTACAGACAACTGTTTTCACGACGGATCTACTTTTGGGAGTACGTCTCTTGATATTGTAATGACGTATCTCGGTAGATTTTTAATATAAAAATAACCTGTTTATATGAAATATGCTTTAACTTTTTTACTATTATGTATTTCGCTTATGCATATGGCTCAGAAAAAACTTCCCGTAATAAGGGCTAATTCATCCAAAGCGGTCATCCTTGAAGAAGATAACGGCCTGAAGACGGACTGGAATATTGATCCGTCAGTAAAACCTGATATCTACACCGTATCCAAAATAAGCAGAGGTTCTAAAACGGTTAAGATAAAAACAGATATTGATTCGATCAGGATAAAAATAAAGCAGGGTGAAAAAAAAGACTTTGTAATTCTTCTGAAAGGCAAAGATTCCTGCCTGACAAGAATTGAGAGCCAGGTTCCTAAGAATTTCAGTACCGTGCAGCCAGCTTTTCATGACAGCATCCGTTTAGGAATTAACGGGCAGAATACGATGTTTGTCAAGGCGGCACTTAATAAAACAGATTCGTTAGTGCTGAATTTCGATACGGGAACCAGCAACCTTTCCCTTACTGCAGAAGCTTTGAAAGATAAGATCAAACAATCCCTGAAGGCAGGAGTTAACGTACTTTCCATTGGGAACAAGAAATATGACGGCTTTAAAATTTATAAGGTGGAGCTGTCAGGACACGGAACAGACGGCAGGTTCGGCTGGGACCTTTTCGACGGAATGGTGGTTGAGCTGAATTATGACCATGGGATCATGGTCGTTCATTCCCAACTTCCGGAATATGTAAAAAAAGACAAGGCTTACGAAAAGCTGGAGGTGAAATATCTTGACAAGCTTTTTTTTGTGGAGACTACAATCAACGAGGGTTCAAGCTCATATAAGGATTGGTTTCTTTTTGACACCGGATACCAGCGTACGGCGATGCTTGACGGTCCTTTGTTGAGAGAACATCATTTCCCGACCACACAGATGAAAGAGATTAAAAAAGTCATCATGAGGGGAGGCCAGGGAAATGAAATTCCGGTCATTACGGCCAATCTTGAATCATTAAGCCTGGGTAAGTATAAACTTAAGAATATTCCGGCTCAGCTTCTCTCTGAAAGCAGGCTGGTCATCAACAAAAGGATGAATATCCTGGGCAATGAAATCCTGAAACGTTTCAACGTTTTCCTGGATTTTCAGAATAACGCAGTTTACCTGAAACCCAATAAATTATTCAATGACAGCTACATTGAAAAAGAATAAAAATAGGCTGTAGAATAATATTTTCATAACTTTATGATCCTTGAAGGTTGTTTTGCCTTTAAGGATTTTTTACGATCATGATTTTATCCTTGATATACTGAAGATGATGAAGCAACTCTTTAACAAGCAGAATACATTTCTGTTCCTGCTGATTATGATGGTGATACTGGCAAGGTTTTTTCCCTTTCTGGAGTCGTACAATGCCTACTTTAACCTCCCGGGATTCATAGACTGGGGAATTGCCGCAATATTCCTGTTATACGGTCTTAAGCTGAACCTGAAAGAAGTGATGAAAGATGTGGCCAACTGGAAGCTGCACCTTTTGATTCAGTCCGGTACTTTTATCCTGTTTCCGTTACTGGTACTCCTGTTTTATCCGCTGGTGAAAGATTCTCAATACACTACGGTCTGGCTGTCCGTATTTTTTATGGCCTGCCTTCCGTCTACAGTCTCTTCATCCGTAGTGATGGTCTCCATTGCCAGGGGAAATGTGACATCCGCTATTTTCAATGCATCCGTTTCGGGGCTGATAGGTATATTGATGACCCCTTTGCTCATGAGTTTCTTTCTTGTGCCGGCAGAAGGTTCCGGCGATCAGGGAGAAATTATTCAGCAGTTGCTTATTAAGGTCTTGCTGCCCATTGTGCTGGGAATCCTGCTGAATCCTGTCCTTAAAAAATGGGTGACCAAATATTCTTCAGCCATTGCTGAATTTGACCGGCTGATCATCCTGCTGATCGTTTATGAAAGTTTTTCTACAGCGTTCTCACAACATATCTTTGCATCGGTTCCTGCCGTAACGTTCCTGATATTGGCCTGCAGTGTGGTATTCCTGTTTTTTGCCGTATACCATATCCTGCAATATGCCGCACGGAAAATGAAATTTAAACGGGAAGACGTCATTACCGCAACCTTTTGCGGATCCAAGAAATCTCTGGTCCACGGAAGCCTTTTCCTGCTGGTACTCGGGATTCCGGATGACCAGAAAGTCCTGTTTCTGCTTCCGGTCATGATTTACCATAGCTTCCAGCTCTTTTATGTAAGCTGGCTGGCCAGCAAGATAGCAAAAAGAACAGAAGAATTACAGCCTGAAAAAATTATTTAACTATCTTTAAACAGTATGAAAGTAAGTAAGGCAGCTGTATTGTCTCTGTTGGCTATGGCTTCATCCCTCTCTTCACAGCAGGTGAAATCCGTGATGAATAATGAAGGAAGGTTCAGGAAAGACATCATTCTGCCAATAAAAAGCGGACAGAGTGATACCTATATTCCCGTTACCATTATCAAAGGAAAAGAAAAAGGACCGGTTTTCAGTATTGTTGCGGGAATCCATGGCTATGAATATCCGCCTGTTATTGCGGTTCAGGAACTCCTGAGAGAAATCAGTCCCGAGTCTGTTAGAGGCACCCTTATCATCATTCCTATAGCCAATATCGAAGCATTTAAGAAAAGAACGCCGTTCATCAGTCCGCTGGATCAAAAGAATCTGAATAATGCCTTTCCGGGTTCTCCTGACGGTTCACCAACCGAACAGATTGCCCATCTGATCACAAAAGAAGTGATTTCAAATTCCGATATATTTCTGGATATCCACGGAGGTGATGCCAGTGAAGACCTGATGCCTTTCGTGTGTTATTACAACAGGTCGGATGCTCCTGAGCAGACCGCTTCAGCATACGAGCTGTCCGTACAGTCGCAAATACCTTATGTTGTTTCTTATCCTTACACTATTACAGGAAAAGAACCGGCAAAATACGCTTTTAAACAGGCTGTGCAGCAGGGCATCACTGCGCTGAGCATAGAAGCCGGAAAACTGGGAAATGTTCAGGAGGACCAGGTAGCATTGATTAAAAATGCCGTTTACCGTATGCTTGAGCACTCAGGAATTTATACATTTAAAAAATATACAGATAAAGAAACTTCAAAAGTTACGCTGCTGAACCGACAGGAGTATATCCGTGTTCCGCAATCCGGGATATTCTACAGTCGCTTTAAAAGCGGCGATACGGTAAAAAAGAACCAGACGCTTGGCTTTATCACGGATGAATTCGGTACCAGAAAACAGGATATCATTGCTCCTGCAGACGGAATCATCCTTTACAAAATAGGCACTCCGCCGGTCAATCAGGGAGAAACCCTGTTCTGTATCGGCTATAACCAATAAATAAGTATTATGAAAAAGATATATACATTCTGTGCGCTTTCTGCTGCTGCCTTTGCTTTTTCCCAGACCAAACCCCTGGAAAAAGTAGAGCCTGCATTCTGGTGGAAAGGCATGAAAAATCCTGAGCTTCAGATTCTGGTGTACGGTAAAGATATTGCCAGCCGGCAGATTGAGCTTTCAGACGGCATTCAGATCAAAGACATTCAGAAAGTTGATAATCCTAACTACGTCTTTGTGACCGTCAATACCAATGAAATCAATGTCCCGAAATTTAAAATCAGCCTTAAAAACGGCAGGAAAAATGTAGGTTCCTATACTTATGAGCTGAAAACAAGAAATCAGGGTTCCGCGGACCGGGAGTCTTTTTCTTCCAAAGATGTGATGTACCTCATCATGCCGGACCGTTTTGCCAACGGTGATGAGAAAAACGACTCTGTTCCGGGCCTGACGGAAAAAGCCAACAGGAGCCTGCCTAACGGAAGGCATGGCGGGGACCTGCGCGGAATCATCAATCATCTGGATTATCTTCAGGATTTGGGAGCTACCGCAGTATGGCTTACTCCGGTAAATGAAGACAACGAAAAGGTATATTCCTATCACGGATATGCGCAGACCGATCTGTATAAAATAGACGCACGGTACGGCACCAATGAAGAATACCGTGAGCTTTCCCGCGAACTTAACAAGAGAAATATGAAACTGGTGATGGACTATGTGACCAATCACTGGGGAATTTCCCACTGGATGATCAAAGATCTGCCTTCAAAAGACTGGATCCACTGGTTTAACGATGGTGACAAAGGGTTTAAGCGTTCCAATTATAAGATCACCACACAGTTCGATACGAATGCTGCGGAAGCAGATAAAAAAATTGCATTGGACGGATGGTTTGATACCACCATGCCGGATATCAACCAGAAGAATCCGCTGGTCCTGAAATACCTTACCCAGAATGCCATCTGGTGGATTGAATATGCCGAATTAGGCGGCTTCCGCGTGGATACCTATCCTTACAACGATAAAGAAGCGATGGCGAAATGGGCAAAAGCCATTACGGATGAATACCCGAAATTCAATATCGTCGGGGAAACCTGGCTCAGCAGCCCCGCTTATATTTCAGCATGGCAGAAGGATTCCAAAACCGGTGAGGCGGCCCATTACAATTCCAACCTGCCTTCAGTAATGGATTTTATCCTGTACGGTAATATTCCGGGTGCCCTGATGGAAAAACAGGGATGGGACACCGGAATGATGAAACTGTACGACGGGTTTACCAGCGATTTCCTGTACCCTGATATCAATAATGTCCTGGTTTTCATCGAAAACCATGATACCGCAAGATGGAATGAAATCTTCAATGCAGATCCAAAAGCCTACAAGATGGCCATGACCATTTTATCAACCGTCCGCGGAATACCGCAGCTTTATTACGGAACGGAAATAGGAATGAGAGGCGATAAAAATAAAGGCGGCGATGCCGATATCCGTAGGGATTTCCCGGGCGGCTGGAAATCAGATCCTCAGAACGCCTTCAATGCTTCCGGACAGACCCCTGAGCAGAAAGAATTCCATGATTTTACCCGGAAACTGCTGAACTGGAGAAAAAATAAGGCTGTAATCCATACCGGTAAAACTAAAAACTTCCTTCCGCAGGACAATGTATTTGTGTATTTCAGGTATGACGGCCGGGAAAGCGTGATGGTGGTCCTGAACAATAATGAGACAGAACAGAAACTGGATCTGAAGCGGTTTGCTGAATCACTGGACGGTTTTTCAGGCGGTAAAGATATTATTTCCGGCAAAGATATTTCCTTTCAGGGCAGCCTTTCAGTTCCTGCAAAAAGTTCCATGATCATAGAATTGAAATAATCACTAATTTACGCAGGTCAAATTAAAATTGAATACAGATACTTTATTATAGTAAACATGAAAAAACCAACCTTACTGTTTGCCTTCATCCTGATGGTGCTTAAACTCTCAACAGTTTCCGCACAGGCAAAATATGAAAATGAAAAAACAGCGATCAATAGGATGCTTGACGGATTCAATACTGCCGCAGCAAAAGCGGATTTCAACACCTATTTCGGCTACTTTGCCGATGAATCTACCTTCATAGGCACCGATGCTACGGAAGTCTGGGACAAAAAAGCATTTATGGTCTGGGCAAAGCCGTATTTCGATAAAAAACAGACCTGGAACTTCACCTCCCTGAAACGGAATATCTATTTCAGCAAAGACGACAGGCTGGCCTGGTTCGATGAGCTGCTCGATACCCAGATGAAAATCTGCCGTGGTTCCGGGGTCGTGGAAAAAATCAACGGGCAGTGGAAAGTTAGACAGTATGTCCTTTCCATGACGGTTCCTAATGAGATCGTGGATAAGGTAGTGCCGGAAAAAGCACCTATTGAAGATATATTAATTCAAAAACTGAAAACTAAATAATGCAACCAACCTCTTTACCAGGCCAGCGTTCAGCAAAGAAAAAGCCTGATCTGTCTATGCTGCAGATCATCAATATGAGCATGGGGTTTCTTGGAATCCAGATGGCTTTCGGTCTCCAGAACGGAAACGCCAGCCGCATACTGGCCAACTTCGGGGCAGACGTCCATGAACTGTCATGGTTCTGGCTGGTCGCACCGGTTACCGGGCTCATCGTTCAGCCCATTATCGGTCATATGGGAGATAATACCTGGAGCCCGCTGGGGAGGCGTAAACCGTATTTCCTGATTGGGGCCGTTCTCTGTGCCATCGGTCTCGTCATGCTCCCGAATGCTGCTTCCGCTACCCAGATGATGGCTGCCAATGTTTTGCTACTGGCTGTTATTTTCCTGGCCATGATGGATGCTTCCATCAATGTCGCTATGGAACCCTTCCGGGCCCTGGTGGGCGATATGCTACCGAAACATCAGGGAACCCTTGGCTTTTCCGTACAGACCATTCTGATCGGTATTGGTGCGGTCATTGGATCTTATATGCCGGACTGGCTGACAAAACTGGGTGTTTCCAACACGGCACCGGCGGGATTTGTCGCGGATAATGTGATCTATTCATTTTATGCGGGAGCAGTATTGCTGTTACTCACCATCCTGTATACTATTTTCACCACCAAAGAATATTCACCTCAGCAGTTCGCTGAATTTGCCAATGAGAGCCCCGACACCATTCATACGTCCAAGTTCTCGGATATCTTCAAAGATTTCTCCAATATTCCTTCCCAGATGAAAAAACTGGGAACAGTGCAGTTCTTTTCCTGGTTTGCCCTGTTTACCATGTGGGTATTTACCACCAGTGCGCTGGCAACGCATCACTTCGGGCTGTCGCCGCAGGATACGCATTCCAAAGCCTTCAATGATGCAGGTGACCTAACCGGAAAGCTGTTCGGAATGTATAACCTTTGGGCTATTCCCTTTGCTTTCCTGCTGACGCCGCTCGCTAAAGCGATAGGAAAAAAACAGACCCATGCACTGGCATTGCTGTGCGGTGGACTGGGGCTTATCTCCATGTTCTTTATCAGGGATACCGGGCTGCTCTGGATTTCCATGATCGGACTGGGATTCGCCTGGGCAAGTATCCTGGCTATGCCATATGCCATGCTGATTGAAGTAATCCCGCAGAAAAAGATGGGTGTTTATATGGGCATATTTAACTTTTTCATCGTTATTCCGCAGATCATCAACGGGATTTTCGGAGGCCCTATTGTCAGCCGTTTCTTTGGGAATTATGCCATAGATTATATCGTTGTGGGAGGCGTATGCATGATCATCGGAGCGGTGATGACCATGTTCTTTATTACATCTGATCATGAAACCCCGGAAGAAATTAAAGAAGAAATTCAGCAGGTCCATTTCTGATTTTTGGAGACTGTATCAAACATTACAAAGAGAGCTTGAAAAAGTTCTCTTTTTTTGTGCAGAAAAACATCAGTTCTGGCCTGCTTTTAGATTCTCAGATGGCAGGAATACTTTTTACAATTAGGGATATAATTCTCAATAAAAGTTTAAGTGTTCCTCAACACGAATCTTAATTACAAATACCAAATTTTGAGAAATGTATGACATCATCATTATAGGAAGTGGGGCAGGAGGAGCCACTATGGCCTATGCACTTGCAGACAGCGGAAAAAAGATCCTGATTGTAGAACGGGGAGGTTATGTTCCCGTAGAAAAAGAAAACTGGGATTCCACGGAAGTTTTCCAGAAGAACAGGTATACGACCACCGACCTATGGCTGGATAAACATGGAAAAGAATTCAGGCCGGGCATGCATTACAATGTAGGAGGAAATACCAAATTTTACGGTGCGGCCCTGTTCAGGTTAAGAGAGGAGGACTTTAAAGAAATCCTGCATTACGGCGGTACTTCACCGGCCTGGCCTATCGGGTATGAAGACCTGAAAGACTATTACCTGGAAGCTGAAAAATTATTTTATGTCCATGGTAAAAGAGGATCAGACCCTACCGAGCCTTACGACTCCGAACCCTATCCTTACGAAGCCCTACCGCATGAACCACGGATCCAGGAAATATTTGATGAGCTAAAGCAGTACGGACTGAAGCCTTTTGAGCTGCCGATCGGAGTTAATTTCACGCCTCATCCTGTTATCAATGCCCCCTATACGTTAGACCGTTTCGACGGATTTCCAGATGCTGCAGAACGCAAAGGGGATGCCCATCTCTGTTCGCTTTCCAAGGCCCTCGAACATCCTAATGTAGAACTGATGATCAATACCAAAGTGCTGAAACTGGTCACCGATGAAGAAGGCAAAAAGATTTCCGAAATCATCTTGGAACAGGACGGCGAAAACAAAACCCTGAAAGCCGGTTATGTCGTGCTTTCTGCGGGTGCCATCAATTCTGCCGCTTTGCTTTTACAGAGCCGGAGCGAAAAATTTCCTGCCGGCCTGGCGAATTCTTCCGACCAGGTGGGAAGGAATTATATGTTCCATCAGAATTCCGCGCTGGTCGCTTTATATACCGAGCCAAATTATACCAAATTTGGAAAAACGTTCGGCATCAATGATTTTTACCACGCGGCAAGAGGCTATGAATTCCCATTGGGCCACATTCAGATGCTTGGTAAGTCGGATGAGCACCAGATCAAGGCAGACAGCCCAGTTCCGGCACCCGGTTTCACATTCGAGCTGATGGCTAAGCATGCGGTAGATTTCTGGCTCACGTCAGAAGACCTTCCGGATCCTGAAAACAGAGTTACCGTTGAAGAGAACGGGCAGATCAGGATTACCTATACCCCAAACAATACTGAAGGCCATAAGCTGCTTAAAGATGAGCTAATCAAAGCCCTGAAAGCTTCCGGCAAATTTGATTCCTTTTTCTTTAAAGGCATCTATTTCAGCAAAGGAATGAACATCGGTTCCCCGGCACACCAGAACGGGACAACGAAAATGGGCACTGATCCGGAGACTTCCGTAGTGGACCCCTATTGTAAAGCCCACGATCTGGATAATCTTTATATTGTGGACGGAGGATTTTTCGTATCCAGCGGAGCCGTGAATCCTGCACTTACGATCATTGCCATGGCACTGCGTGTAGGGCAGCATATCAAAAACAATGTTTTAGCATCATGAAACCTGAATTGGTGAAAACCGGACTGATCTTTTTGATCGCTTTCCTTACCGGAGTTAATTTTGTCGTATTTCCGGCATTGGGAACGGCATTCACGGATCCTTCGGTTTTTGCACTTTCGTCTTCACAGTTCGGCAGTCTGTTTCTTCCGCAGGTGGTTTGTATCATCATTTCATGCCTGTCAGCACCATTTCTTGTCAACAGATTCGGGCCTAAGATCATCCTGGCATCCGGTATTCTTCTTATGATCATTTCCACAGGAGTTTTATGGTCTTTACAGTTTTTCATGCATGATAAAAGCCTGCTCTTTCCTGTTCTGATGGTGCTGGTCGCCTTTACAGGTTCCGGGTTCGGACTTTCCATTACTACCCTGAATCCCCTGGCGGCAAGCCTGTTTAAGGACAATCCTTCATCAGCCATTCTCATTCTGCAGTTTCTGGTGGGATTGGGAACGTCTGCTTCACCGCTTATGATGAGTGTTGCCGGCGATGTGCACCACTGGATGGATGTCCCCGGAATTATTGTTCTTGCAGTAGGTTTTTCTCTTATTGCTTTTCTGTTCATCAGTCTGCCTAAAGAGCAATTTTTTGAACTTCCGGCAAAGCTTCGGATTCCGGTTAAATTATGGCTGTTTTTCGGAGTTATTGTCTTGTATGGATTTATTGAAGGGACTTTTGGCAGTTTCGGGACAATTATATTAAAAGGCCGCGGGCTGAGCAATTCAGAAGCCAGCCTCGGACTGTCGCTTTTCTGGGGTGGGATTGCCGTTAACCGTTTGCTATTCGGTATTTTTGCGAGGAAACATGACCTGTCGTTGATTTATCTGCTTTCACCACTTGGTGTAGGGACAGCCATTGTGTTGCTGCTGATATTTTCCGGAGCCGGATGGATCCTGTCGCTGATGTTCGTTACAGGATTTTTCATGGGAAGCATATTTCCCGGAACGATAGGATGGGGTACCGTGGAATTTTCTACGCTGACGGTCATGGTGTCTGGGTTTCTTATGGCGGCGAATCAGGTGGGCACCGGTATTGTAACCAATGTCTTAGGCCACTTTACCAGCCGGACTTCCTTTATTCTTGAAGCATTGGTCATTCTGGCTGCACTGATCTGCATGTGCCTTTTCCTGCTGAAGAACCACTCGAAAATAAAGGAAGCATTTTAAAACGGGACAGTATTAAAACCATATCGGTATCAGACCTGCATCTTTCTTATCCTACGTCAACAGCATGTCCCGGCGCCTGATGTACCTTTGTACCATATAATAAAAGATATGAAAACAGTTTATCATAAAGCAGATTCAAGAGGCCATGCCGATCACGGATGGCTGAACAGTTACCACACCTTCAGTTTTGCCGGATACCAGAACAGGGACAGGATGAGCTTTGGTGTACTGAGAGTATTGAATGATGATACCGTTACCCAGGGAATGGGATTCGGTACACACCCGCACCGTGACATGGAAATCATTTCCATTCCGCTGGAAGGCGACCTGGAGCATAAAGACTCTATGGGCACAACGGCCGTGATCAGAAAAGGTGAAATCCAGGTGATGAGTGCCGGAACCGGTGTGATGCACAGTGAATATAACAAAAACAAGGACGTACCCGTAAAGTTTTTGCAGATCTGGGTTTTTCCGCGTGAAACAGGCGTTCAGCCAAGATATGACCAGAAAAGCATTAAAGAAGGTGAGAAGATCAACGGTTTCCAGCAGATCTTATCACCGGATAAAAATGATGACGGAGTATGGATCCATCAGGATGCCTGGTTCAATCTGGCTCATTTTACGAAAGGAAACGGCAAAAATTATATGCTGAACAAAAAAGGGAATGGTGTGTATGCTTTAGTATTGAAAGGCAGTGCCAGGATCGGCGACAGAGTCCTGAATGAAAGGGACGGACTAGGAATCTGGGACACCCAGAGTTTCAATATTGAAGCTGTGGAAGACGCAGAAATCCTGTTGATGGAAGTTCCGATGGAATTACCCGAGTACCTGAAATAGCAATATGGTGCATTCCTAACGAATGTTCGTGAAATTAAAATAAATGATAATTTATGCAAATCTATATTGTGTATTTGGATATACTTCCTATATTTGCATTGAATTATACATAAAATGAACACGTTTTTCAACCTTATTATTGTCATTATCATTATTGGATCCCAATAATGCGAGGTGGCGTATAAATAATAATGTATAAAATATTTTCAACCATCCTCGCATGAGGGTGGTTTTTTTTATGGTCAGAATTTAAATTAAAACAGCAATACATGTATTACAATGAGAACAGCGTCCTCTATTTTAACGGGGAATATGTAAAGGCAGCAGAAGCAAAGACAGACTTGTACAGCCAGTCCCTGCACTATGGCTATGCCGTTTTTGAAGGCATAAAATCTTATGGGACGGCTCAGGGAACAAGGATCTTTAAAGCAAAAGAACATTATGAAAGGCTGAAAAGATCAGCAGAACTGATGCTGATGCCTTTTGACTATACAGCCAAAGAAATGGTGCAGATCACGTATGAACTGCTTGAAAAAAACGGGCTTTCCAATGCGTATATCCGTCCTATTGTAGTTTGTTCACCCAATATGTCCCTCTCAAAAGGTAGAGAAAGCTATCTCGCTATTGAAGTATGGAATTGGGATAACGGCTACTTGGCTAATCAGATGAATGTAATGACTTCCTCCTTTGAGAGGCCGAATCCAAAAGCGTTTAAAGTAGAGGCAAAGGTCAGCGGCCATTATGTAAACTCTATCCTGGCCTGTCAGGAAGCCAAGGACAAAGGCTTTGATGAAGCGGTGGTTCTGGATCATGAGGGATTCGTTGCAGAAAGCTCCGGCGCCAATGTATTTTACGAAAAGGACGGAGTGCTCTTTACACCGCCGAAAGGAAGTATCCTGCCTGGAATTACCCGTGCAACCGTATTTGAAATCTGCGATGCACTGGGCATTCCTTATACAGAAAAACACTTCACGCCTGAAGAAATGAGAGGCTCCGATGCCGCTTTTTTCTGTGGGACCGCAGCTGAAATTGTTGCGCTGGGTTCAATGGACAGCGTACCTTTTTCTTTATCCTGGGAAGATACCCTTTCGTCAGCAGTTCAGAAAGCATATAGGCATCTGGTAATGGAAGAGGACTATTCGTATTTAAAATCACAGTTAAAATTGAAATATGCCTGATTCAGTATTAAATAAATATTCGAGGACCCTTACCCAGGATCCTACCCAGCCTGCAACCCAGGCACAGTATTACGCGATAGGATTTACCGAGCAGGATTTTGGTAAAGCTCAGGTAGGGATTGCGAGTATGGGTTATGACGGAAATCCGTGCAATATGCATCTCAACAGTTTGGCGGAACTGGTAAAACAGGGGGTAAAAAAAGAAGATCTGATGGGCCTCATGTTCCATACCATCGGGATCAGTGACGGAATGACCAATGGCACGGATGGCATGCGGTATTCGCTGGTCAGCAGGGATATTATTGCTGACAGTATTGAAACGGTGTGTGCAGGGCAGTATTACGATGCACTGATCACCGTCCCGGGATGCGACAAGAATATGCCGGGATCCCTGATTGCTATGGCGCGCCTTAACCGGCCTTCCATCATGGTATACGGCGGAAGCATAGAAGCCGGTCACTATAAAGGCGAAGACCTGAACATTGTCTCTGCTTTTGAAGCTTTGGGCAATAAGCTGGCCGGCAAGCTTTCAGATACGGATTATAAAGGGATCATCCAGCATGCCTGTCCCGGTGCAGGGGCCTGTGGCGGAATGTATACGGCCAATACTATGGCTTCTGCTATCGAAGCACTAGGGATGAGTCTTCCGTATTCTTCTTCCTATCCTGCACTCAGCAGGGAAAAAAAAGAAGAATGTGCATACGCAGGGCATTACATTAAAAACCTGCTGGAAAAAGATATCAAACCTTCGGACATCATGACCCCGAAAGCTTTTGAAAATGCAGTAAGGCTCATCATGGTTCTTGGTGGAAGCACCAATGCGGTGCTGCACTTTCTGGCGATTGCCAAAAGCATTGGGGTGGAACTGACGATTGACGACTTCCAGAAGATCAGTGATGAAACACCCCTCCTGGCCGACCTGAAGCCAAGCGGCAGATACCTGATGCCGGACCTGCATCTGGTGGGCGGTGTCCCGGCAGTGATGAAATACATGCTGGATCTCGGAATGCTTCACGGAGACTGTATGACCGTTACCGGAAAAACCATTGCCGAAAACCTGGAACTGGTGACTTCAGTCATCGAGAGGGACCAGGACATCATCAGGGATATCAGGAACCCGATAAAGGATACCGGCCATATCAGGATCATGTACGGAAACCTGGCTGAAAAAGGCTGTGTAGCCAAAATTACTGGTAAAGAAGGCCGTTTTTTCAGAGGTCCGGCGGTTGTTTTTGACGGCGAAAAGCAATTTATCAAAGGCATTGAAGAAAAGAAAGTGAAAGAAGGCAATGTGGTGGTCATTAAAAATGAAGGGCCTAAAGGAGCACCGGGCATGCCGGAAATGCTGAAGCCGACATCCGCCTTAATGGGATCCGGATTAGGAAAGAATGTAGCCCTGATTACGGACGGAAGGTTTTCGGGGGGTACGCATGGCTTTGTAGTAGGGCACATTACACCCGAATCTTTTGACGGAGGCCTCATCGGTCTGGTCAAAGAAGGGGACATCATAGAAATTGATGCCGAGAAGAATACCATCAACCTGATGGTTCCTGAGGAAGAAATTGCAGAAAGAAAAGCCGCTTTTGTACAGCCCGACTATAAAGTGAAATACGGCGTGCTTTATAAATACGCAAAATCCGTAGCCGATGCTTCACAGGGATGTGTAACCGATCTTTAAGTAACAAATAAACAGAATATATATGAACACCATTCAGAAAACAGGCTATGAGCCACAGGTGGAGGAACACGGGAAAGCCGTAGAGATTTCAGGATCCAGGGCCGTACTGGAAGCGTTGCTGGAAGAAGGCGTGGATACCGTTTTCGGATATCCGGGAGGGGCCATTATGCCCATTTATGATGCTTTATATGATTATAACAGCCAGCTGAAACATATTTTGGTTCGTCATGAGCAGGGAGCCATCCATGCTGCCCAGGGTTTTGCAAGAAGCTCCGGGAAAACAGGAGTGGTTTTTGCCACCAGCGGTCCGGGCGCGACCAATCTGGTGACCGGACTGGCAGATGCCATGATAGACAGCAACCCCATTGTATGTATTACAGGACAGGTTTTTGCCTCGCTTTTGGGAACCGATGCTTTTCAGGAGACGGATGTGATCAACATCACAACGCCCATTACCAAATGGAACTATCAGGTGACGGATGCTTCGGAGATTCCTGAAGCCATTGCCAGGGCATTTCATATTGCATCAACCGGCCGCCCCGGTCCTGTATTGATTGATATCACCAAAAATGCACAGCTGCAGTTGTTTGAATACCCGGGATATAATAAATGCAGCCATATCAGGAGTTACCGTCCTGAACCTGAAATCAGGAAGGAGTACATTGAAAAAGCAGCAGCATTGATCAATCAGGCGCAGAAACCATTGGTCCTGTTTGGCCAGGGGGTCATTCTCGGTAAGGCTGAAGCTGAATTCAGGGCATTTATTGAAAAGGCAGGCATTCCCTCAGCAGCAACCCTGTTAGGCCTGAGTGCTTTACCTTCTGACCATGAACTCCATGTAGGCATGCTCGGGATGCACGGCAATTACGCTCCAAATGTGATGACCAATGAGTGCGATGTCCTCATTGCAGTGGGAATGCGTTTCGATGACCGGGTGACCGGGCGGCTGGACCAGTATGCAAAACAGGCAAAGATCATCCATCTGGATATTGATCCCGCGGAAATCGATAAAAATGTGAAAACGACAGTGCCTGTCTGGGGGAACTGTAAAAAAACGCTTCCCATGCTTACACAATTGATCCATCCTGGAAATCATGGCGACTGGCTTCAGCAATTCCGTGAACTGGAGAAAGAAGAAGTGAAAGAAGTCATTCACAATGAACTGAATCCTTCCGGCGAAGTCATGACCATGGGGGAAGTGATCAAAGTTTTGAATGAACTCACCAACGGTGATGCCATTATTACGACCGATGTCGGGCAGCATCAGATGGTAGCCAGCCGGTATGCGAAATTCAACCATTCAAAATCCAGTGTAACGTCCGGAGGCCTCGGAACGATGGGGTTTGGTCTTCCGGCCGCCATAGGAGCCTGGTACGGAGCACCGGAAAAAACCGTAGTGGCCATTGTAGGGGATGGGGGCTTCCAGATGACGCTTCAGGAACTGGGAACGATAATGCAGTTCGGCGCCAAAGTGAAGATTATCATCCTGAACAATGAATTTTTAGGCATGGTGCGCCAGTGGCAACAGCTGTTTAATGAGCGGCGTTATTCTTTTGTAGATATAACGAGCCCTGATTTCGTTGCCCTTGCCAAAGCCTACCACATCAATGGGCAGAAAGTTTCCGAAAGGAAAGACCTTAAAGAAGCTCTTAAAACAGCCCTGGATCATGACGGAGCCTACCTTCTGGAAGTGATGGTAGGTAAGGAAAACAATGTTTTCCCGATGGTTACCCAGGGCTCATCCGTTTCAGATATCCGTTTAAAATAATACGATCATGGAAAAAAAAGAATATACCATTACCCTGTACACAGAAAATTCAATCGGTCTGATAGGACGGATCTCCGGGATTTTCTCACGTAGGAAGATCAATATAGAAAGTTTAAACACCTCACCGTCTGAGGCAGAGGGAATCCACCGTTTTACCATTGTGATTCAGGAGTCTGAGGAAGTGCTCAAAAAACTTTGTCGGCAGCTTGAAAAACAGATAGATGTGCTGAAAGCCTATTACAATACGGATGAAGAAATTGTGTGGCAGGAGCAGGCACTCTATAAGGTTCCCGCAGATGTGGTTACTGAAAAATTATATGTGGAACGCCTTCTCCGGCAGTACGGAGCGAGTACTGTAGTCATCCGCCAGGATTATATTGTGTTTGAAACTGCCGGACACCGGGAAGAAATCGACCGGCTTACCGAAGAGCTGAACAAATACGGACTCATAGAATTCGTGCGCGGGGCCAGGATTGCCATCATTAAAGACAGTGCAGGGTTCCATGAAAAGCTGATGGAATTTGACTATCGTGAGCCGTCTCCAAATCTGGTTGAAAACGAATACCTGGACCAGAGGGGAAGCGTTTTCACGATGTAACCTTCACCATCTCATTTATTATCATCATCATCAATATTCATCATGAAGTCAGTGATAAAAACACTCTGACTTGCAACTTAAAATTAAAAAAATGACAAATTATTTCAATACACTTTCACTTCGTGAACAATTATTACAATTAGGACAGGCAGAATTTTTAGATTCTTCAGAATTTTCAGAGGGTGTGGAAGCACTTAAAGGAAAGAAAATCGTAATTGTAGGATGCGGTGCGCAGGGCCTTAATCAGGGACTTAACCTGAGGGACAGCGGCCTGGATGTATCGTACGCCTTACGCAAGGAAGCTATTGACGGGAAAAGGGCATCCTGGAAGAATGCCACCGAAAACAAGTTTCAGGTAGGGACTTATGAAGAGCTGATCCCGACGGCGGATCTGATCATCAATCTTACGCCGGACAAACAGCATACTTCCGTTATCAATGCGGTACAGCCTTTGATGAAGCAGGGAGCCACACTGTCATATTCCCACGGATTCAATATTGTAGAAGAAGGTATGCAGATCCGTAAAGATGTAACGGTGATCATGGTCGCCCCGAAATCACCGGGTTCCGAAGTGAGGGCAGAATTCGTAAGGGGATTCGGAGTGCCTACGCTGATTGCCGTGCATCCTGAAAATGACCCTCAGGAAAAAGGCTGGGCAGAAGCAAAAGCCTATTGTGCAGGAACAGGCGGGCATAAAGCCGGTGTCCTCAAATCTTCTTTCGTGGCGGAAGTAAAATCTGATTTAATGGGTGAGCAGACTATTCTTTGCGGCCTTTTGCAGACCGGCTCTATCCTTTCATTCGATAAAATGGTGGAAAAAGGAATTGATCCGGGGTATGCTTCGCAGCTTGTACAATATGGTGTTGAAGTGATCACTGAAGCTTTGAAGCACGGCGGAGTAAGCGGGATGTTCGACCGGTTGAGCAACCCTGCGAAACTGAAAGCTTTTGAGGTTTCAGAAGAACTTAAAGAGATCATGCGTCCACTGTTTCAGAAACACCAGGATGATATCATGTCAGGACAGTTTTCCAAAACCATGATGGAAGACTGGGCGAATGACGATGCCCAGCTGTTGAAATGGAGGGCGGAAACAGGAGAAACAGCTTTTGAAAAAACACCGGCAGCCAATGTCGATATTCCGGAGCAGGAATATTTTGACCATTATACCCTGATGGCAGCTTTCATAAGAGCCGGAGTGGAGCTGGCATTCGAAACCATGGTGGATGCAGGAATTAAAGCAGAATCCGCTTATTACGAATCATTACACGAAACTCCTTTGATTGCCAATACCATTGCCAGGAAAAAACTGTTTGAAATGAACCGTGTTATCTCAGATACCGCAGAATACGGATGTTATCTTTTCGATCAGGCATGTAAGCCTTTGCTGGCGGACTTTATGAAGACCGTCGAGGTGGATCTGGCCGGTAAAAACTTTAATGAAGGTAAAGATGGCTCCGTAGACAATGCAACGCTTGTTAAGGTCAATGAAATACTCAGGAACCATCCTGTGGAAGTTGTAGGAAGAAAGCTCAGGAAAGCCATGACCGCCATGAAATCCATCAAAACGGCATAGGGTCTGTCTGTACAGACTTATTCCGGTTAACCTATTAAAAAGAATGGAAAAAATGAAGACGAAAGAAAATCAGCATCGGTTAACGATCGATGCCATCAACAAGGCCAGGGAGAATATTTCCGGTATTGTGGTCACCACACCATTGCAGGAAAACTTCCGGCTTTCCAGAAACCTGAAAGCAAAAATCCTTTTAAAAAGAGAAGACCTGCAGCCCGTACGTTCTTACAAGCTGAGGGGTGCATACCATAAAATTAAGACCCTTTTCGAGCAGGGTAAAACCGATGGCGGAGTCGTGTGTGCCAGTGCCGGCAACCACGCGCAGGGCGTTGCGCTGGCCTGCTATGAGCTGAAGATCAGCGGCGTCATTTTCATGCCGGTAACCACTCCCAAGCAGAAGCTGGAACAGGTGAAAATGTTCGGGGGCGAATACGTCAGCTTACAGCTGACCGGGGATACGTTTGACGAGTCCAAACAGGCAGCGATAGAGTACAGCAGGCAGAGCAGCACTGTGTTTATCCATCCTTTTGATGATCCTCAGATCATCGAAGGGCAGGCAACCCTGGCTATGGAAATCCTTGAGCAGGCCCATGAGAAAATAGATTACCTTTTTGCGCCGGTTGGCGGCGGGGGCCTGATTTCGGGGATTGTGAGTGTATTTTCGCTGCTGTCTCCCCATACCAAAATTATCGCGGTGGAGCCTAAGGGTGCCGCCTCGATGAAAGCGGCTCTTGCAGCCGGTGAAAGTGTAGAATTGGCGTCCATTGATAAATTTGTGGACGGTGCTGCGGTTCAGAAAGTCGGGGACCTGCCTTTTGAGATCTGCAAAGATTACCTCAGCGGCTGCATCACAGTAGACGAAGGAAAAGTCTGCGATACCATCCTGGAAATGTACAATAAAGATGCGGTGGTCCTAGAACCGGCCGGTGCTTTGTCGCTTTCAGCACTGGAACAGTACGCCGCGGAATTAGAAGGTAAAACAGCGGTATGCATCATCAGTGGCAGCAACAATGACATTACCAGGATGGAAGAGATTAAAGAACGGGCGATGCTGTATAAGGGCATTAAGCATTATTTCCTCGTGAAATTTCCGCAACGTCCGGGATCACTGAAAGAATTTGTCCTGAATGTCCTTGGAGCCGACGATGATATTGCTTTTTTTGAATACACCAAAAGAAATTCAAGGGAAACCGCTCTGGCTACCGTAGGCATCGAGCTGGCCCGTTCCTCCGATTTTGAAGGGCTGAAACAGAGGATGCAGGATCGGGGATACTTTGAAGCCTATCTCAATAGCAGCCCACAGGTGCTGAACCTGCTGATCTGATTAAAATTTTCAGATAATTATCCTACATCAAGAATATAATGCCCGTCTTTGCGTAATTTTGCCGGAATGACCCGCAATGACCCGCAATAATTCGCCGGATAATACTCATTTAAAGGATAATTTATTTTAAACCAAAATATACAATGAAAATTTTAGCTATAGCAGGAAGCAATTCAGACACCTCGATCAATAAGCAGCTGGTAACATACGCCGCTTCATTATTTGAACATGCAGAAATCGAAACGGTAGACATGAACGATTTCGAAATGCCGCTGTACAAGCATCAGCGCGAAATGGAAAGCGGAGTGCCGCAGCAGGCCGTGGATCTAGCATCCAAAATCGATGGAGCCCATGTGCTTCTGGTGGCCCTTTCCGAACATAACGGAACCTATTCCGCAGCGTTTAAGAATGTGTTCGACTGGACCTCAAGAATCAAAAACCGCGCAGTATGGAATGAAGTGCCGATGCTTTTGATGGCTACCGCTCCCGGCGGAAGAGGCGGTCTTGGCGTCCTGGAAGCTGCAGAAAAACGTTTCCCGCTTCACGGAGGCAATATTGTAGGTACTTTTTCACTTCCTTTCTTTAACGATAATTTTGATAAAGAAAATCAGAAAATATCAAACGAAGAGAAAGACAATGAATTAAAGGAATTGGTACAGAAGATTTCTGCAATTGAGTCGATCCTTGAAAAATAGAATTTGAATATTCATTTTAAATTACTATTTTTGCAAAAAGAAAAGAGATGAAAATTCAGACCTACTACAAGCAATGTTTTTCCGGAAAAGGCAAAACTGTGGGCTCTGAAATTCTGAGATAAAACAACGGCCGATAATCTACCAAGATTGTCGGCTTTTTTGTTTCCGAAATTTAAAACTGAAACGTAAATAATAGTAGAGATACAAGATCGGAAACCAGGACCGGACCATGCATCCGGAATCTGGAATCTGATATCTAAAAATCCGAATACAATGAGCAATACTTACAAATCTGCAGGTGTAGACAAAGAAGAAGGATATAAAACGGTTGATAAAATCAAAAAAGCAGTTGGGGAAACCCATAATTCCCGGGTGCTGAACCAATTGGGAAGCTTCGGGGCCTTCTATGAAATCGGAGGGTATAAAAACCCGGTATTGGTCTCCGGAACAGACGGCGTAGGGACAAAGCTGAAAATTGCTCTGGATACGAAACAGTATGACTCCATCGGGATTGACTGTTTTGCCATGTGTGCCAATGACATCCTTTGCCACGGTGCAAAGCCGCTCTTCTTTTTAGATTACCTTGCCTGCGGAAAGCTGGATTCTGAAATAGCCGCTGAAATTGTCCTGGGGATGGTGAAAGCCTGTAAAGACAACCAGTGCGCGCTTATCGGTGGTGAAACGGCTGAAATGCCGGGCATGTACCAGCCGGGAGATTACGATGTCGCAGGATTCTGTGTGGGGATTGTAGAAAAAGATCAGATCATTGACGGTTCAGCCATCAAAGCAGGGAATAAAATTATTGCATTGCCAAGTTCCGGGTTCCATTCCAACGGATTCTCCCTGGTAAGAAAAATATTCCCGGATTTTGAGGAAGAATTTGAAGGTAAACCGCTGTATGAAACCCTTCTGGTTCCTACAAGGCTGTACTTCAAAGACATTCATAAGGTTCTTGAGGAAGTCAATGTGGCTGGAATTGCCCATATTACCGGAGGAGGATTATACGAAAATGTTCCGAGGATTATTCCTCAGGGATTATGTGCTTCTATTGATGCTTCAAAAATCAGGATCCCGAATATCATGCTTGAACTGGAAAAGAGAGGTGGAATCGCCCGCGAAGAAATGTTCGGTACCTTCAATATGGGAATCGGAATGACCCTGGTCGTAGATGCAGAACATGCTGAAAAAATCCTTCACCTTCTGGATGATGCCTACGAGATCGGAGAAATCACAGAGGGGAGCGAAAAAATAGATTTAAAATTTTAAGATATGAGACATCAGATATCAGATTGTATCTAACACCTGATGTCTGATATCCGTCATCTCAATTATGAAAAATATTGTTGTACTTGTTTCCGGTTCGGGGACCAACCTGCAAAGGATTATCGATACCATTGATGAGGGGGCGATCCGCAATGCCAGAATATCTCTGGTGGTGGCAGACAGGGATTGTTACGGACTGGAAAGGGCAAAGAAACATACTATTCGCCATATGCTGATCCCGAGAGGGAAGGATTTCAGCAATGAATTGGATAAAGTGATTCCTGAGCATACGGATTTAATCGTCCTGGCAGGATTTTTATCTATTCTGAAGCCTGAATTCTGTGAAAAATGGAGCGGTAAAATAATCAATGTCCACCCGGCACTACTTCCGAAATACGGAGGTAAAGGCATGTGGGGACACCATGTTCATCATGCCGTGATTGAAGCCGGGGAAAAAGAAAGCGGCGTAAGCGTTCATTTTGTAACGCCCGGTATTGACGAAGGGGAAATCATCATGCAGAAATCATTTCCGCTGAATGAAGGTGAAACACCGGAAACCCTGGCCGAAAAAATTCATGAAGTTGAATATGAAATCTTCCCAGAAGCCATTGACAGGGTGCTTAACCCATAAAAGATAGAGGCAAACATCAGTAAGAGATATGAAAACAGACAGCCCTTCATTGATTGCTATTTTGGATGACTATCAGAACGCAGTAAAAACTTTACGCTGTTTTGACATCATCAAAGATCAGAACGTGCTGGTGCTTACTGAAACCTATAAAGATCCTGAGGTTTTAGCAGAGAAACTGAAGGATACGGAAGTTTTGGTACTGACCAGGGAACGGACTGAGATTAATGAAGATCTCCTTTCACGTTTGCCTAATCTGAAACTGATCAGCCAGACCGGGAAAATATCCAATCACCTGAACCTGGCCGACTGCACGAAGTTCGGGGTAGCTGTTGCGGAAGGCGTGGGTTCTCCCACTGCTCCGGCAGAACTTACCTGGGCTTTGATGATGAATACGGTACGGAGGATTCCTCAGTCCATACAATCCATGAAGGAAGGAAAATGGCAGGGTGAAATAGGGGAAACCATTTATGGTAAAACCATTGGGATCTGGGGTTACGGGAAAATAGGAAAGAAAATTGCGCAATATGCGAAAGCTTTCGGTGCCAATGTCCTGGTCTGGGGAAGCGAAAACTCCCGGGAAGCAGCAGTACATGACGGCTTTGAGCGCGCAGAAAGCAAGGAGTACTTTTTTAAAAATGCTGATGTAGTTACCCTTCACCTGAGGCTGAATGGCGCCACATCAGAGATTGTAAAGGAAATGGATCTTATGATGATGAAGCCTGGTGCCGCGCTGATCAATACCGCAAGAGCCGAACTGATCGAAAAGAATGCCCTGGCCAATGCGCTGAAAAACGGAACGCCCGGATTTGCCGGGATTGATGTCTACGAGGAAGAGCCTGTGTACAATCCGGACTTTGATCTGCTGAACATGCCGAACGTAGTCTGTACGCCGCACCTGGGATATGTGGAAAGGAATGGATATGAGCTGTATTTCGGGAAAGCATTTGAAAATGTTATGGCATTCCTGAACGGCCATCCGGAAAATATTGCCAATCCGGAAGTGATCAATAAGAAATCTAAGTAAAAATAAAGACCGGAGGTGAAAGAACTGGTCTACAGTTTGAAATAGCTGTAAAAAGTAAAAAATTGAAAGAAAAGATGAGCAAAAAGAGAGTTTTAATCAGCGTATCGGACAAAAGCGGATTAACGGAATTCGCACAGTTCCTGGAAGCGCAGGGCTATGAGCTGATTTCTACCGGAGGGACATTCAAACACCTGAAAGAAGCAGGATTGAATCCGATCCAGATTGATGAGGTAACGGATTTTCCGGAAATGCTGGACGGAAGAGTTAAAACTTTACATCCCAAAGTTCACGGAGGGCTTCTGGCCGTACGTTCCAACGAGGAGCACATGAATACGGTTAAAGAACATGGCATCGGTTTGATCGACATGGTGATCGTTAACCTGTATCCGTTCTTTGAAAATGTGAACAAAGACATTTCCCTGCATGAAAAAGTGGAGTTTATTGACATCGGCGGACCTTCCATGCTGCGCTCCGCAGCCAAGAATTTTGATTCTGTAACCGTAATCACCGATGTGGCCGATTACGCAACAGTGAAAATTGAAATGGAGCAGAATGGCGATACCTACATTGAGACCCGTAAAAAGCTGGCCGGGAAAGTATTCAACCTGACCTCTGCCTATGATGCAGCGATCTCCAGAATGCTTCTGGACGAAGCGTATCCTGCTTATCTTAATGCCTCTTACAAAAAAGTTTCCGACTTACGTTACGGTGAAAATCCGCATCAGACAGCAGCCTACTATGTTTCCACTTTTGAAAACGGAGCGATGAAGGATTTTGAACAGCTGGGCGGAAAAGAGCTGTCTTTCAATAACCTGAGGGATATGGACCTGTGCTGGAAGGTAGTCACTGAATTTAAAGAAGAAATGGCATGCTGCGCTGTAAAGCACTCCACACCGTGCGGAGTAGCGATCGGAACATCCGCGCTGGAAACCTATCAGAAAACGTTCGAATGTGATCCGGTTTCCATCTTTGGCGGAATTGTTGCCATGAACTATAAGATTGATGCAGCAACAGCGGAAGAACTCAACAAAACATTCCTTGAAATCGTAATGGCTCCTGAATTTGACGAGGATGCTCTGGAAGTTTTAAGGAAGAAAAAAAATCTGAGGATCATCAAAATCGTTAATCCGGTTTCAGATCAGCAGACCTGGGTGAAGATCGACGGAGGAATCCTGGTTCAGGATAATGATTCCGTATTCTCGGATGATATTAAAGTAGTAACAGATATCCAGCCTAATGAAGAGCAGAGAAAAGCATTGCTGTTTTCTCAGAGGGTGGTAAAATATGTAAAGTCCAATGCTATTGTGGTATCCAACGGGATCCAGGCTTTCGGGATCGGAGGCGGACAGGTGAACAGGATCTGGGCAACACAGCAGGCCGTGGAAAGAGCGAAAGAGAAATTCTCAGGAGATCTGGTTCTGGCTTCAGATGCTTTCTTTCCGTTCCGTGATGTGGTGGATTTCTGCCATCAGGAAGGTATCAAAGCCATCATACAGCCGGGCGGAAGCGTGAAAGACCAGGACAGCATTGATGCAGCCAATGAGCACGGTATCCCGATGATGTTTACCGGTATCAGGCATTTTTTACATTGATAAATCAATCAGAACACTGAGGGATTCAGAAGGCAGAAATTTGGAATTTTCCGGTTTTCCGGCTTCTGAATCGCTTCATATTTTAATTCAAAATTATATATTTGTAAATTATAGACTAGATAATAAATAAAGTATGAGAATATTAATCATAGGTGAAGGTGGTAGGGAATCTGCGCTGGCTGCAAAGCTTCAGAACGATTCCAGAGTGACCAAAATGTTTTTTGCCAACGGAAATGCTAGTACGGATGTCATTGGAAAAAATGTTCATTTGTCAGAAATTAAGGAACTTAGGGATTTTGCCATCAAAGAAAAAGTGGACCTGACGATTGTGGGTCCGGAAGCACCCCTGGTAGCAGGCCTTAAAGATGAATTTAAAAAGCATGACCTGAAAGTTTTCGGGCCGAATCAGAAAGTGGCAAGCCTGGAAGGCAGTAAGGCGTTTTCTAAAAAATTCATGCAGACCTATGATATCAAAACAGCAAAAGCTGTGGTATTTGATTCCTATAACGATGCTAAAGACTATGTTCAGGACCATGAATACCCATTGGTAATCAAGGCAAGCGGACTGGCAGGCGGAAAAGGAGTGGTGATCTGTGATAATGTGGAAGAAGCTGAAGCCACCATCCACGACTTTATGATCAGAAGAATTTATGGTGATGCCGGGATCCGTCTGGTTATCGAGGAATACTTACAGGGGTTTGAAGCTTCAATCATTGCATTTTCCAATGGAGAAAAGCTGTTCCCATGCATCGCTGCCAAAGATTATAAAAAAGCAGGAAACGGAGATACAGGACCGAATACCGGCGGAATGGGCTGCGTGGCGCCAAGCCCGGAGTTTACCCAGGAACATTATGCCGATTTTGAAAAAAATATTTTAGAGCCGACAATCAACGGACTGAAAGGCGAAGGATTCAGCTTCAAAGGAATAATTTTCTTCGGGCTGATGGTCACCAAGAACGGAACATACCTGCTGGAATACAACATGAGATTCGGGGATCCTGAAACCCAGGTATTGATGGCATTGATGGAAAACGACCTTCTGGACGTTATCAACGACTGTATGAGCGGAAAAGACCTGAACCTTACCTTCAAGGACGAAAAGGCAGTTTGCCTGGTGATGTGTTCGGGCGGATATCCCAGAAACATTGAAACAGGGTTTGAGATTGTAGGTGAAGATAAAGTTAAACACAGCAAGCTGTTGTATGCCGGAGCTGTAAGAAGAGGAGATAAAGTGGTTTCCAATGGCGGAAGGGTGTTAAACATCGTGGCTACCGGAGCTACCTTTGAGGATGCCCGTAAAAAGGTATACGAAGATGCCGGCCATGTACATTTCGACTACTGTTTCTACAGAGAAGACATCGGAAAGTTCTGATAGAAAATACAAAAAAAGATTTGGAACCCTTCCAGGTCTTTTTTTGTACCATATATAAGTACATATTTGCAGCTGACCAGCAATGGTATTTATTATTCATAATTCATCATTCAAAAAAATCATCATTTAAAAAATGAACAACGGTATTATCATATTGGATTTCGGATCACAGTACAACCAGCTTATCGGAAGGAGAATCCGTGAGATGGGGGTGTACTCTGAAATCTTACCATTCAACACGCCTTTACAGGCCATCCTGGAAAAACAGCCGAGAGGGATCATCCTTTCCGGCGGACCAAGTTCCGTTAATGCGGAAAATGCCCACCTGGTTGAAAAGGAATTATACGAGCAGGGAATTCCCGTCCTGGGCATCTGCTACGGAATGCAGCTTACCGCACACCTTATGGGAGGTACAGTGCATAAGGGCGTAAAAGGAGAATACGGGAAAGCCCGTCTGGATATTGTAAAAGAAAGCTCTCTGCTGAAAGGAGTGGCACAGGACTCTGTCGTATGGATGAGCCATTTCGATGAAGTAGGCATGCTGCCTCCCGGATTTGAGCTGAATGCCAGATCCGGTGTTATTGCTTCCATTTCCAATGAAGAGAAAAAGATTTACTGTGTACAGTTCCACCCGGAAGTTTCCCATACTGAAGAGGGAGGGAAAATGCTGGAAAACTTTGTCTTTGCCATCTGTGATGCAGAGAAAAACTGGAAGCTGACCAATTATATTGAAAAAACCGTAGCGGAAATCCGTGAGAAAGTAGGGGATAACAGGGTAATCCTGGGGCTTTCCGGCGGTGTGGATTCTTCCGTAGCGGCAGTACTGATCCATAAAGCCATCGGTGATCAGCTAACCTGTATCTTTGTGGATACCGGATTGCTGAGAAAAGATGAAGGGAAAAAAGTAATGGACAATTATGGCGAGCATTTCCATATGAACATCAAGCTCGTAGATGCTTCCGAAAGGTTCCTTACCAAACTGGAAGGCATTGATGATCCTGAACAGAAAAGGAAGATCATCGGAAATGAATTCATCCATGTTTTCGATGAAGAATCCCATACAATTGAAGGGGCGAAGTTCCTGGCACAGGGAACCATCTATCCGGACGTGATTGAAAGCCAGTCGGTGAACGGCCCTTCTGCGGTAATCAAATCCCACCACAACGTAGGCGGGTTGCCTGAGGAAATGGAATTCGAGCTGCTGGAACCTTTAAGAGAACTGTTTAAAGACGAGGTAAGGAAAGTAGGCGAGGAATTGGGAATCCCTCATCACCTGGTGCACAGGCATCCTTTCCCGGGTCCGGGATTAGGAATCCGTATCTTGGGTGCTGTAGATCACGAAAAAGTAAGGATCCTTCAGGAAGCTGATGATATCTTTATTGAAGAGCTGTATAAAAATGACCTGTATGAAAAAGTTTCACAGGCATTTGTGGTCCTTCTTCCGGTAAAATCGGTAGGCGTTATGGGTGATGAAAGAACGTATGAATACACTGCTGTGGTACGTTCAGCCAACACCATCGACTTTATGACGGCCACCTGGAGCAAGCTTCCATACGAATTCCTGGAAACGGTTTCCAACAGGATTATCAATGAAGTAAGAGGGATCAACAGAGTAGCCTATGACATCTCCAGCAAGCCACCAGCGACCATAGAATGGGAATAATATAAAAAAGGTGGTGTTTTATGACCACGCTCATAAAATTTCGTTGTTATAGCTGTTATCTTTGTAACAGAAATTCAATCCGAAATAATTTTTTTTTCATCATTTGTGTTTTTGCCTCCCGCAAGGGAGGTTTTTTTATGCATGAAAATTAAGGTATCTTTTAAATTTTATAAATCTTTTTATTTGCAGGTCTTTTGATCCTATGTACTGACTTCTTTAATATAGTTTCCAGCTTAAGCCTGAGCCAGCAGTTTTTTTAATTTCTGTTCTAAAAATCTTCAATCTTACCATTCCATTTTATACATCAAGAATTCCGCAAATCTCGTAGGAAATTGATCTGATGTGTCCTGCATGTTTTCAAAGTTGTATCTGAATTTCTTATGTGTTAATCATCATTAAGATAAAGGCTTGGTAGTACGAGTATTCTGTTCCGGAAATTTTATAATTTTTTTGACACTATCAGTGTATAATCGTAATCATTTATTTCCTAATTTTAATATTTATTCTGCTATGAAATTATTGGGAACATTCACATTGGGCAATGATTTTTTACTGATCTTTATTTCTGTGCTGATCGGCCTTCTGATTGGGGCAGAAAGGGAATACCGCAATAAATCAGCCGGACTCAGGACGTTCATCCTGGTGAGTTTCGGCTCCTGTCTGTTCACCATTCTCTCGCTGAAGATCGGGATAGCCAACCCGGACCGACTCGCGGCCAATATCATTACGGGAATCGGATTCCTTGGAGCGGGAGTGATCTTCAAAGACGACAACAAAATAGGAGGGATCACCACAGCGACTACCATCTGGGCTACCGCTTCTTTAGGCATGTGCCTCGGTTCGGGGCATATCTATCTTTCCTTACTCGGGATGGTATTGGTGCTGCTGGTGCTTACTTTACTGACATACCTGCAGGATTACATCGACAGCCGTCATAAGATCCGGGAATACCATATTACCATTGATGTCCAGGATGGCCTGGAATATTGTGAAAATATGTTCATCCGGCACCACCTGAAGTTTTTTGTACTCAGGCAGCAGTACAGTTCTGACAGCCTTTCCACGACATGGAAAATCACAGGCAATCTGCAAGATCATGAGGGATTGGTGAATCAGATGATGAAGGACAGCCACATTCGTTCCTATCAGTTTTAATTTCAAAAATACATTTTATGGATCGTAAAGAAAAAAGCATCCGATATGCTGATTTGTGGCTTAAAGAGCCTAAAGAGCATGACTTTCCCGCTGCTTTGGATTATCTGGAACTTCTTTTTGAACCCGAAGCTGCTGCCGGTCTGGTCACACAGCTGAGGCAGGCTAAAACCATACAGAAAAAAGCGAAGGACCTCTTCAGGGCCAGCAGGCTCCCGCTGCTTCCCAGGGATAACATCCATGTGAAAGAAAACCTTAAAAAAGTAAAGGACAAGAAAAAGCTTTCCCCCATTCTGCTTGTCAGAGGCAAGGAAAGGCTGATTATAGCAGACGGATATCACAGGCTGTGTTGCAGCTATTACCTGACGGAAGACCTTGAAGTGCCCTGCCGGCTGGTTTAGGTTCAGGAATAATCAGTAATATATTGTTTGCATTCTGTTCTTAAAGGAAGCCGATGTGCCATAGCAATCGGAAATGCATCATGGATTATATTTTGTGGAAGCAAAAATAGGGTAGATCGTGAACAGGTAAAAAACTTCGGCTGAATTTTTTTACTTATATTTAATGTAAATTTATATGATATCAGATGCAAATAGAAACAAGAACCCTCAATGTCGGGGATTATGAAGAACTGGTAGAGACCATGAGGCGTGCTTATCCTAATATGTCAGAGTACGTCTGGTCTAAAAAAAGTATTGAGAAGCTGACTAAAATGTTTCCTGAAGGGCAGATCTGTATTACCGTGGACGGAAAACTGGCCGCAGTAGCCCTTTCCATCATCGTCAACTATGATGAGTTTGGAGACGATCATACATATGCCGATATCACGGGGAATTATACGTTTAATACCCATACATTCAGCGGGAATGTCCTGTACGGGATCGAAGTGTTTGTAGATCCTCAATACCGTGAGCTCAGGCTGGCCAGAAGGCTTTACGATACCCGAAAAGAACTGTGTGAGCAACTGAACCTGAAATCCATTATCCTGGGCGGAAGAATCCCGGATTACCATAAATACAGCCATGAGCTGTCGGCAAGGGAGTACATCCGTAAGGTTCGGGATAAGGAAATTTATGATTCTGTGCTATCTTTCCAGCTATCCAATAACTTTTTACCGATCCGTGTCCTGAAAAAATACCTTCCCGAAGACGAATCTTCAAGAGAAAATGCCGTATTGCTGCAATGGAACAATATCTATTACAGCAAAAAGCCGAATACGATGCAGGACAGCATCATCCGCCTCGGATTGGTCCAGTGGCAGATGAGGCATTTCAAAGACATCCATGCTTTTTATGAACAGGTGGAGTTCTTTGTGAATGTGATGGGGGATTACAAATCTGATTTCGTTCTTTTTCCGGAGCTCTTCAATACACCGTTGCTGGCTCCGTTCAACAACCTTTCAGAACGCGACAGCATGATTGAGCTTGCGAAAATGACGAATGAAATCAAACGGAAGATTTCTGAATTCGCGATCAGCTATAATGTCAATATCATTTCCGGCAGCATGCCCGTATTTGAAAATAATGATTTGTACAATGTGAGCTACCTTCTTCACCGCGACGGAAGAATTGATGAATACCGCAAAGTGCATATCACACCGAACGAAAGAAAATATTACGGTATGAAGGGCGGAAATGAAATCAAAGTATTTGATACGGATTGCGGAAAAATAGGCCTGGTAATCTGCTACGACGTAGAGTTTCCGGAGCTGCCGAGGATTTTAGCGGATCAGGGCATGAAGATATTATTTGTGCCGTACCTCACCGATACCCAGAATGCCTACATGAGGGTCCGCCACTGCGCCGCAGCCAGGGCCATTGAAAACGAATGTTACGTAGCCATTGCAGGCTGTGTCGGAAACCTTCCTGGGGTCAATAATATGGACATCCAGTTCGGTCAGGCTGCCGTGTTTACGCCATCCGATTTCGCTTTTCCATCCAATGCCGTTAAAGGAGAAGCAACCCCTAATACAGAAATGACGCTGATTGTAGATGTAGACCTGAACCTTCTGAAAGACCTCCACCACCATGGCTCCGTACAGGTGATGAAAGACCGGAGAAAGGACCTATATGAAACTTATCTCAGATCATAATAAAAAAAAGAATGCCATCGGCATTCTTTTTTTATTTTTTACAAAGCTTATAAAGCCTGCGGGCAGACTACAGCCGGACAGATCAGTCTCGGGCATCTTGGTCTCCCATCATCAGGACAGCATTTGTTTGAACAGTTGGTGTAAATAGGTCCTACAGTTCCTGCTCCCGTAACATCCTTCAGTTCAGTTCTTGAAAGTTTCTTTAAATTTTTCATAAGACAAATATTTTGTGATTAATTTCTGTAAATATAATAAATTTTGGGATAATATTTAGTTGGGTAGAGAATAAGTGAGAATTTATGCTGAAATGCTTGGGTAAATATTTAATAAAGACAGTGCATTATTATTTGTGAGGTATCAGCTATCTGCTAAATGATCACAAAATTTAAATCTGAAAGAAGCTGTATGATTCCTTTATACTTTAGTCTGAATTTGAAAAGTTCTTTTATTGGTTTCGGCACTGGAGTCTCCTCTTTACTTATCATTTACTGTACTTTTGTTCACTATAAACTTGTTCTATGTTGAAAAGAGGTCTTTAATTGATGGTTTTGAAAACACATTTCAAATGTTTTCGAAAAAATATTATTTTAAAATTTTAATTATTCCATAAACTATGATAAAAATTTTAATGATGTCTATAAAAATGAAATAGGCTGCTTATTTAAGGCAGCCAGTAAATTATTATATAATTAAAAATTACGTTTAAATAGTCGTAAGTAATCTTCTGATATTTGCACAATCGAGCATCTAATTTTTTAAGTATTTCTTATAAAAGAAAATGGTTAACACTGCAAAACTAATTATTGCTTTTACTAATCCATCTAAACTAAATGTTTTTTGAGATGTAAAATAAGCATACAGCAAATACTCAATGAACAAAATACCAAGTATAAGAATAGTAAAAAAGTATTTATTTTCTATTTTGAAAGAATAATACAAAGGAGCAGAGAATATTATGATATCCAAAACAGGAAAAAACAGCATAATCCATAGGAAGTAAAATAAGTCCTCTCCACTTCTAATATTGCTAAAATTCAATACTCCATAACTACTGTTTGCAATCATTAGAAAAATGTAAAATATTATATATTTTATAAATATATATATACAGATATTTAAAAAGGTAGGTTTAAACATATTAGTTTCTTTTATAAAATCTTGATGGATAATAAGAGTAATCATATACAGCTTGTTTTGTAGCTATGGTTCCGGAGCCTGTAAATGTGGATAAATATCCTTTTAATGGTGCTGTATGAGTTCCGACAAAAGAAGGCTGTTTATAGTTCATTAATGTTGTTCCTGTATTGTTAGCTTTAAAGTTGCAGAAGGAAATATATTGGTATATGCATTTAGAGATAAATTACCGCTTTCTCTATCAAAACTGATGTTTAGCTTTTGAGCTACATCTACAATTTTGAAGCCCATTGCGTTTAATTCAGATTCTTCAAATTTAGGAATACTTGCGTGCTGTTCATATTCAAATCCTGCACCTTTAGTTATGAAATGATTATTATCACCTCCTTTTCCATGATAAAAATCTCTACCTTCAAATAATCCAAAGGTTCTGCCTATTTTTGGACTACCTTTTTCTAATTCTCCTGATAAACCTACTAATTCACCTTCATTATTTTCCTGAGCGGAAATATTTATGGTAGTATTTAGTTTATCACCTTCTGGCAAACTTCCCATTGGACCATCATAGTTATTGGCTATGTAACTATTGAAAGTAAAGAATAGTTCTTTTCCTAAATAAGTTTCTCCATTTTTTGTCGTAGCTTGAGAGTTTGCATTTTTATCCCAATAAATACTTCCATCTTCTCTTTTAACAAAATCATTTACTCCTCGTCCATCCGGATCTATAAAACGAATAGGATTTTCATTGCATAATTATAAGTAGAGTATCTACGATATTGTTCCGCCAGCGGATCCACTACACCCCATCTTCCAATATCCGGCATATAGAACCTCGCTCCATAATCATACATTCCCGTCTCTGTTTGCAGCTCCTTTCCATTATACTTATACTGGTAAGCATTCTGTGTCGGGCCTGGATAATTATGAAGTAACCCAAAAGGATAATAAGTATTCACTTCCGTAATCTCTCCTGATTTCCATACTGTATAACAAACATTTCCGGCCGGAGAAATCGTACAGGTTCTCCCCTGATAGCTTCTTGGCTGTATTGATCCATCTCTATTGGTATCAGTATAGCTCAATCGTATGTTTCCTAAATGATCTGTATAATTATAAACATACTGGCTCAGCAAATCATTATAATACCCTTCTGACGTCGGAATAATCCTCAATTTTATCACAGGGATTTCATCCGGGTCATCAATAACAAATCCTCCGTCATCTGGCTTCTCATAGAATTTTGAATTTCTTACATAAGGTTAACAGCTAGATAATTCTTCACTATAGAAATAAAATTTAAATCAAGAATGAATTTTGCCTAACTTCAGCTACTCCAACAACTATTAATCAATTAACCTAATCAATTCTCCCAAATATAATTTTTTATTATTCAGATTATAATTTTGCGGAATATTTATGATATATTCTTTTTTGTTTTTTAAATCACTTTTTTGCAACGATATAGCTGTATTTTGTAAGCCGTTATAATTTCTAATAAAATCAGATACAGGAAGATCATCTTTATCAATCACATATAAAGTATCACTGGTATGAATATTTCTTACCAAATAGAAATTCGACTGGCTTTTTTCTTCTGCGGGGTAATAAGATAATAATTCGACGTAAATGTTTTTTTTCGGTTCGATTAAATCAGAAAAAACTACTTTCTTTTCAGCTAAAATTTCTTTTTTCTTGCATGAAAGAAAAGCTAAGAATACAACTAAAATTATACTTTTCATTTTGTATTTACTGGATTTATATTTTTATTATTTAGTTTGCCTGCTTTGTACAATCTATACATCCTATTAATCTGTTTAACAGTAAAACCTGTAGGTTTGGCAATAGCGCCTTGTATCATAAAATTACTTTTGGATGTTTCAAAAGTTTCAGAAAGCCCAAATATTGAATCATTGGTTGACATAGCCGGATGTTGTAATCCACCTGTATGACCAATTTCATGCGGCAATGTTTTACTATTTGTACCATCTATTATATCATCCACATAATTTTCATTGATAGAAACTTCCTTGCCATTCATTGCAATCCCCACAACATTGGATTTGCCATCTTTATAAACATCAAATTCTTTAGAATTAGAATCTTTGATTTCAAGTAGGGTATCTGTATTTTTCAGATCCTTCTTATCGTTTATAGATCTAATATTGACACTTGTTGTGACAGTATAATTTGGGTTTTTATCTATGTTATTAAAGATAGCTTTAGTTTGTGATTGAACTGTTGCTGCGAACTTTTTCATATCAATTTTTTTATTTGAAGAACTGTTGAGTACAGCTCCAGTAAATGTTATTTGATAATGAGTTGTATTTGTTTTTTTATCATAACTCTGTGTTATAACCCAATCCTTTCCATCTGGATCAATCATCATAATTGGATTGTTTGCAGCATACATCATTGGATTTGAGTCTGGATGTTTCTCCGCCAACGGATCCACCACACCCCATCTACCGATATCCGGCATATAGAACCTCGCTCCATAATCATACATTCCGGTTTCTGTTTGCAGCTCCTTGCCATTATACTTATATTGGTAAAAAGGATTTCCCGTTAGCCCATTATATCCTTCATGCTTCAGTCCGAACGGATAATAATTGTTTTCTTCAAGAACCTCTGCGCCATTTCCATTATTGAAATAACTCAATCGTACATTTCCTAAATGATCTGTATAGTTGTAAATATATTTATTATTTTCAAAATTCATTGAACCCACCGCAAAATAGTGGCGGGTTTGTTTTATCTACTAATGAAAGCAAGACACTTGAGCTAGTCATTATCTAATAATTTCCTATAAAATATATTTTCATCTGCATTTACTTCTAAAATCATTTCATTATTTTGTTTATAAACAGGAAATGAAGTAATCATAAGAAATTTTTTAACATCTTCATCCGACAATGGCTCATCTATTAAATTATTTTCATTAGAATAGAAACCAAATAACGTTATTCTGTCATTGTCCAATGTCCATTTATTACTACCTATATACATCAATTTATAGTTTTTGTCAAAAATTTTGTGAATATACTTATCGTTGGTTAAAATCAATGAATCATTTATCTGTTTTCCATTAAGCGAATATTTACCAACCAACTCTTTTTTATTTAAAGTACAGCTACTTATCATAAAAATAGATAAAAAAGAAAAAATTATTTGTTTCATATATTACTTTTTAAACATATTATTTTTATTTACCCACAATAAATATGTCTGATGTGTTGTGCTTTGGCTTGGCCCTGAACCATTAACTCTTGGAATATTTACTGATTCTGCTTTATTAAAAGGATTTAACGAATATGAAGAAACTGATTTAGAGTCAAAAGCCATTATAACTACTTTATTACCCACAGGATAAAAACTAAAATTTGTCTTACCCATAAATTGACCTTGCATATTTGTATTTTCACGTATTGCTCCCCAAGGTCCAAATGAAGCAGAATAGGACACTTTTTCATTTGTAGAAGTATTTAAAAAATATTCCACAGCATCACTATAAATACGTGTTCCCATCATTTGATTTACAGCAACACTTTGTTCTCCTACTAGTAAACTGTTTTCAGGGCCTTTACCATCAATAAATTCATCATACAGAATTTCCCAATCAACATTATTACTTCTACGCATATAACCCTTTAAATTTTTTGAAGAGTTCATCCATTGATCTTCCCCTGTTTCTCTATCTACAATTCGAGTTTTTCCATTAAACTTTGCTCCTCCTCCTTTATAATGATAAAAATCAATTTCATTTCCTCCCAAATCACTAATCTGTCTTGTTTTACCAGTTTTCAAATCAACTTCATATTCATTAGGAGGTCTATTAGTTTTCTGATTGTCATTCATAAAGTCATCTATAGTCCAAAATTGAAGAGGTTTTTTGCCATCTGGATCAATAAAACTTATTGGATTATTAAAAGCATAATTATATGGTGAAACCCTTCTCATCTTCTCTGCCAACGGATCCACCACGCCCCATCTTCCAATATCCGGCATATAGAACCTTGCTCCGTAATCATACATTCCAGTCTCTGTTTGCAGCTCCTTTCCATTATATTTGTATTGGTAATAAGGATTTCCCGTCAGCCCATTATATCCTTCATGCTTGAGTCCAAATGGATAATAATTATTCTCTGCAAGAATGCCTATACCACTTCCACTACTAAAATAGCTCAAACGTACATTTCCCAGATGATCAACATAGTTATAAATATACTTATTTTTTGTGAAATCAAAATAGCCTTCTGAAGTGGGGGCAAACTGAAGCTGCAATGGCAATACAGAACCAAACTGCTGACTTTGTCCATACTGAAACCCATCTAAATAATCTGTGTTAAGCTCTATTGTCTCAAAGTCTCCCATAAAGTCCATCTGAGAATAAGTATAGGTCTTATGTAATTTCTCCCCGTCTGATCTGTATTTATACTTTACCTTATAATTATTAATAATAATATTAGGGTCAGTCTTTATTTCGTTAGGCAAATTCAGATAGTTATAATTAATAGAACTAATCCCTTTGTCCAGATGACTTATCATATTACCGTTCAGGTCATAACTGAAATTATTCTGTAATGCATTGTATCCCGAGGCATTATTTACCGTTCCGGAAGGAAGGGTGATCTTATCCAGGCGGTTCCCAGTATAATTATAGACCAGATCATCAATCAGCTCCGGAGTTGTGCCTGAATAAGGTTTGGAAAACCTTTTCAGGGTAAGGATGTTGCCATTCAGGTCATAGGTGAGCTGTTCGTTATAATTATTGCTATTGATCACTGATGAGCCTGGTTCGGAGTAGATGCCATGTTGAAGCCTGTTGAAGCGGTCATACGTAAAAGAATACCTTCTTTTATTGTCATTGGCTACCGTAGAGGTTTTCCAGTCGATCTCTGCAATATTCCCGTTGAACCTGCCGGTTGAAAGACTCGTATTCTCAGGATTGTTGTATTTCATGGCATACCCAAACAAATCACTTCCCAGATTATCCGGATCATTCACTTTGGTCATCCATCCGCGGATGTTGTACTGATAATCGATGCTCTGAAGAGGAGAAGCGGTATTGGTTCCCCCGACTTTTTTATTAGCCAACTGTGAAAGCTCGTTATAGGTATTCTGTGCCAGGATTTCCTCAGGATTATTATCTATCTGATGCTTGTGGACCAGAAGCCTGTTCTGGCTGTCATACTCGAAGGTTTCGGTAATGACCCGCTCCGTATCCGTAGCGAGCCGTTTATGCTGCGTTAAAATAATATTCGGGACCCCTGAAAAGTAAAGCCGCTTTTCTACATTGGTATATCCTCCCAGATGATTTTGAGAATACTCCCTGATAAGCCTTCCTTTAAGATCATAGTACATATATTTCTTTGTCCAGTTGTCATCTTCTATATTCTTTACAAAACTGGACACAGGCAGGCCTTTTGTGCTGACTCCGTACTGCTGTACGTTCGATGGCAATACCACATGGTCATACACCATGGTAGGGAAAGGATCGCCCGGCAAATATGAATCGTAATAGTTGACACTTAGCACGGTCTCTATCTGGTGGAAAAGATTATTGGTATAATAAATCTGCATCCCGTTTCTGGTAAATCCTGCATCATTCCTGTTTTCTACGATAATAAAATCGTTGGCCTGAGACTGCATACTGCTTCTGCTGTCACCAGGAATAATTCCTGTATAAGCTACGCGTCCAAACTGGTCATATTTACTGATCATCCATTTACTGGTTTTACGCATCTCAGCATCCTGGGTCATAATAAGACGATCCGCTTTATCATAGACCATATACTCCCAGCCTTTTCCCGGAAGCTTCTTTTCCACCAGTCGGTTCCTGCCGTCATAACGGTATTGGTAACATAAGTTATCCAAAGTGCTTTGATCTAAAGCTGAGCTCACAGAAGCCAGGGGAGGTATCACAAATGCCAGCTGATTATATTCATTATATACATAATATGTATCAGCATTTTCTGTGGCACTTAATACTTTCCTGATCAGTACGGTCTGGCCCTGGCTGTTTTTAAATTCTATGGTCTTGTTCCCGTCTTCATCGGTTACGGTATTTTTATACAGCTGGCTGGCTCCATAAGTACCGGAAGAACTCAGGGAAGAAGAAGTGGCATTATTTACCGTAGTGGTTGTGGTTACATATTTTTTTACTTCTCCTGCTGCATTGGCATCATACTGGAAGCTGACCGGATGATTCTGCCAGTCAGATCCGGGCTGTACCTGGGAAAGGACACGGTCCAATGGGGAGTTCTCCAGGTTTTTATGGGTGAAGGGAAAGTTATCATTATAGTAGCCCTGGGCTGATGCTTCTACCCCGGACTGGATGCCTCCGTTCTGGGTAGCCATGGGAACAGGAAGAAAGGAGTCTGCCTGCCTTCCAAATCCGTCATAAGGAATGGGGGTGACCAGGTCTTTCCCTGAAGGGGAGGCCTTGACATTCACGACCTGCTTCAGCCTTCCGAGGCCATCAAAGTACTGCACCGTCTCTGAGGTCTTGGGAGAGGAAGCCGAAGGGTCTGATAAATAGGTCTTGCTGTACACATAATTTTCGGTTGTGCTGGGTGAGGCCTGTCCATAGGATAAGCCTGATATCAGTAGGCAGCTGACCGGGATAAGTATTTTTTTCATGATTTGCTTTTTAGTTTTTGTAGTTATACTTGAATTCTTTCAGCACCTTCTTATCGGAATCAATGACTTTCTCAAGCCTGTTGGCGGAGTCGTACCTGTAGTATTCCCGGATCCCCGAAGGCGGGGTAATACTCCTGACGCCGATCAGCGGGTCATAGGTATAAGTAGTCATCTGATAGTTGGCATTATTTTTACGGAATAGATCTAAAGTATCTATAAAGATGTTTTCGGTATTTTCGTCTACATCTCCATTTGATTTGCTAATAATGTCACTAAAACCCGATAGTGATGCTACCGAATCATAATCTATTCCTATTATCTTAGCAATAACCTGAGTATTATTATAGCCCCAAACAAGACTTATAGGAATTCCCTCTTTTGTGGTATACTGTAATAAATTTCCTTTAATATCATATTTATTATATATAACCTCTGTATTCATAGTACTATTGTAAAGGTCTGATGACTGTATAGAAGTAGGAAGATAATGGGCAGGGCTATCATACTTTGTTTCAAGGTTACTAATCATTTTGCCATTAAGCTGAATTTCCTTACTTAAAGGTATTCCTGTCATTCCTTTATTGATCAGGCGGCTGTTGTTGAGGTCATAAGCGTAATCATAATCTGTATAGATGACTTTACCGTCAGATGTAGTAGTTAAACTTGTATCTAAATTACCAGAATCAGTATAGGTCATCTCGGTCTTTTCAATTAATGTTTTATCCCCCAAATAAGATGTATTAATAGTCGTCTTCAGCCTTCTTTTTCCAGTGATTAATGGACTGAAAATAAAATTATATTTCGTAGTAGCAGCTGCATTCGAAAATGTATGTCCAGTATAAGAATTTCCAACAATAATATCACCTCCATTACACCCTGCTAATTTTATAGGATATGCCTGATGTCGAGGGTCATAAGGGCCAGTTGATGTGTTTATAATACTAAAAGAAGGGTAAATCCCATATGTATTTGGTAAAGCTTCATAACTGTTTATTCTTGAAGAAAGCCTAATCTGGTTTTTATCATATGTTTCAATCAGAGTATTTTCTCCATTAGTTGGTATGTCAACTTTAGGAATACCTTTTAATACCGTTCCTGTAGGAGCATTATTGATGAATGTATATTGTGTTACCCCCTTTGTTGTCCCGTCTTGTACATTAATGTCTTTTTCAAAGACTTTATCGTAACCAAAAGCTTTAATTCCACTTATACCAAAATCACTCGAATTTACTGATAAATCATTAAAGATGGCTAAACTTTCCTGATAACATCCTCCAGATTGAACAGTACCCATGCCTTTATATGTTGCTTCTTTAATTAAATTTAAAGGCTGAAATGGATACATAAGTTTGCCGCCGTTATATTCATATAGTTTTTGAGATAATAAAGTATTATTTTCATAATTCTTAATAGACTTTATTCTGACCCCATTACCAAAAGAGACTGATTTATCAATCAAACCATCATCAAAAAAGCGGAAGCGGCTGGATACTAAAGCACGATGCATTCCATCATTGTTATTGTATATGATTCCATTACTTACGTATACATAATATTCTGTAGTCGGATCATTGTCGTATACTACTTCTACCTCATCATTCCAAACTTGTTGGTGAGTCTGTTCAAATACACTACCTGCAACATCAACTTTCCACTCTTTTAGGACAGTTTCACTGTATTGTCCACTAATTATTTTCCTTTTGATCAATTGAATATTACAATTAAGCATCTGATAATAATCATAGTGTGTTTCAGGATAATTCGGACCCATATAGCCATCAAATATAGTGTTGTCAAACTTTATTTTACGGGTTGCTGAAATTTTAAATGGCTGACTTTTAAGAAAGTAATAACCACCAGGAACTGTTGATGCTCCCCTGTGAGTTATACTTTCATCTTTAGTGGCAGCAAGTACCTGCTGAGATGTTGGAATAAACTGATTAGAAAATGTATTTGTTTCATATTCAAATTCTGTCCGTGCCCCTGTTGGATAGAGTATTTTTTTTAGGAGATTTATCGAGACATAATCCGAATTAGGATACCTATTAACTGTATTGTAATTATAATTAACGTTTAGTCCATAGTTTTTATACGGAGGTTTATTTAAGTAGTCAAAAAATGCTAAATCTGGTAATAAATCTATACTATTTACACCATTGTAATATCCGAAAAAATCAGAACTAAACATTTTTGATGGCATTGTACTAGATAGATTGTATTCAAATTGATATGGTGGTGTGCTCTGAACAATATTACCTGATTCATTGAAATTAACTTCTTGTACAGAATTTAGTTTCAGTCTCTTATTTTTATATCCCTCTTCGGCATTAGAAACTGCATTAAAAGGAAAATAAGATTGATTGAATATAAAACTTTTAATTTTTTTATCCGGATATTTTGATTTAATATCGATGGAACTTAATTTTTTAATAGGTGTAGATGCTGTATATGGCCGGATATCTTCTCTATTATTAAGGTTAAATACAATTTTAGTATCTTCAGTTTCAATTTCTGTAAGTGTCTTTTTATTGTTTATTGTAGAATTATAATTGGTAATAATATTAGGTGATGCTGTAAAATTCGTTATGTGGGCAACTTGTGTGGGATATTCCTGATAAGTGCTTTCATCCATATAGCTGAAGGTAACCATCTTACCGGTAGTTAGCTGAATTTTACTAATTTTAAAAGTGTAACCAATATCAGTATAATCTGTCTGATTAGATTTAGATTTCTCTATCGTATAGAAATAAAACTTATCACCTTTATTAGTTGTTGCTAGCCATCCTTCTGAACTTCTGGTAAATTTTACATCATCATTGCTTTCCAAGAAAAGAATCTCATTACTGTTTTCAGGATTGTAAAAAAATTTACCTGAATATCCGTAAAAATTATAGGTGAAAATATCAGGCTGTCCATATTTTTCCTTTAATCTATTAATAATATCAATTCCATCATCTGGATTTGCGTTATTACCAATTCCTGATTGCCCATCATTATAATCCTTAAAACCTACCTGAAGTCTATATAGTTGATTTTCTGAATTTAAGGTAGGAAATAAACTTTTAAAATTATCATAGCCCTGTGTTGTATTAAAACCATCACTTCCAGTAACAGAGTCTTCACGTCCCCGTATTTCTTGTGTAATAGTGCCTTCGGGCAGAAAATTCCATCCTAATCCGACCCAAGTAGCTTCATCAGAAACTTTAATACCTGAAGTATGATAGGTCAGCAATAATGGAATTTCAATATGATCTACTTTAAGAGTATATAAAGGAATTGATACTTCTGCAGTTCCTGTATAATATCCTACCGGTATATCTCCAAATCTGCCTAATAAGGCTATTTCTGGAGAAGTTGGTACATTTTTTATACTTGCATCATATTGGTTTTGATTGCCAGAATTCTGTCCAGAAACTGGATTATAGTTGAATAATGTCAATAAAATAATACCTATAGTTTTTTTTCTCATCTCATTTTATTTTTTGATCAGTTTAGCACTTGCTGTTTTGTTATCATTAGTTTTTACGCTCACCAGGTAAGCCCCCTGCACCAAGGCCTGGGTATTAATTTTAGTCACTGTGTTCTTTGTCTTAATGCTCTGAAGCTGCCTTCCCCCCATATCATACACACTGATCTCCGCCTCAAACACGCCCGCTCTCTGACCTTCAAACCCTATTTCAACGTACGCGTAATCTGAGACCGGGTTCGGGTAGATCCTGATATCCTGCTTCTCGATCAGCTGGTCGATCTGGCTGTCCCCAAGCTTCACGATTTTCCAGTTTTCCTTGCCTAATTCTTCTGCGCTGGTTCCTGCCAGGATAATGGAGCCGTCACGGTTCAGCTTAATATCCGATAAGCGTTCTTCCTTCTTGCCGGATTCTCCCTTCACATGCTTGCGCCACTGCTCATTGCCATCCTGGTCCAGGTACAGCATCCAAAACTTCTCATCATCAGATTCGATCCTTCCTTCTGCCTGCGTATAACCACCTAGTAAAATGCCTTTAGTAGTATCCTGTCCATCCTGGCTCTTGGTTCTTGAATCTTGACTCTTATTCACCACACTCATCCCCATCAGCACATCCCGGTTCTTAAAGCTGTAGGATTTCTGCCAGCTTTCTTCTCCTCTCTCATTTAACGCGATAAGCCAGATATCAGTCCCTTCTTCTATGCCTACCGTTTTATTCCCTGATCTCTCCGATCTGGATTCACCGCCAATCAGGTAGCCAGTGGAAGTCAGAGCCAATGTTCTCAAATGATCATCGCCTTTGCCGCCGAAATTCTTTTCCCACTCGACCTTGCCTTCTTTCGACAGCTTGACAATCCAATAGTCGCCTTCGCCATAGTTTTCAACCGACTTAGCATAATTAATGAGTGATGATT